>Ga0256404_1000083_pt1 | contig 215544 bp, 174 predicted proteins | sample RumenRJG_01DNA_FD_185990 | JGI IMG/M metagenome (GOLD analysis project Ga0256404, IMG submission 185990) | Bovine rumen microbial communities from Lethbridge, Alberta, Canada - RJG_01 | ecosystem: Host-associated > Mammals > Digestive system > Stomach > Rumen | place: Canada: Alberta...
CAGTGAAATACATTGAAATTTGGCTTTTTTGAGTTGTGCACACTCCAAAAAGCGATAAAAAATGGGCTTATTTGAATTTTGAGGTGTAACAGGACTAATTACCCTAACTTCACTTTTTCATTTAAGCTGAATATATCAATCGGAATATTGAATTTAAACTATGGAGAGGTGTTGGCTGATGAGAGCATATATTCAATCAACACAGGATTATATACCGCATAATTGTAATTTTTTCAGCGCTTATCAAGGATTTAAAGAAATGGGATTTGAAACGGTTATGTTTTATAATCGGAATGAACTTTTGGAAAGCAAAAGAGAAGATGTTGTTGTAGGATATGTTGATACTGTTCGTCAAAGACTGTACGATTTTGGGATTGTACCCTCTGAATTTGATTATCCAAAAGAATTGAAAGAGTTTTTGGGCAGAAAGATTTGGTCTGCAAAACTCAGTCATATAGCGAATGTCCCGGAAAAATGGCCTGTGTTTATAAAACCGATTGAAGATAAGAAATTTACAGGCACGGTTGTGCGGTCTGCAAAAGACTTGGTCGGGTGCGGAACATGCAGTGAGGACCCGGACATTGTTTGCTCGGAGATAGTTAACTTCAAAGCTGAATGGAGGTGCTTTGTCAGGTACGGCAAAATATTGGATATAAGACCGTATAAAGGCGATTGGCGGCTGCACTATAATTCTGATATAATCGAAAAAGCCGTAGCATAATTTACTTCCGCGCCAAAAGCGTACGCAATTGATTTTGGCTTGACGGACAGCGGAAAAACTTTGCTGATTGAGGTTAACGACGGATATGCTCTGGGGAGTTACGGTTTATTCTATCTTGACTATGCAAAGCTGTTGTCGGCACGGTGGGCCGAATTAACTTGCACAACCGATGAATGTGCATTTGATATTCTGATATGATTTTATTAAAAAAATTTTAGCCTTAGAAACGGAAGTATACCCTGAAGGGGACTTCAAGTTATTTCCGTACAATTCCTAAATTTGACGGCGCAGCTTTCCGGGTGTAATACGATAAAATTCCTTGTTCTTCACTTCAAGCCGGCGTGCAACCGTTCAGTCGATAACCGCTTTAAGCTGTGCGTCAATGGAATAGAAGTAGACGGGACTTGCAAGCACCAAAACGTCCGCGTCTATCATTTTCTGCAAGACCTCTGCCATATCGTCCTTGTGAGCGCATTCTCCGCTGTGGGAACTGCAATGGTAACAACCCGAACAGGACGCAATCTTTTTTTGTTGATACTCTGATTTTTTCAACTTCGTTGCCCGAGTCCCTTGCGCCTTTCATAAATTCATCGCATAATATATCGGAATTGCCGTTCTTTCTCGGACTTCCCGACAGAATTAAAACTTTTTTACTCATTGTAAATTCCCCTCTCTATTTGTGAAGTTTCAGACCATGAAGCCTTTTCACAAACTTCGGGTCATAGTGGTTCACGATTCCGCTTTTGCCTGTGTCAAGCTTTGCAATTTTTTCTGTATCTTCTTCGGAAAGTGTGAAATCCCAAATATCAAAATTTTGTTCCGTTCTTTCCTTGTGCGTGGATTTCGGGATTACAACAACGCCACGCTGCACATTCCGGCGGAGTGCGGCCTGTACGGCACTTTTACCGTACTTTTTACCGACTTCGCTTAAAACCGGGTGAGTAAAAATCCCGTATTTACCCTCGGCAAACGTTCTCCAAGCTTCGGGAATTACGGATTTTGTTAAAAAAATTATCAAAAACTATTGACTTTATCGCTTTAGCGTGATAAAATATTAATACGATAAAACCTAAAACGGATTTTGGGGGGATATGAATGGAATTTTGCGCAAACGTTCTTAAGAACGATGAAAAAGCAATTTTTGAAATGCGTGAGCTGTATCAGAAATACGGCTATGCACAATACAAGATGAGCAAGTTTGAGGAGTATGATCTGTACGTCAGAAATAAGGACTTTCTCGTATCGGACAATATAATAACCTTTACCGATACGGACGGAAAGCTTATGGCATTAAAACCCGACGTAACTCTTTCGATAATAAAAAACGGAACGGATAAAAAAGACAGCGTCGAAAAGGTGTATTACAATGAAAACGTCTACAGAGTTTCAAAAGGCAGCCGCTCTTTTAAGGAGATTATGCAGGTGGGACTCGAATGTATCGGAGATGTTGACGATTACTGCATTTACGAGGTGATTATGCTTGCGGCAAAAAGCCTTGAAAACATATCTGCCGATTATGTGCTTGATATTTCGCATCTCGGAATTGTTTCCGCTGTTATAGAGTCGCTCGGCGTAAACGATACCGTTAAAAGCGAAATCTTAAAATGCATCGGCGAAAAAAACACCTACGGCATCTCGGCTTTGTGCAAAGAAGCGGGAGTAAATCCCGAAAATGCGGTAAAGCTTGTTTCAACATACGGCTCTGCAAAAAAGGTAATCCCCGTGCTTAAAAGTATGCAAATCGAAAATGCGGAGAACGCCGTATTACAGCTTGAGAAAATTGTTACCGCACTTGAAAGCGGAGGTTACGCCGTAAACATAGATTTTTCGGTTATAAACGATATGAATTATTATAACGGCTTTGTTTTCAAAGGCTTTATAAAGGGGATTTCAACGGGCGTGCTTTCGGGCGGTCAGTATGATAAGCTGATGCGCAAAATGGGCAGAACATCGGGCGCTGTCGGCTTTGCGGTGTATCTCGATATGCTCGAACGCCTTACAAACAGCGATAAAAAATATGACGTCGACGCAGTTATACTTTATGATGAGGACTGCGACATAAATTCGATAAATAATGCGATAAAGCTTCTTTCCGCTGACGGAAAGAGCGTTACGGCGCAGAGGGCAATCCCCGAAAAATTAAAGTATAAACAGCTTTTAAGACTTCGTGAAAGGGGTGTGGAAATAATTGAAAACAATGCTTAATGTTGCGCTCCCAAAGGGAAGACTGGGAGAAAAGGTATATTCAATGTTTGAAAAGGCAGGTTTTGAGTGCCCGTCCATAAAGGAAACAAACCGCAAGCTGATTTTTGAAAATCCCGAAAAGGGAGTGCGGTATTTCTGGGTAAAACCTTCCGATGTGGCAATATACGTTGAGCGCGGAGCTGCGGACGTGGGCGTTGCGGGAAAGGATATTCTTCTCGAATATGAGCCTGAGATTTATGAACTGCTCGACCTTAATATCGGTAAATGCAGAATGGCGGTTGCCGCAAAAAACGATTTTTATGACGACACCCAAAAGACTTTGCGTGTGGCTACAAAGTTTTCAAACATAACAAAAACGTATTATTCCGCACTCGGACGCGATATAGACATAATCCACCTTAACGGCTCTATCGAGATTGCTCCGATACTCGGACTTTCGGACGTTATTGTGGACATAGTGGAAACAGGCACAACGCTTAAGGAAAACAACCTTGAAGTAGTTGAAACGATAATTCCGATAAGCGCACGGCTTATTGCAAACAAGTCAAGCTTTAAGTTCAAGGGTGCGGAGATTGAAAAACTGACAGAGGGATTGGCACAGCAGATAAAAGGAGCGGAAAAATGATTAAGATTTTAAAATACGGCGAAGTTGAGAATAAGGACATTTTTGCACGCGTTACGCCGAAAGTGAATGTTGAAGAAACGGTTGCGGAAATTATAAGCGACGTAAGAAAAAACGGTGACGAGGCGCTGTATCGGTACTGCGAAAAGTTTGACGGAGTCAAGCTTTCCGCATTGCAGGTGACGAAAGAGGAAATTGACGAGGCTGTATCAAAGACAGAGCCGAAGTTTATGGAAATACTTCAAAAAGCGGCAAAGAACATTCGCAAATTCCACGAAAGGCAGGTGCGGAACAGCTTTATAATAAATGACGAGGACGGTATAGTAATCGGGCAGAAGGTTATACCCGTGGACAGAGCCGGATTATATGTCCCCGGCGGTACGGCGGCATATCCGTCAACGGTGCTTATGGACTCCATACCGGCAAAGATAGCCGGTTGCCGTGAGGTGGTAATGGTAACTCCGCCGTCAAAGGATGGCAAGGTGAACAGCGCAATTCTTGCCGCCGCATACGTTGCGGGCGTAGATAAGATATACAAGGTGGGCGGTGCGCAGGCTATAGCCGCACTTGCATACGGTACGGAAACCATACCCAAGGCGGATAAGATTGTCGGACCCGGAAACGCATTTGTCGCAGAGGCGAAAAAGCAGGTTTTCGGTAAGGTTTCGATAGATATGATAGCAGGTCCGAGCGAAATACTCGTGGTTGCGGACGGCACTTGCAATCCCAAGCATATCGCCGCCGACCTCCTTTCGCAGGCGGAACACGACAAGCTTGCAAGCGCAGTGCTTGTAACTGACAGTACGGAGCTTGCATACGGCGTGCAGAGCGAAATAGAAAATCAGCTCGAAAAGCTTGAACGTTATGAGATAGCACGTGAGTCGATAGACCAAAACGGAAAAATAATCGTTGCCGATTCGCTTGAAAAGGCAATAGATATAGCAAATGAAATAGCACCGGAGCATCTGGAGCTTTGTGTTGACAATCCGTTCGATTATCTTGATTCGATACGCCATGCAGGGTCGGTGTTTATGGGTAAAAACTGTCCCGAAGCGCTCGGCGATTATTTCGCAGGTCCGAACCACACCTTGCCGACAAGCGGTACGGCAAAGTTTTCAAGTCCGCTTTCGGTAGACGATTTTATAAAGAAAACACAGTATACCTACTATACAAAACAAGCGCTTAACCGTGTGGCGGAGGACGTGGCTTATTTTGCCGAAAAGGAAGGACTGACCGCACACGCAAAGAGTGCGCTTGTAAGGAGCGGAGAATAATATTTGAAAGGACGTAACTTGCAATGAGCAGATTTTTCAGCAGTAAATATAAAAAGCTTTTGCCGTATACTCCGGGCGAACAGCCGCAGGATATGCAGTATACAAAGCTTAATACAAACGAATCGCCGTTTCCGCCGTCGCCAAAAGCGATAGAATGTATGAAAGCCGCGGCGGATAAGCTCAATTTATATCCCGACCCGGAATGCCGTGAGCTTACAAAGGCGGTGGCGGATAATCTCGGCGTAGAGGCAGACGAGGTGCTTTTGACGAACGGCTCGGACGAAATTCTGAATTTTGCGTTTATGGCTTTTTGCGATAATGGTGCAGTGTTTCCCGATATAACATACGGTTTTTACCCGGTGTTTGCCGAACTTAATTCGGTTCCGTATACGGAAATCCCGTTGAAAGATGATTTCACAATAAACGTGAGCGATTATGAGGGAATAGGGAAGACGGGTTTTATAGCAAATCCGAACGCTCCTACGGGAATAATTCTTCCCGTAAGCGATATAGAAAGAATTTTGAAGTCAAATCCCGACAGCGTTGTGGTTGTGGACGAGGCGTATGTGGATTTCGGCGGCGAAAGCTGTGTCGGTCTTATTCATAAGTACGATAATCTGCTTGTAACGCAGACCTTTTCAAAATCACGTTCCATGGCAGGCGCAAGGCTTGGTTTCGGTGTAGGATGTAAACAGCTTATCCGTGATTTGAATACCATAAAATATTCGACAAACCCGTACAATATAAATAAAATGACCATGGCGGCAGGCTTGGGTACAATGGCAGACGAAGAATACACGATAAAAAACTGCCGAACGATTATCGAAAACAGGGCGTATACCGCAAAGGAGCTTGAAAAGCTCGGATTTTCGCTCACGCCGTCCTCGGCGAACTTTCTTTTTGCAAAGCACGAGAGCGTAAGCGGAGCGGAAATATATGCCGTGCTCAAAAAATCGGGCGTTTTGGTACGCCACTTTGACAAATCACGGATTTCGGAGTATAATCGTATTACGATAGGAACACGTGAGCAGACGGACAGACTGCTTGAAGTTTTAAGAAAGGAATTATCGCTATGAGAACTGCACAGATAAACAGAAAAACCGCCGAAACGGATATTAAGCTTTCGCTTAATATAGACGGTTCGGGCAAGGGTGAGATAAACACAGGCTGCGGATTTTTGGATCATATGCTGACACTGTTTGCAAAGCACGGCAGATTTGACCTTGATGTTTTATGCAAAGGTGATATGCAGGTCGATGCGCACCATACAACCGAGGATATAGGAATTGTACTCGGTACGGCGTTTAAACAGGCTATGGGCGATAAAAAGGGAATTGTGCGCTACGGAGATATAATTCTTCCGATGGACGAGGCGCTTATACTTTCCGCCGTGGATTTTTCGGGACGTGCGCATTTAAGCTACAGTGTTGATATACCCTCGCAAAAGGTGGGGGATTTTGACACGGAGCTTTGCGAGGAGTTTTTTCTGGCATTTGTGAGAAATGCGGAATGTACACTGCATATCAGACAGATGGCAGGCGGTAATTCGCATCACATAATCGAGGGAGTATTCAAGTCGGCGGCAAGGTGCATAAGCCGTGCAACTGCAATAGATGCCGCTTTTGCGGACGAAATTCCGTCAACGAAAGGGGTACTTTAAATGATTGCGATTGTTGATTACGGAGTAGGGAACTTGTTTTCGCTCAAAAGCTCGCTCGACGCAATCGGTGAGGACGCTGTTGTCACGGGAAATAAAGATGAAATATCAAAGGCGGACAGAATAATTCTGCCGGGAGTCGGCGCTTTCGGAGACGCCGCAAAAAAGCTTGCCGATACGGGTCTTGATGAAGTGATAAAGTCCGAGGCGGCAGACGGCAAGCCGATTTTGGGTATTTGCCTTGGAATGCAGCTTTTGTTTGGCAAAAGCTTTGAATACGGCGAGCATAAAGGCTTGGGACTTATCAAAGGCGAAATCCGTCCTATTGCGGAGGTTATCCCGAGTGAGCTGAAAATCCCGCATATCGGCTGGAATGCATTGCGGTTTACCCAAAAGAAATCACAGCTTTTCAAATACATAAATGACGGCGATTATGTGTATTTTGTTCATTCGTATTACGCCGCAGATTGCGGCGAAAGCGTTACCGCAAATGCCGAATACGGCGCATTGCTCACCGCATCGGCGGAGAACGGAAACGTTTTCGGGTGTCAGTTTCACCCCGAAAAGAGCGGAGATGTGGGTTTGAAAATATTAAAATCATTCTCAGAAATATGAACTAATGTGCAGTATCGGCACGGAAAGGAATACAATATGCTTATTTTTCCCGCGATAGACCTTTACGATAAAAAAGCGGTGCGTCTTTTAAAGGGCGATTATGCAAAAATGACCGTTTACAGCGATAATCCCGTTGAAATCGCAAAGGAGTTTGAAAATGAAGGCGCACAGTGTATCCACATTGTTGATCTTGAGGGCGCAAAAAACGGCGATACTCCCAATATCGAAACGGTAAAAAGCATTGTGCAAAGTACGGGACTTTTCACCGAAATAGGCGGAGGTATCCGCAGTATGGATACAATAGATAAATATATAAAAATCGGCGTCGACCGTGTAATTCTCGGTACGGCGGCGGTGTCGAACGAACAGCTTTTAACCGACGCCGTTAAGAAATACGGCGATAAAATTGCGGTTGGCGTGGATATTAAAGATAATTATGTTGCCATTAAAGGCTGGACGGAAAAATCGCAATACAACTGCTTTGAATTTTGTGAAAAAATGCAGAAGATAGGCATAAAAACGCTTATCTGCACCGACATTTCAAAAGACGGGGCAATGCAGGGCACAAATCACAGCCTGTATCGGGAACTGTCGGAAAAATTTGATATGAACATAACGGCGTCGGGGGGCGTATCGTCAATTGATGACGTTAAAAAGCTTGCCGCATTGAAGCTTTACGGAGCAATCATAGGCAAGGCGTACTATACAAAAGCAATTTCCCTCAGGGAAGCTATAGAGGTGGCAAAATGATTACTAAAAGAATAATTCCGTGCCTTGACGTGCGGAACGGCAGAGTGGTAAAGGGCGTGAATTTTGAAGGATTGTCCGACGTTTCGTCGCCCGTTGAGCTTGCAAAGTATTACAGCGAAAACGGAGCGGACGAGCTGGTGTTTTACGATATTACCGCATCAAGCGAGGGGCGTGCACTGTTTACGGATATTCTCCGCAAGGTGGCGGAAACGATTTTTATTCCGCTGACTGTCGGCGGAGGTATAAATGATGTTTCGGATTTTGACCGTGTGCTGAAATGCGGCGCCGATAAGGTAAGCGTAAATTCGGGCGCAATCAAGAACCCGAATTTGATATACGAAGCGGCAAAGCTGTACGGCAATCAGTGCGTTGTAATTTCGGCTGACGTAAAAAGGGTAGACGGAGTATTTCGTGTATTCGCAAAGGGCGGACGTGAGAATACGGGTATGGAGGCAATTTCGTGGATAAAACGCTGTGTCGATATGGGTGCCGGTGAGGTGGTTTTAAATTCAATCGATACGGACGGCGTGAAAAAAGGCTTTGATACGGAAATGCTCGGCGCAGTCTGCGAGGAGGTCAATGTGCCTGTGATAGCGTCGGGCGGAGCAGGGTGCATAGATGATTTTACGCATCTTTTTAAGACTCTGCCTAAGGTAGACGCAGGTCTTGCGGCGTCGATTTTCCATTTCGGCGAGGTCAGCATATCCGACCTCAAAGCCGAGCTTAAGAAGAATAATATTCCTGTACGAATTTGAAAATTTATGCCGCTGTGCGGCGGACGGAGGGTAAAAATGATAAACATAGAAGAACTTAAATTTGATGAAAAGGGGCTTATCCCGGCAATAGTGGTTGATGCGGTATCGAAAAAGACGCTGACTCTTGCATATATGAGCCGTGAAAGCCTTAAAATATCCATAGAAAAGGGTCTTACCTGCTTTTGGAGCAGATCACGCAGTGAGCTTTGGTTAAAAGGCGAAACAAGCGGAAATTATCAGCATATAGTATCGATAACGGCGGACTGCGACAGGGATGCGCTTGTGATTATGGTTGAAAAAGACGGCCCTGCGTGCCATAAAGGAACGGACTCATGCTTTAACGATACGCTCTGGCAAAATCCCGAAAAGACCGAGTTCTCATACGAGGGACTTATGGAGCTTATAAAGGGCAGAAAGGACAACAAAAAAGAAGGCTCGTATACAACATATCTGTTTGAAAAGGGAATTGACAAAATTCTTAAAAAAGTGGGCGAGGAAAGTACGGAGGTTATAATTGCCGCAAAAGCGAACGATAAAAAGGAAACGATTTATGAAATCTCCGACCTTGCATACCACGTTATGGTTATGATGACGGAAATGGGCATCACGCTTGACGATATAAGAAAAGAGCTTGCTTCACGCCACGTTATAGACCATAAGGTAAAGCAGGAGAAGATGACAAAATGACGTTTTCCGATTTCCATATCCATACAACCTATTGCGACGGCTCAGACAGTGCCGAGGATATTGTAAAAGAGGCAATAAATAAAAATATCAAACGTATCGGCTTTTCGGGTCATTCGTATACCTTTTTTGACGAAAGCTATTGTATGACCGAGAGCGGAACAAAGGAATACAAAGCGGAAATTGCAAGGCTTAAGGAAAAATATAAGGATAAAATAGAAATCCTTTGCGGAGTTGAGCAGGATTATTACTCGAAAGCGCCGACGGACGGGTATGATTATGTCATCGGCTCGGTGCATTACCTTAAAGCGGATGGCGAGTATTTTCCGATAGATGAAAGTGCGGATATTCTGTTTGCGGCGGCGAAAAAGCATTACGGCGGCGATATATACGCATTGGCGGAGGATTATTTTGAAACGGTGTCGCATATTAAAGGAGCGGATATAATCGGACATTTTGATTTGATAACGAAGTTCAATGAGGTACAAAAGCTGTTTAATGAAAAAAACGAGAGGTACGTTGCCGCATATAAAAAGGCGGTTGATACACTTTTGATACAGAATGTACCGTTTGAAATAAACACAGGCGCAATATCGAGAGGTTACAGGACAGCGCCGTATCCAAGCACCGATATAGTCCGATATATAAGGGAAAACGGCGGCAGAACAATACTTTCAAGCGACAGCCACCAAAAAGAAACGCTGTGTTTTGAATTTGAAAAATATAAGGATTATTAAAAAACGTTGTGTTGCATAAGCAACACAACGTTTTTTATGTAAAATTATAATGTACCTTTTCCCGTCACTTCTTTTGAAGTGCCGTTTAATATAATATTTGCCGTTACGCCGTCCGGGAGAGAATACCCGAACTTGCCGTTTTCAAATTTAACGGCTATTACGCCCTGCGGTGTCGGAACTGCGCACTTGAATGATTTGAATACATTAAGCTGAGGTTTGATGTCAACCGTCTTAAATGCAGGCGATGTCGGAACTATTCCTGCAATGCCCTTCGGGAGCAGAACCGTAGCCGCCGCGGTCCATGCGTGGCAGTAACTGCAGTATCCCGGAGTGTCGGTTATATGCTCGTCAATTCTCGGCATTGTGTATTCCGACCATGTTCCCTCGTACAGACAATCCGCACCCGAAGTTATCATAGCGCACCAGTATTTACGGATACGCTCTATCATATCGTCGATTTTACCGGCGTTGAGCGAGGTTTCCGCAAGCTCATACTGCAACTGTGTGTGTCCTGTCTTGTCAAAGGTTTTAATCAGATTGTCGTCTGCAAGCAGTTTTTCAACTTCAGGCTCGGTCTTTGCTATAAGCGCCGCATATTTCTTGACGTTCTTAACATCGCCTGCAAGTTCCTCAACAAATTTTGCCGTTTCAAGGCTTCTTAAATAAAGCTCGTTAAGATACGGGTCAAGTCCCACAAATTCGTCAAGCTCAACCATCCACAGCTTGCCGAGAGGGTTTTCAGGAACGTCTATTACGCCGTTTTCGTTTGTAAGCGTTGTAAGATAATCAACGGCTTTTTCTATTGTTGACTTGTGCTTTAAAACAAAGTCCTTGTTTCCGACATACATATAGTAATCGTAAAACGCAATTATGTACCACGCAACGTAATCCCAGAGCATTGAGCAGTTGTCGCCGTATGCGGAGCAAATTCCGCCGTCGGGACGCTGTATTTTCGCAAGTTCGTCCCAGCTGAATTCAAACAGAGCCGTGTCGCCGAAGGTGTAATAGTTTATCAGCGCATGCAGTCTTGAATCGCCCGTCCATAAGAAACGGTCACGCTTGGGTGCGTCAAGATAATATTCCTGCATACAGAAATGCAGTGTACGCTCTCCCATTTCCCAAAGCTTTGTCATATCTGCGTCATCGCAGGCAAAATATCCCTTTCTTGCAACGGGGTAAAGCGTTGTGCGTGTTGAGAATGCTTCTGCCGTAACGGGCTTTTCACAATCAAAAAATTCAACTCTTACAAATCTGTAAGCGACTCTTGTTCTTGACTCAAACTCCTGCGTACCCTCGTAAAGGTGATATTCCTCTCTCAACATTCTGTTTACGCATGAATGATGCGGCGGCTCGGACATAGCCTCGTCAAGCGACTCGCCGTAGTAAAGTCTAAACCACATCTGCCCCTCGGAGGAAAGCTTCATTCTGAAATGACCGACAACCTCGTGCCCGAGATCGACTATAAAGCTCGGACCTGTGTAACGCTCGGTGCTGTCGATATATATTTTTCCGCCGCCCTCACGTGCGGTGTTCTGTAAAATACTGTAGCTTGCGTATATTTCGGGAAGATGCGGAGTCTTTGCAAATTCCACGTATTCCTCGCCCAAAAGCTCTGCCGTGTCCGCATCGGGAGTGTAGTGTACGGGTTTTGCAGTCCAGTACGGCGATGCGCAGGTTTTCGGGATATTTCCTCTGAAAAACTGTGAGCAGTCAAGCGCCGGAATAATCATATCGGGGTTGCCGCCCGGTTTGTCCCACCACATTGTTTCGCCTGCGGCGCTAAGGTTAAGCTCGTTTGCATTTTCCCATTTGCTGTCATCAAAATTCTCAAGCATCCAGCCCCATTTCTCGTGGTCGGCAGACTTCCATTCGCTGTTGGTTGTGCAAACGATTTCGCCGTCAAGGCACATTTCAAAAACAAAACCTCTGTGACCGCCGTGGTTTAAACCGTGAACGGCAATCTGGTTTACGCCCTCTTTTAAGAATAGCTTAACGTTGTAATCTCTCGTGTTACAATGCTCCGAAACCTCGGCAACAAATCTGCCGTTGATGAAAAACTCGTATGCAGGGTCTACGTATATTCTCACATATGCCTTTTCGGGCATTTTATCTATTATAACCTGCTTGCGGAAAAATCCCTCTCTGGGATTATTGCTCCAAATGTTCTTTAAATTCATATTGTTATTCCTTTCTTAAAGTAATACTTCTTTGTTTGTTCCGTAGAAAATATCTTTGTGACCGCTTATCAGTCTGCAAAATTCCTCAAATCTGTCCCATGAGTCGTGAATGTCAAACTCAAAGGAATGCCCCCATATGTAAAATATCTGCGGCTTGTCGGTTTTAAGCTCAATGAACTTCTGACCAAGCTCAAACATTTTATCCCATTCCTCATGGTGGTGAATTGTCGGGTTAAATTCCAAAAGATTTGTCTGAATATCAAAATTATGTGTGGACGTTGTTGTTCTTGAATACTTTACGCCCGTTTTGTTTCTTATAATGTCAACAACTCTTTGATCGTAACAGCCCGTACCGCCGGGATATGCCATACCGACAACCTCGTATCCGGCAAGCTCGCTTAAACGAAGCCTGTCGTCCTCAACCTCGTGGAATATCCTGTCATCGTCACATTCTCTGAGATTGGGGTGGTGGAGTGTGTGTACGGCAATTTCGTGTCCGTCATACAACGGTTTTACGTCCTCCGCATTGATTTTTGACCAGTCTACATTGACGCCCTCACGGATAAGATGACCCTCTTGACCGAGAAGTCCCGAATCCACATTAAACGTGCATTTAAGACCGTACTTGTTAAAAATTTCAACAAGCCTGAAATCCTGCTTTGTGTTGTCATCGTAGCTGAAAGTTACCGCTTTCATTTTTCCGTCAAACATAAGCTACCTCTTTATTCTGTGTTTCTCTTTTGTTGGCTTTGTATTTGTAATATAAAGTCCGACTATCTCTATTATACATTAATTAAAACTTTTGTCAATACATTTTCGATAAAAAGAAAGCGCCGATTTTTTCGGCGCTTTCCATGCGTAAAATTTAATCTGAAAGCTTTGTGAATACGGCAGCCGCCTGCGCTATTGTGATGTTATTTTTCGGAGCGAAAGAGTTTTTGTATCCCTTGAACTTTGCATAGCGGTATAAAATCAGCGCCGCCTGTTCGCGTGTGATAAATGCGTCAGGCTGAAATTCCGTATCGGACACACCTGAAACAATTCCGTTTTCGCAAGCCCATGCCACGGCTTTTTCATACCATATACCGCTTGGGACATCGTTAAACTTTGCTTCGGCGGCAGACGGCTCTTTTTCTATGCGGTACATCAGAGTGACGAACATAGCGCGTGTCACTTTTTCGTTCGGTCCAAATTCCGATGACGAAACGCAATAGAAAATTTTGTAATACCTGTTACGGAAGAATAGAGGTCCGCGCTATTCTTCCTTTTATATTCTGAACTGCCTCGACTATTCTGAATTTTATTTTTATTTCGCCGTTGTTTTCGGTAATCACATCATATGCTTCGGCGCTTAAGTTATCCTTTAAGACCCTTTCCGATTTGCCCGTCAGGACAGCCTCGTTATCGTTTGTCATACACAGCGGCGGATACATAACGCACCACCAGTTATGCCCCTCGCCGTTCCCGAGAACTATCCGCACGCCGTAATACTCGCCGCACGGCAGTATCATATTTTTGTATTCCTTTTTCGGGAAATAGAATTTCCCATACTCGGCGTGCGCTCCGTAATCCGCACCGTATTCGGCAAGCGCTCTCTCCGCCGTCCTTTCCGCCTCTTTAAGCGCAGCAGGGGTTATCTGCGTACAGCATTTTTCGTTTTTAAGCACAGCGTCACGCACACGCAGCTTTACCGATTGGTCATAATCGCTGTCGCTGTTTGCGATTATATGTAATCTGACAAGATTATCCCTTAAATCCGTCTGCACGCTGTCCGAATATGCCGTCAGCGCTATGGTGAGTACAAACGATATAAATACGGCAATAATAATTTTTTTCATTTTATCAGTCCTTTCATCTGTAAAAATTCTCGACGGATTTTTTTTGAATTATACATAATTTTTAAATCCGCAGAAAAAATATAGTTATAAACACAGAAAAAGGAGAATTTATATGCGAAAAATTACATCAGTCATTCTGACGCTTATAGTGGCAATTTCCGCCGTGAACAGATTTTCGTTCCCGGCATACGCTTACACAAGCTCCGACACGCAGCTGCTCGCAAGAGCCGTAAACGGCGAGGCAAGAGGAGAACCGTATGAAGGACAGGTTGCGGTTGCGGCGGTTATTTTAAACCGTGTCAAGCACTCGTCGTTCCCGAACACCATTTCGGGGGTTATATATCAGCCGGGAGCGTTTACCGCCGTTTCGGACGGTCAGATAAACGTTCCGATAGCCGAAAATTCCACCGTATACAAGGCGTGCCGAGACGCAATAAACGGCTGGGATCCGTCAAACGGCGCAATATACTACTTTAATCCCGATACAGCAACAAACTCGTGGATATGGTCACGTCAGCACATAATCACAATAGGCAAGCACCGTTTCTGCAAGTAAAATATAGGAGGTATATAATATGGAAAAGAAAAGTATACACGTATGGATATATACCGTGCTGATTGCCGGAATTATTGCCGCGCTTTTGTGGGCACTCGCACTCAATAAAAACGCAAAAGCGCTTGAGATTGATCTTGAAAATCAGTATAACCGTGCCTTTCACGAAATGGTCGGTTATATAGACTCCGTCGATACGCTTTTGTCAAAGGCGCAGATTTCCAATTCACCTGCGGAGCTTGCCACGCTTTCAAGCGATATTTTCAGACAGTCCGCAGAAGCGAAATCCTGTATGGGACAGCTGCCGACGGGAGAAATAAATCTTGAAAATACGGCAAAATTTCTCTCGCAGGTGGGCGATTACACATACGTTTTGTCGCAGGCGATGATAAACGGAACGGAAATATCACAGGAGGAATACGAAAATCTCGCCGCATTGAACGATTATGCGTCAAAGCTGAAATCCTCTCTTACAGAGATTGAAAACGAACTCTACAGCGGAAATATCAGGTTTGCGGATATGAGCGCACAGACAAAAATAAACTCCGCATCGGCGGCGGGCGGAGATATACTTGCCGATCTTGAAAATATAGAAAAATCGTTTGACGAATACCCCTCGCTGATATACGACGGACCGTTCTCGGAGCATATCGAAAATCAGCAATCGGAAATGATAAACAGCTCGGAGGAAATATCACAGCAGGAGGCGCAGAAAAACGCCGAAAAATTCCTGGGACTTCCCGATAATTCGCTTGTGTTCAGCGGTATGACCGAAAACACGGCGATAGACGCCTATAACTTCTGTGCCGACACAAATTCGGGACGGACATTTGTAAGCGTAACGAAAAGAGGGGGATATATATTGTATTTCCTTACAAGCGTGACGGTCGGGGAGGAAAATATTGATGTTTCCGCGGCAGAGAAAAACGCCGAAAATTTCTTGAAAGAGCATGGATACGGAAATATGGTATCGAGCTATTATCAAAAGGATAACGGCATAGCAACAATGAACTTTGCATACTCGCAGGACGGCACGGTCTGCTACAGCGACCTTATAAAGGTGCGTGTTGCGCTCGACAGCGGAAATATTGTGGGAATTGAAACCAAAGGCTATCTTATGAACCACAAATACAGGGACAACACCGCCCCCAAACTGACTGCGGACGAGGCAAGGGAGCATATTTCGACCAATCTTGAAGTATCGTCCACAAAGCTGGCCGTTGTGCCGAAGGACAGCCTTAAAGAGGTTTTGTGTTATGAATTTAAGGGCGTTTTCCATGATAAAAACTTTATAGTTTACGTCAATGCCGATAACGGACGTGAGGAAAAAATATTGCTTCTTCTTGAAGATGAAAACGGTATTCTTACCATATAAAAAAATCAGGGTGTTTAATAACACCCTGATTTTTTCATACAGCACTTTTTTCGCCTGTCGGCATTTATGCCGCACATTTTGCGCACGGTGTAAGTCCTCCGCCGATTGCTTCGTCAAGCGTAACCGAAAAGCTGTTCTTTCCTCCGCATTGTGCGTTAAAATGATACTTTTTTCCGCTTGGAGTGCGGTATACGGTGATGGAGGCGGAATTGCTTTCTCCGCCCGAACGGCTCTCGCCTGTTGTATAATCGATTATTATTCCCGGCTGAACATTGTAGCAGTATACGCAAAACGAAACCCCGTCACCGCTGTCCTCAACCGAATAAGCCTCCAGAAGAACGCCGTCCGCAACAAGGTTGTTATCCTTAAAAAGCGGTGTCGCTCTGTACATTACATGGTTTCCCGTTCGGTCTATGTAATCATCTATTCTGTCCTCAAACGGGAGCATACCGTCCACATTAAAATACCTCGTTCCCGTAATAAGGTTTCTTTCGTTTGCATTTTCCCCCGTAAGCTGATAGCCTATTAAATGGCATCTGTTATACAAATACTTTCCGGGAACGTTGTCATAGCTTTTGTTTATCCAGCCTGTGGGAGTTACCGAGCTTATGCTTTCACGTTTTTCTGTCGGCATTATGTCCTGCGCCACCGACGCCATACACACGTCGCATCTTCCGAGTGTGTCAAGCTCGCTGTAATATTCAAACGAACCGCCGATGATTTCGTACTTTTTGAAAAACGGAACACCGCCGTTTATTTCCGCATACGGCGATCCCGAATACGGGGGAGTGTTGTTTACAAGATAATCGTATTCCTGTTTGTCGAGAGTGTTCCGAACAAGTGTTACCCTTTGCGGACCGCCTTCCCATGCAACTCCGATATTAAACCCCTCCGCAATAAATCGTATAGGAAGCATTGTGCGCTCGTTTACGACTGTCGGAGCGGCGTCAAGCGCGTGCGGGGAGCTGTTTAAGTACGCCGTGTCGCTGTCGATTACAAGCTTTATTGTGTTGTTGTTCATATTAAGCGTAACGGTTTGAGTTTCGTCCTCCCAGCCGACGCTGCCGCCGAACGCCTCAATAATCGCCCTTATCGGAACAAGCGTGCGGTCGTTTAATACAATCGGAGCGGTACTGCGCCCCTCATCTATCTCTTTTTCAACGCCGTTAATCTCCATTACGGGATTGTTGATTTGCATACTTACGACAATGTCCGAGGCGTTGTCGGCAGATGTGTTTGTACAGGCGCAAATCAGCATAAAAATAATTGTCATTAATGTTAAGGTGTATTTTTTCATAAGCAACCCTCCGATTTCTGATTTTCCCCCTGATTTCAGCATAAATTTTCCACCCCCCCCTTGCATATTGAATCAATATAGTATATAATTATTATAATACGCAAATTCTAATAAATCAACATAAAAAAGGAGGAATTATTGTGTTGAAAAAGATTTTAACGGCAGTACTTTGCGCATTTATGTTGTTTTGCACTGTTGCGTTTGCAGCCGAACTAAAGTCGGGCGATACCGCTTATGTTGTATACGGCGGCACGGTAAATGTTACGGAGAAACCCACTTATTCGGGAGGTAAAAAAGTGGTCAGCAAAGGAGCCAAAGTGACGGTCCTGGAGTCTTATGTAATCGGAGAGGATAACAGAAAGTTCCATAAAATTCAGCTTTCGGACGGCACAGTCGGATATATCCTTGCTTATACAACGGCTCGGGAAACAACACCGATTCTTGAAGCCGCCGATACTGCCGAAGAAAAGTTAGACAAACAATGGGAGGCTTCCGATACCGACAAGTATCAGCACGCAATAAAGATGACGTTTCTTTCAGATTACATCTACGGCGGAAGCAAAACAACCGAGGGCAAGGAAAGAAATTTTTATGCCAAGGTGCCGACGGAATGGGTAAGACATGACCGTCCTGCTTCATTGCCCCTTGTGGGAATGGCTGTTGTACATATCGGCGATGCGGGAAAAATCGGCTCGGTAAAGGCCTCGTTCTATCCGGGAAATCCGCCGATTAACTATCATGCCAGAAGACTTGACGAGCTCAGAGAAATAGGATATGCTCCTATATTTGGCGAAAACAGCAGAACAGAAGCAAACGCTAACACGGCATTTTATGCTACAACAACGAGTGAATTTGAAGTTGTTGCCTATAACGAGGATTGGGTTGCCGTATGGAGCGAAGGCGGCGTTGACGAATCACGAGGTTCAATCAGACAGTGCGGCGAGAAAGACGGTACTGCTTTCACAAGCTGGAAGCCGGGCGTATATTTCCTTCCGAGAAAAAATTGTTATATTTTAGATATTAACAATCAGGTATCAACGCCTCCGGAAATTAAAGCGGTAGGCAAGGCAACAGGTCTTTTGATGGTTAAAACCACTCCCGATGATACGGATTATGTAAAATCGGGCATTATCAAAATCAACCAGTCGATTCAGATTGTAGACAGCGCTCCCAAGAACGGACATTATAAGATTTACTATAAGAAAGGTCTTTATTATGTTGATTCAAAGTATGTGAATATGCAGCTCGCCAATACCACAAAACCGACAACTCAGTATAAAGCAATAGCGTCGGTCGACTGTAATATTTCCGACGGATATTCGGTTAAAAAAGGTGCGGCAATCGATGTTATCGAGAAGGACTATGACGGAACAAATTCAAAAATCTGGTTCAACTCAAAGGAATGTTACGTTCCGACAAGCAATCTCGACGAGTTTACAAAAACTCTGTCCGCAGCGGACACGGCAGTGCTCGGTGCGCCTATAGGCGTTTTGTCCGTAGATACGCCCTGGGGCGAATGGGGAGAGCTGACCTATTCTGCCGAAGGACTTGCAAAGCTGAAAGCGTATCGTTTCGGATATATCAACGTTGATGTTGATAAGAGCTTAGAGTACGCTAATTGGGTTCTTTCAAACAACGGTGATATTAATAAAATACAAGACAGAGAATGGGTGAATGTGTACGGTATTGAAGAATTTTCGTTTGACCGTGACGAAGATATGAGGGATATTCCCGGAATAGATCCTGCCGATATAGAGCCGTGGATTATAACGGGAAAAATCTACACTATTTTCTATAACGGAGAAATCCGATATCTGGTTCACGAGGATGACGCACAAGAAACATTTACCTATTATCCCGGAAACGGATTCAGCAAAAATTCCGTTGCAAAAACGCAGACTGTTTGCCTGGACGGACGTAAATTCAACACTGTTGCATATAACATCGATGACAATAACTACTTTAAGCTCAGAGATATTGCGGAAATCCTTAACGGAACAATCAAAGGCTTTGACATTAAGTATGACGCCGCAACAAATTCTATTGATATGTTGAGCTTTTATAATTACACATCGGTCGGCGGTGAATTAAAACCGGGTGACGGCGTCGAAAGAACAGCTCATTCATCATCGGCATTTTTAACGCTTGACGGCGTGCCGATTAAGGCAACCTGCTATAATATTAATGACAACAATTATTTTAAGCTTCGTGATATAACAGATGCGCTGGATTGCCGTGTTGAGTGGGACAACAGTACCCAGATGATTTGGGTTATTCCGAACAGAACGGCATATGATGATCCGGATGAGATAGTAGGCTGATTTATTTAAACAAAAAGTTTAACCGATATGAGGTTTGAAAATTTCTCAAAACTCATATCGGCTCTTTTTTTCTTGCTTGCCAAACGATAAAAATTAACGCTTTGGGTATTGCAAAACATAAGAAAATAGTGTATAATGAAAAAGATGTAAATTATTAAAGCGTACAGGCTCTGCCTGTGCGGAAAGGAATGGTTATTTAGTATGCATGATAATGTATATGACGTTTTGCTGGAACGCGGATTGATTGCGCAGACGACGCATGAAAAAGAAATTAGAGAATTATTGGGAAAGGAAAAAGTAACGTTCTATATAGGCTTTGACCCGACGGCAGACAGTCTCCATGTGGGACATTTTTTGCAGATGGTTGTTATGCGGCATATGCAGATGTACGGACACAGACCGATTGCCCTCGTGGGCGGAGGAACGGGTCATATAGGAGACCCGTCGGGAAGAACGGATATGCGTCAGATGATGACTAAAGAAATAATCGACCATAACTGCGAATGTTTCAAAAAACAGCTTTCAAAGGTGATTGATTTTTCGGATGGCAAGGCGCTTATGGTAAATAACGCCGACTGGCTGTTAAACCTTAATTATATAGAATTTTTGAGAGATATAGGCTCGTGCTTCTCGGTAAACAAGATGCTTGCCGCAGAGTGCTTTAAGCAAAGACTTGAAAAAGGACTTTCGTTCCTTGAATTTAACTATATGCTTATGCAGAGCTACGATTTTCTTATGCTCAACAGAAAGTATAACTGTAAGATAGAGCTCGGCGGCGACGATCAGTGGAGCAATATCCTGGGCGGACTTGAGCTTTGCAGAAGAAAGGATCAGACTCAGGTTTACGGTATGACCTTTACGCTTCTGACAAACAGCGAGGGCAAAAAGATGGGCAAGACCCAGTCGGGTGCGGTATGGCTCGACCCCGAAAAGACAACTCCGTACGATTTCTATCAGTATTGGGTAAACGTTCAGGACGCAGACGTTATAAAATGCTTAAAGCTTCTCACATTCGTTCCTATGGAACAGATAAGAGAAATGGAAAAGTGGGAAGGTCAGGAGCTTAATGCGGCAAAGAGAGTGCTGGCATACGAGGTTACAAAGCTTGTTCACGGCGAGGCTGAGGCGGAAAAAGCAAAAGCAACCGCCGAGGCAGTCTTTGCAAAGGGCGGCATTTCGGACGATATGCCGACAACCGTTATCCCCGATGTTGTGGGAATGGGCGTTCTTGATATGCTTGTAAAAACGGGACTTCTCTCGTCAAAGGGCGAGGCAAGACGTCTTGTTCAGCAGAACGGACTCTCGATAAACGATGCAAAATATACCGACGCAAACGGCGTTGTAACAGCCGATATGCTCGGTCAAGACGGTATGATAATAAAGAAAGGCAAAAAAGTGTTCCACAGAGTTACTGTAAAGTAAATCTTGGCACAGTGAGGGCTGCTGTGTTAAGCAGCCCGTCTTTTTTAACTATGGATATTTTAAACCTCACCAAAAGTGAGCTTGCGGAATTAATAAAAGAAAATACAGAAAAAACCGACCCGGGGCTTTTATCTGCCGCATATGACACACGTGTTGAAAATTACGGCAAAAAAGTCTATTTCAGAGGACTTATAGAGTTTACGAATTATTGCAAAAACAACTGTTATTATTGCGGAATAAGGAGCAAAAACAAAAACGCTGAGCGGTACAGACTGAGCAAAGAGCAGATTATGGACTGCTGTAAAACGGGGCGTGAACTTGGATTTTCAACCTTTGTGCTTCAGGGCGGCGAGGACGCATATTTTACGGATAAGCGTATGTGCGAGATTATATATTCAATAAAGAGCGCATATCCGGATTGTGCGGTAACGCTTTCAATCGGCGAAAAAAGCCGTGAAACGTACCAAGCGTATAAATCGGCAGGCGCAGACAGATACCTACTAAGACATGAAACCGCAGATAATGAGCATTACGGAAAGCTCCACCCGTCGGAGCTTTCGCTCGAAAACAGAAAGAAATGTCTGTATACATTGCGTGAGCTGGGATTTCAGACGGGAGCGGGATTTATGGTAGGCTCTCCGTATCAGAGTGCGGAAACGCTTGCGGAGGATATGCTGTTTTTAAAGGATTTGCAGCCGCATATGGTGGGTATAGGCCCGTTTATTCCGCAGAAGGACAGCATTTTTGCAAACGAGCCGCACGGCACATTAGAGCTTACGGTCACAATGCTTGCGCTTACAAGGCTTATGCTCCCGAAGGTGCTTTTGCCGGCAACAACGGCGCTTGCCACAATTTGTGAGGACGGCAGAAACAGAGCGTTTGAGGCAGGAGCGAATGTCGTAATGCCGAATTTGTCGCCGAAAGATGTTCGTAAAAATTATAATCTGTACAATAATAAAAAATCCTCGGGCGACGAGGCGGCACAGGGACTTGATTTGCTGAAAAAAATCGTGGAAAATGCAGGGCTTGAGCCGGATATGAGCAGAGGCGACAGCCGTATGGAAAGGACTTTTTGATGAGTATAAACACAAAACAAAACGTAAAGTGTCCCGAATGCGGACAAATGGGTGATATAACCGTTTGGAGTTCGATAACGGTTAAGGACAGCGAGGATTTGAAAAAGGATTTGCTTTCGGGCAAAATCAATATTTTCCGCTGCGACTCGTGCGGACATACGGGACTTATGCCAACTCCGCTTTTGTATAATGATGAGGATAAAAAGCTTATGATTTCGTTTTCGCCGTGCAATGATGACGCACAGGCAAAAAAGCAGTATGATGAAATCTGCAAAACCTCAAAGGAGTCGGGTGAGATGAAGGCTCTTGAGGGGTATAATCTGAGATTTATCACCGATTATAATGAAATGCTCGAAAAGATACTTATATTTGATAACGGTCTTAACGATAAGGCAATTGAGATTATAAAACTGCTTATTATGATGCAGGAGCCGGAAAAGGCAGACGACAGAAAGTGCCGGTTTGGAAAGGCTGACGGCGAAAATATGGAGTTTATGGTGCAGGATTTCAAGGAACAACAGGTGTATACGTCGAAAGTTCCTATGGAAACGTACAACAGTATATGGAATAATCTTAAGGCATCTGGAGTTAAGGAATACAGTTTCGGCTGGGAGAGAGTAAACAGCGCATATGCGACTGCGCTTTTAAACGGAATTAACAATAAATTCTTTTAATAACGGAGGAGAAAATAATGATACTTGGACGTAATCCGCTGTACAAGCTGTGGAAAGGAACAATAGCAAAAAATCTGAAAAGACGGCGCTTTGATAAAATGATGAGTCTTATTGATTTGCCGAATGACAGACCCGTTAAGGTACTTGAGGTCGGCTGTGCAAACGGCAAGGATTTTATACAGTTTGCGGCAGAGAAAAATTATGAAATATGGGGCGTTGACATAAAGGAATACGATATAGAGGAGAAAGTGAATTTCCAAGTGGCGGACGCCGCAAATCTCCCGTTTGAGGATAAAAGCTTTGATGTGGTTGTGTCGGTGGGACTTCTGGAGCATATCGAGCCTATGGAAAAGCTGTGCGAGGCAATAAAGGAATTTGAGCGTGTCGGCAAGCATCTTGTTCATGTAGTGCCGTCCGTTTCGACTTTTATAGAGCCGCACTGCGCAAAAATACGTTTCCCGTTAAGACTTCACAGAAATATGATGTCGGAGCAAGTGGGGATGCCCCTGCATCTTAATTTCTTTACAGAGCATACATGGACGAAGTTTTCGGGATTTAACGGCTGTGATATAAAAAGATTTTATTATCTGCCGCCGTTTATTAAAAACACGGTGATATATAAATAAAATTTAAAAGGGCGAAATTTATAAAAAGGGAATTTATGGTGGGGTGTAACTATTGGGCGTCAAATGCCGGTACGGAAATGTGGCGCAACCGGGGCGAGGAAACTGTTGACGAGGATTTCAGAAAGCTTAGTCGGTACGGCGTTAAATACTTAAGAGTCTTTCCGAATTGGCGTAATTTTCAGCCGATTGTTCCGCTCATGGGGCGGTGAGCCATTGACAGAGTACAGACTTCACGAAGCTGAACTTCCCCAAAATCTGTATTATCTTGACGAAACAATGCTTGAACGTTTCGGTATTTTCTGCGATTTGGCGGAAAAATACGGACTAAAGCTTATTGTAGGACTTATAACGGGTTGGATGAGCGGAAGAACGTTTATTCCTCATATGTGCCGGCAAAACAGGCGGGATTTAATATCCGATTTGCCGATGCAAGAGTCGGTATCCCCGACGCGCAGGTTTACCTTATGCCGAGCATAAGCGGAAATTTTGTAATGCCTGCACAGAATTATTATGATTTGAGAAAACGCATAGAAAACGGAGCTACTCTGTATATTTCAAATAATAACGGAGTTTTGTCCAATTTCAATAATCTTGCGGGCGTTACGGTGAATAATTCAAAAACAAAGCCGGAGAGCGGAGTTTTTGAATTAAATGGCAAAGAAATCAGCTATAAACGTGAGAGAAATTACATAATGACCGCAGACCGCGGTGCAGAGGTGCTTGCACGTGATGAAAACGGCTTGCCGATTTTTACAAAGTACAAGTACGGAAAAGGTACGGTGTACTATTTGAATTTCCCGCTTGAATATAATGCACTCGGTGTTTGCGATGCGTTTGACGGCGATCGGTTTGAAGTTTATAAGGAAATGTTCGGCGGTCTCAAAGATAAGTATGCAATAAAATGCGATAATAAATATATCGGAATAACACGCTGCGGCGAAGAATGGATTGTAATGATAAACTATTCGGATAAGCCGCAAAAGACAAACGCAACTGTTGCATCGGGCTATGATTATGAAATCATAAAAGGCAATTTGGACGAAATCGAACCGTTTGAAATGACGATTGTAAAGGTTACAAAAAAGGTGATAAGATTATGCGAATAGTAGATAGTTTTGAGTATGAGAATAAAATTGCGGTTTATTTAGATGTTGATAAATCTGATATTGAATTAATAAAAAATGCAAAAAAGGTCAGTATAAACAATGAAAAACTTGATATTATTAAGAAAGATTTTTTAACGTCGCTGATAGGCAAGAGAAGTGTTGTTCTGCTTTTGAATACTTCAAAGCTTATTGATAAGGAACAGAATATTAAAATAATTGAGTAGACAAATTTGTTAAATGACGTATACTTCAGATGAAGTATACGTCATTTGTCGTATTGCGTTTCTCTGTATTTTTTGGGCGATATACCCATATGTTTTTTAAAGCAATGGCTGAATGAATACACGTCGGAGAAACCGCATTGAACAGCTATATCCGAAATTTGCTTTGACGTATTCAAAAGCAGCGGCTCAGCAGTGTTCAGGCGGAAATCCCGCAGAAATTCATGAGGATTTTTATCATATATTTCAACAAACAATCGTCTGAAATGCTTTTCGCTTATGTTTGCTGTTTCGGCAAGCTCCTTAACGGTTAAATCGGGATTTTGATAGTTTTGTTTTAAAAAGTCAATTGATTTTTTTAATTTGTTTGCCTTTTGAGCATTAAGAGCGCTGTATGCGCGGTCATTATACAGCATACCTATTATTTGCTGTAAAATTCCGCCGCATATCATTTGCGAGCCGATGCGCTTTGAGGTGTATTCATCAAGCGCATATTTAAATAATTTTTCATATTTATACGAAGCGCTTTTTGAACAAACGGTTTCCAGCAAAAGAGCGCTGTTCGGAGCAGGGTTCGTTTTGTCAAAATTGAAATCTACCGCAATGTAAGAAACCTTTGGACAGTTGTACGCGCTGCTTTTATCTGTTGAACCTCTTGCGATATATCCGACTTGCCCCTCTTTTATCAGCTCGGTTTTCCCGAGATGCTCATATGCAAGAGTTCCGTTTGTAACAAAGCATAAGCTCTCGTGATTTCTCGGCTTAAACGCAATATAAGGTTTTTCCTCTGCTATGGTGTCATAAAAAAATACGGCATCGTCAGTTTTTATCTTTTCCGTCATATTGTTTTCCCTCCTTACTGTTAATATAATATCATATATTATATTAATACACAATGTCCGTTTTAAACAAAAATGTGTTTTTTAATCATTTACATTTTCATTGGACGGTGCTATAGTTAAAACAAAAAGGAAAGAGGAGAATCGGACAATGAAAAAAGCGCTGTTACGGGCGGAAGCCGTGGTATAGGATTTTCAATAGCCAAAATGCTGGCGGATAAGGGTTATACTGTTGCCGTTACCGGACGTAATGCGGCGGCAATTGAAAAAGCCGCCGAAAAAATCGGAGGAAATGTTATACCGATTGTCTGGGACGCATCTCAAATTGACGTTGCAGATAAAAAAATAAACGAAACGGCAGATATTATGGGCGGACTTGATATTGTGGTGAATAATGCCGGAATTTTCGCCCGCAGAAGCGAATGGGAAAAGTCGGAATTGTTAAAGACAAGCTCCGAGGAATGGTTATCGGTAATGAATACAAACACGAGCGCGCTGTTCTTTATAATGCAGGCGGCGGTCAATTATATGCTTAAGCATAAAATTAAAGGAAATATTCTTAACGTGACATCTGTTGCCGGGGAAGAGCCGGTGTTTGGCGCTTACGGCGCATCAAAGATTGCATCGACTGCATTGACTCGAGGTTGGGGGCGAATGTTTGCCGATGACGGGATTACGATAAACGGAATTGCACCGGGACCTGTTGCAACAGAGATGAACGGTTGGCACGAGGGAGATTCCATGAAACACAGCCGTATTCCTTACGGAAGATATTCGTCTTCTGAGGAAATAGCAAAACTGGCAGAATACCTTTTGAGCGAAGACGCAAAAATGATATGCGGCGAAACTGTTATAATTGACGGCGGATATTCGATAAGATAATATAGGAGGAAAAATGAAATGAATGAAAGGATAGAAAAATTACTTCAAAAAACACTTGCAGACGAAATGTATGCTAACACGGTCAAAACGGAATATGACCGCTGCGACCTGTTTTTGCCTCCGATAGAAATGTCGGCAAAAAGAGTGTGCGAGCATCTAAGAAATCAAGAGCCGGTGATTGTTCCCGAGTCATGCTTTACCGGATATTTTACTTTTGACGATGGCAGTGTAGAGGCGGATGTTTTCACTAAAAACGGACACGCGAACAGTAAAATTGCTTGTGAAAATTTTTACAACAAGCCGGTTGACAATCTGCTTACGTTTGAATGGCAACATTCGGCAGGGGATTTTGGAAAAATTATTAACCGAGGTATAATCGGCATTAAGGAGGAAATTCAAACTTCAATCGAAAACCATAAAAATGATGAAAAAGCAATTCAATTTCTGAAAACCCAGATTGATATTTGCGACGCTGTTATTGAATGGGCGGAGAAATGTTCCGAAAAGGCATTGAGACTTTCCGAAAACGTACAAAACGCAAGCTATAAAAGAAATCTTAAAAGGTTATCCCAATCGCTTAAATCAGTACCAAGAAATCCCGCAAAAAGTTTTTATGAGGCTATACTTTCATTGTATGTTTGTTTCGGCCTGCTGCCAGACAGTATTGGTCTAATTGACCGATATTTATATCCTTTTTACAAAGCTGATACAGAGGACGGAGTATTAACAAAAGAAGAGGCAACCGAGTATTTACAGGAGCTGTTTTTAATGTTGCAAACAAAAGTACATGCTTCTGACTACAGATTTACCCGTGGAGGAGAATCCCATTTTTGTGTGGGAGGTTATCTTGAAAACGGTGAGGACGGCTTTAATGAATTATCGAGGCTGATAGTTGATTCGCTTATGGAGCTGCCGACATGGATACCGCAGATTTCATTAAGATGGACAAAGAAAACGCCGCATGAAGTTCTGCGTTATATGATGGATTGTGAGCGGAAAGATAAAAATAAACGAATAGCGTTTGTTAATGATGAACCCCGAATAAAAGGTTTGATGAAATATGCGGGTTTTTCATATAAAAAATCAGTAAATTACACAATGATCGGCTGTAATGAGATTGCCTTGCCGGGAGGAATTGTGTTCGGCTTCGACCCAATGAATATTGTCAGATGCGTTCAAAATACATTCTTTAACAGAAGTGATGATATTATAAAAGCAAAAACATTCGATGATTTTTATGATATTTTCAAAGAGGAAATGTTTAAAGATTTATGGGAAGCAAACAAAATAGGAAACGGATTCCAAAATATACGCAGCCGAGACTGTAATTTGGTGAGCAATATATTAATCGACGGATGTATTGAAAATGCAAAAAGTGTTATGCAAGGAGGAACGGACACGTATATTGCCGTAGGGTTACTTATAGGAATTTCAAATGTAATAGATTCTCTTTCTGTGACAAAGCAGTTGGTTTTTGATGAAAAGAAAATAACAATGAAGCAACTAATTGACGCATTACGAAATAATTGGAGCGGTTATGAAGATTTAAGAGAATATATCTTGAAAAAAGGAATGTTTTTCGGAAATGATGACAACTGTTCAAATGAGGTTGCCAACAGATTTTTTAAAAGCCTTGAAGAGTGGAATACAGGCGACAACTATCTGAAAAAACCGTGGATGTTCGGAAATCTTGTGGGTTACAATGAGCATAATAAAATTTTCGGCAACAAAACAAAAGCAACGCCCGATGGAAGATTTGACGGAGACCTGATAAATTTCGGAATCGGTCAGTCTGAGGGTAAGGACAGAAACGGGCTTACGGCGATGCTCTCGTCGGTTGCAAAATGCGATCCGTATTCGATTTTGACGGGACCGAGCGTAACAAATGTTTTGCTTGATGAAAAGTTAGTAAAAGAAGATAAAAACTTTGAAAAGCTTGTTTATCTGTTTGAATCGTATTTCAAAATGGGCGGAACTCATTTTCAGCTTACATACGTGTCAAAAGAGGACTTGATAAATGCAAAGAAATCGCCTGATAAATACAAAAATTTGCGTGTACGCGTATCGGGATTTTCGGATTATTTCGTATTTTTAAGCGAAGGCTTGCAAGATGAAATAATCCAAAGAACAAATCATGTAAAATGAGGAGATACGGATAAATGAATAAAGGTGTTGTTTTTGATATTCAAAGGAGTTCATTTGTTGACGGTCCGGGGATAAGAACAACTGTGTTTTTTAAGGGGTGCAACCTTAAATGCAAGTGGTGTCATAACCCTGAAAGTCAGCGCTTTGAGCCACAGATAATGTTTTATAAAGATAAATGTACGGGTTGCGGAAGATGTAAGGGTATTACGCCCGCAAATTCGGATTTTATCTGCTTTAATGATGCAAAAAAGATTTGCGGCAGAGAATACGGCGTTGATGAAATTTTCAAAGAAATTATAAAGGATAAGCCGTTTTATGACAGCTGCGGAGGAGGGGTAACCTTCTCCGGCGGCGAATGTATGCTTCAAACGGAGTTTCTTGAAGAACTGATGAAAAGATGCAAAGACAGCGGCATTAATACTGCGGTTGATACCGCAGGGAATGTGTCGTGGGACGCTTTTGAGAGAGTTTTGCCGTATACCGATTTGTTTTTGTACGATATAAAGGTGTTTGATGATGAAGTACATAAAAAATATACCGGCGCATCAAATAAATTAATTTTGAATAATTTAACCAAGCTGTTTGAAAAAAACGCAAACGTGCATATAAGAATCCCTGTAATTCCCGGGGTAAATGATAACGCAGAAGAAATGCGGAACATAAAGCGGTTTTTGTCGGCGTATAAGCCGGTAAAGGTCGAGCTTTTACCGTACCACAAAATGGGCGAATATAAATACGAAGCGTTAAATATGCAAGCGGTAAAGTTTGATGTGCCGTCGGAAGATATTTTGAATGAATTAAAGAGCAATTTAAAAGAGTAATCGTTTAAAAACGATTACTCTTTTTTGCCGCTTTTATTATAACGCCGCCGCACCGATTATTCCGGCGTCGTTTTTAAGTACCGCAATGGCAACGTTTGCCGAATCGGGGAGCTTTTTCAAAAGCGGATTAAGAAGCTTTCCGTTCGCATTTGAAATTCCGCCCGAAATGAGTATAAGTTCGGGGTCAAGCAGATTTATAATGTCCGTAAGTCCCGATGCAAGGTAATCAAGATATTTGTCAAATACCTTTTTTGCGACCTCACAGCCTTTATCCATTGCCTCAAATACCGATTTTGCCGTAATTTCTTCAAATGACGCAAGAATACTGTCGGGATTTTCCGCCGCCGCTTTTTTTACATTGCGTATGAGAGCGGTAGCCGATGCATACTGCTCCCAGCAGCCTTTTCTGCCGCAGTTGCACTGCAAGCCGTTCTGCTCTATGCAGATATGACCTGCCTCGCCGGCAGAGCCTGCACCGCTGTAAATTTTATTGTCAATGATAATTCCCGAACCTATGCCTGTTCCTATCGTTATAAGCACCATATTTTCCACGTCCTTGCCGGCTCCGGCGAGTGCCTCGCCGAAAGCGGCGCAGTCTGCGTCGTTTCCGAGCGCAACGGGAACGCTGAGTCTTGCAGATAATTCATCTGCAAGGGGATAGTCCTTAAACGGCAGATTTACAGCCGTAACACGACCGTTCTTTATGTATCCAGGTGTGCCGACTCCGATTGATGTAATAGGGTATTCCTCGGAGAATTCACGGCATACGTCCGCAATTGCTTCGGTAAGCGTGAGAGCGTCGGTATTTTCGTCAACGGGAATTGATTTTCTGTCAATAATTTTGTTTTCATCAACTACACCTACTTTAACGCTCATACCGCCGATGTCAATTCCTATCTGCATATCCGCATATGCAGCACGATCGCAGATAAGCGTTACGTCGGGGTGAAGCTTAAGCATTGTTGACGGATTGCTTGTCGTAATACCGTCCGATAAAAGCTCACGCACAGCGTCGTGCTTTGCACGTCCGTTTGCGAGAAGAAGAATTTTTCTTGCGCTCAGTATGGTTGACATACCCATAGTAATCGCCCGGGTCGGAATAACCTCGTCCTCTTTGAAGAAACGTGAGTTTGCCTCAATTGTATTCTGCGTAAGCGAGGTTACGTGCGTGTGAACAACAAGCGTTTCGTCAGGCTCGTTAAAGCCTATGTGACCGTTTCTGCCTATGCCGAGTATTTGCAGATCAACTCCGCCCGCCTCGGAAACGGCACGGTCATATGCAATACATTCCTCCTGCGGCATTTCGGTATCGCCGTTGGGAATGTGTATTTTCGATTTGTCGAGATTTATGTAATTGAAAAGATTTTCATTCATAAAATAGTGGTAACTCTGCGGATTATCCTGTTTAATCGGATAATACTCGTCAAGATTGAACGAAGTTACCTTGCTGAAATCAATCTCCTTCTTTTGGTACATATCAATAAGGCATTTGTATGTACCTACAGGCGTGGAGCCTGTGGCAAAGCCGAGAACGCTGTCAGGCTTTTTATCGAGCTGTTCCTTAAAGAGTTCAGCCGCCTTTTTTGACATTTCGTCATAATTATCGCATACAATTACTTTCATTTTAAAAACCTCCGCCGTTAAATATTTCTCCGCCGATGATTACGGCATTGATATTGAGTTTATCATCTAAAACAAGCAAATCGCAGTCGTATCCCTCTTTTATAACGCCCTTGTTAAAGCCCATAAGCTTTGCAGGCGTTTCGGACGCCATTTTAAAAGCGTCCTCTTTGGGTATTCCGAAGCGTATTGCCGATTTTACACAATCAAATAATGTAGAAGTGCTTCCCGCAAGCGCACCGTCCTCGGTGCGTGCAATTTTGTCTTTTACAATTATATTCAGCGCACCGAATTCGTAATTTCCGTCGGGAAGTCCAGTGGCACGCATAGAATCACTTATCAATATCAGTCTGTCCGCCGTAAAAAGTCTGTAGAGAATACGTATTACGGAGGGGTGAATGTGTATGCCGTCGCAGATAACCTGCGCATACATATTCTTGTCAAAAGCGGCGCCGACAACAGCCGGCATACGGTGATGCAGGGGCGGCATGGCGTTGAAGATGTGCGTTATGCATTTTGCGCCGGCGTCCGCCGCTTTGGCGGTTGTATCGTAATCGGCATCGGTATGGCCGATTGAAACAACTGCGTCTGCCGCTTTTATAAATTCCATGGAGTTTTCAAGCTCGGGTGCGATTGTAACCATTTTGATATTCTGAAACTTTGAAAATTCCGAAATATCGGGGTTGCGGATATACTTGCTGTTTTGCGCACCTTTGTATTTTTCGTTTATGTACGGACCCTCCAGATGATAGCCGAGAATTTGCGCACCGCTTACTTTCGGGAGCGGCTTGTTGAGTACGGAGGAGAGCTTTTCGTTCGACACGGTCATAGTAGTTGGCAGAAACGAGGTTATACCGTGTTTTGCCTCAAAAACGGACAGCTTTTCGGGAGTATCGTCAAGAGTATCCGCACCGTCCGCACCGTGCGTGTGTATGTCAATAAGACCGGGATATACAGAAAGACCGTGAAAATCTATGCCGTTAAGCTCTGTTTTGCCTATTTCGGTTATTTTTCCGTCTTCGCAGACAATATCAACCGATTTTCCGTTGAGGTTAAGATTTTTAAATACTTGTGCCATAGTAATTTCACAGCCTTTCCTTTATTTTTTATAATGCGTTTTTGCAGATTTTGAGCATTTCGTCAAACTGCTTTTCCATTTCCGACGCAAGCTTGAACTGCGTGCGGCATCTTACGAGATTGTGATCGGAATAAGCGGTTTTGAAGTAAACGTCGTTTTCCAGGTAATCCGTAAGAAAACGCATACCGCATTCCATTGTCATAAGATATGCGCTGTAGGGGAGGAGGTTAAGCTCCTTTTCCGTGATGTTTTCACGGAGTGCGTCCACGTATCCCTCGGTGTATGCCTTAAACAGCTCAATGTCAAAATGTACTTTGTCAAGGTCTTTTTCGTCCTCTGCCGCAGTTGACGCTCCGAAACGTATGGAATCTCCGAAATCATAGAGCATTGAACCCGGCATAACCGTGTCAAGGTCGATTATTGCACGAGCCTTGTTGGTGTCACGGTCGAGCAGAATATTGTTAAGCTTTGTATCGTTGTGGGTAATTCTTTCGGGAATTTCCTTTTTGTCAAGTGCGTCCGTAACTTTGGAGAAAGTGTCTTTTCTGTCTTTTACAAAGTTCACTTCGTCTTCACATGAGGAAAGACGTCCGAAAGCGTCCGCACATACTGCTTTTTCAAAATTTTCATAACGCTTGGGCGTGTTATGAAAATCAGGAATTATCTCTTTTAAAAGAGTTGTGTCAAATCCCGAAAGGCTGTTCTGGAAATCGCCGAAAGCGCGTCCCGCAACGTTCATAACCTCGGGACTCGGCGTTTCCTGATATGTAACCGTATTTTCGATAAAATCGTACATACGGAAATATCCGGCGTTCGATTTGTAATACGGCTTTTCATCTTTGGTGAGAATTATGTGCAGTGTTTCAACGCCTTTTTCGGCAAGGTATTTCGTAACATAATAAATGTTATGCATTACGTTGTCAGGCGACTTGAAAATGCTGTTGTTAATTCTCTGCAAAATGTATCTTTTGCTGGTGGTTGTAACCATCATTGTGTTGTTTATATGGCCTTCGCCGTACGGTTCGATATTTACCGGCTCAATACCGAACTCTCCGCATATATTTTCATATTCCTTCGTATAATCCTGCATCTATATAACCCCTTATCGCTTCTTTCATTTCGGCAAGGTCCTCACGGTACGTAATGCCGAACCACTTATCCGTATTTTCGTATACTTTTACTGTAGATTTGCCTTCTTCTATGGTTTCTCCTACAACGAGCGGAATATAGAATTCGTCTTTCATGATGTCGGCTTCCGCAAGGAATTTCTTGTACTTTTCATCGATTATATCGAATATATCGGGAGTAAGTCCCCATAAGTTCATCGAAACGCACGACTCGGGCGAAAGCTCCTTTGTGCCGTTGTCATAGCGGCATTTGTTGTCAATGTCGGTTATCTCGCTGATTTTTTTGAGATATCCGTTTTCCGTAACGCATACGCCTCTCGAAACCGTGCCGTTTTCACTCAAAGTGTTCTTGAGCTTGTACGCCGTCATGGCATATTCGCCCGGCTTTGCCGATTTCAAGTGCTTGCTGATTTCGGTAAATGCATTTGCGCCGTAGTAGTCGTCGGCGTTGATAATAGCAAACGGCTCGTTTACCAAATCACGGCAGCAAAGAACGGCGTGTGCCGTACCGAACGGCTTTTTGCGTCCCTCGGGCAGACAGGTCATATCCTGAATAACGTATGAAACATCAATGGTTTTTGCTATGCGCTTTCCGATAAGCTCATGAAAATCTTCTTTCATATCCTCACGCACAATAAATATAACCTTGTTAAAACCCGCTTTTTTTGCGTCATATACAGAGAAGTCCAGAATGCCCTTGCCGTCATCGGTTACGGGCGCAGCCTGCTTTAGTCCGCCGAATCGGCTTCCCATACCTGCTGCCATAACTATTAATGTTGTGTTCATAACTACACACTCCTTAATTTTTTAGTTATATTTATTATACCATTAATTTTGAATTAATGGAATAGAAAAAAGAAATTTTTTCGATGATTTTTAATTTATTTCATTATAACACCTTAAAAGTCGGGTGTCTTTGGAAAAAAAGTTCAAAAATTTATATAATCGGCCGGAAAAAAACAGTTGAAATATCGGCAGAAACAAGGTATAATAACATAAGATGCTTTTTATAAGGGAGGTTATAAATATGGAGAATGTACTTCATTATATACCTGTGATACCTATGCGGGGAATGGTGGTATTTCCGCATATGAGTCTTAATTTTGATGCGGGCAGAGATATATCCATAAAGGGACTTACGGCGGCTTCTCAGGAGGATTCGCTTGTGTTTTTGACCGCACAGAAAAAAACGGACAAGGAAAATCCCAAGCTTGAGGATTTGTATAATATAGGAACAATAGCAAAAATTCAGCAGGTTATGAACCTGCCGGGAAACATAGTGCGTGTTATTGTAACGGGAATAAAGCGCGGTGCGGTGCGTGAGCTTACGGCGTCAAAGCCGTATTTCAAAGCCGTTGTAGAGGAATTTGACGAACAGCCCTACAGGGATATGACGGTAAACGAGGCGTATATGCGCCAGGTGAGAAAGGCGTATGAGGAATATTTTGCGCAAAATCCGAAGCTCAATGCGGATAATTTTATGAGTATTCTCGCAGCGGAGGATTTAGGCTCGCTCTGCGATATGGCAGCAGGCGGAATGGAACTGCGGCTTGAGGAAAAGCAGAAACTGCTCGAAGAATTTGACGTTCATAAGCGTGCGGAAAAGCTCATGGTGCTTATAAAAGAGAATATCGACGTTTTAAAGGTGGAACAGCGCATTGCAAAGAAAGTCAAAGAGAATATCGACCAAAATCAGAAGGAATACTATCTGCGTGAACAGCTTAAGGTCATAACCGAGGAACTGGGAGATAAGGACGGCATAAATGCGGACGTAAAGGACTACAAAGAGCGCATTAAGAAAGCAAAAGCCGGCAAAGAGAACACCGAAAAGCTTTTAAAGGAAGTGGACAGGTTCTCGAAAATGCAGGCGGCCTCTGCGGAAAGTTCGGTAATAAGGTCGTACCTCGATACCGTTCTCGATATGCCGTGGAACAAGCATACAAAGGAAAAATTTGATATAAAAGAAGCACAGCGCATACTTGACGAGGATCATTACGGACTTGAAAAGGTGAAGGAGCGTGTTTTGGAATACCTTGCCGTGCGCCGTCTTACTAACGGCAAAAACGGTACGGTGCTGTGCCTTGCGGGACCTCCGGGAGTGGGAAAGACATCGATTGCAAAATCAATAGCGAGAGCATTGGGCAGAAAGTACGTCAGGGTGTCACTCGGCGGTATTCACGACGAGGCGGATATACGCGGTCACAGAAAGACGTACATAGGCGCAATGGAAGGCAGAATTATGGCGGCAATGAAAGAGGCAAAGGTAAACAATCCTCTTATGCTGCTCGATGAAATAGACAAAATGGGTGCAGATTACAAGGGCGACCCTGCGGCGGCGCTTCTGGAGGTGCTGGACGTTGAGCAGAACAATGCGTTCCGCGACCACTATCTTGAAGTGGAGTTCGATTTGTCAAAGGTGCTGTTTGTAACAACGGCAAATTCACTCGATACCGTTTCGCAGCCGCTGCTCGACCGTATGGAAATAATAACCCTCACAGGCTATACGGACGAGGAAAAATTCCATATAGCAAAGGATTATCTTTTGAAAAAGGAGATAGTGAGAAACGGTCTTACAGATAAGCAGATAAAAATAACGGACGAGGCAATAAAAAAGATAATCGAGCATTATACAAGAGAAGCCGGGGTGCGAAAGCTTGAACAGACGATAGGCGCACTTTGCCGAAAAGCGGCAAAAGCGATACTTGATTCCGAAAAGAAATCGGTCAGAATAACCGATAAAAACATATCGGAATATCTCGGAAAGGAACGCTATCATTTTGAAATGAAAAACGAACATGACGAGGTAGGCATAGCACGCGGACTTGCATGGACGAGTGTGGGCGGCGAAACGCTTTCGATTGAAGCGAATGTTATGAGCGGAACGGGTAAGGTTGAGCTTACCGGACAGCTCGGCGACGTTATGAAAGAAAGCGCAATGGCGGCAATAAGCTATATCCGTTCAAAATCGGACAAGCTTGATATATCGTCCGATTTCTATGAGAAAAAAGATATACATATCCATGTGCCGGAGGGCGCAGTTCCAAAAGACGGCCCGAGCGCAGGCATAACAATGGCTACGGCACTTGTTTCCTCACTTGCCGGTAAGCCTGTCAGAAACGATATTGCAATGACGGGTGAAATAACGCTAAGGGGCAGAGTGCTTCCGATAGGCGGACTTAAGGAAAAGGCGCTTGCGGCGTACCGTGCAGGGATAAAAACGGTTATAATCCCCGAGGAAAACAAAGCGGATATAGACGATATTCCGCAGGAAATACGCAAAAAGCTGAAATTTATTCCCGTGTCGGATATGGATACGGTGCTTGAAAATGCATTAAGATAGGGAGAAAACGTATGAAACAAATGAATTTGCATAATGCGTCGATAAAGGTATCGGCGGTAAATCCTAAGCAGTATCCGACGGACGGCTATCCCGAATTTGCTTTTGCGGGACGTTCAAATGTCGGAAAATCATCGCTTATAAATAAGCTTTTGAACAGGAAATCACTTGCGAGAGTAAGTTCTACACCGGGAAAAACCGCAACGATAAATTTTTATAATATAGACGATACGATTTATCTTGTTGATTTGCCGGGATACGGGTATGCACAGCGTTCAAAAACTGAAAAGGAAAAATGGGGCAAAATGATGGAGGATTATCTTGCAGAGCGTGAACAGCTTGTGCAGACGATACTTCTCGTGGACAGCCGCCATAAGCCGACGGCGGACGATATTATGATGGCGCAGTGGATACGCCATTACCATGACAGGCTTATAGCCATTGCCACAAAGACGGATAAGCTTAAAAAGCGTGAAATTGAAACAAATCTTGAGCTTATATACGATACACTTGAAATGACCGAGGACGATATTCTCGTGCCGTTTTCAACGGCGGGCGACGAGGGTAAATTCACTGTCTGGGATATGATAGATATGATGAGAGCAGGCTTTGAATTTCAGGACGAATAAAGATGATTGACGTGAGGTGTTTTTTGTGCAGGCAATAGGGATTGATATAGGAACAACGAGTGTGTGCGGCGTTTTAATCAACACTGCAACCGGCAATGTTGAGAAGTCTGTTACCAAAAACAGCAATGCATTTATTGACGGGTGTGCAGATTGGGAAAAAATTCAGTCGGTTGACAGAATTATGACGATTGCGGAGAATATTCTCAAAGAGCTTATAAGCAGTGATGTTGCGGTTATCGGCGTTACGGGACAAATGCACGGAATTGTCTATACCGATGCGGAAGGAAATGCGGTAAGTCCGCTGTATACATGGCAGGATAAGCGTGGAGATTTGCCGTACAAAGACACATCATACGCAAAATATTTGGGCAGCTTTTCGGGTTACGGAAATGTAACGGATTTTTATAATACCGAAAACGGATTAAAGCCGGTTAATGCCGCAAGCTATTGTACGATTCAGGATTATGTGGTTATGCGGCTTTGCCGACTAAAAAAACCGCTGATACATACAAGCGATGCGGCAAGCATGGGTTGTTATGATTTGGAAAGAAACCGATTTAATTACGCATACGATGCGGACATAACGGGTGATTACCGTATTGCGGGCGAGTATAACGGAATACCTGTAAGCGTTGCCGTGGGTGACAATCAAGCAAGTGTTTTTTCAACTCTTGCAGATGAAAATGATATTCTGATAAATATAGGAACGGGCAGCCAGGTTTCGGTGATTTCAGATAAGCCGGCAGAAAGCGCAGAGGTTGAAACAAGACCGTATTTTGAAAATAAATATCTTCTTGTGGGCGCCGCATTGTGCGGCGGCAGGGCATATTCGCTGCTAAAAAGCTTTTATGCCGAAACATTCGGATATTTGAAAAAAATTGACGATGACGAAATCTATAAGATTATGAACGATATGCTAAAGAGCGCAGAAAAAAGCTCGTTTCGGGTTGATACACGTTTTGCCGGCACAAGATTAAATTCGGAGATAACAGGCGGCATATCCGGTATAACAACCGAAAATTTCAATCCATCCTCATTGACTTTGGGAGTGCTTTGCGGAATGGCGGACGAGCTTCTGAATATGTATAAGCAAATGGGGACTGTAAAAAGCGGCATTGTGGGTTCGGGTAACGGAATACGCAAAAATAAGGCGCTCGTTAAAATTTTTGAAGAAAAATTCGGCGCAAAAATGAAAATCCCGGCACATCTTGAGGAGGCGGCTGTCGGAGCGGCAATGTTTGGTATGATTTCCTGCGGCGAATTTAAAAATGCGGCTGATGCCGGGAAAATTATTTCTTATGAATAAGATGTTTTCATTTGAGGATAAATTCTGTTAATAAAAACACCTTGATACGTATTTGCGTATCAAGGTGTTTTTATCTTTGGCGTTCCTTTAATGCTCTGTCCATTCTGCGTGATGCGTCGCGCTTTGCAATATCGTCGCGCTTGTCGTAGAGCTTTTTGCCTTTTACAAGAGCAAGCGATACCTTTACGAGCGAGCCTTTAAGATACACCGAAAGCGGTACAAGGGAATAACCCTGCTGAGAAATAAGCCCTGCAATCTTTCTTATTTCCTTTTTGTGGAGCAAAAGCTTTTTCTCACGCAGAGGGTCACGGTTGAAAATATTTCCCTGTTCAAAGGGACTTATGTTCATACTTTTAACAAACACCTCGCCGCGGTCTACCGAGGCGTATGCTTCGTTGATATTCACTTTTCCGAGACGCACGGATTTTACCTCCGTGCCGAAAAGCTCTATTCCGCACTCATATGTTTCTATAATAAAATATTCGTGCCTTGCTTTTTTATTTTGTGAAACTATTTTAATTTTATCCTTTTCATTGGGCATAATATCACTCCGTTTCTTATTTGCGCTTGTGGCTGTAATATCTTTTTTCGCCGGCGGCGTAAAGGCATTTTATATATGGCTCGTCTATTATTTCGAGCGGCGGTACTTTTGACGGCACTCCGTGCTCATCAACGGAAACCATTGTAAAAAATGCCGTAAGGGCGATTGCTTTTTCGCCCGTCATGGGATTTTCGGACTCAACGGTAACAAAGGTTTCCATTGATGAATTTCCGACAAATACAACGTGTGCCGTGCAGGTTACGAGATCGCCTATGTGTATCGGCTTTTTAAAGCACAATTCGTCCACACGTGCCGTCACCACATCGCTGTGCGCATACTTCATTGCCGCCGCTCCTGCAGCGGAGTCCATTATTTTTATTATTTCGCCGCCGTGAATGTTTCCGGCTGCGTTTGACTGATTGGGGAGGACTATTTGTGCAAGCACTGCCTCCGAATCGTAAAAATTCCTTGTGTTCAAAAAAATCACACCTTTCCGTCAGAATTTCCCGTAAGACAGACAATGGATTTTACAATTCTGTGATCCTTTATGTCTGTAACCTTGATTACAAGACCGCTTTCTTCGATTTCAAAGGACGATCCGTCATCGGGGATTGAACCGAGAACATCGAAAACAAATCCGCCGAAAGTGTCGCAGTCCTCAGAATTTATTTTTACGCCGAGCGCATCTTCAACCTCGTCGAGAGGTGCGGAGCCTTTTATCGCCCACGTACTCGAATCTATACGCTTAATTTCATCGTCATTATCAAAGCTTCCCACAAGCTGTTGAACGAGATCATTCATTGTGACAATTCCACTCATGCCGCCGTATTCGTCAAGCGCTACGGCAAAATTGTTTCCGCTCTTTTTCATATTGCGGAACAAGACGTCCGCCTTGACGCTGCATGGAACAAAGTATGCCGGTTTTACGGCATTTTTGACCATTTCATCATGAGAGCGGCTCCTTAATCTGAAAAAGTCTTTCATATTAAGTATACCCACAATATCGTCCGCATTTTCACCGCATACGGGCAAAATCGAATGCCGGCTCTCGTGAATGGTGTTTTCCCACTCGTCAAGAGTTTCGTCAAGCCACAGCATAACGACATCTTTGCGGTGCGTGGAAATTTCGTCAACCGTTATGTCGTCAAATTCAAACACGTTCTGTATAAGCTCTTTTTCTTCAACGTCAATAGCACCCTTTTCACTGCCGGCGTCCACCATCAGGCGAATTTCCTCCTCTGTAACCTCATCATCTTCCGCATCAGGGTCTATGCCAAGAAGCCGTAGTATTCCGTTCGTCGATGCGGTAAGCAGCGAAACAAGCGGCGCAAATATTTTTGATATTATATATATTCCCGAGGAAAGTCCGAGCGCCAGCTTTTCGGAGTTTTTCATCGCAAGCCGCTTTGGCACAAGCTCGCCGAATATAAGCGTAAAGTATGACAATATTATTGTTATAACAATAACCGAAACGGCGTCAATCGTCTTTTCGGAAAAAGACGGTGCGACTTTCATAACCGCATCTGTCAGTATGCCCGAAAAATTATCGGCGGCAAACGCACTTCCCAAAAATCCCGAAAGCGTTATTGCGACCTGTATTGTGGCAAGAAACTTTGCCGGACGGCTTGTGAGTGATATAAGCTTTACCGCACGCTTATCCCCGTCCTTGGAAAGCTTTTCAAGTTTGGTATCGTTTAGTGCAATAACCGCTATTTCAGCGGCGGCAAACACGGCATTGAGTGCAATCAGCACAATCTGCAGAATGATTTGCCATATTATTATATTATCCAAAAGGTAACCTCCTTAATTTTTGTATTTAAAAAGCATAGCCGCACGTCAAAGACGCATGCTATGCCGCAAAACACGGCAGGGCACGCAAAAAACATATGCCCTGCAGTTATTTTTAATGTAAAACAAACAATTATCGGCGATTTCGCCTTCGTCGCTTTCGATCATCAAATTTCTCCTTATGTTAATTATTACATATTATACCGTATGCGGTACGGTTTGTCAAGGATATTTTCAGCGCTTTTTCATATATTTGGAGCGCCTGTATTCCGACGGAGTAACGGATTTTAGCTTTTTAAACACACGGTTAAAATACGATACCGAGGCAAAACCGGTGTCAAGCGATATTTCCGAAATACTCTTGTCCGAAAAGGTCAGAAGCTTTTCGCTGTGGCATACACGCACAAAATTAAGATAGTCCGTAAAAGTCATAGTCGTTATCTTTTTGAAAAGGCGGCAGAAATAGTCGCGGTTAAGGTTGAGCATATCGCTTGCGTAATCGAGAGATATGCTTTCCGCATAATTCTCGTTTACGAATTTTAAAATCGGCAGTATTTTTTCTATTTCGTGCTTGTCAAATACGTTGTCGGGATTGTTGAGTATGCCGTTGCGGTACATACAGCCCAAAAAAAGCTGAAGATTTCCGAGTATATATGTTTCGTATGCCGGTTTTTTTGATTCGTATTCTCTGTGTATTGCTCCCAGACAAGCGCTGACTTCATCGGTGATTGGCAGACCGTTTTTAAATACATACACATCGGTAAGATTTAAAAATCTGTACAGGTAGTTGACCGAACCGGAAAGATAGTTGTTATTCAGCATATCGGGCATAAACTGTATAAATTCATGAGCAAAAGTACCGTTCTCGGCAATTTCCGTCTGGTGCGGAACACGCCCTCCTATGAACACCGATTCTCCGGAATGTACAAGGTATTCTTCGCCTGCGGCAATAAGACGCATTGTTCCGTTAAGAACGGTGATCACCTCGGTTTCGTCATGAATATGCATATTACATATTATAAAGCCCTTTTCAAAAAATTCTTGCGGGCTTAGAAGGTTTTCTTTGCTTTGGCGCACAAATATAGGAGAATTTCTCAGTGATGATTGTACAATTTCGGTTCTCATATTTCTTCCTCCAAATGTCAATATAATGCAAAATACAAATATTTTGACTTCGTTATGCAATTATATTGACCTTTTTAGCCGATTGTATTGACAACGTGTTATGTTATGGTATAATAATAGCATATCAGGCGGATAAAATCAATATAAAAAATATAAATTTTTGATTTTCCGCCGCAAACAGGAAAAAACATTATTGTACAAAAAGGAGAGATAAGAAATGAAACTTGGAGTAATGTCGCCGGTTTTGGCGTCGATGAGTATGGAGGAGTCGCTTGAATATCTTTCGGGATTGGGCGTGCAGTGTTTTGAAATAGGAGCGGGCGGATTTCCCGGCAAGGCGCATCTTGATCCGAAGGATTACATAGGACACCCCGAAAAGGTTGAATGGCTTAAGGGTCTTTTAAAAAAGTACAATATGGAAATTTCGGCAATAAGCTGTCACGGAAACCCCGTACACCCGAACAAGGAAATTGCAAAGAAATATCATGATGAATTTGTAGACGCAATGAAGGTTGCGGTTATGCTCGGCGTTGATACCATAGTAGGATTTTCAGGCTGTCCGGGCGATTGCGAGGAGTCGAAAAGACCTAACTGGGTAACCTGCGCATGGCCCGACGATTATACCGAAATACTCGACTGGCAGTGGAACGAGGTGCTAATTCCGTACTGGAAAAAGACGGCAAAGCTTGCCGAGGAAATAGGAATTAAAAAGATCGCTTTTGAAATGCACCCGGGATTTTGCGTATACAATACGTCAACGCTTTTGAAACTGCGAAATGCCGTAGGCGATATAATAGGCGCAAACTTTGATCCGAGCCACTTGTTCTGGCAGGGAATAGACCCGTGCGAGGGAATAAAGTACCTTAAGGGCGCAATATATCATTTCCACGCAAAGGATACAAAGATTGACGAAGCCAATACGGCAAAAATAGGCGTTCTCGACACGCAGAATTACGGTGACATATTAAACCGTGCATGGGTATTCAGAACGGTCGGATACGGACATTCAAAACAGGTCTGGAACGATATTATAAGCACGCTTAAAGCAACAGGTTATGACGGCGTGGTAAGCATAGAGCATGAGGACGGTTTGATGTCGCCGAAAGAAGGTCTTGAAAAGGCGGTTGCGCTTTTGAAGGACGCAATTATATATGAAAAACCCGGAGAAATGTGGTGGGCATAATGAAAGATACGTATTTACTCGGAATAATCGGTTTCGGCGGAATGGCGGGAAACCATTTCAAACAGCTTTCTAAGGGCAATACCAAGGTAAAAATAAAGGGCGTATGGGATATAAACCCCGAACGCAGAGATGCGGCGGCGGAAAAAGGGCTTGTTGCCTATAATTCCGAGACGGAGCTTCTAAGCGATCCCGATATTGATATTGTTCTCATATCTTCAACGAACGACGTGCATAAGCAGATAGCGATAGACGCCTTAAAGGCAGGAAAGCATATCATATGTGAAAAGCCGGTGGCTATGTCGTCGGAGGAAATCGTTGAAATTATGGAGGCAGCAAAAAAATATAACCGTGTGTTTACCGTTGACCAAAACAGACGTACAAACCGTGATTTTGTGCTTATGCGAAGAACGGTCGAGAGCGGAGTTATCGGAAAACCGTACATATTTGAATCGAGAGTTGAAGGCTCGAGAGGAGTGCCTGCCGGCTGGAGAACGGAAAAGGCAAAAGGCGGCGGTATGATGCTCGACTGGGGCGTGCATCTTATAGATCAGATGATGTATATGATAGATGAAAAGGTTACGAATGTGTTCTGTAAGCTTTATTCCGTGCATTACCCCGATGTTGACGATAATGTCCGCCTTGTTATGACGTTTGAAAGCGGTGTAACGGCGCAGATAGAGGTTTCGACAAATAACTTTATCCCGCACCCGAGATGGTATGTTCTCGGCACTGACGGAACGCTTCAAATAGACGACTGGGCGTGCGGCGGCAGAGTTGTAAAATGCCTTGAGCGTGAGGATAAATGGGCGGCGGAAATTAAGACGATTAAAGCAGGTCCGACAAAGACCATGGCGCCGAGAAGCCCCGGAACAGTCGAAACGATTGAGCTTTCCGAGCCGACGGACGTTGTCGATAATCTTGATGTTGTGTATGATCAGCTTGTCGATGCGATAGAGGGAAAAGCGCCCCTCACAATCAAACCTGAACAGGCCCTGAGAGTTATGAAGGTTATGGAGGCAGCGTTTGAGTCTAACGAAAAAGGAACGGCAATCAGCGTAAATATATAATGTATCCGCACCCTGTCATCGGAATGTTACCGATGACAGGGTGTTTTGTTTGAGGCCAATATGGAAAGCAAAGGAAAAAAATCTTGGAATTGAGTATAGAATATGATATAATTACGCATAAGGTTATGAACAGAGTTAAGGAAAAGAACAATGTTAACTGAAAGACAGGAAGAATTCTGCGATTGGACGTTTTATCAGATATATCCAAGAAGCTTTAAGGATTCGAATGGCGACGGGATCGGCGATTTGAACGGAATCACTGAGAAACTTGACTCTCTAAAAAAACTGGAAATAAATGATATCTGGCTTTCGCCGTGCTATAAAAGCCCGAATGAGGACAACGGCTATGATATATCGGATTATACCGATATTATGGATGAGTCTGCAACGATGCTGGCAACAATGCTCTTTTTGCAAAAGGGCGTTCCCTTCATCTATCAGGGGGAGGAGATCGGCGTGACAAACAGTGTGTCGGACAATATTTCTGATTTTGAGGACATTGAAACTTTGAATTATTACAATGTAAACAAGGACAGAATTCCGACCAAGGAGCTGATGCGTGGAATCAACATTGCAAGCCGTGACCATGCAAGGCATCCGATGCCGTGGAACGGCGACGATGACTGTGGTTTTGGAAGCAAAAAATGGAAGTATCTCATGATAAAATGTGTACGAATTTCTTTAAGAACGGTGTAAGCGTTAATGTAGTTCTATAACTTACTTATTTTAATATTTAACCAGCTAACAACACATCGGTATTATATTTCCGTGGGTAATCAAAAAAATATCTTGACATTTGAAATTAAAAGTGTTATAATATTTCTAGAATGATTCTAATAATAGGTTGAGAAAAATGACAAAGTATGAGAAACGCATATATGAAATCGTTAATCAATCGTCATCACATATGACCGTTGAGCAAATCTATCATATATTAAAAGCTGATTTCCCGAGTGTGGTTTTGGCAACTGTTTATAATAACTTAAATAAGTTGTATAGGGACGGGCTTATCAATAAAATCTCTGTGGAGGGTATGCCTGACCGCTATGATAGAATTGTTAAGCACGATCATATTGTTTGCCAAAACTGTGGAAAACTGACAGATATACAGTTTGCGGATTTGACGGAAACTTTAAAAAAGCAATTTGGTGCAGATTTTTTGTCTTACGATTTAAAAGTATTCTATGTGTGTCCGGATTGCCGAAAAAAACTCGGTGCAGACAAGAATATTCATGGATATACCAATCGTATGGATTGACAGGCAATGAAATTTGTGGGGATAGATATTATGCCAACAGCAATATTCCTAACAGTTTCAATTCCCATCTTAAAAAAGTGCGTATGCGGGCGCAGACAACCCGTAAATATAAATATATAAGGAGAGAAAACTATGAGAAGTATTACGACATTGGATTTACAGTATGCCCATCGTTTCTATGGGTTTAAGGGAGAAGCACAGTATCTGCATGGACATACGGGAGTCCTTACTATAGAAGTAGAGGATTCGGTTAATGCAGGAGTTAATATGGTTTTCCCGTGTAATGAAATTCAAAAGACTGCATGGGAAGTTCTGAAGAATTTTGACCATGCCTTGGTTCTTCGCGAGGATGATCCGCTTTTGCCGGCTATTCTCGATGTCTATGAAAAACAGGGAATTAAAAACGGTACACCAAATAACGTTATGAAAGGTCCTGCTTTCAAAACTGATTTGGCAACGGCATATCCGGAGTGCCGCTTAGTGGTTACAAAAGAAACAATGACCGTTGAGGGTATGATTAAAATTGTTTATGATTTATTGAAGGATAAGCTAAACATAGTTAAATTGACCTTTACCAGCGGTGTTAATGCGGCTTCTGAGGAATTTGAACCGAACTTACATACGGAGCGCTGTCCTTTGTGTGGTATTGCACTGAATGAAAACGGCATATGTCCGAAATGTGGTTATAAAAAAGCCTGATTTTTCAAATCAACCAATAATGTGCTTGTGCATATTTTTGACAATTATATGATGTTTAACTATAAAATACCATATATGCATAAGGTCTGCGGATAAAATGCCTTAGCAAAACGAGGATTAATTACGGTCCTCGTTTTGCTTTTTCAAAAAAGATGCAATCAGTTACAATATCTGCAAGCGTAAGACACTTGTCCAAGTAGGTATGGCAAAACCATAATACATTCCAAGAATATTATCCTGTTTTCATGATGCTGATTTATCAAAGTACAAAGACAGTATGCGTCCGCTGATTGAAAAGGACATGGAAGAAACTGAAAGATTACTAACTGAGTAAATTCCAATTTGACAGTACCGAGGTGATGAATAATGAACTGCAAAATAAGAAGATGGGAGTTGTCTGATGCGAGAGATTTGGCGACAGCTCTTTCTAATAAAAAAATACAGGATAATTTACGCGATGGAGTACCTTACCCTTACACTGAGAAGGATGGAAAGGAATTTATTTCTACTATGCTTGTCGCTAATGAAAACGATACGTTTGCCTTTGCAATTACGGTAAATGGAAAAGTAATCGGCAGTATAGGTGCTTTTCGTCAAACAAATATCCATAATAAAACAGCCGAGCTTGGCTATTACATAGCGGAAGAATATTGGGGTAAAGGAATTATGACTGAAGCAGTCAAGCAACTTTGTGATTATGTGTTCTCTCATACTGATATTATCCGTATTTATGCAGAGCCGTTTTCCTATAATATCGGCTCATGTCGTGTGCTTGAAAAAGCGGGTTTCCAGTATGAAGGCACACTCCGCAGCAACGCATTGAAAAACGGTAACGTGTTGGATATGAAGATGTACTCAAAATTGAAAACAGAACTGTAAATTCCAATTTGTAAAACAGTTTGAAAAACTTAAATATGTAGGTGAACGGATGAAAAAGCAGATTGCAAATATAGTATCAAGTTGCAGGATTTTACTTAGCATAACTCTGTTGTTCTGTCCTGTGTTTTCAGTTGGGTTTTACTGTACATATATTTTATGCGGATTTACCGATATGGTGGACGGAACTATTGCAAGAAAGACAAATTCTGTCAGCGAATTCGGAGCAAGGCTCGATACTATTTCTGATTTTATTTTCTTCGTGGTATCATTTATTAAATTGTTGCCTGTAATTCATATTCCCAAATGGATATTGGTATGGGTAGTTGTAATTGCAATTATTAAAATCTGCAATGTTATATTGGGTTTTATTTATAAGAAAAAGTTAATATCTTTGCATACTGTGATGAACAAAATTACGGGATTGTTATTATTTCTTTTACCGCCTTCATTACAGCTTGTTGAAATAAAATACAGTTTAATAGCAGTATGCATTGTTGCAACATTCTCGGCAATTCAAGAAGGATATTACATAAGAACAGGTCAGGAAGTAAGTGTATTATGGAATTTAATGAAAAATTACAAGAGTTAAGAAAAAATAAAGGCTTACACAAGAAGAACTTGCAGAAGCTCTCTATGTGTCCCGAACAGCAATTTCTAAATGGGAATCAGGCAGAGGATATCCGAGCATAGATTCTCTTAAAGAAATAGCAAAATATTTTTCGGTGACTATTCAATCGCGAAAGCTACCGAACTTGGCTTTGGTGCAGTGTGTTTTGAAGGGAATATTAACTTCTATGGTAAAAGTGGATTTACCTTTGCAAGTGAATTTGGACTCCGTTATCACGGACTGCCTGAAGGTGCTGACGCATCATTCTTTCTGTGCAAAGAGTTAATCCCTGGATATTTAAGCGGCATAACGGGAGAATACGGACCACCAGAGGTATATCTGTTCCTTGAGGAAGAAGCAGAGGAATTTGATAAAAAATTTCCTTATAAAGAAAAACTGAAACTTCCGGGACAACTTTTCTAATAACGAATAACAATGCACCGCTTTGACAAAATTTTGAGTCAAAAGCGGTGCATTTATTTTTAGAGATAAGTTTCATTGTGAATTGAGAAAAAGTGTAGAGTGGCAAAATTAACCCGGAATAAACGCATATGAAATTACGATGGAACTTTTCTTTTTTGGGAACCCCCTTTATTTAAGTCTTTTTGAGCATAGAAAAAGAACCGTAACTTTGTATCAAAATTACGGTTCTTCTTTGGCACTGACGGTCAATTTTAATACAATAAAATATGCGGTGCATTTTGATTCAACAAAAAGTTTAGCTGTGAAACTTTTTATTATTAATATGTTTGATTAGATTAGTATACGATGCAAAAACAATATATGCGAAAGAGTTTATGAGGAGAAAATTAATCCATTTATGTGTTATAATGTCATTAACAATTAAATGTGAGGTGAGAGTATGCTACACTTTATAATTGGTTTTGTTAGTGGGGTAATAAAAGTTCTTTGGAAAAATTATTAAGGAGATTTTTAATATGGATTATGACAGAATTATATTGGAAATGTTGAACAGGATTAGTGTGTTGGAAGAAAGAATGTCTAATTTAGAAACGAGTATCCAATTGAATAGTGAATCTTCTCAAATCGAATCTTCAGGAATTAGTAAAAAATATCGTCTTCTTGCTGATTACTTATATAATTGTAATAAAGAAACAATTAAACTATCTTATGACGAAATTGAAAATATTCTTGGCTTCAAATTGCCGAATTCGGCACTTGTACATAGAGCTTTTTGGGCAAATACCACTACACACTCCATTGCATTAAGCTGGTTAAATGTTGGTTATGAAACTGCCGAGGTGGATTTAAAAAATAAGTATATTGTTTTTGAAAAGAAAAGAGGCTATTATTTATGATTGAAATTTTTGAACAATACATCGAAAATCAGATTGGTAATATGCAAGGAGATTATGTTGAACTTATATCAGGGGATACACATAGAGAATTGGGAGGATATCCTAGCAATAGGCATTATATTCCAAGTTGTTGCTGTGGAATGCGCAAATATAAGCTGAACGATGATATGATTATCTATGAGCTATCAAAAGGCAATGGTGTTTTAATCAAGACCTTTTTGACAAAGCTATGGAAGAATTTTATTCTGATATGATTGAGCAACAGTTACCAGATGAAACGCTGTTTTTTCATTTATCACGGAGACTTAAAGGTTCCGAAAATGAAATCAGCATAATTGAGGTGATATCCTATGAAAATACATATACTTAAAAGCTGTGCCGGACTTGATTTTGCATACTATGAGAGCGAAACGGTCGATTGTGATGATGCGGTCGCTAAGGATTTGATTGAAGCCGGATATGCCAAAGAGGTAAAGCCGACAAAAACAAAGGCAGGTGCTAAAACCAATGCTGACGCTTGATTATGTTAAAGAATTCTTGAGAATTGACCATAACGAGGAGGACGGATGCACTTCCCTGTCTTATTATGGTGAATTTTCCGTCATTCCACTTGAACATGACAACAATTCGGGAATTAATATTTTTGGGAATATATTCAACAATTTCTGCCGAAATTATTTATTTATAATAGGATAAAGCTGAATCGTATTTCCGCCGTCAACAACCAATTCCGCTCCTGTGGTGTTTCTCGCATGAACTGCAAAATACCACACAGCATCGGCTATATCCTCTCCCACTGCAACATCACCCAAGGGTGTAAATCTTGATGGTACATTTGCATAAAATTCAGGATTCTTATCCCACCTGTCGGTTTTAATCATTCCCGGAAGAACAGCGTTTACGCGTATGTTGTACTTGCCGAAATCAAGCGCCATTGCGCGCATCATGCCAAGCTGACCGCTTTTTGATGCGGAATATGCTATTCTGTCGGGTATTGCTCTGTATGCTGTGTTGGAATTTACAAATATGATGTTTCCTCCGCCGTTTTCCTTCATTCGTCTTACAGCGTGTTCGCACATACAGTAATTCCACACCATATTTGTGTTTATTACGCGCATAAAATCCGTAATCGGGTTCTCAAGTGCCTTAATGCCCAGTCCCTGATCGGCGGCATTGAGAACAAGTGTATCTATCAATATGCCTTTACTGTCAAGATACGAAAACATTTCCGAAATCGCCTTTTCGTCAACGGTTTTTTCGTCTAAAAGGGAATCTATAGCATAGCCTGTAATATTCACATCCGGGAATTTCTCTTTATATTTTTCTTCCGCTTCTCGCACTTTTTCGAGGCTTCTCCCGGTAAATACAATTTCCCATCCCTCAGATGCGAATTTTTCCGTTATTGCCACCCCTGTATTTATACAGGCACCCGTTATTAATACCGTTTTCATCTTTGTAAGCCGTCCTCTCTATGTGATTTTATTATATCATAAAGCTGCCGAAGGTCAGAATTAGAGGCGTATCCTTAATAGGCAGCTCCTTTATTACATACACGCCATCGCCTTTATCCTCAATCATTTCCTCCGGAATTTCATAAACAGAACCGTCCATAATGTCAATAAGCCTTATGTCTTTATATTCCGTATAAAATTCAACCGTTATTGAAGAATTATAGCTTGTTGTCATTATATTGGTCGGATACCAGTATACAAATGCCTTTCCTCCCTCTCTTTCAAAAGAGCCGGAGGTTATTTCATACCTGTGAAGCTGATTTTCATACTGCGGTGCGGAATAGAAGGAATGAACAAAAATCGGCTGAGTGCATACCTTAATGTCCTCCGCAAAAAGAGAGCATATATTCTGCAGCACATAGTATGAAGGCTTTTTATAATATGTACCTGTCGATCTGCCGTCCTCATCAAAATCCGCACCCAAAACACCGAAATATCCGTAATCAAGATATGACGCTTTGTTGTTTACATCGCCGTTTAAGGCTTCAATCATATCCATACATGAAAAATATGATGTAAAATGCACATCCGTCATCAAATCCGCAAGGGTGTGACGGGCAAGCTGCTTTGCCTGTATTTCCTCTGTCCATGCCCCGTCCCACAGCGCGCCGTGTCCTCCGCGCCTTGACTGTGTACCGCTTTCACCCTGAATAAGCTCAATATCGGAGTTGTACATTTTTACAAGCGCTCTGAAGCTTTCAACCTTTTCAAAAACATTTCTCTCATCATTGGTATATTCATGGAAGGATATAAAGTCCAGATATTCGCCCATTCCCGTTTTAAAGGCTGTGTTTAAAAAGTCAAGCTTTCTCAGGCATACAACTCCGCCGATTATCTTTGCATCGGGATTGACCTCTTTTATGGCTTTGGCTGTGGCTAAGGTGAATTCACCAAGCTCCTTTGCATTTACACCATGCTTCCAGCACCATATTCCGTCCGGCTCATTCCATATTTCAAAGTATTTTACTCTGCTCTTATAATGAACTGCGGTGGCTTTTACATAGTTAATCCATGCTTGCTTTTCTTCCTCGGAAAATATCGGAGGACATCCCACAGCACCGAATACTTCCTTTGCCTGTTCGGTGTAAAGACTGTTTCCGTAGCATAAACACATCCATGGCTCAATGCCACGATTTACAAAATTGTCCACAATCGTATCGAGCCACTCAAAATCATATACACCCTTTTCTTTTTCCGTTCTCTGCCATCCGGACTGAAGTCTTACTTTCTTAACTCCGCAATCCGCAACCTTGTCATATGCCTTCTCCGGGTCGAATACATCACGGTCAAGCTTTTCAAAGCCCAGACTTATTTTTGAATGTTTTATTTCACTTGATTTTTTTGGTATGATTTTTCCGATTTTCTTTAATTTTTCCATGTATCTTACCTTACCTTATCAAATACTCTCACAAAATCAACAATAAAAGCATCATCAACAAAGTCGCCGCTTATAATATTGGGAGCTGACTTGCGGTATCCCTGAACCTCTGTTGTAAGCAAAATAAACTGCGGAACATGAGAAACATTTTTATCAGCTCTTGATACTTCTTTACCATCGCAGTAAAAGGTATAGCCCTCCGGCTGCCAGTTCATCCCGAAATAATGCCATCCGTCTTCTGTATCATTCAGGTCGTAGTTTACTCTTCCTTCTTCTCTGAATTGCTTACCGTAACCACCCATTATATTTCCGGTTGTAGCCTTCCCAACATGAAAACATTCCATAATGTCAGACTCTATTCCGCACCATTCAGGTTCAAATCTTGCTCCTATTGTCGGCGATTGTGTCCAAAATGCACTCCACATTGTTTCGGGATCTTTTTGAAATTTACATCTACACTCATAATATCCGTAACGATGTACAAATTTAGGCTCCTCCAAAATCCCAAGAGGCCATATTTCATCCTGTCCCCAAGGATTTTCCGTACCGCTTTTAGGCACATCAAACGAGTTTGAGCCTGTCTGCAATTGCGGTGAAACATAACATCCGTTTCTTTCGGTTCTGTGCAATTCTATGTGGCTTTTTCCATCAAGAACAATTCCCTGGTCTGTGTAGGCATCAAAAGGCTTGCCCCAAAAATTAAGTCTGAAATCCCATTTGCTTCTGTCAAGCTCCGTCCCGTCAAATTCATCTGCCCATACCAGTTCCCATTCACCCTCAGGCAAAAAACTCGGTTCGTGACCGTTCACTTCAAATTTCTTCATAATCTTTTCCTTCTTTCTTAAAAATAAAATTCTGTCTTTGCAGGTCTTATATCTGTCAATGTCCCCGTATAATGCCTTAATGTATGCGACTGATACGGATGCTTTAAACATTCTTCTTCATTTATTTCAATTCCCAGTCCCGGCTTGTCGGGGATTGTAATATATCCGTCCTTGTACTCCAAAGACTCATTGGTAACAGCTTTTCTCCATTCCACATCGGAATACATAATTTCCAAAATTTCAAAATTAGGACAAGTCGCCGCTAACTGCAAGGTTGCCGCATTCGCAACTGGTCCGGACGGATTGTGAGGTGCAAACGGAATATATCTGCACTCTGCCTCCGCCGCAATTTTCTTCAGCTCCATTATTCCGCCGGCGTGTGAAATATCCGGCTGTATGTAATCTGCCGCCATGAGATCAAACATTCGCTTATAGTCCCATCGCGTGTAAAGCCGCTCTCCGGCAGAAATTGCAACGGGAGATTTGTCCTTTACAGCCTTTAATGCGTCAAGATTATCAGGCGGAACGGGCTCTTCAAAAAACATAGGCCTAAACTGCTCCAGCTCCTTTGCAATTTTTATGCCCGTTGGAATGTTAAATCGTCCGTGTCCCTCAATAAGTAAATCCACTTCATCTCCTACCGCCTCACGCACTGACGCAACGCATCTGAGTGCCTTATTAAGCTCTTTATTTGATATGTTAAGATAATTTTTTCCGAATGGGTCCCATTTCATTGCAGTTACACCACGTTCAACCGCAATTTTTGCCTTTTCGCCGAATTCCTCCGGCTCCTTTGCACCCGCAAACCATCCGTTTACATATATTCTCACCTTATCATTTACTCTGCCGCCGAGCAGCTGATATACGGGAACATTAAGGCTTTTGCCGAGAATATCCCATAATGCCATCTCCACCGCCGACAGTGCCGACATCAAAACCGCTCCGCCGCGCCAATATGCGTCACGATATATATCATGCCAATGCTTTTCAATATCAAGCGGATTTTTCCCCACAAGATATTCCTTTATATGCTCCACAGCACCTATAAGCGATTTTTCCTTATACTCAAGAGTGGCTTCTCCCACTCCGTCAATACCCTCGTCGGTATATACCTTGACAAATACCCAGTTTGTTCTGAAACAGTCAACCGCAAAGGTTTTTATATCCGTTACCTTCATCTTATCTTAAGTCTCCGTTCTCTTGTTATATTTTAATTTCTTCATATATTTTCGGTACTGCTCTATTTTTGTACCCGAATTTATTCATGTCGGTATCATCAAACATTCCACAGTGAATAGGAATCGCAAATTTTGGATTTACTCTTTCGCAGAACCGCCTTGCGTCTGTCATATTCATATTGTTTCCGACACCGTTGACCGGCAGAAATACCGCATATATATCATTTGGAATATCATTAAATATCTCCTCATTGTACAGAGTGTCACCTGTGACATAATATTTTTTATCACCATCGTCAATTATCACCCCGATAGCTGTAATGTCACTGTGTTCTGCCTTTACCGCAGTGAATTTTATTCCGTTTTCCGTCCATACCGTATGTCGGTTGAACTGAATATAATTATTGTTGCCTCCGATTTTTCTGACCTCCTGCCATACCGAAGCAGGCGAAAGAACAACAATATTCGTATCAGCGGAAATAAAACGGCAGACGGTTTCAGGATCATAGTGGTCAAGATGATTATGCGTAAAAATCATAACATCCGGTTTTATTTCAAACAAAGACTCGTCTACCGCCTGTCGTCTGAACGATGCCGGATTGATTTTCTCTACGCTGTCCGACAGATACGGATCTATCATGATTTTAAAACCGTTCTTAATAAAAAGCAGTCCCGCTTGCCCAAGCCAGATTATTTTCATAAAACTCCTTCTTTCCGTTGACTTTTTGATATTTTTATTTTATAATATTTTATATAAAATAAATACATAAATCTTACTATATTTATTAGAAATCTTATTATTTATTTGGAGAAACAGAGAATGGATATAATTCTACCTGAAATTGTGGCAGCGGGAATTTATAATTCCCAAATTGCGGTAAAGGACAGAGCGATTACCAAAAACAGAAAAGCAACGATGTTTGAAATTGAAATTCCAATAGAGGAAGGAGGGATTTCTTATATAGATTCGGAGGAACGGCATATTTCGCCCGATATTGTAATATGCGCAAAGCCCGGTCAGATACGTCACACAAAGCTGCCATTTAAATGCTATTATATACATATGATTTTAAACACCGACACATTGTATGATATTCTGGCGGATACTCCTGTCTTTATTGAAACAAAAAGGTCGGCGGAATACAGGAAAATCTTTGAGGGACTGAACAAGAATTCCAATTCTCCCCTTGAAATCGACAGAATTAAGGCATTCAGTCTTGTTTTGGAGCTTGTTTATCTTTTGGACAAGGATTCAAAAAAGCAGCTCTATCGTGATAGGCTTAAAAGCGGAAATTATGAAATAATCGAAAATGTAATAAAATATATAAAGGAAAATCTCACATCGGATTTGTCGCTTAATGCGGTAGCGTCATATGCGTCTTTGAGCTCTATTCATTTTCATAATTGCTTTAAGGCGGCTACAGGAAAAACTCTTCACGAATATGTGGAAGAACAGCGTATAAAAAAAGCAGCAGAGCTGTTGGTATCAACCGATTTAACCCTGACAGAAATTTCTTACGAGTGCGGTTTTTCGTCTCAATCATATTTCAGCTATGCGTTTAAAAGAAAAATGAAAATGACGCCGCGGGAATATGCAAAGGAAGTATATAAGCGTTATGACAGCTGATTGTTAAGTATGCAATGCAGCCGAACAGTAAACAATAGATTTGCAAAAAGGTACTTATCTTTGCATATGTCGGACTTGCAAATATCCTTGATGCCTATATCATCAAAACCGGCTCTGTATTGAGAACGGCAACACCGGAAAGGGCGCCAATGCAAACGCACACTTTAACTACTTCAACGGTGGTAATAGAAACTCATCTGTTGATTTCTTTGTGGATGATACGCAGGTTCTGCAGGTCAATGACTACACAAAATATTACACTTGTCAGCCAATGCGTAAATGAAAACGCAAGAAAGAAACAATCCCAAGAGGCTTATGCAAAAAAATATAATGGCCTTGTTCGCAGGTACGAAAAGGCTGAAAAAAGATTAAAGGTTGCAGTTGCCGAAAGAAAAGAACGCATCAATAAAGAACGAGAGATGCAGGTTTTTATTGAAACCTTGAACAGTAAGCCGGAATCAATAGAAAGCTTTGATGAGGAACTTTGGATAACCTTGGTTGAAAAAGTTGAGGTTCATCACGATAGACATTACACAGTGTACTTCAAAAATGGGCAAGTAATAAGTCTTTAATACACAAAAACGAGATGCACCGCTTTTCGGAATTAAAATGAAAAAACGGTGCATTTTACTTTGAGAAAAGTTCAGAGTGAATTTGTTTTTCTGTTTCCAATAATAAAACCTGTATTTTTTCCTATCACATATCTCACTCGGAAACTAATCTATTTTTGAAAGTCCTTTATTTAAGCGGTTTTGAGCATAGAAAAAGAACCGTAACTTTGTATCAAAATTACGGTTCTTCTTTGGTGCGCTGTAAGGGACTTGAACCCCTGACCTATTGGTTCGTAGCCAATCACTCTATCCAGCTGAGCTAACAGCGCAAACTGACATATAACTGTCAACGCATTTTATGATAACACAATATGAATAAATTGTCAAGTGTTTTTTCGTGAAATTTTTGAAAATAAATCAAACAAATGTTTGACAAACGCTCTTTCTTGTGATATACTGTAATTAACAGTAAAATTACGGTGTCGGTACGGAAAGGAATGATAGGAAAATGGCAAAGGTTACCGAAAAGGATTTTCAGATAATGGATTTTATATACGGACAGACGGAGATAAAAGGTTATCCGCCGTCAGTAAGGGAAATATGCGATGCGGTGGGGCTTACGTCCACAGCTACGGTTCACGCACGCCTTAAAAAGCTGGAAAGTATGGGTTATATAGTTAAGGAAAATTCAAAAAACCGCTCTATGCGATTGGTGAACTATACTCCGAAAGGGAACAGCGTCCTTAAAAAGATTTCGGAGGAGTATGACGATAAGTATCTTGAAGTACCCGTATACGGCAAGGTTACGGCAGGCGTGCCGATAACGGCAATACAGCAGCAGGACTGCGATACGTTTCCGCTACCTATGGAGTTTGCGCAGAATAAAAATGTGTTTATGCTGAAAGTAAGCGGCGAGTCTATGATAAACGCAGCCATATTGGACGGCGATTATATAATCGTACAGCAGCAGCCGACAGCCTCAAATGGCGACATAGTTGTTGCTCTTGTGAACGGTGACGAGGCAACGGTAAAGACTTTTTATAAAGAAAAGGGACATTTCAGACTTCAGCCGGAAAACGATACAATGGAGCCTATTATAGTCGACGAGGTTTCTATTTTGGGAAAGGTTGTCGGAGTATTCAGAAAGTTTTAATTATTTGATTGACTTTTTAAACGTTTTGGGTTAAAATATTAATGAACTACTATTTTTTGTGTGCAAAAAATTGCACCGAACAAGGAGAGGATACTTATGAAAAGACTGTTCACATCAGAATCGGTTACGGAGGGACATCCCGATAAAATCTGCGACCAGATTTCAGATGCGGTTTTGGACGCAATATTAAAGGAAGATAAAAACGCAAGAGTTGCGTGTGAAACAACCTGTACCACGGGTATAATTTCAATTATGGGAGAGATTACGACAAGCTGTTATGTGGATTTTCCGAAAATCGCAAGACAGGTTGTGCTTGACATCGGCTATGACAGAGCAAAGTATGGCTTTGACGGAAATACATGCGCAGTTGTTACCGCTATAGACGAGCAGTCGGCGGATATTGCACAGGGCGTTAATTCGGGTTACGAAAACCGTGAACAGGGTGAGAATGATAATAATAACTCAACAGGCGCCGGCGATCAGGGAATGATGTTCGGCTATGCCTGCGATGAAACACCGGAGCTCATGCCTATGCCTATTTCTCTGGCGCATAAAATGGCAAAGAAGCTTACACAGGTCAGAAAAGACGGCGTATTGGACTACTTGCGCCCGGACGGTAAAACACAGGTTACGGTGGAATATGAGGACGATAAGCCGGTAAGAATAGATGCGGTTGTCGTTTCAAGCCAGCATTCGCCTGATGTCAGCATAGAAAAGCTCAGAGAAGATATTAAGCGTGAGGTAATACTTACAACAGTTCCGAAAGAGCTTATAGATGAAAACACAAAATATTATATAAACCCGACAGGACGTTTTGTTGTCGGCGGACCTAACGGCGACAGCGGTCTTACGGGCAGAAAGATTATCGTAGACACTTACGGCGGCTATGCAAAGCACGGCGGCGGTGCGTTCTCGGGCAAAGACCCCACAAAGGTTGACAGAAGCGCCGCATATGCGGCAAGATGGGTGGCAAAGAATATTGTTGCCGCAGGTCTTGCAAAGAAGTGCGAGGTACAGCTTGCGTATGCCATAGGCGTTGCGCACCCTGTATCAATTATGGTTGATACGTTCGGCACATCGACTATTCCCGAGGATAAGCTTGAAAGCGCCGTTGAGAAAGTGTTTGATTTAAGACCGTATGCAATCATCGAAAGACTCGGTCTGAGAAATCCGATATACAGAAACCTTGCCGCTTACGGTCATATGGGCAGAGAGGACCTTGGCGTTTCGTGGGAAAAGACCGATATGGCAGGTGAGCTTAAACAAGTTGTCAGTGAAATGTAAATTTTTCGTTTGAAAATGTATCAATTAAACAAAAAATATTTAAACTTAATGATTTCTGTTGACAAGGAAAATATATAATGATATTATATATGAAACAATGGCGTTTCATCCTTAGGGAAGAAACGCCTTTTTTCATACGGAACATATAAAAAAACCGATTTTTCTATTGCCGCTTTGTGCGGCAGAACGGAGGATTAATATGACAAAAGACGATATTTTGCAGCTGGTTGAAGATGAGGACGTCGGATTTATACGTCTGCAATTCACCGATATGCTGGGGCATATGCGAAATATGGCTATAACCGTGTCAAAGCTTATGGACGCACTTGATAACAAGTGTACGTTTGACGCTTCCGCAATAAAAGGATTTGTCGGAATGTCGGGAGAGGAATTGTTTTTGTATCCCGTGCTTGATACGTTTGCTATTTTCCCGTGGCGTCCGCATCAGGGAAAGGTTGCAAGACTTATCTGCGATGTGTATACGGCAGACGGAAAGCCGATAAAGGACGATCCGCGTCATATACTGAAAAATGTTCTTGACGAAGCGGCGGAAATGGGATATACCTTTGACGTAAACCCCGAATGTGAATTTTTTCTTTTCAAAACCGATGATGAGGGCAGACCGACGCTCGAACCGAATGACGAGGCAGGGTATTTTGACCTTGCGCCGATGGATAACGGTGAGAACTGCAGACGTGATATATGCCTGACGCTTGAGGAAATGGGGTATATAATAGAGTCATCGCATCACGAGGTTGCACGCGGTCAGCATGAAATTATTTTCCGCCATGATGACGCTCTCACAACGGCAGACAGGCTCGTGACTTTCAGAACGGTTGTAAAAACCATAGCAAAGCGCAACGGCTTGCATGCGACGTTTATGCCAAAACCCAAGGAGAATGACTGGGGTTCGGGTATGCACCTTGCAATGTCGATTATGGAGAACGGCAAAAATGCGTTTTTTGATCCGTCCTCACCCGATAAACTGTCGGATACGTGCAGAAAATTCCTTGCGGGAATTTTAAAATATGTACCCGATATGACGTGTATATTAAACCCGACAATAAATTCATATAAGCGATTTGTTCCGGGATTTGGGGCGCCGTGCTTTATTTCGTGGTCGGAGAATAATAAGAGCCTTTTGGTAAAAATCTTAAAATCCTTTGACGACACACGGATTAAGCTTTGCTCGCCCGACTCGACTTCAAATCCGTATCTTGCGATAGCGGCGTGCTTAAAAGCAGGCTTAAAAGGAATAAAGGAAAACATTTCCCTGCCGGCGTCAACGGATTTTGACCCGTATTCGGTGAGTGCGGAGGAACGTGAGAAAAACGGAGTTTATATGCTTCCGTCAACACTGAGAGAAGCGGTGGCGATTGCAAAGAAGTCGGACTTTGTTACAGAGCTTTTGGGGGACGACTTCAAAAAACGGTACTTGAACGCAAAAGAACAGGAATATCTTGAGTACAGAAAAACAGTAGGGAAATGGGAAATCGAGAGGTATTTTATACAATATTAAATAAATAGCTTGGGGGAGGCGGATCATACTTGGCTCATGTAGTTTTGGCATTTTCAAAAGACGACACTGCGCAGAAAGTTAAGCATATGCTTGACGGCAGCGCATATGAAGTAAGCCTTGTATGTCACTCCGCAGATGAGCTGATGCGTTCCGCAGCGGAGCTGGACGATATTCTCGTTATAATGGGATTTAAAATAGGCAGCTCGCTTGCGTCCGATATTGCGTATGACTTGAAAAATGCAAAGGTGATTGCGATTGTAAAAGCCGACCGCCTCGATATGATAGATAATGACGACGTTTTTGCAATACCGCTTCCGATAAACCGTGAACGGCTTGCTTCTTCCATAGAAGTGTTCTGGGGGCACGTTGAAGAACGTATGCCAAAGAAAGAACGCACGGAGGATGAAAAACGCATTATCGAAAAAGCAAAATTGTATTTGATTGAGAAATACGGAATGGATGAAAACCAGGCGCATCATTTTATACAGAAGCGCAGTATGGATAATGGATTGAAATTTGTTGATACCGCAAAGTTGATTTTGCGAATATAACAGGGAGGAAAGATATGCAAACATTTAGCTTTACAAAAATGCAGGGAGCAGGAAACGATTACATATACGTAAACTGCTTCAAGGAAAAACTGGAGAACATAAACGCTGTGGCAAAGGCAGTGTCAAACCGTAACTACGGAATAGGTTCCGACGGCTTGGTTCTCATTTGCCCATCCGAGGTTGCGGATTTTCGTATGGATATGTACAACAGCGACGGCACGCAGGCGGAAATGTGCGGAAACGCATCAAGATGCGTAGGTAAGTACGTTTACGATAAGGGTCTTACCGATAAAACAACGATAACTCTTGAAACGCTTGCCGGAATTAAGATTTTAAATCTTAATCTTGATGAAAACGGCGAGGTTGATACGGTTTGCGTAAACATGGGTTCGCCGGAGCTTAACCCGGTAAATATTCCAATTGCGTCAAAGCTTGACCGCTTTATACAGGAGCCGGTGTTCGTTGACGAAAAAGATTACAGAGTTACGGGCGTATCAATGGGAAATCCTCATGCGGTGACGTTTGTGGACGATATCGACAGCCTTGATATAAAGCGCATAGGCCCCGAATTTGAAACACATAGCATATTCCCGAAAAAGACAAATACGGAATTTGCGCAGATTATAGACAGAAACACTATTAAAATGCGTGTGTGGGAAAGAGGAACGGGCGAAACGCTTGCCTGCGGTACAGGCGCTTGCGCAACTCTTGTTGCGGCAAATCTTTCCGATTTGGTTGATGATGAGGCGGATATTATTCTGCTCGGCGGAACGCTCCATATAAGATGGGATAAAAAAGAAAACAACATATATATGACAGGCCCTGCAAAATTTGTTTATGAGGGTACTATAACGGTAAACGAGTAAAGGAGAGCGGTCAGATGGCAAAGATAAACGATAATTACACAAAGCTCCCGGGAAGCTATCTTTTCTCGGATATTGCAAGGAGAGTTGAAGAATTCCGCAGTAAAAATCCCGATTTTGAGATAATCAAAATGGGAATAGGCGACGTTACAAGACCGCTTGTTCCGGCTGTTGTCTCCGCTATGCATAAGGCGGTTGACGAAATGGGAACGGCGGAGGGCTTTCACGGCTACGGTCCCGAACAAGGCTATGAATTTTTGAGAAATAAGATTGCCGAAAAGGATTATGCGTCATGCGGAATTGAACCCGATGAAATTTTCGTTTCGGACGGAGCAAAGTCGGATTGCGGAAATATCGGCGATATTTTCTCGGTGGATAATAAGGTTGCCGTTTGCGACCCTGTGTATCCCGTGTATGTGGATACAAACGCAATGTCGGGACGTGCGGGCAATTATATAACAGACCACTGGTCAAATCTGTATTATATGCCCTGTACCGAGGAAAACGGCTTTATGCCCGAGCTTCCGAAAGAAAAGGTGGATATGATATACCTTTGCTTCCCGAATAATCCCACAGGTGTTGCGGCAACGAGAGAACAGCTGAAACCATGGGTTGATTATGCACAAAAAAACGGCGCGGTTATTCTTTATGACAGTGCATATGAGGCGTTTATTACCAATCCCGATGTGCCGCACAGCATATATGAGATTGAGGGAGCAAAAGAGGTTTGCATAGAGTTTAGGAGCTTTTCAAAAACAGCAGGCTTTACGGGAACAAGATGTGCATATACCGTTATCCCGAAAGCGCTTAAGCTTGACGGCGTTTCGTTAAATTCCTTGTGGAACAGACGTCAGTGTACAAAGTTCAACGGTGTGCCGTATGTTATCCAAAGAGCGGCAGAGGCTGTTTACAGTGATGAAGGCAGTAGAGAAGTACGTGAAAACATAGCGTACTATCTTGAGAATGCAAAGATTATCCGCACTGCTTTGGCGGAGGCGGGACTTGCCGTGTACGGCGGCGAAAATTCGCCGTATATATGGGCAAAAACCCCGAATGGTATGAAGTCGTGGGATTTCTTTGATAAGCTTCTCAAAGAGGCGGGAGTTGTCACGACTCCGGGCGCAGGCTTTGGTCCGAGCGGCGAAGGCTATATTCGTCTGACGGCGTTCTCAACAAAGGAAAATACAATTAAAGCAATGGAAAAAATCAAAAAGATTTTATAAGGTGCAATGGCGTGCCGTACATATGGGAATAGTATGTATAGGTACGCCATTTTTAACGCCGTATAATCGGCAGAACGGAGGATTAATATGAAATACAATGATTTACCGCAGAAACAGGGATTATACGATCCGCAGTTTGAGCATGACGCCTGCGGCATAGGCTTTATTGCAAACATAAAAGGAAACGGCTCGCACAAGATAATAAACCAGGGTATACAGATTTTGAAAAATCTTGCGCACAGAGGCGGAGTCGGCGCAGAGCCGGATACGGGCGACGGCGCAGGAATACTTATTCAGATTCCGCATACGTTCCTTAAAAAAGTGTGTAAGAACGACGGTATAGATTTGCCCGAAAAAGGCGAATACGGCGTGGGTATGCTGTTCCTTTCCCCCGATAAGGATACAAGGGAAAAGAGCATTGAAAAGCTCAGTGCGATAATTGCCGATGAGGGTCAGAAGCTTCTCGGAATAAGAACAGTTCCCGTGTACAAGGAATGTATAGGACAGTCCGCTCTCGACGCAATGCCGTACATTGTGCAGGTGTTCATCGAAAAGACGGATAAACAATCAAGCGCGGACGATTTTGAAAGACGCCTGTATATCATTGGAAAAATTGCCGAAAAGCAGATAAGAAAAAGCGGTACGGACAATTATTTCTACTTTGCGTCATTATCCTCGAGAACGCTGGTTTACAAGGGTATGCTTACCCCCGAACAAGTAAACGAATTCTATCTTGATTTAAAAGATGCCGATATGGAAACGGCTATTGCGCTCGTTCATTCGAGATTTTCAACGAACACGTTCCCGTCATGGGAGAGAGCGCATCCTAACAGATATATAATCCATAACGGCGAAATAAACACCATACGCGGAAATGTAAACTGGGTTAAGGCAAGAGAGAATATGTTCGGCACACCCGAATTCGAGGGCGAAATGCAAAAAATTCTCCCCATAATAAACGAGGACGGCTCCGACTCGGCAATGCTCGATAACTATTTGCAGTTCCTGCATCTGGCAGGCTTTTCACTGCCGAGAGCGATAATGATGACTATTCCCGAGCCGTGGGAAAAGAATGATAATATGGACCCGAAGATGAAAAAATTCTACGAGTATCATTCATGTATAACAGAGCCGTGGGACGGCCCTGCGGCGGTTGCGTTTACTGACGGACGGTATGTCGGTGCAACGCTTGACAGAAACGGCTTAAGACCGGCAAGATACTATCTTACCGATGACGATATGATAATTCTTTCGTCCGAGGTAGGAGTAACGGACGTAGACAATGCCTCGATAATAAAGAAAGAGCGTCTGCACCCGGGCAAAATGCTCCTTATAGATACCGAAAAGGGCAAGATAATCACTGATGAGGAGATAAAGAGCTATGAGGCGGAGCATAAGCCTTACGGCGAATGGGTAGACAAAACTCTCGTAAAGCTTGAGGACGTTCCTGAAAGCGGAAAGAGGGCGGAAACATGGCATGACCTTGTGCAGAAAATAAAGGACAGCGTAAAAGGCACAATAAACGAGGACTTGATACTCCGCAACACCATAACGCTCGATAATATGTTTGTAAACCGTGAAACGGGCGAGGATACGGAGGATTTGCTTACCAAGCAGAAGATATTCGGATATACGTGGGAGGATATGAACACCACCCTAAAGCAGATTGTGGATAAGGGGGATGATCCGATAGGCGCAATGGGTACGGATATTCCGCTTGCCGTGCTTTCGGAGAAGCCGCAGCTTTTGTACAACTACTTCAAACAGCTTTTCGCACAGGTAACAAATCCGCCTATAGACGCAATCCGTGAGAAGATAGTAACATCAACTTATTCATTCTTCGGCTGTGAGCAAAATCTTCTGACGTCATCTGAGCTTAATTGCCGAAAGATACGTTCGTCAAGCCCGATACTCACAAACGAGGAAATGAAAAAGCTTTCGTCGGTTGATATAGAGGGATTTAAGAGTATAACGATTTCGTCGCTATTTAATGTGCGCCGTGAGCATGATATGGCGGCGGCAATGGAAACGATATTTGAGGCGGCTGACATAGCAATTGAAAACGGATATAACATCATAGTGCTTTCGGATAAGGGTGCGGACAAGGATAAAGCTCCCATTCCGGCGCTTCTGTGCACCGCAGGACTGCATCATCACCTTATAAGAAAAGGCACGAGAATGAAAATCTCTATCGTGATTGAAACGGGCGAGCCGAGAGAAGTGCATCATTTTGCATGTCTTATAGGTTACGGCGCAAACGGTGTAAATCCGTATCTTGCGTATGAGTCGATTGAACGTCTTTGCAGTGACGGACTTGTTTCGTTCGATACAGCCGAGGCTTGCGAACGCTACAGAACAGCCGTTACAAACGGCATTGTAAAGATTATGTCCAAAATGGGTATATCGACAATTCAGTCGTATCAGGGTTCGCAGATATTTGAAGCGCTCGGTATACGTCAAAGCGTGGTTGATAAATACTTTACGGGAACAGCCACCAGAATAGGCGGAATAGGTCTTGACAATATAGAGAGTGAAGTGCTTGCAAGACACCATGACGCATTCGACAAGGTAACTGCGGAGGACGCACTTAAAACGGGCGGTGAATATAAGTGGCGTGCAAACGGCGAATATCATATGTTCAACCCCGTATCTATATATAAACTGCAAAGAGCGTGCCGCACGGGCGATTATAACTTGTATAAGGAATATGCACGTGAAATGGACAAGCACCAGGAAAAACAGTGTACCATAAGAGGTATGCTCAATATCCGTACGATAGACAAGCCTATTGCGATAGACCAGGTTGAGAGCGTGGACAGCATTGTAAAGAGATTTAAAACAGGCGCTATGTCCTACGGCTCAATATCGCAGGAGGCACACGAGTGTATGGCGATAGCTATGAACAGGCTCGGCGGTAAGTCAAACAGCGGTGAGGGCGGCGAAAACCCCGACCGTTATATCCCCGATGAAAACGGCGACTCAAGATGCTCCGCAATCAAGCAGGTGGCGTCGGGCAGATTTGGTGTGCATATACACTATCTGCAGAATGCCAAAGAAATACAGATAAAAATGGCACAGGGCGCAAAGCCGGGCGAGGGTGGACACTTACCGGGCGGAAAGGTTTATCCGTGGATAGCAAAGGCAAGACATTCAACCCCGGGCGTGGGTCTTATATCGCCTCCGCCGCATCATGATATTTACTCGATAGAGGATTTGGCACAGCTTATAACCGACCTTAAAAACGCAAACAGGGACGCAAACATAACCGTAAAGCTTGTATCCGAGGCAGGAGTGGGAACTATAGCTGTCGGAGTTGCAAAGGGCAGAGCCGATGTAATTCTCATCTCCGGTTATGACGGCGGTACGGGTGCGGCGCCGAGAACGGGCGTGCGCCATGCAGGACTTCCGTGGGAGTTGGGCGTTGCGGAAACGCATCAGGCGCTTTTGATGAACAACCTCAGAAACAGAGTGGTAATAGAAACGGACGGTAAGCTCCTTACGGGACGTGACGTTGCCGTTGCGGCACTTCTGGGTGCGGAGGAATACGGCTTTGCAACAGGCCCGCTTATCGCTATGGGTTGTGTAATGATGAGGGTATGTAATCTTGATACGTGTCCTGTGGGCGTTGCAACTCAAAACCCGAAGCTGAGAAGCAGATTTTGCGGAAAACCTGAATATGTCGAGAACTTTATGCGGTTTATCGCACAGGATTTGAGAGAATGGATGGCAAAAATCGGCGTGAGAACGGTAAACGAAATGATAGGTCACGTTGAGAACTTAAGCCAGAAAAATCTTGAACACAGCCTTAAAGCGTCAACGGTTGATTTGTCATCGCTGCTGTATCAGCCGAAAATATGCTCAAACGATTACGAGAGATACCATAACGAAAAACAGGATCATGAGCTTAACAAAACTCTTGATATGAACACTCTCTTAAAGCTTTGCGAGGGCGCAATAAAAGACGGCAGACACGTTGAGGCGAAAATGGAGATTAACAATACCGACCGTGTAACCGGTACGATACTGTCGTCCGAAATAGCACGTGCATACGGCGAGGAGGGTCTCCCCGAAGATACGATAGAGCTTGATTTTGTCGGAAGTGCGGGACAGAGCTTCGGAGCATTTCTGGCACCGGGCGTTACGTTAAGGCTTGAGGGCGACTCCAACGACTATATAGGAAAAGGCTTGTCGGGCGGTAAGATAATAGTTGTTCCGCCTGCCGAATCAAAGTTTGTTCCGAACGAGAACGTCATCATAGGTAATGTTGCTTTCTACGGAGCAATAAAAGGCGAGGCATATATCCGCGGTGTTGCAGGCGAGCGTTTCTGCGTTCGTAACAGCGGTATGAAAGCCGTTGTCGAGGGCGTGGGCGACCACGGCTGCGAGTATATGACTGGCGGTACGGTAGCGGTTATCGGAAGCACCGGCAGAAACTTTGCGGCAGGTATGTCCGGCGGTGTTGCTTATGTGTATGATAAGGACAAGAACTTTAAGGAAAACTGCAATATGAGCCTTGTGGAATTTGATAAAATGAGCAAAAAGGACAAGGAAACCTTAAAGACTATGCTTGAACGCCATAAGGAATACACAGGTTCGGAAACGGCGCAGGCAATACTTGATAATTTCGATGCGGAAGTGAAGAAATTCGTCAAGGTAATCCCGACCGACTACAAGAAAGTATTGGAGATACTGGACGAGGAGTCGGAAAAGGGTACGGATAAGGATAAGGCTATGCTTATAGCGTTTGAAAGCGTTACCGGCAAAAAAGTGGAGATTGCGTAAAGGAGGATATTATGGGAAAGCCAACAGGATTTTTGGAGTTTGACAGAAAGCTTCCCGATGACAGACCCGTTTCGGAAAGAATACAGGACTGGGAAGAATTTCACACTCATTTTGATATAGAAAAATTAAAAATACAGGGCGCAAGGTGTATGGACTGCGGCGTGCCGTTCTGCCATACGGGCTGTCAGCTGGACAGGACGTCAATCGGCTGTCCGCTGAACAATCTAATTCCCGAATGGAATGACCTGGTATACAGGGGCGATATTGAGGAGGCATATAAAAGGCTGTCTTTGACAAACAACTTCCCGGAATTTACGGGAAGAGTTTGTCCGGCACTTTGTGAAGGCTCCTGTACGCTCGGTATGCACGATCCTCCTGTAACGATAAAAAATATAGAATGTCATATTATCGACACTATGTTTGCGGAGGGAAAGGTTAAGCCGAGATTTCCGAAAAAGTCAACAGAAAAGCGTGTTGCCGTTATAGGCAGTGGCCCTTCGGGACTTGCTTGTGCGGACGAGTTAAATCAGAAAGGACACCGTGTGACGGTGTTTGAACGTGCGGACCGAGCCGGCGGATTGCTTATGTACGGTATTCCGAATATGAAGCTTGACAAAAAGGTTGTTGAAAGACGTGTTAAGCTTATGGAAAAAGAGGGCGTTGTGTTTAAGCTTAATACGGAGGTGGGCAAAAACTATCCTGCCGTAAAGCTTGTAAACGAGTTTGACGCAGTTGTGCTTTGCACAGGATCAACCGTACCCCGTGCGCTTAAAACGGAGGGCTCGGACTTGAACGGCATATATAATGCGGTTGAATATCTGTCGGCAAATACGGCGAGAATTTTAAACCCCCAGCATGATTTTATAAATGCCGAGAACAAGAATGTTATAGTTGTCGGCGGCGGTGATACGGGAACGGACTGTATCGCTACGGCAATCCGTCAGCACTGCAAGAGTGCGATACAGCTTGAAATTATGCCCGAAATGTCGGAGGAAAGACTCCCGTCAAACCCGTGGCCAGAATGGCCTAAGGTGAAAAAGACCGATTACGGTCAGGAGGAGGCTATTGAACTTTACGGACACGACCCGAGAGAATATCTTACAACGATAACGAAAATCGAGGGCGACGAAAAGGGCAACGTAACAAAGGTTCATACCGTTCAGGTTGAATGGGTAAAAGACGAGAGCGGAAGAATGAACCCCAAGCCCGTAGAGGGAACGGAGCAGGTGCGTGACTGCGATATGATACTGATAGCAATGGGATTTTTGGGTCCCGAGCAGGATATAATAAATCAGCTTACGCTGAAAACCACTCCGAGAACAAATATCGATACCGATAATTATAAAACGAGTCTTAGGGGTGTGTTCGCCGCGGGCGACTGCCGCAGAGGTCAGAGCCTTGTTGTATGGGCAATACGAGAGGGCAGAGAAGCCGCAAAGGCAATAGATGAATTTCTTATGAAATAAGCGGAAAGGTTGTCAGAAAAAATATCTCCTCACCAATCGGACTGAAAATTTCCGATCGGTGAGGAGTTTTTCAAAGAGGCTTTTTTAATCATCATTAAACAGCTTAATCCATAGGAAAGTTAAAAGCGAAAGTACGATTGCACCGCTTATGCAAGCTACGGGCAGACGCAGACGCTTGTCAAACTTCTTTTCGATTTTTATTTTCGGCTCTTTCTGAGGTTTTTGCTCCGCAGATTTGCCTGCTTTTAATGATGTTTTTGACTTCTTGTACAGTAAATTGTTTTTAAGGCATTTGTCACGTATTTCGTCAAGCTCCGAGGCGGACAGCGGTATGCAGTCCGTTCTGACCTTTAATATCTGATACCCGTCGCTTACAGCGTCCGTTTTTCTTAACAATGCGTAATTGTAATACGAACGGTCGGTTGAAAAACGCATATAATATATGCGGTCGCCGAGGTCGTACAGGTGCGTTATAAGATAAAACCTGTCGTTCGTTTCGGGATAGGCAAGCGCTTTTTCGTATTCTGCCGCCGAGGCGTAATCATTTATGTCAAAGCTCTTGAAGCCTATAACCTTTGAGGCTGTTTTTTCAAGAGCCTCCTCGTCGCTTTTATCAAGACGGTCGGCAAAGTTTTCAAGCTTTATGCTGTCTGCGGCATCGTTTTTCAAGGTATCGTAAAAATCCGTCAGCGCCTTGTTGTATTCGGAAACGTTTATTCCGCTGTGGAAATAATACCTGTTAAAGTCCATTATGCCGGATTCGTTTACATAGCCGGGCTTGTTAACGTATTCAAAAACGTCATTTCCGACTGCGGTGTAATACTCGGAACTGCAGAGAATGTTGTTTTGATATTCTTTGTAGATTATATACTTCTTTTCATCCGTCCAGCCGAGTGCAAATTCGCCGTTTTTGTCGATAATATCGTCATAATCCTTCTCGATAACGGCTATTCGCTCCGCTTTTTTTGAAATATCGTTGTATTTCCATATGTGGCACGAGGCGGTTTTGTACTTGTCCTCGGTAACGTATATGATAAGATACGGAGGAAGATTGGGATCGAGCATAACCGTGTCGCCGTAAACAACACCCGTCGTGCCGCCGCTCTCAAGCGAGCCGTTAGGGTGCTCATCGCTTATAACGCCGTATGTGCGGATATAGTCATCCAGAACATATCCGTAAACAGAGGACAATTTTCCGCCGTCCGTTTCGGGCGTAACTGCCGATGCGGAAGCCGACATAATAATACTCACCGCACACATAAGGTACAGGAATTTCAATATTCTGTTTTTCAAGCTTCACCACCACCGTACACGTTTACATGATACAATTATATAATATCTAATGTAACAATTCAACTCTACGGGTATTAACGTTGTGTAACAGGGAATTTACAGTTATGGGGCCGTAAATGCAAATTTCGGCATTACAGCTTGTCGGTAGTTGCATAAGGACTTCTTGCCCTTTGCATATCTTCCTTGAATTTGGTCGGGGTAATTCCCGTATAATCCTTGAATTGACGGCTGAAAAAGCCCAAATTGTCATATCCGAATATTTGGGCAATGTCCGTTACGGTGTATTCCTCCCGTTCGAGCAAATCACGAGCGTAATTCATTTTCAATTGTATAATGTATTTAACGGGAGGTACGCCGAATTTTTTTACAAACAGCTTTTTCATATACGATTCGCTGACGCCGCATATATCTGCAAGGTAAGAAACGGATATTTTGCCGTTCAAAAAATTTTCTTCTATATATTTCAGCGCGGGATAGATTATTTTATACTGCTTTTCCGCGATATAATTGTTTTTTTCGAGCGTTGCAAGAATTTTATAAAGAATTGACATACATTCAAATCGGTATCCGTCGTTTTTTGCGACCCAGACGGAAAAAATCTTTTTGAAAAGAATTTTAAATTCTGCGGCATTGTCGGATTTTAAAACAAAAGACTCGTTTGAAATCGGAACGTTTGTACTGAAAAATATATCTATACACTATCTTAAAAGTGTTAATATTTTGTACCGAAAAGTGCAAACATCACATTTACTGCATTTACTTTTTTATCGGATGCGTATATGATAAAGACAAAAATAAAAATTATGGGCGATAAAGTTGAACAGCAGAATTAATGAACTTTTAAAATTAACGCTTGAGGGGAAAATGTACGCCGAGCATATTGAAACAACAAAAAATATTCAGCTGTTATAATATTTTTCTTGACTTTCATGAAAAAGTGTGATATTATAATTAAGCTGTATGCCGCCGTGGTGGAATTGGCAGACGCGCCGGACTCAAAATCCGGTGGTAGTGATACCGTGACGGTTCGACCCCGTCCGGCGGCACCAAATAAGACTGACTATTTTGATAGAATAGTCGGTCTTTTCTTTTTTATCAAAAACGCTCAAATATTGCAGTATTGCGGTATTTTTCGTTTTTTGCAAATCTTAAATAAATAAGCAAATAGTGCCGTCAAAGAGTTAATTTCTCAACGGCACTATTATTATTTTAGTAATCGTTTAATTTGTAGGTAATCGTTTAATTTATATATTGGTAATACTTCAATCCATATGAGAGTTAAATGATTGCGTGATTATATACATAACCTTTTCAATCTCGTCCATATTCTCAAAGAAAAGCTCGGCATCACCATTGCCCCAACGACCTACACCGGTAATATCTCGACAAATTCCATATTTATCAACTATATCAGAGAATTTCATATTAATAGAAACACGAAGCCTCATTTTCATATATTTAGAAATACCACAGACACAATCCCAAGAATATACCCGACAGTCTGAGTTTTTGAAAGCTTTTCTTTATATATAGTCAGCGCACATATAAAGGTCAGCACAATTCCTCCGGCAGAGATACTGGGAAAGAGAACGGAATTAGGCATTGATGCGGAAACTACCATCACCAGATAATTCATTATTCCGTTTATCAGTCCCTTGACTGCTCCGTATTTAATGCACGGCTTGAGCATTTCACGCTTATTTCCCTTTTTGGATAATCCGAGTACAAGCAGTACTATGGTTACAACAGCAAGCGAAATAATCATAAATTCGTTTTTATATGCGCCGTCAAAATGCACCTGCTGCATTTTCTGAATAGTAGAGCACATTCCGTTGGCAATAAAGGTGAGCAGGATATGTATTATCCATGACGGAGAGAATTTCATGCTCTCATCCTTATTTTTATTTATAAGATAGAGTGAAATCAACAATGCCGCAAGACCTATGTACAATGTCGGATGTATGGGGTCGTGCAAAAATAAAATTCCGTAAAAGGTGGGTATCAGCAAGGAATATGAGGTTATCAGTGCTGTTATGGATAACGGCCCTGTCTTAATAGCAAATATCATTGCAGCAGATGCCGTTCCGAAAGCCATGGAAAATGCCGCCGAATAAGGTATAAGCTCTTGGGGAAAGCTTATACTTCCGCCGCTGTTTATTAAAAAGAACAGCAATGCGCAAAAACAGCCGACTGCGGTAAAAAGGTTTATATTCGGGGCTTTTGCTTTTATATTGTATTGCTTTGCGAATATCCGTTCAAAAAGCTGTATTAATATTATTATAAACAGGAAAAAATAATTCATATTTACGTGCCTTCTGTTACTTTACTTCAAAGCCTGCAAAGCTGTACGGCGCCATTTCGGAAAGATATACCCTGCTGCCCTCTAACCGTCCGCTGCAATTGATAAATTCTATCTCGGAATATTCCCGGTCAAGCTCGACAATCGGCTCAAAAATTTCATCCGGAAAAATATTCCAAAGTCCTACAGACATGGAGCTGCCGGCTTTTTTTGCAATGATATATAAATCGGGATTGCCATAGGAATATGCAGGAAGTTTTTCGCCTCCGAATAGGTCGATAGCTTCCTTAAGCTGTCTTGAGCGGGCATAGCTGCGATAGAAATTATCATTTCCCCATGACTGCTCGTATGCCGCAAAAGCAAATACCAAAAATTGCTGTCCTTCCTTGTTTTTGTAGTAGTATGCACCGATTGACCGGCTCTTTTCGTCATCTCGTTCATCAAATGAAATGAAGTGGCTTAGTATCTTGGCCTCTTTGTTGACCTCTATTTCATATACATCATTGCCGAGCGCATAGTTTTCTCTGAAAGTGTCAAAGTATTCACGACGAGCGCAGTATTTTTCTCCGACAGATAAAAGACCGGTATCAATGCCCTCCTGCTGCAAAAGCTGAGCAGCTCTGATGTCAATTATCAGTCCCTTTTTAAATGCTTCGGCAGGTACTGCCTTTACGTTTTCCGCAAAAGCAATCCCGCAGATACCAAATCCTTCATATACGGATGGAATACTGTTGTCAACTATCATTTTTGAAGCAGGAGAGCAGAATATGTTCTCGGCAGAATCCCCCTCAAGATTGGCAGGCAAAACCATATCCTCAAATTTCGTCATACGTTCATATATTCTGACACCGCAAGCATTTTTGCCGCCGAAATGCCTATCTATTTCACTGTATAGACTGCGGTGTTTTTCGTGTCTTTCTATATATCCGTTTTCGTATCCGGGATTTGATATATAATCAACTCCATATTTTAAAATGCCGTCAAGCTCGCCTGATGCACGGAGTGCTGTATCAAAAATTTCCAGATAGCTTGCCGGGCAGTTTGTTCTCGGACGGGGATACACGTCTCCCTCGGAGTATATTTCAATCCCTTCACTACACCAGCTTCTTTCCATTCGTTCAAGCTCAATGATGTTTTGCAGTCTGTTTCCCCAGCCTTTAGACACAGCCCAGTAAGGAGCACCTATCAGTCGTAGAAACGGTTTTGTGCCGCCTGCAAGTATTTTACTTACGGATGCCGAATCAATGCCGTCGGTATCCCATACCGTTAGGCAGGAGCAGTTTCCAAGACGAATCTTTGGATTTACAGCGTCTACCGCCTCACGCATTTCCTTTGCAAACACTTCAAAATAGTGTCTTTTTGCTTTCAGCCATGCTGAACGGTATTTGTTGCCGCCGCCTGTTAGAATAAGCTTTGAAAGCTCTTGGGGATTCAGCTTTTCACCGAGGATATTCTCCATATATGCAATATGGTTTTCACAAAAACAACCCATTCCGATGTCTAATGTGCCGTAACGAAAATCATCATCAAACTGGATTAAGTCGACTCCGCAGGCTGCAATATCGGCAAGGTATTCCCCGGCAAATTTCCTGAACCTCTTGTCCGAGGGACAGATTTGATTGGGGGATGTTTTGCCTGAAGCACCTTTCATATGAACATAGTCATTTTTTTCGTTCACCATAAATGTCCATAACCATGCCCCGACTTCAAACCCATGCTTTTTGAAAAACTCACAATTCTTTTTGAGTGCGGTCATTTCCTTTTCTCGCCGTTTCTTTGACAGAAAATAAAAGTGAATTGCCAGAAAAACTCTTTTGGCATCAAGTCGTTTAAGCATTTCAAGATGCTTTTCCAACCCCATTTCTTCGGCTGTTATGTTTATGATTGGAACTGAAACATTATACATTATCAATTTTCTCCTTTTCGTAATTCATTACAGCCGATTGTAAAACTCTAAAAATATAGGTTTTATACGGCTTTTTTTACTTTATTTATAATGACTTTTCTTCGTTTTTTGATATAACAAAAATCCAAAATTCACAATAACGAAGAAAAATCATTTGCAATAAATTTGCGGAAATATCTTTAGCTGACATTTACAATTACATATCTACATTATATACCTTTAAGCGGCTTATTAATAGTAAGAAGCTTCTCTAATTTATATAAAATCTTCCCGAAAAAAATTATATATATTATTGACATTTAATATAACTGAAGGTATAATAATGATAAATACACTGATTGGAGCGAGTATTGAATGTCGAATATAAAATATAACAGTGAAAGATTAAACAGCGTAATTAAGGATTTCTGCATAATAACGGACATTTCTGTTGAGGTGCTTGATTCGGAATTTGCCTGTCTTGCTTCATACAGTGAGAATAAGTCGGAATTTTGTATGGAGATACAAAAAACTACGTGCGGCAAAGAAAAATGCATCTGCTCCGATCTGACGCTTTTGAAAAAATGCAGGGAAAGCCGTCGTGTGGAATGGCATATTTGCCATGCCGGTATTCTTGATGCCGTTGTTCCCATAATAAAATTCGATAATATAATCGGGTATATCGTTATCGGAAGAACAAGAGTTATGAAATTTGACGAGGTGTACAGGCGAATTGACTGGATGAAGCCTGATTACAAAATGATGGAAAGCTATTATATGAATATCAAGGAATATAACGAAAAGCAAATAAAAAGTATGTTTGAGCTTGCTGTCATGATTGTGTCATATATTCTTACAAACGAGATAATAACCCCGGAGCTTGACCCGTTTTCTGTCCGGGCGGCGGAATATATTGACGGGCATCTGAAGGAAAATCTGACTGTGCAAACTCTTTGCCGGGAGCTTAATGTTTCGAAAAATTATCTATATGAAAAATTCCGCACAAGCTTTAACCAAACCGTCAATGATTATATAGTATCCTGCAGAATGCGCCGGGCGAGTTATCTTTTGAAAAATACCGATTTGCCTGTCAGCAGCATAGCCGAGGAGATTGGAATCGGCACATATACATACTTCAGCAGGCTTTTCAAAGAAAAATATAATATTCCTCCGTTAGCTTATAGAAAATTTTATAAGGTACTGCCGCAACAGAATATTTGAAAAGCATCTTCCGCATACTTCGGGAACACGAATATAATTCCGAACTTATGCGGCTTTTTGTTATCGGCGGTGGCGGTTGTATTAATTATATAATAAAAATGATGATGGGAGTATATGAATCTTGTATCGAAGCAGAAAAGGAGAGTTTTGTAAAATAAAAAACGAATTTTAAGTTTAATGTTAGTGTTTAGCATATTGGCAACTTTACTTTTTTACTATCAACTACAGTTTCGGCGGCAAAAAGCGGCAAATGCGGAACCAATCTAACATGGACGCTTGATTATGAAGGTACTCTTATAATAAGCGGTCACGGAAAAATGCAAGATTTGTTATTATCATTTTAAGTGGCAAACTCGGGTTATTTCATTAAACTCAATAAATGTCAATAATTTGTACAAATTTTTCCACTGCAAAATATTTCGACGACAGTTGTGTTACATCACATGAAAAATGTTTTAAAACATCTTTTAATCGTTTGGGAGAGTGTATAATAAAGTGTTTAAGCTACTTTTTCCAACTTACACACTTTACTTGACAAACCCTACCCCCCTTGATAGATTTTGCACCCCCTAAATTCAAAATGCACCCCCTTAATGAAATTCTATTAAAATATAACTTCTTTTACATGTCGGAGCAAGCTGTATATTGCTTGCTCCGATTTTTGTTTACAAAAATCAGAGCGCGGCAATATGTCGCTGCTCCTTCTTTTTCGCAAAAGGTCGCATTCGCGTCGACTGCTCGGTTGCAAGCGCCCTCGTAACGCCTTTGGCTCATTACCGACCTTTGCGGGCTTATGGTTCGGCAATATCAAAAAAATATCGGATACACTGATGTGTTCCGATATTTTTTTAATCATCTGTTTTCGGCGGCTTTTTTTGAAAATATACAGCCGCAGTAATTTTGTCGGTACAGATTATATTCCTGAGATAATTCGCACGAGCGTTTATAGCCGTTTTTCTTTTTAAAATCGGAAAACAAATATTTTACGCCGTATTGCCCGCTTAACTCCGCGCCTATCTCGTTAAGCTTCTGCGCATTCTTGTGCGGACTTATGGAGAGCGTCGTGGTAAAGTAATCAAAACCGCCGTTTTTCGCCTCCTCGGCGCAACGGCAAAGCCTCATTCTGTAGCATTTGAAACAGCGCTCGCCGCCCTCGGGCAGGTTTTCCATACCTTTTGCCATATCAAAGAATTTTTCGGGACAGTATTCGCCCGAAAGAAATTTTATATCCCCGATATGCGGAATTTCCGAAATCAGCCGTTTAATTTCGGATTTTCGGAATTCGTATTCCTCTTTCGGGGAAATGTTGGGATTATAGAAAAATACGGTTATGTCAAAATATTTGTTGAGATATTCCAGAACATAGCTTGAACACGGCGCACAGCAGGCGTGCAGTAAAAGCGACGGTTTCTTGCTCAAGGCGGCTGTTTTTTCAAGCTCCGCATCTAAAATCAGTTGATAATTTTTTTTCATTGCAACATCACCCGAAATGATTGTATCACATAAATACGCATATGTCAAAAAATAAATTGTAAAAATTCGCAAAAAGTCTTGACAAGCAGGCAAAAAATCGGTATAATAGTTGAGGTGTCTAATTTTAAATTGGAATAAAGATGATTAATCGGAATCATATAATACAGGGAGGTGCGCACATATGAAAATGACATTTCAGCCGAAAAAGCGTCAGAGATCAAAGGAACACGGTTTCAGAAAAAGAATGTCAACTCGCTCAGGCAGAAAGATTTTAGCAATGAGAAGGAGAAAAGGCAGAAAGTCTTTGACTGCATAAAAAATGAAGATAGGCAAGAAGTCCGAAACGAACGGTGCTTTTTGCCTTTTTTGGTATTTAAGGTGTTATGAAGACTATAAGTTTAAAACGTAACAATGACTTCAGAAGGCTTTATGCGAAGGGAAAAAGCTTTGCCGGCGGATATATCGTGGTATATGCGTCCAAAAACCGTTTGGGCGTGAACCGCACGGGGCTTACAGCTTCAAAATCACTCGGAAAAGCCGTTGTCCGCAACCGCTTAAAACGCCTTATGCGTGAGAGCTACCGTCAGCTTGACGGGAGGCTTGCAAAAGGATACGATCTTGTTATCGTATCGAGAAAACGGGCAATAGGCAAATCGCAAGGGCAGATTATGAAGGACATGGAATACGCAATGAAAAAGCTTGGACTGATTGAACAGTGAAAAAGGTAATTATATTTTTAATTGATATTTACAGACACCATATTTCGCCGTATAAGGGCGGGGCGTGCTGCCGTTTTGTCCCGACCTGTTCACAGTACGCACGTGAAGCTGTGGAGAAATACGGAGCGGTTAAAGGCGGTTTTTTGGCAGTAAAGCGTTTGCTTAAGTGCCATCCGCTGCATAAGGGCGGATATGATCCCGTACCGTAAGCCGCATATTTCACGGTAGGCAGCAGAGAGGAAACACAGGAATGTTTGAATTTTGTATTACAAGACCGATGGGCTGGATCATTGAACAGATTTACCATCTCGTTTCAAATTACGGTCTTTCAATCATAATTTTTACGGTTTTGTTTAAACTGGCGCTTTTGCCGCTTAATATAAAATCGCAAAAAGCAATGAAAAAACAGCAGAAAATCCAGCCGCTTCTTGCAGAAGTGCAGAAGAAATATGCAAACGACAAGGAAAAACTGCAGCAGGAAACAATGAAGCTGTACAAGGAAAACGGCGTTTCAATGACGGGCGGCTGTCTGCCGATGCTCATTCAGTTACCGATACTTTACGGCTTGTACAAAGTAATCTATGCGCCGCTTAAGTATCTTTTGGGCGTAGACGTTACAAGTGCGGACGCAATAAGTCGTGTGGGCGAACTTAAAGATGCCATAATTGCGGCAGGCGAAAATATAGGAAATCTTGCTTCAACGGCAAACGATTTAATATTGAAAAATTCGCAAATTCAGGTTTCGCAGTGGGCGCAGAAGCTTCACGGTGCGGCTGATCCGTGGGCGATTAATTTCAATTTCTGCGGACTTGACCTGTCAAATGTGCCGACAAAGGCACTAGGGTATATCACGAACGGAAATCTCGACTGGAGCATAATTTTGCTTCTGCTCATTCCGATACTTGCCGTTATAGCGGCTGTTGCTACAAACAAAATAACAATGGCGCAGAGCGGACAGAATAATTCGGAAAACGAAACGGCAAATCAGATGTCAAAATCAATGAGTCTTATGATGCCCGTTATGACAGGATTTTTCACGCTCACATTGCCGGCAGGACTCGGCATATACTGGATAATCAGCTCGGTTATGCAGATATTGCAGCAGCTTTTACTTAACTATTATTTGGACAAAAAAGGTGACGAAATCGTCGTCAAAGTTCCGGAAAGGAAGCAAATTCATGGAAAAAACAGCAAAAAACGTAGATGAAGCGGTAGCAGCCGCATTAAGCGAACTCGGTGTAACAATTGATGAAGTTGATGTGGAAGTTTTGGAAGAAGGCTCAAAAGGCTTTTTGGGAATAGGTTCTAAAGACGCATGCGTGCGTGTTACTTTGAAAGAGGAAAAGAAAGCTACGGCACCGGAGGTAAAGAAAGCTGCTCCGGCAGTTAAAAAGAGCAGTGCCGACCCTGTTAAAGTTGCCGAAGAATTTTTGGACGGTATATTCAAAGCAATGAATCTTGACGTTGATATTGATGTCAAAGAGGGAAAAGACAATACTATGTCCATCAATCTTTCGGGTGACAATATGGGTATTGTTATAGGCAAGAGAGGAGATACTCTCGACAGCCTGCAGTATCTTACCTCGCTTGTTGTAAATAAGAACACGGAAGAACATATAAGGGTATCTGTTGATACGGAAAATTACAGAGAAAAGCGCAGTGAAGCGCTTGTTGCTTTGGCAAAGCGCCTGGCTGACAAGGTGGCACGTTCGGGAAGAAAGTTTACCTTAGAGCCGATGAATCCGTATGAAAGACGTATTATTCATTCGAGTCTGCAAGGCAACGAAGCCGTTACAACATTTTCGGTAGGCTCCGAGCCGTACAGAAAAGTTATAATAGCTCCGAAAAATCCCAGACCGTCTTATAAAAAGCGTCACAGCGACTATAAGAAGGAAAAACCGACAACGGTGGCAGCTGAGGAGGATATTGAGGATACAACAGGATATGCAACGACATATAAAGCTGACTTCAAGCCGACACAGCATAAAGCCGAATATAAGAATTTTGAGGATTATTTGGCAGCTCATAATACAGATCATTAAAAATGCGGTACCTCCCGAAAGGGAGGTACTTTGTTTAAGGAAAAGAAGCTATGATACCTGAAAAAAATAAAGAATATACAGCAATTGTAACGGGAGTGTCATCGGACGGAAACGGAATATGCCGAATAGACGGATATACGCTGTTTGTACCGCAGACGGTGACCGGAGATAAAATACGAGTGCTTGTTGTAAAAACACGTACAGGCTTCGGATACGGCAAGTGTACGGAGATTGTTGAGCCGTCGCCGTATCGGACGGAGCCGGTATGCAGTGCATACCGCCGTTGCGGAGGCTGTCAGCTTATGCATATTGATTATGCGTATCAGACAGAAATAAAGCGCGGTATAATAGAAAATGCTATGCGCCGTATAGGCGGATTTGAGGATTTTTCCGTGTCTGATATGGTCGGTGCGGATGAACCGTACCGCTACAGGAATAAGATGATATTCCCGATAGGCAAAGACAGGAACGGGGATATTGTGTGCGGATTTTACGCACAGCGTTCGCATGACATAATGCCGCTTGACGACTGTGTCGCAGGCGGTGACTTTAACGGCACGGTCATACGTGCGGTTAAGGAATATATGCGGGAGAACAATGTGAGTCCGTATGACGAAAAAACGCATACGGGACTTGTCAGGCGAGTATTTACACGTGTTTCTGCAAAGTATGGCAGTGTTATGGTTGTTATTTCCGTAAATGGCGATAATCTTCCCCAAAGAGAGAAATTGATAAAAAAACTTCGTACAGCTTGCCCGGATATAGCGAGTGTTATTGTGAATATTAATAAAAAACGGACAAATCTTGTCCTGGGAGACAAAAATATAACCGTGTGGGGCAGCGATACAATAAAGGACAGTCTGTTAGGACTGGACTTTGAAATCTCGCCGCACAGCTTTTTTCAGATAAATCATGATATGACGGAAAAGCTGTATGCAAAAGCGCTTGAATTTGCGGATTTGAGCGGAAGTGAAAACGTAATGGATATTTATTGCGGTATAGGGACTATTTCGCTGTGTGCCGCAAAATGCGCAAAATCGGTAATCGGTGTTGAAATAGTGGAAAAAGCCATAGAGGACGCAAGAAAAAATGCGGAGTCAAACGGTATAGAAAATGCGGAGTTTTACGCATCTTCAGCGGAGGAAACCGTGCCGAAACTGATAGAAAGCGGCAGACGGGCGGACGTGGTGATACTTGATCCGCCGAGAAAAGGCTCGGAGGAAAAAACACTTTCCGCAATTGTAAAAGCGGCGCCGAAACGGATAGTTTACGTGTCGTGCAATCCGGCAACGCTTGCGCGTGACGCAAAGTACCTTTGCGAAAACGGGTACAGCATAACAAAATCCGCCGGCTTTGATATGTTTCCCAATACAATGCATGTGGAGACGTGCGTCCTTTTGTCCAAACTAAAATCAAGTAAGTCAGTTTCTATTGAATTAGACCTTGACGACCTTGAAATTACTGCAGCTGAAGCAAGGGATACATATGGCGAAATTAAGGAGTATATTTTAAATAAATACGGTTTTAAAGTGTCTTCATTGAATATTACACAGGTAAAACAAGAATGCGGAATAATAGAGCGTGAAAACTATAATAAACCCTCCGGAAAATATCGCCAACCTCAATGCCCTGAACATAAATTTAATGCTATTAAAGAAACTCTTGAGCATTTTAAAATGATATAATTGAAAACAAGCATAAAAATAGAGAGCAAAGCTTTGGTTTTAACTTGAGCATTGCTCTCTGTTTGTTTATACGGTCACAAACGCACTTAAAACGACCTGTATCGCATTTTATCTAATTACCTTTCGAAGATTGATTGTGGCCTTTTCTCGAAAACAATTCGATGTGAATATAAATGGGAAAACCGTCACATTTTTATCCAACAAGGAAAGAGAGAAAGTTTTTTTGGCTAATATGGCAGAGAGTTTTAATAAAAAGAAAAACATCACTAGCATTTTCTCACCTGCTATTTCTCCTGAATTTTTAAAAGAATTTGAAAGTAGTATTCATTTTGAAAACGAGCGTATATGCTATGTTCTTGATAGTAATACAATAAATATGTTTAAGCCTATCGCTACCATATGTGCTCATGTTATAATTAGGTCAGAATTTGAAAACTCAGTAATAGCAAGGGTTTGAAGGCTGGCCGTACAAGCCGGGCAAGATTCTAATTTCATAAATTACATAAAAAATCGAATTTTTAGCTCTGATTGAGTACAGTAATGAGACTTTAATTTATAGGAGCGTAATAATCAAAATTTTAAGAACTTAATAGAGTTTTTAGCAGATCATATTTTGTATATGGTCTGTTTTTATATATAAATTTGCAGGTATCGAAAAGATTGAAATAACTAATTACAAATTTGATTTCATCAGAGAATAAAGAAGTATACAGCATAAAAAATATTTTAGGTATTGAAATATCAGCCGTGTTGTGGTATAATTTTAATAAATTTACCATAACTTTATGCGAGGGGGGTTTTTGTGAAACAGAGAAGAACACGGGAAGAGGTAAAAGAGGCCATTTTAGGGGCATGTGTCCGTCTGTTTTTGGAACAGGGATACGACAAAACGACTCTGGCACAGATTTCCAAAGAGGCAGGGGTGAGCATCTCTTCCTTCCAAAATATTTTTGTCAACAAAGAGGGGGTCTTGCTGGAGTTGACGCAAATCATGTTTGACGGTCAGTTTGATGCGGCACGGAGTCTGGGCGGACAAGAAGTGAAGCCGGTATTTGTCTATGCGGTGGAGACGGCGATACAACTGACCCTGACCGAGCTGAACGAAAACATACGGGAGGTCTATGTTGCGGCGTATTCCAACCCTGTGGCTGCAGAATACATCTGCAAGCGGACGGCAGCCGAGTTGGAGCAGATCTTTCTGCCGTACAATCCCGATTGCACGGAGAGTGATTTTTATGAGTTCGACATCGGCTCGTCCGGCATTATGCGCGGGTTTATGGCAAGAAAGTGCGACCAGTATTTTACGCTGGAAAAGAAGCTGACCAAGTTTCTTACTATGGCACTGCGTGCATATAATGTTCCCAAGGAGGAAATCGACCAAACGCTGGCGTTTGTCCTTTCGCTGGACATTCGGGCAATCTCGGAGGGAGTTATGCACCGGTTGTTTGCATTACTTGCGATGCAGTTCCATTTTGACCTGACGGAGCTGGAAACAAAAGGATAAAAACGTAATATTATATAGGTGAAAATTCATCCCATAACCGCACAGTCGGTAGAAATGAAAAGGAGGAACTAATTATGAAAAGACGATTGCTCAGTGCTGTGACGGCGGTTACTCTGCTGATGGGAACGATCCCCATAGGGCTATCTCCCGTATCGGCGGCAAGTACAACGGCGGTAGGATATACCCGTTTGGTACCGGAGGTTGCAATTTTGAACGCATATACCGCAGCAGACTCAAATTTTTATGAAGAGATAAAAGGTTATACCACAGGGGAATACGGCGCAAATCGACCCATCTCCGGCTATAACGCTATATCCTCATTGTTTGGCGGACATGGCGGAATGTGGAGTTGGAGCGCTTCTTTCATATGGAATTCTACCGAAATGACCAAATCCTATGGCTGGATCCCGGTGGAACAATCTGATACTGGGATACCTACATTTGAAGAAAGTACCTTAAAGCGGATTATGCAGACCTTTGACAATCTGGCGGTTAAGGTTTCAGGTGAGTTTCAGAACTATACCCACAAGCATACCTTCTGGAAGGGCCCGATTCCCTACGAAAGGGAGGTCACAAACTTTTTGACCGCAACGCTGGACATCAGCGGAAACCAGTCTATTCCTGTCAGCGGTCTTGACGGTATCGGACTGGACAACTATCGTGACGGTGACGATAATTCCTATCTTCCGATTTTCTATCATAAGGGCAACAATAATGTATCCCTCAATTTTACCAAGGCTAAAATTGACTACAATAATGGAAAATACTGCACCTGTAACGGTGCGACAGCCAACCATATGCTTATTACCTTCCGTGACAAGCGTGCTCCGCAGTTGACAAGCGTATCTTACAGTGCGGACGGAAACAGTTGGCGAGACAGATACAGCTCGAGTGGAAATTGGCAGGTTGGTGCAGGGGATAACCTCTATATCAAGCTGAGCTTTGATGAGCCGATTCGGTTTTCTGACGATAATGTGACCGGTAAAAACAGCCTCAAAATCGGTTTGAAGTTAGCAGGAAAGAGTGTAAATGATATGTATGCCAACCTTTACAAGCTGGACACGGACGCCCTGTACTTTAAGTATACGGTTCCCGCCAGTATGGATTTGGACGAAGACATCATAAGTCTTGACCTTTCCTCCTTATTTGGTGATGACTTAGAACTGGTACAGATGCATCGTTTAGCAGGTGGCAAACACTTCACTATTGATGACGATACGCTGGATAGGGCGAACATTACAGATTCATACGGATTTAACACCACCGATTGTTATGTGACCGATATTGCCGGCAACGCATTGGTAAGGGGCGATATATCCAACCTGTTTTTGCATATTGACACCAAAGCGCCCGAGATAGAAACGATTGACTTTGGGGCAGTGTACAATAACAGCGATGTCAATGATGCACTGCGTGAGGATAACGAATCGGGTGAGGATGACGAACTGAACGTCAGCGGACAATATCTGGGTGAGGGCGACAGCATCAATATGAAACTGGTGATGAGTGAACCGCTCAATTTAACCCTTCTGAAGACAGAGGAGGGTTATTACCACATGGATTGGAAGTATGCCAAGGCAACGACCAATATTTATAAAAAAGATGGCACGCAGGTGGTGGTAAGATCCCGTTGGTTTACTCCGTCCACCCCAAACAAATATTTAAACACCAAAACCACCTTTGTGATGGAGAGTATTCCTATCGAAGAGGGTATGTATGTCGATACGACGGATAATCCGACCGGTGAGGTGCGGGTTGAAAGCGTGGATATGTCGGAATACGTGTCGGAACAAGAAAAACCGATTACCGATATGAAGGGCAATGCCATCAACGCAAGCGATGTTAAAATCAAACTGGGTGCCGGCAGTAACCCCCCAAAACTGGATACCACCCGACCGACGGTAAAGGCGGGCAATTATATCCAGGCGGGTGACGGCTTCTGTCAGCTGGTGGATATTGCCGATACGGAAACAGGGGTTTCCGATATTTACGGCGAATTTGTGCTGACGCAGGCGGGCGACTCCAACGACTATAAATATCAGTGGGCGGTATCCGCCAAGTCCGACGCGACCGACCTGGAATGGAAACAGGGAGAAACCGGCGTTGCCCAGAAGTTTAAGCAAAAAGAAACGACCTGGATCCACATCAAGCCGGACGACAGTACCCAATATGACAATTTGGATCAGTGTACGCTTACGGTCTACGCCAAAGATTTGGCAGGTAATACCGGAGTGCTGACCATAGGCAGTGATACGATTTGGTGGTATGTAGATAACCGTGCCCCCAAGGCAGCGGCAGGAGAAACCCGCAAAGTATTAAACGGCGATACGGGAACCCTGGAGGCCGACATCATTTTTGATGACAGCCACCAAATCAGTGCCTGGGAATATGCGTGGAGCAGCGACAATACCAATGAGCCGACTGCATGGATACAAGGCGGTGGAATTACAGAAGGCTACACGGAAACCTCCCTTACCGTAACGGCAAGCGCAGATGTTACTGCGGGCAACAAATTTGAGGGGTATCTCTGGGTAAGAGCGACAGACAACTCCAAAACCAAGAACAAATCCAAAGCGGAGTGCATCGGCAAGTATGCGTATGACCTGACAGCGGCGAAGTATGCATTAAGTTACACTGCCGCCGTAACCGAAAAAGCGTCGCTGAAGGTGAGCCGTTTGGAAGCCGGGGACGCTCTGGTATTTATGATTCCCGTACCGAACACAACCAACCAATATTCCGTACTGAGAGTGACCGACGACAACTTTGAGGAAAACAAAGACATCTTTGAGATGAACGGCTGGGAAAACTGGTATGTGAACGAGAACACCTCCGGCATTTACAGTATGACCAATAAATCAAACCACTCGATTTCCGATGTCATAAAAGGAAGCTATGCGGGTAATTTGGAAGTTCATGTGCTCTCCGGTAAAAAAGACGGACTTGAGATTGAAAGCGGCTCATGGAATGCCGGAAGCTCAGGATACCCGTTCTCTATGTCGGAGAAAATCAACCTGCGTCCGGCAAGTAACAAGCCGTGGAAAAATTACAGTGTGGACGGAACCAACCCCACCCCGACGGATTATATCCGACTGACCACAACGGCATCTGCCGGAGTCGGCAACCGCAAAACGGTGTGGGACGGAACCAAAAAAACACTGAATTCCACTTTGGCAGGCTGTGAGTTTGACATCACCATTGTTAAAGACAATTTTGGCTGGAACGGGGATGACATTGATTGCAGAAAAAGCAAACTTGTGGTGACCAACATCACCAACCCCGACGAAACACCAAAAGAAATTCCGCTGACCGTATTCTCCAAGAATACGGAGGGTGAGGGTAAATGGATCCAAAAGATTATCTTAAGCGGTGATTATACCAGCGGTATTTATACGGCGGTTCTGAAGCTGGTGTCTGTCACGGGAGCGGAAGCGGAAATTCCGATTAGCGACTCGGCAAGAAACATCGTGGTGGATGCCACAGAGCCAAATGAGAATTTAACCTTGAGTTCTATTGAAAACAACCGCTCTTCGCTCAATAGTTATACCGCATACGGTGTGAAAGGTTTTCATATTGAACGTGAGTGCATCAAAGATGGCGAGAGTGTGATTGAAATGCCGATCGATGCGGGATATTTTGACCGCAGCATAAATGATAAATTGGCATCGTCGAACGAGCTTTACAAAATCACCTTTACCTCAGAGGATGAACCCAGGCGGCAGGAACTGACGTACGGAGAAGATTTTTATTCCTATATCGGACAGTATTATGTGGAGGTTTGGACGGAGAGTAAATCTGATAAAAAGGTGAAGTTCTATGCGGAGGACGCTGACCAGACCACCGTTACCAACATAAATACTCATACGATCAAGAACGAATTCGGCAATGACGAGTTTTTGTACGCCAACGGATTTTCGATTCTGGAAAAAGATATTGACGATCCTAACTTTGTCTATCTGACGCCCGATACGGAGAACAAGGTCTACTTCCGTAAGGTATACGCCAACGGACGCACGACCAAAACGCAGTCGGTATTCATCAAACCGGTGAATGAGCAGTTAAAAGGAGAAATGAGCCTGGATAAAGAAAACAAAAAACTGGTATTCACCCCGACCACGGGCGTTGAAACCTCGATTGGTGCAACCGTATATGCGTTGGCGTACCAAAACGGCGATAATTATACCCAAGGCGACGGTAAGAGAATCCCTATGGATTACACCAACGGCGCTTGGACCTGTGACTTAAAAGAGAACGGTGCGATTTATCGTGTGGTAACCATCAATTCCCACGGAAGCATCTGGGCAAGTGAGAAAGATGACGAGATTCGCCAGCTTGCACCATATTTGGCGGCAGAACCAACCTACACGGATAACGGCGACGGTACCTATCAACTGAAGCTTTCTCTGTATGATGATTATGACACCATCAAGAAAGATGGACTGATGCTGAGTGTGGGCTTTAACAGCGATTATGCAACCGAGCCATATAAATTGGAGGTTACGGATGAACTCTTTACCTACTACAGTCCCAATACCTATACCGACAACATCAAGAGGTGCGGAGAAAACGGTATCTATCGGGCAGAGGTTTCGGTCAGCTCGGGATGGCAGAATGAGTACGACTACCTCACCCTGACGGTGTATGGTGTGATAAAGAAGAATTCGGACTCCATAGAGGATCAAACTATGCGGGTTACCGTCACGGCGGTGGACGCATACGGCAACCGTATGGAAACCTCGACCGAAAACCAAACGGTACGGTATCAGCCCCCAAAGGTTACCGCACACGAACTGACTCAAGACGGACTGAAGCTGACCTTTAACCAGCCGGTTTTACCGACCGATTCCTGGGCGTGGCAGGAGAGTGAGCAAAAGGAAGTCATCTACCAAAAAGAATGGGCGGGAGCCTTTCCCGTTGCCGCCAACGGCACCTATGAGATAGAGTTCCGTGATGCCTTCGGCAACATCTGTACGGATGAGCTTATCACAGAGGACTTTACCAAGAACGGCATTGACTGGAGTCTTGACCTGACATTCTCCGAAACGGAATTGACCAAAGACCCGATTTTCTTTACGGCGACAATGCCGGGGAATACAAATATCAATACCGGTACGCTGATTTATGATTCTCCCACCAGCTCAACCTTGGTGCCGGAGGGTAACTATAACGGTAGTTGTTCGATCAATAGTGCTTTTAATCCAAATAAGCCCTGGAACAACGCTATAAAATATGCAACGTCGTTCCCCAGAACGGTAAGGCTTGAGAAAAATACCGAACTGAAGGTATTTGTATACAATTGTAACTACGTTAACGAAAGCTATGTTAATGGTAATTTGATTTTTAGCCAGCCGGTATATATTAATAACATTGCCAATGAGGCACCGGAGGCGAAGGTTTACTATTATCACCCGATGATAGGCAGTGATATGAGCTATAAGCAGTTGGAGAAGTACATTGAAAAGCGCGGCGGAAGCTTAAAATTGGAAGGCCCGATGCAGGTGACCTATAAGACCTCCCGCATCGTCACTCCGACCAAAGACAGCGGAAGCGTATTCTTCTTTACGCCTGAGAATTACAAAACATCTCATACCTTTACATACGAAGACGATATGGGACATTCAGGCAGTGCAACGGTGTCGCTTCCTGACGGATTGGAGCTGGTAGAGCCCGCGGTTCCGTATGAGGACAAAACACCGCCGAGTGTCAAGGTGGCACTTTCTGCCAAGACGAACGGCTCTTACACAGAGATGGAGAGTTTTATCGCAGGAGAAATGCCGGAGAGAATCAAAGAAAAGGTACACAATATGGATATCGCACAGGGTTACAGCCTGAAAGTCAATGCTCAGGACGAATCCGGCTATACGATGACGGTGACGGAAGCGGACGGCGTTTCCGTGATGGGTAATATGATTCTGGTTGACAAACCGTCGTCATTTACAGTAACCGTAACCGATAAGTCGAAGAATAAGAATGCGACCGTTTTTGATATGACGGCTGATATGTTTGACAATATGGATAATATTCCGCCGACGGCAGAGATTGTCACTCAATCGGTTAGTATGTATGAGAAAAAACTGGTTGTGCAACTGCGTGACACCAACAACAAGGGAGAGGACACCACCAAGGACGAAGGAGACAATGACATTGACTCCATTACGCTGGTATCGCCGAGCGATGCCGTAAAGGTCGGCCCCAACAAATATGAGTATAGCGTCAAAGAAAACGGTAAGGTGGACTTTGTATTCCGTGACCGTGCGGGCAACCGTAATGCTGGAGAGGGTGCAAGTGCAATGGTTAGTGGTATTGACACTGACCCGCCCAAACTCAAACTGACATGGGCACCGCCTCTCAGTTACTTTGATGATGAAATCAACCAAACGGTAATTGATTATTCACAACCTACAACGGAGCTGATCAACACAGATGCCACGGCATTTGTGGACAGTGACAAAGCTATGTATAAACTGGTAATGGAGTGGGGAGAACAACAAATCACACTGCTGGAAAAGGGTATACCCACAGAGAATAATCCGTATGTGCTTGCCATTTCGGGGGAACCGATAGTTACGATTTCTGCAACAACTGAACGCATTAAGGTGGTTTATGCGGAGGGCTATGGCGAAAGATTTGACTTTGACGCCTATGCTGCCAATGGAAAGCATAGTGAAATTGAAGTGATGGCTTATGTTAGTATTGACAAGGTTGCACCAACGATAAATACTGTACAAAAACCTTTGTATCGGCAGAAAGGAAATGGCTATTACAGCGTTCCATATGCAGTTGAAGTAACATTAACTCCCGATGAACGGGTGTTCTCCGATAACTACGGCGGAACGAAAATGGTGGATTACGGCAACGGAATTATAGAAGAGGAGTATAAATACTTTTGGGATGATAGTCCGTTGGTTTTGACCTTTACCGAAAACGGCACCTATCATGTACGGTTCAGCGACGATGCCGGCAATGTTACGGTAGAGAGCGTAACAATCAGCGGAATCGACCGCACCGAGCCGAACATTACCTTAGGAGAGCTGAGCGGCGGCGGACAGTCGACAAGTATTCCCGTTACGGTAGATAAGGATTGTACCGTCAGCGTAGACGGCAGAGAACTGGTGTTTACGGCAGGCGTTAAACAGGACGTATCCTTCAGCAATAACGGCAGCTACACCATCGTGGCAACCGATTCTGCCGGCAACAAGAGCGAACGTGTTGTTACCGTAGGCAATATCGACCGCATTGTACCGTCGATTACATTTAACTCCGGTACGATTTATGTTCTGCGAAACGGCGATGCGGATGAGTACAACAACCAACTTAACAGCGGTTATACCGTATGGGATAACAAGACGGCGGTAGAGAATTTGACGGTGAACTTTGACGCATCTGCCGTGAAGTTAGATACAGCGGGTATGTATACGGTGGTCTATACCGTAACCGATGAGGTGGGCAATGTAAATCAAGCCAACCGCTTTGTGCAGGTAATCGGAGAGGACACCACCTGTATCTGCATTGACGGAGTTTTGGTTATGCCCGACAGCACGGCGGTGATTAAGCCCGGAACCCACACCCTGACGCTGAAAAACGGAAACGAGCCGTACAGCATCAAGGCACGAAAGGGAATCCGTACATCGGGACAGATGAAGTATATCAAGAGCAGTTCGCTTTCGTTTGATGAGAACGGAGAATTTGCGGTCGGAAATGAGGGGTACTACACCGTACAGGTGACCACCCAGAGCCGAAAAGTGATCCGTATCAAACTCTATGTGGAACAGTAGCAAAGGAGGAGAGATAGCATGAAAAAGCGAATCATTTCGTGGCTGCTTAGCGTGGCAATTATCGTCGGTCTGATTCCGGCGTCGGCAGTAACGGCACTGGCATCGGAACCCGAGGCGGAGACCGTGTCAGATGCGTATATCAGCGTGTCGGTTTCTCGCAAGAACGGCGGATTTACGATCAAAACCGTAGAGGGCGACCGCCTGAAGAAGTCGGACAACAATAAAAAACTGCTCTATCATGACGGACAGTATGACACCTCCTTTCTGTCATTCCGTGTGGGAGAGGGAGAAAATGTCAAAGAATACCTCTTTGGCGGAGATTATCCCGGCAGCAGTGATGTTACGGTAAGCAAATCTCCGGCAGGGGACAGTATTGAGGCGGTTTGGTCAGTAGACGGCCTGACCGTGACTCAGACCGTTGCTCTTGCCAACAAAGAGGCAAATGAGTCCGGCATGGTGGCAATCAGTGTCAATGTTGCCAACGGGAACGGAACTGCCGTTCCCGTACAGGCAAGAATGCTGCTGGATACCTGTTTGGGGGAACAGGACTACGGATTTTATCAGTATACCAACAGCTCCCATGATACCGTTACGGTTCAACAGGAGCGTGTGATTGAGGGATCGGATAACATTCCCGTACAGCTCTTTGCTTCGGACGATGCATACAGTCCCTCGGTGATGGCATACAGCGTACACAATTCGGAAAAACCGTACAAAGTGGCGTTTGCACACTGGAATCATCTGGCGTCCACCTTGTTTGACTTTGTCCCCAGCACCAACCTTGATTTTACCGAGGAAAACAACGAGTATTTAACCGCAGACAGTGCGTATGCACTCTACTATGATTTGGGAAGCATTGCGGGCGGTTCCTCGGCGGCGATGAACAGTTATTACGGTGTGTTCTCCAACCACCAGACCCCGGCGACCAATACGGTAGCGGTCAACCTGACCGCTCCGGTACGGCTGGAACTGAACCCCGCAAAAGACGGATTTGTTTCCAAGAGTAATGTCGGTCAGGCGGATTTTGCAATATCGGTGGATTTTGCCAATATCGCCTCGGAAACCGCAAAGGATTTGAAGAATGTGGTACTTGCGGTTAAGAGCGGAAGCAATCTGCGTTCTTTGAACGACCAAGGACAGCCGGTGGCGGAACAGGATTTTATAACCACCGATGCATATACCTTTGTATATCCTGATTTGGCTGTGGGACAGAGTATCGGTAAGGAACTCTATTTTGACGCAAAGGTTTCGTCGGAAGCCCATTATGAGCGAATCACCGTAGGCGTTTACGATGTATCTCAGACAAACGGACAATTGTCGGAAACCTACAAACTGGGTGAGAGAATGGCATATGTGCTTCTGCCGGGAACGGAGGACAATGTTCCCAAGGTGAACTTTGCGGCAATGACCCCCAAAATCATCTATAACTCCGGAGTTCGGCATCTGTTTGTGACCGTTGCCAACGAGAGTATGCTTGCCAATGAAGGTAACTGGACCTTAAAGGCGTATCGTGAGGACGGCTCGGCGGGTGTGGATATTCCGCATACCAATATCAACATCAAGGACGGAATTATGGATGTTGCTCTGACAGAGGATATGGAACTTGCCGAGGGCGACTGGTACCTCCAACTGGAATGGGCAAACAGCGTAGTCGGTGAAGGCGAGGAATATATGGTATCGCCGGAGAACGCTAAACAGTCGGCTCCGGAGTTGCATTTTACCGTTTCCACGGATGAGAAATACCGCAACGACCGCTACGGCGTGCTTGCCGTGGTGGAGTTTGACGGAACTTCCACAAATCCTGACAAAAAGAATTATAAAATATGTACCTTTGCAAGCGAGGAAGATTTTAAGTCCTACAAAGCCGACCCTGTGAACTATGAGAATGGTAAGTACGGCGGAAAATACTCGGAAATCGTACTCACTTTCAAAGGCGAGTTCACCGCAACTAAAAAACAGGGGGATGTGGGAACCTATTATACGGCGGTCAGCACCAAAGAGATGGTGGACGGTAAGCCGGAGGTTAAAAACTCTGTGCTGATTAATGACTGTCTGGATTTTGAGGACGGAACTTTAAGCGTCTATTATGAGGACTATGACAAGTCGACCTCTGCATTTGGGTCTGCCGTTTGTACGGAGTTTGACGGCAACCTCTACACCAACGGGGCAAGAACTTCCGTTTGGACGGGCAGAGCCGCCATTACCAAACTGGAGCAGGGAAAAGCCAACTATTCCCTGGCACCGTATGATGAGAACGGTAAGCGGATCTCATTGGTGAATGACGGTGAAACCAAGTACAAAGTCGGTGACGAGAAGGGATTTAGTGATGAGGCAATCTGTCTGATGTGGCCGAGTGTCGGTGCAGTCGGTCAAACGCTGTCGGGACTGCTGTTCAAATTGGCGTACGGTCAGTTTGGAAGAATGTATAAGACAGACGGCGGCAGAGTGGATAGTGAAATCGGAACCGTGGTTTCCTTTGCGGCGGCACTGGATTTGACCTTTGCCTCCGGCAACCTGGAGGGGCAGCCACCCGATACCTATTGGGATAAGCTTCAAATGGTCTGGTACAACTGCCGTGAAGGTTCTCCGTATCTGTGCTAGGCAGACTTTGACCGTGCGTTCAGAGCCCTGAACTGGTCAGATATCGAAGAGAACGCTGACTGGACCAAGCAGGAGGCAAAAGCCTCTGTCATGGTACGAGATGTTATCTTCGGATGCGGAAAAGGGTTTGTCGGCGTAAACTTTACGGTGGGCGTTGCCATTACCAACTATGTTTCGGGATTGCCTGAAATTCAGGGAACCATCTCGGTCAACACCATCAACAACTGGTCATACGGGATTGAGGGTAAGATTGACTTAGAGGCATTCTATGTGGAAGCAAAGGTAAGCTTCCGCAGTAAGAACAACGTTCCGATTCCCGATGAGTTGTATGTCTTTGTCAGCGGATTTCAACCGGGTATTAATATTGACGGATTGGGCGTTTGCTGGATTACCGGTGGCGGAGGCGGTATCAAAAATCTTTACGATACCATCTTCTGTACCCAGAAAGTTCCTCCGCTGAAGTTGATGCTGTCGGTAAGCTTTGACATTATAAAGGTTTTGGAATGTAAAAAAGCCACCCTGTCACTGGGACTGACCGGTGTCAGCCTTAGTGCGCAGGGCATCGGCATCAAGGCGTTGCCCGGATTTACCGCCATCGAAAGGATGGGTCTGAGTCTGGAATGGTACCCCGGCATTGATATGCGTGCCAATATAGTAGTGAATTTGTTTCAGGGCGTGATTAGAGGCAGCGGTTATCTGGTGGTGATCAGCCCCGACTATAAAGATGTCTTTTTTGAGATGTTTGCCCGTGCCAAGCTTCAGGTGCCCGACTCGATCCCGGTTGCGGGCGGCATGGCCATCGGCGGTGTGGATTTGGGATTGAACAGTGACAAAATATGGGGTGCCGTGGATGTGTTGTTCATTACCCTCGGCGTGACCTATCACTGGGGCGAGAGCGATGTGGACTTCAGCAGCGGAAGCAAGACCCAGCCGACATTCCCCGAACTGCTGGGATATGATGAAATTCCCGTCGGATATGATACAGAGAGCGGACTCACCCTGTATGCCCGCGTGGGAACCAATACCCAACTTTTGGCAAGCAATTTGAAGGATAACGGCGGACTGGTTCTGATGAGCGATCTCGGCGTAAGCTTAAAATCGGATGCCAACCGTCAAAATCACACCTTTAATTTGGGTCAGAGAGGTACAGACAATGCCATAGTGCAGATTGTCTTTGATGCAGAGAGTGCAGAGGACGCCAAAACAAAAGCGGCGGCAATTACAGTTGGTTCGGCAGCGGGGACAAACGACTACGGTCTGGTACGCTATGATGCACAGCAGAATAACCTAAGCGTTGCAAATGCCAACCTGACCTATGACGAAACCGCCAAGCGTGCGACTTTTGCCTTTACCGCAACGGATAGTGCTAAGTACAACAAAACATGGTATCTGACCACACCGTCCGGCAGTGATGTTATGCTCTACAATGTGGCGGCAGTGCCGGAGGTTACCGAAGTCAGAGGTACCGCAAACGGTAATACCATCAACCTGACATGGAACGGTACCAACATGAGCGAACTTGACAAGATAAGTTTTTATCTGTGCAAGAACAATGATGCCAACGAAACCGATCCCGGTTATCGGATTGGCGTGGTAGAGGACAGTGCGGTATTGGAAAGCGGAAGCCACACCCTGACCGTACCGGGCGATGTGCCCAGCGGTGACTATTATATCCGTGCGGTCTACTCAAAAACCGATGAGGTCAACGGCGTTGTTTTCAGCACGGGTGAGAAGATGCATTGGAGCAACAGCAGCACGCCGGGCAAAGTGATTATTTCTGATGCCAAGGCGGACGGTGACCTCCAGTATGAACTGACCTTAAAGCAAGATGCAAATACTGACGGTTATCTGGTAAGCATTTACAATGAGGACGGAACTGCAACCGATTTTGAACAGGTTAGTTACAAATCGGCAGAAAGCGGCGATACCGTGATTCGGGTCGGCGGAACCTATCAGGCTCCCGATCCGCAGGATAACACCAACACAATAACCGTCGGACTGGAAGCGGAAAAGAAATATGTTATCGGCGTTACGCCGTATCATACAGTCAATATGGGAAGCGGAGAGAGTGCGCTGCGCGGCGATGAGGTCAAAACCTCTGCAATTTATCTGCCAACGGCAAGCACGCCGACACTGACCTTCTCTGCCGACCAAACGGAAAAGCGGAGAGTGGTGGAAGAAGCGGGAATCAGTGCAGGCGGAACCGTGGTAACCACCGATGTTGCCAAAACGGTGTATACCGCAAACGCACTTACCGTGACCGCAAGAGCAAATGAGGCGGTCAGCGGAACATGGAAGCTGAATGAGGGCGTGGCAACGGCGTTTGAGAATACGGATACGATTACCATTCCGCTCAGCAACCTTCCCGATGGTGAACACAGCATCAGCATCATGGGCGAGGCACAGGATGGCGACGGATTTTACACAACCTATACCTTTGTGGTGGATACCATGCCACCGCAGTTGTTGCTCTCCTCTCCGGTCAACGGCAGTTTCTTTAACAAGGACGGAACCGTAACCCTGACAGGCACCTGTGATAGAGATGCTCGGTTTACCGTAACCTGTGACGGAGAAGAAGTTTGTACGGCACAGACGATAGAGACAATGGGAGGGACGATAGATGCGGTTAGCGGAGAGTTCAGCATCACGCTGAGCCTGCCTGACCCCAACAAGGCATCGCAACGTACACTGGCGGTTTCGGTCGGTGACGATGTGGGCAATACCACCGCTCCCAAGACCATGACCCTCAGCCATGGAGCATTGGCGGAACTGACCAATATTATGGTTATGGTCAACGGTCAGACTTATCAAAACGGCAATATCCCAATTCCCTCTACGGGACTTTCCAATGCGGAACTTTCTTTGGTGGGAACCATGGCAAACGGCACACCCTTTAACCTGACCGGCTATAATGTTAGTTGGGATGTGCTGACCGTGGACGGGGCGGCAGAGGTGGATGACAGCAAATTCAGTGCGGAAGCTATGAGTCAGGGTATCATTACCGGTAAACTGGCAGTGACCGACACGGCAAGCAGAAGTGCCTCGCTCTGTTTTGGTGCTCCGGCAGGAAATACGGTTGCGGTATCGACAACCATCGGCGGAAGCGTCAGCGGCGGCGGTGAATATGCACCGGGCGATACTGTAACCCTGACGGCAACGCCGGACAGTGGCTATCGGTTTGTAGGCTGGTCGTTGGCAGGTGTCAGCGGTGTGGATACCACCTCGGCTGTGATTACCTTTACGATGCCCGACGGCAAGAATGTAACCGCAGAGGCACAGTTTGAAGCAAACCCATCCCCCTCCGCTCCGACTGTCACGGGTGGCGGAAGCACCGGCAGTATCGGCAACGGACGGTATGCGCAAAAAGGCGAAATGGTCGAGGTAACCCTTCCACTCGGTAAGAGCGAATCGGAGTATCTGCCGTATTACTACGGCGAGGACAGAACCCGAATCTTTGTTCCGATTTCTGCTGCGGTTGACGGCAAGGTGAAGTTTATCGCTCCCAAGAGCGGACAGTATTACTTTGGGGCAAACGATGTTTCCTTTGCCGATATCGGCGGACGCTGGTCGGAGAGCAATATTCTTTTTGCCGCTCAGCGGGAAATCTTTAAAGGCACAGGCAGAGGCATCTTTGAGCCGGAGGGTGCGATGGACAGAACCATGGTAATCACCGTGCTGTACCGTCTGGCGGGTTCGCCGAGCGTCAGTGGAACCTCCTCTTATAGCGATGTGGAATCAGGCAGCTGGTACCATAATGCGGTCTTGTGGGGCGAAGAAAAGGGAATTGTCAAAGGCTACGGAGGCGGCGTATTTGGCGTCAGCGATGTGATTACACGGGAGCAGCTGTGTACCATGCTGACACGGTTCTGTGACTGTATGAACTACAGCCTGCCGCCTGTGGTTGAGAGCGAGGCGTTTACCGATGCCGACAGCATCTCCGACTGGGCATACGAGGCGGTCGATTACTGCAAGACCCGTGGACTGGTTAACGGCGTTCCGGGCGGAGCGTTTGCACCGCTGGAAACCTGTACCCGTGAGGAAAGCAGTGCCGTGATGGAGCGGATGATTCGTTCCCTGCTCGGTTCCAATTAGACAAAAAAGACACAAAATGACAAGAAATGAGTGAAAACACATGACAATGTGGCGTATTTTGGCAGGCGTCTTCAGTCTGATTCTCCTTGTTGTGCCGACCGTGCACGGCGAGGAGGGGGTGAGTATTGCCTTTCTGGACAGCGGAATATCGCAGAAGCATCTTGACGGTAGTCAGATTGCGGAGGGGGAAAACTTTGTCTTTCCCCTCCGTGACACCAACGACCGTATCGGTCACGGAACGGCGACAGCAGGGGTTGTTCTCGGTTCGGAAGAATTGGGGCTGAAAGGTACCTGTCCTACGGCAGTTGCGGTTCCTCTGGTCTGCTATGACACTTTTCCAACCGGAGAGACGGTGCCTGCGGATGCCGAGGCTCTGGCGGCGGCGATTCGCGCGGCGGTGGACAAGTACGGCTGCCGTATTCTTAACATCAGCATGGGCTGTACCGGTGGAAGCGAGGCGTTAGAAGAAGCGGTGCGGTACGCACAGAGCCGTGGAGCGGTAATTGTCTCCGCCGTCGGCAACGAGAACATTACCGACCCCAACCGTGTCTATTATCCTGCCGTGTATGACGGTGTGATTGGGGTCGGAGCGGCGGACGGATGGCAGTGTGCGGAGTTCTCGCAACGCAGCGGTGTCGATGTTCTGGCACCGGGCGTCCATCTGCCGACCGTCACCAACCGCAATGCGGCAAAGACCGAGCGGAAAAGCGGAACCTCGTACGCCTGTGCCTATATCAGCGGCGTATGCGGACAGATTCTGACGGAAAACCCGAACATGACCGCCGCAGAGTTGCGGTCGGCACTCTTTGGCATGGCACGGGACATCGGCGAGGTCGGCTATGATGCCGACAGCGGCTGGGGGGTCGTCAAGACCGTAAGCCTGACCGACCGTGCGGCGATGCGGTTCTGGAGATTGGCTCTGCAAGGCAACCTCGCTCAAACCCTAAAAAACGCAAGGCAATAAAAAGCAGCCCAAAAGAACAGGAAAGGTCGCAGTGAATCTCACTGCGGCCTTTCGCCTTTATCGTGTTAATTTATTTTCGGGCGATTCATGAATTGCCCGTTACCCCCTCTCCGTCACAGCGTTGCCGTACCACCCCTCCCAGAGGGAGAGGCTCAAGGCGTGTTGCGGTGCCTATCGTATGGTTGTGTCGGTGTGGGGGTTGATGAGGACGATGCCGTCACGCTCCGAGACGGTGACATACGGCGTCCCGCCGGTCAGGAAGTGAATCCATAGGTCATAGGTTCCGATGTCGTTCGGGCGGTAAAAGGTTTCCAGAATCCGCTCGGCACAATAGCCGTACTTCGCTCCGATACTGCGGTATACGGTCTGGATTTCTTCGTCGGTCAGGGTCAGGGCGTCATCAAAGGAATAGTAGGATTCCGACGCCAGTTGCAGTTCCAGAATCATCTGCGATACCGCATTGTTCCATAGCTTGGCAGGGAGTTCCGCAACCGTCTCCGCACCGCTGCTGACGGTTTCCTTGACGGGCAGGTCCTCAAACAGGGCGGGCAGTCCGTCGGAGATATAGCCCTGTATCAGTTCGGGAATCATATCGGCAAGCAATGCCTGGTCGGACGGACGCAGTGCGGTATAGGGATAGACGATATCGCTGTCATCGGAGGTAATCACCACACGGCGGGCGTCTTCCAGCCAGTCGACTTGGGCGTTCAGACCCTCCGATACGGCACGGACGGGAACCAAGGTGCGGTTGTCAATCAGCCGTGCCGGAACATCCAGAACCACAACCTCGCCGTTTTTCAGCATCTCGGTATTGTCCACGGAAATCCGAATTTCCGTATCGCCTTTGACCGCAATGGCGGTTTGGGTAGCGCCCTCCCAGCGGACGGTGGCACCGAGGGATTCAAAGATGACACGGACGGGAACCAAGGTGCGGTCAGACTCGGTAACGGGGTCAGTATCAAACAGCAGACGGGAGCCGTTGACCGTCACTGTGATTGGTTCTTCCGCCGCGGCAATTTCGCACGGAATCCATAACAAAAAGAATACGACAAAAGAAATCAAAAAGCGTTTCATATACAATTTCCTCTCTGCCCTGTATGGTAGTGTCAAATTGACACCCCGTTTTTATATTTTAACTATCGCTAAAACCTTGATTTTTCGGGAGATTTCAAGATTTTTGCATAAAAATATATCAATAACCTCCCTTTTGCCGTATAATTGAGTTGCACCCACAATTAAATAAACAGTCCAAAAGGAGACTATTGCTATGAACTCAATTATACAATATTACTTATTCAAAATCAATACTTATCATGTTAAATGCGGCTTTGATAACTGTAGGTTTACAATGATAAAAATCCCCAATTTCATTGACTAAAATGGAGTTTTATGATAGAATAAATAAAAGTTTGTACACGTGATTACAGTAAGTGCATCGGTTAGGGGTGATGTTGTTTTGGCTGAAAAAGAGAGTAGAAAAGGAAACCGTGCTTTTTATATACACGAGTAAGTAATATGCATCAGGTTGATGGTTTTTCATTGGATGCTCAGAGAGAATGTTTGCTTGGTTATACAAAATATAAGAAAATGGAAGTTGTGAGAACTAATCAGTGTAGAAGATAATATTGATTCATCAGACAGAATGGGTACGCTCTTAATCTCTATTTTAGCATCACTCGCTGAAATGGAACGAGAGAATATTTCTATGCAAACTTATGCCGGAAAAGCATATAAAGTAGCAACGTTAGGAGCATGGTCAGGCGGTTTTGCACCTTATGGGTATAAACTTGTTGACAAAAAATTGGAAATTGCAGAAGACGAATGTGAAGTAATCAAGGTAATTTTTGATAAATATGTTAATTCTTCAATGGGAATTGCAGGTATTGCAAAGTATCTTCAAGACCATGGATATAAGAAGAAAGCAAGGCAAAACGGGAAACTTGATTATTTTACCACTAACTTTATAAAAGCTGTGTTGGATAATCCGATTTATATGGGTAAAATTGCTTTCGGAAGAAGAAAAACAGAAAAGATTTCTGCCGGTAATGAAGAAACGCATATGGTGAAACAAAAAGAATTTCCAATATATGATGGAATGCACGAAGCACTTGTATCGGAAGAATTATGGGGATTGGCTCATGCAAAACGAGTTGCCCATGGTATAAAACAACAGAAAAAGCATTCAATCGATCATGCGTATTTATTATCAGGGGTACTTCGATGTCCTGTCTGTGGCGGTCGATGTACGGAAATGTGTCTCACAAAAAAAGTAAAAACGGATATTATAAAGACTATCATTACTATTACTGTAAGCACAGACTAAAAATCAATGGTGCATCATGTGGATATAAAGTAAATTGGTTAGAATCAAAGGTTAATAATGCCTTGATAGAAATGTTTTTTCAGCTTGTAAATAATGAAAAAATATCTATTGCACTAAAAGATAAATTGAATGTTGAAGTAGATATTACTTCTTTGGAAAATGAAAAAAGTATGTTGAGAAAGTCCCTTAGTCAGTATACAACTGCAAGAAGTAGTTTGGAAAGAGAAATTGACTCTCTTTCGATTGACACTCCTCATTATGCAAAAATCCGTCAAGATTTAACCGTCAGACTTTATTCGCTATATGATGACGAAGCAAGAGTAGAGGATGAATTGCAAAATGTACAAGCTCGTATTGATTCAATTATAAATGACAATACCAGTATCAACAATGCTTATGAAATTCTAAGGTCATTCAAAACAATATGGGAACAGTGTGTCGATATTGAGAAAAAAGAGTTGATTCGTTTCTTGGTAGAAAAGGTAGAAATATATGACGAAGAGCGTGAAAATGGTCGTTTTCTTAAAAGTGTAAAACTCCGTTTCCCCTTGCTATATAACGGTTTAGAGTGTGATACCTTTGGTTTGGACAAAGATGGTCACGTTGAGTGCGTGGTATTGATGTCAAGGAAAGATAAATAAGAACTTTAAAGGTGGTATGAAAAGTGAAAAAGATACCTTTTGTTTTTATGATACTTTTTACCGTATTGTTAAACACATATGCAGTATCGGCACAAACTGCTGTTTTACAGGAGAATGATGCGGTTCCGACCGTAAAAACGGCAGTGCAAAAATACGGCAATTACTCAACAGGCACCGTGAAATTAACCGCTATGCCTGACTCTTGTCATATTATAATAGCCCAATATAATAACAACAGATACATCAATGCGGAGGTCAGAAAATATCGGACCGAAACAGAAGTGTTTAACATCCCCAACGAGGTGGACATGGTAAAGGTATTGATTTGGAAGGATCTCAGCGGTATAATGCCTGTTAAGGATGCGGAAATCATTGATATGAAATCCAGTTCTGAACTTGATAAAAAGGTTGAGGCGATAGCAAATAATCTAAGAACTGGGAAAAACCAAAATGTAATAACTTACAAAACGGAAGAAAATGAACCCCGTGCAGTGATATGGACAAAAGGAATTCAGGCGCCGCTGTTATCTGAATTTGAAAAAGAAGTTGACATTACGGATTCAAACTACTCGTTTTTTTATGCGGGACAGGATAAAGGCAGCGGCTGGTATGATGTTAACAAGAGCCTGCCGAAGGAGGACGGCGGAGATGCGAATATGTGCTATGCCGCAGTAAGCGCAAATCAGCTTCATTGGTGGCTTGACCAAAATAAAGATAATATAGATGCGTATCTTGGCAATTTGGCAGAGGGGGAAATCACTTCCGAAACACAAGCAAAGCTTGACCAATTGGAAGAACTCAGAAATTCATATGAGGGTCAGTCAAAAAGCGGAATTTATAACCTTTTCAGAAGGTATTTTGAAAGCCCCGATTATGCTTATAACGCCGACCTTTTAAACGACTTTTTTATAAACGGTTATCAGGTAAATACTATGGGAAAGGTTAACACTCCGGATTTTTTCAAATGGGATCCGAGGGGCGGCTTTTTCTATGATGTGTTTGAAAAAAATAACCTTACAATGAGATTTTCGGCAGGTGATTATACGGCATTTAAGCGAGATATTATTTATTATATGAAGGACGGACAATCTATAGGTATTATTCACAATACACCTACATACGGTGTGACACATATTATAACCCTTTGGGGTGTGGAACTTGACCATAATAAAGAAATAACCGCACTTTTCGTTACCGATTCCGATGACTATGAACAGCCGGAAATCGGTATGAAGAGAATGCTGCTTAAGAAAAACAGCAGTGGCTATCCCATAATAACTACAAATACTGCCGACAATAACACGGGAGCAAAGATTTTAGAATTTGTCCCCCTGTCATTGGGAGAAGAATATTGGAACTTAATGCCGTGAAATTAACATAAAACGGAGCGGAAAGATGAAGTATTTACAACAGAGGAACGGGAAATTCCCGTTCCAACAGGTATGTAATCATTGTAACACATATGCAGTGCATATTTTCGTTAATTTGTGCTATATACTGTAAGCAATACAAATGTATTGCGAGGTGACTTTATGGGCAAGTTTAAAATTCCTACTGTTTCGTCAACCACAAATAAGACGGTACGGTTTCCCAACAATAAAATCGATAGGGTTGATAAAGCTATTCAGGGAAAAGACTGCACTTTTCCTGCTTTTGTAATATCAGTCTTCCGAGTGGCATTGAAGAAATATGACAAAGATGAGTCTGGGAATGTTCGTAAAGAGTATAAATTCAGATTAAGAAAGAAATCGGTAGAGGAATAATGTGATGAAGACAATAAAAGTAGTGGCGGCGGTCATCTGCGATTCTTTAGAAAATACAACTAAGATTTTTGCCACTGCCAGAGGGTATGGTGAATTCAAGGGAAAATGGGAATTCCCCGGAGGAAAGCTTGAAGCCGGAGAAACATCGAAGCAAGCTTTAATAAGAGAAATTCAAGAGGAACTTGCTGTAAAAATCGAAGTTGGTGAATTGATTGATACCATCGAGTATGATTACCCAACTTTCCATTTAAGTATGGATTGCTTCCGGTGTGTTGTGGTAGATGGAGAAATTATTCTCAAGGAAGCAGAAGCTGCAAAATGGCTTGATAAATACGAATTGTATAGCGTTGATTGGCTGCCGGCTGATATAGCGCTAATTGAAAAATTACAGAATAGCCTACTAATGTGAGACATCAGATTTGACATCGGTATTCTATAGGGTGTGTGGAAAAGGCCGTTAAATCAACGTTTTTCGGCGTTTTTGGACTTGTTTCCGAAATAGCCTAAAAATTACATGTTGAGACTATAGTTTTGATGTCAAGGATTAAGAAGTAGTGTGTGAAAAAGCCTTATTTTAAGCCTTTTCCTGCAATGTCAGGATTTTTGCTTGTTTTTTTCAGGCTTGGCAACAAATCTGGCAACTCGTGACTTCGGGCATTGGAGATGAATTACGAAGGGAGAAGATTTCGTATGGGTACAATTGTTGATTTCAGAAGTACATGTAAAGATTTAGATGCAGAATTTGAAGTTATGCCTCTTGTTGATATTGATAATATTGAAGATGAGAGACAGCGTAGAATAGTCGCTGGAACTGCTGAGATTGATGAGCAATTATCAGAAGTTCAGGATAAAATTACAAAGTTAAATAACGACATAGATAAGCTAACAAATCATGCGGATGGGTTAGATTATGCGATTGCAGTAACGAGCGGAATAATTACAGGAATATTAGATGCAACTATAGTTGGTGAGTGGAATTTTGCAGAGGCAAAAAAGGAAACATATAAGGAAGTAAATAGCAAGGTTATTGATTTTGCTAAAAAGCAACCTAACTATATTCCATATTGTAATACTACATTAGAGAATTTGAAAAAAGTACCATCAACATCAGTAAATCCAAGAAGAAAGCCAAAGGATCCTAATAGATTAGAGACTGCAATTGAGTTTCTGGAGTTCCAATTTCACTTGCCTGGTGATGGGGCATATAGTTCCGGTAAATTTGGTATTGACGGAAATACTCATCGTATAGATGATTTATGTCATCATCCTACCATTGTAGGCTTAGTTTGTTGCGTTATTGTACAGTTCACTGAACATACAAAATACGTGAATAAATATGGTGAGAATATAGAAATACCAATTACTGTAAACGAATATGGAAACTTTGTTGGTAAGAATCCTGTAACCAAATTATTCGCTGGTGTAATTAACTGGTTTATTACTTGCGCAAAAACAATAGCTAATAGAAAAGGGCATTTGATGAGCGACATTGCTACACCTGCTGGTCTGCCAGGATCTGTATTGTCGATAATAACTGAATTGGCATCTATTCCTTGCTTTAGAAATGAAGACTTTTTATTACGTTTACGTGATGCGTTTAAGAATGGCATAGGAACAGGAAAAGGACAGATTGATCTTGGAGCATTTAATGTACTGTTTGAAGGTGCCCAGAGTAAATTGGATGTAGTAACAGAAAAGGCGGTAATGCATGAATTAAAGCGTCAGGCAATGCCGGTTGTAATTAATGAGATATTAGTAAGGGCGTCTTATTTTATTATAAGATTTATCTCTGAGCTAAAAGAGAAACATGATGTTAGAGAAGTTGAGTGGAAGAAAGTAATTCCATTTAATAACAGAACTATTGTAAGAATGATGACAATAGCGACTGGTACATTTACCGCAATAGATATGGCTGATGCAGCAGTACATGCCGCGACAAAGTCAGTAGATGCAAGCACTTTTTTCTCTAATATGTTATTGAGAGTAAACTTTGTAGGCGTTGGTAGATTTGCAATTGCTGTAACTTCTGATGTGGGAATGGGAATTTCAAGATCAGTTAAGAGAAATAAGAGGATAAAGTTACAGAAAGAGCAGATTCTGCTATTAGATGCGAAGGTATATTATAAGCAGGCAGGAATGTGGATTGCCGCTGAGGATGCTGGTGAAACATTAGAAGAAGCATATGGCATGATGGAAAAAACTACAGAGACATTTGCACAAGCTTTAGTTGATGTAAGGGATTCACTTAATAATATTGGTGAGATGGCAACAGCGATTGAAGATAAAAATCCAGGCTTGATAGATGATATTACTGATATTTTGGAGTGGGGCTAAGGAGGTGCTTTATGAGCTTGAAAAAATTTGCGGTTATTTGTGATGGCGAGGAAATCTCGTATGCCCTCAATCTTTTTCACTTATTTCAATATAAGAATGAAGAAGAAAAGTTTCACAGTAGGAAGTTTGATGAGCTGAGTATTGAAATGTATTCATCAATGGCATTTCGACATGCAAATATCTCAAAAAGGACAATAAAAATCTACATTGGAACATCACAAAATATCGAGGCTTCCTATGAGAAAGTATTCGATAAATTTGGCATGGAGATATATAAAAACGAGAACATATATGTTTTGAAAGCTAGTGAAAAACAGTTGAATTGCTATAGTGATTTTGTAGCATACGCCAATGAAAAAAGAAGAGAGTATATCGAATTAGAAAAGGATTACTTTGTTAAAGTAATTGCATTGGATAAAAATTGGATTGCTGGTGAATTTGTTCAAAGCAATTCTGGTGGACTGTTTAGAAAAGATAATACAAAGGTTCAACAATTATATGATTGCATGGCATTTGTTATATATGTGGACCTATTTAAAAATATTGAGGAATAAACGGAGGATTTTATATGGAAAATACAGATATTGTTTCAGTTGAGGTAAGTGCTAGTCAAGTCCCTTCTATTATTCAAGAGCAGTTTAATGGATTAAAAGTGCTTAAGCAAAATGTTAGTGAGGCTACAAAAAAGGCTGAGGTAGCAAAGGATTCTGCTAAGTCGGCAAAAGAAAAATCTGCGGGTTTATTACATAAAAAAGAAGCAATAGAGTCTTTACAGGAGGCTACTGTAGATTTAGCGGATGCACAAATTTCAGCAGCACAAGCTCAGAAAGTATCATTTGAATACCAACAGAAAATTGCAGAAATCACAAAGTATTTGTTTGCATTGGGCGTATCAAATATTGCAATGAATAGAAGTGTTGTTAGAGAACTTGAGCTTAAATTAAAGGGTGCATCAGAAGAGGAATTGGATGAGTTTGCCCGCCAAGAAATAATTGCAGTTGTAAAACAGCTCAAAGCGCAAGAAGATATAATGAAAAAGCAGAGTGATCTTACAGAGAAAGTAAAAGTACATGAGGTTACTTTAAGAAGTCATTCAGAAAAAGATAAAGAACATGATAAGCTGATCGCCGGAAATAAGCAGAAGACTATTGAACATGATAGACTACTTGCTGAGAAAGCAAATAAGGATAAAAGCCAGGATGAAGAGATAGCGCGTCAAGCAGCAATGGATGCAGAACTTGGGAAGCGAATTGATGCTGGTGAAGAAAAGGATAAGAACCAGGATGAAGAGATAGCACGTCAAGCAGCAATGGATGCAGAACTTGGGAAGCGAATTGATGTTGGTGAAGAAAAGGATAAAAGCCAGGATGAAGAGATAGCGCGTCAAGCAGCAATGGATGCAGAACTTGGAAAAAGAATTGATGCTGGTGAAGAAAAGGATAAGAATCAGGATAAGGAGATAGCACGTCAAGCTGCTAAGGATGAGGAATTAGCAAAGCAGATAAGTCAGTTGATGGAATCCAATCTTGAAAAAGAAACTCAGATAAGAGAGCTTCAAACCATTTGTGAAAAGCTATCAAAGAATATTTCTGATAATGCTTTAGCAGTTGATGATAAGGAGACAAGTCTTTTAGACCGCATAAATGAGAAGGCAAGTAGAAAATCAGTTATTGTTTCATACTTAATTGGCTTGGCTGGAGTAATAGCTGCTATTGTGCAGTTCTTTATTTAGTTGTCCGCCGGAACGGTGCAACTTTTTGTGATTTACATAAAGGGGTGCAAAAAAATATAGAAACACAAAGCTGTGCGCGAATGTTAATGCGAACTAAAGTTTCAATGCATGTGGAGACTATAGTGCTGCTGCAAAACCGAAATATGTAGAAATCCTTGATTTTAAGCACTTTATGAAGCATACAGTCTTTAATTCGGATGGCGATAAATTCCGAAATAAAGAGATAAAAAATTACGTTGTCGTCAAAGTAGTAATTGATATGGTGTGTGGGAACACAAAGAAACAGTCAATAAATCCTGCGAAAAAGAGATGTAAAAATGCATCTCTTTTTCTTTATACAAAAAGCAGAACAGCCGAGGAATTTCGGCTGTTCTGCAATGATATTACGGAAGATAGTTAAAAATTCCTATTTCTTTCAAATCCGCAATCAGTTTTTTCATTGACGGGGAATTAAACTTCTTTAAAATGCGTGTCACGTGGTTTCTTACGGTTGATTCCGTAACAAAGCGTTTCGATGATATATCCTTGTAGGAATCGCCGTTATATAGCGCTTTTAAAATTTCGTATTCGCTTTTTGAAAGAGTGGACATAATTTCAAATACATACAAAAGCGATTTCATACTCGACTCCACCGTGTGCGCCTTTTTTGCGATTATCTGCGCAATTTTCGGCGGAACGGTGGCTTTATTTTCATATGCCGTCACAATCGTTGAAACAATCAAATCCACCGATGAGGCGTCCTTTAGGAGGTAGCTGTCCGCCCCGTTTGCGAAAGCCTTGTAAATATAGTTTTCGTCGTCGTAGCTTGTGAGCATTATTATTTTCATATTGGGCGCCGCCGCCTTAAGGGCGGGGATAACGTCTATACCTGCCGTTACGGTTTCTATCTGTATATCCAAAAGCAAAACGTCGGGCATATGCTCCTTTACCATAGACGGAGCGTCTGCCGCCCGCATACAGCAGCCGGCAAATTCGAGATTTTCAACGTTTTCAAGTTTGGTTTTGTAAATGTAACAGAAGAAATCTGCATCATCACAAATTGCCCAGCGTATTTTTTTCATTTCAGACCATACCTCTTTCTCTTTTAATCAGCGGGAGAACTATGCGGAAAGTAGTTCCGACGTTTTCGGTACTGCTTACCTCTATGCTTCCGTTGTGTGCCTTGACGACTTTTTCAATATATGTAAGTCCCAGACCACTGTTTTCCGTTACGGATTTCGTTGTGTAGAACGGAACAAATATACTGCCCAAATTCTTTTTCGGTATTCCGATGCCGTTGTCCTTGCAGTCGATAATCAGATAATTGTTTTCCGACATCAGAATTATATCTATTTTTCCCTCGCCGCCTTTTTTGTCTATTGCCTGTACGGCGTTTTGGAGAAGATTTACAAAAACCTCTCTCAAAGTGTCCTCATCGCCCAAAACAAGATTTGATGACGATTCGTTTGTCAGTTGAAAGCGTATTTTGCTGTCAAATTTTAAAGCCTCCGCCGCAGAGGTAATACAGCTTACTATATCAAGTGCGTTTATTGTTATGGACGGCTCACGCAACAATAAAAGCGATTTTTGTATTCCCGAAAGCTGATTTTCGGCAATCCCCATAAGTACGGAAAGCGTTTCGCGTGCCTTTTCGGGATTGTTTGCGTCCATATATGAAACGGACATATCGCCGAGCTTGTTAATGCCTAAGAATGCATTTTTATATGTATGCAAAAGCGTGTTAAGGCTTTTGTTGAGTGAGCGTGTGGTGCGCATAAGCATAGATTTTTTTACTATGGCAAGATTGCTGAACGGTTTGTAAATCGCTATAAGCGCCGCAATCGTCAGCACTATCACGAGTGACAGAATGATTGTCAGAATTGAATTTTTGTATATCAGCTCGCTTTTGGGGAAGTTTGTAAGATCGAGATTGTTTATGTTTATCGAATTAAAATACCCCTTTAAAAGCAGATTGTATATGAGAAAATCCACAAGCACTATGCATATGCAAAAAAGCAACGCATTCTGCTTGTTTATTCTCAGCTTGCTTTGGAAAAAGTACCGCACAAGCAGTACAACAGGCAGGAGAAGGCACAGCGTCATTGTTGCGTCGTTGTATATTCTGCGTGCCAGGATAAATCCGTTTAACATATCGAGCGAGCCGTCACGTAGAGTGTTTTGGAAAATGTACAGGTTCCAGGATATTTCGGGATCGTTCAAAAATATAAAAGGAAGAACAACCGCAACGTTTAAAAACAGAAATTTATTTGAATACGAGCCTGACAGGAACTTGTAAAAAAGTATCGGCGCTATCATAAACATAGCAAGCGATATAAGATACATTCTGTATATGGTCATAAACGGTATTCTGATTTTGGATAAAAACAGAAATATGTTGTAGTCAATTGCGAAGGTATAGGGATAATTGCCCATTTTCGATATGTACAGCGAGCTTGTGAAAATCAGAAACGATATACTGATAAAATATATACCGAACATATAATATAGCTTGTTTTTGCGGTTCGCAAGCACGAAAACAAGCGTTATAACCAAAATCAGCAATGCCGAGAACAGCATAATAATCTCCCTCCCATATTTTAATCATAGCACAAACAACAAAATGTGTCAACCGAAAAAGAGTGTCAATATAAAATGTCTACAAAAAATAGGAGTTCACATTTAGAGGTATGTGAGTTATAATTTATTACAGAAAGAGATTGGGGAGTGAAAAGATGAAACTCACAAAATTTGCCGCAAGCCTTATATCGCTTGCTTTGCTTATGCAGAATACGGCTGTATTTCCGGTGAATGCGATTGACATACCCAATGCGGTGTATGACGGCACGGGCGGAGTTGAAATAAGCGGCAGTGTTTCAGCGGCGCTTTCGGGAAGCTTTATAAGCATAAAGCTTGCGGACGGCGGCGGAAACGTAGGCTATATCGGGCAGACGGCGGTAAAGCCGGACGGAAGCTATGTACATAAATTTTCGTTTGACGGGAAAATCTCCGATTATAAGCTGAGTGTAAACTTAGGCGGAAATCTTATAAACGACAGCGTTGTATCGGCAATATATACGCCGGAGCGGCTCAGCGTAAATCTGTCATTAATGCAAAACCGCAGTATAGCCGAGGCAACGGCACAGGTTACGGATTATTTCGGATTGTATACGGGCGGAATAAATTACCGATTGATACTCGCAATGTATGATATAGGCGGAAAACTTGTAAGTGCAATAAGCACGGAGGATAATTCAAACAAAAACTCCGCTTCATTGCTTGAAAACGTTATTCCGTCGGAAACGGTTACGTGCAAGGCGTTTGTATGGAGCAATGACGGCGTAATGATACCGCTTGCAGATGCTGAAAAGATTACCGTAGGCAGTAATATAGATACCAAAAACCAAGCCGGAAACGAATGGCAGGCAATAAATATGCGCACGGCACAGATGAAATCGAACGGCATAACAGGCGGCGAGGGCGGACAAAGGATAATGAGCCTTGCAGTTTCGGAGGACGACAGCCTGCTTCTGTGCGGCAACGATACGGGTGGAATAAACCGCTCAACGGACGGCGGTAAAACGTGGGAGGACTGCGTAAGGGGATTTTATTCGGGAGGAGCAACGGCGATAGCGATTGACCCGATGAATAAAAACAGGGTTCTTGCGGCAGGCTCGTCACAGAATACGATAAACGATAAAGCCGGGGTGTATTTATCGGATAACGCAGGCTTCAGCTGGCGGCAGACTTTGAGCCAGCCGGGCTCGGCAACGACGTTCGACTTGCGTGAGTCGCTCTGCTACGACCGCACAAGCTATTCGGAGGATATAGGCGGCTCGGCGGTGGCGTACTGGTCAAGGCTGTGGAGATTACAGCTTACGGGAGGTATGCCGATTGACGAGGCAGATGTAAAAATATCCGACACAGACCAAAAGGGGCTATGGAAAACAACCGATGGCGGTGAAACGTGGTCTGTTGTGAACAGCGATATGTCGGACGGTGTTGTGAAAGTAAATCCGAAGGACGGTACGGTGTATGTCGGAAACCTTGACGGATTTCACAGAAGCACCGACGGCGGACATACATTTACAACGGTTATGGACGGCGGAATATGTCTGGGCGTTGACGCAGTAAATACGCCGGGGTACGAAGATTACGTTTGGATAACCATGAATGACGGACTGTACGTTTCAACGGACGCAGGGCAAAGCTTTACGAAAATCGACAGCGCAAGCTTTCCTAAAAGCAAGGATCTGCAAAATACCGATAAGCTTGTGAGAAACTTAAAGGTAAGTCCGGTAAATCCGCAGCATATGGTTGTCGGCTCATTTGACGGCTCGAATTACAGAAACGCAAAATATTATTCAAGGGACGGCGGAAGAACATGGATTGAGTCGTCCTATAATGAAGACAAGGATTTTTTCAAGGTAAATAACCGACACCCGGTGTTTGTATGGAGCAATCTCACTGACGATAAGCTGTGGAGCATAGGCGGCGACTGGATAGCTTCATCATACAACGGCGGCAGAGAGTATGAATGGGATTATGACGGCGGCGGAGAGGTGTTCGTTGACCAGCGTACAATATTCAATGTATATAATCCCGATATTTTCTATTACGGCTCGCAGGATTTCCACGGTGCGCTCACAACGGACGGCGGAGATACATGGAAGCATATATGGAAGATGAGCGGTCATTACGCAGGCTATGTTTACGGCTCGTATGCGGCGGACGAAAACACGCTTATAGCGATTGTTGAGGACGTTGTTACGGAAACGGGAAAACGTACAGTACAGGTTTCGCGTGATGCGGGCGAAACGTGGACGGATACAGGCTGTGAGGTTTACGGACGGGGAGTCTGCAAGTGGTCTGAAATATGTTATCAGTCGCCGACGGACCCGAATGTGCTTTTTGCGGCGGACTGGCGAAGCGATGATTACGGATACACCTGGACCAAAATGAAGAATGTACATTCCGTAAATGCTCATAATTTCTACGGCGATAAGGAGCTGTACGGCACGTATTATAATAAGATTATGGTTTCCTATGACAGCGGAGCAACGTGGAAAGAATATGCAAAGGTATTGAGTGACGAAACAGTTTCCAATACACAGATATGGGATATTGCGTATGACGGAATAAACAATATTATGTATTACGTTTCGGGAAACCGAAGCGGCGGCAGATATTTCTGCAAGGTGAAAAACGGTGTAACAACCGATTTGACAGGAAATCTTAATCGTGACGGAGAAAACGGAGTGAGTATACAGCTTTGTGCCGTTGATCCTAATTGCCCGCAAGTGGTATATGTGGGAGGATACGCAGGCGGATATATAAGCCAAAACGGCACACAGCGCTCAACGGACGGCGGAAAAACGTTCTATACGCTCACAACAAACACAACCAATTCCATAGTAAAAACGGGAATTGCAGGAGGGATAGAACCGTACGACCTTATAGTACACCCCGTGACGGGCGAACTGTGGGTATCGCAGAACTGCAACGGCTGGGTAAAATTCCCGGCGCCGTACACAAATTAGTTTTAAATTAAATTTTAAATAAAAGGAGAGAAAAAAATGAAAAAAATTATCAAAACAGCGGCCGCGGCTGCATTATGCGCCGCAATGTGCGTAAGTCTCGGGGCTTGCGGCGAAAAGAAAAACGCCAATAACGGCACAACAACAGTTACAATCTGGTCGGGAAACGGACACGACAAGGCTTTCCTGAATGAAAAAATTGCAAAATGGAACGAAACGACGGGAAAAGAGAAGGGTGTAAGAATAGAATACACCGTTCAGGAGGGCAATATAAACGAAAAGCTTAGCCTTGCGTTTGAAACGGATCAGGCGCCGGATTTGTTCACCGGCGGAAACTTTATGGAGTATGTTGAAAAGGGTTACATTGCTCCGTTTGACGAGATTGAAGGCATTGACGGAATAATGGATCATTACAGCAAGTACACGGCATACGGCAGAACAAAGGATGATGACGGAAAGATTTATTCAATCCCGAACGGCGCCGGCACATACGGACTTATATACAATAAGGATATGTTCAAGGCGGCAGGCATAGTTGACGAAAACGGAGAGCCGACGCCTCCGGAAACTCTTGACGAACTGCGTGATTATGCAAAGCGTCTTACAAACGAATCAAAGAAAGAATACGGAATAATATTCCCCGGAAAATTTGGCTCATGGTACGGCGATGACGTTATGAAGATGGCGTCGGCAAGCTGCGGCTTTGTTGACGGATATAATCCCAAAACGGGAAAATACGACTTCTCGGCACAGGGTGCGGTTATGAAAACCCTTGTCGGAATAAAGGAGGACGGAAGCTGCTATCCGGGTGTTGAAGGTCTTGACAATGACCCCGCACGTGCAAGATTTGCGGCAGGCGGCGTTGCAATGAAAACCGCCGGCAGTTATGATTACGGCGTTCTTACCGATCAGTTCCCGGCAACCATTGACTGGGGCGTTGCGCCGTTCCCGGTAATCGACAAAAACGATAAGCACAAGCAGTATATGGGCGTGGGTGCATATCTGCTTATAAATAAGAAATCCGTTCCCGAAAAGGAAAGGGCAATTGCGGAGGCGCTTAACTTCTTCTACAGCGACGAATTAATCATAGACGCATACAAGAGCGGTATCAATCTTCCTATCGACTGGGATTTGGTAAAAGATATTGAGCTTGACGACAGCATGAAGCAGTGGAAACAGTTTGCGGAACTTGTATCAATCAGCATAGACTGCCCCGTATCAATAATAACGGGTCTTAAGAGTGGCGACGCAATGCCTGTAAAATGGCTCAACGAAATCTGGCCCGGAAATATCCCGTCAAGTCAGATAGACTCCTTCTGTGAAGAAATGACAAAGAAATACAATGATGCGGCGGCAAATTATCAGAAGGAAAATCCCGATTACGATCCGTCAACAAGCATTATTCCCGAGTGGGACAGCACAAGATAATTAAGAAAAGAGGGTTTTGCTGTGGCAATAGCAAATATTAAAACAAGAAAACAGGGCGTCGGAAAAATCCGAAGCGCAGAAGCAAAATCAAATGAGCGCCAGTGTTACTTACTTCTGGCGCTGCCGCTCATCGGGTTTTTTGTGTTTACGCTTTATCCGATGCTGTGGTCTATGTCAAAAGCGTTTTACTACTATGATCAAATTCCGAGCAATACAAAGTTTGTGGGACTGGAAAATTTTATTGATTTATTCACAAACAATAAAGCGTATTGGCAGGCATGGATAACGACGCTGCAGTTTACAATCTATAAGCTTCCGTTTGAAATGATTATGACGCTCGGACTGGCGCTTTTGATGAGCAAGAAAGTCAAAATCGCAGGCTTGTTCAGAACGGTATACTTTATGCCTTGCGTAATAAGCGTGGCTCTAAGCTCCGTAATATTCTCAAACCTGTTTCAGTATTTCGGATTTTTCAACGATATATTGCTTAAAATCGGACTTATCTCAAGCCCTATAGACTGGTTTGCCACGAAAGGCGCGGCGATGACCGTGCTGACAATCGGCGGCGTGTGGTCGGCGTTCGGTATTAACGTTCTGTATTTCTCGGCGGCTCTCACAAATGTCCCCGATGAATTGTACGAGGCAGCAGAGCTTGACGGCGTAAATGCGTTTCAGAAATTTATATACATAACCATACCGATGATTGCGCCGGTGTTCCAGACCATTCTTCTTTTGGGAATAAACGGAACGCTCCAGACGGGCGAGTATGTGCTTGTTATGACAAACGGCGCACCGGGCGGAACTACAAATACCGTCGGCTCGTTAATGCTTTCGGAATTTGTTCCGGGTTTTGCAAGCGGATCGGTAAATGTCGGATACGGCTGTGCCATGGCAATTATAAATTCAATAATATTCGGAGTGGTAGCTGTGCTGTTTAATAAGTTGAGCGCCAAGATGCAGAATATTTATTAAGGGGGAAATACAATGAATAAGTTTGGCAGAATTTTAAGCAGAGCGCTGATATATGCAACGCTTATTGCGGTTGCGGTTGTCACGATATTTCCTGTTTTAAGTATCATTCTTGCATCATTCAGGACGAATATGGAAATAATGACCGTTCCGGAAAAGATACTTCCGTCGCACTGGAGCTTTGAAAACTATAGGCTGGCATTCAATTCGGACAACTTTCATACGGGCAGAATGTTGTTCAACAGTATGTGGTTTTCGGTGGCATGCGTCGTTATTGTTCTTTTTACTTCGTCTGTATGCGGATATGTGTTTGCAAGAGGCGAGTTCAGAGGGAAAAAGGCGATTTTTGCGATATTTTCATCACTGATGTTTATATCGCTCGGCTCGATAACGATTTATCCTACGCTGAAAATTTTAGCAACCATTCATCTTAACAAATCGCTTTTCGGACTTGTCGTAATGCAGTGCTTCGGAATACCTGTTATAAACATGTATATGGTACGCGGATTTGTGAACGCGCTTCCGAAAGAACTGGACGAGGCGGCAACAATAGACGGGTGCAGTTTTACGGGAATACTTTTCAGAATTATATTTCCGCTTTTGCAGCCCGTGCTTGCAACGCTTGCGGTGCTTGCGTTCAACGGATCGTGGAACAGCTACATAATGCCGTCGATTTTCACCATGACAAATCCGAGACAGCAAACGCTAATAGTCGGAATTATGGCGCTTAAAAATTCAAGCGAAAGCGCAACCGCTTGGAATTTGCTCTTTGCGGCAACAACGCTGGCAATGCTGCCGGTGCTTATAATATTCCTTATCGGAAATAAGTTTATCACCGAGGGAATAGCGGCAGGAGCGGTAAAAGGTTAAAATAATAAAAAGTGATTTGTGCCTTAAGGCACGGAAAGGAATTGAAAATGAAAAAAATTATTTCAAAGGCGATCTCCATTTTTATCACGGCAGCAATAACAATACAGGGGGTAACGGCTCTGGCGGCGGTAGAAAACCCAAAGCAGACGTTTAATACCACAATGGGAAGCGTTACCGATATTTTCAGCCTGACGAGCGGAAGTATTCAGGCGGGCGGATCGAATCTGACAACAACAGAGAATGAAAATCTCGGAAAAGTAATATCGGTAACTCAGGGTATAAACAGTTGGGAAAGGGAAATAACAGCCGTAAACTGCTATTTTACAGATACCTCCGCACCGTATTTCTCGGTAAGCTACAGATATACGGGTGACGACAGCACACTGACAGGGATTTTTGCGCAGTACAGCGGCGAGGTCGGAAATAAAACGGTATCTATAACAGGCGACGGACAGTGGCATACCGTTGTATTTGACTATACCGACAGTACCGCCGGAAAAAATATAGAATATGTAAGAATAAGGACAGGCGCCGAAACGGCAGGTATAACGTTTGAAACGTCGCAGTGGCACATTTACGGAAAAAATCCCGTAATTTCAAAGATTAATGCGAATATTACGCTTAAATCGGGCGCTTCTCCGACAACGTTTACACCGGCGTCGAACGATAATTTTACGGTAAACAGCCTTACGTGGAAAGATTCGTTGGGTAATACCGTAAGTACAATTACCGCAGGTGAAACATATACCGCGGAAATGAGCCTTACGGCAAATGACGGATACATATTTAAAGCCGACGGCTTTGCGGCAGAAAATGCGGCGAATGTGCAGGTGTTAAGCACAGACAATGATTTGTATCAAAATACAATAGTTGTTACGGCGGAATACATTGCAAAATCAGCGTCAAAGAATGCGCCGCTGAATTTCAATACGGCAGCGGGACAAACGGCATACTATAATATGTTTGATTTAGACCCTTCCGAACTTCAGACAATGGCAGGAGACAAAAGAATGACAACGGACGCTGTTCTCGGCAATGTATTGTCAGTAGTTCCGGGTTCGGACAGCTGGCTCAGAGAAATAACCGAAGTCAACGTTTGGTTTGAAAATACATATGCGCCGTATTTCTCGGTAAGCTACAGATATACGGGCGATGACAGTACAATGGACGGAATTTTGGCAAATTATTCCGCTGAACTGAACAAAAAGACAATGCCGATAAAGGGCGACGGACAATGGCATACGGTTGTATTTGACTATACGGATATCACGGAAAGAGGAAATATTCAGTATGCAAGAATAAGAACAGGCGCCGAAACAGCAGGCAAAACGGTTGAATTTGCACAGGGACGAATTTATGCAAAAAATCCCGTAATTTCATCGGGTGCAAAAAATCTTATGCCTATAGCGGGTCAGACAGCGCCGACAGCGGACGGCATTTCGGGTAATTTTGAAGTAAACAGTTTAAAATGGAAGAATACTGACGGTTCGGAAGCAACATCTTTTGAGGCAGGAAAGAAATATATTGCAGAGCTTTCACTCACTGCAGACGAAGATTTTACATTTAAAACAGGCGGTTTTACCGTAACGGGCGCAGACAGCGCAGAGGTAAAATCCGTCGATAAGGATTTGTATGAAAACACTGCGGTAATCGAGGCAGTGTATACGGCAGAGCCTTCTACAACAAATGCGCCGCTGAATTTCAATACGGCAGACGGAAAAACGGCATACTATAATATGTTTGATTTGCCGGTATCACAATTTGAGACGAACGCAGGAAACAAAACAATGACAACGGACGCAGTTCTCGGCAATGTATTGTCAGTAGTTCCGGGTTCGGAAAGTTGGTTCAGAGAAATAACCGAATTCAACGTTTGGTTTGAAAATACATATGCGCCGTATTTCTCGGTAAGCTACAGATATACGGGCGATGACAGTACAATGGACGGAATTTTTGCAAATTATTCCGCTGAACTGAACAAAAAGACAATGCCGATAAAGGGCGACGGACAATGGCATACGGTTGTATTTGACTATACGGACGTTACGGAAAGAGGAAATATTCAGTATGCAAGAATAAGAACAGGCGCCGAAACAGCAGGCAAAACGGTTGAATTTGCACAGGGACGAATTTATGCAAAAAATCCTATAATCACCAATACGGGACTTGATATAGCGCCTTACGGTGATGATATTGCGTCAATACCGTCAATCAGTTCGGACAAATGCAGACTTGTAAGCTTTGCATGGAAAGACGCATCGGGCAATGATGTTTCGGTATTTGAAGCAGGAAAGCAGTATACGGCCGTTATCACAATGAAAGCATATACAAACTATATGTTTACCGATACATTAAATGTTTCGGGTGCCGACAGCGTAACGGTAACCTCGTTAAGCAATGACCTTTCGGGAAATACGGTTACGGCAGAGGCGGTATTCACAGCAAAAGAGGCAGATATACCCGACCTTGCGCCGAACGGCGATATGGAAACGGAGGACAATAATTTTGTTGCGGCGTATGCAAGTCAGGGACACAAGGTAAGCTATGTAACCGATGGTGGCAGCAAGGCGCTTTGCTTTGACGCAACAGGTTCAACGGCATCAGATTGGGCGGTATCGTGGCTTTGGTATAAGACCGAGCTTAAGGCAGGTCACACATATTACTACAGCTTTGAGGGAAAAGCAGACCCTGTAACCGGAACGGGTATTTCTTTCTGGTTCACGCCTGCAAACAAGAGCTGCTATGTAACGAATGAGTATACAAAGCACAGCGGAACGTTCACAATGACCGAGAACAGTGACAAAATCGTATGGTTGGCACAGAACGAAAACACCGCAAAATATTATATAGATAACTTTAAACTGTATGATGTAACGCGAGCAAAAGAGATATCGTACAGCAGTACGGGAGCGGCTTTGGAAGTAACCGCACCGAACGGAATAGTCGACAATGTAAACGATAAGGTTTATGCGGTAAAGGGAACGGAATTAACCGTAAAAGCAACCCCTGTTACAATATATGGCAAGTATACCAAATTAAACAACTTGACAAAGACAGCGGAAAATATGTACAATTACACTGTAACCGATAACGGCAGTTTCGGTATCGAGTATGCTGACAGTATTACATATGAAATCGACGGAGCAAACGTAAAAGTAACGGCACACGACGCAGGAGAGCGTTCGGTAATATTTGCAAGCTATGACTCAAACGGCAAAATTACGGGCGTGCATATTGCAGATGCCGATACTTCCGCACAGGATCAGACGGTAAGCGTTGCGTCGGGATTTGAAAGCCTTGATAACGTCCGTATATTCTGCTGGGACGGCGTTGACACAATGATGCCCTTAAGACGTGCGGCAAGCAAAAAGACTGACAATCCGCAGATATTTGTGGTGGGCGATACAGCCGCCGTAACAACCGGTTTGTCACATAATGAAGGCTGGGGAGCATATTTCGGAGGATTGCTGGACGGCGCAACTGTAATAAACGAGTCAAAGCGTGACACAAGCTTCAATGCTTTCTTGCAGGAACAGCTTTATACGGATATGCAGTCGAAGTGGAAGAGCGGAGACTATTGCATACTTGCTTTGGGCGTGGGCGATGCACAAAACGATAATATTACGGTTGAGGCTTATCAGAGCGGCTTAAACGAAGTTATATCAAAGGCTAAAGCCGCAGGCGTAACCGTTATACTGTTAAAGGAAACAAGAACGGCAGACGTAAAAGACCTTGCCGCATATGATTTAATCCTTGAAACGATTGATGAAACGGCAAAAACAAATTCGCTTGACGTGATTGACCTTGAGAGCGCAACACGTAATATTCCCGAGGTATTATTGCAGACCCGAGGAAACGCACTCACAAAGTCGGGTGCAAGATTTGTTGCCGAAACTATAGCGGAACTTCTGCATACAACAGGCAGTGAACTGCAGTATTATGTAAAATAATATCGTAAAAGGTACAAAATGCGTTCAATGAGCGCATTTTGTACCATATTTTAAAGACAGAAAGGAAACATGGAATGAAAAAATGGCTGCATTTAATACTTGCGGCGGCGCTTTGCGCATCGTCCGCAGTACCCGTGTATGCGGAGGGAAAGAGCAATTTTAAAACCTATGTAGAGGGATATGGGGACAGAACATTCCGCCCCAATCAGACAATAACGAGAGCGGAAGCGGTATCGCTTGTTTCGGGGCTTGTTGACGATAAAAGTACACCGGTGTCTTATCCCGATGTAAACAGCGGCGCATGGTATTACAATGCTTTGTGCAAGCTTAACGCAAACGGTTTTCTGGTGAATTTTACGGGAAATTTTGAGCCTGATAAGAACATTACAAGGCTTGAGCTTTGTGAGTTTGTGTATATGCTAAAGCATGATGAGCAAAAAGCGCCTGCGGAAATGTTTGCCGAGCTTGTGAGCGAGGGTATTGTCAAAGGCTATGAGGACGGTTCTTACGGCGCTGAGGCAGACGTTTCACGTGCTGAGGCGGTTACGCTTATAAACCGTGCGCTCGGCGTTGCGGCAAACGCTGACACTACATATGATTTATACAGAAACACATTTAAGGATATGCCTCTTGATCATTGGGCGTTTTACGACGTTTTAATTGCGGCAAATCACAACAGGGAGTTTATATCGCTTCCCGAAGCGCCTCCCGAGGATTATGCAACAAAGGTATTTGATAAATACAACGAAAAGGGAAACAAGTGGCAGCATGTCGGAATGATAAACGACAGCTACCGTGAAAAAGGTATGATTGAAGGCGGCGAAGGCTGTCAGCGTATGAACGCCGTTGCGATTTCCGCCGACGGAATGTTCCTTATCGAGGGAAACGACCGATGCGTTATGCACCGCTCAATTGACGGAGGAAAGACCTGGGAAAAGTGCGGCAGAGGTATTCATTCTAAGAATAACGGCGCTTTTGCAATCGACCCGAATAATTCAAAAAAGGCAATAGCTTATACGGACGAAGGATTGTTTATAACCGAGGATCAGGCGTGGTCATGGGATTTGACGCTTCCGCAGAAAATGGTTGTAGGTCAGCTTCAACTGCGTGAATGTCTTGATTACGACGCATCAAGCTACAGCGAGGAGCTTGACGGTTCGGCGGTTGCGTATTGGTCAAAGAACCATTGGTGGTATATAGTACCGCACTATAACGGAGGTATGATAAAGTCGCTTGTGGGAAAATTCAGCTCCGAGGAAGAGATGCTCGAAATTGATGACCCCAACTCGAAAAAAGGATTATGGAAAACAACCGACGGCGGTAAAACGTGGTTCGTCGTAAATGAGGAAATGACCGACTCGATCATCAAGGTAAATCCCGAAAACGGAACGGTGTATGCCGCAAACGAATACGGATTTTTCCGTTCGGAGGACGGCGGCGTAACGTTTGAGCATATTCTGTCGGGGTCAATGATATGCGGTCTTGACGTTATCGCAACATATCCGAACAGAGTATATGTAAACGATTACAAGGGCGTGCTTGTATCGGAGGACAGCGGAAAAACATTTAAGCGTGTGAGCGGCAAACTTCCGCAGTCATATGATATAACCAATATGTACACTCAGATGGCAAACCTTAAAGTAAGCCCCTTAAATCCGCTCAATATGGTTATCGGCTATTACGAGGGTTTCGGAAGATACCGCTGCAGTAAGTGGTTTTCAACGGACGGCGGCGCAACATGGACACAGTCAAAGGAAAACGACGAGCTTGACTTTGTAGGCTCGAACAACCGTGAACCGATGTTTGTGTGGAGTCCGGTTGAGGAAAACAAGGTATGGAGCTTCGGCGGCGATTGGATAGTATCTTCAACCAATGCAGGTGAGGAATATAAATGGGACTACGAGGGCGGTTCGGCAATATTTGTAGACCAAAGAACCATATTTAACGTGTACGATTCCAACCTGTTCTATTACGGCTCGCAGGACTTCTGCGGTGCGCTTACAACGGACGGCGGCAGAAACTGGGAGTACATATATAAATTTGCCGGCGGACGTCAGGGCGGCTTTGTGTACGGCTCATATGCGGCAGATCCGAAAACGCTTATCGCATTGGTAAATCCCGGCTGGCATTCAAATGAAATGCGGCTTATGGTTTCACGTGACGGCGGAAACAACTGGGAGGATACGGGTATGGTCAGAGATGAAAACAACCGTAAGAAATGGTCGGAACGCTGTTATCAGTCGCCGACCGACAGAAACGTTTTGTTTGCGGCGCAGTTTAGAAGCGCCGATTACGGCGAAACGTGGGAGAAAATGGACATTGACGCAGTGTATACGCATAACCCGTACGGTCAAAAAGAGCTTTACGGCGGTAAGGATCAGTATGTAATGGTATCGTACGACAACGGCGCAACATGGGAAAAATTCTGCGAGGTAATGATACCAAAATCGTGTGCGGAAAATCCGGAAACAACCGAAATATGGGATATTACATATGACGGAATAAACAATATTCTCTATTATATTTCGGGAAATGGCGGAACGGGACAGCACTTTTGCAAAGTACAAAACGGCGTAACAACCGAACTTTCGCAAAACCGTGTGATCGTTGACAAGGGCAGTAATATGCAGCTTTGTACTGTTGACCCGAGATACCCGAACGTTATATATCTGGGCGGATACAGCAATGCGTATATAAGCGAGTGCTCCGTACAGCGAAGTGTTGACGGCGGAGAAACGTTCCAGGTTCTTTCAAATACGAATGCAGATATTTCAATAGTAAAAACGGGACCGGTCGGCGGCGCGGAGCCGTATGACCTGATAGTAAATCCCGAAACGGGCGAGCTGTGGGTTCCGCAGGACTGCGCAGGCTGGACTAAGATAGCGCCGCCTTACGATAATTAATTGACAGGGGAGATAATTATGAAAAAGAATATTTTAAAAAGGATTGTTTCCGCTGTTACCGTCTGCACCCTGTGTTTGCAGGGTGCGGCGGCAGTAACTGCGGCGGAAGCAAACCCGAAACAGAACTTTTTTAATACCGCCGCCAACGCATTTTACAATATGCTCGATAAGGTTGTGGACGCAAACGGATATGAAAATACTGCTTCGCACGAGTTTGAAGATGTTGAAGGAATAGGCAAGGCGTTAAAGACCGTCGGCAACGGACAGTACGGAGCAACGTCGATAACAACCTATGCCGCATGGACTCCGAAAGAAAGCGCAAAATATTTTGCGTTCATGTATCGATATACAGGCAATGACAGTACCTCACAGATTGTTTACTGGGACAATAATAATCATGCCGAGTTTAAAAAGGACGTTCCCATACAGGGAGACGGCGAGTGGCGTGTTGCGGTGGCGGATTTTTCGGATCAGCTTCCGCAGATGGGCACAAACATAAACTGGTACAGATTAAGATATTTTACCGACAAAGCGGAGGCATATGCAACGCCGTTTGAATCTGCAAACTACAATATCTTCAAAAACAATCCGCTTATAACGTCCGTTGACGCAGACCTTGCTCCGCAGGCAGGAGCGGCTCCCATTACGGATATTGCGGACGGAAACTATACGGTAAACGAAGTTACATGGTCTGACGAAAACGGTGATACGGTATCGGAATTTGAAGCAAATAAGACATATAATGTTCATATTTCGCTTACTGCAAACGAGAATTATCTCTTTGCGGACAGCGGCTATGAATTATCCGGCGCAAATAGCACAACAGCGTCCGTTGACAGCCACATTTACGGCAATACTCTTACGCTTGACGCAGAGTATGACACGAAACCGCTTGAAATTGTATCCTCCGATATAGAGGACGGCAGTACGGATATTGAGGTTATAAATACTGAAATGAATGTAAAGTTCAGCAAAAAGATAAACACAGGCTCAATATACGCTCCGGGAGCAATCACCGTTTCGCCGTCTGTCGGTACGGCATTTCAAGTCATGGATGATTTTTCGGTAAAAATCAGATTTTCGGGCATGTTGGAGCGCGATACGGAATATACCGTGACTTTCAGCGATTTGATTGAGTCGGAGAGGGGACAGCATTTGGTGGGAAAGAGCATCACTTTCCGCACGGCAATCGAAATAACCGCTCCGAAAATTGCCTCATCGACGCCCGAAAACGGTGCGGACTGCGTGCCGAAAGACACGCAGTTTGAGGTAAGCTTTGATATGATGATGAATAAATCAACGTTTACAAAGGAAAATATTTCGGTATCGCCCGAAACGAATTTCAGCATTTCGCCAAAAGTAAGCGGATTTACGCTTACTTTTGCGGAAAGTCTGCAAAAGGGAACTGAATACACCGTTACAATGACAGACGGTATAAAATCGTTTTACGGCTCGTCTTTGGCACAGTCGGAGATTAAATTTACAACAGTCCCCGAAACGCAGAATTTAATCGCAAACGGCTTTTTGGACGATCATGAAAATCTCGATATGTTCAACGACCTCACGGGCGGAAAGAATGTGCGCTATGAGGAAACGGGCGGCGGATGGAATTTGCGCTGGAAAGCTCCGTGGGATACGGCGCCGATTCTTTCAACGGTGGATTATATACCGGGGCATACATATTTCATAACTGCCGATATTATGGCTGAAAATGCCGACACAATATGGTTTGACGCATTTACAATGCAGGACGGCAGCGGAACGTACCGACCCATTCAGCGGACGGGCGTTAATGAAAATCAGCGGATAACGCTTTCGGGAACGTTTTCGGCTCCCAATAGCCTTGAATACAGCAGTGCGAGTATGCGTATCGTGTGTAACAAGGCAAATACGGTTCTTCATATATACAGCTGGGAAATGTACGATATGACAGTTGCCGAGCAGGGAGCGGGAAATGTTATCACTACAGACCCGTCTGACAATACGACTGAATGCCCGATTGAAAATTACAGTATAAAGCTTGTGTTTGACAAGGCAATAAAGCCCGACACGGTAAAGAGCGGAATACAGTCGGACGCATCGGTAAAAAGAGTTGAATTAAACCGTAATCTGACCGAGTGTATAATTTATTTTAATAAGCTTGCGGTAAACAAAACTTATTCGGTAAGCACAAACACGGCGCTTAAAACGCTTTACGGCGCTGATGTAAATACGAAAACTGTAAGATTTTCAACCTATAGTGTACCTGACGGCGAAATGAGCGTTGTATCAAGCACTCCTTCGGACAATGCGGAAAATACCGCAATAAAAGACCTTGTTCTGTCGGCAGAATTAAGCACATACGCAGATCCCGAAACGCTTACAGCCGATAATATCACAGCCTCGGCGGATATTATCGATAAGATTGAGCAAAACGGAAAAACGTTAAACATTTACCTTAAAAACCTTACGGAAAACACGCAGTATTCCGTAACTCTTTCGCAGAACGTAAAGTCGCTTACAGGCTATCCTCTTATTGAAAAGACCATAAGCTTTAAAACTAAAACACGGGAATATATGATTTCAAAGTTTAATGAGGCAGTATCAAGCGGAGATGCAAATATCGTAAAGACATATCTTGGCGGCGAGGATTTCAGCGATATGCAGCTTAACTGCGACATATATGAATATTTTTCAAAAAAGCAGAGCGGTATTACGGATATTATCTGTGCGTCACTGCTCGGCAGCACTGCCGTAACCGATGCGGAAATCGAGAAAATAATAAACGGCGCATCGGCAAAAGCAGCGCTTGAAAATTCAAACGATACGGCTGATATTGACTTCCTTATTAAGAGCAGCGGCTTCGGAATGGCTCAGGAGTCAAAGGATACGTATGATAAATATATTGATAAACAGGGAAAGACAAATCTGTGCAATGCAATAATTGCGGGTGCGGCGGCAGATAATACCGCCGAAAAGGTGCAGGAAAAGGTAATGCTTGCCGCACTTAAACAGGCAAACGGTTATCTGACCGTAAAGAATGTGTTGGGACTCAATAAAAACCTGTTCCCGTCATCATATAATATGTCTGCATTGCTTTTAAAGGTAGATGCTTACGCATATCCCGCAAGAGTGTATTCAAAACTGCAAAATGCCGACAAAGCCTCATACGGCGAAGTTTACAGCGCTTTAAATTCGGCATATAACAACGAAAATAACCCCGGAACGGGCGGTACAACGTCAAATCCCGGAACGGGCGGTAGCTCGTCTTCAGGTGGCGGCGGTGCATATATCCCCAAAAACGATATTGTAGAAAAACCGACCGAAATCTTTAACGATATAGCCAATGTTTTGTGGGCAAAAACAGGCATTGAAGCGCTTTACGATAAGGGCGTTATATCGGGACGTGCCGAGGGGATTTTCGCTCCCATGGAGAACGTAACAAGAGAAGAATTTACAAAAATGCTTGTTCTGGTATCAGACTCGTTTGACGAAAATGCGTCTGTTGATTTTGACGATGTAAAGGGTTCGTGGGCGTATGCGTATATCGCTTCGGCTGTAAAGGACGGCTTGGTAAACGGTATAAGCGGCACGCAGTTCGGAACAGGTATGAATATTACAAGAGAAGATGCGGCAACTCTTGTATGGCGTCTTGCAACAAAGAAAAGAATAAAACCGGCAGCCGCAAAAAATTCGTTCAATGACTTGGAAAAAACAGCTGATTATGCAAAGGAAGCGGTTTCCTTCCTGCAGAATAACGGCATTGTGCAGGGTGATGATAACGGAAATTACAACCCGAAATCGTTTCTCGCACGTGCGGAGGCAGCAGTGCTTTTATATCGCTTAATACAACTGTTTTAGCAGACTATAAAAAGGAAGGATTTGAACAATGAAAAGAATATTAACATTAATATTAAGTCTGGCATTTGTGCTTGCCGGAATAGCGGCGCCTGTGTCGGCGGACGATACCGCACCGACGGTGGTAAATATGACCCCGGCAGACGGTTCGGAGGAGGTATCTCCCGTAAACCTTAAGCTGGAGGCGGTATTTTCAACCGAAATGGATACAAGTACCATAGACTCGGCTTCTGTAATAAGTACGCCGAGCGCAGTCCTAAACGTTGTGCCGAAAGGCTCAAAGCGCGCTGTCATTTATATGAACAGAAATAAGCTCAGTCTCGGTGAAACATACACGATAAAATTCCGTAAAACTATTAAATCGGCGTCCGGCGTTGAGCTTGAGCCGGCGGAGTTCTCATTTACGCTTATGGAACAGCCGCCGCAGTATCATCAGATAACAAACGGCGATTTGGAGGATGGAAACTTTCTCGGCTGTTTTGCCGACGGTGTGGATTTGGTGAACGTAAAGCTTGTTACTGATAAAAATAACAATAAGTATGTTGATGTAAAAATGGGCTGGGCAGAGGCTCTGTTTATGCAGAAAGTGTATGTGGAAAGCGGAAAGACATACGAGGCACGGGCAAGAGTAAAATCCGACATTGACCAGGATATGTGGTTTCTTTTAAACTATACCACAAAATCAGCTCCGGGCGAATGGCTGCACAAATTCGGTCGCATTTCCGTAAAAGCAGGCGAATGGACGGATCTGACAGGTGAAATAAAGGTTGCGTCCGAGCCGATAAACGTGTATTCGGATATCAGGGTTATAGGTCAGAAAGAAGGCTCAACAATCTCGATAGACGATTTTCAGTTTTACGAGCAGGGGTTTGATATTGAGCCGCCGTCATCGGACGGTGCGGCAGGCTCGGGCGATGTCAGTGTCACGAGCATAGAGGACGTAACGGGCGATAAGGAGTATCAGCTTCTTGCGGGACTCGGTATTTACGGCAAAAAGGAATATTCCGATAAAAGCCGTACCGTTACACGTGAGAATTTTGCAAGATATGCCGCTGTAATTTCGGGGAATTCGCATAATCAAATGACCGAAAAGGCAATCGGAGCTTATGCCGATATTGCCGAGGGATATACCGGTTATGCAGGTGTTATGGCAAACGGGAATATGTTAAAAGCCGACCAAAACGGCAATTTCAATCCGAATGCCGAGGTTACGTATGAGGAGGCGTGCCGTGCGCTTACAATCGCTTTGGGATATTCGTATCTGCTTGAAAACAATACGCCCGTAGCGGCGGCTGCGCAGATAGGCTTACTTAAAAATGCCTCTGCACCGACACATTCGCTCATTACATATGAAACGCTCAATAAAATACTTGTAAATGCGCTTAAATGTAAAATGGTGGCGTTTGATGACTTTGACGGAAAGTATCCGACATACAAAACAACGGAGCTTTTGGAAAAGGTATTTGATATTCATACCGAAACGGGTATAGTAAACGCAACGGACGTTACGTCAATAGACGGCGGCGGAAATGCCGGAACGGGATATATCCGTATCGGGAATAAGGAATATGAAATAAAGGACGCCGATGTGTCCGAGCTTATCGGTAAAAAGGTGACTGCCTATGTAAAGGGAAGCGAGGGCGAAGAATGGGTGGTGTATATATGCGACACCGAAAAATATAACAATATTTTGCTCATAGACGCCGATGACATTGATGATTTTTCAAACAACCGCTACAGCTATGATGATAACGGAGAATACAAAAAGGCACGCACCGCTCAGGATAAGAAGCTTATATACAATTACAAGCTTTTAGCCGATTACGGCGATGACAAGCTAAAACCCGCATACGGCAGTGCGGAGCTGATAGACAATAACCGTGACGGAAAATATGATATAATAAAAGTGATTGATTATCAGACCTTTGTGGTATCGTCAATCGATTACGAAACGGGTATTGTTTACGACAGCATAGAGGGAAAGCACATAGACCTCAAACAGGACGAGGATCTGACAATAATAAACGGTAAGGCAACGCAGAAGATAGACGCGATCCGCAACGGCGACGTGCTTACAATCGCACAGAGCAGCGGCGGCGAAAAGACGGTTGTTTACCGTTCAACTAACGCATATGTAGGATATGCAAATTCGGTAAACAGAAGAAACAAGGCCCAAATAAGCTTTTACGATTCGGTACACGGCAAGGAGGTGCGTCAGGAGTATCTGCTTGTCACGAGTTATGCCGGAACGGCGGACATAAAGCAGGGCGACGAGGGAACGTTCTATATTGACTCGTTCGGACGCATTGCATATCTTTCAAAGGAGACGTCCGTATGGAAATTCGGATATTTCATAAAGGCGCAGAAAGCCGATACAACGGGCGAAGAATACGCACAGCTTAAAATACTTACGGCGGAAAACCAAATAGTAACGTTTGACTGTGCCGATAAGCTGTCCGTAAATACGGATACACGCCTTAAAAACGCCGATCAGATAGTAAATACGCTTGCAAAGAACAGCCAGATTGTTCAGTACAGATTAAATGCGGACGGCAAGGTGAATAAGCTTATTACTGCCGCTACGACAGAGAAGAACGGCTTAAGAAAAATTTTTGACGGAAAGGACCTTGAGTATCGGAACACGGATAAGTCGTTTGCGAAAAAGATGTTTGTAAATAACGATACGCTTCTGTTCGTTGCGCCGTCGGACGTGAATTCGGCAGACGATTGGGAATATATGAGCAGTAAGGCGGTAAATTATTTGTTGAGCGCCAAAAGCTACTCCTTTACGGCGTATTCCGCTAACGAAAAGAGCAATACCGCACAGGCGCTTGTGATTTTTGACATAAAGGTAAAAGATGTCGACCAGAGAGTGTGCGGAGCGGTAAAGGAAATAGCGCAATCGATTAATGATGATGACGAGCTGTATTACGAGGTTACGGTTTCAAACAATAACGGCGAGCAGAAAATCAAAGTAAAGCCGGAAACACTGCCCGATATAAAGGGAACAAACGATACCGTACTCGGCGGTTTGAAAGTCGGAGACGTGCTTAACTGCAACACACGCATAGACGGTTATGCAACAAACATACGGGTTATCTACAGAGGAAGCACAAAAACGCTTCTGACTGCCGAAAATCCAAGTTCCGCAAGCATGCAGGTTGCAACAAGAAGCTTTTTCGGAAAGCTGACAGACAAAGAAGGCGTTGCAATAAGGCTTACCGACAGCGCAAATAATTACGAGCTGTATAATACGGAGCTGTATAAGAAAATCTACAAGTATGACCGTGCAGCTGATAAGCTGACGGAAATCACCGCAGACGGACTGGAAGAAAACATTTCCGAAATCCTTGCGGTAGACGCATGGGGTACTCCAATGTTACTGGTGGCTTTTGAATAAAATTATAGACTGTATGCGGTTGATGAGGGCATCAGCCGCATACGGGCGCTTGTTTAACTATACGCCGTAGTGCAGAGTACAATGTCTTTAATCGTAAAAATTATAACCACCGGCGAACCGGTGGTTATAATTATATGTCAGCCATTTCACTGAAAACATTAGCCTGTTTTTTATTCGTACAGCGGGTGTTTATCGCACAAAGCTTGTACACGTTTTTTTATTTCGTCTTTTGAATTATCAAAATCCTTTATCGTAAGAGCAATCAGCTTGCCGATTTCAACCATATCGTCCTCTTTAAATCCTCTTGATGTTGTCGCAGGTGTGCCAAGTCTTATTCCGCTTGTAACAAACGGTTTCTGGGTATCGAACGGGATTGCGTTTTTATTAGCCGTAATGCCGACTTCATCAAGCATCTTTTCGGCTTCTTTGCCCGTAACACCCGTTTTTGTGAGATTTAACAGAATAAGATGATTATCCGTGCCGCCGCTTACAAGGTCAAAGCCTTCATCAATAAGCCGCTTTGCAAGCACTTTGGCATTCTTCACAATCTGCTGTTGATATTCCTTAAACTCCGGCTTTAATGCTTCGCCGAAGCAAACAGCTTTTGCCGTAATGGTGTGCATAAGCGGACCGCCTTGTATACCGGGGAATATAGCCTTATTTATCGCTTTTGCAATATCCTCATTGTTTGTGAGGATAAGTCCGCCTCTCGGACCGCGGAGCGTTTTGTGCGTTGTTGTGGTAACAACGTCGGCATACGGTACGGGTGACGGGTGACAGCCTGCCGCAACAAGACCTGCAATATGCGCCATATCTACCATGAGATATGCTCCTACCTCGTGAGCTATTTCTGCAAATTTTTCAAAATCTATAATTCTTGGGTATGCGCTTGCTCCTGCAAGAATAAGCTTCGGTTTTGATTCGAGAGCCAGGCGTCTTACCTCGTCATAATCTATGGTGTTTGTGTCTTTGGTTACGCCATAAGGAATAATATTAAAATATTTACCCGATATATTTACCGGCGAGCCGTGGCTTAAATGTCCGCCGTGTGCTAAATTCATTGACAGTACCGTATCCCCCGGCTGTAAAAGTCCGAAGAAAACCGCAAGGTTTGCCTGTGCGCCGGAATGAGCCTGTACGTTTGCGTATTCCGCACCGAACAGCTTTTTCGCACGCTCTATTGCGAGTGTTTCCACAACGTCCACAAACTCACAGCCGCCATAGTATCTCTTTCCGGGATAGCCTTCGGCATACTTGTTTGTAAGCGTTGTTCCGTTTGCCTCCATAACTGTTTCGGAAACAAAATTTTCAGACGCAATCAGCTCGATTTTGTTTCTCTGACGTGTTGTTTCGTTCATAACCGCCTCGTAAATTTCCGGGTCGTTTTGTTTTAAAAGAGTATAATCTTTCATCAAATCATTCCTTTCGCCAATAGTATGTTAAAGCCTGTCCTCGGACATACTTTAATCCTTTACATTATATAATGTATCCGCAAAATATGCAAGCTTTTTATAAAAATTTATAAAAGAACTTATTTTTCGATTCATATCTGCAATCATATGTAATCGACAGGGTACTGTGAGGGAGAAAACCCCGTTTGTTTTTTAAACACATTTGAAAAATAATATGTGTTGGAGAACCCGCACATTTCCGCAATTTCCGCAATCGACCGACGGTGTAGCTGAAATCAGGGTTTTTATAATTTTCCGCAATATATTCATATGCTTTTTGCATATACTCTTTTTGCGAGCCGGATAAATAAGCTTGCTGCTGCTTTTGCAGAGTTGATATAATATCGTAGAAAAGCATCATCGACGAGGCGTAATATCCGACGCTTTTTTTTCTGCCACGTATTCAAAAGCTTTATGAATTTGTCTTTCAGGTTTTCGTTGTTAAACAGACCTATCGGGTGCTTCGGCATTGCCGTGCGCTGTCGAAACGGGAACGGATTTATACGGCGGACGTCCCGACGGTATGCCGGAGGGACACGGCAGTGCGCATCAGCCCGATGAGTGTATTAATGTGAAAGGCTTTATAGACGCAACGGAGCTTATATTGTATATGGTACTCGAATGTGATACCGAACACAGCAACCAATAATAAACATCCCCCGGCTTTGCCGGGGGATGTTTATTAATAATATTTTTCGCTGATTTTTTTACGTACAAATTTGTAAACCAGCATAAGCAGCAGTATAAATACTATTGCACCGGAGAAAATGTATACCCACGGCTCGACCGCATTCTCTATCTTCAATTCCTCCCACATACTGTTCATTGTGTCTGTAGTGTCGGGGTCAAGATTTTTATAGTATGACGATTTTATACCGCCGGTGGGGTAGAGTATTTCTATCGCATTTTCGTGCATTTCGGACATATCCTCAATGTACTGCTCGTTGTCCTTTACAAGCACATTGGGCGATGCATAGCATATATATTCCGCATTCGCTACGGAAATTTCCTCATTCAGACAGAAGTTAATGTATTCCTCGGCAATTTCTTTATTTTTTGCGCAGCTTGGAATGCACATTGCGTCAATGAACACGTTGGTTCCGCTTTCGGGATAGAAAAAGTCGAGATCCTCATTGTCCGCATACATTGTCAGATAATCGCCGGCATAGTACGGCGCAAGCGCCGCCGAGCCGTTTTTCATTTTATTGAATATCTCGTCCATTACGTAGCTTTGTACAAGCGGCTTTTGCTCCTTTAAAAGCTCCATTGCACGGCGGTATTCGTCTTTGTCTGTTGTGTTTACGTCAATTCCGAGCGAATACATCGCTGTTCCGAATGCGTCACGGGGATTATTGAACTGCAGAATCTGACCTTTGTAATCTTCATTCCACAGGCAGTCCCAGTCGGTCGGGGTTTCGTCAATGAGCGAGCTGTTGTATATCACTCCGACATAACCGCATGTGTAGGGGACTGTGTATTCGTTGTTTTTGTCATAAAACACGTTTTTGTATTGGTCGTCGATATACTGGTAATTGGGGATATTATCATAATCCAGCTTTAAAAGCATATCCTCCTTAATCATTTTTTCAATCATATAATCGGAGGGGATTATCAAATCGTAGCTTACACCGCCGCTTTTTAATTTGTTGTACATATCCTCGTTGCTTGCGTATGTGGTGTAATTCACCTTAAGCTTTTTGCCGTGAGTTTCGTAATAGTATTTTTCAAATTCGGCATTAACATCAACACTGCCCTCGGAGCCGTCCGATATGTATTCGCCCCAGTTGTAAACGTTTAAAACCTCCGTATCCTCGTGTCCGCAGGCGGTGAGGAGTAAAAGCAGTAACGGTAAGATAAGTATTTTTTTCATTATTTATTTGCCTCCTTTGCCGCACCCTTGCGCTCGGCAAGGTTTGAAAGTATAAGAAGTACAAGCACCGCTCCTATCATAAGCGCCGATAATGCGTATATGTCGGGCGTGACCTCCTTTTTCGTCATTGAATATATCAGCAGAGGAAGCGTCTGAAACTCCGTTCCCGTTGTGAAATAGCTTATCACGAAGTCATCGAGCGACAGTGTGAATGCCATAATAAATCCCGAAACTATGCCGGGCATAATGCTTGGAAGCTCTGCCTTAAAAAAGGATTTCACCGGCGTACAGCCGAGGTCCATTGCCGCCTCTACAAGCGATTTGTTAAGCTGTAAAACTCTCGGTCTTACCGAAAGAATAACATACGGCAAAGAAAACGTGATGTGCGCAATCAGTATTGTCCAGAAGCCGAGTGTTTCCTCAAGCTTTAAAAGCGTTCCAACGAATACGAACAAAAGCATCATCGAAATACCCGTTACAATGTCGGGATTCATCATCGGTACGTTTGTAACCGAAAGCACGGCGCCGCGCACTGCACGGCTTTTGAATTTGCCTATGCCGACAGCCGCCGCAGTGCCTATAAGCGTGGAAACAGCCGACGCAGAAAAGGCGAGGATAAGCGTGTTTTTCAGTGCGTTAAACGTTGCGGGACTTTTGAAAAGCTCACGGTACCAGTACAGTGAAAATCCCGTAAATCCGCCCGTGTTTCCCGTGCTGTTGAATGAAAACAGCACAAGCACCAGTATCGGTATGTAAAGGAGAATAAATATAAATGCAAGATATACCTTTGATATTGTTTTCATCGGTTTTTACCTCCCTCCGAGTCCGCAAACCTGTTCATAAACCAGAGCGATAACAGCACCAGTATCATCATAACGAGTGAAATCGCCGCACCTGTGTTGTACGTGTTTACATTCTGAAACTGTCTTTCTATCGTGTCGCCGAGCAGGTCGAAAGTTCCTCCGCCGAGCTTTTGCGAAATGTAGAATGTGCTTATGGACGGCACAAAAACCATTGTAACGCCCGAAAGTATACCTGAGCTTGACAGCGGAAGTATTACCCTTGACAAAACCTTAAAATGGCTGCACCCGAGATCCGACGCCGCCTCGATAAGGCTCTTATCTATCTTTGATACGGCGGTGTAGAGCGGAAGCACCATATACGGGAAAAAGTCATACGCCATACCGAATATTACGGCGCCTTTTGTTCCGATAAGGTGCACCTTGTTAAGTCCTATCTGCGTCAGAATACCATTTAATATTCCGCCGTCGTCCATAATTGCCATCATGGAATATGTTCTTATAAGAAGATTTGTCCACATAGGCAGCATAAGCAGCATCATAAGTATTTTCTGACCCTTTTTGTCCGAGCGTGACATAATGTATGCAAGCGGATAGCCGAGTATAAAGCAGAAAAACGTTGCAATTACCGAAAGGCTGACCGAGAGCGCAAAGGTGTGTATGTGCTCTTTTAAGGCGAAGATATTGTCAAACGTAAAATCTCCGCCGGCGGTCGTGAATGCAAAGTATATTACAAATATAAGCGGCATTACTATAAACATAACCGTCCATACAATATGCGGATATGCGGCAATTCTGCCGGAAAGTGTTTTAGTTTTTTCCAATTTGCACCCTCCCTTACAGATCCGCATTTGAAAGCTCGTCTATTTCGTCGCTGAATGTCGAGTAATCGCCGAACTGTCCCGAATATTTTGATTTCTTCATTATATGTATTGCGTCAGGCTCGATAAACAAACCGATTTTCTCATCAACGTCAACAAAATCGGTAGTCTGTATCATCCATTTGAAACCGCCTATGTCAACAATGATTTCATAATGCACGCCCTTAAAGGTTACGGACGTAACAACGCCTGTGAGCATACCGTCCTCAACCGCCACAACGTCCACGTCCTCGGGGCGGACAACAACGTCAACCGCCTCGTCCTTGCCGAAGCCTTTGTCTACACACTCAAACGTGTGTCCCGAAAACGTGACCTTAAGGTCCTCGTTCATAATACCGTCAACAATGTTGCTCTCGCCGATAAAGTCCGCAACGAAGGCATTTTCGGGTTCGTTGTAAATATCGGTGGGAGAGCCTATCTGCTGTATTTTTCCCTCAGACATAACAACAACCACATCGGACATTGAAAGCGCCTCCTCCTGGTCGTGCGTTACATATATAAAGGTAATTCCCGTCTGTTTCTGGATTTTCTTAAGCTCGTTCTGCATATCTTTTCTAAGCTTTAAGTCGAGAGCGCCGAGCGGCTCGTCGAGCAAAAGCACCTTTGGCTTGTTAATCAGCGCACGTGCAATCGCCACACGCTGCTGCTGACCGCCCGATAAAAGCGTTACATTTTTGCGCTCAAAGCCTTTGAGTGCAACAAGTTCGAGCATTTCCTTAACTTTTTTTGAAATTTCCTTGTGCGGAAGCTTTTGCAGTTTAAGTGCAAAGGCTATGTTTTCGTAAACGTTCAGGTGCGGAAAAAGCGCGTACTTCTGAAACACCGTGTTAATATGGCGCTTGTAGGGGGGGATATCGTTTATCTTTTTGCCCTCAAAGAATATTTCGCCCGTGTCGGGGTCTTCAAAACCGCCTATTATTCTGAGGGTGGTTGTCTTTCCACAGCCCGACGGACCCAAAAGCGTGATAAACTGCTTGTCGTAAATATCGAGATCGACATTCTCAAGTACGTTTTCACCGTCAAATTCCTTTGTTATGCCCCTAAGTTCAATTATTTTTTTCATAACATTACCCCTTTCCGAAACAAAAAAAAGACAAGCGCTATACATCGCTTGTCTATAATATACCTAAATTTTCCGCAAAGAAAAAGGATAAGGGTTTGAGAGTCTTACGCACTCTTATTGACCGTTTCACAAGTCGATGTATATTCATCGTTTATGGTTATAAAGTAACCAACTTATAAAATTTGAGCTTCTAACTCAATCAATAAGGCAGTATACACTGCCAACCGAAAAAATCGGTGATTCGGCGTTCGACCCGGCTGTCCGTATGGCCTCGGCTAATTTCTTAGCGGTCTTTGTTTTTACTTGTAAAGTATAGCACACAGAAAACGGAATGTCAAGAGGGAAAGACAAAATTATTCATATTTCACGTCTTACCGCCTCAGGAGTTTTTCCGTATTTGCGCCGAAACATACGGCAGAAGTAGCTTTCGTCGTTGTAGCCGCATTTTTCGGCTATTGTTTTTACTTTCATTTCGGGATTGTTTCCGAGCATAAAGAATGAGTGCTCGAGCCGTATTTCGGTAAGCCGTTCAAACACCGTCATTCCGTATTCGTTTTTGAAGTCACGGCAAAGCTTTGATTTTGAATACGGGTACACGGATAAAATATCCTCGAGAGTAATTGCTTTTGAAAAGTTTTCTTCCATATATCCGCATATTTTTTCGAGCGGTGACGCTCCCGTTCCGACCGCACGTGAGAAAAACATCACGGCAAGCGAAAACGCACGTGAGCAGAGGAGAGGCTCATCCGCACCCGAAAAAATATTGTAAAAATCCCCGAACGCCGCATACAACTGTGAGGAAGCGCGCCCTTTGTATACCGCTCCGCCGTCTGCGCCGAAATATTCAAACAGCGCATCTCCGCCGTCAAATCCCATAAAATATGTTTTAAAATCGTCCGTTCCGCTGTATTCGTGCGGTAAGTATGCCGGCAGAAAAAACATATCGCCTTTTTCGAGCATATACGTTTCGCCCGAAAACCGCAGAACGCCGCTCCCCTCGGATATAATGAAAATCTGATTGAAATCAAATCCTCCGGGACGCACGGTCTGCGCCTGCGGAAAATTCACCGATAATGTGTGAGGGTGGAGCGGAAACAGATTATGCTTTTCATTCTGATACAGTTTTACTTTCATATTGACCTCCTTTATATGGAATATAATTATATAAAATCAATAATAATTATATTGACTGTGCGCTGCTGCTATAATATAATACCATTATAGCAATAATTCGGAACAGTGTCAACACATTGTCGGAAAGGAACGGTTACAATATGAAAAAAATATGTATTTCAAAAAAATGGGGTTTTTCATCGCCCGATTTTAAAACAGTAACGGAGGTTGATCTTCCGCACGATTTTCTTATCAATCAACCGAGAAATCCGAAGTCGGCGGGCGGCGGAGAAAACGGATATTTTGACGGCACAAGCGGAAGATATACCAAGTATGTACCGCTTGGGAACGATGCGCATTACATACTCGATATAGACGGAGCGTATATGTGCACGAGGATTTATTTCAACGGCGAGCTTCTCGGTATGCATCCGCACGGATATATGCCGTATCTTGTTGATGTTTCGGAGCACGTGTACAGAGGAATGAACAATAAGATTGAACTGACAACGGAAAATCTTCAGCCGTCCACGCGCTGGTATTCGGGCGCAGGCGTTTACCGTGACGTGTTTATGTGGTCGGGCGGAAGTATCAGAATAGAGCCGTGGGATATGTTTGTAAAAACTCCCGACGAAAATACGATAGAGATAAACACAACGATAACCTCGGACGAGAACAAGCGTGCAGAGCTTGCTTTTGAAATATGCGATGCAGACGGAAAAACCGTTTGCAGTGAGAAAAAGATGATCAGCGCCGCAAAGGGAAAGAATAACGATATAACGGTTATTTCGATTAAAAACGCACACCTTTGGGATATTGACGATCCGTATCTTTATACGGTAAAAGCAACAATAACGGCAGACGGCGAAGTAACGGATACGTTTGAAACAGCGTTCGGAATACGCACGATTGCGGTGAACGCAAAAGAGGGATTTCTTTTAAACGGAAAATCCATAAAGCTTCGCGGCGGCTGTATACATCACGATCACGGCGCATTGGGCGCTGCGGAATACCCTGCGGCGGTACACAGAAAAATATTAAGGCTTAAGGAAACAGGCTTTAACGCACTAAGAATTGCCCACAATCCGCCGTCGCTTGCGCTTTTGGAGGAATGTGACCGTATTGGTATGCTTGTTATGGATGAGGCGTTTGATATGTGGAACGTTCCGAAAACAAGACTTGATTACAGCTTATTCTTCCGTGACTGGTGGGACAGGGATATAAGCTATATGGTACTGCGTGACAGAAACCACCCCTGCGTGGTATCGTATTCGATAGGAAACGAAATTCCCGAAAGAGACGGGAATTCGGATGGGTATATGTGGGCAAAAAAGCTTGCTGACGAAATCAGAAAATATGATACAACACGCCCCGTCACCTCCGGCGTGTGCGAATGTTGGAACGGCGCCGACTATGACGCACCCTCCGATTATGAGGAGTATTGCAATCGGGACAAAGTAATCACCTGTGGCGACAATATGGAGTACTGGAACGAAAAAACCGATAAATTTTTTGAACCGCTCGATATTGCGGGATACAATTATTTGTTCCAATATTATGAGGACAACTCCAAAAAGTACCCCAAACGTGTAATATGGGGCAGTGAAACGCATGCTCTTAAGTTTTACGATTCGTGGAATGAGGTAATGAAGCATAAAAACGTAATAGGCGATTTCACGTGGACGGCATATGACAACCTCGGCGAGGCAGGCACGGGCAGAAGTGCATGGGCAGGCGAGGGATTTGTTCCGAGTATATCCATAGCGGAGTATCCGTGGCGCAATTGCTATCAGGGCGACCTTGATTTGTGCGGATACAGAAGACCGCAGTCCTATTTCCGCGAGGCGGTGTGGATAGGTGGCATCGAGCCGAGGATATTTACAACCCACCCCAAGCATTTCGGCGAGGATTTCAGCGGTACGGAATGGCATTGGTACGATGTGCATGAGAGCTGGACGTTTGAGGACGAGTACATAGGAAAACCCGTAAAAGCGGAGGTTTATACGGACGCAGACGAAATATTGTTTATCTTAAACGGTAAGGAGCTTGGAAAGGTTAAGCCGGAAAAGGCGATTGCAAGTATGGCAATTCCGTATGAGCCGGGCGAGCTTACAGCGGTATCGTTCAAAAAAGGCAAGGAACAGAAGCGTTTTACGCTTTGCACAACAGGCACTTCGGACAGAATCTCCGTAAAAGCCGAAACCGACAAAATGTCGGCGGATAACCGTGATATATGTTTCTTTGAGGTTGAAATAACGGACGCTGACGGAAAACTTGTAACAGGCGCGTCAAATGAGCTGGAGTGTACGGTGTACGGCGGTGAGCTTGCGGGATTTTGGAGCGGCTGTCCGAATAACGAGGACGAATACGGCAGCGGAAAATGCCATGCATTTGAGGGACGTGCGCTCGTTGCGGTGAGAAGCAAAAACGCCGGTTGGGTTACCGTTATGGTAAAAGCGGACGGACTGAAATGCGGAAGCGACTCGGTAAAAGCGAAATAAAATAACAGGCGGCTGTGCCGCCTGTTTAGATTGCAGACAAACCGCAAGCGGTTTGTCTGCTTTGTTATTGGGAGTTTGAAGTGCTAACCTCAAGTTTAAATCATTTCTGACGGCAGGTGCGTCAGAAATGGCTTAAAATCAAAAATTCAATCAATGGAATTTTTAATTTTTTTCATACAGCAGGTTTGAAAAAAAGTGATATATCACTTTTTTCGCCTGTAGGCAATATTTACCGCAGGGATTACATTTTATAACCCTTGACCCGATACGCAGTTGCGTGGTATAATGGCAGTGGGGTGGTATTATGCTGTATGCACTGGTTTTCATAGTGATAATGGTATTGTATATTTTTATAAGAAATCCGAAAAGCCTTTACACCATTATATTTTCACTGGATTTTTTATCTATATTTTTGCTGTTGTTTGCGGACGTTATGTATCTTATACGTTTGGGAAACTATCAGTATACATATCAGCTTGAATACATAATATACAGCACCATATCCAAAATACCGCTGAGCTATTTTGATATAAAAATAATTATCAACGCCGCAATGATATTGCTGTTAACGGCGTCGGTGATATTTATATATGTGGATATTCAGAACTCGAAAAGACCTGTGCTGAATATCGCATTTATGCTGTTTCTGATAATAAGCCTGTCTTTCGGAATACTGTATTTAAATTCACCTTCGTTTATAGAAAGACTGTATCTTAAATACACCGTGTCAAACGGACGCCGTGCATTGGCGGCAGGCTTTGTTTCGGCGTTTAATATCGGCGTTACGGCATTTTGTTTTTCACCGCTTATAAAGCTTTTGTATACAATAAAACATACACGGATATTGCTAAAGCAGACGCATTCGAAAATTCTTCTTGCGACAAAGGGCATAATTTATCTTATAGTATTTATGATGCTTGTGCTTACGCCCATATCCAATCTTATAAACAACTACAATATATATTCATTTACAAGAATGACCGTCAACAATACGTTTATATGGATTTCGCTTACGTTTGCGCTTGTTTTGATTGCGACTGTATTGTTCGGACGGTTTGACATATTTAACGAAAAGCTTTTTCACCGTACCTACGGCTATAAAAAGACCCGTGTGCTTACAAAGGATATACGCTTTGTGTTCCACAGCTATAAAAACGCATTGTTTTCGATAAAGCTCCTTTCGGAAAAAGCGCTTGCTAATCTGGGAAACGAGGAATGCGAAACGGCGCTTGAGAGGATAAATATGCAGACGGAGGCTTTGTCGGAGCAGATAAACAGCTTTTTGAATATTTATAATCAGGTATACCCGAACTATAACAGCGTGTACATAGACGAATGTATCGAGAGTGCGCTAAAGGGCGTTGTAATCCCCGAAAATATAAGGCTGTCAAAGGATTTTTCTGCAACAAGGCTTATGTTTTTCGGCGATAAAAGCCTTATAACGGAGTGTTTTGTAAATATTATATCAAATTCGTGCGACGCAATAAAACAGAGCGGACGCGAGGACGGAAGAATACGCATAGAAACGTTTTCCGAAAAACAGTATCTTTGCGTGAGCATTACTGATAATGGCTGCGGAATTGACAAAAAAGCAAAGAAAAAGATTTTTGCACCGCTCTATTCCACAAAGCAAAACCATCAGAACTGGGGAATAGGTCTTGCATATACGAAAAATATTCTTCTTGCGCATTTCGGAGATGTTTGCTTTAAAAGCGTTCCGAATTCGTTTACCGAATTTCAGGTAACTTTGCCGCTGGATAATATATGTCAGGAGATGAAATTATGATAAGAGTAATGATTTGTGACGATTTAAAGGACATACGTGACTTTTTCACGGAGCTTATAAATTCTCAGCCCGACATGGAAGCGGTATGCAGTGCGTCCTGCGAAAAGGAAAGCGTTGAGAGAGCGGAGGAATATAAGCCGGATATAATTCTTATGGATATTCAGATGGACGAATACAATTCCGGCATAAGAGCGGCGGAAAAAATCAATGAAATTCTGCCGAAAACAAAGATTATAATGCTTACCATTCATACAAGCGACGAGCTGATTATCGAGGCGTATCTTGCCGGCGTGGTGGATTATCTTGAAAAGACGTCGCCGCCGGAGGATATATGCGAAACCGTCAGAAAGGTATATTCGCAGACGGAATTTCTCGGAAAAATGATAACCGATGCGGTAAGAAAGAAAATGCAGCATATAAAACGGCAGGAAACGAGCCTTTTGTACATAATAAACCGCTTTTCCAAGCTTACTCCGATGGAAAACGATATATTAAAGCTTTTGTATCAGAAAAACACACGCAAGGAAATCGCAAAAAAGAAGTTTATGTCCGAGGATACGGTAAAAACGCATATAAGGCATATACTCCGAAAGCTCGGCTGTACTTCAACGTCGGAAATGCTTGTTCTTTTGGAACAGCTCGGCATAACAAATTATTTTAAATAAACGGTATAACAGGCGGAAACTCCGCCTGTTATGTTGTTTATAATGCTTTTATATCAAAAGGGGTTATAAAAAATCCCCCTTGTCAATAAGAGCGGGTATGTTATAATTAAGATAGTAAAACGGAAACAATACGGACAGGAGGAAAAGGATGAAGTTAAAAGGATTGGCCGCAATGATCATTGCGGCAGCGGCAGCTGCCACAACAGCGGCATACGCTGCCGATTATACCGCAAATGAAAGAGGTATCGTTGATTTCAGCGAAACCGTAGATGTTTCACAGCTTGATTTAAACGAGGGATATGACAAATATATGTCATATAAAGTTGTTGACGCAAACGGAGGTTTGCAGGGTTTTGGTCAGATTAATCTCGACAGTACGGGCAGAGTGGCATTCAGCGTAAGAATTAAGGGCGCAACGGGAGAATATAAGATTATTCTTTCAAATATCAAGCTCGGACAGAGGACATATACCGTTGATTACGTAAACAATTGCTATGTTGAATTTAACGATATACGAAATTCGGGGAATGCGGACGAGATGAAAACCTTTATTACGGAAAGCGGAAGCGTGTTCGGATTTGACACATATGTGTTCGGACTTCTCTCGGACGGTGAACAAATTACAATTGTAAATAAGTTTTTGCAGGCGCCTGTTATGAATTCGAACAACGACCTCAAGAACTTTGCCGCAGGAGTTGACGTTTTAAGCGTACTCTTTAAAACAGCGTCGGCAGATACGATAGACGAATACATAAAAACAAGTACGGGTAATCATACGTGCATATTTAACGAAGCGATAGCAAAGGTGTATATTGAAAAGCTTACCGAGGCAAACCGCAAGGCAATTGCCGAGTCGCTCCGCGGAAAGAATGCGGATAATGCGCTTAAATCCGAGTTTGAATTCAGCGTTTTAAAGAGTCGTATTTCACAGATAACATACTTTGCGGATATGGACGAAATAATAAGCGACAGCAATAATATATGGGGCTTTGCAAGAGCAGACCTCAACAAGTATGCTCAGTCCGACAAAGCCGAAGTGCAAAAACAGATGCAAAGCGCAATAAACAGCGTGTCGGATATGGCGTCATACAGAAGCAGATTTACAGCAATCGTAAACGAGAATTACAAAGGCGATGTGCAAAATCCGTCCGGCTCGCAGACGATTATAACAGGTTCGGGCACGGTTAAAAAGAGCTTCAGCATCAACATACCCGACAAGCCACAGGACGATAACCAAAACGGTGAAACAACAAGACCGCAGACGGGTGCATTTACCGATATGGCAGGCTATGAATGGGCAAGTGCGGCGGTGAAGAGCCTTGTCGATAACTTTATAGTAAACGGAACAACAGATACCACATACGAGCCGTCACGTCCGATAAAGCGTGAGGAGTTTGTGAAAATGATAACCGCCGGTTTAAGACTTACGGGTGCGGAGGCAAACGTAACAATGGCAGACGTTAAGGAAAGCGACTGGTTCTACAGCGCAGTCGGTGCGGCGGAACGGGCAAACCTGGTAACGGGCGATGATAACGGAAACTTCGGCACAGGACAGTACATAACACGCCAGGATGCGGCGGTTATTGCATCGCGTGCGGCAAAATACAAGGGCGTATCGTTGGTTTCCGAAAAGGATATAACCTTTACGGATGAGGCGGATATGGCGTCATATGCAAAGAATGAGATTTACAAGCTTGCAAGAGCGGGCGTTATAAACGGTATGGACGACGGAAGCTTTGCACCGAGAAACAATATAACAAGAGCAGAAGCCGCAAAATTGCTGTACGGCTTGTTCACCGTTATTGACGTATTGGTATGGTAATTTCGCAGGAAGGGGTTAAAAGAGTGAAAAGGAACAGATTTATTGCAGGATTGCTTTCCTTATGTATGCTTCTTACTACAGGCTACTATGCTTTTGCAGAGGAAACGGAACCGGTAGACACATCAAACAATAATGTAACGGAGGCGGAAATTTTATCCGCAGTCGGGGTAATGGACGTACCAGATACGGCAAAGAACTGGGACGATATACAGATTACGAACAGTGACTTCATCATATGGGCGTTTAATCTGAGCGATTTTGCCGAGGTTGCCGCAGGGTATACGGGCGGCACAAGCGAGCTGGCGCAGACGGGCGAGGCGTGCTTCGGACAGTATGCGTATGCCGAGCAGAACGGCTGGTTCCCCGATAAAAAAGAGGAATTTAAGTCGGGAAACGAGCTTTCGGCAGAGTTTGCGGCAATCGTTCTCGAGGGCGTTCTGGGATACCGCCGTTTGTATGCGGCAGGCATAACGAGCGAAAGCGAGAGAATACGCAGCGAAGTACTTTCGGGAGTAAAGACAGATAACGGGCTCGTTAATATGAACGGCGCAATAAAGATGATTTACAATGCCACCGACATAGACGTTCCCGAACTGACCCAAGCGTCGGACTCGGCGTTCTATTATGAAGTACATGACGGAGTAAACGTGCTTGTAAAGAACAAGAAGATATACAAAATAAAGGGCAGAGTAAACGCAACCGAGCTTGCATCGCTTGCAGGAGCAAGAGCTGGCGAGAACAGAATTGTCATAAACGATTTGGAGTTCGTTTCGGAAAACAAAGCGTTTAACAGCTTTATAGGCCAGTACATAAAAGGTTATGCATATGTTGACGGTGCGGATATGAAGGCGCTGTACCTTATGCGTGACAAGAACACCGATGAAATCGTTATCGACGGCGATAAGCTTGACAGCTTCAAAAGCGGAACGATAACATATTATGATGAGAATGATAAAAAGCAGTCGCAGAAGGTGGATAATCCTACCGTAATCTATAACGGCAAGGAGCTTAAAGCGGGCGAGTATGACGATAAGCTGTTCGATATATGCGACGGCACGCTGACGCTCATTATGCATAACGGAAAATGCAATACCGTTATCGTAACAGACTATAAAAATATTGTTGTAGGCTCGGTTAATTCCGATCAGTATACAATATACGATATGTTTGACGCCGAGTCAACGCTTAAGATTAACACGGAGGACAACAGCTTTGCGACGATTAAAAACACATCGGGAAACCGTGTTGCATTTGAAAAGCTTAAAAAGGGCGATGTAATCACATATATCGCAAGCCTTGACGGCGAGTACGTCGATGCGGTTGTCGGCGGAAACAGCGGCACGGGCGCCATAAAGCGAGTTGACACAGACGGCTCGGGCAGATACAAGTATATTACCGTGGGCGATAAGCAGTACAGCGTTTCAAAGGAAATGCGTGATTCAGGTATGACGGTTTCCGTTTCCAAGGACTATACGTATTATGTAAATTACAGAGGCTATTTCGTAGGCGTTAAAACGCCCGACAGACTTGACAGCGATATGGGATATATGCTCAACGCATGGCTTGAAAAGGGAACAGACGTCGGACACATCAAGGTTGTTCCGTCCGATGCGGTAGAGATTGATCAGGCAGTTACATTAAAATGTGCCGATAAGGTTAAAATTGACGGCAAGAGCTATAAGAACAGCAATATAATGGAGGGACTTGACAAGTTCAGCACAACGCACGAATACCCGATTGCATACGAATTGAACAAAGCGGGCGAGCTGACATCAATCGATACGCCGTACTATGATTCCTCAAAGGAAGAAAAGAATACGCTTACCAGGCGGTACTCGATGGAAGATGAAAAGCTCGGCATTAAAAGTATGTCATCATGGGGTTACAGAAATCTGATAGGCGGAAAATACTATCTCAGCTATGACGGCTTGTGCATAATGAAACCCACGGGCAAGGAAATGTTCCTTACCGAAAGAATGAGAAACGACTCAAAGCAGAGTCTTGACTTGTATACATTCGGCAGCGAATCTCCGCTGGCATATTTCGCAGTTGTAAATGACGACAGCGAGGCGACAAACGATTATGAGCAGTCGCTGGGTATTATAGACGAGAAATATACCGATGTAAATGATGACGGCGAGATTATCTCAAAGGTTAAAATGATTGTATCCTCAAAGGAAAAAGAATATGAAATAGAACAGGGCAAAGAAGATATTCTGGAAAAGATAGACGAGGGCGACTTTGTAAGATTTAAGATAAACGCAAAGAGCAATATTACCGATTTCAGCTGCGTACTCGACTATTCAAATATGTCATCGTCTATGGGATATATGAGTTCGTTATGGCAGGACAGCGGAGCGTTCAGAGTTGCGGTCGGAAAAGCGTATGACTGCATTAAGGACCCCGGCTGCACAACGGCGAATAACGAAGTGCTCGGTTTCTACTCGGACGAAAACGACAAGGTCGGAAGTCTTGAAACAGTATTCCTCCGTCAGGCGTGCGTATATAAATACACATGGGGCGGACGAGGCGAAAAGAAGATAACAGCCGCTCTGGGCAGTGATATAAGAACATTTAAGAGCGCAGGCGCAGATGCTGATTACATACTTATTACCACAAATTACGCCGTACCTATGGAGATTTATATCATAAGTCCCGATAAGTAACAGCCAATCAAATTTTATAAACCGTCAGGAGCCGTTCGGCATAAACCGAACGGCTTTTGCACTAAATAAGGAGACAAAATATGAAAAGTTTTGAAAATGCAAAACAAATCTTTATAAAAAATAAGCGTGAGGAGTTAAACTTTCAGGCAGGATTTAAGTGTAAATTTCATGCGGAGAAAAGCCGTGAATATATTCTGCATATAACGGGAGCGACGCTGTATAGGGTGTATCTCAACAATAAATTTGTCTTTTACGGGCCTGCCAGAGCACCTCACGGATATATCCGATTTGACGAGATAAAGCTTGATGTGATCGACGGCGAAAATACCCTGTGCGTTGAGGTTGCGGGGTATAACTGCCCGTCGTTCTATACAATGGATATAAAGTCATTTTTGCAGGCTGAAGTGTTTGAGGACGGCAAATCCGTTGCATACACGGGCAGAGATTTCTCTGCAATATCGCTCGATAAACTGCGTGAGCGTGCAGTATACCGCTACAGCTATCAGCGTGCGTTTTCGGAGGTGTATTATCTTGATAATACATCTCCGCTTACAAACTGGAAAACCGAGGATTTTAAAAGCGAGCAGATAAACGAATATACGTATGAGCAAACAATAATCCCGAGAGTTTTCAAAAATCCCGAATTTAAAACGCTTGAAGGTGCAAACAGGGTAAAGGGCGGACGATTTAAGCACAAGGACGATTTTAAAAACTACAGCGACAAACGCCACGTAACGGGGTTATGCTATGAAGTAAAAGGCTTTCCGCAGTATATGATAAAGAACGATGTTATGGCTGAAATACACGGAAAATACTTTGCCGATACTTTCACCGATATGAACGAAAACCGCTATTCAATGTATGATTACGGCAAGGTGAATACGGGATTTATCACGGCGGATATAACCGCATATGAGGACTCCGACGTGTACCTCATTTTTTCGGAAAAGCTTAAGGATGGTCAGCCTGACAGCGGAATTTACAGCTGTGAAACCATAAGCGTTGTGAAGTATAAGCTTAAAGCAAGCGAAAAGGCATATAAACTGCAAACCTTTGAAGCGTATTCGTTTAAGTACCTGACCGTGCTTGTAACAAAAGGCAATATTAAGGTAAACAGCGTGGGAATATGCGAGTATTCGTATCCCGATACGGAAAACACGTCTTTTGAAACGGATAATGACGAGTTAAAACTGATATTTAACGCCGCAAAGGAAACGTTCCGCCAAAATACAATCGACTGCTTTATGGACTGCCCCGGCAGAGAGCGTGCCGGCTGGCTGTGCGACAGCTTTTTCACCTCTCAGGCAGAGCAGATATTTGCCGGACGGGGAGTTGTCGAGGAGCAGTTTTTAAAGGCGTTTATAGTGGCAAAGGATATACCGGGACTTGACAGCCGTACATTGCCTATGTGCTATCCGGGTGAGAATAACGGCGTTATAGAACAGTGGGTAATGTGGTATATCCTTGAGCTTGAAATGTACTTAAAGCGCAGAGCGGACGATAAGGAATATTTCAAAAAATTCTGCTATGAACATTTGGAGTATCTTGCGGAATTTGACTGCGGCAACGGACTTATCGGAAAACTTAACGGTTGGAACTTTATCGAGTGGTCGGATGCAAACGATTTCGTGGAGGATTCGGATATAAGCTATCCCACAAATATGCTCTATGCAAGAGTGTTGGAGGCAGTGGGCAATATTTACGGCGATGCGGAGCTTAACGAAAAAGCAGAAAAGATAAAGAAGCTTATTGCCGAAAAATCGTTTAACGGAGAGTATTTCTGCGACGGAGCGATGAAAAAAGACGGCGGATTTGTAAATCTTCCCGACATTTCCGAGGCGTGTCAGTATTATGCGGCGTTTACGGGAGTCGCGTGCGAGGACGATGCAAAATACGCAAAATTCTTTGATAATTTCTACAATGTGTTAGGCTATAGAAGAAAGCTTGAGGGACGTCTGCCCGAAGTGGCGTTTGCAAATCTGTTTATCGGATTTACGGTAAGATTTATGTATTTGTTAAATGCAAAAAAATACGACAGGCTGATTGAAGAAGCGATTGAATTTTACGGACCGATGGCAAAGCAGACGGGAACGCTCTGGGAGCAGGATACGCCGATCGCAAGCTTAAATCACGGACTTTCCTCCGTGGCGGCAGTGTTTATCGTAAAATCGCTTACGGGCATTTCGGAAATAAACGAGGCGGATAAAACGATTACTGTAAACAACGTTGACCATAACAGAAAATACAAAATCTCAATCGGACTTACAAACGGCACGCTTTATGCCGAAAATGACGGTAACGGCAGAAAGATAAGCGTTGACGGGGGATACACAATAAAAGAGGTGTGAGAAATGAACAATACAGCGGAATTTTTAAACAGCTTGAATGTCAGCAAAAGAGATTACAAGCTGATACAAAAAGCGGTAAGAATACTTGAACGAAACGAAAGCAAGTCGGAAAATGTTCCGTGGGGGAATAAACGGTGCATACTGCCGAGCGCCGAGCGTTTTCAGGGAATATGGAACTGGGACACGGCTTTCCATGCTTTGGGCGTGAGCAGAATAGATGCGGAATTTGCAATGGAGCATATGGAGGCATTCTGCGAATTTCAGCTTGAGGACGGAATGTTTCCCGATGTTGTGTTCTGTAACGGCGAAACTGTTGACACGTTCACAAAACCGCCCGTTATGGCGTGGGCGTGCGGGGAGGTATATAAACGCAGTAAGGATAAGGAATTTCTCAAAAGAATGTATGAACGCCTTGCAAAGAATGTCGTCTTTTGGGAAAGCAAACGTATGTCGGGCGAAATGTTCCACTATGACGCACTGCCCGAAAACGGCGTAAAGAATATGCATCATGTGGGCTGTGAAAGCGGCTGGGACAATTCCGTAAGGTGGGATAATGCGCCCGATAAGCTGTGGGCGGTCGATTTAAACTGCTTTATGATTATGACATACCGCTCGCTTGATTTTATGGCAAGGGAGCTTAATATAGAAAATACCGATTATTTAGAGAAAGCGGATAAGCTTGCAAAAACGGTTGAAGAAACGCTTTGGAATGAAGAATTAAACTGCTATACGGACAGGAATTACGAAACAAATGCGCTTTCAAGCGTGCTTTCGCCGGCATCGTTTATGCCGTTGTATACGGGGATTGCGTCAAAGGAGCACGCACAGTCGGCGGAGCGTGTAGCAAAGGAAAAGTTCGGATACGGTATGCCTACCGTATCGTATGACAATCCCGAATACAGTACCGATTACTGGCGCGGACCGACATGGCTCAATGTGGCATACTTTGCGGCAAAGGGACTTAAAAATTACGGCTTTGACGAAACCGCCGACAGAATAAAGGAAACAATTCTCGGCTGGGTGGATAATGACGGCGACAAGATACACGAAAATTACAATTCCGAAACGGGAGAGGGGCTTTGTGCGGAATATTTCAGCTGGAGTTCCGTATTTGTAACAGAGTTTATACTTAATTTCTAAGGTAAAAAGCGGTAAAACGCCTTATTTGTGCAAAAGGGTTATAAAAGTTACGCCTTGTTTAAAATTATTATTCATATTATAATAAAATCAAAGAAAAATATAAAATTTTTTCAGGGAGGTTAGAAGGAAATGAAAAAGATTAAAGCTATATCAATAGCAATGGCATCAATCCTGGCTCTCGGCACATTGTGCGGCTGTCAGGGAAAGAAAACGGGCAGCAACGGAGTAACGGAGATCGTTATCTGGAGCGCCAATTCAAGTGAAAAAGCCGTTATGAACGAGCTGGTAAACAAGTTCAACAATTCAACCGGTAAGGAAAAGGGAGTCAAGGTTGTATGGGAGCTTAAGGAAAATAATATGGGTCAGCAGCTTGAAGTTGCATTGCAGAACGGTACTGAGCCGGATATATTCAGCGGCGGAACACTTTCAAAGCTTGTTGAACAGGACAAGGTTGTAGCGCTTGAAGATATACCCGAGCTTTCTGAAATGCTGGAGAAAAACGGCGAAGTAAAGGCGGACGGCTGGAATACATACAACGGAAAGACATATTTCCTTGCTGCAAGCGCACAGCTTTACGGACTTGCATATAACAAGGATATGTTCAAGGCGGCAGGCATAGTTGACGAAAACGGCGACGCAAAACCGCCGACAACAATAGCGGAGATGCTTGAGGACGCAAAGAAGCTTACAAATCCCGACAAGCAGGAATACGGCTTTATAGCTCCCGTTAAGTGGGGCGGTTGGTACGGCTGTGAAATCCAGGCTCCGGCACAGGGATCAAGCGGTATGCAGGACGGTGTGTATGATGTTACGACAGGTACATACGATTACAGCGGCGTAAAGCCGATTGCGGAAGCATTTTTGCAGATGAAGAAAGACGGAAGCCTTTATCCGGGCGCTGAAAGTATGGATAACGACCCTGCAAGAGCAAGATTTGCAGAGGGTAATATCGGTATGAAGATGGCAGTTTCGTGGGACGTAGGCGTATGGAACGATCAGTTCCCGACAAAGTGCGACTGGGGCATAGCTCCTATCCCGGTAGCCGACGCAAACAATGCATATAAGCAGGTAAAGAGCGCAGGCTGGACGGATATGGTCAGCAAAAAGGGTCTTGAAGAAAAGGGCGCAGATAAGATTGCGATTGTATATAACTGGCTCTGGGGCGACGACGTGCTTAAAGAAAAGTGCGAAAAGGGCGTGCTTATGCCGTGGAGAGAGGATATAGTCGAAAAAGTAAACTTTGAAGGAACCAAGAAAGGCTGGGAGGATTTTGCGAACATTCTCAAGATTTCCGCACCGCAGCAGCCGACGCTTTCAAGAGATATGTCGGGTCATGACAGCATCGGTACGGATTTCGTAAACAGAGTATGGAGCGGTCAGGTTTCATTTGACGATTGGGCAAAGGAAGTCAGCGGCTGGTCAAATGACGGCGTTAAGAAATATAAGGAACTGCATCCCGATTCGGATCAGTCAAACAGAATCAAACCTGAATGGGATATAAAGCTTAACTAATTGCGGGAGTATAAAATGGAAAAGGTTTTAAAAACAGGAAACAAAACAAAGAAAAGAATAAACAGACGTCAGTTGCATAAAACGGTTTCTTGTTACGGAATTTTATCGACACAGCTTATAGGATTTGTGGTATTTTCGCTATATCCTATACTTTGGGCGGCAACGAAAGCATTCTATTATTATGACGGCACTCCGTCAAAGACAAGATTTGTCGGTTTGGGAAACTTTATGACCATATTTACGACAGATACGGCGTATTGGAGGAGCTGGCTCAACACATTTATTTTTGCAATAGGCAAGCTGCCGATAGAATTAGCGCTTGCGATGCTTGTGGCGCTGTGTCTGCACAGAAAGCTTAAAGGCGCGGGATTTTTCAGAGCAATGTTCTATCTCCCATGCGTAATCAGTGTTGCGATTGTCGGTCTTATGTTTACAAACCTGTTTGATTATTTCGGCTTTGTGAATGCCTGGCTTTTAAAGCTGGGCTTCATAAAGCAGAATGTCGAATGGTTTTCGCATACGTGGACGGCTATGGCGGCACTTATACTGGGATCGGTATGGAACACCTTTGGCGTAAACGTAATGTATTTTCTTGCGGCGATGGCGAATGTGCCGAAAGAGGTGTACGAGAGTGCGGAGCTTGACGGCGCCTCAAAATGGACAACGTTCTGGAAGATAACGCTGCCGATGATGTCGCCGGTTTTGCAGACGATACTTCTTCTGGCAATCAACGGAACAATACAGACAAGCGATTATATACTTGTTACCACAAACGGCGCACCGCACGGAAGTACGTATACGGTTATGTCGTACATAGTGGGAAAATTCGTGCCGGGCTTTGCCGAGCAGGGTATAAACATAGGCTATGGCTGTGCGGTTGCACTGCTTACGGCGGTATTTATGATGATGATTGCTTTGGGTTATTCAAAGCTCAGCAAGAAAATGCAGGAAATATATTAAGGAGGGCAAATATCAATGGACGAAAAAGAGAAAATCAGAAAACGAGATATTCCTCCGATGATTTTAAAGTACATATTTCTCATAGCGGTTTTGTTTATAACGCTCATTCCTATTCTGTATACGATATGTGCGTCATTTAAAACAAACTCTGAGATTATGGTGCACCCGGAAAGACTGCTGCCTATGCAGCCTACGCTTGAAAACTATAAAATAGCGTGGACGTCGGATATGATAAACATTCCGAAAATGTTCTGGAACAGCACATATTATACGCTTATAACCGTTGCGATAACGATTATCATATCGTCGCTTTCGGGATATGTGTTTGCACGAGGCGGAAATTTTCCGGGCAGTAAGGTGATATTTGCCTGCTTCTCGGCGCTGATGTTTGTAAACTTCGGAAGTATAACGATATATGCGGTGTTCCAGGTGCTTAATATTTTCAAGCTTTCCAATTCGCTTTGGGGACTGATTGTAAAGAACTTCTTTGCGATAGGTACGGTAAACATATATCTTGTGCGCAGTTATATAAGGACTCTGCCGAAAGAGCTTGACGAGGCGGCGGAGATAGACGGAAGTTCGTTTGTGGGAACATACTTCAAAATAATACTTCCGCTGTTGAAGCCTATTATAGCAACGCTTACAATACTTTCGTTCCAGTCATCATGGAATGACTATCTTATGCCTACGCTGTTCACTATATCAAGACCCGAACAGAGAACGCTTATAGTCGGAATAACGGCTCTTAAAAATTCGGGAAGTGCGGCGTCAAACTGGAATTTGATGCTTGCCGGAGCGGTTATAACGATTATTCCGATACTTGTTGTATACGGATTTGCAAATAAGTATTTTGTAAACGGTCTTGCATCGGGAGCAGTAAAGGGTTAAAGAAGGGAGATTTTTATGAAATTCAAAAAAATAATTTCAGCATTGGGAGGTACGGTGGTTTTGGCGAGTGCGGTAAGCGCATCGGCTATGTCGCTTTTGCAGCCTTACGGCTATTCCATGCCGATAGAAAAACTGGCACAAAATCCCGCCGACAGCACTCTTACAAATGAGTCGTATATCGCATTGACAAGCCATAACGTTTCGCTTGACGGAACAGATGTGGTTATGACGGGAAATTCATCCGACGGTATGAGTGATATTGCGTTTGGCGGTAATGGATATAACGGAGAAACATATACGGTTAAGCCGTCAAACGGAAAAGTGGTTAATAAAATGCAGTTTGCACTGTCGGCAAGCAATGTGTATATAAACGGCGGCGGATACAAAACCGAACACGGTGAAATTTACACATTTGCACATTTCGCAAATGCCGATAACGTAGTCGGTATGAGACTTACATATATGTGGCTTCCGAGCGCAAGGAACCGTATTCAGGCTATATTCAGATTTGGTTCGGAGCAGACGGCAACATTTGAAATTATACAGGGCGAAATGTATACTCTGACATCGGAATTTGACGTTCCGAACGATACCGTAACGGTTAAGCTTACCGATTCGCATAACCAGGTAATTAAAACCGAAACACGGCGCGGTCTGGGAATAAGCTATGTAAGAAACGGTTTCCGTTTCAGACTTACAAACTGCTATGACGCACGTGTAAGAGAAATGTCAACATACCGTGAAACATTCATTATAAAAAATGAAACTTTCACAAACGGAGACACAATAACAGCTTCGATTTCAGCCGCATCGGACTGCACGGAAAGAGCGGCTTACGGAAAGCTTATAACAACATCTCCCACAATTATGCTCGGACAGTTTGACGCAGAAAACAGAATGTTGGGTTATGATGTGAAAAACGTTGCAATACCGGGTGCGGACAAAAATGCAACAACACCCGATTTTAAAACCATCACTGCAAGCGTGGCAAAAAAAGCAGATTACAGCAGAGCGTACGCCTGCATATGGACGGGCGAAGAGGAAATGATTCCTTACAGGGACATTTTAACGGACTGAGTATCAAATCCGAAACGCAGTTTCGGTAAAAAATAATTATTACGGAGGTATTTTAAAATGAAAAAAGTAAGAAACTTACTGGCAGCGGCCTTGGTGCTTGCTATGGGAACTGTACAGGCGTCCGCTTTTGCGGCTCCGACCGTAGACCTTAAAGACCCCATTGGAACAAAGACAAGTTTTTCGGATCTTATTAAAAACGGTTCATATCCATACGGCACATCGGTTGTAAACTTCAACAAAGAAGACGGAATGTATTTTGATGTAGGTCCGACGGTTGCCGTATTGGACGAGGGAGGCAACCCCGTAACAGATGAAAGCGGGAATGCGGTAACAGAGGTTAAAAACGATACCTTTGACGGCACAACAAAATATTTGCACATTCCCAAATCAAGCACGGGCGACGCACGCACAATCGGCGTAGGCGACGGCTGGTATCATTACAGCAATGAATCACATTCATATCCGAATATGAGCAAGGATAAGGTTGAATTTGATATCCGTATCCCGAAACAGCTTGAGTTTACGAACAGTGATCTCGGAAACGAGGGCTTTATACAGATTGATACAGAGGTTATAGATGAAAACAATCTCAAATCAGACAGAATATTAAAGACAAAGGGTTATTATGTTCAGTATAATGCGGAAACAGGTATCCAAACATTTATGATAAACCTGTGGGACGGTACATATGTCGGCACACTTGAGGCGGATAAGTGGTATCATATCGAAATCTGCACAAGCATACCCGATGACAAGTATGAAGTTTCATACTGGGAGTATGTTAATGACGGACAGTCGGTTACAAAACAATACAAGAGAACGGCATCGTTCCCGATACTTGAAAAAGTAAAGGGAAGAAAACCCGCATTCGGAGAAATTAAAGGCGTAATGGCAGGCGCAAGAATTCTGATAAATCCGAAAATCGCTATGGACATTACAGACATAACATATTGGAGAGATGAATTTGCAATCAAAACTCCCGAAGTTAACGTAACCGATACAAAGGTAAACGCTTCAGTTAAAGTTGCAAACAATGCGTTTTCAACCAACTGGTACTACAATCAGAATACAGACCTTGAAGCGGGAGTCGGCTATAAATTAAAGAGCGTTCAAAGCCCTGTATTCATTTTTGCACAGTACGGCTCGGACGGCGAACTGCTTGACGTAACATATAAAACTCAGGAAATAGAACCCGTAAATAAGGCGTTTACAAGTAACGGAACATCATTGGCAAATATTGCCGCTCCGACGTATGAAGCAGTATCGGCTGAAATGGATAAAAAAGCAGGTTATGACCATATGAAGGTGTTCGTATGGGATAACACATGGAAGCTTATACCGTACAGAGGTGTATTCTCAACCGCTGCGGCGGAATAATTAAATACGAAAGGTGGCTATTATGAATAGCAGAAAAATCAGCAAGCTGATAAGCGTAATCATATGCGCCGCTGTTGTAATGTGTCAGCTGCCGTGTATAGCTTTTGCGGACGCTCCCGACAGCAGCGCAATATTAAAAGACAGCATTGCGCTCAAAGCAAACTGTTCAAGGTATGCAAAAGGCGGCAATGCGGTAGAGTATTACAATAATGCGGAGTATTATCCGGAATATAAAGACGGAGAATTTATGGTACCGTTTGACGTCATAAAAAACGTTCTCGGCTGTACGGGTACGTATGACGCCAAAAAGGAAACGGCAGAGCTTAAAAAGGACGGCAAGACCGTCAGAATAAGAGCCGGTGAGGACGGAATTTATTATAACGGTACGGCAAAGTACATAACAAACAAGGCAGAGCGGACAAAAAGGGGAATGTTAATTCCCTTTGACGCCGCCGCAAAAGGTCTCGGCTACAATATTGCAAAGCGTGCAGATGTTGTTGTTGCCACACCGTACGATGAAGAAACGGTAACTTCGGTTATCGTAGGCGAGTTTGAAAAGCTTTTGCAGGGCGATGAAGTCATTATGAGCTGTGATTTTGAAAACGGCGGCTCGTGGGGATACGCCGCATGGAACAGCGGCTCGGCAGAAGTATCCGAAAGCTCCGGCACAGAATTTTTCCAGGGTCAGAAATCAATGTACATCGGTACAACGCAAAAAGGCTTTATCGGAATGACAACAAGCAAAGCCTTTGAGTTTAACCGTGCAAAAAATTACCGTGTAAGAATTGCGGTAAAAAAGACATCGGATTATAAGAACAATGATCTGACGGTGAACGGCTGGTGTTATAACAGCGCAGGTCAGTTTATCGACGGATTGCCGTTTAATAAGATAAGCACGGAGGAAATTTCAACGGAATGGCAGTGCATTACATATGAAATGCATAAATTCAGAACACGTCAGTCTGAGTATAATGATTTTCAGAGATTTAATATCTCAATTCAGCAGTCAAAGACCGGCAGTGAGGCGGCTTCGGGCGGCGTGTATATAGATAATTTCGTGCTTGAGGAATATCAGCCGTTAAGCGAAAACGTTGCCTGCGACTTTGTTGCGGACAAATTTGCGGCATGGTATCAGTCGGGCGATACGGTAACGTATACAACGCAAAATCCCAACGCATTAAAAGCGTTCAAGTCGGTAAAATCAAAATATTACGACAGCGAGCATAAACTTGTGTACGAACAGGAAAATCCTGTTGAAAGCGTTATTGAGAGCGGTATAAAGTTTAAACCCGAAAACATGGGATTTTACACACTCAATATGTATGCGGTATCGAGCGACGGTACTGAAAGACCGATTGCAAACTATTACAGATATTATAACGGACAGCCGGTGGACTTCTTAACAACAGACCGCACCTTTGCGGTGGTTGAGGGAACGTCAAAGCCGATGGAAGAGCGAAACGATATGCTTATGTTCAGCGGAACGGGCACAGGCGTTGAAAGAGAATTTCAAATTGCCGATATGCTCGGGTTTTCGGGCGTAAGAATACATAATCTTTCCTGGGGCAGCGGCTGGGGCAGCAATACCGGTATAGAAGATAAACAGGGCGTATATAACTTTACCCGTGCCGATATTCCCGTAGCACTGGCTGAAAAATACAATATGAAAAACATAATGGCGAACGTTTTCTCAACTCCCATATGGGCGGTTGATGAAAAGTATCAGGATACAAGCAATGTAAGCTATATGTATATGTATCAGAAGATGGCGCCGGTTGATATGCAGTATCTTGCAGACTTTATAAAGGAATTTTACAACCATTATAAAGACAGAGTGGACATTCTCGAATTCTGGAACGAGCCGCATTACGGAAATACGGCATTCTGGGCGGATACGCCCGAAAAGCTCAGCGAGATGATAAAAACATCTTACAAGGCTTTGCGTGAGGTTGACCCGGACGGCAATATGAAATATGCAACAGCGTCGTGGAACCAGGGTTATCAGCTGTTCCATGAGCTTGCGGAGGATAAGGATTTCTACAACAGCACGGATTACTTTACGTTCCATTCAAGGACTGCGACTGACATTGTAAACTACCGAAGGACTATTGACAATTACGGCTATGAAGTAAAGCCGGAATATGCAACCGAGGAGTATTTGTACGCAGGATATAAGAAGGGCGTGCCCAAGGACCATGATTTAAGCACAATGCATTATATGGCAGCGGCAATGTCGCATATCAAGATGGGTCTTAAGGGTTTTGCGGACTTTGAGCTTACGGACAATATCCCCGATGAAGTGCGTGTATGGTGCGGACAGCAGCCGGGAATGGGAGTGAGCCATACGCTCGGATTATTCTCGTCGTTCCCGTATGTTGAACCGCATAAAGGTGCGGTTGCGGTATACAACTGGTATAAGTCGATGGGACTTGATTATACGTATGACAAAGAGTACGATTTCGGCGACGGTGTAAAAGCTGTGCAGTTTATGAACGACGGCAAGCCGGAACTCCTTGTATGGAGCAGTACCGATACGGAATTCAAGCTTACGGACGGCTTAAAGGCGGCGGCAAAGGACGACACGTCAATGATAGACTTTATGGGCAGAACGGCAAGCCTTGACGATACTTTAAAGGCTAAGACGGTGTACATAATAAAAAATCTTGACAAGGACGTTTTGGACAATTTGGAAAGCAAAGCCGATACCGCTCTCAACTCGCAGTATGAGGAGCCGTATTACACCTGTAAGCTTCCGGAATACGACCTGCTTGATCCGGAGCTTCCCGAGGACCTTACTTATGTAATAGATAATCCGACGGAAAAACCGTTTAATGAAAAGACTTTCGCATTAAGCGAAAACGTAAACTGGATAAGCGACAACTGGAACTGGGTAGGAACTCTCGAAAAGCCTGCAAATTATTCTTCAAAATTTGCGGCTCACGTAGATAAGGACGGTCTGTATCTGCTTGTGGATACAACAGACAACACAATCTATACTCCGACCGACGGTGACTGTGGTTTCCGCGACGGAATGTGGGAGTATGACTCCGTTCAGTTTGCTGTTGACTGTCTGGGTACGGGTCTTGCGTCGCAGAGAGCCGAATTCCAGGTGGGAATATTCAAGGGCGAGCCTATAATCTACAAACATTCGGCTCCCGATATAGGATTTAATATGGTTTCGGGCTGGTCAAACTCGAATACCCAGCTTAAGGGCGATTATGTCCGTATAGACAAAACCGATCACGGAAATATATACAAGATATTCGTTCCCATGAGCGAGCTGTTCCCGTTCCAGTATTCAGAGGCAAGCGAATTTATAAGGTTCTCGCTGCTTGTGAACAACAACGACGGAAACGGAAGATGCTATAACGAATGGAGCTCCGGTATAGGCGGAGACAAAGACCCGAAGCAATTCGGAGCAATAAAGTTTAAATAATTATCATTTGGAGGTATGTATGTTTAAGAGAGTAATTGCGGCGTTTGTATCGGCGGTTATGCTTACGGGCACAGTAAATATCGCATATGCCAAAACAAACGATTTGAGCGCAGAATTTTTGGGAAAATCATATGATGCGGCGTTGTATAAGACGGACAATAACGCAATATCATCAAGCATTGATGTGCTTGGCGAGGGTGCAGAGTTTGTCGGAAAAACCTACGTGCATACCTCTTTGATGTTTGATGAGCTTACGGAGGAGTGTAAGCTCACATTGGGAAATGATACGGGCGTGTTTGCCGAGGCGGCTTTAAAGCCCTCGGCAAACGGCGCAGAATTATACATAGGCGGCAGCAAAAGAGCAGATGTGCTGTCGGGACTGTGGCTTGACGTGCAGATGATGTACGACACTGCAAAATCGGAGACAAGAATAGTTGTCTCCGATTACGGCAGTGTAATTGCGGATGAAACGGCGGCGGTAAGCGGTGAACCGCTTTCTGCCGTACGCCTTAATCCGGGGAGCGGCAGTACGGTTTATGCAAAGGACATTACGGTTAAAAGGAGCGTTGTTTCCTCCGACGGGGAAAGCGTTCTGTCGAAGTGCGGCAATTACGTAACGGCTTTTGCAAAGACCGATAAAAACAATTATATTTATCTTGTGCAGATGCGTAACGGTGTTTTGGAAAACGTCACAGTAAAGAAAAACACATCGGACAGCGGTTATGCCGAGGTTTTTGCAAAAAACACATACCAAACGGGCGACTGCTACTATGTGTTTGTGTGGAACGAGCTTCTCACACCTCAAAAGACTTATGAAAAAGTCACCTCAAGCGAATTTGAAGCATTAAAGGCAAGCGCAAGCGGTACGCTTTCGGTTTCCGAGGCGGTTTGCGGAAAAAGCACGGTGTTCACCGCACAAACGGAGAATGCGGCGGCTGAGAAAACGGTTTCGATTATAAAGGACGGAAAAAGCATAGCGGAGCTTGACGGAAGCAATCTTTCGTATACGTTTACGGAGCCGGGAACATATACGGCGTATCTATATGAAAAGAACGGAAAAAATCTTATTCCGGCGGCAAGCCTTACATTTTACGTCTATCCGCACAATGCGGACGCGGACACATTTATTTTTGTGCCCGAAAAGGATTATTACGTTAAAAACGGCGTAAGAACAAGTTTTTTTGACGGATATGTTCCGCTCGTGTATAACGGTCACGTGTACCTTTCGGAGGATATGTTAAAATCGCTTTTTGCGCTTGAATTTAAAGACGGCAAAGTATACGAAAACGGTAACGTTAAAGCGGAGTCGGCGAGCGTTTCTCAAAAGGACGGCGTAAAGTCCGCATCAGATATATGCCGTGCGGCAGGGTATATTATATCGGAAAAAGAAGGCGCCATATGCTTTTCGAAACAGTCGGCGGATATTTCCGTTTACGAGGACGTTATGTATGATTATCTTGCAAAGTCCTCATTTGAGAATTTCAAGCCGTCGTGGAACAAAATCGAATACCCCGAAGGCTGGGGATTTTACGATTGGTCAACTTCGGGCAATTCGGACGCTTTCGGAGCGGAGTACAGCGATAAAACGGACGGCGAAAACAGCGCATATATCGATGCCGTTCAGTCAATGTTTGCGGGATTTTCATATAATACAAAATTTACGAGAGATGATTTGGAAGGATATTTGTACAGCTGTACATTTGACGTGAAAGCAAGCAGTGACTTGTCGGGAATTGTGCCGTTTGTGGCATTGTCGCTCGAAAAGGACGGCGCTTTTATCGGAATACCGCAGGCAACTCAGACACAGGTTGCGGGAAACGGCTGGCAGACGGTAAAAGCATATTTCACATCTAAAATATTTAATCAGTATGATTTTGACACTGCAAGGCTCGTTGTGGGAATAAAAAACACATCGGAAAACAACGCAAGCGGAAAAATGTATATAGATAATCTCAAATTCAGAGAGGAAAGCATTCTTACAGAGGCAACAGAGGCTGAAATCGTGTGCAGTGACTTTGCGTCATGGTACACTTTGGGCGATACCGTAACATACGCAAGCGCTGATACGGAGCTTGACGGATTCAAGAAAATCAAAGGCATAGTGTATGATATTGATAACAATCCCGTGTATGACAACGTTATGTCGCTTAGAACCTTCAAGAACAAGGGATTTACCTATACACCGCAGAAAAACGGATATTACGAGATTGAATTTTACGGTATAAGGGAAGATGAAAGCGAAAGTCCGATTATAAGCTGTTATACATATACGGACGAAAATCCGTACAGTATTTACACGCTTAAACGGCACAGCTTTGCGGTTGTAAAGGGCAGCGCAAAGCCGATGGACGAGCGCTCGGATTTGCTTATGTTAAGCGAGGACGCTTATGATGAGAACAGAATGCGCCTGGCGGATATGATAGGCTTTTCGGGCATAAGATATTTTGTTCCGTGGGGAAGTACGGTATTAAATAAAGGCTTTCAGACAAGCGAAACAGAATTTGACTGGACAAATCCCGATTTGCAGAAAGAAAACATAGACAAGTACGGTTTCAAAAACAGAATAGCGTGTGTTTTAAGCACACCCAAATGGGCGGCACGCAGCGGTATTGAGGACAAGTATACCGCAGTAGGACATTATTACGCAAACTGCACATTGCCGGCGAAAAACGAATACATAACCAACGGATACGGCGCATTTGCAGAGCGTTATAAAAATGCTGTGGACGGTATTGAGGTATGGAACGAACCATACTATAATCAGTATGCATTCTGGCACGACGGTGCGGATAATTTCGTAACTCTTACCGAAACGGCATACAAAGCAATAAAGGCAAAAGCTCCCGATATGACGGTGTACAGCGCAGGTTTTAACCTGGCGGGACCGTTCTTTGAGGAGATTATGACTCACGATAATTACAGAAAATCGTTCGATGCAATATCGTTCCACGGACGTTATAACGACAGCGAACCGTATAAGAAAATTCTTAACAATTACGGTATGGGCAGTACGCCCCTGGTAAATTCGGAGGGTTACTATTACGCATATTACAAGACGAAAACAGCCAAGGATTATTCGGTAAACAATATAGCGTTCTTTATGCATTATCTTGAACAGATAAAGCTTGGCGTGGATAAAATAACGATGTTTGAAATATGCGACCTCACGCCCGACGAACGCCGTGCAAACGGATACGGTTCGCATACAATGGGCTTGTTCAGAGATTATCCTTATATAGAGCCTCATCAGGGAGCTGTAGCGGCATACAATTTCTTTGATAATCTCGGAAAGAACGTTTCGGTCTATGGCGAATATGATTTCGGTAACGGCAGAAAAGCGGTTGCGCTTGACAGCGACGGCGAAAAGCAAATTTACGTATGGAGCGCAAATGCCGAGGATTTCAGCTGCCCGGACGAGCTTATCGGCTGTATCGGGGAGAACGCTGCAATTCTTGATTTTGAGGGAAATGCGGTAAACACTTATGACTTTAAGGCAAATAAGATGTACTGTATAAAAAATGCGAACGCCGAAGAATTGGCAAAGCTTTCGCAAAGCAAGGATACAGCGTTAAATTCCGCATATGTTGCGCCATATTATACCTGCCGTAACGAATTCGGCGAATATACGGACGATTATAAGGCTATGACGGGAAGCTTTTTAAGAGGTGCGCTGTTTAATAAAGATACGTTTGAAAACGGCGATGAAATCATATACAATGCAGAGTCGAAATGGGTTTCGGAAAATGCACAAACCTGTGACGCCGATTATGCAATATCGTTTGATGATGACGGAATGTATCTGCTTGTTAATGTGACGGACAATGCATATTGTGCTGACGCAGTATCGCCCGAAGAAATAACGGATTATGACAGCATACGTTTTGCGATAGACTGCGCAGGCAGTTTAAGGGCAAAGGACAGAAGTGAATTTTCCGTAGGAAAAGTGAACGGCGAAACGGTAATATACAAGATTTTTGCGGCGGATAAAAATGAGGCCGCACCCGAAAACTGGCATGACAGCGGAAGTGTGCTTACAAACGCATTGGCTGATATTTCACGCCGAAACGGAAAGACGGTTTACAAGGTGTTTATTCCGTACTCCGAGCTGTATCCGTTTAACTGCGGTGCAAATACAAAGCAGATACGCTTTGCTATGTCAGTAACGGACAATAACGGCAAAAAAGCAGGGGAACTTTGCTTCGGCGAAGGTCTTTCGGCTGAAACGGCAGTGTGGAAGTATGCAAAGCTGACGCCGGCAGCGCTGTCGCTCGATACGGTATATGACGGCAGTAAGCTTAATATAAGCGGTATAGTATATGACGGTTCGGACAGAGTTACCGTTAAGGTGATGTATAACGGTGCATTGTTTAACTTCAATCAGTTCGACAGCCTGACGGACGGAAAATATTCATATTCAATCCCGATTGACAGTATGGGCGAATACACCGTTACAGCTGTATCATCGGGCGGCGGACGACGTACCAATACAGCTAATATCACAGGCAAAGAAACGGTTACGGTAAATGCTTCATTGGGTGAGGATTACGCAGAGCGTGACGCACTTCTGCTGATAATGAGCGGTACGCTTGACGGTGCTCCCAACCCTGCGGACATATTGCAGATAGAACAGCTTACGGCTGATGAGAACGGAAACATACATTATACGTTCTCAACTTCAAAGCATATGGCAGGGAATACTGTGTACCTTAACTACGGTACGGAAAGTGTAAGCGCCGTAATCGGCGAAAATACAGCCATAGGCGAAAATGCGGAGCTGTTTGTTGATAAATCCTACAGTGTAAGCTATAGGTAGAAGGGGTAAAAATGAAAAAAATTATAAGAACATTATTAATTACGCTTGCGTCCGTTATGCTTTTTGCAATATCGGCGTATGCGGACAGCGCCGATTTTTCGGGGACGGAAAAAAAGATTACTGTAAGCGGAGCGGCAGGCTCGGCTTATGCGGATAAATACGTTACGCTTCTGATGGCAAACTGCGATTTGTCATCTGATATTCAGCCGTCAAACATTAAGTTTGTAAATGAGTTTGCAACAGACCAAAACGGCGATTATTCGGTAACTTTCCCGTACAAAGGCGATTTGACGGATTGCAAAATCTATTTAAACTGTGGCGGAAAGAGTCTTACGCTTTCGATAAATAACATTTCCGCAATCAGCGAGGGGATAGAAATAAATGCGGAGCTGGGCAGAACGGCGGTAGACTGCAGTTTTAAATTCGGTCCCGGATCGGGTGACTGTAAGGTGTTCTATGCGGCATATGACGCAGATAATGCTCTGGTTAGCGTTAAGTCTGAAAATGTAAGCGTTCCGTCGGAGGGTATTGAGTTTGAAAGAAGTCTGCCCGTACCTGCAAACACCGCATATGTAAAAATTTTCACTTGGGAAAATATGAGCAATATGATTCCCGTTATTCCCGAGGTGAACGGCGAAAGGTCAAAATATATCAATTACAGAACTCCCGTGACAAACGTCTTTAAAAAGCTCAGCCAAGAAAATAAGGCAAACATAGTGTTCCTTGGCGGCTCGGTTACGGACGGCTACGGCGCCTCAAGTCAGAATGAAACCTCATGGCGCGCAAAGATTGGAAAATGGTTCACAACAGAGTATCCTACTGCGGACATAAAGCTTGTAAATTCGGCAATGGGCGGTACGGGAAGTAAGCTCGGTATGTACAGACTGCAAAGAGATGTAACGGCATATAATCCTGATTTAGTGTTTGTGATGTTCTCGATAAACGATGTTTACGCACAGGCAACGCAGGAGGAGGCACAGGCTCAGATGGAAACTATAATATACGACCTGCGCACAGCGCTTCCCGAAACGGATATTGTTATCCTGTATGATATAGATAATGCTACGGCAAAATACTGCAGAGATAATAACGTTATGAATTATCCTATGGTGCAGTATCATGAAAACATTGCCGAGTATTACGGTATCTCATCTGTAAATATGGGAAAGGTTCTTGCCGACAGTATAGATATTGATACGCAGTGGGACGAATACGTAAAAGATGCCGTACATCCGCTTGATAAAGGATATGCGATATATGCCGAAACGGTGAAGAACTTCCTTGACGGCGAACGCAAATCGGCAGACCTTACAGGTGCGCTTACAACATATACCGTTCCCGAAAATGCATATACGGAGAGAATATCGCATAATATGCTCGAATTTAAGGATATGACATTATCCTCAAACAACGGCTGGGAGATTAAGAGCGATAAATACTGGAGCAATTACAGATATGCGTTATGCAGCGGCAATTTGGGCGATACTTTCAGCTTTAAGGTTACGGGAACGGAGATTAATCTTCATATTTACGGACTTATGTCGGGAACCCCGGTTATAGACTACAGCATAGACGGAACCGAATACGCAAATAAAAAGCTTTCGGGACACCCGGTACTTTTGGCAGGCGGACTTGAAAATACGGAACATACCGTAACAATAAAGAACGCGTCAGGTACGGAAATAGGACTGTACGGAGTTATGTATAAGTAATAAATCAATAAGGTGTTGCTTAATGCAACACCTTATTGATAAATAGAAAAAATCGGTATTGACTTTAAGTCTTTAACGATATATAATCGTATTTGCATTAAGAACGGAGGTAAAATTATGATAGAATCGGAACACGCAAAAAAGAACAGTGTTTCATCGAAAGGACAGCTTGAGGAAACAAAGTTTGTCAAAATAGTAAGAAAAGAAAACAGCCGTCTTAAAGTACTGTTTGTGGGAAATTCAATCACACGCCATGCGCCCGCACCACAGATAGGCTGGTACGGCGATTGGGGAATGGCGGCGTCGTGCGAAGAAAACGATTTCGTGCATCAGACAATGAAAGGTATTGAGGAAAAATACGGTCCGACGGACTATTGCGTAGCACAGGCGGCGGAATGGGAAAGACGGTATTTCGAGGGCAATAAATCGCTTGAGGAATTTTATATACCCGCACGTGATTTTTGTGCCGATGTTGTAATTATACGCATAGGCGAAAACATCAACCGTGACAAAAATAAAGAAATAAACTGCAAGCCGTATTATGACAAAATGATTAAATTCTTTGTGTCAAATCCAAAAGTAAAGATAATAGTTACGGATAATTTCTGGCAGATAGAAGTACTGGACAAGATTTTCAAAGAGGTCATAGACGAAAACGGATATACATATTGTAAAATAAGCGACCTTGAGCGTAACGAGAAAACCATGGCGATAGGTCAGTTTGAGCATGAGGGTGTTTCAATGCACCCAAGCGATTACGGAATGAAGAAAATAGCGGAAAGGATATTGGAAAAGGTATATGAAAAAGTACAGCTTGGGTAATGTCGGCGTTATAGTTTACGATAACGGTAAATTTGATATTGACAACGGCAAAACGGCGAATAAAACAACAGGGGAGGATCGCCCGAATTTTGAAGTTAATGTTGACGGCAATTCGCTGATGCTCTTGGACGATAAAGGCTTTTCGCTTGCCGACTGCATACAAGAGGGAAATAAGCTTACGTTAAGATATGAGAGCAAAGCGGAAAATCTTGAGGTAACGGCAGCACTTGAAAACATATCGGGAGCGGTTGTTCAGACAAACACAATAAAAAATACGGGTAACGAAAGCATAAAGCTTACGAGATTTTCATCGGCGTTTGTTGAAAATATAGCTCATTCCGATGAGGACGTATGGTACAACAAGGATATTGTAATTCACATATGCCACAGCAAATGGCAGTGCGAGGGACAGTGGAGAACATATACGCCGTCCGACCTTGGCTTGTGCCCTGCAACAACGCACAGCTGGGAACGTGAATCCTACAGAATAAGTTCTTTAGGCAGTTGGTGTACGGGAAATTTCTATCCGCTTGTGATAATCGAAAACAAAACGGATAACAATGCGTTCTTTATGGAAACGGAGGGTTCGCACAGTTGGCAGATAAAGCTTACGGTATTCGGCGGATACGTAAGTCCGAGTCTGGCTGTTGAAGCAACCTCGTGCGACGAAGGCTTGGGCGGCTGGTATTACGATTTAAAGCCGGGCGAAAGCTACAGAGCGGAGCGTGCCTTTTACGGGACGGTGTGCGGCGGATTTGAGGAGGCTGTAAAAACCGTGAACGCATTCAAGCGTGCAGACAGTACGGTAAAGCCGTTTATACCGCTTGTGTTTAACGATTATATGGATTGTATATGGGGTTCGCAGAAACCCGAATACATAATTCCGCTTATAGACAAGGCGGCAGAGGCAGGCTGTGAATATTTCTGTATTGACGGCGGCTGGCAGTGGAACAAAAACGGCTGGGGCAAAGGCGACTGGATTCCCAGAACGGAGTATTTCTCCGAAGTGACGTTTAAGGATTTGGCTGACAGAATGAAAGAAAAGGGATTAATTCCGGGAATATGGTTTGAATTTGATGCCTGCTCCGAAACAGCGGAATTGTTCCGAAATGATAAAGACGCCGTTATACGCCGTTACGACCGTGCGGTAGGCGGTGCAATGCATTTTTATAACTTCAAAAACAAGAATGTCCGCAATTATCTTACCGAAAAAGTAAGAGAATTTTACGATATGGGATACAGATTTATAAAGAACGACTACAACCAGTCAACGGGAATAGGCTGTACAAATACTTATGACGGCGATTCGCCTGCGGAGGGGTTAATCGAAAACACTAATGCGTTTTATGATTTTATAGACAGTCTGTATGAAAAATTCCCCGGACTTGTAATTGAAAACTGCGGTAGCGGTGCGTTAAGGTGCGATAATAAAACACTCAGAAGATTTACGCTTCAAAGCACATCCGACCAGGAACTTTACATTAATAATCCGTCAATCGTAATGGGTTCCGAGTCGGTTATGCCGCCGGAAAAGGCAGGAATTTGGGCATATCCGTATCCGACCGTTCTCGGAGAGCATGATGACTTTGTGCCGTCAGAGGAGTACATAAAGGAACGTGCCGACGGAAAAGAAACAGCTTTTAATATGGTAACGGCAATGATGGGCGTTATGTATCTTTCGGGAAGAATAGACTTGTGCGACGAGAAGAATTTTGAATTAATCAAGCAGAGCGTGGAAATATATAAGGATATACGGGAATACATTCCGAAAAGCCGTCCGATATACCCGACGGGTATGCACAGCATTAATCAAAAGGAGATTGCGTCCATGGGACTTTTATCGGAGGACAGGCTGATGATAGCGGTTTGGAATACCGACGATAAAGAGTGTGAGGCAAGCATCGACCTTTCGGGGTATATTCCGAAAGACTATGCGGTAAACAGAGTGTATTCCCATAAGGAAACGGAATTCAGCCTTGAAAACGGACAGCTGAAAGCTGTTCTTGAGGGAAAGAGCGCCGTTTGGTTTGAAATTATGTAATATGCTTTGTATGAGGAGAGCGATATTATGATTAGGGTAATGGTTTGCGATGATTTGCAGGATATATGCGACTTTTTGAGCGAAAAAATCAATTCACAGCCTGATATGGAGGTTGTTTGCACCGCTTCGTGCGAGCAGGAGAGTATTGAGCTTGCAAAAAAGCATAAGCCGGACATAATTCTTATGGATATTCAAATGGACGAATACAATTCCGGCGTTAATGCAACCGAGAAAATTATGGCGGCTTTGCCAAAAACAAAAATCATAATGCTGACAATACATCGTACCGATGACCTTATAGTCAACTCGTATATTGCGGGTGCGGTCGATTATGTTTTAAAGGACTCTCCGCCGGAGATGATTTACAATTCAATCCGCAGTGTTTATGAAAGCTCCGAATTTTTGGGGCGTACCATAGCAAATGCGGTGTATCATCATATGAAAAGCACAACTGATCTTGAGCCGAGTATAAATTATATGATAAATCATCTGTCAAAGCTGACACCGGTTGAGATTGAAATAGTAAAGCTTTTGTACTGCAAGAAAAACAGGCGTGAGATAGCAAAGGAAAAAGGCTTGTCGGAAAACACCGTAAAACAGCATATATGGCATATACTGCGCAAGCTTGATTTTGACTCCACGTCCGAAATGACGGCATTTTTGAGAAAACTTAATATTATAGAATATCTGTGAACTGCCAAACAGCAGTTCACTTGCTTTTACTCCTCAAACCGCAGTGCCGAGGCGGATTTTCTGTAATCCGCCGGAGTTATGCCCATGCGTTTTTTAAATCTTTTCGAAAAGTAGCTGTGGTCGGAAAATCCGCAATTAAACGCAATCTCGCAGATTTCGGCATCGGTGGAGGAAAGCAGGCTCATCGCACGGGAAATCCGTGCTTTTTCAATATATTCCGAGGGAGTTGTGCCTGTTATGTCTTTGAATATATGGTGAAATCTGCTCACACTCATATGCGATACCTCCGCTAAAATATCCGTGCGCAGATTATCCGCCAGATTGTTTTCTATATAAATAAGCGAATCCTTTACGGATTTGTACAGATGGCTCGGACCGCCTTTTTCAAAATCATCGGAATGGCCTTCCGTTAATACGGAAAAAATATCATAAATACAGCCGGCGCAAATCAGATTAAATGTTTTTTTGCCGAAAGCGGTTCTTAATTTTTCAAAAATATTAATTATCCTTTTGTCATTGCGTACAAGATTATCAAAAATAAGATACCCAAATTCACCAAGCATCTTCTGCTCCGCAACAATACAGCATACGGTGCATTGACCGAAATCATCGCATTCATGTACCTCGCCGGGATTTGAAACAATCAAATCGTTTTTGCGCACCTGTATATGTTTGTTGTTACAGACGTACTCACAGCCGTCCGTTTCGTAAAAAAACATAAACTCAATCTGGCGGTGCTTGTGTGCATTCATACGCTTGGGCTTGTTTGAGTAAAGCGCATTGAAAGGAAATTGTTCGTTGTATGTATTCTTTTCTTCATATTCTCTCATATAAAACGCACCTCAAAAAACAGCAGAATATTTATAATATATAGCTGAATAATTATAGTATTTACTATGATTATTATATATAATTATAGCATAATAATTACAGTGTGTCAACAGACTCGGAAAGGAGTTAAAAATGAGAAATGTAAAAGATTACGGTGCTGTCGGAGACGGAAAGACATTGGACACCGCCGCATTTCAGAAAGCTATTGATGAGGGAGGTATGGTATACGTTCCCGGAGGCGTTTATAAAATAGGAACGCTGTACCTTAAAAGCAACGGCGGACTTCATCTTGATGCGGATTGCGTCCTTAAGGCAAGTCACTGCCGTGAGGATTATAATGCCGATGATTTCTGTGAGCAGAACGAGGTGTTCCGAAGCGAGCATGTAACGGGTGCGCATCTTATAACCGCAGTTGAGCAGGAAAATATTACAATAGAGGGTCACGGAACGATTGACGGTCAGGGCAATTTCTGGATGAACGAAAGCAGAATGCAGAGAGGCTGGCCCGATGCGGAGGAGCGTGATTATGTAGCTAACGACGAGCGCCCGGGGCAGATGATTTATATATGCGAATGTAAAAATGTACATATTACCGATGTGAATATTGTAAACGGTCCGTATTGGCATTTGTTCTTTCACGGCTGTGACAATGTGATTGCACGGGGGCTTTCCATACACGGCGACCGCCCGAGATGGACAAATGACGGAATAGATATTGACTCCTGTTCACGTGTTACGGTCAGCGACTGCGTGATAGACGTGGGCGATGACGGAATAACACTCCGTGCGAATAACAAGGCGCTGAAAAGTAAAAAAGTCTGCGAAAGAGTGACAATTACAAACTGCGTTGTACATTCGCACCGGGACTGCGGAATGCGCATAGGCGTAGGCTCGGGCAAAATACAAAATTGTGTGATTTCAAATATGGATATAGAAGCCCCCAATCAAGTCGGAGTGGGAATTGTGGGACGCTGGAGCGAGAATTCAAAGACGGCGGCAACGACAGAAAATGTATTTTTCACAAATCTTAATATCTGTGCAAGGCGTGCGCTTGAAATATGCGTTGCGCATGGTGAAAATCCTCTGCCAAATGAGTGTCATATAGATAATATCAGCTTTGACAATGTTATGCTTTGTCCGAGAGAGGATAATATTATTCACGGATTTAAACATTCACGGCTTACAAATGTAAAGCTTAGTAATGTAACTGTGAAAAACAGCGGTGAAATAAGCATCAAAAATGCCGACGGCGTTGTTTTTGACGGGTTCAGGGATTTGTCCGAAACCCCGTGCAATATAACGACACAGGATTGCACAGAGGTGTATGTGAACGGAAAAACAATATAAAAAACACTCAGAGTGTATTTGCACTCTGAGTGTTTTTTATATCAGACGTTTGTATTCGTCTTTCAAATATCCTTCAATATCGGCAAGCTTTATCGGAAATTCCACAAACCCGCGCGCATAGTAGGACAGTTCATACGGCTGATAGAAAATTACAAGCTTGTTATCCGCTATGTAAAAATTGTCCTCGGAGCGTATTGACGGGTGTTCCCATAGGTCGCTGTATTCGTCTTTTTTATCCTCAAGGATTACGTCAATCAGCCTGTTAAGCTCGGCTTTGTAGCTGTCGTCCTTAAAAAGGTCGGACAGCTTTAATATTTTGCCGCCAAGCGTGTCGATGTTCCTCGGATACCACAGCGTTGAGCCGTGCGCTCCGCCGGTGTATACATAATGTTCCTCTATTATGCTGATAAAATTATCGGAATTGTTTTTCACAAGCTGATTTATTTCAAGTACGCATTTGTTTCCCATACGAATTTTGTCCGTGGAGTCGGACGCCATGGTGTCAAAGGAAACTGCCGCACCGTCGGCGTCTTGGGCAATTGTTTTGTTAATCAAATCCTCGAAAGCGGAGTCCTTTAAGCCGGAAAAACGTATCAGCTCTATACGTGCCGATGATATGTCAGTTTCATACTCTTTGCAGGACGTTTTAATCTTTGCACTGTCGCCGCCGCATGAACATAAAATCAGACACACAGCGGCGGCAGAGAACGCCTTTATTAAAGGATAATGCATATCAGACCGCCGCTTCCCTCGTTTATTATTCTCTGCAAAGTTTCGCGAAGCTTGTTGCGTGACGCATCGGGCATACGTGAAAGCTTGTTATGTAAACCTTCGTTCACCAGCTCATATAAAGATTTTCCGAATATATTAGACTCCCATATCTTAGCCGGATTTGTTTCAAATTCGCTTAAAAGATAATGTACAAGCTCCTCGCTTTGCTTTTCCGTTCCCACAATCGGACTTACTACCGTTTCTATATCCGCGCGCATCATATGTATCGACGGAGCGCTTGCACGGAGTCTGACTCCGAAACGTCCGCCCTGCTTGACGATTTTCGGCTCATCAAGCGTAAGCTCATCGGTTGACGGGGAGACAACCCCGTAACCCTTTTCACGCACTTCGTGCAGTGCAAACGCCACCTTGTCGTACTCTTTTTTCATCTTGCCAAGCTCCGACATCAGCTTGATAAGTCCTTCCTCGCTGTCTATCTCAAATCCCGACTGCTCGCCGAGAACCTTATAGAACAGCTCCTCCGGCAGGGTCAAGGTCATTTTAACGGTTCCGTCTCCAAGGTCGATACCGTTTATTTCGGAGGAAAGTATAAAATCATATGCTCCGAGGTTTTCGCAAAGCGGACGGGTATCACGGATTTTTGAGACATTGTTTATTTTATCAATAACAGCGGAATATATATCGGATTTCAGCCAATGATCGGACGGTACGGCTTCGAGCCATGCCGGAACGGCAATATTGATTTCCTTGAGCGGAAATTCAAAAAGTACGCTTTCTATAATGTCATGTATGTCGTTTGCTTCAAGCTCCTCGCAGTTCACCGCAATGACCGGCATGCCGTGCGTGCTTTCGATTTCGGCTTTTACACGCTGTGCATCGGCGGATTTCGGGTCAACCGAGTTTAAGACAACGATAAACGGCTTGTTTATCGCCTTAAGCTCGTTTATTACACGTGTTTCGGCGTCGATGTAATCTTTGCGGTCAATCTCGGTTATCGAGCCGTCCGTAGTTACGACAAGTCCTATTGTGGAGTGTTCCGTAATAACCTTTTTTGTGCCTATTTCAGCGGCTTCGTTAAAGGCTATGGGGTGATCGAACCACGGTGTCCGTACCATTCTCGGCTGACCGTCCTCCGAATATCCGAGCGAGCTGTCCACAATGTAACCCACGCAGTCAATCATACGCACATTCATATGTGCATTGTCGCCGAGCGAGATTGTAACGGCTTCGTTCGGGATAAACTTCGGCTCGGTAGTCATAATTGTGCGCCCTGCGGCAGATTGTGGGAGTTCGTCACGTGCACGCTCCGCCTGATATGAGTCCTCGATATTCGGAATGACAAGCATATCCATAAATTTTTTGATAAACGTTGATTTGCCGGTACGTACAGGGCCAACTACTCCTATGTAAACATCTCCCCGGTTTCGTTCGGCAATGTCGCTGTAAATGTTGTATTCTTCCACTTATTTTTCCTCCTTTAAGTCCGGCAAATGCTTTTGCCTGTACTAAATATGTTATATTTATATGAACGGCGGAAAAAAAGTATGTGCATTAAAATAAAATATTGTAAAATTAAAAGCACAGCTTCGGCTGTGCTTTTAATTTTATTATGAATTATATCCGTTTGGGTTCTGCGACTGCCATCTCCATGAGTCCTCGCACATTTCAGCAAGGTCTCTTTCGGCTGTCCAGTTAAGCTCGTTCTTTGCTTTTGTCGGATCGGCATAACATTCCGCAATATCGCCGGGACGTCTGGGGTCTATCTGATACGGAATTTCCTTGCCGCACGCTTTTGAGAAAGCGGCGATAATATCAAGTACGCTGTAGCCGTTGCCCGTTCCGAGATTGTATATATGTACGCCGGCTTTGTCGCTGCAGTGTTCAATAGCCTTAAGGTGTCCCAAAGCAAGGTCGACAACGTGTATGTAATCACGAACGCCCGTGCCGTCGGGAGTGGGGTAATCGTTTCCGAATACGTGTACCTTTTCAAGCTTGCCTACTGCAACCTGTGCAACGTAGGGAAGAAGATTGTTCGGAATACCTTTCGGGTCTTCGCCCATTGTGCCGCTCTTGTGAGCGCCAATCGGGTTAAAATATCTTAAAAGCGTTACGGAAAGCTTCGGGTTTGCTTTTGAAACATCGGTAAGAATATCTTCAATCATAAGCTTTGTCGAGCCGTAAGGATTTGTTGTCGAACGCGGGAAATCTTCTGTAATCGGAACGGTTTTCGGCATACCGTATACGGTTGCCGAGGAGGAGAATACAATATTGTTGACATCGTATTTTTCCATAATCTCCAGAAGATGAAGCGTTCCGGTAATATTGTTGTGATAATACTTAATCGGTATCTGCGTCGATTCTCCGACTGCCTTTAAACCGGCAAAATGAATAACCGCATCAAATTTATTTTCTTTAAATACTTTCTCCGTACCATCGTAGTCGAGCAAATCAACCTCATAGAACGGGAAATCCTTGCCTGTAATCTTTTTTACGGCGTCAAGGCTTTTTGTGCTGGCATTGTAGAGATTGTCGAGAACGGCTATCTCGTATCCTGCATTTAAAAGCTCAACGCAGGTATGGCTGCCTATGTATCCTGCACCGCCTGTAACTAAAATTTTCATAATTAATGCTTCCTTTCCGTAACCATATTACATACGTTGGGTATGTCTGTAAATAATTATACCACAGTTTTTCGGAAAATCAAGAATTTTTAAAAATTTCTCTTGACAAAATGAAAAGGTTCGTGTATAATACATTACAGAATAGATGAGACGAGAACAGAATAGACGAGGAAATGATAACGATTATTATAGCCTTTTGAATGTTTCTGTTCAAAAGGATTTTTCTTTTATACGGCAAAATCCTTAATCTATGAGAAGTTTTTTAAAAGAGAAAGGAACGAGGAAAAATGAAAACAAGAAAGATTTTAGCAATTATGGCATCGGCGGCAATTTTGGCGGTAACGGCGGGCTGCGGACAGCAGGGAACGACACAGCAGACTTCGGGAGACAGCGGCAAGGTTTACGAGGTGGGAGTACTGCAGTTTGCGGATCACCCGTCGCTTGATAACTGCCGTGAAGGTTTTATTGAAGGACTTAAAGCAGAGGGCTTTGAGGAGGGCAAAAACCTGAAGATAGATACGCAGTCGGCAAAAGCGGACGATGCGACAAATACTCAGATAGCCCAAAAGTTTGCGGCAGACGGATTGGACTTGGTTTGCGGTATCGCAACCCCGTCAGCACAGGCGTTGTACAATTCCTGCTATGAAAGCGGAATACCGGTAGTATTCAATGCGGTTTCAGATCCTGTAGCGGCAAATCTTGCAAAGAGCAAAACAGAGGCAATGGACGGCATTTCGGGCGTATCGGACGAACTCCCCGTTGAGGCACAGCTTAAACTCATAAGAGAAATGCTCCCCGACGCAAAGAAGATAGGTATACTTTATACAACAAGCGAAGCAAACTCTGTTTCAACAATAAAGACTTACGAAGAAAAAGTCGGCGAATACGGCTTTGAACTGGTAACAAAAGGCGTTGCCAATGCGGCTGAAATACCCCAGGCGGCAGAGACTGTTGCCGGACAGGTTGACTGTATAACAAACCTTACGGATAATACGGTTGTCGATAACCTTAACGTAGTGCTTGAAAAAGCAACAGCGCATAATATCCCCGTGTTCGGCTCTGAGGAGGAACAGGTAGGAAACGGCTGTCTTGCATCTGCCGGAATAGATTATATAGAACTCGGCAAAAAAGCGGGCGTGATTGCGGCAAAGGTATTAAAGGGCGAGAAGATTTCTTCAATTCCTTATGAAACAATGACCGAAAGCAAGATAACGATTAACCCGTCAGCGGCAGAAAAGGTTTCTGTTAAAATACCTCAGTCTATTACAGACAGAGCGGAAGTAAAGGAAAGCTAATGAATCAGATTATAACGGTACTGGAATTAGGACTAATATACGGAATAATGGCGCTGGGCGTGTATATCACATACACAATCCTGGATTTCCCCGACTTGTCGGTTGACGGAACGTTTCCGCTGGGCATTGCGGTATGTACCGTAATGCTCCGCAGCGGACAAAATCCGTGGTTGGCACTGTTGCTTGCCGTGTTGGCAGGTGCGGCGGCAGGTGTGTTTACGGGATTTTTGCACGTCAAGCTTAAAATACGAAATCTGCTGTGCGGTATTCTTACGATGACCGCACTGTATTCCGTTAATTACAACATAGTCGGAAAGGCGTCCGAAACGCTCAATATTGGCGTAACGACTATCTTTTCGCAGACAAACGCACTTTTTGGCGGAGCATTGGGAAAATACAACAAGATAGTTGACATAATTGTTATTGCGATTGCCGCAAAGCTTCTGCTCGATTGGTATCTGCGCACAAAGTCGGGATTTTTACTGCGCTCGGCAGGCGATAATGAGTCGCTTGTCGTAACTCTCGGAAAAAACCCCGGAACGGTTAAGATAATAGGTCTTGCCGTTTCAAATGCATTGGTTGCGCTTTCGGGTGCGCTTTACTGTCAGTACATACGCTCGTTCAACGTAGGCTCGGGCACAGGTACGGTTGTAATGGGTCTTGCCGCCGTTATAATAGGAACAACGGTATTTAAAAAGATAAAATTTATGAGCATAACAACAGGCGTTATTATCGGTATGATTTTGTACAAGGCTTGTATACAGATTGCGCTTATCGCAGGCATACCGTCTGCGGACAATAATCTGATAATAACGGTGCTGTTTATATTAACTCTTATGTTAAACGAGTTTGTGCTTAATAAAAAGCGCAAGACTTCCGCTGCGGAGGTGAGAAAAGATGCTTGAACTTTCAAACATATATAAAACCTTTAATGCGGGTACGATAGACGAAAAGGTGCTTTTTTCGGATTTTAACCTCACGATTGCGGAGGGCGAGTTTGTCGGAGTGATCGGCTCGAACGGTTCGGGAAAAACAACAATGCTCAATATTGCCGCAGGCGATGTTTCGGCGGACAGCGGAAAAGTTTTGCTCGGCGGAGCTGATATAACAAAAAAGAAAAATTATCAGCGTGCAAAGAATATAGGCAGAGTATTTCAAAATCCCGCTGTAGGAACTTGTCCGTCAATGACGATATGGGAAAATATGTCGATTGCCGATAATAAGGCAAAAAGATACGGTCTTTCAAGAGGGCTTAATAAACAGCGTAAGGATTTTTATTGCACACAGCTTGAACAGCTCGGAATGGGACTTGAGAACAGACTCCGCACTCTGGCAGGAGCATTGTCGGGCGGACAAAGACAGGCGCTTGCGCTTATAATGGCGACTATGCAGCGTCCGGATTTGTTACTGCTTGACGAGCATACGGCGGCGCTTGACCCGAAATCCTCCGATTTGGTTATGAATTTAACCGAGAAGATTGTGCGTGAAAAGAAAATCACAACGCTTATGGTAACGCATAATCTGCGCTATGCGGTGGAATACGGCACACGTGCGGTTATGATGCACGAGGGCGGCATTATTATGGACGTTTCCGGCGAGGAAAAGAAAACAACGTCAATAAATGATTATCTGAAAATATTTAATGAAATAAGCATTGAATGCGGAAATTAAAAGAGGTACATATCTGTAGACAAACCGTTTGAGGTTTGTCTGCTTTGTTTTTTGGGAGTTTGAGGTGCTAACCTCAAGTTTAAATCATTTCTGGCGACAGGCTTATGTACCTCTTTTTAATGTCTGAAATCATCGGGGCGTTTTCCCGTTATTTTGCGGAATGCCTTGTAAAAATTTGACGAGCTGTTAAATCCGCATTGCATTGCTATGTCAAGCTTTGTGCTGTCGGTGGTCTTTAAAAGATTTATTGCGGTTTCGACACGCTTTATCGTTATGTATTCCCAGGGGGAAAGACCGTTGAGCTTTTTGAATACGGTGGAAAAATACGTCTGACTCATCGCCGCATGATGTGCTATTTCCGCAAGCGTAACGGGCTTGTCAAGATTTTGATTTATGTAATCGAGCGCTTTTTCCATAGGCTCTACTGTTTTCTGATAGTTTATATGCTTTACCGAATTGTCGATATAGCCGTAATTCCGCACAAGAGAGGTCAGAGCGGAAAAAAGCATATATTTCGTCATTGCCTCATAGCCGGGCAGTTTTTCGGACATTTCATGCTCCAGATTAAGTATATCGGCACGAATTTTTTCTGTGTGCGGATTTTGCCTGTCTATTCTGTTTTCAAATGCGGAGCTTCTCGCAAAAAATATTTTAAGTAAGTCCGAATTGCTTTTGTCCGCCCATAAAATCCTCGGCGCAAAGTGTATGTTTAAAAGCTTGCAGTCGGAATTAATCTCGGTTATGCAATGCACCTCATCGCTGTTAAAGAGAAACACGTCGCCCGAATGAAAATCATAGGATTTGTTCTTTATTCGGTACACGCCGTCGCCTTTGATAAACAGCGAAAGCTCACACTCCGCATGGTGATGCTCCCTGTATGTGCGCTTTTCGGGGTGATTTGACGAGAAAAAGACTTTTATGAGCAGATTGCCGCTGCTGTCGGTAAGAATATTTTCGCCCGAAATCATTGCAATTCTCCTTTATCGTAAAATAGTGGACAAATTTCGTAAAATAGTGAATGAAAAAAATGTCTGCCTGTGATAAATTATAAATTAAAGAAAAACAAATGTCAAGTGGGAAAACAGAAAGGGAAATAAGCATATGAACAAAAATCTTAAAGAGATGATTTCGGAAAATGTCAATACCTGCTCATCGCCGTCCGAATTGAAAATAACGGACATACGTGTTGCAAATATCGACGGTGCGCCAAAGCATTGCCCGTTAATCAAAATCTACACAAATCAGGGGATTGTCGGCTACGGAGAGGTGAGAGACGCGTCAAGCGCAACGTATGCGCTGATGCTGAAATCAAGGCTTGTCGGCGAAAATCCGTGCAATGTGGATAAGCTTTTCAGAAGAATTAAGCAATTCGGCGGTCATTCGCGTCAGGGCGGCGGAGTAAGTGGTGTTGAAATAGCGCTGTGGGACCTTGCCGGAAAGGCATGGGGCGTGCCGCTGTGGCAGATGCTCGGCGGTAAATTCCGTGATAAGGTAAGAATGTACTGCGATACCGATGTAGACGGTAAGCATACGGGTCACGATATGGGACTTGCGCTTAAAAAACGTATCGAGAAAGGCTTTACAATCGTAAAAATGGATTTGGGAATAGAGCTTATGCTTGATGAGCCGGGCTGTCTTAACGCACCTCTCGGATTTTTGGAGGATATTAAAAAATATTCAATGAAAGCAATTCTTCATCAGGGCGACTCCGTTGATATGGATATGATGCTCGGCAAGAATTATGAAGTGTTCACCATACCGCACCATGCAACGGGAATACACGTAACCGAAAAGGGTATAGATTATCTTGAAAACTATGTAAAGGAGGCACGTGAAGTCGTAGGCTATGAAGTACCGCTTGCAATAGACCACCTCGGACATATTGCTGTTCAGGACTGCATAAAGATTGCGAACAGGCTTGAAAAATATAACATAGCATGGCTTGAGGACGTCGCTCCCTGGCAATATACAAAGCATTACGAGAAAATATCTTCTTCGTGCAATGTTCCTATATGCACGGGCGAGGATATATATCTTGCGGAAAACTTTGAGCCGTTAATGGCAAACGGCGGTGTATCGGTAATACACCCCGATATGCTCACGGTCGGCGGTGCACTAGAGATGAAAAAGCTCGGCAATATGTGCGATAAATACGGCGTGGCAATGGCTATACATATGGCTGAAAGCCCGATTGCGTGCCTTGCGGCGGTTCATGCGGCGGCAGCGGTGCAGAATGTGCTTGCGGTTGAATGGCATTCGTCAGATGTTCCGTGGTGGAACGACCTTGCCATTGGTATAGAAAACCCGCTTATAAAAGACGGATTCGTAAATGTACCCGATAAGCCGGGGCTTGGCATAGACTCGCTCAACGAGGAACTTATAGCCGAACATCTTCACAAAAAGTATCCCGGTCAATGGGAGGATACCTCGGCATGGGATTTAGAGTGGGCAAACGACAGAGAATGGAGCTGATACTATGTATGAAGTCTTTGAAAGAGAAAAAGTATTAAAAAGCTTTATTGAAAATAAAGAAAAGCTTGAAAGACGCAACAACGAGGGCATAGAAAAATACCGCAAGGGTGATTTTACACTCAAATTTTCAAAGGAAGTAAAAAAAGTAAAAATAGAGCAAAAAAAGCATAAGTTTTTATTTGGTAGTACGGCATTTATGATTAATAGCTTTGAAAAGCCGGAAAAAGAGGATAAATTTAAAGAACTTTTTGCAAATATTTTTAATCAGGCGGTTGTTCCTTTTTACTGGTCGGATTTGGAACCGGAGGAGGGTAAGGTTCGTTTTGACAGGGACAGCGAAAATATTTACAGACGTCCGGCGCCGGATTTGGTTATTGATTTTTGTAAGGAATACGGTATTGAACCAAAGGGGCATTGCCTTGTGTGGAACGGATTTGTGCCGGAGTGGCTTGGAAAATATAATGCGGAGCAAAAGAAAAAAATCCTTGAAAGACGCTTTAAACAGATTGCGGAACGCTACGGAGATGTAATCCCGTCTTTCGATATTGTGAATGAATCCGCTTCAAATTACCGCCGGGGAAAAGATGTTCTTTTTGAGGGGTATGATGAATTCGGACTGGAGCTTGGCGGAAAATATTTCAAAAACAATATTAAAATCCTTAATGAGACCAATGAGGCAATCTGGCGTGATTATGTGACAGAAGGAAAATATATGTCATTTAATATGCAGTTAAAAGAATTTATAAGAAAAGGCTTGCCTTTTGATGAAATCGGACTGCAGTATCATATTTTCGATGAAGCGGCAAGCTTTGAAAATAACGAAAGATACCTTAATGCAGATTATATGATGGAAATACTCGATATTTTCGATGCATACGATTACCCTATGCATATATCGGAAATCACTATTCCGAGCTATACAGGAAGAATTCCTCAAAATGAAGAAATCCAGGCGGAAATCACGGAAATTCTTTATAAAACATGGTTTGCAACGAAAAATATGAAGAGCATAGTATGGTGGAATATGGTCGACGGATATGCGGCGTATGCGCCTTTGGGAAGCGAAGAGGGAGAAAATCGGCAGGGCGGAGGACTCGTTCATTTTGATATGACAAAAAAGCCCGCATATGATACCTTAGACAGACTTATCAACAAAGAATGGAAAACGAAGCTTGATGTATGCCCTGTCGGCGATGAAGTTTCTTTCCGCGGTTTTTACGGCGAATATGAAATTGAAGCCGAGACCGTGAACGGAACGGAAAAATATACCGTCAGCCTTGATGAGAACGGCAAGTCGGTGAGAGTTTAAAGGAGTTTGTAAATGAGTAATTTAAAAATACGCTGGATAGGGCAGAGCGGATACATTTTATCGGACGGAAAGACCGTAATATGCATTGATCCGTATCTGTCGGACGTTGTAAATCGGGTGGCGTCAAGACCGAGAATGGTTGAAGCGCCGATTGAACCCGAAAATCTGGTTGCCGATGCGGTTATATGCACGCACAATCATATCGACCACGTAGACATTGACGCAATACCGCATATGAACAAATCGCTTATATTTTATGCTCCGACCGACTGCAAAGAAACGCTGTCGGAGCTGGGCGTAACAAAATATATGCCGTTTGACGAGGGCGCAGAGTACAAAATCGGCGATTTTACAATAAGGGCGGTATTTGCGGATCATACCGTACCGGCGGTGGGCGTGACGGTTGAATACGGCGGAACGGTTATGTATTTTACGGGAGATACGTATTACCATGAAAAGCTTAAAAACGTAAAATGCGATATGCTTTTTGTGTGCATAAACGGAAAACTCGGCAATATGGACGTAAACGACGCCGTAAAGCTTGCAAATGAAATAAAGCCGGCAACGGCGGTACCAAATCATTACGGAATGTTTGAGAGTAATACCGAGGACCCGAAAAAGTTTGATGTGCCAAACAGGTTTATAATGGATTTTGACAAAGAATATGAGGTAAAGGACAAATGTTTGATTTAACGGGAAAAAGAGCGCTTGTTACAGGCTCCACGCAAGGAATAGGATTTGAGGCGGCAAAGCTTCTGGCAAAGCAGGGGGCTGTCGTTTATATTAACGGTGCTTCGAGTGATGAAAAATGCAAGGCGGCAAGCGAAAAGATACCGAACTCAATCCCAGTGAGGGCAAACCTTGCGGATAAGGACGAAATAAACGCTCTTTATGAGAAAACGGGCGGCGTTGATATTCTTGTTCTTAATGCGTCGGTGCAGTATAAGCGCAAATGGGACGGCTATACCGATGATGAAATTGATATGCAGCTTGACTGCAATCTGAAAAGCACATATTATATGATAAAAAAATATGCGCCGTATATGCAGGCACAAAAGTGGGGAAGAATTGTTACAATCGGCAGTGTAAATCAGTATAACAATCACCCCAAACTTTCAGTGTACGGCGCTACAAAGGCGGCGCAGAAAAAGCTTGCGGAAAACATTGCGCCGTATCTTGCTCCGTTCGGGGTGACGGTAAACAATGTGGCCCCGGGAGCAATAAATACGCCGAGAAATGCCGAGGCTCTAAGCGATGAGGAATTTAACAAAAAGGTAATTGCAAGCATACCGGCAGGCTATGTCGGCGCTCCCGAAGACGTTTCTGCGGCGGTACTGCTGTTATGCAGTGACGAGGGCAGATATATAACAGGTTCGGAAATAATAGTGGACGGCGGTATGCATCTTTAAAACGCACATACCGTATGGGATAGATAAGAAAGGTAATATATATGCATTTTAATGACAGAGAAGAAATAATAAAGCTTACACCGCAGTGGAAAGGCGAAAGATTTGAGGACGGACGTCCCAAGGTGGATGACAAATATTTAAAGGCATTGCAGAAGCTCACACTTGAAGAAGTGTGGAAGCCGATATTCGTAAAAGGATACGAGAGCCAGTTTGAGGGCAGACTGCATACACTCCATAATGACGGCAGAAAGCTTATCGGGCGTGCCGTAACGGCAACGTATTGCCCGTACCGCCCTGATTTTGACGAGGTGGTAAAAGAAATCGGGCGCAGTGAGGGAAGAACTGGTACATATAATCAGTGGATAATAGATAATCTTGTCGAGGGCGATGTTCCCGTAATCGATATGTACGATAAGATATATAAAGGTACATTCCTCGGCGGAAACCTTACAACAGCGCTCAAAAACAAGACAAAGAACGAAACGGGCGGTGCTGTTATTTGGGGCGGTATACGTGATACCGAGCAGATGAATAAGGTTGAAAACACACAGGTATATTACAGAGGAATAGACCCCACGCCTATCCGTGATTTTGTAATGACGGGATATAACACCGTAACGCGTATCGGAAATGCGGTCTGCCTGCCGGGTGACGTTGTTTTCGGTGCGGGCGGTGGGGTGCTGTTTATACCGAGCCACCTTGTTGAGGAGGTTGTCGGCGGAGCGGCAAAGACGCAGGTAAAGGATTTGTTCGGTTTTGAAATGATAGCGCAGAACAAATTTACCACGGCGCAGATAGATAAGAATACATGGTCAAAGGATATGCTCGATCTGCTTATGGACTTCATCGAAAAGGACGATCGTGCAAAAGATTACAGAGGACTTGACTGGTCGTTTGAGTACGATCTCGCAATAAACGGCGATCCCAACGATACGCAGTCGTCTTTATAAGAAACGCTTTTTAGTAAAAAATCTGCAGTTTTCTGCAGATTTTTTTATTGCTGTAACACAATTTTAAGGAACTAAATGTAAAAAAAGTCGCTAAAAGCTTGATATTGCAGTAAAAACAAGGTATAATAAGAATGAATTATTATAATTAGATTTGTGCGTTTGCACCGAAAGGAATGGATTTTATGAATGAAATGGCACAATTGCTGTTTCCGGATATAACAAAAACACCGGACGATTACGAAAAGGAATACCCGAACAGGGATTTGCCGGAGGGCGCAAAGGTAACACGTTTTGCGCCGAGCCCTACGGGATTTTTGCATATAGGCAGTTTGTTTGCCGCTTTTGTATCACAGCGTGCGGCAAAGGCTACCGACGGAGTTTTCTATTTGAGAATTGAGGACACCGATAAAAAGCGTGAGGTAGAAAACGGCGTCACGGGCATGGTAGAGGGGCTTAACGATTTCGGAATATATCCCGACGAGGGAATGATTGACGAGGTAAACTCAAAGGGCGCATATGCCCCTTATATACAGAGTAAGCGCACGCCGATATATCAGGCGTATGTAAAAGCGCTTGTTGAGCAGGGAATGGCTTATCCGTGCTTTATGACGGAGGAGGAAATTTCCGCCGTACGTGAAAAGCAGGAACAGGAAAAGGTACTGCCCGGAATTTACGGAGAGTATGCAAAGTACAGGGATATTACTGCGGAAGAAGCGAAAAAGCTTATAGATGAGGGCAGAGAATATGTCGTAAGACTCAAATCCCCCGGCAAGCCTGACGGCAAGGTGTCATTCAAGGACGCCGTAAAGGGAACGATAGAAATGCCCGAAAATATTCTTGACGTTGTGCTTTTGAAAAAGGACGGAACGCCTACATACCATTTTGCACACGCAGTAGACGATCACCTTATGCACACAACGGACGTTACGAGGGGCGATGAATGGATTTCATCGGCGCCGATACATCTTCAGCTGTTCAGAGTGCTTGGCTTTAAAGCGCCTCGCTATGCGCACATTTCACCGATTATGAAAGAGGACGCTGAAACAGGCGGAAAGAGAAAGCTTTCAAAGCGCAAAGACCCCGAAGCGGCGGTTACGTATTATAAGGAAACGGGTTTCCCGAAAGAGGCTGTGCTTGAATACCTTATGACAATAGCAAATTCAAACTTTGAAGATTGGCGCAGAGCAAACGCAGCCGCTCCGCTTGACGAGTTTAAGTTCAGCCTTTCAAAGATGAGCAAAGCGGGAGCGTTGTTTGACCTTGTAAAGCTTAACGATATAAGCAAGAATTACATCAGCACGCTTGATAAGGAAACGGTGTATAACGAGGCTGTAGAGTGGGCAAAGGATTATAATAAGAAATTATACGATATTCTCACAGCCGATGAAGAATACGCAAAAACGATATTCGGTATAGAGCGCGGAAACGCAAAACCGCGTAAGGATATTGCAAAGTGGTCGGATATAGAGGATTATATTGCATATTTTTATAACGATATATGGGATCGGCAGCGTGACTTTGCGGAGAATGTTTCAAATGCGGACGCAATTGAGATTATAGAAGAATACAAAAAGCTGTACGATCCGTCGGCTCAGTCGGAGGATTGGTTCCCGACAGTGCGTGATATGGCGGAAAAACTCGGCTTTGCGAAAGCTCCCAAGGAATATAAGAAAAATCCCGATATGTATAAGGGACACGTGGGAGATGTTGCCGGAGTTATACGTGTGGCGGCAACAGGCAGAAGAAACACCCCCGATTTGTGCGAGATACTTCATACTCTCGGTGCAGATGAGGTGGAAAAACGCTTTGACGAAGCAATAAAAATTTTGAAAGGGTAAACATAATGGAAGAGTTTGTAAGCAGAAATTTTATACAGGAAGCAATTGATAAGGATTTAGCTGAGGGACATTACAACCACGTGCAGACACGTTTTCCGCCCGAGCCGAACGGATACTTGCATGTGGGACATGCAAAGGCTATATGCATAGATTTCGGAATGGCAAAGCAGTATAAGGGAACGTGCAATCTCCGCCTTGACGACACAAACCCCACAAAAGAAGATACCGAGTATGTTGACGCAATAATGGAGGATATACAGTGGCTCGGATTTCAGTGGGATAAGGTTTTGTATGCGTCGGATTATTTTGACGATATATATAAGGCGGCTGTAAAGCTTATCGAAAAAGGCAAGGCGTATGTGTGCGACTTGTCCGCAGACGAGATAAGAGAGTACAGAGGAACTCTTACGGAGCCCGGCAAGAACAGTCCGTACAGAGAGCGTTCAATCGAGGAAAATCTCGATTTGTTCAAGCGTATGACGGACGGCGAATTCCCCGATGGCGCAAAGGTTTTAAGAGCAAAGATAGACATGGCGTCGCCCAATCTTAATATGCGTGACCCCGTTATATACAGAATTTTAAGAGCGCATCATCACAGAACGGGCGATAAGTGGCTTGTTTATCCGATGTACGATTTCGCACACCCCATTTCCGATACGGTTGAGGGCGTTACACATTCGTTGTGTTCGCTCGAATTTGAGGATCACAGACCGCTCTATGACTGGGTTTTGAGAGAAGTGGGATATGATAAGCCGTCAAGACAGATTGAGTTTGCAAGAATGAACTTAAACTATACTCTCACAAGCAAAAGACGCTGTCTTAAGCTTGTAAAAGAAGGCATAGTTTCAGGTTGGGACGATCCGCGAATGTCAACGATATGCGGAATGAGAAGACGCGGATATACGCCCGAGGCAATAAGGGATTTCTGCGAAAGAATAGGCGTTTCAAAGGCAAACAGCGTAATAGATTTCGCAATGCTCGAAGCCTGCATAAGAGATGACCTTAACAAAAAAGCGCCGAGAGCAATGGCGGTATTAAATCCGATTAAACTTATAATTGATAATTACCCTGAGGATTTGGTAGAGAAGATAGAGGTTGAAGTAAACCCCGAGGACCCGTCAATGGGAACGAGAGAAGTCGAGTTTTCAAAAGAGCTTTATATTGAAGCCGAGGACTTCCGTGAAGAAGCGCCGTCAAAGTATCATAGACTTGTACCCGGCAGAGAGGTGCGCTTAAAGAGTGCGTATTACGTAACCTGCACGGGCTGCGATAAGGACAGCGACGGAAACGTTGTTGCGGTACACTGCACATATGACCCCGAGTCGAAAGGCGGACAGACCCCGGACGGCAGAAAGGTAAAGGGAACAATCCATTTCGTAAGCGCCGCTCATGCGCTTGATGCCGAAATACGCCTTTACGACAGATTATTTACGGTTGAAAACCCGTCCGATGAAACGGGTGTAAACGATTTTACTGATAACTTAAACCCCGACTCGATGATTGTTGTACATCACGCAAAGCTTGAAAGCAATCTCAAAAATGCGGCAGCGGGCGATAAGTTCCAGTTCTTAAGAACGGGATATTTCTGCAAGGATAAGGACAGCACGGACGAAATGCCCGTATTCAACAGAACGGTTGCACTCAAGGACTCGTGGAAGAAGATAGATAAGTAATACGGAGGTCGTAAAAATGGAATACACAAGATTTTTCGCCGACAGAGTTAAGGAAATGAAAGGTTCGGCAATCAGAGAAATGTTTAAAAGAATGGCAGACCCGACAATAATTTCGCTCGCCGGAGGAAACCCGGCGTCGGAGCTTTTCCCGGGAAAAGAGCTTGCCGAAATAGCAAAAGAGGTTTTGGACGAAAACCCGACTCTTGCCTTGCAGTACGGCACAACGGACGGTCACCCAAAAATGAAAGAATGTGCAAAATCGAGAGCATTAAAAGTAAATTCGTATCACGATACGGACGAAATACTTATAATGACGGGCGCAAATCAGGGAATAGATCTCACCGCAAAAGCAGTGCTTAACAAAGGCGATAAGGTGATAGTTGAAAGCCCGAGCTTTGTCGGCAGTTTAAACGCATTCAGAACATACGAGTGCGAGCTTGTGGGCGTTGAGGTTGAGTCTGACGGAATGAATATGGAAAAGCTTGAAGAAGCTTTGAAGAATAACGAAAATGTGAAGATGATATACACAATCCCCACATTCCAGAACCCGACAGGCGTTACAATGTCGCTTGAAAAGAGAAAGAAAATGCTCGAGCTTGCGTCAAAGTACGATGTGCTTATACTGGAGGATAATCCGTACGGCGACCTGCGCTTTGCCGGCGAGGACGTGCCGACGGTTAAATCGCTCGATACGGAGGGCAGAGTTATATATTCCGGCTCTTTTTCAAAAATACTCTCACCCGGTATGCGTTTGGGATATATCGTTGCCGGTGCGGAGCTGTGCGGCAGAATTGAGATTTTGAAACAGGCAAACGATGTACATACGCCTGTTCTTACTCAGCTTATGTGCGTTAAGTTTATGGAAAAATACAATATTGACGATTATATAGAAAAGAACAGAAAGCTGTACGGCGAAAAATGCCGTCTGATGCTTGATACAATGGAAAAATGCTTCCCGAAAGGCAAGGTAACATGGACAGTGCCGGACGGCGGAATATTCCTGTGGTGTACCTGTCCCGGAATAGAAGATATAACGCCCGTTATGAATGCGTGCCTTGAAGAAAAGGTTGCGATTGTGCCGGGATCGAATTTTGAAACGAATATGAAACTCCCGTCAAACAAGTTCAGACTTAATTATTCCTCCGAAACCCCGGAGAGAATAAAGGCAGGAGTGGAGCGTCTCGGCAAGGTTCTTTGCGAGAAGCTTTAAACGCTCAAAAGGCAAATCATATAAACAATGCCGCTTTTGCGGCGGAACGGAGATTAATATGAAAACAGATATGGTTCTCAGTCTGATATTCGCATTGATAATATCATTCGGGTTTACTTTTGCAACTACGCCGCTCGTAAGACGGCTGGCATTTAAAATAGGCGCTATAGACGTACCTCGTGACGGGCGCAGAATGCATAAGAAACCAACGCCGCGAATAGGCGGACTGGCAATAGTTTTCGGATTTTTGGTAGCAACGGTTTGCTTTGCAATTCCGTACTGCGAAAAGCGCGAGCTTTTCGGAACGCTTTTGGGCGTGGCGGTAATAGTGGTAATGGGAGTGGTCGACGACTGCAAGGATTTGCCCGCCGTATTGAAGTTTGTAATACAGATAGCGGCGGCGCTGATTGTAATATTTGTGGGCGGTATAAAAATAAGCGTGTTCACAAACCCGAATATTTTCTCGGACAATCCGTATTGGGTATTGCCCAACTGGCTTTCTATAACGCTTACGGTAATCTGGATAGTGTTTATCACAAACGCCGTAAACTTTATCGACGGACTGGACGGACTTGCCGCCGGCGTAAGCGCAATAATGTCAATTTCATTGGTGTTCATCTCGGTGCGCTCGGGCGAAATCTCGATAGCCATACTCGGTATTGCACTTATGGGCGCATGCTTCGGATTTTTGCCGTTTAATTTTAACCCGGCAAAAATATTTATGGGCGATACAGGCTCGACATTTTTGGGATTTATGCTTGCAACGTTATCCATTCAGGGTGTGTTCAAGTCCTATGCGGTGATTTCGTTTGCCGTACCGCTTTTGATACTCGGCTTACCGCTGTTTGACGCATTGTTCGCAATGTTAAGACGAATGCTGTCGGGAAAAAGCCCTATGGTGGCGGACAGGGGACATCTGCATCACCGCCTTATTGATATGGGATTTTCGCAAAAGCAGACGGTGTTTATACTCTATGCAATAAGCGGTGTTCTCGGAATAACTGCGGTATTGCTTGCGGAAAGCGGTTTCCTGCGTGCACTGCTGCTTGTTATCTGTGTGCTGATATTCCTGCTTATAGGCTCGCTTTTGGGCGCAAACAGCTATACACATCAGCAAAACAGTGATAAACCCAAGGATAAGGAAGATTAATTTTTATATAAAGGAGCAGTATTTTGATGGATAAAATAAAGGTATTGACGGTTTTCGGCACAAGACCGGAGGCAATAAAAATGGCGCCGCTTGCCATAGAACTCGGCAAGAATGAGCATATTATTTCAAAGGTATGCGTTACGGCACAGCACAGACAAATGCTCGATCAGGTGCTTGAAATTTTTAAGGTAAAACCCGATTACGATCTTGACATAATGAAAACGCGTCAGACTCTTGTCGGAATTACCACAAGAGTGCTTGAGGGACTTGACGGCGTTATAAAAGAGGAAAAACCGGATATAATTCTTGTTCACGGCGATACGTCAACAAGCTTTGTTGCGGCGCTGGCGGGATTTTATAATCAGGTCAAGGTCGGTCACGTGGAGGCGGGACTTAGAACATATGATAAATATTCGCCGTTCCCCGAGGAAATGAACCGTCAGCTTACGGGCAGAATTGCCGATATGAACTTTTCGCCGACAAAGCAGAATAAAGCAAATCTCTTAAAAGAAAACATAGACGAAAAGACGATATATATAACGGGTAATACCGTAATTGACGCTTTAAAGACTACGGTAAAAGAGGATTATAAATTCAAGGACGGAGTTTTAAATTCGCTTGATTTCAATAACCGCCGTGTAATAATCGTTACGGCGCACAGACGTGAAAATCTCGGAAAACCGCTTGAGGATATATGCTATGCTCTAAAGCACATAGTGGAAAAATATGCGGATATTGAAATAGTGTACCCCGTTCATCTTAATCCCGCCGTTCGTGAAACGGTATTCGGCATTTTGGGCGAAACGGAGAGAGTACACCTTATAGATCCGCTCGATGTTCTTGAACTTCATAACGCAATGGCGAGAAGCTTTATGGTAATGACCGATTCGGGCGGTATCCAGGAGGAGGCTCCTGCGCTCGCAAAGCCGGTGTTGGTATTAAGAAAAGAAACGGAGCGCCCCGAGGCGGTTGCGGCAGGTACGGTAAAGATAGCAGGTGTTGACCGTGACGAGATAATACGCCTTGCAGAGGAATTGATTGAAAACCCGGACGAATATCACAAAATGGCACACTCCGCAAATCCTTACGGCGACGGCGGCGCATCGGAGCGTATTGCCGAGGCATTGCTGTATGAATTCGGCATTTCGGATAAACGCCCGAAGGACTTTGAGGTATAATAAATTTTACGGAACGGAGAAATTAAATGATAGAGAAAAAGGGAAATATATTTCATATTTCAGCTAAAAATATAAGCTATACCGCGGCGGTAACGGAAAGCGGCAGACTGATACATTCGTATTTCGGAAAGAAAATCCGTGTAAATGAAAACTATAAAACGGATTTTCGGCTCGATGCGGACGTATGGAGCGTTGAAAACAAGATAGGCTACAGCTTTTTCCATGCCGATGAGTATTCGGAGGAATACCCGTCATACGGATATTCCGATTTGCACATTCCGGCATACGAGGCGGAAAACAGCGACGGAAACAGTATATCCGAGCTTTTATATAAGGAACACAAAATCTATGACGGTGTTTATCAAGCAGACGGTATGCCAATGCTTTTTGACGGCAATAATTCGGCGCAGACTCTTGAAATAACATTGGAGGATAAATATACGGGACTTAACGTAATTCTTATCTATACAGTTTTTGAGGAGTACAATGTTATTGCAAGAAGCGTAAGGTTTATAAATACCTCCGATAAAAAGCTTATTCTTAAATCGGCATACAGCTCGTGTTTTTCGCTCAACGGCGGCGAGCGTGACGTTATATATTTCCCCGGAACATGGGGCAGAGAGCGTTCATATACAAGAAACGCCGTAACAATGGGTATGAATATCGAACTCGGCAGTACACGCGGTATGAGCAGTCATGAGATGAATCCGTTTGTAATGATAGCCGACAAAAATGCCGATGAAAACAACGGAAATGTGTATTCGGTGTCGCTTGTATACAGCGGAAATCATTCAACGGCGGTAAATTGCGACCATTACGGACACATACGTATTATGCAGGGCATAAACCCGTTCGGATTTGAGTGGGAACTTGGCGGCGGTGGAACGTTTGACACACCGCAGAGCATTATGTGCTTTTCGGACTGCGGAATAGGCGGAATTTCACGTGAGCTTTCGGATTTGTACCGTAACAACCTCTGCCGCAGTAAATGGACAAAAAAGGAGCGTCCGATACTTATAAACAACTGGGAAGCTACATATTTTGATTTTAACGAAGAAAAAATACTCAATATAGCAAAGAAAGCAAAGGAAACGGGCATAGAGCTGTTCGTTCTTGACGACGGCTGGTTCGGCAAGCGTGACGATGACAAATCCTCGCTCGGCGACTGGTACACCGATATTAGAAAGCTTCCTTCGGGAATAGAGGGACTGGCGAAAAAGGTGACGGAGCTCGGCATTAAGTTCGGACTTTGGTTTGAGCCGGAAATGGTGAGTCCCGATTCGGATCTGTACCGTGCGCACCCCGACTGGGCAATAAGCGTAAACGGCAGAACCCCCGTGCAGATAAGAAATCAGTATATACTTGATTTAAGCCGTGATGAGGTTTGCGATTATGTTATAAACGCTGTGAGCGATGTGCTTGAAAAGGCTGATATTTCCTATGTAAAATGGGATATGAACCGTCAAATGACGGAAATGCCATGTTACGGATATAACCATAAATACGTTCTCGGATATTATAAAATAATGTCCGCCATAACGGAAAGGTTCCCCGATGTGCTGTTTGAAGGCTGCTGCAGCGGCGGCGGAAGATTTGACGCAGGCGTTTTGGCGTATATGCCGCAGATTTGGACAAGCGATAACTCCGATGCGATTGCAAGACTTAAAATACAGTATTCAACATCGATGGGTTATCCCGTATCGTCAATTTCGGCGCACGTAACGGCTTCGCCAAATCACCAGAACGGACGTATAACTCCGCTCAAAACACGTGCAGATGTGGCATATGCCGGAGTTTTCGGTTACGAACTGGATATAACAAAAATGGCGGACGATGAAATCGAAACCGTTAAGGAGCAGATTGCACGTGATAAGGAAATACGCAAGTTTATCCAAAACGGAGATATGTACAGGCTTGTAAGCCCGTATGAAAGTGATTACTGCTCGTGGGAGGTTGCGGCAAAGGACAAAAGCGAAGCGTTTGTTATGACGTGTCGGATTATGTCCGTTTTGGGTGACGATCATTTTCAGGAGATGCGAATTTTCCTTAAAGGTCTTGCCCCCGATGCGGATTATCTTGATAAGGAAAGCGGTCTGATATACGGCGGCGATGACCTTATGTACAGAGGTATTGTGCCGAAGTACGGCAAAGTAGAAGATTTTTCTACTAATATAATGCATCTTGTAAAACTCAATAAATAATACGAATTAGGAGAGTGCCGTAATGGGATTTTTAATCAGAACAATTGAAATGTTTTTGGTAAGTGTTGCACCGTCGGCAATCAGTCTTTGGCTGACGCTTAATAGAATAAATAGTGACAGTCCTGTAGCATGGCGGTTTATGTGTATGGGTTCGTTTGTTATATGCGTTTTGGGTAATATACATTACTGGCGGTCGTATATTATTGCTACGGGAAATGACAAAAAAGCTTTTTATCTTTCAAATTTAGGCGCATTTGCCGTATTTGCGGCGGGAGTCCCGATACTTACGATATTTGCGGATAATGAAGTGTTCTGTGCGGTGTACGGAGCGTTGAGAGGTTTTGAAATGTTTAATAATATGCCTACGGCGCTCAGTAATATAATATCCCTTGTGATTTTGTTTATATGTATGATCCTTACGAAAATAATAGTCGGCAGAGGCGTTGATCAGGATATAGCTATGCAAAGGGAAGCGCTTGAGGCTGATGAGGATATTGACTGAAAAAAAGGAGCTGTAAAAATTTACAGCTCCTTTCAGATTGTAGACAAACCATCTAAGGTTTGTCTTCTTTGTTATCGGGAGTTTGAGGTGCTAACCTCAAGTTTAAATCATTTCTGACGACAGGCTCAGCTCCTTTTTTTTATCTTATCGGGACTTCGATGAGAGTAACATCACCGGGGGCAAGAGTTATGTCTATTTCAAATTTGTTATTTACGGCTCTTACGATTTGAGTGCTTTTAATCATTTCCGATTTTTCTTCAAGGAATGCAAGCGTTTTTCTGTTTATAAACTCGGGACTGCCGCATTTTATCCACCATTCGTATACACTTCCGCTGTCGTCGCATATCGATGTTGTGTCGCAGAAAAGTGTTTCGCTTAATGCTTGCGGAATTTCGACTGTTATATCCGCATTGCCCTGATTTTCGGTATCAGGCTCCGTATAATAATATACAAGCGCTCTGAATATCTTTTTTTGTTCGTCATATGTACTCAGTACGCCGCAGCCGTCCGTTTTGTCGGTAAATGTGTTCGGCACGTAATTTCCCTCAAGCTTGCCAAGAAGTAAAAACGCATTGTAACTGCTTTTCGGAATATCGTTTATGTTAATCATTCCATATCCGCCGTGGAACGGTATGTAATGAAAGCCCTGCTCCTGGTATATGTCGGACAAATTCCAGTAGAGCGAGCCGTCTATTATATCGCCGAGGTCGTCAAACATTTTAACGATAAACGCCGCGTTGTTCTTTTCGTCGTGGTTAAACGCCATAGGACCGGCACTGGAATTCCATTCGCCCATGATAAGCGGTACGCCTTTTAATGAAGAATTGTCAATAAGCTGTTTTGTATGGTTGTACAGCTCATACATAACGTTTGAGTTCTGCAGAGTAACATCGCCGTAATCGCTGTCGAGAAAGGCAAGGTCGCTCGGGTATGCATGGGTTGAGATAAAATCGCACGGTACATTGTTCTTTTCGACGTAATCGATAAATTTGTCTATCCACAGGCACTTGCTCGTCGCAGGTCCGCCCACGATAAGCGAATTATCGGCTTTTCTTACCGATAAGACGGTGTTCTTGTACAGCTCAAGATAATCCTCAAGCCCGATATTTAGGTCAGGCTCGTTCCATACTTCAAAATACCATTGCCGTATACATTCCAAGCCGTATCTTTCGATAAAATGCATTATCATTCTGTAAATAAGCTCATTCCACTTCGGGTATGATGACGGTGCGGAAAGCTCCGCATGATAATAATTAACGTGTATTCCCTTGTCGGTTGAAAGCTCAACAGGGCAGTATCCTATTTCGAGAAACGGCAAAAGTCCGCATTCAAGCACCTTGTCGAATATCTTGTCAATTTTCGTGAAGTCAAGCACTAAATTTCCGTTGCTGTCCTCACTGTATACGCCTGTATTGGGCGATATTATGTTGTGAAAGCGGACGTACTTAAATCCGCACTCGCGCTGTCCCTTAAGAGCGTGCGACGGCAAATCCTCACGCAGCCATAACGGCGCATGGCAGGTATTGATGCCAAAGCTCCACAGCGGTCTTACGGGTTTTAATTTCTCCTTTGTATTGCATATTATTTTCATCTTAGTCCCTCCGTTTTATAATTTTTTTTGCGAAATTCAGACGGGGTTATCCCCGTTTCTTTCTTGAAGAAAGAAGAAAAGTAATGGCTGTTTTCGAATCCGAGTATCTGAGCAATCTCGCGTATTGAAGAATTTGTTTCCGAGAGCAGATACTTTGAGGCATTTACACGTTTTCTCAAAATGTATTTGTACGGCGTTATGCCAAACTTTTCTTTGAATATATGAATGGCGTATTGCTTGGTGCAGAAGCAGTTGTCAACAATTGTGTCGAGATTGATGTCAAACGCAGCGCTGTCGTCTATTGCAAACTTTATTCTGTCTGAGATGTCGCAAAGCTGTAATTCTATATTGTGCTTTGCGGTTGCCGCCTGCTGAACAAGCCTTAAAAACAGACCGGAACACTGCCTGAATACCTCGCTTTTTGTGAGACTCCTGTCAAGCGAAAGTGTGTAAATATCATTAAAAATCTTCTCGGCATGCGGTGTTTGGATTATCTGCATTTCGGTAAGCCGATACGATGCAAGCACGTTTGCTACAAGCTCTCCGTCGCATACAAACCAAACCTTTTCGCAGGGGTCGGCGTCGGTTGAGTATATAAAATGACGGTCGCCCTTTGGGAGCAAGATAAGGTCACGGCTTGCGGCTGCTTCAACCGTGCCGTCAATATCATAATACGATTTACCGCTCAGTATATATTCAAAGGCGCAATAAGGACACCTCGGACGATCTATTATGTAGTCGCCGCCGCAGTGCGAAAAACCGGTATCAATCAGCATAAACGGAAGTATATGTTCGCTGAAGAACGGATTTCCGATTTCAGTTGTTTCCATGCAAATCACCACGCATTCTTTATATAAGTATAAATTATAAAAAATCACGTGTCAACCGATCATGAAGATGTATTAATTTTTTATACCAAAGTCATTAATTTTTTCGATTTTTTATACAGGAATATTTTTCTGTTTCCTGTGCAACCTAAAGATATTACCGATTACAGAAAGGAAAATATTTATGAGCGTAAGAACAGACCTTGCCGTTGAGGCTCACGAAATAAAAAGCAAAGAAACGGCGGAGGAAATAGAAGGAGTAACGGCGGATAAAGAGGAACAAAACGGAATATCGCTCACACGTGTGCGGATAACGAGCGAAAGCGCATCAAACCTCCTCGGAAAAGCACAGGGAACATATATCACAATAGAAACGCCTAATCTCCGTTACGGTATGGAGGATCATGAGGCGGCAGCCGATATAATAGCTAAGGAAATAACCGATATGGCAGATATAACCGAAAACACCACAACGCTTATCGTAGGGCTGGGAAACCGTGACATTACGCCCGACGCTTTGGGGTGTGCGGTGGTTTCGGACATTTTTATAACAAATCATCTGCACGAGGGGATAAAAAGCGCAATAGGCGAAAATATAAGCAGTGTGTGCGCAATAGCGCCGGGTGTACTCGGCACAACGGGTATTGAAACGGTAGAGATTATAAAAGGAATTACGGAGAAAATAAAACCGCAGCTTGTTATCGCCGTGGACGCGCTTGCCGCCGCCGATATACGCCGTGTCAGCACAACCATACAGATAGCCGATACGGGAATACAGCCGGGAGCGGGAGTGGGAAATGACCGACGCGGGCTTAACGAGGAAACGCTCGGCGTGAAAGTCATAGCCATAGGCGTGCCGACGGTAATCGACGCCGAATCGGTGTGCAATATGGAAATCCCCGATGAGCTTGCACCGCTTATCGTTACCACAAAGGATATAGACCTCGTAATAGAGCGAATGGCAAAAACGGTGGCGTGCGGAATTAACAGAGCGCTTCAGCCGAAATTGTCGCACGAGGAGATAGAAAGCTATATAAGATGATTGACATATCACGGAAAAGAGTGTAAAATATATATATCACAACAGAAAGGAAACGATGCTTTGTATGATAAACATAAATTCAAACATACGTCTGCATTATCTGCCGTTTGAAAAGCTTAAAACAACGGTGGCAGGCGTATATATACACAGACCTCTCAATGAGGAGGAGGCGTCTTACAATGCGCTTTTGCCGTTCGTTTTAAAGCGCGGGTGCGGACTTTGCCCGAATACGGAAAAAATATCGGAGTATCTTGAAGAATTGTACGGTGCGAGCCTTTATGCGTCTGTGCCGAAGAACGGCGAGGATCAGGCGATATACCTTGAAGCAGAGGTGATAAACGACAGATACTCGCCCGAAGGCGAACCGCTTATGTCAAAAACGGCAGATTTACTGCTGTCGGTAATTTTTGATCCCGTTCTTGAGGACGGGGCGTTCAGACGTGATTTTGTAGAACAGGAAAAAAAGATAGCGATTGAGCGCATAGAGGCTGTCAAGAACGATAAGCGCCAATACGCCTCCACACGCTGCAAAGAGGAAATGTGTGAGGGCGAGCCATTTGCCGTGTCGGGATTTGGAACGGTTGAGGGCATAGGCGTAATTACGCCCGAAAGCTTATATGCATATTATAAGAAGATAATAACCTCGTCCGTGATAGATGTTTTCGTGTGCGGCGAGGGCGATGCGGAAAGTATAGCAAAGCGCATAAAGCTTAAAACAGACGGTATGTCCTTTACAGAGGCGCATCTGCCGCATATGGAAATATCAAAGCCGAAAGCGGAGGTTAAGAAAACCGTTGAAAAAATGGACGTTGCGCAGGGCAAAATGGCAATCGGTTTTAAAACCAATATTGCGGCGGACTCAAAGGAATACCCGGCATTGCGTGTGATGAACAGCATATTCGGCGCGGGAGCGCATTCAAAGCTGTTCAATAACGTGCGTGAAAAGCTCAGTCTTGCGTATTATGCGTCATCAATGCTCGTAAGGTACAAGGGACTGCTTATTGTAAATTCGGGTATAGAGTTCAAAAATTTTGAAAAAGCATATGATGAAATACTCGTTCAGCTTGAAAATATCAAAAACGGCGACATTTCCGATGAGGAGTTCAATTCAAGCGTAAGTGCTATAATAAACAGCATAGAGGAAGCAAAGGACGATCAGCGTGCATTGCAGAAATACTGCGTTGCAAGGGAAATAATGGGATTAGAGGCGGATCTTGAGGCGGACAAAAAAGCAATTTTGCAAGTGACGAAAGAGGACGCCGCAAGAGCGGCACAAAAGCTTACTCTCGATACTGTGTATTTCCTTACGGGAAAGGAGGAAGCGTAAATGAAACTTGCAAAGAAAGAAAATAATGCGGCGGGCGAAGTGCTTTATTTCGGAAAGCACCCTTCGGGGCTTGATATTATAATCGTCCCCAAACCGGGATACAGCAGTACCTATGCGATATTCGGAACAAAATACGGTTCGGTGGATTCAGAATTTGTTGTTCCGGGCGATGCGGAGGCGACAAAAGTTCCCGACGGTATAGCACATTATCTGGAGCATAAAATGTTCGACCAGCCTGACGGCAGTAATGTGTTCGATAAATTTTCAAAATACGGCGGAAACGCAAACGCTTTCACAAGCTTTAATATGACGGCGTATCTTTTCTCGGCAACGTCGAATATAGAGGAAAATCTTGCGGCTTTGCTCGATTACGTGCAGTCGCCGTATTTCACAAAGGAGAGCGTGGAAAAGGAACAGGGAATAATCGGACAGGAAATAAGAATGTACGATGACAGCGGAACATGGCGTGTGTTCTTTAATTTCCTGGAATGCCTGTATAATGAGCACCCCGTGAAAAAGGATATTGCGGGAACGGTGGAAAGCATAAGCCATATCACTGCCGATTATCTGTATAAATGCTACAATACCTTCTATAATTTGTCCAATATGGCGCTTGTTGTTGTGGGCAATGCAGAACCCGAAAAGATACTTGAAACGATAGAGCGGGGGATAAAGGAAAACAAGCCGTTCAAAGAGGAGATAAAGCGCATTTATCCGAAAGAGGACGAAAAAATCGCAAAGCCGTATGCGGAGCAGAAACTGAGCGTTGCCGCACCGCTGTTTATGACGGGATTTAAGGACAACGATACCGGCTATGACGGCGAAGCATTGCTTAAAAAGGATATAGAAATGAATGTGCTTTTGCGCATGATATTCGGCAAAAGCTCGCGCCTTTACAAAAAATTATACGAGAGCGGGCTTATAAATCCGCAGTTTGAGTTTGAGTATACAATGCAGCCGGATTACGGATTTTCCTCAATAAGCGGAGAGTCTAAGGATCCGAAAAAGGTGTACGAGCTTATGATTGAGGAGATAGAAAAGCTCCGCACCGAGGGACTTGACAAGTCGGCATACGAGCGCAGTAAAAAGGTAATATGGGGCGAGTATATCCGCACGCATAACGATGTTGAGGAATATGCCGGAAATCTCTTAAGACTTCATTTTATGAACATTGATTTTTCGGATTACGGCAAGGTGTACAAGTCCGTGACCTTTGACAGTGTGAAAAAGCGTTTTGAAGAACATTTCAAAAAAGAAAATTCCGTACTGTCGGTGGTAAATCCGATATAGAACAAAAAGGAGAGCAAAACGCTCTCCTTTTGCGCAGTTTGTTACAAAAGTATAACGAAAAATTGTAGTGTTTTAACATATATATTCATTTTGCACCAAAAAACGATAAAAGAATTGCAAAATTTATTAATGTAACTAAAAATGATATTTTATCTCTTGACAATCGGTTTTTTAGTGATAAAATGTGGTTGTGGAACAATTATATGAAAGGGGTCCTTTTAATCTATGGGCAAGAAGAAACGAAACGTCAGTATTGCGGTCTTTGCAATCTTTATCCTTCTTTTTACGGCAGGATCGTTTCTGACAAAGGGATTTTCGGGTGAAAAGGAGTCTATTCAGGCGGTTATGCGTGACGCTGTTTTGCATGACGGCGCAAAGGTAAGCTTTTTCGGACTTAAGGACGTAAATCCGGGTCTTATTTCAGCTTATACCGTAACGGCTTTGCTGTTCGTGTTTGCGCTTATTGTCAGAATATTTGTCATTCCGAGGTTCAAGACGGTTCCGGGCAAATTCCAGACGGTGCTGGAGGAGGCGGTCGGATTGTTTGATAATCTGGCGAAAACCAACAGCCCCGGAAGAAATACGTTTCTCGGTGCGTATGTGTTTACTACCGGTGCGTATGTGTTTGTGGGAACGCTGTTCGAGCTTTTCGGACTTCAGGCGGTAACTACCACGGGAGGCTCAATATCGATGCCGGCTCCGCTGTCGGATATAAACGGTGCGATATGTATGGGCTGTCTGTCGTATCTTATTATACTGTCGGGAGGAATTGCCGGAAACGGAATAAAAGGCGTAGGAAAGACCTTAAAGGAATTTTCACTGCCGCTGTCTATGAGCTTCCGACTGTTCGGTGCATTACTAAGCGGTGCTCTCGTAACGGAGCTTGTTTATTACTATGCAAATCTGAGCTATGTATTTCCTGTGCTTGTAGGCGTGCTGTTCACTTTATTGCACGCACTCATTCAGGCATATGTCCTTACATTGCTTACTGCTATTTTCTACGGTCAGGTAACTGCACCGTCGGAAAAGAAGCATTAATATATATAAAAGGGGCATATGCCCCGACAATCAAAGAGTACATATTTTGGAGGTAATTATTATGAAAAAGAACACAAAGAGATTATTCGGTACATTATTTGCACTGGCTGCATTGTTTGCATTTGCGCTTACCGCATATGCGGAAGGTGACGCAAGCGGTGCATCGGTAGCAGGCTTTAAGGCAATCGCAGCAGGGGTTGCAATCGGTCTTGCGGCTGCCGGCGGTGCGGTAGGTATGGGGCTGGCAATAGCTAAGTCGGCAGAGGGGATTTCACGTCAGCCGGAGGCTGAGGGCGCAATCAGAACAAGCCTTATGCTCGGTCTTGTGTTTGTCGAAACGGCAATCATTTATGCACTTGTTGTTGCAATTCTTGTCATCTTCGTTCTTTAATAAATACTACGGTAAAGGTTGTGAAAAATGATGAGTAATATTCCGCTTAATATAGATTATCAGCAAATTTTCCTTCATCTTCTGAACTTTGTTATACTTTTTGCCGTTATGTATTTCCTGCTTTATAAGCCGGTTAAGAACTTTATGGATAAAAGAAAAAAATTTTACGAAGACAGGGAAAATGAAACGGCTAAAAATTTAAAAGAAGCCGAGGATATGAAAAAAGCATATACGGAAAAGCTGGAAAAAGCAGAAGAAGAAATCAATGAATACAGAGTAAACGCTCATAAAAAGGTTGCGGAGGATAATGAAAGAAGTATCCGCCGTGCCAAGGAGGAAGCGGATAAAATCGTGAAAGACGCACGTGAAAACGCTGAAAACGAGCGTGACAGAATATTAGAATCCTGCAACGCCGACATTCAGTCAATGGTGACGGACGCTGCGGAAAAGCTTGTTCTGAAATCTACGGCGGGCGACGCTTACGATCAGTTCCTTTCAGCCGTTGAAAGGGGTAATGACGATGAGTAAGAATGATGAAAAGTTAAAGGGTATAATCTATTCTTCGGCAAAGCCCACAGACGAGCAAATGGCACGGTTCAAGGCTTTTTTGCAGAAAAAGTATGACGGCGCCGACGAAGTTGAGTGGCAGGAAAGCGACGCTTTCCCCGGCGGCTTCAGACTTGAAGTGGGTCATGATGTGTATGACTGGAGCGTAAACGGACGTTTCAGACAGCTCCGTGACGCTCTTATGAATATCCCGAAAACAAACGGAAACGTTATTCCGCTTTTGAAGGAAACGATTAACGAATGGACGCCCGAAGCGCTTGCCGAGGAGGTCGGCGAGGTAATATTCGTCGGCGACGGTATTGCCGAGGTTTCGGGACTGGAAAATGCCGAATACGGCGAGATACTTCTGTTTTCGTCGGGCGTAAGAGGTATGGTTCAGGACCTTAAAGAGGATAAAATCGGCTGCGTGCTTTTTGACTCCGATAACGACGTGTACGAGGGTTCTTCCGTAAGAAGAACCGGTAAAACCGCCGGTGTTCCGGTAGGCGAAGCATTTATCGGCAGAGTTGTCGACAGTCTCGGCGCACCGATAGACGGTAAGGGTGATATTAAGGAGGACGCTTTCTTCCCGATTGAAAACCCCGCACCGGGCATTCTTGACAGACAGCCCGTAAACAAACCGCTCGAAACGGGACTTCTTGCGATTGACTCAATGTTCCCGATAGGACGGGGTCAGCGAGAGCTTATAATAGGCGACCGTCAGACGGGAAAAACGGCTATTGCACTTGATACGATAATCAACCAAAAGGGCAAGGGCGTTATATGCATATACGTTGCAATAGGTCAGAAAGCAAGTTCGGTTGCACAGCTTGTAAGAAATCTTGACAAGCGTGGCGCAATGGAATACACAATAGTGGTAAACGCAGGCGCAAGCGATCCGGCGCCTTTGCAGTATATCGCACCGTATGCAGGCTGCGCTATGGGCGAATACTTTATGAAAAATGGCAAGGACGTTCTCATTGTGTATGACGATTTGTCAAAGCACGCCATAGCGTATCGTTCACTGAGCCTTTTGCTTGAACGTTCACCGGGACGTGAGGCATATCCGGGCGACGTGTTCTACTTACATTCAAGACTTCTGGAACGTTCGGCGCATCTCAGCGACGAACTGGGCGGCGGAAGTATGACGGCACTGCCTATAGCGGAAACGCAGGCGGGAGATGTATCGGCATATATCCCGACAAACATAATATCTATCACAGACGGTCAGATATTCCTTGAAAGCAGTCTGTTCTTTGCAGGTCAAAGACCGGCGGTAAATGTCGGACTTTCGGTTTCGCGTGTCGGCGGCGATGCTCAGACAAAGGCGATGAAATCATCATCGGGTACACTTCGTCTTGACCTTGCACAGTATCGTGAAATGGAAGTGTTCACGCAGTTTGCGAGTGATTTGGACGATACCACAAAGGCACAGCTTTTCTACGGACAGGGACTTATGGAGATGCTTAAACAGCCGCAGTATAATCCGCTCTCGCAGCATAGACAGGTAATAATACTCGTGTGTGCGCTTGCGCATCAGCTTTTAGGTATAAAGCGTGAGAATATAGGCGAGGCTCTCAAAGCGCTTACCGCATATTTTGAGGAAAATTATGCGGATTTGTGCAGCCGCATAGACGCCGAGGGAAAGCTTTCGGACGAGGACAGACAGCTGATTTTACAGACCGGTGAAAAGGTACTCTCAAAACTGAAGGAGTCTAATGTAAAAGAGGAGCAGTGATAGTATGCCGAGTACGAAGGAAATAAAAAATCATATATCAAGCGTAAAGGATACGAAAAAAATCACAAACGCAATGTATCTGATTGCCTCTACAAAAATGCGTAAGGCAAAGGGCGAGCTTGATCTTACACGGCCGTATTTCAGTGCTTTAAAGGGCGAGATAAAGCGTATTTTCAGAATATCCGAGGATATTCACAATAAATACTTCTATCCGCCGCAGGGTGAGCCTGAGCTTAACGGCTGTAACGGTTATCTTGTCATCACGGCTGATAAAGGTCTTGCCGGCGCATACAATCAGAATGTTATTAAGGAAGCCGTAAAGCTTATGAAGGAGCATAGTGCGGCAGGGCATAAGGCGGATAAGCTTTTTGTTGTCGGCGAATACGGCAGACATTATTTCGCCTCGCATAATATACCGATTGAGCAGAGCTTTTTGTACACCGCTCAAAATCCGACATTGCACCGTGCAAGGGAGATAACAACGATACTTCTCGACTTGTACAACAGAGGCGAGCTTGATAAAATCTATATAGTATATACCGATTTCGCAGGCGGACTTAACGAGCAGGCTTGTTCGACAAGACTGCTCCCGTTCCACCGTGCGGATTTTATAACGGATACGGTTGAAAAAGCCGTAACGAGACCGTTCGATTTTTATCCGTCTATCGAAACGGTGCTTGATAATATTGTTCCGAGTTATGTATCGGGATATATCTACAGTGCGCTGATAGACAGTTTCTGCAGTGAGCAGAACGCCAGAATGACGGCAATGGATTCTGCAAATCAGAATGCGCAGAAGCTTCTTTCGGAACTGTCGGTTGAATACAATCATGTCCGTCAGGGCGCAATAACTCAGGAAATAACGGAAATATCTTCGGGCGCAAAGGCGCTTGCAAGAAAGAAATCAAAGTAGAAGGAGGCGCTGCAAAATGACAGGTATTGTAGTGCAGGTATCGGGATCGGTAATAGACGTCAGATTTGACGAGGGCAAGCTGCCCAAAATCAGAGAAGCGCTTACCGTAGAGGTTGACGGTGAAAAGCGTGTAATGGAGGTTGCTCAGCATATAGGCAACGGCACCGTAAGATGTATAATGCTTGCGCAGAGCGACGGACTCCGCCGCGGTATGGAGGCTGTGGCAACGGGCGATTGCATAACCGTTCCGGTAGGCGAGTGTACTCTCGGCAGAATGTTTAACGTGTTCGGCGACCCGATAGACGGCGAAGCGCCGATTGATGAAAAAAACGAGCGTTGGCCGATACACAGAAAAGCACCGCCGTTTGACGAGCAAAGCCCGACAGTCGAAATCCTCGAAACGGGTATAAAGGTAATCGACCTTTTGGAGCCGTACCCCAAGGGCGGTAAAATAGGACTTTTCGGCGGCGCAGGCGTCGGAAAGACGGTACTTATTCAGGAGCTTATTCATAACGTTGCAATGGAACACGGCGGTTACTCGATATTTACGGGAGTCGGTGAGCGTTCGAGAGAAGGTAACGATTTGTGGCGTGAAATGAATGAGAGCGGAGTTTCGAGCAAAACCGCACTTGTGTTCGGTCAGATGAACGAGGCTCCGGGCGTAAGAATGAGAGTTGCGCTTTCGGGTCTTACGATGGCAGAATATTTCAGAGATAAGGAAAATAAGGACGTACTTTTGTTTATTGATAATATTTTTAGATTTGTCCAGGCGGGCAGTGAGGTTTCAACACTTCTCGGCAGAATGCCGTCGGCGGTAGGTTATCAGCCAACGCTTGCGGAGGAAATGGGCGCTTTGCAGGAGCGTATAACGTCAACGTCAAACGGTTCTGTAACGTCTGTTCAGGCGGTTTACGTACCGGCGGACGACTTGACCGACCCTGCTCCGGCAACAACGTTCTCGCACCTTGACGCAACAACGGTTTTAAGCAGAAAGATTTCCGAACAGGGTATTTATCCCGCAGTCGATCCGCTTGAATCAAGTTCACGTATTCTCGAGGCGGATATTGTCGGCGAAAAGCATTATGAAATCGCAAGACGTGTGCAGGAAATACTCCAGAAGTACAGAGAATTGCAGGATATTATAGCTATTCTCGGTATGGAGGAATTGAGTGAGGAGGACAAGAACACGGTAACACGTGCGAGAAAAGTTCAGAGATTTCTTTCACAACCTACGCACGTTGCCGAGAAATTTACCGGTATTCCGGGAATATACGTTCCGCTTTCCGAAACGCTCAGAGGCTTTGAAGCGATTATAAACGGCGAAGCCGACGAATATCCGGAGGCAGCTTTCTATAATGTCGGAACGATAGATGATGTTAAAAAGAAAGCCGAGAAAATAAGGAACGGTGAAATATAATGAATACGTTTAAGCTTGTGTTCCTTGCATCGGATAAGCCGTTTTACGAGGGCGAGTGCGAGTCGCTCGAAGTGCCGACCGACGCAGGACAGTACGGAGTGCTGGCAAATCATATGAATTTGATTTCCGCAATCATTCCGGGTACGCTGAAATTCAGAATACCCGGTGAGGAAACATTCCGCATTGCGGCGGTGTCGCAGGGACTTATGAAGATTGAGGACAACGAGGTGCTTATCCTTGCTGATACGGCGGAGCACCCGGAGGAAATTGATATAAATATTGCCAAGCGTGACGCCGAGGAAGCGAAAGAGGCAATATTGCAGAAAAAGAGTATTCAGGATTATAAATCCGCTCAGGCGAAAATGGCAAGAGCAGTTAACCGACTGAGAGTTAAAAAAAGTAAATATAATTAATGTTTCGTATTATGAAAACACAAAACACCCCAACGGTATGTACCGTTGGGGTGTTCTGCGTTTTTTTGTTTATGCCGCCGCCCCTTATAGTCTCTTTTGAACTAATATAGATTGCGTATATATTGCCGTAGGGCAGGGGCTTGCTCCTGCCGAAAGAGATAGCGTCCGCAATTTTTTCGTTATGCCTGTAATTCACCCGTCGTTCCAAAACAAAAACAATTTTTACGGCTTGTTGTATATTTTTTTTAAAACAAAGAAAACTAAGAAAAAAAACGGAAAGGACAACAAAAATGAATCAAAGATTGGGAAATCAAACCGTTACATTCGGCAAACCGCCCGTAATTTACGAAACGGCGGCAATAGCCGGTGTGAAAGAGGGCGAGGGACCGCTTGCCGAAAGCTTTGACACTGTACTTACGGACGATACTCTCGGGGAGGCGTCATGGGAAAAATCCGAGAGTACGCTCCAGCGAGAAACGGCGCTTACGGCGCTTAAAAAGGCGGAGCTTTCGCCGTCCGATATTAATTACGTTCTTGCCGGGGATTTGCTTAATCAGTGCGTGGGCGCACATTACGGTATGCGTGAGATGGAAATCCCGTTCCTCGGACTGTACGGCGCATGCTCGACAATGGCGGAGAGTATGTCCATAGGCGCAATGCTTATAAGCGGCGGATATGCGGATTATACAATGTGCGTTACGTCAAGCCATTTTTGCAGTTCGGAAAAACAGTTCAGAAACCCTCTCGAATACGGCGGACAGCGCACACCTTCCGCACAGTGGACAGTCACGGGCGCGGGCTGTGCCATTCTTTCAAAGAGCGGACAAGGACCTGTTATAACTCACGTAACAACGGGAAAGATTGTCGATAAGGGAATAAGCGATATAAGCAATATGGGTGCGGCAATGGCTCCGGCGGCGATAGATACGCTTACGGCGCACTTTAAGGATACGGGTTTTTCACCGAACGATTATGATTTAATTCTGACGGGTGATTTGGGCGTTATCGGTTCGGACATACTGGAGGAATTAATGCTTGAAGAAGGTTACGATATACGTGAAAATCATAAGGATTGCGGAAAAATGATTTTTGATATAGAAAAACAGGACGTTCACGCCGGGGGAAGCGGCTGCGGCTGCTGCGGAAGTGTGTTCTGCGGACATATAATGAAAGAACTGCGTGCGGGAAAATATGAGCGGATACTCCTTATGGCAACGGGTGCGCTTATGAATCCGATGACGGTCGAGCAGGGCGAAACAATTCCCGGTATTGCGCACGCACTAACGATTGCAATGAAAGGATAAACAGAATTATGGATTATTTAAAGGCGTTTGTAATAGGCGGATTGATATGCGTTATAGGTCAGATTTTAATAGATAAAACAAAGCTTACTCCGGCGAGAATATTGGTAACGTTCGTTGTTGCAGGTGTGTTTTTACAGCTAATACGTGTGTACGAACCGCTTGTAAAGTTTGCCGGAGCGGGCGCAACGGTGCCGCTTACGGGATTTGGGTATAATCTTTGCAAGGGTGTGTATAAAGCGGTGTCGGAACAGGGAGTGCTCGGAATATTTACGGGAGGACTCACCGCCGCCGCAGGCGGAATTTCTGCGGCGATAGTGTTCGGTTTTCTTGTGGCGGTTATTTTCCGCTCAAAATCAAAAAAATAAGATTGGGACGATGCTTGCATCGTCCTTTGTGTTTTGTATAAAAAATTAATAATCATAAATCGCTTGGCAAAAACTGTTTACAAATTAAAATTTTTGTGATATACTGTTTATGCTGCACATTCTGAATATTGTTGAGGTTTACGTTAGGTAAAAGCGTAAGCTTTGATTGTCATATCCTCAACAATAAACAGGAATGAATGTGTAGCAGCAAAAAAATCGAAGCTGTGCGTTTTTCGGTGTGCGGCTTCGGTTAAATGAGTATAAGGAAGTTTAAAGAAATGACGATACAATGGGATTTGCTCGTTGTATCGTCTCATTGTTTATCAAATAAAAATATTTAGATAGCTAATTCTTCTGTATGCTGTGATACATCTATAAGACCGATTGCGGTATAGTAAATGTCAATCTGCTGTATTCTCTGACCGCTTGACTTATCTACTGCGTGGACTTTGATTTTGTCAATTAAATCATTTACCACTCTTGCCGATAATTCTTTGATTTCGGTATACTGACGGACTATATTCAGAAAATACTCCACATTGTCAACCTGTTCGGATTCTTGGTTTAATTCAAGTTTAAGTGCTTCTGTATCTGATATAAGCTGTTTTTGCTCCCTTTCATAATCGGCTGACAGTTTGGCAAACCGTTCATCACTTAGCTTTCCGCTGATGTTGTCCTCGTAAATCCTTTTGAATATTCCGTCAAGCTCTGAAATACGCTTTTTGTTAGCTTCAAGCTTTTTTCTGCGTAAAGAAATTTCCTTTTTCTTGTCTTTTGCAGATTTATCAACAAGACTTTTTACAAAGTCACTTTCAAAAGATTGCAGATATGCAAGCATTGTCTGAACCTGTGTGAGAACAATATCATATAAAACGCTTTCTCTGATATAGTGTACCGTGCAGCTACCCGTGTTTCCCTTGTAATTGGAACAAACGAAATAGTCATGATCCTCTTTATGGGATTTGGAAGTACAGTAATATAGCTTTGCACCGCAGTCTGCACATTCAAGCAGTCCGGCAAAAATACTTTTCTTTCCCGACTTTGTGTAACGGCGTTTATTCTTGCGTAACTCCTGAACCTTTTCCCATACTGGGATTTCAATAATGGCAGGGTGTGTGTTCTCGAATATCATCCAATTTTCTTTGGATTGCCGTACTTTCTTGTGGGTTTTGTAGTTTTGCGTAGCGGTTCGAAAATTCACTGTATGTCCTATGTAGGTCATATTTTCAAGTATTCCTGCGACACTTCGGTTACACCACACATTGCTCATATCACTTTTTACTCTGCAAGGCATTCCGTGTTCTCTGAAATATACCATTGGTGTTGAAATGCCCTCTGCGGTTAGCTGTTTTGCTATTTTACCCGGACCTTTTCCACACATACATAATTCAAAGATATATTTCACAACCTTTGCGGCTTCCTCGTCAATGATAATCTCTTTTGGATTGTCGGGATTTGCTTTGTAGCCGTAAGGGATAGCAGAGCCTAAACGCTGTCCCGATTCGCCTTTTGCTTTGAACACAGCCTGAATTTTCTTGCTTGCATTTTTTGCATACCATTCATTAAAAATATTGGTAAAGGGTGCAAACTCGTTGCTTTCGCTGTCATCTGTATCAACATTGTCATTGATTGCGATAAATCTCACATTCATTGACGGCAGATACATTTCGGTGTAATAGCCAACCATAATATGATCTCGTCCGAAGCGGGATAAATCCTTAACAACGATTGCCGATATGTTCCCTTTTTCGATGCCAGCAAGCATTTCCTTAAATCCATTACGCTCGAAGGTTGTTCCGCTTACCCCATCATCAACATAAAACTTATATGGGATTAGGTTATGGTCTTTCGCATATTTTTCAAGAATTGCTTTTTGATTTGTTATACTGTTACTTTCGCCATCTCGCCCGTCATCTTGCGATAATCGGCAGTACAGGGCTGTTATTTTATCATCATTTGACTGTCTTTTCATTCTGTAAATTCTCCTTTCCGACAGCCGGATATGATAAATATTGCAGTATATAAATTATACCATATCCGACTGCCAAAATCAATAATTCGGTTTAATTATTTGTTTTTTCTCCTTTTTGCATAAGCTTACCTTGTCATAAGGCTTTTAACCCTTGAAACCATATCGCCGGAGGCGTCTTTATTAAAATGAGCATTTACCATATATGTAGTAGTGCCGATTTTCATTTTGAAGTTAAGGTTATCGGGTTTCTTTAATTCATTTTCGGGCTTGTTAAAGGTCTTTAGGCTCTGCATTGCTTTAATCATCGCTCAGCCTCCTTATCTCGTTTTTTCTTCCTCGTTTCAATCTCGGTACGGATTTCTTCGGGAACCTTGGAATATAGCCGCTGCATTTTGTTAAGCTCTGATTTGAGTCCGCTAAGCTCAAGCTGATAATGAAACGTCATTTCCTTTCGCTCGTTCAGCTCCTTTGATAAGAATCTCTTTTCCTGTTCTGAGTCTTTGAGTGACTTAGAGAGCATATTTATTTGTGTTTCAAAGGTCTCAACCATAGGCACCCATTTTTCAAGCAGTTCCAAAGCCTTTTTACTGTTTTTGCCGGAATTGAGGATATGGGTGTTTTCCAAAAGCTCCTCAATCTGAAGCTGCATTTTTTGAAGTCGCTGTGCCGACTTAAAGATATTGCTCGGAATGTGCTTTCTTCCCGTAAGCTGTGCGGATATTCCACGTTCTAAATCGGGATAGAATTTGCTCATATATCCGTGAAATTCATCCTGCCATTTTGACAATTTCACACGGTTCCCCAGTATCTCCTTTGCGGTAAGACGATTATCCTCTGTAATAGGTACAAAACACAGGTGCATATGCGGCGTCCGCTCGTCCAAATGGATAACTGCGGTAAATATACAATCCGCTCTGACTTTGCTTTTCATAAAGTCAACTGCGTGTCTGAAGTATTCAATTATATCCTTTTTGCTCTTCCCCTTGAAAAAATCGGGACTTGCTGTGATGAGTGTATCAACAAACCTAGTACTGTCCTTTCTCACACGGCAGCCGGATTTTAAAATACGGCTGTCAATCTCTTTTTTATAGCTCATCTGAGGCGTGATAATGTGGATATTATCTCTGCTTTTGCTGAGATTAATATCGGGATTGCTCTTATATTTCTCTTTTTCACGTTCGTGATGTGCCTGTATGGCACGGGCAGGATTGCCCTTTTGTTTTGCAAATCTTAGAATCGTATAAGCCATTATTCATTCCTCCGTTTCAAACAGCTTTTTGGCTGTTTCTCTTTTATAAGCAGCTTTTTCTACTCTGAAATTCTCACCGACAAACTTAATCGGAACGCACATTTCCAATACCCTGTCATAAATACGTTTGTGTGCGGTGTCGGTGGGATTTTTAAGCTCTGTAATACTCAAATTTGTTGTTACGATAAGCGGCTTATTGCTCTTATACCGCGCGTCTATAATGTTATAAACCTGCTCTAATGCGTATTCTGTATCACGCTCAATACCCAAATCATCTATAATCAGCAGACTGTGATTATTCAATCTGTCGATATACAGGTTTTTATCGCTCTCATAGAACAAATCATTAAGTATGCTTGAGAAGTTTGTCATCTTAACCGATACACACTGCTCAATCAACGCATTTGCGATACAAGCCGCAAAGAACGATTTTCCAGTTCCGACTTCTCCCCAAAGAAGTAAACCGATATTTTGAGATAACATATCCGACCATTTATCAGCATAAGCTCTCGCTTTAGCCATATTAGGATTTCTGCCTGTGTCTGTTTCAAATGTCCAATTGTACAAAGCATTATCGCTGAAACACATTGATTTCAAGATGTTGAGCCGCTGTATGCGGTCAAATGCCTTATCTGTCATAAGCTATCGCCCTCCTCACAGTTATAATCGGTTGTTTTAATGTCTTCTTTCAGCCACTTATACAGCGTTGCAGCGTGATTGTTATAGGATTTACCCTTAATCTCCATATACTCCGATAATTTTTCGATATATTTATCGGAATAGCTGGGATAATCCTTTTTAAGCTGTTCATATTCCGGGCGTGAGAGTGATACATTCTTATATCGACCGTATAACTCTCGCTCTGTTTTTATCTCTGTCTTTATCTCTTTTTCTGTTTCTTTCTCTATCTCTGGCGGACAGTTTTCGGACAAAGTGCGGATATTCGGCGGACGTTTGTCCGCCGTCTGCTCTTTAAGTAACTTTAATTTTGCTCTTGCAAGCCGTTTTCTGTCTGCTTCGGTTGATGATGTACCTACCATAGTCTCAATGTTTACCATATATATAGAACCGTCTGCTGCCGATACTATCAAGCCGAACTCCAAGAATATCCTCAAGGCTCGTTCGACCGTGCCAACCTCGTGCCTTGTAATTGTAGCTATCATCTGTGCCGTATAGTTCATATTTTCATTAAGACGAAGATAACCGTTGAATTTCAGCGACAGAAGATACAGCTTTAAAAGAATGTTTGAGTACATTATTCCGTCCTGCATATTCTCAATCAAGACTATCTCATCACTGTTGAAAAAGTTTTCTTTCAGCTTGAGATAGTAATATTTCTTATTGCTTGACATTGCTTGTTCTCCTTTAAAAGTCGTGGGTTTTTATTGTTCGTGTATTGCAATTCACAATTCAATTAAAACATAAAAAGCTTGACTTATAAAGAGTTTTGGTGTATACTTTAACTAACAGAAAAATTCTGAAAATATAATTCACATAAAAAGAAGGTGTTACACTTGAAGAAGAAATTTGATATGCCGAACATACCGAAACTGAAAAATGCCGTAATTGCTATGAATTTAGATCTTAAGAAGAAAAAAGAGCATATTATAATCGGAGAATTTGACTATGTGAACCGTTATATTCACGGCGGCAAAAAAGAAAAAATAATTTTTGAACAGCTCAGACCGATAGGCTCATTTTTGCTTGACATATTGCCGCAAACAGGAAGATTTGCGGATATTCGTGTAAATTTAAGCGATAATTTATGTAAAAAGGGCAGCCCGAATACGTCATGGATTGAAAATCTGTACGCCGAGGAAAATCCTTTAATGAAATTTACCGCTTTAAAGATATGGCAGGAATATATGATAGGAATGGAACGCATAGAAAGAAGAGAAAATACAGATGACTTTACAGACAGGATAGAGGAAATAACTTTACCGTTCCGATGTAATCTTATGAGCGAGGTTTTGGAATGGCAAAGAACAAATCCGCTCAATCCGCTTTGCGATATGCCATATGAATATTTTAAATATCCGCTGCAAACCTTGTTTGTCGCTGATACGGTAAAAACAAAGGAATATGCTGTGTCGGATAATACAATCCTTCCGCTTGTAGTGTATTATCTGAAAACTATATATGAAAACAATAAATATTTCAGTTATTGCAAGGTATGCGGCAAGCTGTTCCTTGCTCCCGATGTGAATAAGACGGTAATCTGCTCTGATAAGTGCAGAAAGAAACAGCAGAAAATCAATAAGCAGAAATATGATGACGCCACCCGTGATGTCGATTATGAGCGAACATACCGAAATGAAAAGATGTATTGGTACAACAGAATACAAAAAGCTAAGAATCATAATATTGAGGAAACGGCTCTTAATCGAATAACGAAGGCTTATGATGAATTTAAGCGGGTTGCAAATATAAAGAAAAAGCAAGTCAAAGAAGGCTTGCTCAGCTTTACCGCATTTGACGGCTGGTATCTCGATAAGCGCTGCGAAATTGACGAGCTTATGGAAAGCTTCGGCTTGGGCAAATATAAGTGATGCTCCGGGGCACTTACACCTTTACCGGCTTCACAAATTACTGCAAGCGTGTCCGCCCGCCAACTGCGGCGGCGAACGAACACCCTTTTGTACTTTTGCCGTCTGTCAAAATATGCAGCTCAAACGTCAGGAGTAGCATATTTTAACACACGCCCCGCCGGTAAAGGTGTAACACACTATACTTTGCACGCAAAGTGTGTGGCAGCCGTTCCCTCTGCACTCCCTGTCGCACCGGCATAATCTGCACATATACGCAAATTATATCGGTGCTCCTTCAAGGCGTTCGCCTTGAATATTTATCCTCAAAATCCTTTTCGGATAAATATATAAAGCAAGTAGCCGTATCGATAAATGATTCGATATGGCAACTTGCTTTTTGTTGTGCAGAAAAACAAATTTTTCTGCACCGGCCGCCTTTTAAAAGGTTGTTGGTGCAGATTTATATGTATATGGAAGTATCATCTTTTCTACACAAAATTTTTGTCGGCATTATGCTGAAAATGACAAAAAACATATTGTAAAAGTCGTAAAAATATGCTATAATTTTCATGCTAGACTGTTATACTTACAATAGGATAGGTATAATTTTTTCTTGCAAGGTGTACGCTAATTTGGTAAAAGCGTACACTCTGACTTTCATAACCTTGCGAGGAAATGTAAGTATAAGTGTCTAGCAGCCTTATTGTCAGAGTTGGTGCGTTTTTCATGCGTAGCTCTGAAAAGGGTTACGCATTTTTTTAATACGGAGGGGATTTATAATGAAAAAATTACTAAGTATAGCATTAGCATTGACTATGCTTGCAAGTACTGCAAATATAGCCATTCCGATAAATGCTTTTGCTGAAAACGAACAATCATCTGCAATGGAAGTAAAAACTCAAGAAAATGAAACATCGGAAGCCGATACCATTGTAGAAGAAACAACCGAAAGCGATACCGTAATCACCAATAATGATTACACAGAAAACATTGTAAGCGGAGGTGTTGTACTTACTCCGGAAGATGCTGAATCTGTTAATCCTGTAATGACTCAAGAAAATAAAGCAAAGCTTGCAGAATATGAAGAAATATTGATATCGGAGATGTTCGAAGAAGGTATAGCTCTATTTAGTAATGATGTATCCTCGTTCTCTGATTCAAGTGATGATCCAACATTCAATCAGTATCTTGCAGATTATATTTATAATTTTAGTGGATATGATTATTGCAAAAATGAACTTAAAATGCCATATCGAAGTTATGTTGAAACAAGAAAAGATGATTCAACATGGAATACACTACTTACCGCATGGAGAGTTGCAACATTTGAACTCTCTGATGCAGCTACTTATAGTGCAAAGGAAATAGGGTTTTACGAAACAATTTTGTACGATGTTTTGTATCAAAATCAAGAAATAGAATCTATATCAGGAAGCTTACAAAAAACCGTGAATACTGTGCAAGTGTCATCATTAAAGAAAATTAGTAAGTCTTTATCTAAAGATTTTGGAGAAGTTTGGCGTACAAGTACTAATGATATGTCACTTGATGAGATTGAAAGCTTAAGGGAACCTCTAAAAATTGATTCCCAATCATAATATTTTGCTATTTCGATTATTTTTTCAAAAATCAAGGCAAGAAATAGCCGATTGCCATTGATTCTCGCTAAATATTCAGGGAGGATAAGC
>Ga0256404_1000084_pt1 | contig 215453 bp, 183 predicted proteins | sample RumenRJG_01DNA_FD_185990 | JGI IMG/M metagenome (GOLD analysis project Ga0256404, IMG submission 185990) | Bovine rumen microbial communities from Lethbridge, Alberta, Canada - RJG_01 | ecosystem: Host-associated > Mammals > Digestive system > Stomach > Rumen | place: Canada: Alberta...
GTGTAAGCGTGGTGACACGTTCAGCTTGCGAGTACTAATCGGTCGAGGGCTTTTCCTTTTTACTTCATTAAGTTTGAGTTTCGCCTCGCATTACGCTTTATTCTCTTCAAAACTTCAAAAAAAATTGAAAAAATCGCTTGACAAATCATTTTAAATGTGGTATAATAGTTAAGCAGTTATGAAATGCACCATTAGCTCAGTTGGTAGAGCAACTGACTCTTAATCAGTGGGTCCTGGGTTCGAGTCCCCGATGGTGCACCAATTTTTTGGCCCGTTGGTCAAGCGGTTAAGACACCGGCCTCTCACGCCGGTAACACCAGTTCGATTCTGGTACGGGTCATCAATATTTAGTCGGTGCTTATGGCAATGAGGTCACACCCGTTCCCATTCCGAACACGGAAGTTAAGCTCATTCGCGTTGACGATACTTGGCTGGTGACGGCCCGGGAAACTAAATCAGTGCCGACATATATATTCCTCCTTAGCTCAGTCGGTAGAGCAAGTGTAAGAGATTATACCAATCACCGTGAGGATAAACGAGCTAATATAAATGACTAGTGTTGTTAAAGAAATTTACAGCATTAGTTAAATATATTCCTCCTTAGCTCAGTCGGTAGAGCACTCGGCTGTTAACCGAGTTGTCGCCCGTTCGAGCCGGGCAGGGGGAGCCAAAAATGAAGAGAGATACTCAACTGAGATAGCGTTTCTTATGATGGTGCGGCTATCTTTTGGTTGAGTATTTCTCTTTTATATTTTATCATACTGCTATTAAATTGTTAAGTTCATATTATAAAGTTAACGGACTCAGTTTTAGTGGTTTTCACGAAATGTGAAAACACTGGAATCGAGTCCGTTTTTGTTTCCCCCAAAACCAAGTGATAGCAAAACTATCAGCAATTTATGAGCCGGTTTTGACGGTATCGGTGTTAGGTCGGGAAACTCACCACCGAGAGCGATAGAAGCCGCTGTGAACGATTTGTGAGCCTGTGAATGAAGCATTTCACTCGGATGTACGATTTTGTTTTTTTCTGAGGCACTCCAATATTATCATGAAGGCTTTTTGATGCTCTTCCGATAAGCCAAGAACAATGGAGATTAGTTCTGAGTATGTCATATCATCATATGAGTATGACGAGCTGTTGCAGGAGCTCCGTGGACAAGCAAGTGATGGCTACTGCGAAGGGCTCGAGCAGCATGAGATCCACACTTCCGAGGGAGATATCTACGTCAGCTTCTATGATACCAGCGGTTCATGGGAACTTCTGACAGTGGAAGAAATCAAAGGAACGCCTGACGAACCTACTGAGGACGTCGGCTTGAGAATGTGAGGTGGAGCGATGATACACGTCAATATTCAATACAAGGATAAGGAAATAACTGTTGAACTCCCGAAAAACAGCCGTGAACTGACAGCCGAGCTGAAGAGATCAGGAATAGAAGCGTCCCCCGACAAGCTCAAGCTCCGCAGCAATGCTTCAAATCAGTATTTGATAGGACTCTACACAAACGATCCGCTCGGCGACGTTATCATTGACCGATTGTGCGACAATGATAACCTGTCGGAGCTTAATATGTTCTGCGGAGTCCTTGACAGCGCTACTGATCGTGATAATGTATTGAGAACCATTCTCGACAGCAATGTTCGATGTATAAATGGCATTAAAAAGCTCTTCGCTGACCGATTTATCGAGTTTTCGGACAAACTGGTGCTTAATACAAGACTTGAACGTAAGCCAACGGAACTCACTGGCAAAGGCTGTGTTATAGAAAAAGCCGTGCCTGTCAGTCACTCGAAGTTCCTGAGTATAGCCAATGCTCCTCTCAATGACGAAACGATCATAGCTGAAAACAGAGAGAATATGTACTTCGACAGCAGTGACAATATGTATCATTGCCTGCTTATCTACGACAGGGACTACGGCGACGGCATAGTCATGAACTCGGAGGGCAGCAACTATGCACGATATGCACAGTACGTTCCGCAGGCGAAGGTCATTTACGAGCAGTACCGCAGTTCCCACCTTAATGAGCTAAAGCTGTACTGCCCACTTTCAATAGTATCATTTGAAAACGGAGAATCAGAAGAAATAACAGCGTATCGGGCAGCTTTCTATTGTAACGATATACGCAAAGCTTTACGAGAATCGGATCTGCCTGCTGAAAGAGAGCGAGGACTAATGCACTGGTATCACGACGGCGGCTCTATTGACGAAAAAGTCTATTCAGCACATATGGATGTTGAGGTCAGCGGCGGCGAGCTTGTAGGAATTATACGAGCAAAGGTGCTTGGAGAGCTTACAGATGACGAAATGTCGGAATTTATAGACTATTGCACTGGTCAGTTAAGTGACGGCGCCGGAGAGAGTTTTGAACAGAAATACGTCAAGACCGACGACGGCGATATCAAGATCAGCTTCTGGTCAGATGATGAAACATGGGAGCTTGTCCCCGTGGACGAGTACATGAGTGATAATACACAGGATATGGAGATGAGTATGTGAGTAAAACCGAGATTACTATACCTCCGCAGTTTTCGGAGATAATTGAGAAAGCAGCGGAAAAAGAAGGAATAACCGCAGATGAACTGACAGAAAGAGCTCTGAAGAAGCTCTTGGAGAGGAGCGATGAGAATGTCGGAAAATGAGAAAAAGGGCATAACGGTAAAGATCGACGCTGACCTTCATGCACAGGTCAGGCAGTACATCGAAGCAAACGGAATGACAATGGCAGAGTTCGTATCAAAAGCTCTTGATGACGAGCTCCACCCGAAAACGACTATCAAGGAGGAAAAATATATGGGAAATATGCGTACAATGGCGTTTCAGATTCCAGAAGATTTATTTCTTCAGATCAAGGACTATCTGGACAGACACCACATGACACAGAAGCAGTTCGTTCTCGAACTTATTCAGGACGAGTTGGATCGTGACTATGAGGAAAGACAGGCAATGGCTGAAAAACAGCAGGCAGACGATGAGCCTGACGAAGATGAGGAAGAAGAGCTCGATGAGGACGAGGACGAAGAACTGTCTGAGGATGACGTTGATGAGCTTGACGAGGATGAAGATGAAGACCTCGACGAATCCGAAGATATGGAAGAATCTGAGGACGAGGGAATGTCTATGGAAATGTGAGGCGATAATATGAGAGGATTCCCTTCAAGAGAACAGGTTGAACGGCTGAGACAGCAGTACCCGAAAGGAACAAAGATATGCTGTGACAGCATGAATGAAGACACCAGACCTATACCTCCTGGAACTATCGGGGAAGTATTTGGCGTGGATGACGCATGTCAGATTATGATGAAATGGAGCAATGGCAGCTCCCTTTCCCTTGTCCCAGGCGTTGACAGCTTTCATGTTGTTCAGCCTGCTGAGGATTTGGAACAGGAAGAAGAACTTGAAATTGAAGATTCTCAGGGGATGTCCATTGACTTATGACGGCAGGTATGATATAATAAGTTCACGATTAATGCAGAAAGAGGAAAATATAATGGAGAAAGAAGAACAAGGCTTTGTATTGCCAAGATCAATGTATAAGGAATTGAAGGCGATGAACCGTGAGCAAATGCAGAAGGTACTTGCTGATATATATGATAAAGGAGCAAAAAGTGTTGAGCATGGAGCTATCGAGTTTGAGAGCATTCGTGAGGAAATCAGCAAGATCAACGGCATTGGAGAAAAACGTCTTGATGAGATCATGGCAGTAATTGAGAGTTTCATGTCTCCTGCCGAATAACAACTGAATACTATTATATATATAATACTAATATCCAAGACCGCCGGTAGTGCGTCCGTAACAGGACCGCTATCGGCGGTATTTTTTCGTTACATAAAACTGCCTGAAAAAGGACTACTATAAATTTTTTAGAAAGTTGTAAGACAATTGTATTATTTAGGTTACTAGAGGAAGGAAATGGAAATTCAAGAAGAAAAGCTAATATGTATTTAATATAAGTAAAGAACGTGTTAAATATCTAAGAAAAAGAGACTTAATTTAGAACATCATATTAATTATATTCAAAAATCGAATTTTTTGTCCTAAAAGGATTATATTCTGCCCTGAATAGAATGTTATTAATATTGTATTTGTTGCTATAATATGATAATATAATATTAGAATAAATTGTTTTTATAGGTTGGAGTAGTGCTTTTTTGCTAGAGTCATAAAAGTTTTTTGCAGTTACTTTTAGCAGAAACTTATTGTGCAATGCTTATTAGGGGGGGTGATAGCGATGAAGAATATATTGTAAATGTATTTTGATTTTTTAATATTATATTACTGAAGTATTGTATATATATTCTTACGCTTTATAATTTATAACACTAATCTTAGTTTAAAATCAGAATCCAAAGTGACATATGTTTAAGATTTGATTAGATTGTTCGACTACATAATGAAAAGAATAGTATATTAATTGAGGTGAAATATATGTTCATAAAAAATAAAAAAATTATAATTGCATTTTCTTCATTGTTACTTGCGTCTATAATGATTAGCCCACTTTCCGTAAATGCATCTACTCAGCTTGGTACTTATATGTATTCTGACAGTATGTTTAACTCTGAATGGGAATTGACTTTAGACGTCATTAATGTAAGTAATAACGGTAATCTTAAAGTTGGAGAATTATGTTTTGGCTTTGATAAGTTTATGATTCATGAAGACTATTCATGGGCTAAAAGTAGTTATTATACGGTTAAAAGTGGCGTTTGGAGACATAATTATGATAATAACTATTTAAGAGGTCCTGCTAAATCTGATGGATCTTGGAGTAAGGAGGAAGTTACGCATCACACAAATTATGTTAGCTATGATGTTTATTTCCCTTATGATGATTTTGGTATTCAACTTAATAATATGCGTATTTCAAACAATAAATAATTTTTTATCTTTTAAACCCGATTCTACCGCAGGTTTTTAAAGTTTTTATAAAACTTGCGGTAGAATTTTTCACTTAAACAGCTTTTGTAAAACTATAATATTTCATTAATGATAGTTTTTTCTAGGAGAGAAGAAAATTGAATAGGCTTAAATATGTTACTGCGTTTTTTTTATTTGTTTTTTCTTTTATTCTTAATAGTGAATTATTGCAAAATTACCTTCATTTTTTTACGAGTGAATTTTATTATATAGAAATTGATTATAGTGACAGAACAGAAATATATAATGTTTTGGATAATATTTCAGAGAAGCAGCATATTCCTGTTTTTTCAATATCAACATGGATGCCAACGTATCAAAATTCGGAGATTTCCGTTTTTGCAAATAATAGCGATTTCAAAGTATTATCCCAAAAATGTGACATAGGTAATTGTACATATAGTAGTTTTATATCTGGTAATACTACTATTGTTCATCATGATTTAAGAGAGATTATAGATCATCCAGAAATAACCAGATTTTATTTTATTATTTCTTCGAAAAAAGTCGATTTAATTTATTCATTAATTAATCAGCATATTACAACATCATATGTACATAAAGAAGATAATCTAGGAATCGAAAAACTTCTTTTTGTCCCTTGGATAATATCTTTTTTATTTCTTACAGTATTTACATGGTTTTGTATTCAAATCAATAAAAAAAGATTTTTTGTTCGAATATCTCTTGGATTTTCTAAATTGAGAATAATAAGTTCAAATATAATCTGGGATATTTGTATTATGCTATTTGAATTTATTTTTATTTATTTTAATTTAAGGAAATTTTGCTATATCGATAAAAATCTTAAGGAAATAACGGCTTTGTTTTTGGCTTTTTTGTTATTTGACTCGATACTCTATTTTTCAATTTTAAAAAATCCATATAAAGAAATAATATATGGTGCTAATTTAAATCAAACATTACTTTCTCATTCCTATTTAATAAAAGCTGTTGTAATGATTTTAGCAATAGCCTCATTATCTATAAATTTTTTTTTGGTAATTAAAAATTACAATTATCTAAAGTACTATTCTGCAATTGATCAATTGTCTAACGAGTATTTTTTAAATGTTCTTCCTGATTATAAATATTATAATTCTATTTCAAATGATAGTTTAATAACTGATTCGCAAAAAATAAGTATTTATGATAATGTGTTGCATTCTATAATATGGGATTCAATTTACGACAACAATCTTAGATATGTTGATATAAGCCTTGAGGATTCAAATAAAAATAAAGTAATTATTTGTAACGATAAATCGCTAATAGTTACGCCTCAATTAAGTGACATGATTGATGAAAAAAAAGATTTTACAGTTCTATATCCTAAATATTTCCCAAATGAATTGATGTCTTAAGATTCAAACAGAAGGAATTATAGAAAGTAAGGTTTTGACTGAATATGCATCGATTACTCCTCTTCAAAAAATGGTTAATATATTAACTTGCACAGCGCAGCTATACAGGCATGCCTATGAAGCTCACTTGAGTGATAAAGAGTACATTCATTGGTGGGGAAAATATCAAGTACAGATGGATATAAATTCGATGTTGAAGCCTCTTTTTAAAACAATTTTTTGTCTTGTACCAGTAGCAATTACCAGCGAATATATGATTACAATGGGCAGTCGTGGCGATTTCAGTAATTATGATTTTCAATCTTCTGATTTGAGAAACATAGGTTTTCAGAATTCAAGGATGAAGAACGTGAATTTCTCGGATTCTGTTCTATGTGGGTGTGATTTTTCAATGGCGATTTTAAATAATTCTAATTTTACAAATGCAGATATTCACTATGCGTGCCTAAACGGAGCTTCATTAGAAGGTTGTGATATGACAGGAGCTGATTTGCGTGGAACCGAATTGCCAGATGGATTTATGAGTCAGCATCAGGATGAGCAGATTAGCCATCTCAAATCTTTGAATATAAATGGTTTGAAAATATAACGATTAAATCGGGGTGATTTAATTCGCTTTGTGGTAAGGTGGATACATGTATTGACATAAAAAGACGTTTATGATACAATATATAGGGTATGTACGATAAAGAATAGTAAAATTGTAAAGTTGTAAAACGATATATTATAATGTTATAAGGAGGATATGATTTTTATTGATGTTGAATAAACTTTTGGGTATAATAACTCATGCTTTTTAATAAATAAACTATAATTGGTTGGGTTTTTTAAGATAATAATTATAACTTTAATGTTTAAAAGTAAGCGTATATCCAAAAAAATAATTGTCAATAATGATTATCATATAATAATATATGAAAAAAAGGTTTTTACTTATTACTGCTAATGAGAATGAAACAGAGGCCATTTTAAGTGAAGAATGCTTTAAGTTTACATCAAATGTAAGATCGGATAATCCAGATGATGATTCGTTTTACAATGTAGGATATTTTGGCGAATATGAAGCTGTTCATTTGGAATTGCAGTCACAAGGATCAGTTAAATCAGGTGCGTCATTACCTTCAATTATTTCAGCAATTGAATATTGGCAGCCAGATGCTGTTATATTGATAGGTATTGCATTTGGAAAAGATAATGAGGATAAAGGTGAACCACGTCAACATATTGGAGATGTTTTGATTTCCACAATGATAGTTGATTATGAAAGTGGAAAAATAAAGGATGGAAAGATGTGTTCCGATGGTTCGAAGCCTGAGAGTGGAAAAACACTAATCTCGGTTTTTAAGAATTATTCCAAAAATTGGAGTTTTGATATACATGGTAGAAATGCAAAATGTGAATTCGGTGAAATATTATCAGGCGATAAAGTAGTAGATGATCCTGAGTTCAAAGAAAAATTGTTCAATTTATTCCCCAGAGCTATTGGTGGCGAAATGGAGGGCCGAGGAGCTTATGTGGCGTGTAGAGAGAAAAGAATGTCCGAATGGATTGTTGTGAAGGCAATATGTGATTGGGGGGAAAACAAATCCAATCCTAATAAACAGCGTGACCAAATTATAGCTGCGAAATCAGCGGTCTCGTTGCTTAGGTATGTGCTTTCTAATCCCGAGGCTTTTGATAAACTACCTTCAAATGATAAAAAAAAACATTTTGATTCTGTTTTAAGTGAAAAGAATGCTTCTAATGAAGCATTGCCTTTGGGGTATTTTATCAGCATAGGTACAACAACATGTCGACTGTTTGAAGTTAAGGATAAGAGCACCTTGCGACAAAGCCTTTTAGTTAGTTATGATATTACAGATCCAGAAGAAGATGGGTATTTTGATGGAATAATAAAACATGTAAGCGAAGATATTTTGCCTGTTATTACAAAAAATCCATCTCGCCTTTTTCCTAAAGTTTTTTTAGATTACAACTTTGCAGATGTTTTTGAGCAATTACAAGATGTTTCAATTAAAGACGATTTTATAGCGAATTTTTATAGTCGAACTAATTTGTGTTTGAATCTGTTGACAAAAGTGCAGACGATAGATAATCTTAAAAGATTATTTGGAAATATATTTGGAAATATTACCAAGCATTCTGCTATAATTAATATAAATGCAATTAATACAGATGTTTTAGAATTTACTGGAAGTGAATTTATAATGCATAGCTTGTCTGTAACAATTAAAGATGTCAAAGAATATGTTGAACATAAGAATTACCCTGAAATATGGAATGATGGTATAATTGGTGATTTGAAAAATTTTATTTTAAAAAAGATTGAGACAGATTTGAATAATATATCGGTTGAGCAATCAATTATTATAAAAAACGAACTTAAATTTATGCAGAATGAGGGCTATCCACTTAAACAAAAAGAAGGAAATTTATCCTTATCTCAAAGAGCGTATAAATCTGCAAATAGAGAATTATTGTTTAATGTGGACTATAAAGAAATATTGAAAAAAAGGTATAATGATAAGTCTTCGATTAATCGTTTTCATGCATTTAAATATGGCCATATAATAATAGAAACAATTTTAGACAAAATAAATAATAAAGTAGTAGTTCCTAAGGACGTTCATAGCATACATGGTAGTGGAATCGATGCATACATATCATATATTTTTAATGTTGTTATAAGTGGAAGCACTCATGAAGGACGAGATCAATATATGTCAGAAGCAAGAGACCGCATAGAAAAAATGGGAGCTACTGTTTTAAGTCCTAGAATTAAATCGGATGGTAGTTTGGAAGAAATAACTACTGAAACGCAATATAAACATTTAAAGGCGATTAAAGAGTGTGATATGCTATTTATTTGTAACAAAAGTGATGATGGATATATCGGAGAATCGACTAAGTGTGAAATATACTATGCTTATGCGTTAAATAAGACTATTGCTTTTTGGCATGAACCACCTAATGATAGTCAAATTTCATTTATCCCAAACGAACGTTGGGGAGAAGTTATGTCATACGAGATTTGAGCAATTAACGGTAAGGGAGTGATTATATGCAATATTTAATAGATGTTGGTTCTTCGACAATTAAAGTTTATAAGAGAACTGAAGAAAATTTAGAATTTTTGTTTTCTAAAACATTTGATTTTAACGGAGATTTTGATAAAGAGAATTTTCAATTGAGTTCTAAAAATACAATTGTTTTATATGATTTTTTTAAGAATCTGTCTTATAATTACGGTTTGAACAAGAGAAACACTAAAATTTTTGCAACAGGAGTGTTTAGAGATATTTTGAATAAAGACCAGTTCATCTCTGAATTTTATAAGAATACATGTTTGTATTTTAATATTATTTCACATGAACTTGAAGCTTTTTATTTGGAAAATCTTTGGAGAATCATTTCGCAAAAAAACAATTCTTTTATCGTTGTAAATATTGGTGGAAAAACTACTGAATTGATATTATATAAGGAAGGAAATATTCAAAAAAAGGAATTGCTTAATATTGGAGTTGGAACACTAAAAGAGAAGTTTCCTAATATTAATTCTAAATTATGTCGAAAAGAAACAAATTTGATATTTGAATGGATAAAAAAAGAACTACCCGCTGATATTTGTGAAATGGAAACTGCAATTTACACAGGTGGAGAGTTATCTTTTATGAAAGATACTGGATATGCATTACAACAAAATACTTCTTTTTTGGATAAAAAACATCCTTATATGGTGACATTAGATAATTATCTTAATCGTAACGAATTTATTTATTACGATATTACTATTGAAGAATTAAAAAAGATGAAATCAGATAATCCAGAATGGATGGATGGTGCAAGAGCGTGTTCAGCTATTGCTCAATCAATATTTTTACATTATGGTGTTAAGCAAATTGTTCCTTCAGATTCAAATTTAATCGATGGAGTTAATATTCAAGAAGTAAAAAATGTAGTGTTATGTGGCAGTTATAGAAAACATCTTAAGCGTATTAGTGAGTTGATTGATTTATTGAGAAAAAAGAATATTGAGGTTCTTAGTCCTAAAAGTACTAAAGTTGTTGGTGAAGAAAACGGTTTTATTTTGTTTGAAAATGATCAAATGTTGAATCATTGTACATGGCCAATCGAAAAATCACATCTGAATGCAATAGATTTTTGTGATTGTATAATAGTATGTAATTATGATAATTATGTTGGACCTAAAACTGCATTTGAGATAGGGTACGCATATAGTATTGGTAAGAAAATTGTTTTTATTGAAAATAATTCAGTTATTGATGATTTTGATATTCCAAGTGAAGCTTTTTTCCTTTCTTCAGTTGTGTAATAGTATCAGTTTTCAAAAATAATTATATTTTAGTATGTGTAAACCTAAGAACTATTTAAAATATAAGATAAGCTGCTTAAGAGTTTTTTATTCTATAAATATTATTAAAGGAACATTAGAATAATAGAGCACTGGGAAACAGAAATTCTATGCTTACTTGAAAAGTTGAAAGCTTTTGATACAGTATTTATAGCAAGAAATATATCTGATTTTAAACAGGAAAAATGTTGTATTCTTTGAGTATTTTCTATAATAGCGAGGAACTTTAGTATGATTTACAAATAGTTTTATAGTTCGAGCATTTATGAGATTGGAGGGGCGACATATGGCTCATATTATTTATAATTTTCTTACTGAAAGTTTTCTATTTAATGATACAGGAATTCAAGATGGTTTTAAAGAATATTCTGATAAACAGATAAGGTCAGAACTTGATAAATATCGAAATTATATTTTATCCAATATGGAGAGTATACGTAATGAGATAATAATGGATAAACGTAAGATTAAAGTCACAATTGAGTCATTTGATAATAGACCAAGCGAAGAGTATTTAAAGCAATTGGTATTGTATATTGATTGTGTATTAATAGCCGATCCTCTTTTTGAATTAACAGAGAATAAAAGTGATGCGTCTGAAGTGATTAGTGAATATATGGGGATGAAGAAGCATAAAAGCATTGATAGGAAGGCATTAAGCGAAGCTTTAAAGTATATGAAGAATAGTACCCCATTTATTGTATGTGATTTTGTAACATTTATTCCAACTTCGCTTATTCATGAGGCACCCAAGGATATTCCAATTGTATATGATGAAAATGGTTTCCGCGAAAGTTTGCCAGAGCATCTTATGTCGCTGATTAAACAGAAATTAGATGTGCGCAATATTATACGTGGCGATAAAGGCTTGATAGTAACTGCTAATGAGCCACTAAAAAACGGAACTATGTTGTATTTGTTTTTTCCAGAGATTGAAAACCGCAGTGGAGAAATTGTATCATATCAAAAAATGAAACCAGATGGAGATATTGGTGCTGATGGACATTTTGATGTTGTTTTTTACTCTCCTAAATCAATAACAGATTATGAGTTTTCCGTATGGCTTGAACAGTCAAGAAATAGAGCTTCTTTGCAGTTGTTTGAGGATACTGTAAAAGAATACTCTTTCGCTAGTGGCTTTAATAGTATGTATTTGACTGGCTCTGAACTAAAAGCGCAAATCTTGTCTTCTTTATATGGTGGTTCCCCACGTGCGGATATCGCAAACTTAGCAATGAGACTTAATCTTCCAGTTATAGAACAAGCAGATTTGATTACTATTCTTGATATAAGAGAAAAATATGGAGAAAGTTTTAAAAATTTTAGAGTAAACTTAGGTAATGAGCTTGTCAAGCTAAGAGGAATTGATGATAATAATATGTTAAAAAAACGGCTTGATGAAATATCATATCAGATTTATGAAACAAATATTAATGCTATTGACAAAGATATAAGAAAAATAATTAATTCAATAAAGATTGATGGCGGTATTATAACAGGTTCATTGCTTACAAGTTGTATAGCAAACTGTAATGGAAGCGTTGCTAGTGCTGCGGTATCACTTACAGGAATTTGTTCTGGTTTATTTGTCTTGGCAAAAGGAGTAAGTGGCAGTTTAAAAGAAATTGTAAATGTTAAAGATAAACCAGAATACTTCTTGTGGAAGTTGGACAAGAAAGTATGGAAGATGAAGTAAAATAATAAAGAAAAAGCAGGACTAAATAGGTATAAAACACTTACAGTGGTAGAGCACTCGGCTGTTAACCGAGTTGTCGCCCGTTCGAGCCGGGCAGGGGGAGCCAAAAGGACATCTGCAATAGCAGGTGTCCTTTTTTTATTTCATGAAGTTTTTAGTTTAGCTCCTGTTTTGCAGGAGTTCTTTTATTCATATACGGATATAACTGCAATTATATATTTATACACCTTGACAAATGAGGGGAAACACTGTATAATTAATAACTGTGCGATGATTTAACTAAACGGCGATTAATAGATATTAATTATATTGTCATTTATTAACAGTGCACTTAAAAGATGTGAGATTAACAGAATGAACTTTCCAAACATAATAATTCGGAATAATGCTATCCTGATTGGATCAGGCGGCTGTAGACAGAGAATATTTCCGAAGAGAAAGTGGGAAGTTTTAAATGAAAATTTGTGTTCTTAATTGTTCTCCGAAAAACAATTTGTCCATTACCATGCAGGCTGTTCTTTATTTGCAGAAATGGTTTCAGGAAATGCTGAATTATGACGAGTTTGATATCGTCCCTGCATTCAGCGGTACTGTTGATGAGAGGATCGAGAGTGCTGTGAAAAACGCTGACCTCATTGTAATGTCAGGTGCGGTTTTCCATTTTGATGTTCACAGCAGTATGGGTAAATTGTTGGACGTTTTGTCCGATGAGTACTATGATTTAATAAAGGATAAGCCTATTACCTTTATTTCAACTTCGGGCATGGTGGGAGATACATTGGCTCATAACAGATTTGAGATATGGGCTGAAAGGAACAATTTGATGTATATTAACAGCCTGAGCCTCGAAAGTTCGGCGATTCTTTCGCCTGTCGGACGTGAGGAGCTTTTCTGCTGGTTTAAGTACGTAAGAGCTGTAGCAGAATATTATCATGACAGAAATATGCCTGAGATAAAAAAACAGGGACGTGTGGTTCTGCTGGATACCTGCGAAAATGAAAATGCGAAAATCACATCTGCTCTGGAAACTGCTAAAAAGAGATTTGAAAAAAGCGGCTTTACTGTCAGCAGCATTATTTTAAGAGATAAGGAGATACGCTGCTGTACAGGCTGTCAGAGCTGTTTCAGCAACAGAAATTGTATCTTTGATGATGACTGGGAGGAGACATTCGAGGACCTGTATCTTGATACGGATATGATAGTTTATTTCGGTGAACTGCACTATTCGACGCTGGGAAGCTGTTATAAGACTTTCCTCGAAAGACACGCAAGCTTAGGACGCTCAGGCATCGAAGACGAGGTCATCAAGTCTTATTTCTTTGTTCTGGACGAAAAAGCCGACAGAGAGGATATTACCGAATTCAAGATACATTGCGAGGTTTTTGACGGTTTGAACTGCTCATATCTCAGCGATATCTGTGAGATAGGTGATAATGAGAAAATCATAGAGCTCTGCGATAAGATGACCTTGGCTTATAATTCGGATATCATGCCGCAGAACGGTTTCTTGAAGAACGGCATAAGAAGCGGTTTTGCTGCCGTAGCTGCCAATGTAAGGAACCGATGTCCCGTGGATTACAGGTACTTCAAGGAGATCGGCTGCTATGATGAGATAGCTCCAAGTCCGTATGTGCAGTGGCTTGATAATGCAGACGACGCTAAAAAGGACAGAGAGGCAAGAATGATACCTTATAAAATTACTCTGATGCACCTTGAAGGGCTTCCCGAGGTAAACGAAAGAAGAAAGAACAAAAGCGTATCTGTTATTGAAAGACAGAAAGCAGCAGTTCAGTTATATGAACTCAAACGCAGCTGATAAATGAAATGTGTCCGCTCCTGTTGGCACATTTTTTATTGTCGTAATGGCACAGTTTTATTTGGGTTTAGGAGAATCTGAGGTGATATCTACATACAGTATACAAAATGTTATAATTTTATGAATTTTATAGAGATTCTCTTGACAAAGTATACAGAACGTGATATAATAAGGACAACAAAACAAGTATGTTGTTCAATTTCCCTTTCTTAACCTTTATTAATTCTTCCTTTTATAATTTGTCCCCTTCTTCATTTAAAACACGCAAATGCGTGTTTTTTCTTTTGCCTTGGCTTGACTAATTGCTGTCGATGTGCTATAATTTTTCTTCAAAGGAGGGATAACATGGAAATAAGACATATCACTGAAAACGATGATTTCAAGGCTGTAAGGAATATTTACGAGAAGAGCTGGCAGTTCGCATACAAGGGCATTATACCTCAGGACTACCTCGACAATATCCCTAAGGAGAAGTGGGGCGGAAATATCCTCAAAAACGGCAGGACTGAGATAGGTGCATTTGACGGGGACAAAATTGTAGGCACGGCAAGCTTTTGTCCGTCACGTTGGGAAAATTTCAGCAGCTGCGGCGAGATAGTTACTATTTATCTGCTGCCCGAGTATATCGGCAGAGGTATCGGCTCGCAGCTTATGGAGGCTTGTATTGAAGAGCTTGAATTTCTCGGCTACAGGGAGATTCTTCTGTGGGTGCTGGAAGACAACCACAGAGCCAGACGCTTCTATGAGAAGCAGGGCTTTGTATGCACTGAGGACTACATGGACGATATTATCGGCGGCAAGCCGCTCCGCGAGGTAATGTATCTGCGGAGAAAGTAAAGCGGTGGAGTGATTTGCATCACTCCACCTAAAATAATAAAGAAGAAAGAATAATGAATAAAGAATAATTATGGTATCGCCTTTCGGCGATATTATTTTTAATATGTCCGCGAAGCGGACACTTTTATTCTTATTTCTTCTCTATTCTTTCTTATTTTAGAAAAAGGCATGAAGAGTATTCTTCATGCCTTTTTCGCTGCTTAGCCGTTGGCTGCCTGTGCTATGGATTCTACCTTGTTCAGGTTCTTGATAGCAGGTATTGCGGCGATAATGGATATCAGTACATTTATGCCGAGTGCAAGCGCCACAACGGCAGGTATTGCTGCAACGTCCTGAAGCCTGAGCTCTTTTGAAATCAGAGTTTCTATAAGCGTCAGCATATATAAGCCTGTGCCGAGTATCGCTCCCGTGACAGCGGCTGTGGTGGAGAACATTATTGTCTCCAGCATTACGCTCTTGCGGAGCTGTTTCTTTGTCATGCCTACGCTCCTGAGCATCATGAGCTCGCGGCTTCGGTTCAGTACGCTGGTGTTTACCGAGTTTATCATGGAGAGTACTCCTACAAGCCATATCGATATGAGGAATGAAGCCACTATCTTTACTATCGCACTGATGAAACTGCTAAGTCCTGTATTGACTACGAAAATGTCTTCGATACTGGCTGCGAAGTTGTTCATTGCAAAATCGTTTACCTTTTCCTTTGCCGCATCATAGTGCTTGGCATCAGATACATTCAGCAGGATATCGAATGAATTTATGCCGTACTGAGGGGCTTTTTCTGCGGGGATTATAATAGCTCCATCGCCTAATTTACCTGACAGCTTTCCGACTATGTGGTAGCTGTGACCTTCGTAATCGGTTATGTTAAAGCCCTTGCCCAGATCAGTGTAGCTTTTTTCGTATGTGGGGATATACTCGCCTGTTTCTTCATCATAATAGCTCGATGAATCGTATATGGAGTTATTGAAGAATACGCCGTCCATGTTTTTGTACTCTTCATAGCTGATGCCTGTCAGCTTGTCAATACCGTACTTGTTGTAGTCAAATTCGCTGATAATATTGATAGACGTCATGGTGACACCTTTTCTCGGTGTGCGCATGAGCTTGTTTGAAACTATCTTGTCAGAGCCGTCCCTTGAATTAAGACCGACAATATTGTAGCCCTGTATATAGTATTCAGGGAATATCTCCTTGTCGGAGAAGTATTTTTCGGGCTCGGCAAGGGGGTTATCGGGATCGTCGATGACATAGCTGTCGATATAGAAATCGAAGTTGAGTTCGTCCGCCATGTCTTTCATCTCATGTTTTAGGCTGTTGCCTATCAGAGCTGTTGCGGTGAACATGGCAACTCCCAGAGCCATTGTTATGGTTGCGACTATGAAGCGGCTCTTGCAGGCTTTGATGTTCTTCTTGGTGTAGCGGCGGAGCCACTTCCTTGAGCTGAGGTTCAGCTTTGACTTCCTCTTGCGGAGCTTTCTTTTGCTCCTGGGCTTGCCGAAGTTGAGCGCCTCAGCAGGGGAGAGCTTTCTCGAAGCCCACATAGCTGAGGTATATGCCGAGATGAACAGTGCGATTATGGTGAGGAATGCGGCAACTGCAATGAACAGAGGCTTTGCGGAGAACTCGCAGAATTGTATTCCCGAGTTTTTCAGTGAGTTGAAGCACAGACGGCATACAATTACCGCTAATATCATGCCGAGAGGTATCGCCGTGAAGCAGTAGAACAGGGCTTCGTTGAGGACTACAAAGGCTATCTGTGTCTTTGAAGCGCCCATGATACGCATTGCGGCAAAATGGGTGCTGCGCTCCTGTACTGCCATTTCAAAGGTGTTGTCGATAACGAATCGGGATATGAACCAGCCTATAAGAAGCACTATAAGCATGGGCACGATAGCTACCATTGTCTTATACATGGCATAGGGGCTTTTCAGCTCAAGTGCAAGAAGAAGCGTGTTTTCTACTTGAGGAAACTCATATTCGTCAAGGAACTGACTGTCATAGTCGAAGCCTAAATCTGTGAACAGCATTTTCAGGGCTTCGTCATAGTCGCAGTTGTCGATAAGACGTATCTTCATCAACGGGTTATACTGTAGGTCGAGCTGGGGATTCTTTTTATAAAGCTCCGAGATATCGAGTTTGTCGCTGTCTGTGCTGAGCGTTATAAATTCTTCGTTTCTGAAAATGAAGCTGTTCGGAGTTATAAAGCCTGCTATTTTAAAGGTAAATGTCACAGGCTCGCCGTATTCAAGGTCGGTATAGGGTATCTTGCGGAGAGGTATACGCTTTTTTATGCGGAGATAGTTCTCGATAGTATTGTTGTATGCCTTCTGGCGCTGCTCCTTTGTGAGTCTGTCATAGCCCTTTTCGCCCTTGCAGTACTCTGTGCCGTATTTTTCTTTCAGCTCCTCACGGGCGTTCTTGACGATATCGGAATCCTCGTCTACAACGCCTGTGGCAGGACGGACAGTGAGGGATATGGTATCGCCCTCGGAATAGCCCATATCCCTTATTTCCATGGGAACGTAGATACCTGATCTCTGGGATATGGAGTTCAGAGATACAGGCATACTGTTTTTGTCGAGCTCACCTATGATGTCAGCGTTTCCGCTTAATGAGCTTGTCAGGAAGGTGCGGCAGGCAGTGGTGTTTTTGCCGTCGGATATCTCCATAAAGTGTGACTTCCCGTCATATGAGCCTTCTGCCATATCCTCATCTTCGCTCAAGCTGACAAATCTGGTTTCTGTGCAGAAATAGTCATCGACTACGGCATGATTCCGTATTATATCTGCTGCCTTGTCGGTGTCCTTTGACTTTTCGAGCCATGAGGAGATGTCTACCTCCCATTTGCCCTCGTTATAGACAGCTTCATTATATAATGTGGTGTAAAGGCTGCTGCCGTAGCAGCATATGGTGGTGAGGATAAATGCCGACAGGGTTATGCACATGAATGTAAGGAATGTGCGGAGCTTTTGTCGGCGGATATATTTCATTGAAAGTGCAATAAGATGTTTCATTGTACCGCCCCCTTATTCGGAAAGCACACCGTCGGTGATACGGCAGACGCGGTCTGCCTGAGTTGCTATGCTGCCGTCATGAGTGATGAGTATCAGCGTCTGGTTGTATTTCTTTATGGAGGTTTTCAGTATGGAGATTATCTCGCGGCTGTTCTTGCTGTCAAGGTTGCCTGTAGGCTCGTCAGCGAGGATTATCTGGGGCTTGTGTATGAGGGCGCGGGCAAAGGCTACACGCTGCTGCTGACCGCCTGAGAGCTCGTGAGGATAGTTACGGCGCTTCTTGTCAAGTCCCGTAAGGCGCAGGAGCTCCTCCAAGAAATCCATATCGGGGGGAGTGTTGTCAAGATTCAGGGGCAGGACGATGTTTTCCTCAACGTTGAGCACGGGGATAAGGTTGTAGGACTGGAATATAAAGCCGATGTTCTTTCTGCGGTAGGCGGAAAGTCCCTTGTCGTCAAGCTTGGTGATGTCCTTGCCGTTTACGAAGATACTGCCGCCGGTAGGTCTGTCAAGTGAGCCGAGACAGTTCAGCAGAGTAGTCTTGCCGCTGCCGCTTTCGCCTGTTATAGCTACGAATTCGCCCTTGCGGACCTCAAGGTCGACGTTGTTTACTGCCATGAGCTTTGTCTCGCCCTCGCCGTACTGCTTGCAGAGCTTTTCTGTTTTTATTATAATGTTGTTTTCCATATAAAGACCACCTTTCTCTTATGTTACTCCCATTATAAAATGTCAATCTTACGGTAACGTTACAAAAGCAGATTTTTTTATGTGATATTTGTAATATCTGAAATGTGACAAATGTCATATGAGAAACTGACACAAGACACTACAAAAATCATTTTCAGTATTGTATAATGATTATAGTGAAAAACATAAGGGAGGAAAACACTATGAATACAGTTGTTAAAATAAAGGATCTCGTTAAGCGCTACGGCGACCTCATAGCTCTGGATCACCTCAATCTGGAAATTGAGCAGGGAGAGATATTCGGACTTCTCGGACCTAACGGCTCGGGCAAGACCACTACAATAAACTGTCTGCTGTCACTTCTCTCATTCGATAAGGGCGATATTGAGATATTCGGTAAGGAGATGACTCCCGTAAGCTACGATATCAAGAAGGATATTGGCGTTATCATGCAGAATGTGGCTGTCTTTGACGAGCTTACGGTTTATGAGAACATCGACTACTTCTGCGGACTCTACATCAATGACAAGGAAAAGAGAAAGCAGTGCGTTGATGACGCTATCAAGTTCGTGGGACTGGAGGACTTCCGCAAGTTCTATCCGAAAAAGCTGTCGGGAGGTCTTCTGCGCAGACTGAACATCGCCTGCGGCATAGCTCACAAGCCTAAGCTCATAATCCTCGACGAGCCTACAGTTGCCGTTGATCCCCAGAGCCGTAACCGTATCCTTGAAGGCATTCAGGAGCTCAACAAAAACGGCGCTACAGTCATCTACACCTCGCACTACATGGAGGAGGTAGAGCAGATATGCACACGTATCTCTATCATGGATAAGGGCAAAAAGGTGGCTGAGGGCACTAAGGACGAGCTCAAGCGCATGATAAAGAATACGGAGACTATCATCATTGAGATACTGGAGCTCCCCGACAAGGCATACAGTGAGATAGCTTCACTGCCTCATGTATACGATTCAAGGTTCGAGAACGGCAAGCTTTCCGTATACTGCTCGGGCGGCAAGCACAACCTCACAAGAGTGCTGGACGTATTGCAGAAGAACGAGCTGGGCTTCGGCAGAGTATATACGGAGCTCCCTACACTCAACGACGTATTCCTCGAAATTACAGGTACTGCTCTCAGAGACAAGGAGGACTGACCATGTTCATGCATATATTGAAATATGAGCTTAAAGGCGGTCTGAGAAGCAAAGACCTCATTATATGGCTCATACTTTTCCCCATAATTCTCGGTACCGTCTTTAAGGTGGGCTTCGGAAGTATCTACGAAAAGACCGAGAAATTCAATTCCATTCCTGTTGCAGTGGTGGAGGAGAAAGAAAACAAGGCGTTCAGACAGGTGCTTGAAAATATAGAGAGCGCCGACGAGCCCTTTATCACTGCAAGCTTTACAGATAAGGCAAATGCTGAAAAGCTCCTTGACGACGGCGAGGTCGAGGGCATAATCTTCTCGGGTGAGAAGCTGAGCCTTACGGTCAAGGAAAAGGGACTCCGCGAGACTATGCTGAAATCCTTTGTGGAGCAGTATTCAGTCCGCGAGAAGATAGCTATGGACGCTTTTGAAACAGCTCCCGAAAAGGCTCAGCAGGTAATAGAGACACTTACAGCGGAGACAGTTTCCTCATGCAGGGAGATACCCGTAACTCAGGGAAATCCCGACGTTTATGCACAGTATTTCTACAACCTTATCGCTATGGTGGCTATATTCGGTTCTATAACAGGCATGACAGTTACCTCGCGCAGACAGGCTGACCTTTCGGCTCTCGGCGCAAGAAGCTGCTGCTCGCCTGTGCCTAAGTCAATAAGCGTTCTTGCAAGCCTTGCAAGCAGCTTTATATTGCAGACCATATGCATGACAGTATGCGTCACATTCCTTGCATTCGTGCTCAAAGTGGACTTCGGCGACAGACTGTGGCTGGTTTATCCTACGGCAATATTCGGAGGTATCCTCGGAGTTTCCTTCGGCTTCCTGGTAGGCTCTTTTGCACGCGTCAGCGAAAAGGTAAAGACAGCTATACTTATGACCACATCAATGCTGCTGTGCTTCTTCAGCGGTCTTATGATGGGTAATATGAAGGCTATCGTGGCTGAGAAAGCTCCGTGGTTCAATAACATCAATCCCGTTGCAGTAATATCGGACTGCTTCTACTGCCTCAACATCTATGAGGACTACGACCGCTACTTTACAAAGCTGATAACTATGGCGGTCATAACAGTATTGTTCATAACCCTCGGCATTGTCTTTTCAAGGAGGAAAAAATATGCAAGTATTTAAAGCTATGATGAAGATAATGAGAAAAAGACTGCCTTCTGCTATGATATATATCATAGTATTCGTGGTCATCTCTATCCTCGTTACAAATGCCTCGACAAAGGATAATAAATTCGAGGCGACAAAGCTGGATATATGCGTGTTCGACGAGGACGACACTCCCGAGAGCCGCGCACTTACCGAGTTTATCGGAAAAACCAATGATATAGATGAAATAGAGAACGACAGGGACGCTATCATCGACGCTCTGTATTATAAGCGCGTCAACTACGCCCTCATCATCAACAAGGGCTATGCTGAGAAGCTGGCGGCAGGGGATACAGCCGACCTCTTCGGAAGCTACCACATCGACGAGAACTACTCGGTAGTATATATCGGACAGTTCCTCGACGAGTATGCTACATCGGTAAAGGCTTACCTCGCTATGGGCAAGACTGTTGACGAGGCTATAAGCTGCACTGAGAAGGCGCTCTCACAGCACACGGACGTTGATATGCTGAGAGTTGACAAGGGCGGCAATTCGCACTACAGTGTGGATTTCGCAGGCTATTTCCAGTATATGCCATATATACTCATTGCGGCAGTATTCATCGTTATCTGTCAGGTGCTTGTTACCATGAATAAGAAGGATATACGCTACCGCACCAACTGCTCCTGCATGAACAGCTCAAAATACACAACACAGCTTATTTTAGGAAGCGGCTTGTTTGTTGTCTCGGTATGGCTCCTGCTTATTATAATAGGAGCTGTGCTCAACAAGGAAATGTACGCCGGCAGAGCATGGTACGCGGTATTAAACAGCTTCATATTCTCATTGGTGGTAACAGCTATGGCAGTATTTGTGGCAAGCTTTGAGCCAAAGGAAAACGTGCTGAACATTATCACACAGGTGCTCAGTATCGGTATGAGCTTCCTCTGCGGAATATTTATCCCTATGGAAGTCCTCAGCGACAAGGTCCTCTCAGTAGCGAGGTTCCTGCCTGCTTACTGGTACGTAAAGGCTAATAATATGATAGCCGATATCGAGCCTTTCAGCAGAGGCGACGTACTGCTTTGCTTCATCGTGGAGGCTGGATTTGCGTTAATGCTTATTATGCTTACACTTCTGGTGAGAAAGGTAAAATACAGCGGCGCGGCTATTGCTACTACTGCTAAGAAAGCGGCTGTAAGTCATTGAGCTTCAGAAATTAGAACTAAGAACTAAGAACTAAGAGCTAAGAACTAAGAGCTAAGAGCTAAGAACTAAGAACTAAGAGTTAAGAAACAACGGGCTGATTTTTACATCAGCCCGTTGTTTATTGTTGTTTAAGTCTGCAAATCCGTCGCCAGCATAAAACATCATATACGCGAAAAGGGCGGCTTTCCGCCGCCCTTACTAATCACTAATAACTAATCACTAAGCCCCAATCGCTCCGTGATTATTTTGCAGACCTCTTCCTTATGCTGCTGGAAGTAGAAATGGTCGCCCTCAAAGGGAAAGACTTCGCATTTGCCGTCTGTAAAGCGGCTCCAGCTCTTCATGTCTACGCTCTGCATAAGGGGATCGTCCTTGCCGTATATCACTGTGATATCACAGCCGAACTTTACCTCATCGGGTGTGGCTTTATAGCGCTCAGCCATACGAACATCGGTGCAGAGCACACGGTTCAGCGCACGCATGAGCTCCTCGTCGGGAACGGGTGCGTTTGACGAAAGTGAGTTCTTCGTAAAGAATGATACTATCTCGTCGTCGGAAGCGTTCTCAACATTCTCGAAGCAGTGTACGTCTTCGTCGGGAGGATTCTTGCCCGATAGGAATATGTGACAGGGCTGGGGGAGTCCCTTTGCCTTTGTCTGCTTTACGAACTCGGTAACGAGAACTGTTCCCATGCTGTGTCCGAAAAGCGCATAGTCGCCGCTGAGAAGCTCAGAGTGCTTCTCTATGAGGTCGGCAATGCAGTCCTGTACATTATCGAGGAGAGGCTCAGAGGAACGCGTAAAGCGTCCTGAGAGCTCCATAGGCACTACAGTCAGCTCCTTTGGCAGAAAGCGCTTGAAGGAGCTGTAGCTCTTTGCAGAGCCGCCTGCGTGTGGGAAGAAAAACAATACCATATTACTCGATTGGTGTGCCCTTTTCGTTGAGGAGGTCGAATATCTCGCCTACCTTGCTGATAGAAGCTACCAGTGAAAGGGGAATGTTGAGCTTGAATGTCTCTGTTATCTCAGAGCCGAGACCGAAAAGTCCGAGTGAATCGAGGAAGAGGTCGTCGTAAACGTCTGTATCTCTTGTTATCTCGGAAGCGTCAACGCCTACATAATCGGAAATTGCCTTTGTAAACTCGTCAAAATTAAGGTTATTCATTATTTATACTCCTTTTTTCTCAGATATTTGAACTGTATCTTGCCGATATCCTTTGGTATCTCCTCAACGGGAACTACCTTATCGGGCACCTTGTAGGCGGAGAGCTTTCCGTCAAAGTACTTTGCGATATCGCCTCTTGTTATTCTTGCGTCGCCCTTTGGCTGGATATAAGCAACTATCTGCTGACCGATAACGGGGTGGGGCTCGTCTGTTACAGCAGCTGCTGCGATCTGTGGGTGAGTAAGGAGGCAAGCCTCTACTTCCTCAGCGTGAACGAGGTTTCCGCCGCGCTTGATGATACGCTTGCTTCTGCCTGCGAAACGAACGATACCGCCCGGGAGCTTGTTTACAAGGTCGCCTGTGCAGAACCAGCGGCGTCCCTGCTCGTCTGTGAGTATCTTTTCTGCGGAGAGCTCGGGGTTGCCGAAGTAATCTGTGATTACGCCGTCTGTGTATACGCAGAGCTCGCCCACTTCGCCCTCGGGAACGTCATTGTGCTTCTCGTCGATAACGCGGATATCTGTGAAGCTGAGCTTCTTGAAATCGCTGGGATCTGTGCCTTGATCTATAGCTGAATCCCATACTACCATTGTGCAGGTCTCGGAAGAACCGATAACGTTGATAACACGGATATGGAGCTTCTCAACGAAGATGTCAGCTATCTCCTTGGGGAGAACTTCGCCTGCGAAATAGCAGATACGAACGCTTGAAAGGTCGTACTTGTCAAAGTCGGGAGTTGAAAGAAGCACCTTTGCCAGTGTGGAAGTGAGCTGGATAACGTTTATCTTGTACTTCTGAACTGTCTCGAGGAATGTGATCGGGTTGAACTGAGGCTGATACATAACTGTACCGCCCTTGAGCACCATCTGCTGTCCCATGCCGAAGCCGCCCTGATGATAGAGAGTCATGCCAAGCATCATTACGTCGTCAGCCTTGAATTCGAGGTAGTCGCCCATGTCCTTCTGTGTGGAGAGGAATCCGCCCGAAGGAACAGAGAGTATCTTAGGTGTGCCTGTGCTGCCTGATGTGCAGGCGAGGGACATTGTGTGGAGATAAGACGGCTCGTATATCTCGCACTCCTTGCTGCCGTACTCAGCCATGAACTTATCAGCGGAGATGTAGCAGCTTTCCTGTGGGATAACGCTGTCATCAGCGAAGCATATTACCTTGCCGAGAGATATCTTTGAAGGTACAAGCTCACTTACAGCAGCGATGATGTTGTTGTTTCTGTACTTCTCTGTTACGAACATTACTTTTGATGTTGTAGCAGGGATAAGCTTTGAGAGCTCGAAGGAGCCGCTCTGTGGATCCATAGGAACAGGCTGTGCGCCTATTCTTACTGCTGACCAGTATACAAGGTACCACTCGATGCTGTTTGGCATACAGATGCCTACCTTGTCGTCTGCTGCAATGCCTATCTTCTTCATTGCAGAGCCGAGAACAGCTGTCTTTTCCATGAACTGAGCATATGTGAGCTCGTTCTCGTCTATTCTCAGGAGCACCTTGTCAGGAGTTTCCTGAGCGTACTTGCCGTAGTAATCAAAGAACTTTTCGGACATTATTTCTTACCCCCCATAAGTCTTGCAGCGATGAAGTCTGCTGCGATGTGCTTTACCCAGTGGTACTGCTCGCCAACAGGCATTGCGTGCATGATAGTCTCCTCGGAAACGTATGCAGGCTTATCCTCAATGTGGATACATTCCTTGTAGCCCTGAGCCTTGTCGAGGAGCTTCTGTGAAGCCTCGGGAGTCATCCAGTTGTCGTCGCTGCTGTATACCATAAGGAAGTCGGACTTGTGTGTGCCCTCTTCAAGAGTTTTCATGCCCTCGAGGTAATCGTCGCTGTACTGGTAGGAGCTCCACTTACCGCGCTTCATCCATACAGGGATACTGCCCTGGTCTGCGAAGTTCATGAGAAGTGGGAAGAGGCTTACGCAAGCCTTTATCTTCGGGTTCTTTACAGTTGCACGGAATGCGTAGCCGCCGCCCATGCAGAGACCGAAGTTAGCCATGTTCTTTTCGTTGAGCTTCTTGTGGTTCTTAACGAACTTGTAGATGCCGTCGAAAGCAGCTTCTATCTGCTTGCCGCCGCACTTGATGTTGTTGTAGATGATTGCAGCGCCTGCGCCCGGCATATCGGGAGTGATAACTGCGATGCCTCTTTCGTTGAGGGGAGCAGCCAGCATTTCAAGCTCCTCCTTGCAGCTTCCGATACCCGAGTATGTGATAACTACAGGGTAGTCTGTCTTTCTGCCCGAATCGGGGTAGTGGATATATGCAGGTATCTTGCCTGCCTTTGTGTCTATCTCAACGTACTCTATCTTGTTCTTGCAGAGCTTTGCATAGTGCTTGTAGCTCTCAACGAGACCGTTGTATATCTCGGTCTTGTGCTCAACGTCCTCGATGTTTACCATAAAGCAGGCATAGTGGCACTGTGCGATCATCTTTGCATATTCTCTTGCTGAGATCTTGTTTCCTGCTTCCTCAGCCTTGTCGCGGAGCTCTGTATAGCGGTCTATCTTTGCGTGCCATTCGTCAAGCCATACATTCTGTATCTGCTTGCCGCTCTTTACCTTTATATTGTCTATCTTCTTGAGTATCGATTCCAGATCGAAGGGGTCTGCTCCGTAAAGGAGTGAACGTGTTGCTACGGGGTTAAGCAGGTCTCTGATTGCCCATTTCATATTTTTCTATATCCTTTCCTATCCTATTTATGTCTCAGCCTGTGTACTTCCAAGCGCCCTCTCGCGTCATCTCCGTGAACTGCATATATATGCGGTAGGGATCGACCTGAGTGTGCTTCTGTATGAGACTCAGCATTCTGTCTGCAAGCTCCTTTAAGAATGCTGCCTTGTTGTCTGCGTACTCCTGTGGGAGAATGTATCTGAACTCGGCAAAGAACACTGTGTCCTCGGACTTGTTCATGTACATTGAGCAGTCGTCAAGCATTACCATTATTGCAGGCAGGGGCTTCTTGAGAATGTCTGCCAGCTCTGTGGCTGCTTCGTCGAGGAAAGCAGTCTTTGCAGCAGGAGCGCTGAACCTGAAGTTTGTCTTCATCTGTGCTATAGGCATAATTATTTATCCTTTCAAAAAACGATCCGACGGGCTGTCGGGGACGCCAGCCCCTACAAGAGCTTTTTATCCTGTAGGGGACGGCGTCTCGACGTCCCGAAATATCGTTATATATCATAGAACGCGAAAACGTTCTTACTTTTCATATCTTTTCAGTACAAGAGTTGCATTGTGTCCGCCGAAGCCGAATGAGTTGGAGATAGCAACGTCTACCTTGTGCTCCTGCGGCTTGTTGGGAACGTAGTTGAGGTCGAGCTCGGGATCAGCCTCGTCATAGTGTAAAGTAGGAGGTACGATGCCTGTCTCGATAGCCTTGATACAAGCAATAGCTTCGAGAGCTCCGCCTGCGCCGAGAGTGTGACCGATAGAAGCCTTTACAGAGGATACCGGGATATCGTATGCTCTCTTGCCGAATACTTCCTTGACTGCCTTTGTCTCGTAGAGGTCGTTGAGACCTGTTGATGTGCCGTGTGCGTTGATGTAGTCAACGGAATCAGGGGAAAGTCCTGCGTTGTCAAGAGCAAGTCTCATGGACTCAGCCATGCCTACGCCGTCTGTCTTTGGAGCTGTAAGGTTGAATGCCTCGCCGCACATTGCAGCGCCTGCAAGCTCGCAGTATATCTTGGCGCCTCTTGCTTTTGCGCTCTCCTCGGATTCAAGAACGACTGTACCGCCGCCCTCGCCCATGATGAAGCCGTCGCGGTTCTTTGTGAAGGGGCGTGCAGCTGTTGCGGGATCGGGATTTACCGACATTGCAAGGAGCTGATTGAAGCCGCTGATAACAAGGTGGGTAACTGTGTTGGAGATACCGCCTGCGATGACCATGTCACAGAGTCCCGACTCGATGAACTGCTTGCCAAGTGTGATAGCATACGCAGAAGAAGCGCAGGCTGTGCTCACGTTGAAGGAAGGTCCTGTGAAGCCATACTTGATGGATACCAGAGCAGGGAGCTCGTTAGGCATCTTTTTCAGTGTGATGTTGAGGGGCTTGTCAAGCTCGTAATCCTCATATGAATTATCTATAACGCCGTAGATAACGCCGACTCTCTTGCCGTTGTAGGTGGTGATGTCCACTCCGCAGTCTGCGATAGCTTCACCTGCGGAAGCAAGTCCCATTCTTGTTACGGTAGTAGTAGCGTTGAGCTGACGCTTTTTCCAGTATTTTGAAGCCTCAGCCTCAAATGCATCGTCAACCTCTGCGGCAACGGTAGTGTCGTGGTTGTCGAGGGGGATACGTGTGATAGTTCTCATACCGCACTTGCCTTCGATGAGTCCATTCCAGTAGTCCTCAGCGGTATAGCCTATTGATGTAACGGCACCAATGCCTGTGATAACAACTTTTTTCATTTATTCAACCTCATATCATTAGTTATGGTTTTATGCGAATGTTTTGTCCCAGATGTCCTTATCCTTGCGGACGTATGAGCCGAAGCCCGTCTTTGCGCTGAGCTCGTCAAGTGCTGCGAAGAGCTTTTCAGCGCCGAATTTATCGTAGTAAGCCGCAGGAGTCTCGGCAAGTCCGAGGGTATCCTGTACAGCTTCAAGAAGTACAGCCTTGTCGCCGCTGTATTCGCTGACGGCGTTTACTGTCTCGTTGAGAATGAGTGCTGCCATATAAAGAGCAGCCTCGCCGCAGTCCTTGCCGCTTGGGCTCTCGTGCTCTGCCATGAAATCAAGGAATGTCATTGTTTCCTTGGGGCAGCCCTCGCTGAGCCAGCCGTTCATCTTCTCGCAGCCGTAGCCGAGGAGTCCCTTGTTTCTTTCGATACGGAAGTTGTCGGGGCTTCCTGCCATAAGTCCGAGACCTATGCTGTCAAGCACCTCGAATGGGGGCGCAACAGGGAAGAGCTCCTCAAGAGACTTGTTGAGCTCGGGCGCGGTAACGCCGAAGCTTTCGCGGAGATAGATGGCATGGGATACCATGCAGGCAAGTATCTGGTTGAGATAGATGTGGTATTCGCCTGAGAATACGATCGGCTTTTTGCCTGCGCTCTTTACCAGCTGTGCAGCCTTTTCCGCATTGCTCTGTGAAGTCTCGGGGAGGATATTAAGCTCCACGAAGCCTGTGAGCTTTACGGGGTAGAAGAAGTGCAGACCGAAGCAGCGCTCCTTGTGGGGAATATCTGCGAATACTGACGCGATATCCAGTGAAGATGTATTGGTAAGGAGCAGGCAGTCATCAGAGACAGCCTGTGCTGCCTTTGCAAAGAGCTCTTTCTTTGCGTTCATGTTCTCGAATACTGCTTCTATAACGACGTCGCAGCCGCTTAAAGCGGAGGTGTCGTCGGTGAAAAGGAATGAATCCTTTTTGAATTCGTACTGTTCCTCGGTGAGCTTCTTGCGCTTCAGGCTCTTGCCGAGGGTTTTGAGCAGTGCTGCGGTGTTCTCCTCAGCTCCGAAGAGGTCGATGACAACGAACTGTGCGTCGGGGAGCTTGTCGAAGAAAAGGGAGAAGATGTCCTTTCCCATTTTGCCGTAGCCGACTATTCCTATTTTCATATTCATGCCTCCTTGTTCTTTAAGTAGGAGCTGATGTACTCCTTATAGTTTGAAGGCACGAATTTGTCTGTGCTCTCTGAGATGTAGTTTATAAGTGATACAGCCTCGGGAACGCCCTGCTTCTTGTCAGCGAAGATATCAGCCCAGCCAAGTGCGAATGCATCCTCGGCAGGAATGAGCTCGCCTGACATGACAAGCTGATAAGCGTTCTTTATGCCGCATATCTCGATAGTTCTTGCAACTCCGCCCAGTGCAGGGAGTATGCCGAATGTTGATTCGGGCTGACCTACTCTTGCGTTCTTCTCGATTATTCTGTAGTGGCTGTTTACAGCTATCTCGCTGCCCGAACCGATACAGAAGCCTGTTACTACGCTTACAACAGGGAACGGGAGCTCTCTGAGGAAGGTGAAGAAGTGCTTCTGCTTGATGTGACCTGCGGGGAGCTCTCCTGTGGAATCGTCGTAGGATTCGTTTGCGGAGCGTTCTGAAAGGGCGTCAACATCAGCGCCTACGCTGAAATGTCTGCCTGCGCCCTTGATGATAAGTCCCTTGTATGTGTTGTTGGCAGCCTTTTCCTCTACCTGAGCCATTACAGCCTCGTACTCATTGAGGAAGTCAGCGGTCATAAGGTTGTTGCCAGCCATATTCATTGAAAGAACGAGGATACCGTCCTGTTCTTCAAGTATCATACCATTCTCACTCATTTGCGCCACCTCCGTTCTTGTCAGCCATGAGGCGGTAGAAGGCTCTCGACTCGAGCTCGAGTACCTTTTCGGCAGGAGCCTTGCGTGCTGCAATGAAGCAGGCGTTTATCTCCTGTATCTGTTTTTTTGTCTTGTCCTTGAAGATCTTCTCAACGAACTCGTCAGCCTCTTCTGCCTTTATGCACATATCAGCAGCGGCTCTGAGCTCCTCTGAGGGCTCGCCCTCGGAAACTATCGCCGACATGAACTGTGCGTCGGAAAGAAAGGCTTTTACTGCGGATTTTTCGCTGTCGTCCGCGCCGAGTACTGTACTGCTGTCGGTATATATAAGCAGTAAGCAAGGCTCGCCGAGCTGCTCCTTAGAGTCAAGAAGCTGATACAGCGAGCTTATCTGAGAGACCTTGGCGGTTATCTCGTTTTTATTTATCGTCATTTTCGTCCCCCTCCAGACACTCTCTTACCTTTTCGGGAATGTCGCATATCATGCGGTGCTTATCCACGTAGGCAAGCTTGCCTGTTACTCTGCATGAAACAAGACCTGTATTCTTGTTTATGATGTTATGCTTATAGCTCACTATACCGCCCGAGCAGGTGACCTCAGTGTCTATCCTGACCTCGTCCAGCATTCTGAGCTCATGTATATAGCGCTGGGTGCTTTCCATTATAACAGGAAAGAGTCCTTCGTCCACCATAGTTGCCAGCAGCCCGTGTACCTTGAAGAAGTTCCACAGAGCGGTCTCTGCGTACTGTAGGTATACTGAGTTGTTGACGTGGCCGAAGGAATCCAGTTCATAGCCCCTTACTGTCAATTTGTAAGAGCTTCTTCTCATTTTTTGAACGCCTCCGCCAGAACAGCCTCAAACTTGCCCTTGGAAGGATCCTCTGCGCCTTCTGCTGCAAGGTTGAAGGTCTCGATAATAGCATTTATCTGTGTGAGGTTCTTTCCGTTGAGAAGCTCCTTAACAAAGGAAACTGTCTCGTCGAAGGAATTCTTGTTTTCGCTGAGCTTGGTAACGAGACCGAGCTCAAGGGCGTCCTTGGCGCCTATCATCTCGCCGCAGAGTATCATGCGGAGAGCCTTTTCCTTGCCGAGGAGCCTGTAAAGGCGTTCCATGCCGCCCATACCCGGAACTACGCCGTGCATTATCTCGGGAAGTCCCAGAAATGCGGAGGGTGAAGCAACTCTGAACTGACAGCTCAGAGCAATTTCAAGTCCGCCGCCGAAGCAGCCGCCGTTGATAGCGGCAGCGGTTATGATAGGCAGCTTCTCGATAGTGCGGAGAAGCTCCCTTGCGTTTTCAAGCTTTGCAGAAAGCTCTTCACCGCCGCTCTCTCCGAAGAGGGAAACGTCAGCGCCGTGGGAGAAATGTCTGCCCTTGCCTGTGATGATGAGAGCCTTTATCTGCGGATTTTTGTCAAGCCAGCCGAGAAGCTCCTTACGGTCGATGAACTCGGGCTCTGTAAGGAGGTTCTTGGGACCGTTGTCTATAGTGAGAACGGCGATATCGCCCTCGGCGTGAAGCTCTGATAAAACAGACTGTAACATCGCTGTCACTTACTGGTTTACGATGTCGTTGCCGTACTGATAGATCTTGCAGAACATATCAACTACGTCGCTCATTGTATCCATAGGTGACTTGAGCATATACTTGCCGATGCTCTGGAGCTTGATGTCGAGGTCGTACTTGTCAGCAGTCATCTCGATGAGCTCAACGAACATAAGTGAGTCGCTTCCGAGGTCTTCCTGTGGGTTTGTATCCATAGTGATCTCGTCCTTCTCAACTTCACATTCTTCTGCATAGTAATCAAAGATCATGTCCTTGATTTCCTGTCTGATTTCTTCTGTGATCTCTCTCATAATGATTTCCTCCATCAATGATAATCTTGTCTTATTCCCTTTCAATGGGTGTTTGCTATATGAAAATTTACATATCCTCAAGGGTGTAAATTTTACATTTTCTGCTAACGCGCGAGAACTTGCTCACGGCGCCGTTTGCGCTTACGTCGAAGAACTCGGTGACTCCGAGGTCTTCAAGCTTTTTGACAGCGAGGTCCCAGCGTATAGGCGTATAGACGTTAAGCTGGTTCTCTCTCATTACCTGACGTCCCTCTGTCATTATCTCTCTGGTGAAGATAGAGAGGATAGGATAAACGGGGGCGTTGTATTCTATAGAACCGCAGAAGTCAACGTACTCCTGTGAGTACTGCTTCATTACGGGGTGGTGATATGCTACTCCTGTACCGAAGCTGAAAGCCTTGATAGCGCCTTCGTTCTGACATAAAAGAAGCGCCCTTTCCACTGCGTCGGCGCGTCCGCTCACCATGACGTGGAATCTTGAGTTGCCGCTTCCGATGACTATTTCATCGGGTGAGAATTTGTCCTTGAACATTTCTTCGATATCGCTGTATGAGAAGCCTATAACGATGCCCATATCGAGCTTTTCGTTGTTCCTTTCAAGACAGCGCATCGTAGCGCGGTTCATCATGATGATATCGTGTGCAAATTCGTGGGACACTGAGCCGAAACAGCTGCTTATGCTGACTATGCCTGAGCTGTAGCCTGCACCTATGTCGGGGATTATGCCCTTGTCTATGTAGTGCTCGAAAACGACTCTGTCGCAGATGAGTGAGATTATCCACTCAGCTACTCTTCCGTCGTAAGCCTTGTTCTTCTCCAAGTCCATGTTGAGACCGAGCCTGCCGAATGCAGTTTCCAAGTAATATTCGTATTTATCCATGAGTTCGGGCGGCAGCTTTACGAGAAGCTTTTCGGGTTTTGAACCGATGCCGTTGAACAGGAATGCTCTGTTGTACATCTATAATGCTCCTTTTAATTATACATACATCTTATCACCTATTTTGCGCGCTGTCAATAGGGAAAAAGCCCTTTTGGAAATGTTTGGGAAAAGATATAAAAATAGTTTGCCCTACCAATAATTTTTTATAAAATAGTCCAATTATACTGTCAGTAATTTTTTGAGGCATACCTTTTAACGGAGTTCATAATGGTAAAATGTTGCGAAATATGGTCGTTTTGTGACATTTTGCCGCGGCGCGGTCAGCGCATAAAAAAGCCCTTCCGTGTATGGAAAGGCTTTTTGCGTTTAGTCCTTGAGATTTTCGGGAGTCTTTATCAGCTTTGCCTTGAAGAGAGCGGTACCGATAAGTGTTGAGAATATTGTTGAGATGACCATTTCAAACAATGCGTTGATGCCGACAGCGGTGATGATGAAGAGCAGTATGCTCTTGCCGCCTCTGAGCCTGTCGATGTAGTTGAATTTCTTGTATACCTTTAGAGTATAATCGCCGTCGCTGAGACCTCTGAGGGAAGCGCCCGACTCTGTGAATTTGGCAGTCTTGCCGTTTATTGTCTTGCCGTTGAGGACTGCTCCCTTGAGCTTGTCCGAGCTGAGCTCGAATCTCTCGGCAATATTTGCCGTTGTTGGGAGAGTATCCTTTGTATCGCCTACTGTGAGGACGAGGTCTTTGCCGAACTGTACATGGAGACCGTCTTTTGCGAACTCGACATCGTTGCCTGCGCTGTCCTTTACCTGTGAGATAACGCCGCTGCCGATGGTGATAGTGTACTTGTTGTCAAGACCTGTAGCTGTGTGGTTGAAAAGTATTACCAGAGCTCCCATAAAGAAGATAGTGTTGAGGATAGCTGCCGAGAAGCCTGCGATTCCGCATGACTGCTGTACCTTTGAGAGGTCCTTCTTGTTGACGAACCAGAACATTGCAGCGAATCCTGCTGCGAACACGCCGATAAGTGTGAGCGCAATGGGGAGACCTGATGTAATGAAGTTATACATACCCTCGGACATCTTGTACTTGCCGTCCTTATCGTAGCAGATAAGAAGCATTACAGACAGGAAGAGTCCGATGAGGACGATGCCCGAAACTATACCTGAGATAACGGACAGAGCCTTCTTTGATCTTACCTTTGAAAGGACTGAGAAGATAAGTCCTACCAGCAGTCCGTCAAGTGCTCTTGGCACAACGCGCTGAATGAAAGTGAGTGTGGGGCTTATTTCCAGTGTAGCAGCTCCCATTCCGCTGAGAACTCCGATACCGAAGCACTGAAGGAAGCTGAAGATTCCGAACACCAGTCCCAATATAAGTCCGCCTGTTGGTCCGAGTGCGATGGCAGCTATTGCGATGGGGATAATGTTCAGGGTGATGGACAGTGGTCCGATGGGGATAGAGCCGATAGGCGTCAGCGAGAACAACGCAACGATAGCCGTCAGCAGTCCCAGAAGTACCAGTGACCGAACATTGAATTTCTTTTCCATATTAAATTTTCCTCCTTGTTACTACTCCTCGTGTGAGGATATAATACAATATAAATATCATATCATCTTTTATAAAATTTGTAAATAGCCCGAATCCCCAGAAAGATGTTAACAAGAAGTTCACAATTAGTGTGTGTTGCACAAATATTGACGGCTTGTATAAACAAATCGCACAAAAGCAATACACTCTGTATTATTCGAGGGCTATATTATGAAAACTGCCCATTTGCCGCGAGTCACCCGCAGTTTGCCAAGCCGTTGACTACCGCAAAGGAAACTTTGTTGAACTTGCTGTCGACTGCGGAAAAATCAGCCGTTGCGCCAGCAAACTGCACAAAAGTGACAGAAAATTTTCTAATTATTAGTTAATGTTAAAATATTGCAATTTGTATACAGTTATGTTATAATTAATGTGCAAAAGTCTGTAAATATATCCTGAAGCGAACAGGCGACAGGAAGTTCTTACGGGGATTGTGGAAAAATATAGAAACAGAAAGGACGGAATGACCATGAAAAAATCATTGGGGAAGCGCCTGGTAAGCGGCGTTACTTCTGGTCTTCTGGCTGTGATGTATGCAGTGCCGACAAATCTCGGTATCTCAGCTTCGGCTGCGGACGCCGCTGACGGACTGCCTATCGTCGATACGCCTTATGAGGAGTCTATGTGGTACAGAGGAAACCCGCTTGGAATAGCAGGCGACTTCCATTTGTTTGCTTTCGATACTATCGAAACAATGAATGACAGTGCTCACATCAACGGTAATATCGCAGCGCCGAATTATCTTGTGGGCGCAAATCACGGACAGCTCAACACAGAAGGCACAGGACGGCTTCTCAACGTCGTCAGAGACTCTTTCAAGTTCAAGGAGGGCGGCGTTTACGATACCGCTGCTAAGAACGACGGGGTAAAGGGCTTCTCGTTGGGAAATATGAGCGACTTTATGTTCCCTGCGGATTGTACGCTCTCTATAGGCTATCCCGAGGGGAATCTTCAGTATCCTCAGGATACGAGCTCGGCTGTAAAGCTGAAAACTCCTTCTGCCGATTATACCATAGAGCTGTATACGGGCGGTCCCGGAAAAGCAGAAAGCTATATGGCTCACGCAGGCAGCAAGCTCATTGACTTTGAAAAGGAAAAGGCTAACTACCAGACAAGGTCAAAGTCATACGCTTCAATGGGCGAGAGCTATGCAAAGATAACATGGGAGGATAACCCCAACTATAACGAGTACGATCCCGGCAACAATCAGCCGCCTCAGGTCGGTACCCTTATGCTCAATCCCGAGGGCACCAATGTGCTCAATCTCACCGCAGATCAGCTTGATAACTACAGAGGACTGAAGGTTGCAGGCATCAACTTTGAGGACGGCACCTTCAAGGGTGAACAGGCTCTCGTGGTAAATATCGACCTTCAGGGCAAGTCAAAGCTCAGCTGGACTCCCGAATGGACCTACTGGACTATTGCCGAGCCTGCTGAGCACGTTGTCATCAAGGAAAAGGACAGCGCTCTCAACGGTACGAATATCATCTATAACTTCTATAATGCTGCTGAGGAAGGCACTCAGATAATTTACAATGAGGGCTCTTCATGGAACGAGGGCGAGATAGGAAGCGGCGGTACCGCTGAGCCGTGGGGCTGTGTGCTCGCACCTGACTGTGAGGTAGTTCCGAACAACATGAGCGGTACTATCATCGCACAGAATATCCGCCTCCACAATGAGACTCATATGTCTCCTTTCATGAACCCTGTGTCGGAAAAGGAAACTATCGACGTTTCTGCAAAGAAGACATGGAGCGACGGAGATGAAAAGCACAGCAGCGATAAGGTCGAGGTAACTCTTTACCGCGCTGACAAGGCAGGTCTCACAAATGTAAGCGCTGATCCTTCAGCTGAAAAGCTGGACGCAAAGACTCTCGACAGCTCAGATGACTGGACAGCTAAGTGGACAGCACTTCCGAAGGACGACGGCAAGGGCAATACATATTTCTACTATGCTGTGGAAACTCAGGTTCCCGACAAGTACGAGGTATCCTATACAGGAAACGGCGTCGGCGGAGGCAACAGAGAGATCGGCGTTATAAATACTCTCACCGTCGAGTCTGTTCCTGCAAAGCTGAAATTCGTAAAGTATAACGATACTATCAAGATAACCTCTGAGACTGACAGCTCTATCAAGACTGAAAGCTCAAAGAAAAAGCAGGAGGGCGCTGAGTTCACCCTTACTGCCAAGGAGACCGCAGGTGCTAAGCTTGACGAGGGCGTTACATCAAACCTTGATGACGGCGGCACAGCAGCTCCGATATATTCTGCTGATTCGATAAAGTGGACTACGACAGCTACAGACATCGAGTTCACAAACCTCCCGAGCGGCATTTATGTTCTCTCAGAGAAGGCTCCGAGAGGATACCAGTCAATAGACGATGTTGAGTTCAGATTCGACAGCGGAACGGTCACAGTTATCAAAGGAAACAAGGATGTCACCACGGTATCTTCTGACGAAAAGAGCGCTGAGATCGATGTCGTAAACGAGCTCTTTACATTCGCTATAAATAAGGTAGACGAAAACGGTGATCCTCTCATCGGCGCACGTCTCAGACTGAAAGGCGTCACATCGGGCGGCGGAACAGTAAATATGGCAAGCGTCAAGGCTCGCAGCCCTAAGTACTATACTGCTGACGGACGCGGCTGGGACGAAGGCGAGGACCTTGAATACTACATAGCCAATGAGGACGGAAGAAGTGCCTTTGAGTGGGTATCCTACGGCTCTGAGATAATCTTTACAGGTCTCCCCGAGGGCGACTACACTGTTGAAGAGGTAAGCGCTCCCGCAGGCTACGTTCTTTCAGGTGAGAAAGTCAAGTTCACTATCTCACGCAAGGACGGCAAGCTGGAGGCTGACAAGAAAAACCTCACTGTAACAAATAAGAAGATAGATTCTTCCGTAAAGATAAGCAAGGCTGACGTCGGCGGCGAGATCGTCGAGGGTGCTGAGTTCACACTTGCAAAGAACGACGGCGACAAGCTGGTTCAGGTGATAACAGATTACTCCGCAGACGATGTCAAGGCAATGACTTCAATGACAATGCCTCTTGAGATCAACGGAAAGAACCTTACAGTAAACAATGTTACGGACGGCATGGGTTATACGCTCAGCGGTCCTACACTCAGAAACGTTACTGTTGACGGAAATGCAGTTTCCGACGAGCAGAACGTATACACAGTATCAGGCAAGGCTTCGGGCACAAAGCTTGCAGTCTCGGGTATCCGCGGCGGCACATACAAGCTGGAGCTTGAGGACGGACGAGTATTCAACATCGTGGCTGACGCCGACGAGGCAGCTGCTCCGAAGGTAACTGCTTTCAAGGCAGAAAAGCTCAGCGAATACAAGTTCAATGGCGGTTCGGCTGATATAAAGGGACTTGAGGACGGCGAGTACGTGCTCAAGGAGACCGCTTCACCTAACGGCTACACAAAGGTAGATTCAGAATTCACATTCACAGTAAAGGACGGCGCAGTTGACAAGACTACTGTCAAGTCCAAGACAACAGGTGCAATAAAGGCGGCTGATGACGGTTCGCTCATCATCACCGACAATGTTTCCGAGATAACTATCGACAAGTACTTCGACGCAGACGGCAATACAACTCCTTCGGGCACAACCGACGGCGCTGACATGAAGCTCACATTCAAGAAGGCTTCAGACAAGCCTGCAACAGTTATCAAGGACGCAGACACTCTTGCAGAGGGCAAGTCTGCTGAATGGAACACAAAGACAGCTCCTTCCAAGACCTTCAAGGGACTTATGGACGGTGAGTATGTTCTCGAAGAGGTAAATGCTCCTCACGGCTACGAAAAGGCAGCTGCAAAGACATTCACTATCGAGGACGGCGTTATAAAGGGCGATACCACAAACAAGGCAAGCCTCCTTAACGTAAAGAAGAACACTATCGTGCTTGACAAGCAGGCTCTCGGCGGAACACCTGTCCCTGAGTCGGCAGGCAAGGCTAAGTTCACACTTATCGCAGGCGAGGGTTCAGACCTCAGCGGCGTAAGCATCAACGACGGCGACGAGCTGGGCGAGGGAGTAAAGACTTCCGAGTTCGACGGCAACGTTGCTACATTCATGGGACTGAAGGACGGTACATACACTCTCCGCGAGGATACTGCTCCTACAGGCTATTCAGTAGTAAGCGACTTTACATTTACTGTAAAGGCTGGCAAGGTAACAGATGTATCATCTGTTACAACAGGCAGGGCTTACGTTGACGAGAACGGCAAGCTGGTTGTCGAGGACGCTCCTATACTGAACATCAGCAAGACTGATCTGGGCGGCAAGGAGATAACAGACGGCGCAGCAGAGTTCACACTTACAGCAAAGGATACAGACGGTTCTCTCGCAGGCGTCAAGATAAACGGCGGCGAGGCTCTCGGCTCTGTTAAGTCAACAACATTCACAGGCAACACAACTAAGATAGAGTACCTCAAGGACGGCAAGTACTCACTCAAGGAGGACACAGCTCCCGCAGGCTACTCAACAGTTTCCGAATTCACATTCACAGTAAAGAACGGTCTGGTAACAGAGGTAAGCGCTGTAACAGACGGTGTTACCGAGCTTTCAAAGGACGGAACTACTGTAACAGTAAAGGACGCTCCTATCATCAAGCTCAACAAGACTGACCTCGGCGGAACACCTATCCCAGAGACAGCAGGCAAGGTCGAGTATCAGCTCACTGCCAAGGACAGCACACTTGAGGGTGTGAAGATAAACGGCGGCGACGCTCTCAAGAGCACAGACAAGTCTGCTAAGATAACAGGCAATATCTCAACTCTCGAGCACCTGAAGGACGGCAAGTATACTCTTACAGAGACAGTTGCTCCTGACGGCTATACAGTAGTATCAACATTTGATTTCACTGTAAAGAACGGCGTTGTTACAGACGTAACAGCAGTTACAACAGGCAATGTCACAAAGTCCGAGGACGGAAAGACTATCACTGTTGCAGACGACGTTTCAAAGATAACCATCGACAAGAAGGCTCTTGGCGCTGAGGAGATCCCTGAGTCCGCTGGCAAGGCAACATTCGTGCTCACAGCTGAGGACGAGGGCAAGACTCTCGAGGGAGTAACAGTAGGCGACAAGAAGCTGACAAAGGACGACAAGTCTACAACATTCACAGGCAACAGCACAAAGTTCACAGGCTTGAAGGACGGCAAGTACAGTCTCGAAGAGACAGTTGCTCCCGACGGCTATGTAACAGTTACAAAGTTCACATTCGACATCGAAAACGGTGCGGTAAAGAACGTTGAAACAATAACAGACGGCAACGCTTACGTTGACGACAAGGGCAACCTTGTAGTTGAGGACAAGCAGTCCGTTATCAGCATCGACAAGAAGGCTCTCGGCGCTGAGGAGATCCCTGAGTCCGCAGGCAAGGCTACATTCGTGCTCACAGCTGAGGACGAGGGCAAGACTCTCGAGGGAGTAACAGTAGGCGACAAGAAGCTGACAAAGGACGACAAGTCCACAACATTCACAGGCAACAGCACAAAGTTCACAGGCTTGAAGGACGGTAAGTACAGTCTCGAAGAGACAGCTGCTCCTAACGGCTATTCAGTAGTTTCCAAGTTCACATTCACTGTTGAGAACGGCGTTGTTACAAGCGTTGACGCTGTAACAAACGGCAAGACCTCATTTGCTGAGGGCGGCGATACTCTCATTATCGAGGACGCTAACTACGTAACTATCAGCAAGAAGGATATCACAGGCGAAAACGAAATAAAGGGAGCTACACTCGAAATAACCAATCCCGACGTTGACTGGACTTCAATTGTCGCAGCTAACAGCGGCGATAAGGACTTCGTTCAGGTTTACGACAGCAGCAAGAAGGTTATCGGTATCCAGTGGGTATCAGGCGATACTGCAAAGATCGTTCAGGCACTCAAGGACGGTAAGTACAAGCTGAAGGAAACAGGCGACCAGTTCACAAGCGGCGGAAAGGTTTACGACGTTATCACTTCCGAGCTTGAGTTCACTATCAAGAACAGCAAGATAGTTGACGCGACAGGCAAGGATATCAAGGCAGACCACGACAAGACATCTGCTGACGGCTACTATTTGGTAGACAAGGCAGGCAATGCTATCGAGGTATGCGACGCTCAGGCAACAACAACTACAACAACTACAACTACAACAACGACAACAACAACAACTACTACTACTACTACAAGCACTACAACTTCTACAACCACTACAAGCACTACAACCACAACCACAACTACTACGACTACACTTGCAAAGGTCAACATCAATAAGGTAGATGACCTCGGCGGCAATGTAGTCAAGGGCGCTCAGCTCACTCTCGTCGGAAGAGACACAAGCGGCAAGGCTATCACCTTCAAGGACGGTCAGCTCAATGTGGGCAAGGGCGGCGAGGCTGTAAACAGCGTCGGCGGTGCTCTTGTATGGTTCTCAGGCGACGAAAAGACTGTCGTATCTGTTGCAGACGGTACTTATGTACTCGATGAGCTTGCAGCTCCTAACGGATACGAGACAGCAACAAGAATAACCTTTGTGGTCAAGGACGGCAAGGTAGTAAGCGGCGGCAAGTCCGATAACACAGTTGAAATGGTAGATAAGAGAATAGTAACTACTACTACAACTACTACCACAACAACAACTACTACGACCACCACGACTACAACAACTACTACTACGACCACACTTGCTAAGGTCAATATCAATAAGGTAGACGACCTGAACGGCAAGGAGGTCAAGGGCGCTAAGCTTACCCTCACAGGTAAGGATACAAGCGGCAAGGCTATCACCTTCAAGGACGGTCAGCTCAATGTCGGCAAGGGCGGCGAGGCAGTCAACAGCGTTGGCAGCGCTCTGGTATGGCTCTCAGGCGACGAAAAGACTGTCGTTTCAGTTGCAGACGGAACATATACCCTCGAAGAGCTTGCAGCTCCTAAGGGCTATGAGAAGGCAACAACTGTTACATTCGAGGTCAAGGACGGTAAGGTAGTTAAGGGCGGCAAGTCTGCGGATACAGTTGAAATGGTAGACGAGATAATCGTTACTACAACAACTACAACAACGACTACTACCACCACAACAACTACCACGACCACAACTACAACTACGACCTCCACAACAACAAGCACAACAACTCCTACAACTACAACAACTACTTCAACAACTACATCTACTACTACAACGACAACAACAACTACCACAACCACAACCACCACGACAACGACTACAACTACTACAACAACCACCACAACAGTAACAACTACTGTTACTGCTCTGGTTAAGATCGACAAGCAGGATACCTACGGAGCTGAAGTTCCCGGTGCTGAGCTCAGCCTCTCAGGTAAGGATAAGAGCGGCAGGGAAGTAGTATTCAAGGACGGCGATATCGAGCTTGGCAAGGACGCTGTATTCGTAAAGAAGACAGGCACTGCTGCTTCATGGATATCGGGTACATCTGCTACAGAGATAAAGCTTAATGACGGTAACTATACTCTCCACGAGGTAGCTGCTCCTACAGGCTTTGTTGTGGCAACAGATATCGTATTCGAGATCATAGACGGCAAGGTAGTTTCCGTTGACGGCAAGGCTACTTCCGAGCAGACTATCATAATGATAGACGATGCGATAGTTACTACTACAACTGGTGATGTACATGGTATAAATCTCTCAAAGACTACTACAACTACCACAACTACAGCTACAACAACTTCTACCACAATGGATAATGATCAGATCTCAAGAACCACTACTACAACAGCTGAGACTACTACAACTACAGAAGAGACCACAACAACTACAGCAGCAACAACTACAACCACAACAACTGCTCCAAAGGTAACCACTACTACAAAGAAGAAGGCTACCACAGATTCTCCTAAGACAGGCGTTAAGGGCATAGGCGCAGCATTTGCGATACTCGCACTTGCAGCAGGCGGTGCTTTTGCAGCCCGTTCAAGGAAGAGAAATGACGACTGATATTGAATAATATCAATTATCCAAGGCTGTCGGGCGAAAGTCCGACAGCTTTTTTTTGAAAAGTACTTGTAATTGAGAACGATATTTGCTATAATATTACTGTATCATGAATTTTTGGAGGTGCATTATGAGTTCTGACCCTTATGGGAATTTGAATAATATTCCACGCTTCGGCAGACGATAATGCTCTCGCCCTTTGCCGAAGTGAATTTCGGCGAAAGGAGCAGGGAAGGTCTGCAATGGTGCAGGCTGTCCCGAAATGACAATGATAAACTTTTACAGCTATATTAACGGCTCGCTGACTCAGTGCGAGGTTCCGTCCGCCGGCTGCTGGATATCAGTTATTGATCCAACGCCTACGGAAGTAAAGGAGCTTATCGAGGACTACGGTCTGGACAGCGGATTCGTTAAGTCTGCTCTCGATGAGGAGGAGTCGTCCCGTATCGAGCGCGAGGACGATCAGACTCTCGTTATCATAGATACTCCTGTATCTGCTGTTGACGAGGACAAGACCAAAAACTTCTATACCCTGCCAATGGGTATAATCGTTACGGAGGAGTACGTTTTTACTATCTCTATCCGCGAAACTCAGATAATAAGCGAGGCTAAGAGAGGCGGCATACGCAATCTCCGCCCCGATTTCAAGACCAGATTCGTGCTTCAGATACTGCTGAGGATATCGGCTCTGTTCCTTACCTACCTGAAACAGATAGACAAGATATCATCGGCTGCCGAGCAGGAGCTTCACGACGCCATGAAGAACGAGCTTCTCATGCAGCTCCTTGCATTGGAGAAGTCCCTCGTATATTTCTCTACTTCACTGAAAGCCAATGAAGCCACTATCGAGAAGATCTTCCGCGGCAGAGTTATAAAGCTCTACGACGAAGATCAGGATCTGCTGGAAGATGTGCTCATTGAGATGAAGCAGGCTATCGAAATGGCGAGTATCTATTCGGGAATTTTGTCCAGCATGATGGACGGCTTTTCGTCGATAATCTCCAATAACCAGAATATCGTTATGTGGAGACTTACTATCGTTACCATTATCTTGCAGATACCGAATATCATGTTTGCATTCTACGGTATCAATACCGAGGATATCCCATTCAACCATACATGGGTGGCGCTGAGCCTTACGGCTCTGCTGACGGGCATTACAGCCTTTGTGCTGCTGAAATGGAAGAAGAAATAGCTTGTAGGGGCGGATATTATCCGCCCTTTTTTTATGCCCTGTAAATTGAGGATGTAGGGGCTGGCGTCCTCGACAGCCAATTAGGGACGCCCTCTCTTGCAGGGCGTCCCTCTTTTCAAAACAGTCCACCGGACTGTTTTGAAAATTCACCCTTGCGGAGCGCTTTGTAACTGTGGGGCTTTGCCCCACGCCCCACAAGGGCTGTCAGCCCTTGACCTGACCAAAGGAACACAGTCCCTTTGGAATCCCGTTCATAGATTTATCATGTTATTGCGCAAAATTTGGATTTACTTTTCACGATTAGTGTGTTATAATAATAGTGTATAGATTTTTATGTAAAGGACGGTCCGTATCATGTCCAGGAATTATGATGTTATTATAGCAGGCTGCGGAGCAGCAGGTCTCTACGCGGCTATCAATCTCCCAAAGGAGCTCAATATCCTTATCCTCTGCAAGCGCGACCTGCCGCTGTGCAATTCGTCACTGGCTCAGGGCGGTATCGCAGGAGTTTACAACTCCCCAAGCGATAATATCCAGTACCACCAGAACGATACCCTCATCGCAGGAAGCTTCAAGAACAACGTTGAAGCCGTTCATACTCTCGTAAGCGAGGCTGCACAGGATATCGAGCATATCATCGAGCTGGGCGTTGAGTTCGACAAGAACCCCGACGGTACATACCACCGCACCCTTGAGGGCGGCCACAGCCACCACCGTATCTTCCACCACGCTGACGCTACAGGCAAGGAGATAACCTCGACTCTCCTCGAAAACGTTCAGAAGCTCAGCAACGTGACTATAATGGAGAATACTATCATGTGCGGCGTTAAGCGCACAAAGACAGGCTACTCCGCATTTCTCAAGCTGCCCGACGACAGCTACGAGACCTGCAACTGTCACTTCATGATACTGGCTACAGGCGGTATCGGACGTGTTTACCAGTTCACCACAAACTCCGCTATCGCAACAGGCGACGGTATAACCTTTGCCTATGAAATGGGCGCTAAGATAAAGAACCTCAGCTATGTACAGTTCCACCCGACGGCTTTCAACAACCGCGCTACCCGTGAGTGCTTCCTCATTTCCGAGGCTGTCCGCGGCGAGGGAGCTTATCTCCTCAACTGCAAGAAGGAGCGCTTCATGCACAACTACGACGAGCGTCTGGAGCTTGCTCCCAGAGATGTAGTTTCTCACGCTATCGTCCTTGAATCCCGCAAGCAGAATTCTACAGACTTCTATCTCGACATAAGCTATAAGGACAGCGAGTTCCTGAAAAAGCGCTTCCCCATGATATACAAGAATCTTTTGGAGCAGGGCTACGACCTTACCAAGGAGCCTGTGCCGATATTCCCGTGCCAGCACTACCTCATGGGCGGTATCGACGTTGACAACAACTCCGAGACCAGCCTGCCGAATCTCTATGCCTGCGGCGAATGCTCACATACGGGAGTCCACGGCAGCAACCGTCTTGCCAGCAATTCTCTCCTTGAAGCTCTTGTTTTCTCGCGCCATGCGGCTAACGATATAGCTTCAAAAATGGCAGACGCGCCCAAGGATTTTGAGGAGGCTGAGTTCGACGCTCATATGGGAGCGCCCCGTATACCAAAGGGAGTTCGTACAGAGACAAGAAAGATACTTCAGAACTGCTACTTTGTTATCCCCGATAAAAAGGCTGCGGCAGAGGGCTTCAAGCGCGTAAAGGAAATACGCGACGACCTTATAAACGGCGGCTACTTCGTTGACGCAGACTTTGTTCTTGCAAAGTCTATCGTTACTGTTGCTTACATTATCCTCGGTGAGGTAATGCAGTAATTTCTTCTTTTTGACTTTATTTGTGAGGTGATATCTGTGACAAGAATAGGACGTTTTACGGCTTCGGCAGCTGCTGCGGCAGTTATCGCAGGCTATGCTCAGCCCTTTGCGGCATTAGGTGCGACGACACTTGTAAAAGGCGATATAAGCCGCGACGACAGGGTATCCGTTGCAGATATCGTACTCCTGAAAAATTACCTGCTGGGACGCTACGGTCTCAACGAGAATCAGTCCATAGCCGCTGATATAAACTGCGACGGCAATATAGACACCTTTGACCTTGCGGAAATGCAGGATATTATCCTCAGGAGCAGAGATAAGCTCCCCACAGGTACATGGATAGGCGATACCGCAGGCGGCAAGCGCTATTTCAGCTTCGGCGATGGTACGGGCACTGTCATTGATCCCACTAAAGGCGGCGTAAGCGATTTCGCCATTGAGTGCGACGAGGATGTGGTGGTTCTGAAAATGAAAAGCGGCGATACTGTTACCGCTTTCATCACATGGAGCGATGAAAACTCCTTTACGCTGAAATGGGAGTACGGCAGGACTGAAACATTCCGATATTTCTGCGAAAACAGCATAAAATCCTCGGAGCTCCTCACAGGACGCTGGGTGAGTACAAACGGCGGTGTTTACGAGATAAACGGGCTCAGCGGAAAGCTCACCGACAAGAACAAGAATATAAGCCGTTTCGAGTATGCTCCCAACGGCGAGGATATAGTTTTTCACTTCGGCAGCACCGATAACAACACCGAGGGGAAGATAAAGCATACCGATTCCATGCACTTCACCGTCACATGGGCTGACGGCACAAAGGAGACCTTTACCAAGCAGAAGATAGAGGTCAAAAACGGCATGACCTATGTAAACGGCATACTCATTGCCAATAAGACCTATGCCCTGCCAAAGGACTACAATCCTGGGAAGATACTTCCCGATGCTCAGGCGGCTTTCAATACCATGCAGGCTGACGCAAAAAAGGCAGGACTGAGCCTTAGTATATGCTCGGGCTTCCGCTCATACGATTATCAGAATCAGCTTTACAACGGTTACGTTGCCCGTGACGGAAAGACTGCGGCTGATACATATTCTGCAAGGGCAGGACATTCCGAGCATCAGACGGGACTTGCAATGGATATAAACTACGCAAGCTCCGCATTCACGAATACTCCCGAGGCAAAGTGGCTTGCGGCGAATTGCTATAAGTATGGCTTTATACTCCGATACCCCAAGGGCAAGGAGAATATAACCGGCTATATGTACGAGTCATGGCACGTCCGCTATCTCGGCAAACAGCTTGCGAAAGAGGTATATGATTCTGGACTTACCCTTGAGGAGTTCCTGTGTATCGACTCGAAGTACAAATCATAATTTCGAGCTGAGCCAGCTCGACCGCTTGCCACGTTGTCGCTCGTAAACTCGCTTAATAATATAAGAAATGATATTTGTACATCGCTTACAGCGCGATAAGTACGCCGAGCCCATGAACGGGATTCCAAAGGGACTGTGTTCCTTTGGCGGTGTCCAGAGGCAGCGCCTCTGGTCGCTGTTACAGCTTTCAGAGAACAGCGAAACAATACGAAGGCGCCCCGCAAGGGTGAATTTCAAAAACAGTCCAGTGGACTGTTTTTGAAAGAGGGACGCCCTGCAAGTGAAGGCGTCCCCTACAGATTGATTTGAAAGGAATACTAACATGAAGCTTTTACAATGCTATGTTGACAATATCATAACCACCGCCCTCATGGAGGACATAAACTACATCGACGCGGCTGCGGACAACCTTATCCCTGCCGAACACAGAAGCTCCGCTTATTACGTTGCCAAGGACACAGGCGTGGTCTGCGGTATAGAGGTCGCTAAGCGCGTTTTCGACCTCGCAGGCGGCGACGTTGACTTCAAAATACTTCTTCAGGACGGCACAAAAGTCCAGAAGGGCGACATTATCGCTGAGCTTGAAGGCAGCACCCTTACTCTCCTCAAAGGCGAGAGAACTGCCCTCAACCTTTTACAGCATATGTCGGGTATAGCTACCGCAACAAATAAGTGTGTGGAGCTTGTAAAGGGCACTAAGGCTGCCGTTACCGACACAAGAAAGACTCTCCCGGGACTTCGCGCCCTGCAAAAGTACGCGGTAACTGTAGGCGGCGGAAAGAATCACCGCTTCAATCTCTCCGACGCGGCTATGCTCAAGGACAACCACATTGACGCTTACGGCGGAATCACTGCGGCTGTGAACGCGCTCCGTGAGAAGATAGGTCATACAGTTAAGATCGAAGTTGAAGTGCGCACACTTGACGAGCTACGCGAGGCTCTTGCTACAGGCGTTGAGATTATCATGCTGGACAATATGAGCTGTGACGAGATGAAGCAGGCTGTTGCAATTGCAGGCGGAAAGGCACTGCTTGAAGCTTCGGGCAATGTTACCTCTGAGAATATCCGCTCTGTGGCTGAGACAGGCGTTGACATCATCTCACTGGGAGCTCTTACCCATTCAGTAAAGTGCTTCGATATTTCTATGAAGATAAAGAAATAATGTAGGGAACGCCTGCGGCGTTCCCTGTAGGGGCGGATAATATCCGACCTTTCTGATAGAAAAATCTGAGAAAAGGACGTACTGACATGAAAAGAATCATCGCAATAGCTTTACTATCAATATTTGTACTTGCACTTGTAAGCTGCGGCAGCAATACCGACAGCGGTCAGCCCTCTGATAACGATATGCAGTATGATTGGGGCATTACGCTGACGGCGGAAAATGTGACTCCAAGCGGGCTGACTCTCGTCTGCGAACAGTCTGGCGGTGAAAACATAGCGCAGCTTGAAACAGGCGAAGAATTTGTAGTTCAGAGAAAGAAAAATTCAAAATGGAAAGACGTTAAGTACATCACAAAAGAAGAGGTCAGCTGGATTGCCATGGCGAGAATTATTCCAAAGGGTGAAAAATCGACTCTTGATGTGGATTGGGAATGGCTTTACGGTAAGCTGCCTTCGGGGGATTATCGTATTGGCAAGGAGTTTATGAATTTCAGAGGTACAGGCGATTTCGATAAACAGGTCATCTATGCTGAGTTTACGATTAAAGAATAGTTTTTTCTTGGGAGGTGTTCCTGTGGAAAGAGTTATCTGGCTTATCATTATGATACCAATCGGTATTTTGTTTACCTGTCTCGGTATCTGCGCATGGAGGCGGAAAAAGCCCATGTGGTTCTGGTCGGGCAGAGAAGTCAGGGAAACTGAAATATCGGATATTCCTGCCTATAACAAAGCAAACGGGCTTATGTGGACAGCTTTTTCTGCTGTATTCTGGGCAGGCGCGGTTCTTGGGCTGTTTCAGCTTGATATTGCAGGGATAGTTGTCGCTGTGGGAACTATCGTCGGGATACCTGTACTGTTTCTTACTTATAAAAGGATATATTCAAAATATAAGCGCTGAATATCGCAGCCGTCCGTATTGATATACGGGCGGCTTTTTATTATTAGGGACGCCTTCTCTTGCAAGGCGGCTCAAATGGGCTGTCGAGGACGCCAGCCCCTACAGATGATACCGTATATGTACGGTTTTACACGGGCGGATAATATCCGCCACTACAGGTATAATAATGCAAAATCGGCGCATAATACCGCTGAGGTGAGATAATGGAGAAAAAACAACTGCTGTCCTCACTTGACCGCAGCATCGACGAGATACGCCGCATTTCGGGAGGCTCGTCCGACGTGCTCATAAACCGTTTCGTGACCGGAGGTATACACTGCGCTCTTCTGTGCTGCGAGGGCATGGTGTCTGCGTCGGTCATCACGGAGCTCATATTCGAGCCCATTACTGATATACCCCAGCAGAAAGACTCCCACGGGCTGTTTCACTATATAAATGAGGAGCTTCTGCTGTCCACTGACCGTCCCGAGGTGGGGGATTACGATACCATTTTTCAGCTGATGAACTCGGGCTTTGCGGTGCTTCTTGCGGAGGGCATGACCACGGGGCTTGCTTTCGGAGTTCAGGGCTACAATACAAGGGGAGTTCAGGAGCCGCTCGGCGAGGGCAATATAATGGGAGCTCACGAGGGCTTCACTGAGACCGTCCGCACCAATATGTCGCAGATACGCAGGCGGATAAAGTCTCCAGAGCTGGTCATGGAGCTGTCGAAAAAAGGGGAGAAGAGCTCCACGGATATATGCCTGTGCTATATGAAAGACCGCGTACCAAAGGCGCTTATGGAGAGGATACGGCGCTCCCTTGACAGAGTGGAGCTTGAAGCGGTGCTGACCACGGGATATCTGCGCCCCTTTGTGGAGAACGGCAGCTTTGAGCTGTTTGATTCCACGGGAACGACGGAGCGTCCCGACGTGCTGTGCTCCAAGCTTATCGAGGGGCGTGTGGCTCTGCTGGTGGACGGAGTGCCCTATGCTATAGTCATTCCGCGTCTGTTCTGCGAGAGCTTTCAGACGCTGGACGACTACGCCTACAAGCCCTACTACGCCACTTTCATTCGCTGGCTGAAATACGGGGCTTTTCTCATAGCGGTGCTTCTGCCGTCATTTTATGTTGCCATAGTCATGTATCACCCCGAGCTGCTGAACAGCACATTGTTCATGCTCCTTGTGGACTCGGAGAAAAAAGCTCCGCTGTCCATAGTCACGGAGGCGTTTTTCGTGCTGATAATGTACGAGGTCATACGCGAAGCAGGAGTTCGTCTGCCTAAGCCTGTTGGCGGAGCAGTCAGCATAATCAGCGGACTTATCATCGGCGACGCGGCTGTAAATTCGGGACTGGTCAGTACTCCGCTGCTGACTATGACGGCGCTTTCAGTTCTTGGCGGACTTGTTGTTCCCGAGCTTAATCCGCAGGTGACTGTGCTGAGGTTCGTCTTTCTCGTGGCAGGTGGAGCGCTGGGGCTTTTCGGCATAAGTCTCCTTGCCTGTGGGGTGCTGGTGAATATCTGCGCTACGGAGGACTACGGCTTTCCGTACATGGCGCCGCTGTCGCCTTTTAAAAGGTCTGGCATGGGCGATACCGCTGTACGCAGCGGCATAAAGAAGCTTCAGAGCCGCGGCTTTACTGTTGAGGAGTACCATGAATAGAATATCGAAATTTCAGTTTACGGCGCTGCTGCTGATAACGGACCTGTTCAGCCTGTGCTGCTGCTTCGGCAGCGTATCTCTCGGGACGCTCTGGGGGATACTGGCAGCTGCGGCAGTCCAGTATCTTGCGGCGATGTGCTTTGCAGTGCAGGGCGGTGCGCTTAAAAAGTGGGCGCAGGTATTTTTTCTTGTCTATGCGGTTTTCAGCGGCGGAGCTCTGTTCGTTTCTCTGTGGCGGACAAGGAGCGTTGTCTATATCCCATACGAGGCAAGTCACGGGATATGGGGAAGTCTCATGACCGCAGGACTTATCGCGCTGGTGTGCCTGTATGCTTCGTCAACAGGGATAAGATCGGTGGCACGGGCTGCTGTCATTGCGGCGGCAATGGCTTTGCTGAGCCTGTCCGTTGACCTTGTCAGCGCGGTTTTCAATGCGGAGTGGAGCAATGTTTCGCTGCCTGAGAAGCGCGGTTTGCTCAGCGAGATAATGAGGGGCTTCGGGCTCAGCGGCAGTCTCGGCAGTATGGCAGTGTGGCTTGACAGCGTCAAGGGCGATAAGAGCAAGGCACTGACGGCGTATTTCGGGGCAAAGGCTGCGGCGGCTGCCGCAGTTATGCTGACGGTGCTGCCTGTGGTGGGCGGTATCATGGAGCTTACGGACTTTCCCGTTATCACGGCTGCGCAGCTCTCCCAACCCTTTGAGGCGCAGAGGATAGACTCGCTGTTTCTGGTGGTCTTCTCGGTTCTGGCTATATTCTCAGTGACCTTGCAGGTCATGACAGGCGCCTATCTGCTGGGAGAGCTAATTCCGCGCTTTCAGCGCTGGCGCAGCCTTACTGTCATTGCTTTGGTTATCGGAGCGGCTTTCATTATCAACGGCAGGGAACTGCTCACGGCACGCGCCTGCGCGGCAGCAGCCGCGCTGCTTATTGCGCCCATAGGCGCAAAAAAATCCGCTGCCAAAGGCAGCGGATAGGCGCGTGTGTATCAGCTCCGACTTTTCTTTTCGCGGAGCTGTCGGAAAAAATCCGACAGTATAGCGGAGCACTCCTCCTCCATGACGCCGCCCGTTACTTCGGGACGGTAGTTGTAGGGAAGCTCGAACATCTTCTGAACAGATACGGCAGAGCCGCTTTTTACGTCGTATGCTCCGAAAATAACGTTGTCGATACGGGAGTTTATTATAGCTCCGCAGCACATGGGGCAGGGCTCAAGGGTAACGTATATGGCACATTCGGGGAGCCGCCAGCCTCCAAGAGTACGGCAGGCTTCGTCTATAGCCATTATCTCGGCGTGAGCAAGAGCGCTTTTGGCTTTCTCACGCATATTCCGTCCCTCACCGACAATTTCGCCCGTGGTCTTTTTTACCACAACTGCGCCTACGGGGACTTCGCCCTCGTCAAAGGCTTCTCTTGCCAGTTCAAGTGCACGGGACATATATTTATCCATGGAAATGCTCCTTGCTTTATAGTATGAGCTTTATAAGTGCTGCCATTACGCATACGCCCATGACAGCAGGTACAGGATAGCTTCTGAATGCGATGACTATCCTCTGCCACATAGTTATCTCGGACTTATATGACGCGATCCTGTGGTGGTTCTTTTTCTTGCCGAGTATATATAACAGACTGACTCCTGCAACTCCGATGATGAATACCGCAAGGATAAAGATGTTGCGTTTCATAAAGGTGGCGTCCTCAGCCGTTGACTCCAGAAGTATCAGTGCCATTCGGTAGAGCTTGAAGATTATCTGAACATATACCGCTGTGAGTATCGAGCCGCTCCTCAGCATTCCTGCGGCGGCGATAGCCGACATGAGCAGTGCGGCGGGGAACTCGCGGACGTCCTGTACAAGAAGCGCCGACATCATTGATGTTATCACAACTGCGAACAGGTCTCCGAACTGGCGGAGAGCTCCGAATATAGCACCTCGGAAAAAGAGCTCCGACATGACCGATACAACGACTATATCGAATATAGCGTAGATGATGAACTGTTTCTGGTCCCATGCAGAGGCGTCGGCGTCTATCTCACGGAAGTAATTGAACACCTGACGAGTCCTGTTGGTGTATATGTTTGGCAGGCTGGTCACTGCGCTTGCTGCCATTGCCATACAAAGCGATGCTATCATATCCGAGGAATGCCGCAGCTTCGTAATATACTCTGCTTTAACAGGCATTTTCAGCTTTTTGTGCACGTACCATGCAGGCAGCATCACCTTCATAAGACCGATGAGTATGAGAGATGTGACTATCTCGACATCTCCGCCGTAAAAGCCTGTGCTGAAAAACGAGGTATGTATATCAAAGCCGAGAAAGCTGAACAATGATATTACTGCCTTGCCGATGATATTGTCGATAACTACCCACATCAGCATAGCTATGCCTGCAACGTTCATTATCTTTATTACGCAGTTGCGCTCGGCAGTTGGGAGAGACTTGCTTTCAAAGCCCTTTCCGTCTACAAAAACACTTTCTCTGCGGTCCATTTTGAAATTGAATGCATATGGATTATCCTTGTTCTTGCGCCATTTGATAAAGCTTTGATTATAGCCGTCGTCCTGCGTTGAATAGTCGAATTGTTCTACCACGTTGATAATGTTTTTTTCTGAGGTGTCAGTAAGCTGCATTGACTCACCTCCTACAATTTCTCATAATAATAGTATCACATTTTGAGGGGAACAGTGTTGATATTTTAAAGCATTTTTATGAACAATCAGTTAAATTAGTAAAAAATAAAAGGAGACATCTCTTGAACAGATCAATTTTTGCTTCAGCTGCCGTAACAGCGCTGATTTTTTCCGTTGGCTGCGCCTCGGGACGTATACATGAGCGGAGCTATCTCCGCGCTGCCGCAGTTTCACGAAGCGGACAGCTTACCTTTTCTTTCTTTGATGAAGATGAACCCATAGTCGGCAGCGGCGATGATATCGACTCAGCCAAGAGCTCCGCGGAGCTCATCGGCGGCAAGCCTATATTCACAGGCTACACCGAACTCATTGTCGTTGACGGTGCGGACTCGCTGAACCTTCTTGACCATATGCTTGACAGCTGGAAGCTGTCGCCCTCATGCACCGTTGTTTACAGCGGCAGCGGAGAGGAGCTTCTCCGTGAAAATGATACGGAGCAACTTATGGGTATCACCGAGCAGGCTGTGAAGCAGGGGATAGCTCCCGAATGTGACATCATAACCGTGCTGGGAGAGCTCTGCCATAACGGTCAGGCAGAGGTGGCTGAGCTTCGCGCCGACGGCTCGGCGGGCAGCCGCGTCATATATTAATTCTGGTGGCGGACTACTCCGTATTCGTCGTCAAGCCGATAGTACGGACAGGAGTAGTTTGTGCCCTGCAAAAAGCGGTACATCTCGTCCTCGTCGAGGTTTATCATACAGACGTAGCAGTCGTAGTCCTCGTCGTAAACGTAGTTTGTACAGGTCTCGCAGTTGGTGGCTTTTTTCTTTTTATCCATGAGCACTCCTTTCGGGAAAGCTATTTGTCTTTAGTTAGCCTGTAGGGGGCGATGCCTGCATCGCCCCGTTAGGTTAATAATAAATCGGGCTGATGTGGGTGACTCCCTACAGTGTAGGGAGATGTCCGAAGGACAGAGGGTACGGGTGCATGTTATGCATCAGCCCCTACATATTCTATTGCAACACGGCGTCCCTTAACGGGCTGTCGAGGACGCCAGCCCCTACATTGGAACGGCGAGTGCGCCGTTCCCTACACACAAAACTAATCAATTATAACACAAATGAGGAGAAAAAGCAATAAAAACCGCAAATTTTCGGGAGAAATTTTTGTTTCATGCATTGACAAAAATATAACAACGTTCCTTTTTTTATATATCACAAAAACGGTTTACCGCTTTTTGCAGGCCGTTAGCCTTCGTTTACAGCAATTTTTGTATTGTTTGCGAGTAATATTGCTATTCCTAAAAAATACCCTCTGCCGCTATTGACACATTGATAAAAAACAGATATAATAGTATCAGAGGAACGTTTGGCTTTTGTCGGACGCTCCGTGCTGCGGTGCTTATTTCCGCACATTACATGATAATTTTTTAGGAGGTATTATACAATGTCACTGACAAAAAACCCTAACGTATTAAAGTGGGTAGACGAAATGGTAGCTCTCTGCCAGCCTGATAAGGTAGTTTGGATCGACGGCTCTCAGGAGCAGATCGACGCTCTTATCGAAGAGGTAACTTCACTCCCCGATGACAGCTGGGACAAAATGTACAAGCTGAATCAGGAAAAGTATCCGAATTGTCTCTATCACAGAACCCGTGCTAACGACGTTGCCCGTGTTGAGGACAGAACTTTCATCTGCTCAAAGGAAAAGAAGGGTGCAGGTCCTACAAACAACTGGATGGCTCCCGATGAGATGAAGGCTCTCCTTACTCCTATGTACAACGGCGTTATGAAGGGCAGAACAATGTACGTTATCCCTTATTCAATGGGACCTATCGGCTCTCCTCTTGCTAAGGTAGGCGTTGAGGTTACTGACTCTATCTACGTTGTTCTTAACATGAACATCATGACACGTATGGGTAAACAGGCTTTCGAGAACCTCGGTGATACTTCCGACGATTTCGTAAGAGGTCTCCACTCAAAGGCTGACGTTGATCCCGAGAAGAGATACATCGTTCAGTTCCCTGAGGAAAATACTATCTGGTCTATCAACTCTGCTTACGGCGGAAACGTTCTCCTCGGCAAGAAGTGCTTCGCACTCCGTATCGCTTCATTCCAGGGTAAGAACGAGGCTTGGATGGCTGAGCATATGCTTATCCTCGGCGTTAAGAAGCCTAACGGCGAAGTTAAGTACATCACAGCTGCATTCCCGTCAGCTTGCGGTAAGACCAACTTAGCTATGCTTATCCCGCCAGAGGGATACAAGAAGGACGGCTATGAGATATTCACAGTCGGCGACGATATCGCTTGGATGAAGCCCGGTAAGGACGGCAGACTCTATGCTATCAACCCTGAGAACGGCTTCTTCGGCGTTGCTCCCGGAACAAACGCTAAGTCAAACTACAACGCTCTCGCTTGCACAAAGAACGGCGCAATCTTCACAAACGTTGCTCTCGATAACTCTGACAATACTCCATGGTGGGAGAAGCTCACAGAGAATCCGCCTAAGGATGCTACAGAGTGGAAGGGCGAGAAGGTAGACGGCGAGGCTTATACTGCTGCAGGCAACAAGCTTGCTCATCCAAACTCAAGATTCACAGCTCCTGCTAAGAACTGCCCATGCATCTCTCCTGAGTTCAACAACCCAGAGGGCGTTCCTGTATCTGCTATCATCTTCGGCGGCAGAAGAGCTACAACCGCTCCTCTCGTATATCAGTCATTCGACTGGACACACGGTACATACATCGGTTCAGCTGTTTCTTCTGAGACAACTGCTGCTGCTACAGGTGCTGTAGGTGTACTCCGTCACGATCCTATGGCTATGAAGCCATTCATCGGCTACAACGTAGGCGACTACTGGGCACACTGGCTCGAAATGGGCGCAAGACTTGGCAGCAAGGCTCCTAAGATCTTCAACGTAAACTGGTTCAGAACAGACGATCAGGGCAACTTCCTCTGGCCTGGTTTCGGCGACAACATGAGAGTTCTCGACTGGATCATCAAGAGAGTTGACGGCGAGGTTGACGCTGTTGAGACTCCTATCGGATACCTTCCAAAGCCTGAGGATATCAACCTCAAGGGTATCGAGGACGAGGTAACTCCTGACGCACTCAAGATGCTCCTTACAGTTGATAAGGAAGAGTGGAAGAAGGAGATCGCTGAGATGAGAAGATACTATGACGAGGACATCAAGGCTAAGGGCGGCAATATCCCACAGGCACTTTACGATGAGCTCGACATGATCGAAGCAAATCTCAACAAGTAATATCAAAAGGCGTGACTTTTGTCACGCCTTTTTTAGTTGAGAGTTGAGAGTGAAGAGTTGAGAGTTATATTATTCATTCTTATTTCTTCTTTATTCTTTCTTATTTAAAGATAAAAAAAGCTCCCCTTATGGGGAGTTTTTTGACATTCCATAGCGGTTGCTGTGAAATGAAAACAGAGCTTGAATATTTTTACAATTGATTCCCGATAATACGCCGAAAAAGCCTTTTTTTAAGCTCGGCGGCGTAAAAAAATCGATCTATTTGTATTATATCACAGTTTTTGGTTATATACAATAGCAGTATTGCACAAATAAATACTGCCGACTTAGTGTAATATAGATAAATAAATATACTGTCTGTAATGAGGACTCCCTGACTTTTTTAATTTTTGCAAATTTTTGTGACACTTTCACGACCTACTGCGATTATTAATGTGTAAGGGGGCAAAGGGTTTGAAATTTTCAATAATTCCTACAAAATCGCATGAAATGGCTTGCATTTTCCTTCGTAAACTGCTATTATAATAAATATGTATTCAATAACCGCCGTTAGGCGGTTATTGCCTTGAACTATGTTCAGGGAGCGCAAATTCTTTATTAAGTATAGAATTTGCGCGTTATATTTATTGATGTCATGCTCATTTTGCCCTGATGGGCAAAACAAAGTGCAAGAAAGGAGCAGCTTTTTGATTCTTTCTTGCACTTTGACAACTTAAAATTGGCTTTATTATATGTTTTATAGCCAATTTTAAGTTATTGAGCAGACATTAATAAGGCGTTGTGATTTGAAAGGATATTTAAAATGGAGAAATTTATCAAGTGGTGCGTTTCCATACTCCCCAAGCCATTACAGAAAATGTACTATAAATATGAAGAGAAGTGGCTCTATCTCGTTTTCGGCGGACTGACTACCGTCGTGTCTATCGTTACGAAGCTCCTGCTCTTCAAGTTCGTTCCCGGCGAGCCCAAATGGGAGAGCACCGCAGGCGTTGTATTTTCATGGATATGCGCGGTAACATTCGCGTTCTTCACCAACAAGAAGTACGTCTTCAAGAACGAGACCAAGAATGCCAAGGAGTTCTGGAAGGTATTCGCTTCCTTCTACGGAGCAAGACTTGCAACTCTCGGCATGGAGGAGGCTATATTCCTCATCTTCTGCGACTGGCTGGGCATGAGCAAGACCGTCATCACATTCCTCAGTCAGGTTTTGATTTTTATCGCAAACTACGTTCTCAGCAAGGTCTTTGTGTTCAAGAACAAGGAAAACGATACCGCGGAGCAGCATAATGACTGACACAATTAAAATAGGAAGAGTGACTATTCCCAGGACTGCCGCACTGGCTCCAATGGCAGGAGTTGCCGACAGAGCATACAGGCTCATGTGCAAGAAGTACGGCGCCGCTTACGTGGTCAGCGAAATGGTGTCCGCAAAGGGTATATGCTACAGTGACCGCAAGACAGCGGAGCTCTGCACAGTCACAGATGAGGAGCGTCCCATGGCGGTGCAGCTTTTCGGCAGCGAGCCCGACTTCATGGCGGAGGCTGTGAAGATAGTTCTGGAGTACAGCCCCGACATAATCGACATAAATATGGGCTGTCCCGTGCCGAAGGTAGTGGGTACGGGGGCAGGCTCGGCACTGATGAAGGACATAAAGCTGGCGGCGGATATCACAGAAGCTGCGGTAAAGGCGGCAGGGGAGACTCCTGTCACTGTGAAGATACGCAGCGGCTGGAACGCCGAGAGCATAAATGCTCCCGAAATGGCTAAGGCTCTCGAAGCAGCAGGAGCTGCGGCTGTTGCAGTCCACGGGCGCACGAGGGATATGTTCTACAGCGGCGAGTCCGACAGCAGTGTGATAAAGGCTGTGAAAGAAGCTGTCAGCATTCCCGTTATCGGAAACGGCGATATCACCGACGCTGATTCCTGCGTGAAGATGTACGGCGAGACAGGCTGCGACCTTGTGATGATAGGGCGCGGCAGCTACGGGAATCCATTTATTTTCCGTGAGATAGAAGCGAAGCTGCGCGGCGAAGTCTATGAGCCGCCTGCTCTGGAAACGAAAATGCAGGTCATGCTGGAGCATATCCGCCTGATACTTGAACTCAGCGAAAAGTGCGAGGAGCTCGCCATGCACGAAGCCCGCAAACACGCGGCGTGGTACATGAACGGCTATTACGGCTCGGCAAAATTCCGCGGACGCTGCTATCAGCTTTCCTCCTATGCAGAGGCGGAGGCTCTGGCGGCGGAGTTCATTCAGCTTCAGCGCAGCAGACAGGCGAGCCTTTGAGGTCTGTTATACGCTGGGGAATCCGAAATTACGCATTCTGTATACAAAGTGGACAAAACAGCGGATTATCGTCAGAGTGTACAAAAAACACGCAAAAACTTCGTATGAATGAACAAATATAGGGTAATACTAAAGTTGAACAGGAGAATTTGCCGTAAATACGTTGTTTTGTGAGCAAAATTAAGCATTTTGTGCTTAAAACGCGTTGTAAATTCATTTAAGTTTGATACAATTTGTAATTGCCAAATTAAAAATAATGTGATATAATAAAAATGGTAAGTGGCATGATTTTTATGGATTTTATGCCTTTCGCCAAAAAGGAGACCTCTATGAAACTCAGAAAAGGACGTGCCTTCGGCGCAGTTACTGTTCTTGCTGCACTTATCGCAGGAGTAGTAAGCTGTAATGTTGTCGGAAGTACAGAACCTAACAACAAGGAGCCTGTCACAAGCGGCAGTCCTTCCGCCGTAACAACGGAAGCTGCGGAGCCTGCAACAGAGGAACAGCCCGATAAGGTGGTTCATGTTGTGGCGGCAGGCGATAATCTCATACATTATTCGGTATACAAGAATGCCGAAGCGCTGGCAGGCGGCGTGGGCTATGACTTCAAGCCCATGTACTCCGAGGTGAAGTACCTCGTTGAAGGTGCTGACCTTGCCATACTCAATCAGGAGACTATAATCTCCCAGAGCAACCCTATCCGCGGTGCGGACGGCGGTCAGCTCATATTCAACTCGCCTCCCGAGGTCGCAGACGCAGTCATAGACCTTGGATTCGATGTGTTCACTATGGCGAACAATCACCTGCTGGATATGGGGACGGACGGCCTTGAGGAGTCTATAAGATTCTGGAATCAGAAGGCGGAGGAGAACGACCTTACAGTTCTCGGAGCTTATCTGAATGAAGAGGACGCAAACAATATCCGCGTTCGTGAGGTCAACGGCGTCAAGATAGCCTTCCTCGCTTATGCGCACCATATAAACGGCTTTGATTCGCTGCTGGACGACGTTCCGCTGAGAGTCATCAAGAATGAGGAAGAGGACGTCATCGAGAGGCAGATAAAGGAAGCCGACCAGCTGGCAGACGTTGTCATCGTATCCGCTCACTGGGGCGAAGACGATACAACTGTGGTCACTGATGACAGAATAGAGCTCGCCAACAAAATGGTTGACTGGGGTGCTGATGTGATACTCGGCTGTCACACACATACCGCAGAGACCATGGAGTGGATAGAGCGCGACGACGGCACAAAGGGCTTCGTTTATTACTCAATGGGCAACTTCATCTGCGCTCAGACCGACAACTTCAACGTTGTTGGAGAGATGCCCGATTTCGATATAGTCATCGACGGAAAGACAAATGAGCTCAGGCTGGAAAACGTGGGCTGTATACCTATTATCATTCATTACGAGAGCGAATTCTCCAACATGAAGATATACCCCTACAGCAAGTATTCACCCGAGCTGGCAGAGCGTCACGGACTCCCGTATGCAGTGCCTCAGGGCTCGTATCCGGAGTTCGGCTGGGACGTCATAAATCGCATAATAGACGAGCAGATTCCTGCGGAATTCAGGAAACTCGACAAATAATTTGATAAATTCATTTTTGGTTCAAATATACGCTTTCACAGGGCTTTTTCGAGATTTTTACCATTGTGCAAACCGTGCAAAAATCACTTTTGCAGTTTATGTAAAATACCAAAAACGATATGAACCTATTTACTTTTTTTTAGACCTGATATATAATGAAATCATGAATAAATATAGATTTGGGATTTAGTATCCCATCACGGCAGTGTGATGCGTCTTGAGACAAAACCACTGCTGGCAGAGCACAAGCTTTTAGTCACAGGCTGACGGCAGAGGGGAGCTTCTGAGAGGCGTGTACATACGTCCGTTCGGAATCTGTTCCATGTGACCGCGGCTCGGACAGCTTAGCCTCGTCTGTATGACTGACAGCGGCTTCACAGCCACCGCTTTGCACAGCTTTCATTCGTATATCGGTGATGTGGTTTTGCAGGGAGGGCGGAACGGTGTATCCGCTGCAATTAAGACATGATATAATAAAAGGGGCGATCGGTTCCTTTGTTATATAACATTATTGAAGAAGGAGGAAAAAATAATGAAGACAAAAAAGGTAGTCGTCGGAGCTTTAGCTGCGATGCTTTCACTTTCAGTCTGCTCACTCGCACCTGCGGTAGCTGCCGGCGAAACAGTGCAGATATCCGTTGGCAAAGTAAACGCAGAGGCAGGTGCAGCATTCTCGGTGGACGTATCGTTGGCTGATATCCCATCTTCCGGCATCCAGTGCCTTGACTTCGCTGTTTCCTATGACAGCAAGGTACTCACAATCGAATCCATAGAGGCAGGAGCACTCGTTAAAAACGGCTCTGACTCAAAGGATCTCTCAGCATCTCTTGCACCTCTCTTCGAGGGCACAGTTAACAGCTCAGAGGGCTGGGCGAGTGCGGCATGGTCCACATCTACTGATGATGCTTCATACTGGCTCAAGAGCGATGGCGTTTTCTGCACCATTAAGGGTAAAGTAGCAAGCGGCGTTGCAAACGGCACAGTTTCTGATCTCAAGATCATTCCTATCGACCGTGAACTTTATTCAAAGTCAGGCGTTAAGAATAAGGAAATCAGCTGTGGCTATGAGAAGGACAAAAAGCCCGTCAAGTATGATACAAAGCTGGTTAACGGCAGCGTTACAGTAGGTACGCCGGTAACAACTACTACACAGCCACCTACAGGCAAGATCACACGCGGTGACGCTAACTGCGACACTCAGGTAGATATGTCTGACGTTGTTCTCATTATGCAGAGCCTTGCTAACCCCAACAAGTACGGCCTTAGCGGTTCGGACGACAAGCACATTACAGCTCAGGGACAGGCAAACGCAGATGTTGATGACAGCGTAAAGGGTATCACAGGCGGAGACGCTCTGAAGATACAGCAGTGGCTGCTCAAGAGCATTTCTGAGCTCTGATCCGAGATTATCTGATTTGTCCCCCTTACAAAGGAATACAAACCCAATTTATGTTTTATTAATAGGCTTAAAAACCTAAAGAAAGGAATTATTACAAATGAAAAAGTTAATTTCTGCAGTCACATCACTGTGTATGGCTGCATCAATGGTATGCACAGTAGTTCCTGCAACAGTAGGCGCTGCTGACGCTTCCAAGGGATTATCTATTAAAACATATGATATCCAGAATCCAGATGCTGCTTCTGGTAAGTCTGAGATTACAATCAACAAGAAGGATATTCCTGCTGGCGGTTACACAATCCCATCTGCTGTTTACTACTCAGAGGATACAAACAACTCAACAGGTTCACTTCTTGCAAGTATCACAACTGATTCTAAGGATATCCAGTTCAAGATGTATGATCCTTCCAAGGACGCTTACACATCTGAGAACAAGTCCTACAAGCTCGGCGATGTAGAGTTCACAACTAACAAGTACATCTCATTCGGCGGCTACTGCAAGAGCGCAAGAGATGGCTACAAGGCTGCTGGTCTCTATCAGATGGCTTGTGAATCTTCACAGACAGCTGCTAAGACAGACAACTACTTTATCGGCTGCTCATGGATGAACAACGGTAAGGATTATGCTTGGGCAGGCGCAAAGTCTGATTCATATCCATTATATGCATTCGACACAATTATCCCACAGAATATTGCTGCTGGTACATATAAGGTTATGTTCTGTGACTACAACACAGACGCTACAGGCAAGAACGACAATCCATGCCCAATGGTTGAGAGCGCTGGCACAAGATACACCAAGAAGGAAGGCAACCTCAAGCTCAGCGAGCTCACAATCAAGGTTACTGACGGTAATACAGATGCAACAACTACAACTAAGCCTGCTGTTACAACAACAACTACAACAATCAAGACTCCGAATCCAACAACAACAACTACAGTTAAGCCTGTAGGTGATGCTGATATCACATTCGAGTTTGTTGATTTCAAGACAGGCAAGAGCTCTGGTACATACAAGCCAGGCGATACAATCGAAGTTGACGTTAACATCAAGGCTGGCGGCAAGCCTGTATCAGCTACAGATGTTCAGTTCAAGGCTAACGGTCTTGAAGTTACTGAGATCGGCGAGAGCGCAGGCGCATTCGACGGCGTATCTGTAAACTCTAACCTCAAGGAACTCCGTGCAAGCTATCCTTCACTTAACGGCGATACACCTATGGTTCCAGAGGATGGCAAGTCTGCATTCATGCTCACAGTTAAGGTTCCTGCAGACGCTAAGGACGGCGTTTACACACTTGACTTTGACAGCCAGTGCAAGATCTTCAAGGATAACACAAGCTTCAACTACAAGACAGCTTCAACTCCTCTTACTGTAACTGTTGGCACTCCTGTAAATCAGGATACAACAACAACTACAACTGTTACAACAGCAAAGGATCCTGGTAAGACAACAACAACTACAGTTAAGCCTGTAGGTGATGCTGATATCACATTTGACTTCGTTGATTTCAAGACACAGAAGACAGCTATCAGCGCTAAGGCTGGCGATGAGATCGAGGTTGACGTTAACATCAAGGCAGGCGGCAAGCCTGTATCAGCTACAGACGTACAGTTCAAGGCTACAAACGGTCTTGTTTTAAGCGAGATCGGTGAGAGCGCAGGCGCATTCGACGGCGTATCTGTAAACTCTAACCTCAAGGAACTCCGTGCAAGCTATCCTTCACTCAACGGTGATACACCTATGGTTCCAGAGGACGGTAAGTCAGCATTCATGCTCACAGTTAAGGTTCCTGCAGATGCTAAGGACGGCGACGTTTATACACTCGGCTTCGACAGCCAGTGCAAGATCTTCAAGGATAACACAAGCTTTAACTACAAGACAGACTTCACTCCTCTTACAATCACAATCGGTGACGGCGTAACAACAACAACAACAACTACAACTGTTACAACTACAACAGTTACAACAACTGTTAAGCCAGATCCTACAACATCAACAACAACTACTACAACTCCTGATCCTCAGCCTGGCAAGACCATCAAGGTTACTATGTGGGGCGACGCTAACTGCGACGGCAAGGTAAACGTTGCTGACGTTGTTGCAATCAGAAACATGACAGCTGATATGGATGCATTCCTCGCAGACGCTGGTTTCGCATTCGATAAGGCTCAGGGCAGAGTAAACGCAGACGTTGTTGATCCTCAGGATATCACAGGCGCTGCTTGCGATCCTGCTAAGGTTAAGATCACAGGTGCTGATGCTGACCTTATCATCAACTACATCATTTCTAACGGTTACGATATGGCTAAGGCTGTAACACCTAAGAAGTCCTAAGTAAGAAACATCAATTAAATAAGAGCAATTTGCTCGGAAAGGAAATGCACTGATGAAGAAACTGCTTTCAGCAGTTACATCCGTTGCCATGAGCTTCTCGCTCATGGCAGGTGCATTTGCTTCGCCAGTTAGTGCTGCGGGCGGTAATACTGCTTCGCAGCCTAAACTTAATATGGGCGGAGTACTGGATGTTTCTGCTAATAAAAATGCCGGTGAATCAGTTGAGTGGAACATAGGCACAGCAATTGCTGCTCCTGGTATGTCTGTAACAGTACCAGTAGTAGTAAGCAAGTCTACCCTCGAGGTAACAAGTGCTCAGTTCAAGATCAACCCCGCTTCACCTATCAAGCTCAAGTCTGTTAAGGCAGGCGAGGCTTACGGTGCAAATGCTTCTTTTGACGGTAATGTTATCGTTCTTGAGAGAAGCAGCGGTAAGGGCGTTGTTGCTGCCAACGATTCAGTGGTTCTCAACTTAACATTTTCTGTTCCAAGTGACTGTGCTGAAGGCGACTATGCAGTAGAGGCTTCTGACCTCTTCGTTAGTAACGCAAAGAGCGCTGATATTACATCAAGTGTAAAGTTCGGTGCAGGTACAATCAAGGTACAGAAGGACGTTCCTAATGGTAACGTTTCATGGATACTCGACAATGTGGAGGGTGCTCCCGGTGAAACAGTTACATTAAAGGCTTATGTCAGCAATACTGACGGAGCTCTCGCAGTAGCAGGCGCTCAGTTCGGTATCAAGACAGAGTCTCCAATCGAATTCAAGTCACTCAAGGAAGGCGGAGCTTATGCTTCTCCTATTGCTTTTGATGAGAAGGTTCAGACTTACGTATTCGATTCAGGTTCAGGTAAGGGCGTTATCGCTGGCGATAAGTCCACTATCATGAACATTTCTTATACTATCCCGTCTACTTGCCCCGAGGGAACATACAAGGTCTCATGGGATAACGGCGTGGTTAGTGACGGACATTCAGCTGACATTACCTCTAAGGTAAAGTTCGTTGACGGTTCTATCAAGGTAACAAAGGGCGTTACTTCCAATAAGGTAACATGGACACTCAGCAATGAGACAGCTAAGGCAGGAGACGTTGTTACTATGACAGCAAAGGTTTCCGATAAGTCCAATGCAGGTCTCAAGGTCGGCGGCGCTCAGTTCATGCTCGACGCTAAGTCTCCTATTACTTATAATGACAAGATCGCTGAGGGCAACGCTTACGGCGCTGCTATCAAGTACACAAAGGGTACAGACAGATTCGTGTTTGACCTTAACGGTGCAGGCAAGGCTGCTGCTGACGATTCAACTATCTTCAGCGTAGACTTCAAGGTACCTGACAATTGTCCTGACGGCGTTTACACTGTAAAGTGGGCTGATACCTTCGTTTCAGACGGCAAGGCTAACGACGTTACAAAGGACATCGTTCTGGTTGACGGTTCTATCACAGTAGGAACTGTTCAGACAGACAAGGGAACAGCTACTTGGGTTATCCCAAGCGAAGTACAGGCAGAACCCGGTTCGTCAGTAGAGCTCGTTGCTAAGGTAAAGGGCGATTCTGACCTCTCAGTTGCAGGTGCTCAGTTCTCTATCGTAGGCACAGATCCTACAAAGCTCAACAGCATTACAGGTAAGCCTTACGGCTTTACACTTTCTTCCGATTCTGAGTATAAGGCTAACTGCATTTTCGAGAATGCAACAGGCGCTACTGCTAAGGACGGAGACGTACTCTTCACAATCAAGTTTGACGTTCCTGCAGGCACACCTGACGGACTTTATCCTGTAAAGTGGTCCAAGCAGTTCGTTACAAACGACAAGAGTGTTGATATCACAAAGAATGTAACATTTGTTGACGGTAGCATCAGAGTTGGTAAGGGTACAACTACAACCACAGTAACTGGTACCGGTACAACAACAACTGTAACAGGCACAACAACAACATTACCGACAGGCGCTCTTATCTGGCAGATCGACACAAAGCAGATCGAGGTTCCAGCAGTGGATACCAAGGTTGAGCTCAGAGTCTATGTAAACGATAAGAACGATGCTAAGGTAGGCGTTGCAGGTGCTCAGTTCCGCATTACCAATGCAAAGGAGATCACATTTGATTCCGCTAAGGGTTCTGACGCATACAATGCTAAGTTTGAGACAGATACAAAGACAGCAGGCGTTGACAAGAGCGCTGTAATGTTCGTATCTGACGATCTCAAGAATGCTGTAGCAGCAAACAATGCTGACGTTGCAGTTCTTACATTCACAGTTCCTGCTAACACACCAGAGGGAACATACGTTGTTAGATTTGCTGACAATTCACTTTTCGTAACTGATGAAAAGTGCAAGGACATCACTAAGAATATCATCGGTCTTGACGGTGCTATCATCATCAAGAAGCCCGATCCTGATGTTCCCGTTTCATCATCAACAACTACAACAACAACTGTTACAGGAAGCAGCACATCTACAACTTCTTCTGTAACAGCTACAACAACAACTGTTACAGGAAGCAGCACATCATCAACTTCTTCTGTAACAGGCACAACAACAACTGTTACAGGAAGCAGCACATCTTCAACTTCTTCTGTAACAGGCACAACAACAACTGTTACAGGAAGCAGCACATCTTCAACTTCTTCTGTAACAGGCACATCAACAACAGTTACAGGAAGCAGCACATCTTCAACTTCTACTGTAACTACAGTAACAACAACAATACCTGACGGTGCTATCATCTGGAAGCTTGACACGGTTCACGCTGTTCCCGGTGAGACTGTTAAGGTAAAGATGGTTGTAATTGATTCCAATAAGGTAAATCTCGGCATTGCAGCTGCTCAGTTCTCAGTAACACCTTCTATCACAGGCAATACAGGTGCAGAGCTCACATCTGTCGGCGAAGCATCAGCTTATGGTTCAAAGGTTGTTAAGGGACCTGACAACAACATCAGATTTGTCTTTGAGGACAAGGATGCTCATGTTGCAGCAGACGGTGCAACAGTTGCTGAGTTCAGCTACACAGTCGGCAAGGACGCAGTTCCAGGCAAGGATATCGATCTTGTTATAAGCGATCTCTTTGTTTCAAACGGCAAGTCAGTTGATATCTCTAAGTATGTAATTGGCATAGATGGTAAGATCATTGTTGATGCACCATCTATTGATCCAACTTCAACTACAACCACAACAACTGGTACAAGTACAACAACTGGTACAAGTACAACAACTGGTACAGGTACAACAACTGGTACAGGTACAACAACTGGTACAGGTACAACAACTGGTACAGGTACAACAACAACTGTTACAGGAAGCAGTACATCATCAACTTCTTCTGCAACAGGTACTACATCAACAGGTACAGGTACTACATCAACAGGTACAGGTACTACAAATACAAGTACAACAACAACTGTAACAGGCAGCAGCACATCTACATCTACTGCTACAACTACAGGTACAGGTACAGTTCTGAACGTAACCTTTACAACTACATCTAATCCATGGGGTGTCCTTGATCCAGTAACCTATACAACTACTACAGTTGACGGTTACCTCTACTCATATGGAACAGTTAAGACTCAGGCAGGCTTCTACTTCAGCCACGATAACGGTATCCGTGCAAAGGGCGACAAGGGCGGCTTCAATCCTGATCAGGTTGTAGAGCTTCAGATCTATGATGTATTCAAGGATGGCACAATTAAGCTCAGAGAATCTATTGACAGAAGCTGGATCAACTTTGGTCAGGCTACACCTGAAAAGGTTTACAACAGCAGGACTCACACTGACGGTAAGACCACTATCGATGACTTCAAGTATGAGATCCCTGTAATGTACGGCAATATGTCTGTAGTAAATACTCAGGGCGAGGCACTTACAGTTCCTGTATACATTGGCGTTAAGGGCGATGTAAACCTTGATAACAAGGTTAACGCAGTTGACGCTTCAACAGCACTTTCGTACTACGCTTCTTACCAGACAAATGGTAATACAAAGACGTCTGTAATATGCCAGAATGACAAGAATGGTCTCACAGTAACATCTCCTACAGATATACTCGATCATTTCGCAGCATTCCTCGGCGACGTTGATACAAACGAGTACGATCCGAATAACTGGAAGACAATGAAGGGCGACAGAACAGTAAACGCTGTTGACGCTTCTTACATCCTTTCATTCTACGCTGAGAGACAGCGTTCCGCTAATAAGGATAAGTCGGCTAACGACCTCTGGAACGATGTTCTTGGCGATGTAAGATTCGGTACAAAGTAAAAAACGCTAAAAAAGCAGGTCTTTCGACCTGCTTTTTTACATTATATACCGCTTGACAAAGACGATGGTAAGATGATATAATACCAATTGTAAGAGAAATTAAGCCAAAATAACAAATGAAATAATACTAAAAGTTCATTTGAATGAAAATATTACGATTCATATAGGGCTATATTGTGAAAAAGCTACAAAAAACGGGAATATTAATCGGCAATAATTTTTTGAAAAAATGTACTGTTCTGCTTGACTTATTGGACTATGTGTGATAAAATGTAGTTATGAATTTTGGGGCGGAGTATATATATACGCATATATCACCCGAAATTTAGCCTAATGCACAGACACCTTATGTAATAATAAGTACGTCTTGGCAAAAGGGGAATAAACATGTTAGAGAGGTATAGGACAATGAAGAATTCATTATTCAAAAGGGCTATCGCAGCAGCTGCAGCTGTTCCGCTCGCTCTTACACAGTGTCTCACATTTGCAAACGCTGTAGAAAGTGACACTGCAACAACTACTGCAAACGTTCAGGCGCAGAGCCAGGAAAGCACACTCAAGGCATTCCTCGCAATCCCTGGTGATTCTGATATTTTAGCAGCTCCTGAAAAAGGTGCTGAGTACAATATTCAGAAGTCAACCTGGGAGCAGTCAGCTCTCTTCCTCCTGAACGATCTCAGTGCAAACCATAATAAGGGAACTATCGACCTTACTCCTTACATTACTAAGGCTGTAGAAAACGCTGGTGCATACAGCGACGTTGCTAAGGTTTTTGCTGATCTTGTTGATGGCAAGAAAGTTGATTATACTTTCGACGGCAAGAAGCTTACAGTTAAGGGCAAGATAAATGAACTTAACTATAACGAGTTTATTGGTGTTTCTGATGCGTTCAAGATCGATGCATTCGATGATATAGTTCTTGGCGGCGATTTTGTTATTGTTGTTGATGGCTCAACTATCGATGCAAATCAGACTGTAACTGCCGAGTTCAAGTATACTTGCGAAGGCAAGACATACACACTTGGCGAAGTGCCTGCACTTATCAAGGATAAGTTTACAGCTATTAAGGCAAAAGCTGAGAAGGAGATTGGCGCTGGCGTTGATGAAAAGGCAAAGGCTGATTTCTTCGATAAGTTAGATAAGATCATCAAGGCTGCTACAAAGGCTGACAATGGCGTTACAAAGGCACTCAGCCTTGACTGGAACTACACAACAGCTAAGGAGTCAGGCAATGCTGCTGACGCTATCACTAAGTTAAATGCTAAGCTCAAGAGCTTCGGCATCAACAAGCAGCTCCCACCAACAGCAAGCGATATCGCTTCTGATTCAAGAGTTGCAGCTGCATTTGCAGAGCTCTCCGAGAAGACAAACGGCAAGGTAACAGTTTCTGCTGCTGAGGTTGGCAAGTTAGCTGACGAGATCGGCGGAAGAAGCATCAGCAAGGACAGCAAGACTGTAGTTTCTACAGACCTCAGCACACTCATCAGCGGCGGCGTTGGTTCATTCACAGCTGCATTTGACGATGACGCTGACGAAGTAGCTGACCTCAAGAAGAAGGTAGAGGCTCAGGGCTATCAGCTCGTAGGCTCTTACAAGAAGGTTTACGCTAACGTAGACTTCAGCAACATCAAGAAGGACGGCAAGGCTACATTAAAGCTTGACCTTAACAGAATCCTTGTAACTGATACAACAACAACTACAACTTCTACAACAACTACAACAACTTCATCTACAACATCTTCATCTACAACAACATCATCAACAACATCTTCATCTACATCTTCATCAACAACATCATCTTCTACAACAACATCAACAACTTCATCTTCTACAACAACATCAACAACTACTACACCTCCTGATACAAAGAAGATCAAGAAGCAGTACGCTAAGGCTGGCTACAAGACAACTGCTGCATTCTACCTCAACACAGAGGAAGAGTTCAACAAGAAGCAGATCTCCAATGTAGCACTCGTTATCGAGTACACAGACGGTACTTCCGAGGAGAGAACAGTTGCTGCTGACGATATCAACTTCGGTACAGCTAAGCCAACTAACACATACGAAAAGGGCAACACAACATTCAAGTATGATGTTCCTGTATACGTAAAGGATACAGCTCTTACAGATGCTGACGGTAAGGCAATCACAGTTGAGGCTTACATCGGCGTAAGAGGTGACGCTGACCTTAACAACACAGCAAACGCTGTTGACGCTTCTGTAGTTCTTACATACTACGCTAAGCTCCAGACAGGCGGCAAGGCTGCAAGAACTCAGCTTTCTACAAGCCCACTTGTAAAGGCTGCTAACGACATCTATGATGATTTCGCTGCTTACCTCGCTGATGTATATTACGATGTTGAGAATGGCGTAATATTTGATAACCTTACAGACAAGGCTACAAGAAAGAACACTATCAACGCTGTTGACGCTTCTTCAATCCTCCAGTTCTATGCAAAGAGACAGGTTTCTGATAACCAGAACAAGTCTGATGCAGTTCTCTGGGCTGACGTTGACGCTAACATAGGCAACAGCGAGTCAAATCAGTAAGTAAATATACTGATAATTATCAATGTGAATTATCTGCCGTCGCAAAACGGCGGCAGATATAAAATTTAATATTTATGATGTTAGCCGCCGTATTTGCGACGGAAAAACATATATAAAAAATCTGAAAGGAAATAATAACAATGAAGACGAACACTATTAAGCGTGCTTTCGCTGCACTGGCAGTTTCCGCTGTAGCACTTTCAGCAACTGCTATTAATGCTTCTGCTGAGACAGCTGTAGGCTATACTTCTACAGGCAAGGCAGCAGGATTCACAGGAGCTTCACTCGAGCTCACACAGAAGACAATCTCTCTTGACGAGGCTAAGAATGCTCAGATGATCACACTTTCTGCTAAGAGCACAAACGGCACAAAGTTTGATTCAACAGGTATCCATGTATCATTTGATGAGGGACTTGAGCTTGTTCCGATCACAATCAAGGGCAAGAACGAAAACGCTGAGGATATGCAGCGTTACGGTACATACAAGGCTGTAACAGATGGCGACAATGCTATCTTCCTTACTTTCGCTAACGATGATACATTCAGCGCTGCTGCTGACGGTACTGCTCTTTGGCAGTTCCAGCTCAAGGTTAAGAACCCAGAGGCTGGCAAGAAGTACCCAATCAACGTTTCTTTCACTGACGGTGACCTCTTTGACCTCAAGGGAAGCGCTGACACTGATAAGATCAGAGACTATGCTTTCTCTAACGTAACTCAGGGTTACATCGCTATCGAGGGTGTTACAACAGCTACAACAACATCTACAACAACTACTACAACAACTACTACAACAACAACATCTACAACAACATCTACAACAACTTCTACATCATCTACAACTAAGGCAAGCGCTACAACAACTAAGGCTGCAACAACAACTAAGAAGGTAAGCACAACAGCTGCTAAATCTAACTCACCTAAGACAGGTGTTCCTGGTGCTGGCATCGCTGTAGCAGGTCTTGCTGTTGCAATCGGTACTGCATTCGTTCTCAGAAAGAAGGAAGACTAATTAATTAGTCCCTGCTTAATGGAATAATTAAAGGCTCTCCAATAGGAGAGCCTTTTTTTAGTCTTTTTTTGTCGGCGGAGTCCAGTTTATCCCGCCCCAGCCGTCAACGTTGGCACGGCACATAGCACCGAAGAGCCTGTCCTTGAAGCCGTGGTCATTACGCTCCATATCTGCAAGGAAGTCCTTGGTCTTTTGGCGGTTGGTGTGACCGTCAGCAGGACAGACGGATCTCACAATAGGGAGCTCGTTTTTGCGGGCTGCGCGGCGTATCTCCTTTTCGGGAGCAAGTACCAGCGGACGTATAACAGTCACTTTTTTGTGGCTCAGGTAGGTGCTTGGCGCAAAGCAGCCGATACGTCCCTCGGTAAATAGGTTCATAACGAATGTCTCAACTGCGTCGTCGTAGTTGTGCCCGAGAGCTACCTTGTTGCAGCCGAGCTCGTTAGCGGCGTCGTGGAGTGCTCCGCGGCGCATACGTGCGCAGAGACTGCACGGGCTGGGCTCCTTGCGGACGTCGAACACTATCTCGCCTATCTGAGTAGGGATAACGCGGTACTCCACGCCCATTTTTTCGCAGCGTTCCGCAATAGGTGAGAAGTCGGGCTTTTTGTCCTTGAATCCCATATCGAGGGTGACAGCTACGACTTCATAGTCGATACCGATGAATCGGCGCAGGAGCACAAGTCCCTCTAAAAGCACAAGGCTGTCCTTGCCGCCCGAGACTCCTACGAGTATGCGGTCACCGTCGCTGATGAGCCCGTAGTTCTGAATGGCTTTTCGCATATATCCGAGAATTTTCTGCATAATATCTCTCCAAAACGTTTTTCTTGATTATATCACATCTGAAAGTAAAATGCAACTAAAGAAGGGGATTCATGTAGGGGACGGCGTCCTCGACGTCCCAGCGTAGGGGCGGATATTATCCGCCCGGTAAGGGACGCCCTCTCTTGCAGGGCGTCCCTCTTAAAAAAACAGTCCACCGGACTGTTTGGGGAAGAGGGTGACTCCCCACGGGGTGGGGAGATGTCGCAACGCGACAGAGAGGACGGTCACGATTAGGGGACCTTGCAAGTGAAGGCGTCCCTAATGGGACGTCGAGGACGCCGTCCCCTACAAATAGATCATTTATAATAAATATGCATTTTACGGGACGCCGAGGGCGGCGTCCCCTACAGATAATAATCACTTTTTTCGGAAATTTGCAAATTTTTCTTGCAAAGTAAGAAAAAATATATTATAATAGAAATGGTAACTTTTCGGGATTTTGTCCCGAATCCAGCAAATCAGAAAGGAGCGGCGCATTTGCGCCTTTAAAACAATGACAGAACAGCTGAAAAACCTGCTCATTTTACTGGCGGCGATAGTTGTCGTACTTATCCTTGTCATACTTCTTTTCAGCGGCAAAAGCTCGTTCAGACGCCTGCTTTCACTCTTCCTTGAAGAGCGCGAGGACTACGAGGGCGACGATGACGGGGACCGCGGCGAGAGAGCTATGCCTGTCAAACAGCAGACTCCCACACAGCGCAGAAGAGCAGCAATAGAGGAAAACGTGCAGAAGCGTACCTCTGAGCCTATTGTCGAAATGGCTACACTGGTTCGTAAAAGCGATGACCGCCTCAGAGTTATAGAGAGTACAGGTCAGGTAAGACTCGTTGATGAGTACTACGAGCTTATCTTTGTAACACGTAAGGGACAGAAGCTAAAGATAGAATGCTCTGCCGAGGCTTACGAAAAGGTGCCCTTCAATCAGCAGGGCTCGCTTACATACAAACGCAATACCCTTGTAAAGTTCAAGTACTACGAGGATACTGTATTTAATTGACATCAGGGGGACGGCTTAGTGTCGTCCCATATTTGTATACGAATGGACGTGGGCATATGGTAAACTTTAATAACGACTGGGACGGACTTCTCAAAGGCGAATTCGATAAGGATTATTATCTGAAGCTCCGCCAGACTCTCATAAACGAGTACAGAACACAGCGTATCTACCCAAATATGTACGATATCTTCAACGCTATGAAGCTGACCTCATACGACGATGTAAGGTGCGTAATCATCGGTCAGGATCCCTACCACGGCGAGGGACAGGCTCACGGACTGAGCTTTTCTGTACGCAAGGGCGTAGCTCCGCCGCCGTCGCTGGTGAATATCTTCAAGGAGATACGGGACGACGTGGGTATCGACAATCTCGGCAAGCATGGCGAGCTGACCAAATGGGCGCAGGAGGGCGTTCTCCTGCTGAATTCAGTTCTCACTGTCCGCGCAGACCAGGCAAGAAGCCACCGCGGTCTGGGCTGGGAGAACTTCACCACCGATGTTATACAGCTTCTCAACAAGCGCGAGAAGCCAATGGTGTTCATGCTCTGGGGCGGCGACGCCAAGGCAAAACAGCAGTTCATCACCAATCCCAACCACCTTATACTCAAGGCGGCTCACCCAAGTCCGCTGTCGGCGTATAACGGCTTCTTCGGGTGCAGACATTTTTCAAAAGCAAACGAGTTTCTCCGCGCACATGGCTTGGGAGAAATAGACTGGTCAATAGATTAACGGAGGAAATTATGCATATAAAGGAACTTTTCTGCAAAAAGACCGTTTTTTCATTTGAGGTTTTCCCTCCCAAAAAGGACAGCCCCGTGGACATAATATATGATACCCTTGATGAGCTTCAGGGACTTTCTCCCGATTTCATCAGCGTTACATTCGGCGCAGGCGGAAGCGGCAACAGCAAGCACGCCTTGGAGATAGCTTCAAAGATAAAGGACAGCGGCACTATACCAATGCTCCACCTGCCCTGTATCAACTTCACCAAGGCTGAGATAGACGCAGCTCTCAGCGAAGCACAGCAGCGCGGCATTGAGAATATCCTCGCTCTCCGCGGCGACATCAATCCCGATATACCGCCTGTGGACGATTTCCACCATGCAAGCGACCTTATCACTTATATAAAGTCCAAGGGCGATTTCGATATCGCAGGAGCCTGCTATCCCGAGTGTCACCCCGACGCTGCGGATATGATAGAGGACATCAAGAATCTCAAAGCCAAAGTCGACGCAGGCGCTGACCACCTTATCTCGCAGCTTTTCTTCGATAACGACAGCTTCTACGCATTCCGCGAAAAGGCTGCTATCGCAGGCATAAACGTGCCTATAGAAGCAGGTATCATGCCTGTTGTAAACAAGAATCAGATAGAGCGCATGGTAACTACCTGTGGAGCAAGTCTCCCTGCAAAGTTCGTGCGTATCATGACCAAGTACGAGCACAGTCCCGAGGCTCTCCGCGACGCAGGAATAGCCTATGCGGTAAACCAGATAGTTGACCTTGTGGCAAGCGGAGTCGACGGAATACACCTCTACACCATGAACAAGCCCTACGTGGCACGCAAGATATGCGAGGCTGTTTCGGGCATAATAGGTGCGTAATGGAGCTGCTTCCCATATCAAAATCAGAGGCGGCACGGTACATGGGCGTAAAGGGAGAGCCTGACGAAGCAGTCATGGAGCTCCTTGACCGTGCGGAGCGGCTTGTCCGCGAAAAAGTCCGCCCTAAGTACGTCTATCTCGAAACAGATGTGAGCTTCACAGACGAGGGAGTAGTCCTCGGAGCAATGTCCGAGCCCCTCACAGGAGAGGATATAAAGCGTCATTTAACGGGCTGCAACAGAGCGGTAATGCTGGCGGCTACTCTGTCTCAGGAGGCTGACAAGCTCATAAGACAGGCGGCTGTGACCAATATGGCGGAGTCTCTTGCCATAGACTGCATTTGCAGTGCGGCAATAGAGCAGGTCTGTGAACGTGCAGAGCAGGAGATATTCGCAGAGCACCCTGCACCATACAGGACATGGCGCTTCAGCGCAGGCTACGGAGACCTGCCCATAACGCTGCAAAGGAGCTTTTTGCTTGCTCTCAATGCTCAGCGGCGCATAGGTCTCACTGCAACGGACAGCTCACTGCTGATACCCTCAAAGTCGGTGACGGCTATAATAGGGGTGTCGGATGATCCTGTAAAAAAAGGAGCAAAAGGCTGTGCCATATGCTCCATGAAAGATAACTGTGAGTATAGACGAACTGGAAGAGTTTGTAAGTAAATAAAATTAATCTATATACTGGATTTAAGCAGTACATAAATAGTCCATATGTGATAAACCCACTATAAATGCCCACAAATTATATGAAATATTGACATTGACATGAACAATGCAAAAGTGTTATAATTAAGTAAAGAATAATCAAAATGTATTATTGGGGAACTTATCTCCGTATTGTTATTGAAAAATTGCAGAGTTTTTTCAAGTACGGATAAGTTTGTGTGGGCGGTATTAAAGGAGTCATAAAATGAAAAAAGCAAGATATTTTATTTCGGCATTGCTGTTGACATCACTCTCAATGTCTCTTCTTGCGTGCAGCAGTAAAAAAGATGACAGCTCAAAATACAGCAAGGAGCTGGATTCCTCAGTAAGAGATGAGATACGTCAGAATGCAGTTGCTTCAGAGCTTCTGACAGGCGACAAGCTTGAAAACGGCGTCATAAAGTGGCTTTCTGACTGGGATATCAACCCCGACGGTACAGGCAAGAACGTTCCTATCGACCTTGCTGTATTTCAGGAGCGCTATGGCGGCGAGATAAAGTATTACAGATGCAAATATGAAGAGCGCTATGATATGCTCAGTAAGTATATCGCTTCGGGCGAGGGCATAGACTTCTTCTATGGAGGAAATCTTGACGCTTTCCCAAAGGGCGCCGTAAAGGATATGTTTACACCTGTTGACGATTATATCGACTTCGAATCCCCACTATGGGAAGACGTAAAGGACATCAACGACCAGTTCGTTTGGAACGGCAAGCATTATATGGCAGGCATTCAGGCTACAGGCGATAAAACGGCTGTGGTATACAACCGAAAGACAGTTGCAGAGGCTGGTCTTGAGGATCCTGCCGACCTCTATGCAAGAGGCGAGTGGGACTGGAACGCTTTTGAGAATATGCTTGAGAAGTACGTTGATAACGGCAGTCAGAAATTCGGCATAGACGGCTGGTGGTTCGAGTACGGACTTATGAATACTATCGGTGTGCCCCCTGTAAGTATCGAGGACGGCAAGCTGGTAAGCAATCTCAGCGATCCTTCAATGGAGCGCGTGCAGAACTGGCTCTATGAGCTCTATCAGAAGGGCTATGTAGCCATAGGCAGTGAGGACTTAGGCTGGGAAAGCAAGCCTGCGTATATTGGCGAGGGCAAGGAGCTGTTCTATCCTGTGGGACTGTATGAGTTCTATAAGGAGAAGTCACAGTGGTCTACCACCTTCGGCGCTGACGCATTCTTCGTGCCAATGCCAAAGGATCCCGAGGCTGATGAGTATTACATACCTACGGGCTTTGAATCATATATGTTCGTCAAGGGCGGCTCAAATCCGCAGGGCGTTGCCAAGTACCTCGACTGCAAGAGATTCACTCATCTTGACGAGGATACAAAGGCTGTTGCGGATAAGCAGTTCATCGACGACTACGGCTGGACTCAGGAAATGATAGATATGAAGAACAGTATGCAGGAGCTTGCAGAGGCTAACCCTGTTATCGACATATCAAACGGCGTTTCCGAGGACTGCGGAGAGCTTCTGGACAGCAGTCTCAGACTGACCGCAAGAGGTACTCCGTGGAACGAGACCTATGAAGCCATTTATGCTACAGTGGATAAGTATCTTGAAAATATCAATTCCGAGGTGAAATAAAGCGAAGCGGCTTTCTCGGAGTTGCATAGTGTTAACATTAGTTTTATTTATTGCCAAACCGTTGTAATTATGCTATAATAAACATATATAAGACAAAATTTTGATAGTTTTTTAGTTTCAGAAAGGAGGCTATGATCATGGAGAAAGTACTTGTTACAGGAGGATGCGGACTTATCGGTCAGCACATTTGCTCAGGACTTCTGAAAAAGGGCTATGAGGTCATAGCTGTTGACAGAGAAGAAAGTGGATATAACGAGGGAAAGCTTCATTATTCATCAGTACAGTGCGAACCAACAGATAAAAATACAATAGCAGAACTCTTTGAGAAACACGATTTTTATGCGGTAATACACGCGGCGTGTACCGTTGATAATGACATGGGACCTATAGTTACAGACAAGCAGGTAAAGGATTCCGCAGCAGTGGATAAGTTCATTTACCGCTATGCAATGACATCGACTGTGAAGAAGTTCATTCTTCTCAGCACAGATCAGGTTTATCAGTTCCCGAAAACACGCGAACCTATCCGTGAGGACAGTGATCTGAAGCCGTCTACAAATTATGCGGCTATGAAATATGTTTCCGAAAAGGCTCTTGCCAGCGAATTGCAGCATCACAACAAGGAGGATATCCTCTGTTGCCTGATACGCTTTCCTGCGGTATATACCTTCAATTTTACGGATAATCTCATGGCAAAGATAACCGATCCCAAGGACGGCACATATTTCGTGTTCGGTCAGGGACAGTACGGCTTCCAGCTCTGCTGCGTACATAATCTTGTGGACTTTATCCTGTGCTTCATCAAGAACGCAGATAACCACACCTATGCAGGCATATACAACGTTGCAGACAAGGAGCTTACAACAGCTGCTGATATCATTACATTCATGAGGACGAACCACCGCCTCGGAGCTGTAATGCAGAAGCAGCCCACCAATGCTATCACCAAGCTTAAAGGACTCTTCGGAGCCAATAAGGAGGAGAAGCAGAATTACCGTTATCTTGACATGAACAGAGTCGAGAACAACAACCTGCTGGATAAGACAAAGGCTTCCAAGCTTGTTACATTCCGCTGGGACATTCATAATACCAAATAAAAAAAGGACGGATAATATCCGTCCTTTTTTAGTGAGTAGATAGTAGTGAGTAGATAGTAGTGTAGGGGACGGCGTCCTCGACGTCCCGCCAATGCATAATTCATAATTGTAGGGGCGGATATTATCCGTCCGCAATTCACGATGAAAATATGATGAAACCATGTGTAGGGGCTGATGCCTACATCAGCCCGACAAATGCAACGGTAACACACGGGGCGATGTGGGCATCGCCCCCTACATCATATTATGGTCACTAATAACTTATTCGATAACGGTGTAGTTATCCGCTGCATTCTCCTTAGTGGCGTGCTCGGTAACGCTGAGCACCTTTACCTTCAGCGGACGTGTACCCATATTTATCTCGATGATATCGCCCACCTTTACGTCGTATGAGGCTCTCTGAGCCTTGCCGTTCACGACTATCTTCTCGGCGTCGCAGGCTTCGTTAGCCACAGTGCGGCGCTTTATAAGGCGTGTCACCTTGAGGTATTTGTCAAGTCGCATAATATCTTCCTTTCAAGCTCTTATATGATGATATAAATAAAAGGGGACAGCGGACTGTCCCCTTTGCTATTACTTGTTTACAGCGTCCTTGAGACCTCTGCCAGCCTTGAATGCAGGTGCCTTGCAGGGAGGGCAGACCATCTTTGCCTTTGTCTTAGGATTGATGCAGGTCTTTTCGCCTCTCTCGCGTACCTCAAAAGTACCGAAGCCTGTGATGGAAACCTTCTCGCCGCTTTCGAGAGCGCCCTGGATTGCTGTGAGTGTAGCCTCAAGAGCAGAAGCAGCGTCCTTCTTAGTGCAGCTTGCCTTATCTGCGATAGAGTTGATAAGTTCAGTCTTAGTCATTTTTCTGTTCCTCCATTTTACTAATTATTGATTTTGCCTTGTCCCAATAAATGTCGAGCTCTTCAATAGGAAGATTTTTCATATCAAGCTTTTCCTCAGAGACCAAGTCCTCTGTAACTGAAAAACGCTTGATAAACTTCTCCGTAGCGGATTTGAGTGCCAGTTCCGCGTCAATGCCTAAGTGTCTTGCTGCGTTGACGCATGAAAACAGCAGGTCGCCCATTTCTTCCTCGATATCTGCTTTATTGCCGCTTGCGATAGCAGCGTCCAGCTCAGCTTTTTCGCCGCCTATACAGGCTACGGCGTCCTCGGCACAGCGGAAATCCATGCCTGCGCGCATTGCTCTTTTGCCGACCTTCTGAGCTCTCATAAGAGCGGGAAGTGACTTGGCAACGCTTGTGAGGGTGTCCGTATAACGCTCCTGTCCCTTTGTCTCCATTTTAATGGCGTCCCAGTTTTTCAGCACCTGATCGGTGGTATTGGCTGTGACGTCGCCGAAAACGTGAGGGTGACGGATAATGAGCTTTTTGCAGACCTCGTCGCACACATCGTCAAACTTGAAGGAGCTCTGCTCCTCCTCGATCCTGCAATGGAAAACGACCTGTAGCAGAACATCGCCCAGCTCCTCACGGAGAAGCTCTGCGTCCTCAAGGTCTATAGCCTCGATGACCTCGCAGGTCTCTTCGATGAGATCGCTTCTGATAGACTGGTGAGTCTGTTCTCTGTCCCAAGGGCAGCCGCCCTCGCCTCTGAGAAGTCTGACAATATCGAGCAGATCGTTTATTGAATAATGGTCTTTCTGCTGGTATTCAACCATAGGAAAACACTCCCTTAAAGACGGGCTATGTTATATAATACCCTAATTTTTTCTAAATTGCAACCTATTTTTTACATTTTTGTTAATTTCGTAGAATAATAATATTTGCTTAGTCGAGGTTTGTATATTTTTGACATATAATTACTATCTGTTATATAAAACAAAATGCAAAAAACATAGCATAATGCTTATTTATCTACAAATCCTACCTTGTGGTAAACCTTGGAAACTATTCTTCCCGAGTATCTGAGAGCCTTCTGTGCGCCCTCTGTGTAGCACTGCTTCAGGTAAGCCTTGTCTGCGCTGAGTCTTGCGAACTCTGTGCGGACGGGCTCCAAGTGGTCTGCAACAGCCTCGCCGACAGCAAGCTTGAAGTCGCCGTAGCCCTTGCCTGCAAACTCGGACTCGATAGCCTTGAAGTCCTTGCCTGTTACGCAGGAATAGATAGTCATAAGGTTGTTGATGCCGTCCTTGCCCTCGCGGTAGCATACCTCAGCCTCGCTGTCGGTGACAGCTCTCTTGAACTTGCGGATAATGGTATCCTTGTCGTCAAGTATGAGTATGCAGGCGTTGACGTTTTCGTCGGACTTGGACATCTTCTTTGTAGGCTCCTGCAATGACATTATCTTAGCGCCTACCTCGGGGATATAAGGCTCGGGCAGGGTGAAGAAGTCGCCGTAGCGCTGATTGAAGCGCTGAGCGATATTTCTTGCCAGCTCTAAATGCTGCTTCTGGTCAACACCAACGGGAACGAGGTCTGCGTTGTACGCAAGGATATCCGCAGCCATAAGGGTAGGATATGTAAAGAGACCTGCGTTTATATCGTCGGGGTGCTTCTGGCTCTTGTCCTTGAACTGAGTCATACGGGAGAGCTCGCCGAACTGTGTATTACAGCCCAGTATCCAGTTGAGCTCAGCGTGTGTGGGAGCGTGGCTCTGTATAAAGAGTATAGACCTTTCTGGATCAACTCCGCAAGCCATGAGAAGCGCATACGAGTTGAGTGTGTTCTGACGCAGCTTTGCAGGATCCTGTCTTACGGTGATAGCGTGCATATCAACAACGCAGTATATGCAGTTGTACTGCTCCTGGAGAGCTCCCCAGTTTCTGACAGCTCCGATATAATTTCCGAGGGTAAAGGTTCCTGTAGGCTGGATACCGCTGAAAATCAGCTTTTTATCGTCCATTTGCGGTGCTCCTTACTTCTGTGCAGCTTTTCTTGCTTCAGCCTCGTCCTTGAGCTGACAGCTTCTTATCTCGCTGAGAACGCGCTGATAGAGTACGTAGAATGTGCGGAGCTCCTGCTCCTCCTCGGGGATAAGGCCAGCCTTTATCTCGGTCTTGTAAACGCCGCCCTTTGTGAGGATAAAGATATTGTTTGTTCTGCCCTTAGGAAGGTCATACTGCTTTGTCTTTTCAGCCTTTGGAAGAAGCTGACCTGCGTTTGCAACGAGAGTATGAGCAGCCTGTACGAGGTTTCTGTACTTCTGTGAAGCGCCTGTGTACTCGCCGCCGTTGTTGAAGTAGATATTTGCAGCTCCGTTGATGAAGCAGACCATAGTTGTGAGTACGTCAGAGGACATAGGGATGTCGATAACTACGCCGAATACGTCGTTTCTCTTCATCTTGGCAAAGTTGTCGAAGTACTGGGCAGGGAAGTTGATAGCCTGTCCTCTTGTCATAAGGTATTTCTGTGTGACATTATATCTGTCGGTCATTCTGTTTGGCATAATGGATTATCCTTTCGATATGTTTTTTATTCTCAATCGAGCATTTCTCTTGTCATACGGGCAAGAATCTCCATGCCCTTGTTTATCTGCTCGTTTGTAGGCGTTGAGTAATTGAGTCTGAACGAATGGCTTATTTCATTCTCATCAATGTTGAACGAATTGCCGGGAACTACAGCTATTTTGTACTCCTGTACAGCCTTTCTGCAAAAATCGTTCATGTTGCAGTTCTCGGGAAGGTCGCACCACACGAAAAGTCCGCCCTGAGGCTTGATGTAGCTCATCTTCTTTGAGAACTCGTTGTCGATGTATCCGCACATAAGGTCGCATTTTTCCTTGTAGATAGCGCGGAGCTTCTTGAAATGTGCTTCTCTGTCAACAGTTGACATGAATCTGTGGGAAACTACCTGCGCCCACATATTGGAGTGAACGTCTGAGACCTGCTTGCACACTACCATTTTCTGGATAATTGGTGAAGGTGCGGAGCAGTAGCCTGTTCTGAAGCCTGATGAGATTATCTTGGAGAATGTGCTGGAGTAGATAACTCTGCCCTCGGTATCAAAGCTCTTAATGCAGGGGATATTCTCGCCCTCAAAGCGGAGCTCGCCGTAGGGATCGTCCTCTAAGATAACGAAGTCATACTTGCAGGCAAGCTCGTATACAGCCTTGCGCTTTGCAAGTGACATAGTCTTGCCTGTCGGGTTCTGGAAGTTGGGGATAACGTAAAGAAGCTTTACGTTTTTCTCGGCCTTGAGAGCGTTTTCCAGCTTTTCGATGTCGATTCCGTCGTCCTCCATGTCGATACCCCTGAGGTGTACGTTGTATGAGCGGAAAGCGTTCAGTGAACCGATGAAGCACGGCGACTCGCAGAGGAGAGTATCTCCCTCGTTGAGGAGCACCTTGCAGGAGAGCTCATTAGCCTGCTGTCCGCCCGATGTGATGATAAGGTCGTCGAATTCCTTGTGGAAGCAGCCCTTTTCCGTCATCCAGCCCTTTAAATAGTCGCGGAGGGGAGTATAGCCCTCGGTGACGCTGTACTGGAGAGCGAGGATAGGATCGTCTCTGAGAAGCTCTGCGGATATCTCAGCGATACGCTCCTTTGGAAAAGCTTCGGGAGCAGGATTGCCTGCTGCAAAGGAAATTACACTGGGATCAGCAGTGAATTTCAGTATTTCTCTGATAGCTGAAGCGTGAAGCTTAGTTACCTTGTCTGAGAATTTATAATCCATGATAAAAACCAGCCTTTCGTCTGTTTGTTGGTACTTTGCTTGGTCTTGTCCCGTTTCATCTTTTTCGGGACAGTTCGGGATATATTATCAGCTTATCTTATACATAAAGATAATATGCGCACCCTGAACTTTGTTCAGGGGGATAACCGCCTGACGGCGACTATCAATAACTCATTATATTATAACACATATTTCTGGATTCTGCAACATATATTTTTGTGAAAAAGTGATTTTTCCATACATTATGTCAAATCGGAGGCGGTTTGTACTGAAAAAACAAAACTTCATAAAGGGTTCTATCATACTTATGGTGTCGGCAGCGGCGGCGAAGCTCCTTGGTGCGGTGTTCAAGATACCCCTGACAAATATCCTCGGCGGCGTGGGAATGAGCTATTTCAGCTGTGCCTACAGCCTGTTCATGCCCGTTTACGCGCTGGCGGTAACGGGACTCAGCTCCGCAGTGGCAAAGCTGACCGCAGAGAGCACCGCTCTGGGTATGCACAGGAACGCCGCAAAGGTCAGGCGGACTGCCCTTGCTCTGTTTTCGGCGGTGGGACTGGCAGGGAGCCTGCTGATACTTCTCCTTGCCAAGCCGTTCAGCGCCTATGTCATAGGACTTCCCGAGGCGTCTGCGGCAGTGGCGATGATAGCTCCTGCGGTGTTTTTCGGCTGTATAACCGCCGTGGAGCGTGGCTACTACGAGGGCATGAGCAATATGTACCCTACTGCGTTTTCTCAGGTGGCAGAGGGCATGGTCAAGGCGCTGGCCGGGCTTCTGCTGTGCGGCTTTACAGCTGCTCACCCTCGGACGGTCATGGCGCTCTTTCCCTTTGTGACGGATATACGGGCGGCAGCTGCCGCCGCAGGCATACTTGGCGTTACCCTGTCAACAGCAGGAGCGGCGCTGTTTTTCGCAGTAATGCGGCTGTTTTCAAAAGCTCCCCAAGGCGGCGAAGCCCATGTGATGAGCCGCAGAGCCATTGCACGGGAGCTGTGGGCGACAGCTCTGCCTGTTGGCGTCAGCTCCGTGGTGACTAATCTTACGGCGCTGATAGATATGTGGACTGTCATAGGCTGTATATCGCGATTCGGCTGTCCGTCGGGACTTCCCGAGGGAGTCCCCGAAGCCGAGCTGCCCCAGTTCATATACGGCTCCTTTGCAGGGATAGCCCTGACGGTGTTCAATCTTGTGCCCTCGGTCACGAATATGCTTGGCAAGGGCGCTCTCACCTGTATTGCGGCGGCAAGGGGCAGCGGAGACCGCTGTGGGCTGGAGCGCGGCACGTCGCAGGCGCTTCTCTCGGCGGCGCTGATAGCCGTGCCTGCGGCTGTGGGACTGGGAGTTCTTGCTCCCGAGGTGCTAAGTTTTCTGTTTCCGCGGCAGTCTGACGAGGTGGCGGTGTGCATAGGTTCTCTGCGGTATCTCATGGCAGGCATGGTGTGTCTGTGCGTGTCCTTTCCGCTGTTCAGTATGCTTCAGGCAGTAGGCAAGCCTGCCGCACCGCTGAAAATAATGCTTCTCGGCACAGCAGTAAAGCTTGCAGGAAATCTTCTCCTTATCCCTGCCATGGGAGCTGACGGGGCGGCGCTGTCCACGTCGCTGTGCTACGCAGTTATTCTGGGATTGTCCTTACGTGTTTACATAAGAGCTTCGGAAGTCCGTATAAGCGCCGCGCCATTCGGCAAGGTGCTCTACGCAGGAGCTATGTGCGGCGGAGCGGCTCTCCTTGCGGCAGAAGCTATGCGGCGCAGGGAAACGCCTGTTATGGCGGTGCTGGCAGTCTCGGGAGCAGTCGGCGGAGCTGTATATATCGGGCTTGTGCTTGCACTTATCGGCAGGGCAAAAAAATAAAGCAGTATATGAAACTGCTTTGAGCTTGCCGAGAAGAGCTGTTCTTTACTATGAAAGGGATTCCAAAGGGACTGTGTTCCTTTGGTCAGGTCAAGGGCTGACAGCCCTTGTGGGGTGTGGGGCAAAGCCCCACAGTTACAAAGCGCTCCTAACAGGAGCGAGTACCCTCTGTCAGCTACGCTGACATCTCCCTGTACTACAGGGAGTCACCGCAAGGGTGAATTAAAAAAACAGTCCGGTGGACTGTTTTTTTAAGAGGGACGCCCTGCAAGAGAGGGCGTCCCTTAATGGGCTGTCGAGGACGCCAGCCCCTACAGTATATTTTGTTTGTATTTTAGATTCAGATACAATAATCTCCGCCGTTATGGCTGTGGTTTATTATATCGTTGAGACTTATGTTGTCGAGGTAGTCGGTTATGGACTTGTAAAGTCCCTCCCAGATAAAGAGAGTTGAACATTCGGCTGCTCTCGCACATTCATTTGGCTCGAATTCAAGGCAGGTCACGGGAGCAAGGCTGCCCTCGGTAGCTCTGAGCACATCGCCTACGGTCACTTCGTCGGGACTTCCTGCAAGCATATAGCCGCCCTTGTTGCCGCGGTTGGTTCTCAGGAGTCCTGTTTTATTGAGCAGGGGAACTATCTGTTCCAGATATTTCTTGGATATTCCCTGTCTGTCAGCAATATCTTTAAGCGATACATATCCCTCTTCGTGATGCAGAGCAAGGTCATAGAGCATTCGCAGAGCGTATCTGCCTTTGGTTGAAATCTTCATTGATACACGTCCTTTCGGGGGAGTTCGGTAATTATCATTATACCATAGGTTTAGTATGTTTTCAAGAGCAAATTGAAAAAAACTGCCTTTTTTATGCAGGATACGGAATTAATGCATTGCCTGCACGATATTATTTTAATTTATCCGTGAAGCGGACACAGCCATTCTCTGTTTAATGCTCCGTTATTGATTCAAAAGCTTGACATTATGCCGATATTTGTGCTATACTATAATATGCTGAATATAGAGAGCAGCTCCTTTTTATGCACTGAGACGGAGCTGTATTTCAAGGCTTTAGAACGATTCGGAGGATAGAACGATGAAAAAAACAGGTATTTTTGCAGTACTTATTGCAGCAGCACTTGCAACAGCTGCTTTTGCAGGCTGTTCAGATAGAAACGATAGCTCGTCATCAGATTCGATAACACGTCCGCGTACAGGTGAAAACATACCGTCTGAAACCGAGCCTGTAGGCACAAACGTTATAAACGGCGAGCTTGGCAAGGAAATTACCGCAAAGGACACAGCCTTTACGCTTAATTCCGTTGTCAGCACTATTAACAGCGAGACAGGCGAGCATTTTATATACATGGATATAACTCTCAGAAACAGTATGTCCAAGGAGTACACTCTCAGCACGCTCAATAACTTCTATATCGAGCTTCCCGACGGCAGTGAGGTCTATTCCGATGTCCGCACACAGCTCTATGCAAAGCAGCACTTCAATGACAGCAAGTACTATACCGATCCCTTTAATATCCCGTCAAACGGACAGTTCAGCGGACTTATCGGCGGTATCGTATTAGTCGGCGAAATAAAGGATTTCAAGCTCTGCTTCTATCCTACAGAGGACGACGCGAGAGCAAAGGGTACTGTTATCAAGTACGATATAACAGCGTCGGATATCATTGATCCGCCTGCTGAGGTTTTAAAGTAATATCATCAAGCCCGAAGTTTTTCGGGCTTTTTGTTTTAGAGTTAAGAGTTAAGAGTTGAGAGTTGAGAGTTGAGAGTTATGGTGTCGCCTTCGGCGACGCATTAAAAATGATTTGGGCTTATAAAAAAACGGAGCTTAAAGCTCCGTTTTTTTAATGTAAATGGCATAAAATGTGATTATTCAAACATAGGAGTTGAGAGATAACGCTCGCCTGTGTCAGGGAGAAGAGCAACGATAGTCTTGCCCTTGTTCTCGGGACGCTTAGCAAGCTGGATAGCAGCCCATACTGCTGCACCTGAGGAAATACCTACGAGTACGCCCTCTGTTCTTGCGATAGCTCTGCCTGTCTCGAATGCGTCCTCGTTGGAAACGGGGATTATCTCATCGTAAATGTTGGTGTTGAGAGTCTCGGGAACGAAGCCTGCTCCGATACCCTGGATCTTGTGAGGACCTGCTGTGCCCTCTGAAAGAACAGGCGAGCTCTTAGGCTCTACAGCAACTACCTTGACATTGGGGTTCTTGGACTTGAGGTAAGCGCCTGTACCGCTGATAGTACCGCCTGTACCTACACCTGCAACGAAGATATCAACCTTTCCGTCAGTATCGTCCCATATCTCAACGCCTGTTGTCTTTTCGTGGATAGCAGGGTTTGCAGGGTTTGTGAACTGTGAGGGGATAAAGCTGTTTGGAATCTCCTGAGCAAGCTCGTCAGCCTTGGCGATAGCGCCCTTCATGCCCTTTGAGCCGTCTGTGAGGACAAGCTCTGCACCGTAAGCCTTCATAAGGTTGCGGCGCTCGATGCTCATGGTCTCAGGCATTGTGATGATAAGTCTGTAGCCTCTTGAAGCAGCTACGGAAGCAAGACCGATACCTGTATTTCCGCTGGTAGGCTCGATGATAACGCTGCCCTCCTTGAGGAGTCCCTTAGCCTCTGCGTCATCTATCATAGCCTTGGCAATTCTGTCCTTAACGCTTCCTGCGGGGTTGAAGTATTCAAGCTTAGCGATAAGCTTAGCGCCAAGCTCGTAAGCGTTTTCGAGATTTCCAAGCTCCAGAAGGGGAGTACCGCCGATAAGGTCTGTAATCTTCTTATAAGTCTTCATAATTAATGTTCTCCTTTACATTAGTTGTTGATAATAATACGTGTTGGCGAATGAAACAGGAGCGTCAACATCGTTTGCACTTGATTCTATACATGACATAGCACCTCTTAATATTTTCTATATCACCTATATGTTTGGTATGCTTATATTATAACAGCAAAATTTACATTTGTCAACCCTTTTTTTAAAAAAGAATTCAGAATTCAGAACTAAGAGCTAAGTAGGGGCGCACAGTGTGCGCCCGTTAGTATGTACATATGTTTGCGGACGTTCAATGGGCGTCTCGGCATAATAAAAAGGGCGTGACCATCGTCACGCCCTTGCATAAGCTTAGTTCTTTGGCTTTTCACCTGTAGTTGCAGTTGATGCGAACTTCTCAAATTCACCTGACGGATAGATACCCTCTACCTCCATAGCGTTTGTATCGAAGTATACCCAAACCAGCATAGCTGCAAGACCAGGGTTGTTCTTGAGGTTGATGTGGTATGTTATTTCGTCGCCGGGCTTAGCGGAAACATTGTCGCCGTAAGCTACGAAGCCTGTCTCGGAGGAAACGTTCTGCTCCTCGATATCGCCGCCGACTCTGATATTACCCTGAATTACCTTGTCGGGAGAAACGCTCTTGCCTGCAACGGAAGCGAAATCAGGATTGAATCTTACAGGATAGTCCTTGTTGGGGATATTGTCCTTGAGCTTGAATACGACCTCGATGAAGTCGCCGTTGAATACATAGTCGGAATCCTTTGAGATATCCAGCCACATACAGTATCTGCTGTCTGTCTTGCTGGTGTATTCGTCTGAAGCTTCTGTAGTCTTTGTAACTATCTCTGTCACAACAGCGCCGTTAGCGTCTGTGACCTTTTCACCGTTAGCCTGTGTTACCTCAACTACCTCTGTAGCAGCCTGAGTTGTGGACTTTGTCTGAGGATCGTCGGAATCGAGGTCAATGCCGTTAGGAGCTGTAAGACCTAAGTTTGCAATATCGGCAGGAGAGCCTGTCTGGAAAGGAGTAACGACTACAGCACCGCTTGCATTCTCGATATTTTCAAGTGTAGGCATATTGTTTGAAGCTGCCTGACTGGAAGAATTGCTTCCTGCGGATGTACCGTTATTTGTTGAGCTTGCCTGCTTTTTTGAGCATGAAGCAGCAGATGTAACAGCAACGCAGGCAACAGCTGCCAGCGCGATAGCTTTTTTTCTGAAATTAGTCATAGTTTTGCGTCCTTTCATTAAAAGGGAAATGTTTTTTTATTCGTTTTTGCGGAGCAGTGCACTCCGCTCAGCTTACTTTAATTATACACAAGCGGCAATAATTTGTCAAGACAAAGACAGAATTATAATCAATTCTTTGACAAAGAGTCACATTTTTACCACGACTATTTCACAGTTCTGTCATCTTGAAGTTTAAAATGCAAGGTGCTTTATTGGCAGAATAATGAAAAAAAGTCGGTATAATGGCACATATTAGTAAAAATCATGTATTGCAAATCGCACATTGTCATGATATAATTAGAATAAGTGTTTATAAAGTCGTTCCGTGATAAAAAAATAATAAGGAATGACGTTTTGTTGATTGATATCCAATAAACAATGGGGAAAGGACATTTGGCAATGAAGAGATCTGCAATGGCGCTGCTGACAGCCGCTGCAATGCTGCTTACGGGTGTGTCATGCGCGAAGAAAGGCGGTTCTTCAAAGGTGTCTGAGAAAGAAAACAGTACAGACGCGCCGAAGACTACCGCTATTATTGAGGAGGAAACTACAGAGATGGCAACCGAGCATAAAAGCCCAGTTGAGACCGTTTCGGCTTCTCTTGGCTCACAGATATCCGTAAACAGAGTGATCGGACGTGCCGAGGGCAGCAACACGATCAAGTTCCCGCTTGCCGACCTTATCGAGGAGGGCGACAGGATCGAATCGTTCACATTCACTGTATATTCGGGGGACGGCGGAAATATCGGTGAATTCAAAGGCGGCTGCGGAATATCCGTAGACGACAAATGCCCTGCTGCAACAAACAAGGGCTGGTACCAGTCAGGTGATTTTTCGGCTCCTACAGAGGGAAGCTATGGCGAGATAACATGGAACGTTCCCGAGGAGCTGAAGGACTATATCCACGAGGGCGGAGAGGTGCTCTTCGGATATTGGTGGGGAAACTGCGAAAGCCTTAAAATAGACAACGTTGTATGCAGATTCGACAGGACGAGAGATGTTCCTGTTGACGGAACTGCCTCTGCTGAGGTAGGCAAGTCGGTAAGCTACTCCGACGAGGACAACAGAGTCCATATCCCTCTTGATTTCATACCCGAGGGAATGATACCCGAGGTGGTAACGTTCAACGTGAGCACATCGGGCAGCTTCGGAAAATTCACGGGCGCTTACGGAATAAGCTCTACAGCAGGCGAATTCCAGTCGGGCGATGTGTCAATATTCACTGACAGCGATAATCTGCAGCTCACATGGTTCGTGCCCGACAAGGCAAAGGGCTGCATGGAAAAGGATAACGAGCTACTGCTGGGCTACTGGTGGAGCGACCAGCCTACCCTCACTGTTGACAAGGTCGAGGTCAAGTACAGTGTGGGCGGCGGAGATTATCCTGCTCCTACAAAGGTAGAGGTGGCTACTATCGAGCCCACTACCGAGTCGGCTGACGGCGAAAAGTGCTTCCGCACCGCTTCCGAGATAGTATCAAAGATAAAGGTGGGCTGGAACTTGGGCAACACCCTTGAAAGCTACAATACAGGCAAGTCGGGGCTTGACACCGAGACAGGCTGGGAGAACCCAAAGACCACCAAGGATATGATAAAGTCCGTAAAGGCGGCAGGCTTCAATGCTGTCAGAATACCTGTAACGTGGTCCGAGCACATGAACGACACAAAGATACAGAAGGAATGGCTGGACAGAGTTCAGGAGGTAGTTGACTACGCATATAACGAAGGTATGTTCGTTATCATCAATATGCACCACGACGACTATATCTGGTTCGATCCTCAGCCGAGCTCATTCAGCGGCGACAGTATGCGCCTTGAAAGCATCTGGAAGCAGGTGAGCGAGCGCTTTGCCGACTACGACGACAGACTCATATTCGAGGGCATGAACGAGCCGAGAACTGTGGGTTCTGCTATGGAATGGATGGGCGGCACAAAGGAGGAGCGCAGTACCGTAAACAAGTACGCCAAGACCTTTGTCGATACAGTCCGTGCAAGCGGCGGCAACAACGCAAACAGAACCCTTATAGTTACCACATATGCGGCTTCTGCCGACAGCGTGGCGCTTAACGATATGGTAGTTCCCAGCGGCAAGAACATAGTTCTTTCGGTACATTACTATGCACCGTGGAGATTCTCCGAGGGAACAGAAACCGCCTTTACTCCAAGCGGCGAGAGCGAGCTTGAGGGCAAGTTCACAGAGCTGAAGCAGAAGTTCATCGACAAGGGCATACCTGTTCTTATCTGCGAATTCGGCTGTGTTCACGGAGCTGATGAGGCTACAAGAAGCAGATACTACAGCTACTATATAAGCGCTGCAAAGAAGCAGGGCATAAAGTGCTTCGTATGGGACAACAGCAAATTCAGCGGCGAATCGAGCTTCGGTATATTCAACAGGAACTCTGTTGCATGGGACGGCGCTATCCTCAAGGCTATCATGGAGGGCGCCAAGTAAGGTACATTTTTCCGCTTGACATAAAAAATTTTATATTATATACTACACATAGCCGATGGCAGGAAAAATGCTCTCGGCTGTCACAGCAATAAAAAGGAGGATAATTACATGAAGAAATTTCTTTCAATGCTGCTTTCCGCAGCTATAGGACTTACAGCTCTTACCTCTGTTTCAGGCGGAGCTTTCAATGAAAAGGCGGCAGCTGCCGAAAAGGGCGGCATGGTCGTTTTCGGTGACAGCATAGCTGTCGGCGTTACAAGAAATGGCAATGTCGAGCATAACTACGGCGAGATATGCGGCGATTATCTTGGCTGCAAGGTGAGCAACTACGCAGTTTCGGGAGATAACACCTCTGACCTTCTCAAAGTCATAGACAAGCTCTCTGACGAGCAGAAAAAGAACGTTGCAAACGCCGAGTACATCGTTATCTCTATCGGCGGAAACGATATAATGCAGTTTGCTTCAAGAAAGCTCATAGATTATGCCGCAGATAAGAACTTCCTCAACGACGGCTACACAAAGGACAATCTCCCTGCTGAGCCCTCTGTATCTGACCTGATAAAGGTAGTCAAGTTCAAGGGCGAGGGAAGCCTTGCAGAATATGCTTCAAAGGGCTTTTCTCAGGCTCTTGAAGTAAACAGCAGGATAAGCAGCGTTGCTACAGACCTGTGCAGCAGCGAGAACGGACACGACGGATATTTTGAAAAGGTAACTATCCCGAATGTAAAGACTGCTGTGGCAAAGCTCAAGACCATATCTCCTGACGCAAGGATACTGGTGCAGAATATCTACCAGCCTGTTGAGCTGGAGCAGGCATATATTGATAAGACATACGGCAAGGGCTCATCACAGAATACTATCATCAATTCTTCTGTAAGACCAAGACTTGAAGACGTTATGGCAGGTTATGACCAGCAGCTCCGTACCATAGACGGTATCGAGGTTGTAGATGTAAAGGCTCTCTTCACATCTACAAATGAAACACTTACCGCAAGCAATCCCGGACACGCAAATTATTTCGTTGATATCCAGACAGGCGGTCTTTCGTCAGCAGACGTTCACCCAAATCAGAAGGGACACGTTGCGATTGCAACAGCTATACTTGCGCAGATAAACAAGCTCCACGACGATAACGGACTTCTCCGCAAGACCTTCAACAGCTTCAGCGACAAGGACAAGTATCCTGCTGTCGCACTTGCCGCCTATAACAAGGTTGCAGGCGCTGATCCGACTCTGACTACTACAACGACCTCAACAACAACTACTACAACTACTACAACGACCACAACTACTACAGCAAAGCCAACTACTACCACCACAACTACTACCACTACAACAACAAAGAAGCCGACAACTACGACCACAACTTCAACAACGACTACCACCACAAAGAAAACAACAACAACAACAACTACTACTACGGCCACAACTGCGCCTGTTACAACAACTACACAGCCCGTAAAGACTATCGCTCTGGGCGATGTAGACGACAACAAGAACATAAACGCAGTTGACGCTTCATATGTTCTTGAGGACTACGCAAGGACTTCAACAAATCAGACATCAAAATTCAGCGACGCTCAGAAAAAGTCGGCAGACGTAAACAAGGACAAGAAGATAAACGCTGTTGACGCTTCTTATATCCTTTCATACTACGCATACACCGCAGTTACATCAAAGGACGTCAAGAGCTTTGAGGAATTTTTAAAGACAGCATAAATCACAGCGGACAGCTAACCACTGTCCGCTGATTGTATAGGGAGAAAAACAATGAAAAAGATGTATTTTATAGTCAACCTCGTCGCAGGCAAGGCTGTTATCAATAAAAAGCTGGGCAAAATAGTAGACGAGTTCGTTAAGGCAGGCTATGAGGTGACTGTCCACACCACTCAGAGCGGCGGCGACGCTGTTGAGCAGGCTGTATACGCCTGTGAAAAGGGCTATGACCTCCTTGTTGTAGCAGGGGGCGACGGCACTCTCAGTCAGTGCCTACAGGGAGTAATGGGCTGCGAAAAGCGCATACCCATAGGCTATGTGCCTGCGGGCTCTACCAATGATTTTTCCAAGAGTCTCGGCATACCTGCCGACCAGATAAAGGCTGCAAAGGTCATCACCCACGGCAAGCCCGTGCTCTGCGACGTAGGCGGCTTCAATGACGGCTATTTCTCCTATGTTGCGGCTTTCGGAGCTTTTACCAACATCACCTACGAGACCTCCCAGAAGGTCAAGAACGTTTTCGGTCACGCCGCTTATATCGCAGGGGGAGCTGCTCATCTGGGCAGTATCAAGGCAAAGCCCATGCGCATAGAGTACGACGGCAGGACTATCGAGGGCGACTTCGTATACGGCATGGTAACGAATACCGCTTCTGTGGCAGGCATGATAAATATGAAGAACTTCCTCCTTGACGACGGTATCTTCGAGGTAACTCTCATCAGAAAGCCCAAAAACGCCGCAGAGCTTGGCAAGACCGCCGTAGCACTGCTGAAAAACGATATGACCGATAAAAACATCGTTTTTTTCCGCACAAATAACGTGACTATCACCAACCTCTCCGACAAGCCATTCTCGTGGACAAGAGACGGCGAGTACGGCGGCGAGGAAGTTGTCAACCATATCTGCTGCCACAAAAAGGCAGTTCCGTTCATGGTGCGCGGCAAGAGCCGCCTGCCCTTTGAGAAGTGAGCGGCATGAAGAAAATATACGGAAACAAACAGCTTCTTGACGCCCTTGCAGGCATGAGAGCCAGCGGCAGGACTGCTCATTCGCTGATGATATGGGGCGAAAAGGGCAGCGGAAAGAAGCTTATCGCAAAATACTATACACAGGCACTTATGTGCGAGGCTCCCGAAAACGGCAAGCCCTGCGGACGCTGCAACGCCTGCATGAACGTGGAAAAGGATATCCACCCCGATGTTGTCTATCCCGAAAGGTCGGGAAAGCTGGGCAACTACAGCGTAAAGACTGCCCGTGACATCATCGCGGACGCCTATGTAAAGCCCAACAACAGCAGCGGCTGCAAGGTGTACATCTTTGCGGATTGCAGCCATGTACAGGAGCAGACTCAGAACGCCCTGCTGAAGCTTATCGAGGAGCCTCCCGAGTACGCCTATTTCATATTCACCTGCGGCTCAAAGTCGGAGTTCCTGCCAACTATCATATCCCGATGTGTATGCTTCTCCACAGCTCCCTGCACCGAGGAAGAGGCGGAGGCTTCACTTGCGGACAGCGGCTATGCTCCGCAGGACATACAGGCGGCAGTGAGCTGTTTCCACGGTAACATCGGTATGTGCGAGAGCTACATCAACGACGAAGCTCTTCGCAGGCAGGTGGATTTGACAAAATCCCTTGCCGATAGTATAATAAGGAAAGACGAGTACGCTCTCAGCGTAGGTCTGTTCTCTCTGGGACGAGAGAGGGACGACGTGAGAGAGGTGCTTTCAATGCTTGACAAGCTCATACGCGACGCGGCAGTTCTCGGCAAGGACGAAACTGCACGGACCATAGGCTGCTTCCGTGAGGGAGCAAGAGCGCTTTCACGCTCGCTGACGGCTTATCAGTCTGCACGTATGCACTCCCGTATCGAAAAGGCGTGGAGCGCAGTTGAGAGCAATGTTGGCATACCGCTGGCGCTTACGGCGCTGGGTGCGGAGATAATGGAAATAGTCGGATAAACGGCTTTAGATAGGAGTTTCTATGAAGGAAATAGTCGGAGTACGCTTCAAGAGCGTAGGAAAAATATACTACTTTTCACCGGGAGATATAAAGGCTAAGGTGGGCGACCGCGCCATAGTCGAGACCGTCCGCGGAGTTGAGTGCGGCGAGGTAGTCATCGCAAACCGCCAGATAGACGACGAGGAGATAAACTCACCTCTCAAGCCTATAATCAGACTGGCTGACGAGAATGACCTCAAAACCGTGGAGAAGAACAAGCAGCGCGAAAAGGACGCTTTCAGGATATGCGAGGAAAAGATAGCCTTCCGTAAGCTGAATATGAAGCTGGTTGACGTCGAGTGCACCTTTGACAATAACAAGCTGCTCTTTTACTTTACAGCCGAGAACCGCGTGGACTTCCGCGAGCTGGTAAAGGACCTTGCGGCTGTGTTCAGAACAAGAATAGAGCTCAGACAGATAGGCGTCCGCGACGAGGCAAAGATACTGGGCGGACTTGGTATCTGCGGCAGAGAGTTCTGCTGTAAGAGCTACATGGGCGATTTCCAGCCCGTTTCAATAAAAATGGCAAAGGAGCAGGGACTTTCCCTGAATCCTACCAAGATATCGGGAACCTGCGGCAGACTTATGTGCTGTCTCAAAAACGAGCAGAACGCATACGAGGCTCTGCTGAAGATAACGCCTAAGATAGGCGCTACAGTCGTTACTCCCGACGGCGACAAGGGACGAGTTGAGGACGTAAACCTCATCACAGGAAAGCTCCGCGTAAAGACCGACAAGTCCGAGGTGCCTGTAACTCTCGACAGAAGCGAGGTAAAGCTTCTCAAGGACGCCGAGATAAGAGTAAACAAGGAAGAGCTGAAGGCGCTGAAAAACCTTGAGGATAAATAATGCCCGAGCAGAAGATAAATTACGGACTGCTTCTGGATAAGAAGATAGCAGAGCTGGAAAAGAGCGGCGAAAGACCGTCGCTGCTGCTCCATGCCTGCTGTGCGCCGTGCAGCAGCCATACCCTGACGGTGCTGTATAAGTATTTCCGTATCACGCTGTATTTCTGCAACCCCAATATAGCTCCCGAGGAGGAGTACGTCTTCCGTCTCAATGAGCTGAAAAGGCTTGTTCGTGAAATGGGGCTTGATATCCCCATTATCGAGGAGGACTATGACTCGGCGCCCTTTTATGAGCTGGCAAAGGGACTCGAAGACCTGCCCGAGCGCGGAGAGCGCTGCAAAAAGTGCATAGGCTACCGTCTGCGGAAAGCAGGGGAAAAGGCTAAGGAGCTGGGCTGCGACTTCTTTACGACTACGCTGACTATCAGTCCCCATAAGGACTGCGCATTTATAAACGAGTTCGGCGGCAGATTGCAGGACGAGGTGGGAGTTGCCTACCTTTTCTCTGATTTCAAGAAGCATGAGGGCTACAAGCACTCCATAGAGCTGTCAAGGCAGTATAATTTATACAGACAGAATTACTGCGGCTGCGTTTTTAGCAAGAAAGCCGTCAGCCGTTAGCCGTGTAGGGGACGGCGTCCTCGACGTCCCGAAAATATTAGTCATGTAGGGGCGCCCTTTGGGCGTCCGCAAATTTTAAAACAGGCACAAATGACCGTAAATCTGTGTAGGGGCGACGTCTCGTCGCCCGTCAAATAGCAAATATATACACGGGCGGCGAAACGCCGCCCCTACAAAGCCTTGAATATATTTTTAGCGCAGATTACGGGAGGGCGCCCTCCCATACATAATGCTGTATGTTATAAACAAGCTCTTTTGCTAACGGCTAAGGGTTGAAAAAGGTGAAATAATGGGCAAAGAACTAAAAACCAACGCAATGCGTTTTCTTGATAAGAGCAAGATAGAATATACGGTGCAGACCTACGAATGCGACGAGTTCATCGACGGCATACACACTGCCGAAAAGCTTGGACAACCCCTTGACGAGACTTTCAAGACTCTCGTTGCGCAGGGGAAGAGCGGCAGCTATTACTGTTTCCTTATCCCCGTTGCGCTGGAGCTTGACATGAAAAAGGCTGCCAAAAGCGTAGGGGAGAAGTCCGTGGAGCTTATCCATGTCAAGGACATCACCAAGATAACAGGCTATGTCCGCGGCGGATGTACTCCTATCGGCATGAAGAAGCAGTTCATGACCGTGGTGCACGAAAGCGCGGCGGAGCTCCCTATGTTCTTTATCAGCGGCGGACGCATAGGCACACAGATACATCTTTCGCCGCAGGAGCTTGTAAAGGCTATACGCGGCAAATTCGAGGATATTATCCTGTAAACAGCCATATAATACTGTCAGAGAGAGGGTGACGGCAATATGAACGGCGATTTTCTCAGCGAAAAGCTCTACAGCGTAGGCAGAGCCGTGGTGGACAGGAGTTTCCATACCCAGAGCGGCAACGAAGCCTTTTTCGCATTTTTCGGCAACGATGTTACCTATTCAATAAGGCGAACTATCAGCGACGAGGACTATCCTCGGATACTTGAATGTATGGAGAACGCCTCCGTGGGAAATATCCGCAGGACCGTTATCCGCATGAAGGGCGTCAGCGGCGATTACCGCTGGATACTGGTGACTGTTCGGCTTATCCTGTCCGAGGGCAGAGAGCCCCTGTACAGCATGAATTTCAGCGATGTTTTCTCGCTGGAGTCCCTTGCCTACAGCCGTCAGCGAAAGCTCTCAGAGTACCGCTATGTGCTTAGTCTCATATCCGACCTTGCATTCGAGTACAGCTTCGAGACCAAGAAGATACGCATTTGTATGTTTGACTGTTTCCGCGAGATAGTCCTTGTGGACGAGGAGCTGGAGCAGTGGCACAAGAATGCCATAGATTCAGGCTATGTCCTTACAAGATACATCGAGACATTCAATGCTCTGTGCAGGGATATCAGCAGCGGAGCCTACCGCTTCGACCATGAGCTGGAGACCTCTGTGCTCACCGAGGGCAAGACCAAGGAGGTCTGCCTTTTTCGCGGTCTTACACGTTACGACGATCCCGAAAACCGCAAGGTGACGGGGATAATCTCCGTGGTGAGCTCCCGGGGCAGGGGCAAGGAGGTAAATCTCGCCCTTGAAGCCAACAAGGATTCATTGTCGGGACTTCTCAATAAACGTGCCATAACTGCCTTTGCGCAGGAGATACTGGCGGAAGAGCCACACCATAGCGTGCACCTTGTTATTCTTGATATCGACGACTTTACCGATATAAACAACGGCTACGGACATCTTTTCGGTGACGAGGTCATCTACACCGTGGCGAGTATAATCAAGACCGAAATTGGCTCCCGCGGCATTGCAGGCAGAATAAGCGGCGGCGGTTTCCTTATCGTTTTGGAGGAGATACGGGACGAGGAGGACCTGCGAAGCATTCTCCGCGCTATCCGCACTAATATCGAGTTTTCATTTACGGACAGGTTCGAGAAATTCCGCCTGACCTGCTCTATGGGAGTTTCTACCTACCCAATAGACAGCAGAAGCTACGACGAGCTGTTCATGCAGGCTGACAAAGCCCTGTATATCGCACAGGAAAAGGGACAGAACCGCTACGTCATCTACGATGTGGTGAAGCACGGTCCTGTTGAAAAGGACATGGGCAACAGGATAGCCTTTCTCAGCGGAAAGGGCGAGTCCTCGGAGAAGCTCAGCTTCGTGGGCGGACTTGCGGAGAGCCTTGTTCTGGGCAGGATACCCGATATTTCAGTACTGCTGGAGCAGGTGAGAGTTCAGTTTGACCTTGATGATATCTGCGTATTTTCGGGCAGCGATATGGGACTTATGCTGAGCTGCGGAAATGCGGCTTTGAAGAACGCGGCTTATCTCCTTGAAAATGGCTATACAGACCGATTCACAGGGGACGGGCTTTTTGTTATCGACAACGTAAACGAGCTGGAGGGGCGCGACGACAACGCCTTTGCACAGCTTGTAGCGCAGAATATCGGCGGTGCGGTGCAGTACCTCATCACCGAGGACGGCATGATAAAGGGAATGATATCATTCTGCTACATCGGACACTTCAAGAAGTGGTCTGTAGCGGATATGAACTACTTCGCCATAATCGGCAGAGTCATCTCAGCGATACTGAAAAAGCAGGCGTATATCTGATTTCATAGACGTTATGCACTAATAACCGAGGACTGTTTTGTTTATTCATACAAAGTTTTCAAAAAAATGCAACAAAACGGGCTTCTCAGGAGACTTATATAGTAGATACTATTTTTTGAACCGGATTTTCATATATAATAATAGGGGGTTATATTATGGAAGAAGCATTGGCGGCTGTTTCAGCCATAGTTCTGCTAATAGGCTGCTATGCAGGCTGCGGCAGGGGTAAAAAGAAGGAAAAAGACGATTAGCACTCTCACGCCGAGAGTGCTAATTTTCATTATACTGTCACATAACCTTGATATTCCTTTCAAATAACCGCTGTATCATATAGACAATGAAACGAAAGGAAGCGATACCAATGGAAAGCGTGAAAAGTGTATATTATAATGAAAACTGCATAGGATAAATATGAAATTATCAATTGGAGGTATGATTTATGTATGGACTTACACCTTTCGGCGGCACAGGCTTTGGTCTGTGGGACGCATTCAATGACTTTGACAAGAATTTCTTCGGCGGCAGTATGCCGATGAGCAGCTGCAAGACCGATATCCGCGACGACGGCGACAAGTATGTTCTCGAATCGGAGCTCCCCGGCTTTGAGAAAGAGGATATAAAGCTCGACCTCAGCGGCACACAGCTCACCATTACGGCTGAGCACAGCACAAACAACGACGAAAAAGACGACAAGGGCAATTATATCCGCCGCGAGCGCACTTTCGGCTCGTATAAGAGAAGCTTCAATATCGGCGATATTGATACAGAGGGCATCAATGCGGAATACAAGAACGGTATCCTGACCATTGAGCTCCCGAAGAAAACTCCCGAAGCTCCTGTCGCAAAGAGACTGGAAATCAAATAAGGCAAGCCTGCCAATAACCATATAACACCACCCCATAAGCCCGTAAGAAGCTGCTTCTTACGGGCGTTTTTTTATTAGTGATTAGTAAGTAGTGAGTAGAAAGTAGTGAGTAGTAGGGGCGGCGTTTCGCCGCCCGCGTATATATGCATTTTTATTTAACGGGCGACGGGACGTCGCCCCTACATGGATTTACGGTCATTTGGGGTGAATATTTAGCTTGCGGGAGGGCGAGGGCGCCCTCCCCTGCAATTTAAACTGCATAAACGCCTTGCGGTGTCATGTTTATAAAATGTGCCGTAAGCGATGTACGATTAACGGTTCTGACAGGTGTGAGCGAGCTTGCGAGCGGCAACGTGGCAAGCGGTCGAGCTGGCTCAGCTCGCGTGGCAAGGGTGCAGCGTCACGCTGCTTTATGCAGGATTAACATTCCAAAGGGATAAAATCCGTCGGAATGTACAAATCTGTTTCTGACAAAAAATATATCTTCACTTTTCTCGCTAAATATGTTATAATACTATTATGAATATCCACGTAAAGGCTCACGGAGGTGACCGCCCAATTGAAAAGGCTCTATATCAGCGATCTTGACGGAACTCTTCTGAGCCCAAAGCCCGAAATAACTGCTCATACAGCGGAAATAATGAACGCTCTTGCCCGAAAGGGTATGAACTTCACATTTGCTACTGCAAGGTCTATATATTCGGCAGTTCCCATAACATCGGCACTGGATATAAACGTGCCCTGTATACTTATGAACGGCGTGAGTATTTATGATATAAAAAATGAACGCTATGTCAAAAACGAGTTCATAGAGCCTGCGGTGTCTGCGAAGCTCCTTGACATATATAGGCGCCACGGCGTTGAATGCTTCATGTACCGCATAGACAACGGCGCTCTTACCTGTTACTATTCGCAGCTCACAAGCAGAGTAATGCAGAGCTTTGCTGAGGTAAGAAAGCATGAGTACAAAAAGCCCTTTGTACAGTGCCGCCTTGAGGACTATGCCGACGAATACACAGTATACTTCACCACAAGAGCGACATATGACGAGCTTTTGCCCGTAAAGCTTGAAGCAGAGAAGATAGCAGGAGTGGATATCGCCTTTTACCTTGACGTTTACGACGATTCGTGGTATCTTGAGATATTCTCACATAAAGCCTCAAAGTCCAACGGACTGCGTTTTCTCCGCGAGGAATACGGCTTTGACGAGATAGTGGCATTCGGTGATAACCTCAACGACCTGCCTATGTTTGAGCAGGCTGATATTAAAATCGCAGTCGGCAACGCCAGAGATGAAGTTAAGGCTGCCGCCGATATCGTTATCGGGACTAACTCCGAGGACGGAGTCGCAAGGTGGCTCCTTGATGAAATAAAAAAAGAGAATTGATTTTACGCATAAGCGAAAAGTTAAGAGTTGAAAGTTGAGAATTGAGAGTTAATGTGTTCACTTCGTTAACTGTCAACTCTCAACTCTAAACTCTCAATCAACATAATTGATATGATAATCTTTAACATGAAAGGAAAATACATAATATGAAGAAATTAATGCTGGGAAACGAAGCCTTCGCAAGAGGCTTGTATGAAGCGGGCTGCCGCGTAGTATCGAGCTACCCCGGTACTCCCTCAACTGAGATAACTGAGGAAGTTGCAAAGTACGACGAGGTCTACGCAGAGTGGGCTCCTAACGAAAAGGTCGCTATGGAGACAGCTCTCGGAGCTTCTATCGCAGGCGCAAGAAGCTTCTGCGGAATGAAGCACGTTGGTCTCAACGTTGCTGCCGATCCACTCTATACAGCAGGATATACAGGCGTAAACGCAGGTATGGTCATCGCAGTTGCCGACGATCAGGGAATGCATTCCTCTCAGAACGAGCAGGACAGCCGTCACCACGCTATCGCTTCTAAAGTTCCAATGCTGGAGCCTTCCGATTCTACAGAATGTAAGGAGTTCGTCAAGCTTGCTTTCGAGCTTTCCGAGAAGTTTGACGCACCGTTCATAGTAAGAATGTCTACAAGAGTTGCTCACTCACAGAGCATAGTTGAAATGGAGGACAGAAACGACCTCCCTCTCAAGGACTACGAAAAGACACCTAATAAATTCGTTATGATGCCTGCTTACGCAAAGGGCAGACACGTATTCGTTGAAGAGCGCACAAAGAAGCTCATCGAGTATGCTGAGACAACTCCTCTCAACAGAGTTGAGATATCCGACAAGGCTGAGTTCGGCGTTATCACAAACGGCGCTGCTTATCAGTACGTCAAGGAGGCTCTCGGCGACAAGGCTTCAGTGCTGAAGCTTGGTATGGTAAATCCTCTCCCTGTCAAGCTCATTCAGGACTTCGCTAAGAAGTATGAGCAGATATACGTTATCGAGGAGCTTGACGGCATAATCGAGGAGCACTGCCGCAACATCGGCGTGAACAACGTTAAGGGCAAGGAGATATTCGGCTATATCGGCGAGCTTCCGCAGTCTGTTATCGCAGAGAAGCTTCTCGGCGAGAAGAAGGACTTCGTGGCTCTCGAAGATGATATCCCTGTACGTCCTCCTGTAATGTGCGCAGGATGCCCACACAGAGGTCTGTTCTACTGCTTAAAGAAGCTGGGCGTTACAGTATCGGGTGATATCGGCTGCTACACTCTCGGAGCTGCCGCACCTCTCAACGCTATCGACACAACAATTTGTATGGGTGCTTCTATTTCAGGTCTCCACGGCTTCAACAAGGCAAGAGGAGCAGAGTCAGAGCACAAGAGCGTTGCGGTTATCGGTGATTCCACATTCATGCACAGCGGTATGACAGGTCTTGTAAATATCGCTTACAATAATTCAAATTCAACAGTTATCATTCTCGATAACTCTATCACAGGTATGACAGGTCATCAGCAGAACCCGACTACAGGCAAGAACCTCAAGGGCGATCCTGCTGCGGCAGTTAATCTTGAGGAGCTCTGCAAGGCTATCGGTATCAAGCGCGTCCGCGTAACTGATCCTTACAAGCTTGCCGAGACAGAGGCTGCTATCAAGGAGGAGCTTGCTGCTGACGAGGCTTCGGTAATTATTTCCAGACGTCCGTGCGCACTTCTCAAGTATGTTAAGCACAATCCGCCTGTAAAGGTAAATACAGACAAGTGCGTAGGCTGCAAGATGTGCATGAAGCTGGGATGTCCTGCTATCTCAATGCGCGACGGCAAGGCAGTAGTTGACCACACTCTCTGCGTAGGCTGCGGCATATGTCAGGAGCAGTGTAAAGTCGGAGCTATCCAGTAAGCACATTCAAGGCTTTGAATAAAAGCTCCTAAGACGGGGGCGGAGGCTCTCCGCTCAGGAGCAGTGCAAAGTAGGAGCTATTGAGTGATTAGAGCTAAGAACTAAGAACTAAGAGCTAAGTAGGGGAGCCCGCCCTCGGGCTCCCGTGAGTGATCAGAGCTAAGTAGGGGACGGCGTCCTCGGCGTTCTATATGCGGCGCCCTTGACGTTACCTGCATACAATCAATATAACGGCGCACTAAAACGGGGTATAATTATGAAAATCAGAAAGATAAGCTGTCCATATTGCAATATACTTATGGAATACAAAGGAACAAAGCGTATACAACTGGGACGCACAGGCTTTATTATAGGAGATATTGACAATCTCTTTTCTGGAGCGCTTACAACAAGCATCTATGAGTGCCCGAGGTGCGGAAAGCTTGAATTTTTCAGATTTAAGAAAACAAAGAGGAAAAAAGATGATACAGTTGCCGATATATGAGGAGTTCGCCCACTGGCTGGACGATATCCTCGAGAACAATGAAATGCCCGAGGAAACAAAGGCGTTCTGCTTCAACCTCTATGAGGAGTCCGACGAGGAGCACATCTGCGGCGTTAAGATTATTGCCGCAGGAGAGTACGATCCCGAGGACAAGGACGGTGAATGGGCCTGCGAGGAGGTCTGGAGCAGTGAGGAGAATATCTTCACAGTTGATACCTCCGACGAGGAAGACACGAGCTGGGCTCACGCACAGGAGCTCATAAAGGAAATGATAGAGGAATACCTCAGAAACGGTAAATACTCAGGCATTCTCAGCGGAGCAGGGGCAGTTGCCATAGGCTTCGTTGACGGCGAACTGGATATCATTTCGCAATGAATATTGACTTTAAGGAGTAATATAAAATGGAAACTAAATCAATTATGATAGTCGGCGTAGGCGGACAGGGTTCGCTTCTCGCTTCAAGACTTCTTGGCAATGTGCTTCTTGCACAGGGCTATGACGTAAAGGTAAGCGAGGTACACGGAATGTCGCAGCGCGGCGGCTCTGTTGTTACATACGTAAAGTACGGTGATAAGGTATATTCGCCTGTTATTGAAAAGGGAGAGGCAGACGCAGTTATCTCCTTCGAGCTTCTCGAAGCAGCAAGATGTCTCCCTTACCTTAAAAAGGGCGGCAAGCTTATCACATCTACACAGCAGATAGATCCTATGCCTGTTATCACAGGTGCTGCAAAGTATCCCGAGAATCTCGTTGAGAAGCTCAAGGCAGCAGGTGCAGAGCTTGTTGCAGTTGACGCCCTTTCACTGGCTGAGCAGGCTGGTACGGCAAAGGCTTCAAACGTAGTTCTCATGGGCGTTCTTGCTTCACGCATGGACTATCCCGACGAGCTCTGGCAGAAGGCACTGGAGCAGTGTGTACCGCCTAAGTTCCTCGACCTCAACAAAAAGGCTTTTGAGCTCGGCAAAGCAGCTAAGTAATAGAGCTAAGAATTAAGAGCTAAGAACTAAGAACGATGTAGGGGCCGCCGCCTTCGGCGTCCCGCAAGTTGCGAAATAAATATAAATGACTGATTGCAGGGGGGCGATGCCTGCATCGCCCTGCTGGCACGAGTTTATTATATCGGGCTGATGTGGGCATCAGCCCCTACACAAAGATATCGGACGATTATTCGGGCGGATAATATCCGCCCCTGCACACGAACATCATATCATAACATAATAAATCCATAAATAAGGAGTAGAAGTCCAATGGAAAAGTATTGGAACAAAGAGATCGAATGTATGCCCCGTGAGGAAATGAAAAAGCTTCAGGACAAGCGCCTCGTGGCACAGGTAAAGCACGTTTATGAAAACGTTAAGTATTACCGCGATCTCATGGACGAAAAAGGCGTAAAGCCCGAGGACATCAAGGGTACTGACGATCTTCACAAGCTGCCGTTCCTCAGCAAGGCTGATCTTCGTGAGGCATATCCCTACGGACTCCTTGCAAAGCCCCTCAGCGAATGTGTAAGGATACACTCCACAAGCGGTACCACAGGCAAGCGCGTCGTTGCTTTCTATACTCAGAACGACGTTGATATGTGGGAGGACTGCTGTGCGAGAGCTATCACTGCCGCAGGCGGCACTAACGAGGACGTAGTTCAGGTAGCATACGGCTACGGTCTGTTCACAGGCGGTATGGGACTCCACGGCGGCTCACACAAGGTAGGCTGTCTTACCCTGCCTATGAGCTCAGGCAATACAGAGCGTCAGATACAGTTCATGCGCGATCTCAATGCGACTATACTTTGCTGTACTCCGTCATATGCGGCATATCTCGGCGAAACTGTCCGCGATATGGGACTTACTCCCGACGATCTTGACCTCAAGGCAGGTATCTTCGGCGCCGAGCCGTGGACTGAGGAAATGCGCCGCAGTATCGAGCAGTCACTGGGTATCAAGGCTTACGACATCTTCGGACTTACAGAGTCCAGCGGTCCCGGCGTTGCATTCGAGTGCTCTGAGCAGAAGGGTATGCACATCAACGAGGACAACTTTATCCCCGAGATAATCGATCCCGAGACAGGAGAGGTACTCCCCGAGGGCGAGGTAGGCGAGCTTGTGTTCACAAGCATAACCAAGGAGGCATTCCCGCTTCTTCGCTATCGTACACGCGACCTCTGCAAGCTCACAAGGGGCAAGTGCTCATGCGGACGTACTCTTGTAAAAATGGCTAAGCCTATGGGCAGAAGCGATGATATGATGATTATCCGCGGAGTAAACGTATTCCCGTCACAGATAGAGACTGTTCTCATCGAGCAGGGCTATTCGCCTAACTACCTTATCGAGGTCGACCGCGTAAACAACACGGATACCCTCGATATCAACGTTGAGATGAACCCCGACCAGTTCTCGGACAAGGTAAAGGATATGCAGAAGCAGGAGAGAGACCTTGCTGTTGCTATTAAGACCATGCTGGGGATCAACCCCAAGGTTCACCTTGTATCGCCTAAGTCTATCACAAGAAGCGAGGGCAAGGCTGTAAGAGTCATCGACAAGCGCAAGCTTCACGACTAAGTTAAAAGCAGACCGCCGAAGCAGTCTGTTGAATAAAAATATCTTTAATCATTTTAAGGAGGTTTCATTTATGAAAATCAAATTATTTTCCACAAATTATATGCCGGAGCAGGAGAAGTATCAGAGATTTGCAGCTTTTGAGAACGAGCTCAATCAGTTTATCCAGACTGTAAAGGTCATCGATATCAAGTACAGCACATCAGCAGGTCTTTGTCATGACGCACAGACTCACGTAAACGAGTACGTTGACGAGCACTCTGTTCTCGTTATGTATGAGGATATCGACAAGAAGTAATAGCTTCTTCTTCAGTCGGCAGGGCTTATCGTAAAGATATTGCTGTCCTTCCCTGTATCTGCGCAGGGGAGGACGCAAGGCAGTTACAGCTGTTAGGGGCTTTGCGGTCAGCCGCCGAAACAATCTAAAAGGAGGATCGTCGTATGTCAAACGTAAGACAGATCTCAGTTTTTGTAGATAATATGCCAAATCAGGCGGCAGGCGTTATGAGGATAATCAAGGAGAAGGGTATCAACCTGAGAGCCCTCAGTCTTGCTGATACTGCTGATTTCGGAATAATCAGGCTCATTGCCAATGATACCGAAAAGACAGTGGATATACTGAGAGCGGCTTCATACGCAGTAAATGTAACAGAGGTGCTGGCAATTTCCATTCCCGATACACCGGGACAGCTCAGCCGCGTGCTGGACGTACTCGGTCAGGATAATGTAAATGTTGAGTATATGTACTCGTTCCTCGGTACCTCAGACAGGGCTGTATCCTTCGTTATCCGTGTTGACGACAACGCTCAGGCTTCAGAAGCGCTCAACAGGGGTGGTATTATTCAGCTTACCGAAAATGATATTGCCGAAATGTGAATGTTGCACAAAAAGAGAGCCTGTTTTGAAAAAATATTAAAAACGCTTGACATAATTCCCGTTGATGTTGTATAATTATAATACGATATTTAGCGAGAAAATATTCGACAGGAGTGATGGAAAATGGGTATTCTCGATAAATTTAATGACGCAAGCAGGGGTGTGTCTGAAAAGGCTAAGAATATCTCCGAAGCCAATAACCTCAAGAGGAAGATCCTTTATGAGGAAGAGCGTATAGTGGAGATATTTACTGATATCGGAAAGAGATATTACAAGAATCCGGGAGATGATCCTGCGGCTCTTAAAGTACTTTGCGACGATATAGATACAAGACGCAGAAGAATAAAGAAGATGAGATATGAGCTCAACGGCATAAGAGGCTACAAGGTATGCCCCAAGTGCGACGCTGAGGTCAATGAACGCTTCCAGTTCTGCGGACGCTGCGGCGCAAGACTTCCCGATATCGAGGACGAGGACTTCATGTCCCTTGAAGCAAACGATTATTATACAGAAAGCAGCAATAACTTTTTCAATGCTGATTCTAACAAGAACTATTGATCACATGGGCTGTTCTGAGGCAATCGGAACAGCCTTTTTGTTACAGAAGCGAGCCCGTATGTGCTTGCAGATGAACCTTGCAGGGATACACAGTACGAACCAGAACGCCGAAAAGGGTATGCATATCTGCCCCAGAAAATTAAAGGGCATATTGGAGTAATCCCAGACGTTCCAGTGCATAATAATGTTATCGAATATGCCTACGGCAAGCTCTGTCATTGTTATGAAAAGCGAGCCGAGAGCGCAGCTTTTCATAAGAGTCATAGTTCGGCGGCTGTTTATGGCGTATAGGATAGTCATTACAAATCCCCCTGTCAGGCACATCGTCCAGTGGGTGTAGCCGCGGAGGACTATCTCTACAAGGCTGTAGCAGAAGTAGCCCATAAGGAAAGAAAACAAAAGCTGTGATAGCTTCATGGTATCACCTCAAAAAAATATATATTCATATTATTACCATTTTTATTTTGAATATTCAGAAAAAGGAGTTGAATAAATATGCGGAAAAGCTGTATACTTATGCACATATCCAGCCTGCCGTCGGAATACGGCATAGGTCAGATGGGACGGGCGGCATTTGAGTTCGTGGATTTTTTGAAGTCCGCTGAGGTCAAGTGCTGGCAGATACTCCCCCTTTCGCCTACGAGCTACGGCGATTCGCCCTATCAGTCCTTTTCGGTAAAGGCGGGCAATCCCTACTTCATCGACTTTGAAGTGCTGGAGGGTGACGGACTTCTGGAGCACCATGAGTTCGCCTCGTTTGAATGGGGAAACGACCCAAAATCCGTGGACTACAGCCTGCTGTACCAGCACTGCTATGAGGTGCTGAAAATCGCCTACGGACGCTTCAAGCCTGCAAAATTCCCCGAGTATAAAAAGTTCTGCGAGGAGAATAAAAAGTGGCTGGACGAGTATGCACTGTTCATGGCGCTGAAGTTCAAAAACGGCGGCAAGCCGTGGTATGAATGGGACGAGGAGCTGTCCATGCACAAGGCAAAGGCTGTTTCCGCAGCGAAAAAGGAGCTGAAAAATGATATCGGCTTCCATAAGTTCATACAGTTCGAGTTCAGCCGTCAGTGGTCAGAGCTGAAAAAGTACGCCAACGACAACGGCATCGAGATAATCGGTGATATCCCGATATACTGCGCTCTGGACAGCGTTGAGGCGTGGTCGTCACCGAGACTTTTCCAGTTCGACAGAAAGCGCAGACCTACGGCTGTGGCAGGCTGCCCCCCTGATGACTTCTCACCGCTGGGACAGCTCTGGGGCAATCCGCTGTATAACTGGAGCTACCACAAAAAGACGGGCTATGAATGGTGGATAGACCGTATCAGAGCCGCAACGGAGCTCTATGATATAGTCCGTATCGACCACTTCCGCGGCTTTGAGAGCTACTACACCATTCCCTTCGGCAACGAGGACGCTACCATAGGCGAGTGGAAGAAAGGTCCGAATTATGAGCTTTTCAGGCTTGCCGAGGAAAAGCTGGGCAGGCTGAATATCATCGCCGAGGATTTAGGCTTTATAACTTCCGAGGTAAGGGAAATGCTGGACAAATGCGGTTATCCGGGTATGAAGGTCCTGCAATTCGGCTTCTCGGACGGCAAGAACGAGTATCTGCCCCATAATTTCAGCAGCACAAATTATTTCGCATATACGGGAACTCACGACAACGAGACTCTCAACGGCTGGGTGGAGACCTTGGACAAGAAGTCCCTGAAATTCGCCATGAAATACCTTAACGTCAAGAAGAAAAAGGATATCCCCATGGCGGTAGTCCGTGCGGCTTGGGGAAGCGTTGCGGAGGTTGCTGCGGCGCAGATACAGGACTTCCTTGACAGTCCCAAGGAGGGCAGAATGAATACGCCCTCGACACTGGGCGGCAACTGGCAGTTCCGCGTACAGAAATCGGACTTAACCCCCGAGCTGGCGAAGAAGATACGTAAGCTGAACAGATTGTATAACCGATAAACAGTTGAGAGTTGAAAGTGGAGAGTTGAGAGTTAAGGGTGTGACCTGTCGGTCACGTATCTGAATTTTTTTAATCTGTTCGCGTAAGCGAACACCGCAACTCTCAATTCTCAACTCTAAACTCTCAACTTCAAGAATAGGAGTAAGGGATATGGATAAGAAATTGTTTATGGAGAAATTTACAGGAAGACTTCCGAAGGATATAAAATCTGCAACAACCCAGCAGCTTCACGACGCTCTCGGCAAGACCGTTATGGAGATGTTTGCTGACCGCTGGGACAATGCCCGTCAGGAGCACCTTTCAAAGCGCCGTGCGGCTTATCTCTCTATGGAGTTCCTCGTTGGACGTGCAGTGTACAATAACCTGCTCGTCCTTGGCATTTACGACGAGGTGGACGAGGCTTTCAAGGAGCTTGGCATTGACCTTGCTGACCTTGAAGAAATAGAGGACGCCGCTCTCGGAAACGGCGGTCTCGGCAGACTTGCGGCTTGTTTCCTTGACAGCGCCGCAACTCTCAGCCTGCCCCTTGACGGCTACGGTATACGCTACAAGTACGGACTTTTCAAGCAGTCAATCGTTGACGGATTCCAGCGTGAGGACATCGACGACTGGACGAAATACGGCGATCCGTGGTCGGTGCGCTGTGACGAGGACACTGTCCTCATCGAGTACAGCGGTCAGACCGTAAAGGCTGTGCCCTATGATATGCCTGTATTCGGTTTTCGTACCGAAAATGTGGGTACTCTGCGACTCTGGCAGGCTGAGCCCGTCAAGGAGTTCGACTTCGACGTTTTCAACAAGCAGGACTACCTCGAAGCTTCTAAGGAGAAGATATATGCCGAGGACATCTCCCGTGTGCTCTATCCTAACGACGATACCGACGAGGGCAAGAAGCTCCGTCTGAAACAGCAGTATTTCTTCAGCTGTGCTTCGCTGACGGATATAATCAGAAAGCACAAGGCTCGCTTCGGCACTCTCGATAATCTTGCGGACTATATCTCTGTCCAGCTCAATGATACTCATCCTGTTATCTCTATCCCCGAGCTTATCAGACAGCTTGTGGACAACGAGGGCTACAGCTTTGAGAAAGCCCTTGAAATGGCTAAGAGGATATTCAACTACACCAACCACACCGTTATGCAGGAGGCTCTTGAAAAGTGGCGCACCGACCTTGTTGAGGAGCTTCTGCCCCGTATCTACGCTATAATCATTCAGATAAACGAGGCTCTTATGGCGGAAATGTACGCAAATGGTGTGGAGCGCTCCAAGATAGACCGTATCAAGATAATAAAGGGCGACCTTATCCATATGGCGGATATGGCTTGCTATGCTTCCAGCCATATCAACGGTGTTGCCGAGATACACACTCAGATACTCAAGGACACTGTTCTTGCGGACTGGTTCAGCCTTTGTCCCGAGCGTTTCCGCAATGAGACCAACGGCATTACTCAGCGCCGCTGGATAGCGCTCTGCAACAGGGAGCTGTCTGCGTTTATCACCGAGCTTCTTGGCGGTGACGACTGGATAAACGACCTTGACAAGCTGAAAGAGCTTTCCAAATATGCCGACGATGAGAACGTGCTTCGCCGCTTCATAGACATCAAGCAGGGCAAGAAAAAACAGCTTGCTGACTTCATAAAGGCTCACGACGACGTTGATATCGACGAAAACTCCGTTTTCGACATCCAGATAAAGCGCCTTCACGAGTACAAGAGACAGCTTCTCAATGCGTTCTCCATACTGTGGATATACTACGGTATCAAGGACGGCAGTATACAGAATTTCAAGCCTACAACATTTATTTTCGGAGCTAAATCTGCTCCCGGATACCGCCGTGCAAAGGCTATTATCAAGTTCATCAATGAGGTGGGCAGGATAGTTTCCGAGGACAAGGACACCCGTGACCTTATCAAGGTCGTGTTCGTGCAGAATTATAATGTTTCCTACGCCGAGAAGCTGGTTGCGGCGGCTGATGTTTCCGAGCAGATATCTACCGCAGGCACTGAGGCAAGCGGCACAGGCAATATGAAGCTCATGCTCAACGGCGCGGTAACTCTCGGAACCTACGACGGCGCTAACATCGAGATAGTGCAGGAGGCTGGAGAGGACAACAACTACATCTTCGGCGCCCGTGTTGAGGACTTGGAGAAGATAGTTCCCGAGTACGACAGCCGCAGTATATTCTCCTCTGACGATATGATACGCAGGGTAGTGTCCTCACTTATCGACGGTACTGTTTCCGATGGCGGCAGCGGTGATTTCCGCGAGCTTTACATGGCTCTCCTTGACGGTGCAAGCTGGCACGCTCCCGACCATTATTACCTCCTCGGCGATATCAGGGACTATGTTGAGACTAAGCTGCGCTGCATAAACGACTACAGCAGCGACAGAATAGGCTTTGCACGTAAGCAGTGGCTCAATATGTGCAGCGCAGGCAAGTTCAGCTCAGACAGAACAATCGCAGACTATGCGGAGAATATCTGGGGGATAAAATAACAGCTATTTGTGGCTTTCTATGAAAGGGATTCCAAAGGGACTGTGTTCCTTTGGTCAGGTCAAGGGCTGAAAGCCCTTGCAGGGTTCGGGGCAGCGCCCCGAATAACGAAGGCGCTTCGCAAAGGGTGAATCAAAAAACAGTCCGGTGGACTGTTTTTTGAGAGGGTGACTCCCTACAGTGTAGGGAGGTGTCCGAAGGACAGAGGGTGCCGGACACGATTAGTGTCGCCTTGCAAGTGAAGGCGTTCCCTTATAAGAAGTGCTTAAAAAATGTCCCCTCATATGTACTCCCCAAACCGCGTTTTTTCAACGCGAACACGTTGAATTTCAGAAAAATAATTTTCAGGTTCTGCGTTTTATACAAAAACTATTATCCGCATTTGTGAGCTTTCACAGATGCGGATCTTTTTGTGACAAATGTCACTGAAAAAGTGACAAATGACACTTTAAAACCTCGCCTTCATTATGGTATCATAATATCAGAAAAGGGGGAGTGACTATGAAAAAGTCAATGAAAGTATTGCTTATTGTTTCAGCGGTGATGACAGTGATCGGTGCTGCTTCACTGATATTTGCATGGAGCTTGCGTATTCTGTTTACCATAGGGCTCAGTATGGGCTTCGGTGTAATAATATCACATTTTATCGGCAGTAAGGAAAGAGACAGAGTGCCTGTCTGGCTGAGCATTCTATTTGTGCTTTCGTTTATTCCCATAATGCTCTGCTTTTACTGGTCCATAGATGCAGCCGTAAACGGAACAGGCGGAGGAATGATATTCCCCGAAAAGCACGGCTGGGAGGCGTTTTCTGAGACGTTTCTCATAACAACGTTTCTGCTTACGGTGATACCTGCTATACCAATGGCAGTTATAGTGCAGATCAGATTCATAGCATTGTGTATAAAGCTGAGGAAAAAGAGGATTTCTGAAAGGAGCTGAGCTTATGAATAAGGTCGAGAAGATTCTGATAGGCGTTTTCGGAGTAGGAACGATACCGTATTTTATGCAATGTATACGCAAGGGAATGCGTTACGGCTTCGGAAGCGGAATGATGAGATATTTTAAATCAGAGCTTATTACTCTGCACGGAGCTTTATTCGCATTGTCGGTGATAGGCATGATAACGGTGTTTATAGTTCACGCTATCATAAAGAGAAAGAAAAGGAGCGAGGTCAGGATAACAAAGGCTGACAAGATATGGTTTGCAATATCCTTTTTGCCTGTTGTACTGCTTCTGCTCTACGGACTGTACGGTGCTGTGACAGGTGTGAATTTTTTGTGGTCGAGTTACTATGGTATTGACGGCTTTATGTTAGCTGTTATCTTCGGCGGTATACTTATCCTGCCTGTACTGCCACTGTGTATCATCTGGCAGATAATATTCCTCGTAACACGGCATAAGGCTAAGAAAGCGGCGGCTTCTAAAAGTGAGTAGAAAGCAGCAGGGGACGCGGCGTCCCATATAAAAATTGTAGGGGCTGCCTTTGGCAGTCCGCGAATCAAAATGACACTATCCGCGTTCAAATCCCGAAAGGGGCTGAGCTTATGAAAAAGAATGAAAAGTATTTACTGGGCATATTTGGGGGTTGTGCCGTATTATCCGCATCGTTTCTGCTGTACAGGGTACTTGTGCTTGATAAGGGGCTGGGATTATTTGATAGTATTGATGTAGTCCTGCCGTGGTTACTTGGCTTAGGAGCTCTTTTCGGCATGATTGCCGTTATGGTCTCATGGCGGCTGAGAAAACGGGCTGAAGCAGGCAAAAAGCCCATGTCAAAGCTCTATATGTGGAGCTTTATACTGTCATTTGTTCCCTTTGCGGCAACTCTGATACGTTCATTGTTCCACGGCGTTTCTGAGACTTGCCTTGAGGTCGTGGTATGGTACGCAGTCATTATATTCGGACTGATTTTTCCTGTTTTTCCGCTGATGATATTCTGGCAGGTGCTGTATATCGTCAAGAGGATACAGTATAGAAAGTAGGTATAAGTATGGCAATCGTAAAGCTGGGAATACTTCTTATTATAATAATTACAATAATTATGATAGCAGTAATAAAACTATATGATACCGATGAATATGCCCGAAAAACCCAGACAGATGAATATAAGAAACGTGAAGAAAAGGTCAGAGCCGTCATTAAAAAGACGTTTATTGTATTGGGAATGGTTGTTTTGATAGTGGCTGTTAGTGTTATTAATTTGCTTGCGTCAATAAAAGAAAAAGAAGCAGAAAAAGCAAGAGAAACAAGCAGTAATATATGTGGTGCTTTGATATTTGAAAGCTGCGTTGATTGCTGCGGAGATGCCTGCGAGGAGAGCTTATGCGGACCGGGACATCATGAATACAGCTGTGCTGCGTTGTTCACGGCGATAAATAACTGTAAATAAAAAGAGCTTCACGTTTTATGGCGTGGAGCTCTTTTTATGTTAAAATATAAAAATATGTAAAGCTGACTTGACAAAAAATGTAAAGCGTGCTATACTATAATCACAGAAAAAGTAAAGCCAACTTTACACCAAAGGAGGAGTCATCATGATTGAAAATATACACGATTTCATAGAGGCGGCTTTGCCGTGGGTGACAGTGGCTCCAGCCATTGCAGTTTTCAGTGTTTGCAGAGACAGGGCTGAAAAGGAGAATAAACATGAAAAATAAGATTCAGGAGCTTCGGAAAGCCCGAAAGGTCACGCAGCAGGAGCTTGCAGACGCCCTCAGCGTCACGCGGCAGACTATAATATCACTGGAAAACGGAAAATACAATGCGTCCCTCACTCTTGCCCACAAGGCGGCGCAGTTCTTCGGCGTTACTATCGAGGAGCTGTTCATATTCGAGGGCGAGGAGAACCTTTAAGGAGGATAATCATGGAAAAGTTCAAAAAACAACTTGTTACAAGTAACTTCATTTACTGGCTTTTTATAGTTCTTTCGATAATAGGAGCAGTTCTTGTCGTTGTATTTAGTCCGAATCATCGTGACGGCAATGGTACAGTCGGATTTTTTGCTGCTATGATAGCTATTTCGGTGATTAATATACACAGAAACAGGAAAGCGCTCAAGAACGAAAAGCTATTGAAAGAAATGTACATCAACAGCGTTGACGAAAGAAAAAAACAGATTCTGCTCCAAGCATCAAAAACCTCATTCTTTATTATTCTTGCAAGTATGCTGATAGCTTCTATTGTGTTCAGATTCATCAGCATGACAGCAAGCATTGTTCTTACCTGCTGTATGATGTTTATTCTTATCGTTTATTTTGCGGTTACGGCTTATTACAATAAGAAGATGTGAAACAAAAACTTCCCGACACCTGTTCGTATCGGGGAGTAATTTTATATTCGTTTGTACATAGTACACGTTAAACTGCCGTAAGCGATAGCAGACTATCCGTTTTACATAGAGTGAGCGAGTTTACGAGCGTCAACGTGGACGGGTGCAGCGTCACGCTGCAAAAACTCCCCGATACCTGTTCGTATCGGGGAGTGATTTTATATTCGTATGTGCATATTACACGTTAAACCGTCGTAAGCGAAAGCAGACTATCCGTTTTGCAGAAAGTAAGCGAGTTTACGAGCGTCAACGTGGCAAGGCAGCGCGGACACCGCGCCGCTGCTTACTTTTCAGCGAGCTTTGTGAGGTACTCGTAACGATTAGCTGCTGTCTTCTCAGCCTTCGCGAAGAGCTCCTTAGCACGGTCTGGGAATGAACGTGTGAGTGCGCTGTAACGAGCCTCGTTCATGATGAAGTCCTGATATGACTCTGTTGGAGCCTTGGAATCGAGCTGGAATGGGTTCTTGCCCTCAGCAGCGAGACGAGGATCGTAACGGAAGTTGTTCCAGTAACCGCACTTAACAGCCTTCTCCATCTCAGCCTGACAGTTTGTCATACCGCCCTTGATAGAGTGCATCTCACAAGGTGCATAGCCGATGATGAGTGATGGGCCCGGATAAGCCTCAGCTTCCTTGATTGCCTTGAGTGTCTGGTTCATATCAGCACCCATAGCGATCTGTGCAACATAGATGTAGCCGTAGCTCATAGCGATATCAGCAAGACGCTTCTTAGCGATTGCCTTACCAGCTGCTGCGAACTGTGCAACCTGACCGATGTTAGAGGACTTGGAAGCCTGTCCGCCTGTATTTGAGTAAACCTCAGTATCGAATACCATGATGTTTACATCTTCGCCTGTAGCGAGAACGTGGTCGAGACCGCCGAATCCGATATCATAAGCCCAACCGTCGCCGCCGAAGATCCATACGGACTTCTTGGAGAGGTAGTTCTTGTTCTCAAGGATATCAGCCTTCTTATCGCACTTGCAGTCGCACTTCTCGAGCTCAGCAACGAGTGCAGCTGTTGCAGCTGTATTCTTAGCACCGTCGTTTACTGTTGCGAGATACTCATCAGCAGCAGCCTTGATCTCAGCAGATGCCTTGTCGCTTGCAGCGATTTCCTTTACTTCCTCGATGAGTCTCTCACGGATTGCCTTCTGACCGAGATACATACCGAGACCGTGCTCAGCGTTGTCCTCGAACAGTGAGTTTGCCCATGCAGGACCGTGGCCGTTTGCATCAACAGTGTATGGTGATGTAGCAGCAGGACCGCCCCAGATCGAAGAACATCCTGTTGCGTTGGAGATGTACATTCTTGAACCGAAGAGCTGTGTGATGAGTCTTGCATAAGAAGTCTCAGCACAGCCTGCGCATGAACCTGAGAATTCGAGGAGCGGCTTCTTGTACTGGCTGGAGATAACAGTAGCGTCAGTTGCTACATCTGTCTTCTCTGTAACCTTAGCAACACAGTAATCGAATACTGCCTGCTGTGGCTCCTGTGACTCTCTTGGAACCATCTTGAGTGACTTAGTTGGGCAGACACCGATACATACGCCGCAGCCCATGCAGTCCATAGCGGAAACAGCGAGAGTGTACTTGTACTCGCTCTTTACGATCGGCTTAGGAGCGATCTTGATGTTCTCAGGAGCAGCAGCAACCTCAGCGTCTGTCAGAGCGAACGGACGGATAGTTGCGTGTGGGCAGACAAATGAACACTTGTTACACTTTGCACAAGTATCCTGATTCCACTCAGGAACCATAACAGCTACGCCGCGCTTCTCGTATGCGGAAGCACCCTGCTCGAATGTACCGTCAACATGATCTGAGAATGCAGAAACAGGGAGAGTATCACCGAGCATCTTGCCTACAGGGTTCATGATGCCTTCAACCATCTTGACGAGCTTCTCTGGGCCCTCGAGCTTTGCAGGTGCTGAATTATCAACAGCATTTGCCCACTCAGCAGGAACATCTACCTTAACGTAAGCATTTGCGCCTGCGTCGATAGCCTTCTCGTTCATCTGAACGATCTCGATACCCTTCTTCATGAACTTCTGAGCCTTCTCCTTCATGTAGCCGATTGCCTCAGCCTCAGGAAGAACCTTTGAAAGTGAGAAGAATGCAGACTGGAGAATAGTATTTGTACGCTTGCCAAGACCGATCTCCTGTGCAAGGTCTATAGCGTTAACCAGATAGAGCTGGATATTGTTCTTTGCGATATACTGCTTTGTATCAGCTGTGAGGTGCTGATCGAGCTCCTCAGGCTTCCACTGGCAGTTGATAAGGAATACACCGCCGGGCTTTACATCGTTGACCATCTTGTAACCCTTGAGTATGTAGGAAGGATTGTGACAGGCAACAAAGTCAGCCTTGTTGATGTAGTAAGGGCTCTTGATTGGCTTATCGCCGAAACGGAGGTGTGAGATTGTGATACCGCCGGTCTTCTTTGAGTCATACTGGAAGTAAGCCTGAACGTACTTGTCAGTGTGGTCACCGATGATCTTGATAGAGTCCTTGTTAGCGCCAACAGTACCGTCGCCGCCGAGTCCCCAGAACTTGCACTCGATCGTGCCTTCTGCTGCTGTGTTAGGAGCATCTTCCTCAGCAAGTGAGAGGTTTGTAACATCATCAACGATACCGAGTGTGAACTGTGGCTTAGGATCAGCCTTAGCGAGCTCAGCATATACAGCGAATACAGATGCAGGAGGAGTATCCTTTGAACCGAGACCGTAACGGCCGCCGATCACCTTGATACCTGTTCTGCCTGTAGTATTAAGAGCTGCAACAACATCGAGGTAGAGAGGCTCACCGAGAGAACCAGGCTCCTTTGTTCTGTCGAGTACAGCGATTGCCTTTGCAGATGCAGGGATTGCCTCAACGAGCTTCTCAGCAGAGAATGGACGGAACAGGCGAACCTTAACGATACCGACCTTCTCGCCCTTCTTGTTGAGGTAGTCGATAACTTCTTCAGCAACGTCGCAGATAGAACCCATTGCAACGATCACGCGCTCTGCATCAGCAGCACCGTAGTAGTTGAAGAGCTTGTAGTCTGTGCCGAGCTTTTCGTTTACCTTGTTCATGTACTCCTCAACGATACCGGGAACAGCGTTGTAGTAGGAGTTGCAAGCCTCACGGTGCTGGAAGAAGATATCTCCGTTTTCGTGAGAACCGCGCATTGTAGGATTCTCAGGATTAAGAGCACGTTCACGGAATGCCTTAACAGAATCCATATCGCACATTTCCTTGAGATCCTCGTAATCCCATACAGCGATCTTCTGGATCTCGTGTGATGTACGGAAACCGTCGAAGAAGTTGATGAAAGGAACACGGCTCTTGATGGAAGCGAGATGTGCAACAGCAGCAAGATCCATAACTTCCTGTGGGTTTGTCTCAGCGAGCATTGCAAAACCTGTCTGACGGCAAGCATAAACGTCAGAGTGGTCACCGAAGATGTTCAGTGCGTGAGAAGCAACGCAGCGAGCAGAAACGTGGAATACGCAAGGAAGCAGCTCACCTGCGATCTTGTACATATTCGGGATCATGAGGAGAAGTCCCTGAGAAGCAGTATAGGTTGTGGTAAGAGCACCAGCGTTCAGAGAACCGTGAACAGTACCTGCTGCACCGGCTTCGGACTGCATCTCCTCAACCTTAACGGTAGTGCCGAAAATGTTCTTGACACCCTGAGCGGACCACTGATCAACATAGTCTGCCATTGGGCTGGAAGGTGTGATCGGGTAGATACCGGCAACTTCCGTGAAGGCATAAGAAACATATGCAGCGGCATTATTACCGTCCATTGTTTTCATTTTTCTTGTGATTGCCATAGGAATGACCTCCTAAATATTATAATAATTAGGTTATAGAAATGGTTAGCGGGTGATAACGTTAACCACATATAACTACTGTGAAATATTATACCACATATCGAGATTTTTGTAAACACTTTTTTTGCGGAATTGTTAGGAAATTATCAGGGGTGTTTTTGGCGGATTTGTCTATATTTAGGGGAATATTCAGTATAAGCAGCGGCAGCGGTCCGAAAAGATATACAGCTGTCAGCATTTTTGAAAGGATTCTTATGAAATATGCGATAGAAAGGGCAGCAAAAGTTGTGCATATTGACAAAAGTTGGTGATTTTACTTGACGGAAAGTCAGAAATAAGGTATAATAACTACAGTGTTAAATAATCTTTAATTATTAACACTCGTTTTGTTGTCTCCTTTCTTTTGTTCTACACATATTTATTTTTATCTGTTTATCTAAGACAAGCAGGGCTTTATGCCCTGCATTTTTTTTGCGCAGTGCCTGCGCTCCCTGACCACGTTGTCGCTTGCAAGCTCGCTCACTCTTATCAATGCCGATAATCGTACATCGCTTACGGCGCAAAAAAATATGTAGGGGCTGCCTTTAGGCTGCTCCCCTTAACGGAAAAAGCGGGCTACCGAGCCGTAAAGTAACGGCTCATATTTGGTAACCTGCGATTCCGCCAAAGGGGACTCCCCTTGGCAGTCCGTTTTTTAGCTTATCAAATAATAGATAAGTCCGTAGACAGCAGCGGCAGAACAGCCGAACAGTATAACAGGTCCTGCTATGGTGAATATCTTTGCTCCAACGCCGAGAACGAGTCCCTCGGAGCGAGCTTCTATCGCTGATGAGCTAATAGCATTGGAGAAGCCTGTTATCGGCACGAGAGTTCCTGCGCCTGCGTGCTTTGCAAGCTTTGAATACCAGCCGAATCCCGTACAGACTGCACTTAATCCGACAAGTATTATAGAAGTCCATGTACCTGCCTCTGTGCGGTCAAGACCGTATCCTTCCAGCACAGAGAGTATTATCTGTCCGAGAGCACAGATAGCTCCGCCGACTAAAAATGCAGTCGTGATATTCACCTTATAATTTGATTTCGGGGAAGCCTGCCGCGTCATATCACCGTAAAGCTCAGGGGTTATTTTCATAATATCAGCTCCTTTTGCGGTAGTATCTGCGGATTATTTCTGAATATACGCTTGAATTACTAATTATGCATTGAGCATTGCACATTAATAATCACCTTTTTCATAACATATACATTAATAAATGTTATGAAAAGAGGTGATGAGCTTGAAGCTCCAGCAAGAGGGGCGGGCGGTCATGCTTGGGAGATTTATTACCGAGAACAAGACCACGGTCCGTGCCGCGGCAAATCATTTCGGTATCTCGAAAAGCACCGTACATAAGGACGTCAGCGAGCGGCTTCGCACCGAAGATCCCGAGCTGTATGCACGTGTAAAGGATATACTTGAAATTAACAAGCAGGAGCGCCATATCCGCGGCGGCCTTGCAACTAAGCGGAAGTACGCGGCAATAGCACACCGCAAAAGACCATATAAGTAAAAAAACAGCACCAAATGCGAAAAAGCCGTAAATAAGCTTTAAGCTTCTTTACGGCCTTTTCTGAAATAATAAAGAATAGGGAATAAATAAGAAATAAAAATCATGTTGTCCGCTTCACGGACATATTAAAAATAATATCGCCGAAAGGCGATACCAATATTATTCTTTATTCATTATTCTTTCTTCTTTATTATTTTAGAGGGCGTGATAAAGAAATTTATCACGCCCTTGCTAATGGTGCTGTTTTTTTACTTTATTCAAGTCCTGCAAGCTTCTGGAACTTTATGAAGAATTCGCTGAGAGAATTTCTTCCCCTGAGCATTGATTCGTCAACGTAAGCTCCTGTATATTTGCCGTTGCGGAATACGTAATAGCTTGTATCCTCGCCCTTGACAAGCTCCATCTTTACGGTGCCGCCCTCGTCAAGCTTGAATTCTGCTGTGAGTTCCGGATCCTTGAGCTGTGGCTTTGCCTTTATGTCCATGCCTGTATACTTATAAATGGACATTGAATTGAAGAAGTTGTCAAATGCAACGTAATTCTCGTTGGTGTTGAGATCAACTTCCTTGCCGTTCACGGTGCACTTGTTATTCTCCATATCAAGCTCTGCGCTGATATCTATATTGCCGTATTTCAGCTTGAAGCTCTCTGTGCCGTAGTTCCTTGCGGCGATGTAATTCTGTGATATGAAGTCGTAGGGGAGAAGCTGTGTGAAGTGCATATCCTGTGTATAGTACTTTTCCACCTGCTCGCCGTCGATAAGCACATAGCAGTATTTTGGATCTTTCTCGTCGACGCTTACAAGGAGCTTTCGCTCTGTGCCGTCAAGTCCCTTTACAACTGCTTCGCCGTAGGGCTTGTCAAAGCCGTACTTGGTGAGGTCGTCAAGCTTTTCGTCCATCATGTCCTCGGCTTCGAGGCGGACTATGTTATTGAACTCTGCTGTTACCTTAGTCTGGTCGAGCTCCACCTCGGAATACTCGCTCGGGAGAGACCATTTCTGGCTTTTCTCGTCATAAGTGAGGTCGCAGAGGACTTCGCCGTCCTTATAGGTGGTGACCTCCTTTAAGTCGTAAAGCGTATAGGGCAGGAGCTCCTTGTTCTTGATAAGGAGCCTGTCAAGCTTGAGTACGCTTCCCTGCATAGCCTCGACAGCATAGACATTGTTTCTGCCGTCAAGGGTGACGTAGTAGTAATTGCCTGTAGGGCTCATATCTCCTATGCGGAGAGTGTGAGTGCCCTTTGGCTCGGTTATCTCAAGGATATCCGGCTCGTCAAGACCGTACATCTTGAGCTTTTCGTCGGTTATCTCGCCGTAGTTTTCAGCGGCTTCAAGCGTTGATGTGTAGGTGCATATGAGCTGGCAGTAGGTCTGGTCAACGGCAAATTCGCCCGAATCCAGAGTCCACAGGTCGCCGTCGTGCTTGCAGACATAGCTCTCGCCGCCCTTTGAAAAGGTCAGCTGTGTGACTGCGTCGCCGTTGAAGCTGAGAAGTGCGTTTTCGGCTATCACTTCCTGTGCCTGCTGATTTTCTTTATCCTTTTTGTTCTTTACGGCAAAGAAAGCTCCCACGGAGCCGCCTGCCGCGATAACTAAAGCGATAAGTGCTATAATTGGTTTTTTCATCAGGAATTTCTCCTTTTAAGCCATACTGCAAGACCGATGACTGCGATGACAACAGGCAGGATAAACAGTGAGACTATTGTCTTTGTAGCGTCGTCAGAGCCCTTGAATGACATATAGTCGTAGGCGTTTATCTTGTTGCCTACGCCGAACTGTATCTCGCTGTCGTAGAGCCATGTGTTGCTGAATATCATCAGCATTCTTGTACCGCTGGTGCTTGCCGCCTTTACCTTGTCGGCAGGTATATCCACTGTAGGAGTACATCTTACTGTGTCGATAGGAGCTGTAGTGCCGATGACTATAAGCTTTCCGCCTGATTTTTTGTTGAATGAATAGTAGCCGAAGTCGAGAGAAATGCCGCTGAGCTTTTCGTTTGCTTCCTTGGCAGTTATATCGTCGCCGCCCATTGCCTTGCTGACTGTTGTGTATGAGCCTTCAAGACCTGTTGTGTTCTTGATTATGGAAGAACGCTCAATATAGGAAGCTCCCGGGAATGAGTCATCTGGTATCTCTGTAAGGCTTCTCGGATAGGAGATGCCTGCGGAGAATGAGCCGTTGCTGATGAGCATATTAAGGTCTGTGGTAAGGTCCTGAGTGAAATCAGTGTTTACCTGTGAGCCTGCGGGATACTCGACGCGGAGATAATTCTCGTTCTGGTTCTGGTCGGGATCATCAAGCATATTTGCAGGAGTTGTCTCGGTGACGATGTTATAGTCGAGGACAAGTCCGAACTCCTCCATTATCTTCTCGATGTTGGTGAAGCGTCCCTCTGTGTCGCAGGGATCGAGGAGGAATGACATTGCGCCGCCGTTGTTGGAATATTCAAGGAGAAGGTCCTTTTCCTTGTCTGTGATATCCTGAGTAGGACCTGCAAGGTAGATTATCTTTGCGTTGTCGGGAACTGCGCCCTCCTTGCCCAGGTCAAGCTCCTGCACGTCGTAGTTGTTTGTTTTGAGGAGAGCAGAGAACTCTGCAAGGTTGGTCTCGATAGACTTCTCGCCGTGACCTGTGAGGAAGTAAACTGTAGGCAGGGAACCGCTTGAACAGGTCTTGATAGCGGCTGCGAGGAGCTCCTCGCCTGCGTACTGCTTGGTGTCGTCAGCACCTGTCTGGAATACCTTCTGGCGGCCTATCTTCTTGATAACGCCGTTTGCCTTTACGAAGGTATCGCCCTTTTCGATGCCCAGCAAGCCCTCGGGGTCCAGTTCCTTTGAAAGAGTTACGTTCTCGTCGGGGAGGAAGCAGGTGAGGGTGATGTTGTCGCGCTGCTCCAGCTGCTTCAGTGTGTGATAAAGAGGCAGGAACTCGGAGTTGTCCGAGCGCTTGAATTCTTCAAGGTCGTAGAGACAGTAGATGTCTATGTGCTTATCGGAGGTCTCGTCAAGGAGCTGTACTGTCTTTTCGTTGAGTGTGTATTTGCCTGACGGCGTCATATCGAAGCCCTTGTCGTAATAGCTTACGATAAGATTTATCGGTATGAATATTATCAGTACAAGGAGCGCTGTTACGAGAGCCACAGTGCCCGAAAGATTCATTTTTTTCTTTTTCATTGCAGCTTACCCCCTGTTCCAGCGTCTTTTCTCTATGGCGATGTATGTCCATACGAGAAGCACGATTATTGCCGATGCGAAGAAGGTAAGGTCCGAAAGACGGACAAAGCCCTCGGAGAAGTATGCGAATCTTGGCTGAGCTGCAAATGCGTAGAGAACTGACTGTGCCTTTGGAAACTGTGACATGAAGCCTGAGTTTGCAAAGTCGTCGATGAAGAGGAGCATGAACATAACGACTTCGCCGATGATAGCTGCAAGAATGGAGCTTTCGGTAAGTGCGGATATGAGCATACCCAGCGCTATGTACATGAGTCCCCAGCAGAAAATGCCGATATATGCGCATATGAGCTGGCTGATTACTACCTCGCCCTTGATGGCTGTGATGATAGGGAAGATAAGAGTTCCTGCTATCATAAAGAGGTATACGGTAACGTTTGCAAGGAACTTTGCGATGACTATCTTAGCTACGCTGACAGGAGAGGTCATGAGCAGAACCTCTGTGCCGTTCTTGCGTTCGTCTGCGAATGTCCTCATGGTGAGGATAGGCAGCAGGAATATGAAGTAAAGTATTACCGAATAGAACATCTCGGTGAATGAGAATGGCATCGTGTTGGCGCTGACGGAGGTGTTTTTGCCGAGGTCACTTATCATGTTTGCCATAGGAAGTGCGAAAAGCAGCAGGAAAAGAGCTGCTATAGCATATGCGAAAGGAGTGTAGAAGAAGGATTGCAGCTCCTTTTTATAAATAGGAAACATTGTTATTCTTCCTCCTTTTCTTCTGAGTTTTCATCGGACTCGCCCTCTGCTTCGCCCGACTCGTCGGGAGTCTCTTCAAGGAGCTCTTCAAGTCCCGACTTCTTGACAGGACGGTTTATGAGCTCGATGAATACGCTTTCGAGGTTTGGCTTGTCCGCATATATTTCGAGAATGCTTACGCCGTTCTTGATGCATTCAGCCATGATAGCGTCTCTTGCGGTATCAAAGTCGCCCTCGAGCTGGACTGTGAATGCGTAAATGCTGCTGCCCTCGTCGTCAATGGCGGTTATCTCCTTGACGCCATTTGTCATCTCGATAACAGAAGCAGCCTTTGTTCTGTCGCCCTTGACCTTGATGTGGAGAGTGAGAGAAGCCGAAACGGATCTTTCGAGATTCTCGATAGTGTCGATAGCTCTGATATCGCCCTTGTTGATGATGACAACGCGGTCACATACTGCGCTTACCTCGCTGAGGATATGGGAGCTGAAAATTACAGAGTGCTCCTTTTTCAGGTCCTTGATGATAGCGCGGACCTCTGCTACCTGATTGGGATCGAGACCGACTGTAGGCTCGTCGAGGATAAGGAACTTGGGGTTGCCGAGAAGTGCCTGCGCAAAGCCGACACGCTGCTTGTAGCCCTTTGAAAGGTTGCGTATGAGCTTGCCCTCAACGTCCTTGACCTTGAGAAGCTTCATAACGCGCTCTATCTCGTCCTTTCTCTCGCCTCTGGGGACCTGTTTCAGACCTGCGCAGAAGGAGAGGTATTCCTTTACCTTCATATCGGGATACACGGGAGGTATCTCGGGGAGGTAGCCGATGTTCTTTTTGGCTTTAAGGGGCTCTTTGGTTATGTCAGCGCCGTAGATGCTGACAGTTCCGTCGGACATGGGCAGATAGCCTGCTATCATGTTCATGGTTGTCGATTTGCCCGCTCCGTTGGGACCGAGGAAACCGAGGATCTCATTATCGTTTATTGTAAAGCTTATATGATTTACAGCACGGTTGCTGCCGTAATACTTGGTAAGATTTTCAATAGTGATCATGAGGCGCTCCTTTCTGATCTTAAAAATCAAATATTTAATATAAAATAGTATACTATAGTGCAGTATAGCATACTGCTTTATTATTGCAGAATAATATTAACGTGAGATTAACAGAATATGAATAAAATGTTAATTCCAGTGATATTGGTCAAAGACTTTGCATGGTGCGGACACATAGCCACAAGTATATATTATAGCCGAAGTGTGTGGATTTTGTGAGAGATTATTGAGTTTGAGATGAATGTTTTGACTTTAAGTTTGTATGCGGAATTTGTTCATAAAGTGTTAATAAATCAGGAAAAGCTTGGATTTTTCGGGTGGACAAAATGTACAAAAATGGATTTGCTATTGTGTGCATTGCAACAAAAATGACTTAGGCAGATTGGTAAAACAACCTAAACTGTTGACACAAAGTTAAAGGTGGGCTATAATTATCTTGAAAATAGTTTGAGAATTGTGTGTAGTCTGCGTGAAAATACACACAGTGTACGAAGTATTTTCGTATGCGCTCCCCGAAACATAGCTTTCAGGGGGCAATTAACCATTTTTTAAACCTATACTACAGAGAGGGGTAAAAAACAATGATAAGCAAAAAGAATAAGGCTCTCGCAGCAGGCATTCTTGCTGCTGCAATGTCTGCTTCAGCAGTAATGCCCGCTATGGCATCAGCTGCTCCTACAGCAGAGGCTGCAAAGTCTAACGGCTCTTACAAAGAGATGTTCTCATCACTTTATGATGACGTTATTACAAACGGTGTTCAGAACGGATATCTCAGCTCACAGACTAACGGTTCGGGCTTCGGAATCCCTTACCATTCAGTAGAGACATTCATCGTTGAGGCTCCTGACTACGGTCACGAGACAACTTCTGAGGCTATGTCCTACATCGTTTGGATGGCTGCTATGCACGATGTTCTCGAAGGAACAGGCACAGCAAGCGACATCAAGAAGGCTTGGAACACAATGGAGGCTATGATCCCAGGCTGGTCAAAGGCTTCAGGCAGAACTGACATTAAGTATGATACGATCTGGAAGCAGTCAAGACTCAAGGCTGATACAGCTGAGGAAGGTGACCTTCCTACTGCTTATCCTACAAAGCAGCCTGGCGTTGATGCTATCAACCCAATGTTCGATGCTTTCAAGTCTGCATACGGCAGCGATAACGGTTACTATCTCATGAACTGGCTCGCTGACGTTGATGACTGGTATGGTTTCGGCGGAAGCGGTAAGTTCACATTTATCAACACCTTCCAGAGAGGTGAGCAGGAGTCTTGTTTCGAGACTGTTCCAGCTCCTTGTCTTGAGGAACTCAAGTACGGTATGGACAGCCCGAGCGAGAGTGCCGGCAACGGTATCAAGGCTATCTTCAACGGTATCGGCAAGGTACCAAAGCAGTACTCATTCACAAACGCTCCTGACGCTGAGGATCGTGCTATCCAGGCTATCTACTTCGCTAACCAGAACGGCGTAGACTGCGGCGAGATCTCAGGTCTTGCAGGTAAGATGGGTGACCAGTGCCGTAACGATATGTTCGATAAGTACTACAAGGCTATCGCTAAGGATACAAAGCTCACATCTGAGTCAGCAGGCATGGATTCCAAGCACTATCTCATGGCTTGGTACACAGCTTGGGGCGGAGCTCTCGGCAACTATGACTGGGCTTGGCAGATCGGCTGCTCACACTCACATCAGTTCTATCAGAATCCTCTCGCTGCTTACGCTCTTCTCTATGATGAGGGCATCAACAGCGGTATGAAGGCTAAGGATGCTGACACAGACTATAAGGAGTCTCTCAAGCGTCAGATCGAAATGTATCAGTGGCTCCAGTCTAAGGACGGTCCTTTCGCTGGTGGTTGTACAAACAGCTGGAGAGGTCGTTATGAGACATATCCTTCAGGTCACGCTACATTCTATGATATGGCTTACGTTCCACATCCTGTATACGCAGATCCTGGTTCAAACCACTGGATCGGTAACCAGGTATGGTCAACACAGCGTCTCTGCGAGCTCTATTACTATGTAACCAAGAACGGCGACAAGAGCGGACAGACATACGGCGGACTCAAGCTCGACGAGGCTCTTGACAAGCTCCTTGAGAGATGGATCAAGTGGTTCGAGGAAAATACTCACTTCGACTATGTAGATGAAGATGGCAATAAGTACAGCTATTGTATCCCTTCAACTCTTGACTGGGGTTCGAGCGATACAGACTATACTTGCACACCTGATACATGGACAGGTACATACAGCGAGAGTGCTAACCAGAAGCTCACCTGCAAGATCGGCGGCTATGGTCAGGGAGACGTTGGATGCGTATCCTCACTTTGTAATACACTTATCTACTACGCAAAGGCTAAGGGCGTAGATCCTAAGTACGCTACTGAGGAAGGCACATCTGTTGCTGAAAAGGGTCTCTACCTTGCTAACAGACTCCTCTCTGCTCAGTATAATCAGGGCCGTGACGATATCGGTCTTACATTTACAGACTGCAACCCAAGCCTCAAGAGAGTATTCCACGAGGAAGTTTATATTCCAAAGGAGTACAGCGGTACAATGCCTGACGGTTCTAAGCTTGAGTACGGCGCAACATTCTCATCTATCCGTAAGAACTACGAGAAGGATGAGATGTGGCAGAAGGCTGAGAAATACGACAAGGGCGAAGGCGAGGATAACAACGGCGACGGAACAGTTGATATCAAGGACTTCCAGTTCCAGTATCACAGATTCTGGCACGCTGGTGACGCTATCGTTGCTTACGGTACAATGGCACTTCTCTATCCTGAGGTTAAGCCACTTCCTGATACTGATGACGTTACAACAACTACAACAACTACAACAAGCACAACTACTACAACTACAAGCGTAACAACAACTACAACAGTAAGCAGCCCTGACGTTCAGGCTGAGCTCTGGGGCGATGCTAACTGCGACAGCGATGTTGATATGTCAGACGTAGTTCTCATCATGCAGAACCTTGCTAACCCGAACAAGTACGGTCTCAACGGTTCTGATGACAAGCACATCACAGCTAAGGGCCTTGCTAATGCAGACGTTGCTTCACATGGTGACGGCGTAACTGCTAACGATGCTCTCCGCATTCAGGAGTACCTCCTCAAGAAGGTTTCAACTCTTGATCCTACTAAGTAATTAGTATATTGTAATATTAAAGCTGCACGGCGAAAGCTGTGCAGCTTTTTTATGTCCGCAGGGGCTGAAATGGGCAATATTTTCAGAAAAACGCTTGCATTTTAACGGGAATAATGTTATAATATTAGAATAGCATATCTATGCGAAAAAATATATACAATGAAAGCAGGCGATAAGGTGCTTAGAAGTATGACAGGCTACGGAAGAGCGCAGCAGATACTTAACGGACGGGATATTCTCGTGGAGATTCGCTCCGTGAACCATAGATATTATGAGTATTCGTCAAGAGTTCCAAGAACTTACAGTTATATAGATGAAAAGCTGAAGGCTTTGCTGAAAACGGGTATCTCCCGCGGTAAGGTCGAGGTAGCGGTCACTATCAACAACATCGAGGGCAAGGACGCTGAGATAGCTATCAACAAGGGCGCTGCTCAGGGCTATGTGGACGCTCTCAGAGGTATTGCTGACAAGCTGGGCGTTGAGGACGATATCACGCTCTCAAAGCTCATGAAGCTCCCCGATATATTCAATATACAGAAAACTCCCGACGACGAGGAACAGGTCTGGGAGGACGTTTCCGCAGTTGCTTCCGAAGCTATACAGCGCTTCGTTGAAATGAGACAGGTCGAGGGTGAACGCCTGAAAGCCGACGTCACCGAAAAGGCTGAGGGTATCCTCAATATGGTTTCCAAGGTGGAGGAGCTTTCTCCAAAGACCGTTGAAAACTACAGGAACCGCCTTTACAAGAAGCTCAGCGAAGTCCTCGAGGGCAAGGACATAGACGACCAGAGAGTCCTCACAGAAGCCGCTGTTTTCGCTGAGAAAATTGCCGTGGACGAGGAGACTGTCCGCCTGAGGAGCCATATCGCACAGCTTGAATCAATGCTGGCAAGCGACGAGGCTGTAGGCAGAAAGCTGGACTTCATCGTTCAGGAGATGAACCGCGAGGTAAACACTATCGGTTCAAAGGCTCAGGACCTCAATATCACAAAGGTAGTCGTTGATATGAAGGCTGAGATAGAGAAGATACGCGAGCAGATACAGAATATAGAGTAAGCTATGAAACTGATAAATATTGGCTACGGAAATATGGTGTCGGCAGACAGGATAGTTACTATCGTAAGTCCCGAGTCTGCTCCCATAAAGCGCCTCGTTCAGGAGGCTCGCGACGACGGCAGAGCCGTTGACGCAACTTACGGACGCAAAACAAGAGCCGTTATGATAATGGACAGCGGTCATATTATCCTGTCCTCCCTCATTACGGATACTCTTGCGGCAAGAATAAACGGTTCGGGAGGTTCGGACGAAGATGAATAAAGGCAGACTTATAGTTTTTTCTGCGCCGTCAGGCTGCGGAAAGGGCACTATGCTGGAGGAGATACTCAAGGACAAGAGCTTTGCGATATCTGTTTCGGCTACTACAAGAGCTCCCCGTGAGGGCGAAAAGGACGGTGTGAATTATCACTTCCTTACCCGTGAGGACTTCGAGCAGAGAATTGCCGACGGCAAGTTCATCGAACACGCCGAGTACTGCCAGAACCTCTACGGTACTCTTTCCAGCGAGGTGGACGGCAGACTGGAGCAGGGACTCAACGTTATCCTCGAAATAGAGCCGCAGGGCGCAATGAAGATACGCGAAAAGCGTCCCGACGCGGTATTTATATTCGTTGTTCCGCCGTCGATAAACGAGCTTCGCCGCAGACTCAAAAAGCGCGGCACCGAGACTGACGAGGTCATCGAGGAGCGCGTTTCCAAGGCAGCTTGGGAAATATCTCAGGCTGAAAAGTATGATTACGTTATCGTCAATGACGCCCTTGAGGACGCTGTAAGCGACTTCTTCGCAGTTATCCGCGGAGAACAGCTTAAAGTGGACTACTCGGGAGATATTATAAATGAGGTGTTGAAAAATGCTTAGACCAGCAGTAAACCAGATAATCACAAAGAATGAGAGCTGTTATTCTCTCGTTATCGCAGTTGCAAAGCGCGCAAGACAGATCTCTGAGGAGCTCTATGAAAAGGGCGAGACTCTTGAAGAAAAGCCTGTTAAGACAGCTGTTGAGGAGCTTGCAAGCGGCAAGTGCAAGATAGTGAACACAGCTCCGACTATCAGCGAATAATGCCCCTTACAGCGGAGGTAGCAGTCAGCGGAACAGCCTATTCATTTGATATGCTGTTCAGCTATGCTGTACCCGAAAGGCTTGCGGCAAAAACTGCCTGCGGCTGTCGGGTGCTGGTACCCTTCGGAAAAGGAAATAAGCGCAGGATAGGCGTGGTGATGAAGCTCACCGAGGGCGATACAGCCCGTCTGAAGCCCCTTGTATCCCTTGTGGACGAGGAGCCTGTTGTCTCCGAGGAGCTTCTGCGGCTTGCTCTCTATCTCAGGGAGCAGACCTTCTGTACCTATTATGACGCGGTAAAGACCATGCTCCCACCTGCGATGAGCGTAAGCACTAAGGAAACGTTCAGGCTTGTTAAGAATTTCACGGGCGCTGGATCGCTGAGTCCTGCGGCGGCGGAATTGCTTGACAGACTTGCCTGTATTACGGACAATAAGGAACTGAACGCCGTTATTGAAGAGCATATCATCGAAAACGGCAGGCGGCTCCCTGACGAGCTCTGCGACGCAGGCGCCATGGACTCGGACAATGTGTTCAGACAGGCGGTCGGCGACGCGGCAGTGAGAATGGTGCGGCTTTCCGACAAGTACATGAGCGCTCCCGAGAGCTTTGACCTTACTCCGAAGCAGAAGCAGGTAGCGGAATTTCTCAGCGAGTACGGCTCTGCGGCGGTGCGTGAGGCTGCATATATGTGCGGCGTTACGGAGTCCGTGGTGAAGCGGCTCTGCGCAGGCGGAGCGGCTGAGGAGTACGAAGCAGAGGTGCTGAGACGAGTCGAGGGCGACGCTGAGGAGAAGAGACGTCCCGAGGACATTGTTCTTTCTCCCGAACAGCAGAGAGCTCACGACGCGGTGCTGGCACAGCTTCATGAGCGCAAGCCTGCGGTATTCCTGCTCCACGGCGTTACGGGAAGCGGCAAGACCTCAGTCTTTGAGAAGCTCATAGACGACACGGTGAAAATGGGACGGCAGGCAATGCTGCTCATTCCCGAGATAGGTCTTACGCCCCAGATACTCAAGCGTTTCCGCTCGCTTTTCGGCGAAAGAGTTGCCGTTATCCACAGCGGTCTCTCTCTCGGTCAGAGGCTTGACGAGTACAAGCGCATAAAGCGCGGCGACGCGGACATAGTAATAGGTACGCGAAGCGCTGTTTTTGCTCCGCTCAGTAATATCGGCATTATCATAATCGACGAGGAGGGGGAGCGTTCCTACAAATCGGACAGCTCCCCAAGATATACCACCCATGACATAGCCAAGCAGCGCTGTGCTTATCATAACTGCGCACTTCTGCTGGCTTCGGCAACTCCTTCTATCGAGAGCTACTACCTTGCCGAAAGGGGAGCGTACAGACTTCTCGAAATGAAGGAAAGGTACGGCAATGCGCCCCTTCCTGAGGTGAGTATCATTGATATGAACCATGAGCGCGAGGCAGGCAACCGCACGGAATTCAGCCGCAAACTGGCTGAGGAGATAAGCACAAACCTTAAAAACGGCGAGCAGTCCATACTGCTGCTGAACAGGCGCGGCTATCATACCATTATAAGCTGCTGCGACTGCTATCAGCCCGTGTACTGCCCGAATTGCTCGGTACCGCTGACATACCACAAGAAAAACGACAAGCTGATGTGCCACTACTGCGGCTACGTCAGCCCGCCTGTAGATACCTGCCCGTCCTGCGGCTCGAAGCACCTGAAAAATATGGGCTTCGGCACGCAGAAGCTGGAGGAGGAGCTCTCAACGTTCTTTCCGTCCGCGCGTATCCTGCGCATGGACGCGGATACTACGTTCTCGCGGTATTCCTACGAGAAGAGCTTCACGGACTTCCGTGACGGCAGATACGACATAATGATAGGCACTCAGATGATAGGCAAGGGACTGGATTTCCCCAACGTTACGCTGGTTGGAGTCCTCTCAGTCGACAAGGCTCTGTATGCGGGAGATTTCCGAAGCTATGAGCGAACCTTTTCCCTTATCACTCAGGTGGTGGGACGAGGCGGACGCGGTGAGCGCCGCGGACGCGCTATACTACAGACATTTATCCCCGAGCACTACATCATGAACCTTGCAGCCGCTCAGGACTACAAGGGCTTCTACAACGAGGAAATAGCTATCCGCCGCGCGATGATATTTCCGCCCCTCTGCGATATGTGCATTTTCTGCTTTTCGGGAAATGAGGACATATCCGTAAGGCTGGGCGCGGAGGCGGTGCTGCGGCTGATGAACGGGAAATTAAGGGAATTGCAGCCTAAAACTCCCGTGAGAGTACTGGGACCTGTACGCTGCTCATACGGCAGGATAAACGGCAAGTACCGCTACAGGATAATAATGAAATGCAAGAACAGCGCCGAAATGAGAGGCTTCATAAGAGAAGTCCTTACAGAGTCGGCAAAGCTGAAGGAAATGAAAGGCGTCGCTCTTTACGCCGATATTAACGGCGATGTGGGCGTATAATAGAAAAGGATAGATAATATGGCACTTAGAAGGATTTTAACAGATAAGGACGAAATGCTCCACAAGGTTTGCAAGCCTGTGGATAAGTTTGACGAGAAGCTTGCACAGCTTCTTGACGATATGCACGAGACTCTCAACAAGGCTGAGGGCGTAGGTCTTGCGGCTCCCCAGATAGGCATATGCCGCAGGATATTCATCATGCACCTTGACGAGAACGACAGCATCGAGGCTATAAACCCCGAGGTTACAAAGAAAGAGGGCAAGCAGAGAGTGCAGGAGGGCTGTCTTTCATGCCCGAATGTATGGGGCTATGTAACAAGACCTATGAGCTGTCACTTAAAGGCTCAGGACAGGAACGGCAACTGGTTCGAGCGCGATTTCACAGAGCTTGGCGCACAGTGCACCTGCCATGAGAACGACCACCTTGACGGTCACGTTTTCACAGAGATAGTTGAAGAATTCTTCGTACCCGAGGAGACTAAGCAATGAAAATAGTATTTATGGGAACTCCCGATTTTGCCGTGCCATGCCTGCGTACTCTCGCAGAGAGCAGTCATGAGGTTGCGGCAGTGTTCACACAGCCCGACAAGCCAAAGGGCAGAGGATACAAGCTTATCCCCACACCTGTAAAGGCTGCGGCTGAGGAATACGGGATACCCGTTTATCAGCCCCTTTCACTGAGAAAGGGCGAGGACGCAGAGGAGTCCATGAGGATACTCCGCGGGATAGCTCCCGACCTCATAGTCGTAACAGCTTACGGACAGATACTCCCGAAGGAGATACTGGAGCTGCCCAAATACGGCTGTATCAATATCCACGCTTCCCTCCTGCCTAAGTACAGGGGAGCAGCTCCCATAAACTGGGTGCTCCTCAACGGCGAAAAGGAGACAGGCGTTACCTCTATGCAGATGAGCGAGGGACTTGACACAGGCGATATGCTTATTAAGAGAACTGCGGAAATAGGCGAGAATGAGACCTATGAGGAGCTCTATGCAAGGCTTTCCGCTATGGGCGGCGAAGTCCTTGCAGAGACTATAGAAGCTATCGGAAAGGGCACGTTAAAGCCCGAGGTGCAGGACGACAGTCTGAGCTGTTATTCTCCTATGATACGCAAGGAGATGAGCGCTCTTGACTTTTCAAAGTCCGCGGCGGAGGTCCACAACACTATCCGCGGCGTTACGGGCTTTGCAATGCTGGAGGGCAAGCGCCTGAAAGTGTTCAGGTCGGAGATAGCACAGGGCAGCTTCGACGGTGCCGAGAACGGCGCAATTGTCGATACTGCAAGCTTTGCGGTCAAGTGCGGCGACGGAAAAGCCGTTATCTTCCGCGAGGTACAGCCCGAGGGCAAAAAGCGTATGAAAACAGAGGACTTTCTCAGAGGAAAGAAGCTCGTAAAGGGCGATATCCTCGGATAAGGAGGAATAGTTATGTATATCATGAATATGTTCATGGCACTGGCAAGATATTATCACTATTACGGAACAGGCTACGGCACACGCAGTACAAGCGACCATATCGGAATATATATCATTCTCTACGTTGCTATACTGGTAATACCGCTCATTGCGCAGATAAACGTATCTTCCACATTCAAGAAGTACAGCAAGATAGCCAATTCAAGAGGGCTTACCGCAGATCAGGTTGCAAGAATGATACTTGACGCAAACGGACTTCAGTATGTTCAGATACAGCACATCAAGGGCAAGCTCAGTGACCACTTTGATCCTAAGGCAAACGTGGTAAGACTTTCCGATTCAACATTCGGACAGCGCTCTGTAGCAGCTATCGGCGTTGCGGCTCACGAGTGCGGTCATGCCTGTCAGCACGCTGAGAGCTACGGTCCTATACTTCTCAGAAGCAAGCTGGTACCTGTTACCAATATCTGCTCACACCTCTGGTACATCGTTCTCCTGATAGGTGTCGCACTGAGCAGTCTCACTATCGGTACAGGTCTTATTTACCTTTCTATCGCTATGTTTGCGGCAGTTGTCATCTTCCAGACAGTTACTCTCCCTGTAGAGTTCGACGCAAGCAACAGAGCAATAAAGACTCTTGCAAACGACGGTATCCTTGAACCAAGCGAAGTTCCGCACGCAAGCAAGGTGCTCAAGGCAGCAGCTCTCACATATGTTGCAGGACTTCTTTCTTCGATACTCCAGCTGCTCAGACTTCTCCTTTCAGTCAGAAGAAGATAATGACAGATCCGCGATATCTTGCTGTAAAGCTTCTCGACAAGACCTTTTCAAGCGGCAGCTATTCAAATTTGCAGCTTGACAGCGGTCTCAAAGGCTCGGATCTTGACGAACGCGGCAGAAAGCTCTGCTCCGCGCTGTACTACGGAGTAATTGAGCGCAGGCTCACTCTTGACCACATTATCGGCGGTCTCAGCTCACGCCCCATTGAGAAGCTTGACGGCATAATACTGAATATACTGCGCTGCGGCGTGTACCAGATAATGTACATGGACAGCGTACCCGACAATGCGGCGGTAAACGAGAGCGTGGCTCTTGCAAAGAAGTTCCGCAAGACCAGCGCTTCGGGCGTGGTCAATGCGGTTCTGAGAAACTTTATCCGCGGCGGCAGGGAGCTGAAGCTCCCAAAGGACGGCGTAAAGGCTTTATCCGTGAAGTATTCCGCTCCTGTTGAGCTTGTGAAGAGCCTTGCGGACGACTACGGCAGAGAGGCGGCGGAGAATTTTCTTGCGGCTTCTCTTGAAAAAAATGTCACATATCTGCGTCTCAATCCGATTAGATGTACAGAGGAAGAATTTCTTTCTGCACTGGGCGGTATAAAAGCCGAAAAGCTCATGGACAACTGCTTTATGGCGGAGAGCGGCGATCTTACGGCAACAGAAGCCTTCAAAAAGGGCTGGTTCCACGTTCAGGGACTTGCTTCGCAGCTGTGCTGCATGAGCCTTGCTCCCACGGAGCAGGACAGAGTCCTCGATATATGCGCTGCCCCCGGAGGAAAGACCTTCACCATGGCGGAAATTATGGGCGGCAAGGGCGAGATATACGCCTTTGACCTGCACGAAAAACGTGCGGAGCTCATACGCAAGGGTGCTGAGAGACTTGGTCTCACCAATATAAAGGCGGCGGCAGGGGACGCAACGAAGTTCAACCCCGAGCTGCCGAAATTCACGAAGATACTCTGTGATGTCCCGTGCTCGGGACTGGGAGTCATCGGCAGCAAGCCCGAGATAAAGTACAAGAACATCTCGGATTTTGCGGGACTCCCCGACATACAATATAAAATAGTGTGCAATGCGCTGAATTACCTTGGATCGGGCGGAACTTTAGTCTATTCCACCTGCACGGTGAGAAAAGCCGAAAACGAAGCGGTCTGCGAGAGACTTCTACGCGACCATTCGGAGCTTGAAGCTGTGGAGCTTCCCGAGCTCATGGGTGAAAAATTCGGCACTATGGCTACACTTATGCCGCCGAAATTCGGAAGCGGCTTCTTTATAGCAAAATTCAGAAAAAAGTAAGGTGATAAATTGGAAAAAGTAGATATTCTCAGTCTTGATCTGGACGAACTTACGGAAGCTCTCGTTGCTCTGGGAGAGAAGAAATTCCGCGCAAAGCAGATATTTCAGTGGCTTCACGTCAAAAGAGTCCTTGATTTCGACAAAATGTCTGATATATCTATCCAATTGCGCAGTACTTTGAAAGAAAAATTTTGTATAAATGGACTATTTATACAGAAAAAGCTTGAATCTGCTATAGATAATACGGTAAAATATCTTTATAGGCTTTCTGACGGCAATTTTGTGGAGACCGTCCTGATGGAGTACAGCTACGGTTACAGTATCTGTGTGTCCACTCAGGTGGGGTGCAAAATGGGCTGTCGTTTTTGCGCGTCTGCGATAGCAGGCTACGTGAGAAGCCTTGCTCCCTCGGAGATACTCATGCAGATATATGAGGCTGAGAGGGACTCGGGCAAAAAGGTCTCGGGTGTGGTGCTCATGGGCATCGGCGAGCCTCTTGACAATTTCGAAAACGTTATGAAGTTCCTTGCGCTGCTCTCCCATAAGGACGGCAACGATATGAGCCTTCGTCACGTATCGCTCTCTACCTGCGGTATAGTACCGCGTATATACGAGCTGGCTGATAAGAAGCTTCAGCTCACGCTCTGTATTTCGCTGCACTGTGCAGACAACGAGGGCAGAAGCGAGATAATGCCCGTAAATAAAAAATACGAGCTGTCAAGTCTCATGGAGGCTTGCAGATACTACATCGGCCAAACGGGACGCCGCGTCACCTTTGAGTACGCCGTCATCGACGATGTGAATAATTCCGCGGCGGACGCCGATAAGCTGGCAAAGCTGCTGCGGGGCATGAACTGCCATGTGAACCTTATTCCCGTTAATAAGGTCAGGGAACGAAATTATCGTACAGCCCGCTCGGGTGTTGCGGAATTTGCAAAGCAGCTGGGCAGGCGGGGGATAAACGCTACCGTGAGAAGAACTCTCGGCAGCGATATAGAAGCGGCGTGCGGTCAATTGCGGCGTGACGCTGCTGAGCAAAGTCAACAGAATGGGGGTGCGGATACTTGAGGTTTCGCTACGGCACGGATATCGGTCTGAAGCGCGAGGAAAACCAGGACGCGGTCAGATGCGAATACTTCGGCCATAATGTGCTCGCCGTCGTGTGCGACGGTATGGGCGGCGAACGAGCTGGAAAGGAAGCCAGCGAGCTCGCAATAGAAGAATTCTTCCAGCGTTTTTCGGCGGATTATAAGGAGAGCCTCAGCGATGAGGATATCCGCAAGCTCCTTATATCATCTGTATCGGCGGCAAATTCCGTGATATACACACGGGCGAGGTTCGATTTCAAGAACTTCGGCATGGGTACGACCTGTGTTGCTGCCTTTGTCACCAAGAAAACAGCCTTCATAGCCAATGTCGGCGACAGCAGAGCCTATCTCATCACCGACACAGGCCTCGTCAGGATAACCACTGATCATAACGTAGCCGCTGTGCTCTTTGAGCAGGGGAAGATAACCGAGGAGGAAATGGAGGTACACCCTCAGAAGCATATGCTCGTAAGAGCTGTCGGCGTGGATAAAACGGTGCTTACCGATACTTTCATGCTGGACTATGAGGATAAGATAAGTTTGCTGCTGTGCTCGGACGGCCTTTCGGGATATTGCAGTGATGATGAAATATACGACGTTATACTAAACTCTGATTTTGATGACGCCGCAGATCAACTTATAAAATTAGCTCTCACCAAGGGCGGCCGCGACAATGTAACAGTTGCGGTAATTTCTGACTAACGCAGGAGGAAAGGAAATGGACAAGAATATTGGCAAGAAGCTCGACGGAAGATATGAGATAACCGAGCTCATCGGCGTCGGAGGCATGGCTGAGGTCTACAAGGGCGTCGATGTTATCGACAACAAAACGGTTGCCATTAAGATACTCAAAAAGGAATTTGCAGAGAACGAGGAATTTCTCCGCCGCTTCCGCAATGAGTCAAAGGCTATCGCAGTTCTTTCACACCCCAATATCGTAAAGATTTACGACGTGGGCTTCTCCGAGAAGATACAGTACATCGTAATGGAGTACATCGACGGTATCACTCTCAAGGAGTATATCGAGGAGGAAAAGGTCCTCACATGGAAGGACACAGTTCACTTCGTTATACAGATACTCCGTGCTCTCCAGCACGCTCACGACAAGGGCATAGTTCACCGTGATATCAAGCCCCAGAACATCATGATGTTCACTGACGGCACTATCAAGGTCATGGACTTCGGCATTGCAAAGTTCGCCCGTGAGGAGGGCAAGACAGCTACCGATCAGGCTATCGGAAGCGTTCACTATATCAGCCCCGAGCAGGCAAGCGGCAGCGTTACCGACGCAAAGAGCGATATCTACTCCGTCGGCGCAATGATGTACGAGATGCTCACAGGCAAGAAGCCTTTCGACAGCGATAACCCCGTTGCTATCGCAGTTATGCATATGCACGATATCCCCGAGCGCCCAAGAGCTATCAATCCTTCTATCCCCGACGGTCTTGAGGAGATAGTTCTCAGAGCTATGGAAAAGGCTCCGGAGGACAGATATCAGACAACTGCCGAGATGATAAGCGATATCGAAGCTTTCAAGGCTGATCCGCATATCTCATTCGGTTATTATACTGAGGAGACCGACGAGTCCGAGGAGTTGCTTGACAGCTCCGCAGGCACAGAGGTAGAGTCCGAGAGCAGACAGGAGGTAGCCAACGCTTACGCTTCAAAGGCTAAGGCTCCTGTGGCAGCTGCTGCCGCAGCAGGCGCAGGTTCGGGCTATTCATCGGGCGGCTCTGTATCACAGAGATACAACGACGCTTATACCGACAATTACGACGAGTACGATGATGACGAGGACGATGACGAAGAGGAGGAAGAGCGTTCCTCACTGGTAGTCCCCGTACTTACGGCTGTAGTCGTAGTAGTTATCATAGTTGCCGTTATTTTCGTAGCAACTATGCTCAGCGGACTTCTCAGAAACAGCGCAAACAAGAACGGCAAGACCATGCCAGACCTTTACGGCTGGGACTACAATCAGGCTATTGCAGCCTACAGCAGCGATATCAAGTTTGAGATAGAGAGTCAGGAATACAACGAAGCCGACGAGGGAACTATCATCAAGCAGAGTATCAAAAAGGGTGCTGTATTCAACAAGGGCGATGTCTGCAAGGTAGTTATCAGTAAGGGTATGGAGACCGTTGAGGTGCCTCATGTACGAAATGTTAACCTCGAGCTTGTAAAGACTCAGCTCCGTGAACGAGGACTTGAACCAAAGGTACAAAAGACCTCAGATGCGGAGATAAAGCCTGATTACGTTATCAAGTCCGAGCCTGAAGAGGGTACTATGGTACACAAGGGCACAACAGTTATCCTCTATGTCAGCATGGGCGCTAACGCAGAGCAGGTAACTATGGACGAGTATATCGGCAAGACAGCAGAGGACGCTGCTATCCTTGCAGGCTATAAGAACCTTAAAGTTAAGACAGAGCCTACACCTTCCTATGAGAAGGAGGGTATCGTTGTAGATCAGGAGCCTAAGAAGGGCACAAAGATCGAGGCAGGTTCAGAGATCACACTCTTTGTCAGCGACGGTACTATCCCTAACGGCAAGGTAGATATCGACCTCAGCTTCCCCGGAGAGGCTTCAGGACGTTTCAGCATCGACTTTATCCTCACAGATGAGAAGAACAAGACAAAGGCTGTATCAACAGGTACTCTTATCTGTCCTGAAATGGCAGGCTACTCACTGACTATCGAGGGCTCCGGACAGAGCGTAAGAGCTTCAGCTATCCTTACAAACCTCACAACAGGCGCTAAGGCAAACTACGGTAGCTACACCTTCAACTTCGCTAAGGGCACATATACCACCGACAGCGAGAACGCTTGGGGCGCATTCGATCAGGTAGGCGCATTCAAGAAGGAAGAGCCTTCAACAGAGCCTCCTACAGAAGCTCCTCGCACAACAGAGGCTCCTTCACAGACAGGCAGAGATCCTTCAATAGTTGAGGGCAACACCTACTACGGAAAGTACAACAATGAAGGCGCTTGGGAATGGTACGGACACTTTGACGAAAATGACAAGTGGGTCTGGGAAGGCTACTGGAACGACCAGAACGAGTTTGTTCACTATTGATGAGTAAAAACGTTATAAGCGGAATAATTATAAAATGCTTAGGGGGACTCTACAGTGTAGAGTCCCCTGACGGTATATATGAGTGCAAGGCGAGGGGAGTTTTCCGCAACAGGGGGATAAGTCCCTGCGTGGGTGACCGCGTTGACGTTGAGGACGGCGTCATCACGGAGATAGCTCCGCGAAAAAACTGTATCATAAGACCTCCTCTTGCTAATCTCGACCAGCTCATATTCATAGTGTCCACCTGTGAGCCTGCACCGAATTTCCTTATTCTGGACAAGTTCATAGCCATTGCGGAGTACAAGGGCATAACCCCCGTAGTGGTCATAACCAAGACAGACCTCGGGGACAGCCGTCCCATACATGAGATATACGGCAGTATCGGCATTGATGTTGCTGAGGTCAGTTACGATGACGAGGCTTCAATTGAGAAAGTCCGTCAGCTTCTCAGCGGTAAGATAAGTGCCTTTACGGGCAACTCGGGAGCAGGCAAGTCCACTCTGCTCAACGCTGTCGATCCTACTCTGAATATTGCTACAGGCGAGATAAGCCGAAAGCTTGGCAGAGGAAGACACACCACCCGTCATGCTGAGCTGTACAAACTCAGCGGCGGCGGTTACATAGCCGATACCCCCGGATTTTCCACCTTTGAGACCAATCGCTATGACATTATCCGCAAGGAGGAGCTGGCAGGCTGTTTCCGCGAGTTTGACGGGCTTACGGATAAGTGCCGTTTCAGGGACTGCGCACACATCTGCGAAAAGGGCTGTGCGGTAGTCGAGGCAGTTGAGAGGGGAGAGATATCTCTCAGCCGCCATGAGAGCTACAAGACGATGTACGAGGAAGCAAAGCAGTTAAAGGAGTGGGAGCTCAAATGAGAAAATGCGCGATATTTGCAGGCGGAGATATGCCTGACCTGAGATGCTACAAAAAGTGGTCATACTGGGAGAAATACAGCTGCTTCATCTGTGCCGACTGCGGCTACAGACACGCTTTGCGGCTGGGGATACTTCCCGATGTTATCGTGGGAGACTTCGATTCCTACAGCGAGGAGCTGCCAAAGGGCGTTGAGGAGCTGAGAAGCGTTCCCGAAAAGGACGATACCGATACCCTTATGGCTGTAAAAAAGGCTATAGAAATGGGCTACAGCAATATCGACCTCTACGGAGCCCTTGGCGGAAGACGCTTCGAGCACAGCTTTGCCAATATACAGGCTATGATATATGCATTGCAGCAGGGCTGTCACCTTGAGATAAAGGGCGAGAGCCACCTGCTTGTTCAGGAGGCGGACGAGGGAGCTGTCACATACAAGAATATGGACGGCGGCGTTTTCCTCTCGGTATTCGCACTGACGGAGAGTGTGGGCATAGAGTATCTCCGCGGCGTTAAGTATCCCCTGGAGGATTACCGCATGGTGCAGTCCTTCCCCATAGGCGTCAGCAACGAGATAGAGGGCGAAAAGGCAGTCCTGCGCATAAAGGACGGTCTTGCGCTGGTGATAATAACGCCTAAGATAGTGGTGTAACAAAAAGCTTCCTTGCGGAATATAATGTGATATATCCTGCAAAGGAGGGGGTACATATTGAAGATAGTGGTCATCAAGAGCCCGAAATTCATATCGGGGATACTGAGAGCCATTTTCGGTATTAAAAAAGAAGAACAGTAGAAAAAAGGCGTGATCTGTCACGCCTTTTTTTGCAGCGTGACGCTGCACCCTTTCCCGAATAATAACGCTGTGTATCACGACGGGCAACGTCAAGTGCCTCTGCATACATTGACAGCAAAAAACGCTTGCAATTCAGCAATATTTACTGTTGCATTTTCTGATTTCATGTGTTATAATAGATTGTAAGCGTGCTTTTTCGGAATATCATGCTCCGCAAGCACAAATTTTAATATTATGAAAAGAGGAAAACAAATGCCTGCAAATATTGTAGTCGGAACTCAATGGGGAGACGAAGGAAAGGGTAAGATCATTGATATCCTTGCTTCCCGCGCAGACGTTGTAGTCCGCTCACAGGGCGGCAACAACGCAGGTCACACTGTTGTAAATAACGGTGAGGTATACAAGCTTCACCTTGTACCGTCGGGTATCCTTTACCCCAACGCACTCAACCTCATCGGCGCAGGTGTAGTTCTTGATCCTAAGGACTTTATCGGCGAGCTTGACAACCTCGAATCAAGAGGTATAAAGACTCAGGGACACCTTAAAGTAGACCCTCGTGCTCAGATCGTTATGCCTTGGCATATCGCTCTCGACGGTCTTTCTGAGGCTTTCCGCGGCGGTAAGGACATCGGTACGACAAAGAGAGGCATTGGTCCTACATATATGGATAAGTACGAGCGCTGCGGCATTCGTATGTACGACCTCGTTCACCCTGAGGTGCTTGCTGAGAAGATACAGTCCACAGGCAAGCTCAAGAACGAGATAATCACCAAGGTGTACGGCGGCGAAGCTTTCGACCTTGACGCTGTTACAAAGGAGTACACAGAGTACGGCAAGAGACTTCTCCCATACATGGACGACGTTTCTGTACTCACATTCGAGGCTCACAAGGCAGGCAAGACTATCATGTTCGAGGGCGCTCAGGCTACTCTCCTTGATATCGACTTCGGTACATATCCTTACGTTACATCTTCGCACCCCCTCTCAGCAGGCGTTTGCGTAGGTACAGGCGTAGGTCCTAAGGTAATCACAAATATCATCGGCGTTGCAAAGGCTTACACAACTCGTGTGGGCAAGGGACCATTCCCCACAGAGCTTGACGACGCTACAGGCGACCAGATAAGAAACGTTGGCGGCGAGTTCGGTACTACCACAGGCAGACCAAGAAGAACAGGCTGGTTCGACGCTGTTATCGTTCGTCATTCAGTAAGAGTAAACGGTCTTGACAGCCTTGCTATCAACAAGCTGGATACTCTCGCTAATATAGATACACTGAAAATGTGCGTGGCTTACAAGAAGCCCGACGGCAGCGTTATCAAGGAGTTCCCGCCGACACTGGAGGAGCTTGAGGGCTGCGAGCCTATCTATGAGGAGTTCCCCGGATTCACAGAGGATATCTCCAAGTGCACAAGCTTCGACGAGCTCCCTGCTAACTGCAAGAGCTACATCGCTCGTCTTGAAGAGCTGGTAGGCTGCCATGTAAGCATGGTAGGTATCGGTCCTGACAGAGCACAGATATTGGAAAGATAAGAACTTGTTCAGCCGCTTCGGCGGCTGTTCGCTTATACTGCTTTTTCCCCGAAAGGAGGCTTTGCATGAAATTCTCCGCAAAAAAACTGGCTGTTGTCTCGGCTTTTGCCTTGCTCAGCGCCTTTGCCCTGCCTGCAACGGCTTCTGCGGCTCAGGTCTCAGTGCCAGAGATATCGCAGAGCTGCGTTTTCAGCTCGACTGACGACGCCGCTGTGCAGATGAGAAAATACATCAAGGAGAGAACTTCCGATTTCGAGATAAATATCGACGCTTCTGTGGCTTCAAAGGAGACCGTGGGACAGCTGATGATATTCAAAGCCTTCGATGAGACGGGAGACGGCTCGGAGGGAGACTACCTCCGCTTCGCAGTAAAAAAGCTGAACTGCAAGATATACTGGAAGAATAACGAGTACAAGCTGGTCTATCACCTTGATTACTACACTACAGCCGAGGAGGAGGCAAGGCTCACCCAAAAGCTGGATAAGACTCTTGCTTCGCTGAATACAGAGGGACTTTCGGACTATAACAAGGCTCTCCTGCTGTACAGGTACGTCACCTCAAACGTGACCTATTCCACGGATATCAAGGATAAATACGCCTACACCGCCTACAGCGCCGTTGAGAACGGTCATGCGGTTTGTCAGGGCGTAGCGCAGCTGCTCTACAGGCTCTATAATGATTCGGGGATACCCTGTCGCATTATCGCAGGCATTGCCCATGATACAAGCGGAGCCCGTGAGGACAGCTATCATGTGTGGCTGATAACAAAGATAGACGGTAAGTATTACCTCTCCGATCCTACATGGGACCTCAAGGCAGAGGGCGATAACTTCCGATACTTTTTGAAGGGGAGCAACGACTTCGACAGCACCTTCAATATGAGGCATATCCCTCAGAACGATAACGGTCTGACCTTCCCCGAATATGATTCCGACGACTTCCGGAACGCATATCCTGTCTTTTCGGAGAACGCTCCCTCGCCTGTGTGCAGTCTGGGAGATATCAACGGAGATAAAAGCATAAACGCTGTGGACGCTTCTGTTATCCTCAGCGACTATTCCCGCGTTTCTACCTGCGGTACAAGCGCCTTTACCGTATCGCAGAAGAGCTGCTCCGACGTTAATAAGGACGGCAGCGTAAATGCCGTGGACGCCTCCTGCGTTCTTTCGTATTACGCCTATGTCTCCTGCGGCGGAAAAGGCTCTATAGATGATTATATTAAAAACGAGGTGTTGAATAATGTACGATGAAAATAATCTCGGCGGCATTATGCCCGAGGAGATAGAATATAACCCCGACGCCCCAAGAAAAGAGGCTCCCACAGGAGTAAGCGCTCCCGTGCTGGACGACTTCGGATACGTTGCTCCTACAGCAAAAAAGGACGGTCCTACAGGCGTAAGCGCTCCTGTTCTTGACGATATGGCTTCGTACAACTCAGGTGCCGAGAAAAAGGGCGCTCCTACAGGAGTTTCCGCACCTGTGCTTGACGACAATATCCCATATGTAAGCGAAAAGAAGGGAGCTCCCACAGGCGTTACCGCTCCCGTACTTGACGACTCCTCTGTACCCTTTACTCAGGAAAAGCTGGTCCTCTCAGATGAGGACATAATAGGCGGACTTACTCCAGAGCTGAAAGCGCGTTTTGACGCTCTCCCTGCCGATAAGCAGCAGCAGATAATCGACATGAGAAGAACTCAGCTGGGAGCAATTGCACCTCCCGTACAGGTAACAGCTCCTGTGCTTGACGAGGACAACTACACTCCTCCTCCGAAAAAGGAAGAGCCAAAGCAGCCCGAAGCTCCCGTAGCAGCTCCTATACTGGACGCCGAGCCCGAGCCGCCCAAGTATCAGCCGAAATACGTGGACGAGGATCTTGAAAGAGCAAAGGCTGAGGCTTCAAAAAAGGCTGTTTCATCACAGCTTGTATCCGAGCAGAAGGACTCAAAGGAAAGCCTGCGCATGATGCTGGAGCTCAAAGAGGAAGCAAGACGCAGAGACGCTGAAAAGGGCTTCAAGATATGTATCGTGCTTGCTGTTGTAGGCGTTATCTCGGCTATCGCATTCTATCTGCTCTATTCGGGACAGTTAGGTCTTGGCTACAAGAACGGCCTTGAGGGCTTCGGCAAGGTAATAAAGAACTCCGCACTGTATATCGCAGGTATTGTTGGTATCTGCACACTTTCACTCATCGCAGGTATCAAGGGATTGAAATCACTTTGCTCAGTTGTGCTCCTGCTTTTCGGTATAGTGCAGATATTCCCCGGACTTCCTATGATACCGCAGCACAAGGGCAGTATGGGACTGGTAGTTGCACTGTATGCAGTTGCACTGGCAGGAACTGTAGTCACATTCTTCATGCTCTCGGGCAGTGAGGCTGTGGGTAAGTTCTTTACCAGAAACGATAATCTCAACAGACGCGAAAGAGACGATTATTGATAGCAAAACCGTAAAGAAGCTGTGCTCCTTTACGGTTTTTTAGTTATTAGTGATTAGTAGGGGCGCACAGTGTGCGCCCGTTAGTTACGCGGAAAATGTCAATTAATGTATGTAGGGGACGGTGACTCCCCACAGTGTGGGGAGATGTCCGCAGGACAGAGGGGCGCGGCTTCTGTTGGAAGTCCTCGACGTCCCATTACCGCCGAAGAAATCAAAACTAATACATTGTAGGGGCGGATATTATCCGCCCATTAATTTAATGTTATGATTTGCGGGCGCACAATGTGCGCCCCTACAATTATGCATTATGAATTATGCATTTAAAAGGCGTGACACAAGTCACGCCTTTTTTCTGTAATATTCAGCCTTGTCGTTCTGCATTCTTTCCCTTGCGGTAATGAACACCTGACGGTAGTTCTCATGCTTTTCAGGTTTGTATGTGCAGGAGCCCTTTGCTATGCCAAGAGGGTGAGCAAGCTTTTTGCCTGCGTTGAAGTCTCCCAGTTCCTTGTCAAATTCAGCAAAGAAGTCCTCCATATCGAGATTGTTCTTTTTGCGCATAAGAGCAATGAACTCGTCGCCTGCAACACGATAGACATTATCGCTGCCGAATACCTTTTTCAGCAGTCTTGCGGCATGGAACATCAGCTCGTCGCCGGCTTCAAAGCCGAAGTTAGCGTTGACATTTTCCAGACCGTTGAGGTCGAAGAAAGCAACGGAGAATGAAGGAGAATCGGTCTTGATATCCTCGTCCAGCTGTCTGATAGCGTTCTTGTACGCCGCCTTGTTATGGGTATTGGTCAGCTCGTCCTTGTAGATGTTGGTATCTACGTACTTCATGTACTTATCAAGCTTATTGCAGAGAGAATGAAGATTTGATGTTACCTCCTCATACTCGTCACTGAAGGACTGCTTTTTTTCCTCGCCGTCGGCAAGAGTTTTAAGAAGTTCTCTCTCTGTGTCGGGGAGGAAATCCAGCTTTTTGATAGAGGTCTGCATCAGCATATCGTTCATTTTCTGGGTAGTTGTATTGAGCTGGTCTATCTCTTTCAGCATAGCCGCAAAACGCTTTCTGTTCTGCGACATGATGACGAACGCGAGGACTATACCTACGGTAAGAGCCGCCATGAGGATAACTATGGATATTACCGTATTATTGCTGAGCTTCCCGTCGTACCATTCGGCGTTGAAATCAACTCCGATAATGCCGACAACCTTGCCCTCGGAATCGAAAATAGGGCTGTATGCCGAGTAGAATCGTCCCCATTTGTCGGAGTATGCCTTTTGGTCAACAGCAGCAACACCGTTTGCGGCACTCACGAGAGCGTCTGTAGTAATTATCGGCTCACCGAATTCACCAGGATCATCAATGGCAGGATCAATGGTAAATGTAAAGGTGCCGTCGGGTTCAGGATTTATACCATAGATGTAGTCAAGAGCGATATTTTCCTGAAAGGCGCGGAGCGTATCAAGAGCTCTGTTGTAGGCTTCTGTGCCCTCGTCCTCCTTGGTGATATACTTTATCTCGTCGCCGTTTATCATATAAGCCGCAGTATTGGCGATATCCAGCATACGCTGGTTTATCTGCTCACGCAGGTTCTTTTTGGCAAGCGTGGACAGTGTAATAGCCATGAGAATATTTGTAAGCAATAGTAAAGCAAGAGCTATAATGAAGTTGCGTTTGCTTGTTCTGATTTCTTTTTCCTGTTTGCTCATAGTTGTCCCCCCCTGTATCAAAACGATATATTAATCGAATAAAGCTATATGGTAATTATATCATTTTGGCAGGAGTACGTCAATAATAGATTACAAAAAGTCAAAGCCGCTTCACTGCTTTTTGTAAAATATCACAAAGACGAGCCCTTTTCTGTGTCGATTTTTATCTGACTGCCGTCACTGACGGCGGTTATCTCACCGTTGAAGCAGGTAGCATAGGTGTTTATCTTCTGCTTTTTCAGCAGGTCCTGCATCTTGCCCGAAAACTCGTTGCTGTCCGTGCAGACTACTGCGCATTTGGGCTCCACAGCTTTGAGAAAATCGCCCAGATTATCAAGCTTTCTGCCGTGATACGGGACTTTCAGCAGGGTGCACTTGCCGATATCCATTATCTCGTCCAGTCTCTCCTCCATAGCGTCTCCCGTGAAAAGCAGGGTGTTGTTATGGTGGACAGCCTTTGTAACGAGGGAGAAATTGTTCTCGTCGCTGTCGCCGTCGCCGTAGAAGTCCTTTTTCGGCGCATAGACCGTATAATCCACGTCGTCAAGGGTAAAGGAGATATCCTCTTTCAGCTTCATGGGAGTAATGCCCCTGCCGTCGAGAGTCTCCGCGAATTTGTCGTATTCGCTGACATTTCCCGTGTAATCGGGTGTGAGAACGTTCTTGACATCGAATGTTTTCAGCACCTTGGGAGCTCCGCCAACGTGGTCTTTATCGAAATGGGTGATTATCAGGTAGTCGATAACGGTAGTTCCGCTCTCCTCGAGGATAGAGGATATCTTCTTGCCGTCGCCCTTTTCGCCGCAGTCGATGACCACGGTGGAGCTTTCGGACTGGAGCACAATAGCGTCAGCCTTTCCCACGTCGAGGAATGTGACTTTCAGCTCCTTGGCATTCGCCATGTCGTGGGGCTTCTTTTCGTTGCAGGCAAACAGCGATGAAGCGGCAACAGCCGATGTAAGCAGCAGAGCTGCGGTTTTCTTTATATTCAGCATAATAATTTCCCCTTTCGGAAGTGAGTATACACTTTCATATAATACATCATATCACTTCTGACTTAAAATAATCTTAACTCCGAAAAACGGATTTGTCAAGTAGGGCGGCGTTCTGCCGCTTTTACAGCTGACAGCTAAAAATTTCTTGCATTATAATGTGTTGTATGTTATAATAATATATTAGGATTTTTCAAGGAAGGCGAGGTTCTGCCAATTGAAGGACAATACCGCGGAAATAAGCGAAATAAAGGCACTGCTGGGCGATAAGCCCCGAAAAGCCTACATAAGGAGCTTCGGCTGTCAGCTGAACGTGTCCGACGGCGAAAAGATAAAGGGCTTGCTGAAAAAAATGGGCTACGGCTTCACCGAGGACGAGCACGAAGCAGACCTCATCATACTCAATACCTGCGCCGTCCGCGAGAGCGCCGAGGACAGAGTTTTCGGCATAGTGGGCAGTATGAAGAAGCTCAAGGAGCTGAAGCCCTCCCTTATCATCGGCATTGCAGGCTGCATGACGGCTCAGAGCCATATTGCCGAAAAGATTAAGAAGTCCTACCCACAGGTAGACCTTGTTCTGGGCACATCCGCTATAAGCGCCCTGCCGAGGCTTCTTCTTGAAGCTCTCAGGGGAGCCAAGTTCTCGGCGGATATCAGCGAGTACGACGACTTTTCCGAGGCGGCTGAGCAGGTGCGCGAGAGCAGCTTCAAGGCTTCTGTGCCTATAATGTTCGGCTGCAACAATTTCTGCACCTACTGCATAGTGCCGTATGTCCGCGGACGTGAGCGAAGCCGACGTCCCGAGGATATAATCGGCGAGGTCCGCGAGCTGGTATCACAGGGCTACAAGGAGATAATGCTGCTCGGTCAGAACGTCAATTCCTACGGCAATGACCTTGGCGGCGAGTGCAGCTTTCCTCAGCTTCTCCGCGAGCTGAATAAAATAGAGGGGGACTTCTGGATACGCTTCATGTCCTCACACCCCAAGGACGCATCAAAGGAGCTTATCGACGCCATATTTGACTGTGAAAAGGTGGCAAAGCACCTGCACCTGCCCGTACAGAGCGGCAGCAGCGCTGTTCTTGACCGCATGAACCGCCGCTACACCATAGAGAAGTATCTGGGTATCGTCGATGAGATACGCCGCAGAGACGACGATTTCTCGCTGACTACGGATATAATCGTGGGCTTTCCCAACGAGACCGATGAGGAGTTCCGCGAGACTCTCGATGTGATAAAAAAGGTCAGGTACGACAATATCTACTCATTCATCTACTCCAAGCGCTCGGGTACCAAGGCTGCGGAAATGCCCGACAGTATTTCCGACGAGGAAAAGGGACATCGCATGAGAGAGCTTCTTGAAGTACAGCGCGAGGTCTCCACGGAGCACTACAAGCGCTTTATCGGCAGGACTATGCGAGTTCTTGTTGACGGCGTATCTAAGAAAAAGGACGGCTGGCTCACAGGAAAGAGCAGCGAGTTCATAATAGTTGAGTTTGAGGGAGACAGCTCCCTTATCGGTCAGTTCGCTGACGTTGAGATAACCGACGCCATGAACTGGGCTGTAACAGGTCATATAAAGAAAGGATAAGATAAGATAAAATGAAACGAATCATCGCATTATCATGCTTTGCAGCTCTGCTTCTTGCAGGCTGCGGAAAGACAGGTCAGAGCAGCTCCTCATCTGAGAGCACCACGGCAGCCACAGCGCCGACAAGCGCTGAAACTACAACTGACGAGGCAGCTACAGAGACAGCTGTGACTACTGCTGCCGATACTACAGCAGCAGGAACAGAAGCCGAGACAACTACCCACGAGGCAAATGTTTCGGCAGGCGGACGCATGGATATGTATCCTGCTGTTTATCAGGGCGAGATACGCTATGTTTTCGAGCAGACCGCAAAGGATAACGACGGACTTTCCAGCATTGAATACGCATTCCGCGACATGGACGCTGACGGCATTCCCGAGCTTATCCTGAAATACGGCACCTGCGAGGCTGATTACGCTATCCATGTATACAGATTCGATGAGAACTGCGAGCTTCAGGACTTAGGCGCTTTCGGCGGCGGACATACAAGCTTCTGCTATGACGAGAACACAGGCAATTTCGTTATCCTCTGGGGACAGATGGGCTATGCGACCTTGCATTATTTCGTATGGCAGGACGGCACATTGAAGGTGGCTGACACCTACGATTTCGAGCTTAACGAGCAGAATCCGTCTTACGATGATGTTCTCAAGGAAAAGGGCATACATCGTATTGATTTCGTGTCGGCATATCAGACCGATAACAGCAGCGGCGTCAAGTCGTGGTTCTATCACGAAAACGGCACCACCGAGGAGTTTGACGGACTTTACCTCGATTACACGGGTTAAGCGCTGATTTTATCCGAATCTAAATCGGGAGAATTTTAAAACAGGCGTCTTTTCCGCGCCGAAGGCTGGAAAAGGCAGAAAAATCAATTATTAAGGAGAATTTTAAAATGGATATTATGGAAATGACAAGAGAGCTTGGAAAGGCACTCCAGCAGGACGACAGATACACAGCTTATATGCTTGCAAAGCAGGCTAACGACGAGGACAAGGAGCTTCAGGAGGACATCGCTCATTTTGAGGACCTTCGCATGAATCTCGGTACTGCTATGAGCGCAGAGGAGCCTGATTCCGACAACATCAAGGCTCTCGATACAGAGCTCAAGGGCGTATACAACAAGATAATGAAGAACCCGAAGATGATAGTTTTCTCGGGAGCACAGCAGGCTCTTGAAAAGCTGGTATCAAATATGCAGCAGATAATCAGTATGTGCGCTAACGGCGAGGATCCCGAGACCTGCCAGATACCCGAGGGAGGCTGCACAGGCAGCTGTGCTTCCTGCGCAGGCTGTCACTGATATATATGGACGATAATAACAGAGCACTGTATGATAAGATCGCATATGTCAACTATCTTATCGGCAGCTTTGACGGAAGTGTGCCGCCATACAGCTTTCAGCTCAGAAACAGTGCCGAGGCAATAAAGGTAAACAGACGGTGTGGTTGGAGTGCTTTAGTCTGTGGAATTTCCATGCTTGGAATGAAGCTCTTTAGATGGGATTTGTTTAGTGTATCAGGCATTATACTGGCAGCTTTGTGCTTTATCTGTGCGATATTCAGTTTTATATATTCTGCCTGTATGGAGAAGGCTGTCATAGCTGAAGTTGACGGTGACAATATAACAATAAAGGGCAGAACCTATAACTGCGGAGAGATAGACTGCATTAAGGGCTCGGCTATGAACGGCTTGAAGATAGTTTCGGCGGGCAGGGACATTGTCAAATTCAGCAAAGCTCTTGACAACTGCGGCGAGCTTATAAAATGGGCAAGATGCAATCATATCAAGATAGACGACGATCCCGACGCTGATCCGAAAAAGGCACAGAATATCTATATGATAACAGCTGTTATCGTTATGATATTAGCTGTGTTCATAGGGCTGTATTTAGGACTGAAAGGCAGATAAGCCATGAGTATTGAGCTTGATAAGGATCAGCAGGCGGAGCTTAGATATATAAGCGCAGACAGCGATATAAAGCGCGATAAGATAGACCGCATCATAGGCGTGAAAAATGCTGCACCGCCCAAGCGGAGCTTCGATATCGAGGTGTCCTCCCAGACAAGGGCTGTCAATAAGGTCTGGCTGGGAGCGGCTTTATCGGGACTTGCAGGCGATGTGGTGATATTCTTCATGCGCCGCGGCATATCGGGCGATAACGGCGGCTTAGCGGAGCTTGTGCTCGGTGTCCTTTTTATCATTGCGGCTGTGCTGTCTGTTTTCTGCGGCGGAAAAGGTCTTGTCCATGTGACGGGCGAGGAGCTGAGAGTCGACGGAAAGAGCTATTTTGCCAGTGATATCGACAGGATAAGCTGCAAGGACTATGACGTGAATGTTCTGAGCGGCGGCAGGACCGTGCTCAGGCTCAAAAAGGCGGACAAGGGCTGCGAGGAGCTTATAAGATGGGCGAAAGTCTATGATATAGCTATCGAAAACTCAGGCGGCGAGCCCTCGGGCTCCGTGAAAGTCCTCATGGCTGTGGGAGCTGTGCTGTTCGTTGCAGCTTTTACCGTTTTATTGTTTTTTATCGTAACTAAGATGTAAAGGAGCTAAACCAATGGAAATCGACAGAAGTAAGATATCCCCCATGATGCAGCAGTACTTCGAGGTCAAGGACAAGTATACCGACTGTATCCTGTTCTTCCGCCTCGGCGACTTCTACGAGATGTTCTTCGACGACGCGGTAGTTGTCTCAAAGGCTCTGGAGCTCACCCTTACGGGCAGGGACTGCGGTCTGGAGGAACGCGCTCCCATGTGCGGAGTTCCCTATCATGCGGCGGATATGTACATAAAGAGGCTTATAGACATGGGCTTCAAGGTGGCTGTCTGCGAGCAGCTCACCGATCCTGCCGAGACCAAGGGAATAGTTGTCCGCGATGTTATCAGGGTAGTTACTCCCGGTACTCTCACCGAGAGCAGTATGCTGGACGACGGCAGCAACAACTACATTTGCAGTATCTACTACGACGAGGACAGCAAGACCTGCGGCGTGGCTTCTGCCGACCTTTCCACAGGCGAGGCGGCTCTCAGCTATTTCGAGGGCAAGGACTTGGAGGCAGGCGTTATCAACGAGCTTTCACGCTGCAAGCCTGCGGAGATAATCTTCCCTCAGAACTTCCTGTCCCTCAAAGCGGCTGCGGAGTTCGTAAAGGTGAGACTTTCCTGCGCGGTGACTCTCCGCGACACCATATGCTTTACTCCATCTGCACGGAGGGACATGGCTGCGGCAGTATTCGGCGTTAAGTCCGTCACCGAGCTCGGCATAAGCGAGGACGGAGCAGACTGCGCGGCAGTATGCGGACTTTTCGACTACATAAACGATACCCAGAAGACCTCGGTATCGAGATTTACGAAAATAGAGCTTCTGAGCGGCGAGCAGTTCATGGGACTTGACCTCAATGCAAGGCGCAACTTAGAGCTTACGGAGACTCTCCGCAGCAAGGAGAAAAAGGGCTCTCTTATGTGGGTTCTGGACTCCACAAAGACATCTATGGGACGCCGTATGCTGAGGAACTGGATAGAGCAGCCCCTGAAAAGCCCTGCAAGGATAATCGAGCGTCTTGACGCCGTTGAAGCACTCTACCGCAAGAGCGTTGTCCTTGCCGATATGACTGACCTGCTTGACAGAGTCTACGACCTGGAGCGCCTTATGACCAAGGTCATGTACAAGAGCGCTAATCCCCGTGACCTCAAATCACTTTCGGCTACGGCAATGCAGCTGCCCCTTATCAAGCAGGAACTGGCAAAGCTCTCCGATTCAAAGCTTCTGGCGAGATATAACGACGAGATATCCACTCTTGACGAGCTGGTGAACCTTGTTGAGAACGCTATCATGGACGAGCCGCCTATCTCCGTAAAGGACGGCGGCGTAATAAAAGAGGGCTTCAACAAGGAGCTTGACGAGCTCCGCCATATTATGAACAACGGCAGGAGCATTATCGACGAGATAGAGCAGCGCGAAAAGGAAAAGACAGGCATCAAGAACCTGAAGATAGGCTTTAATCGCGTGTTCGGCTACTATCTTGAAGTTACGCGCTCATACTACGACCTTATCCCCGAGGGCTGGATACGCAAGCAGACTCTCGCCAACGCCGAGCGCTTCATCACCGAGGAGCTGAAAAACGCTGAGAACTCGATACTCGGCGCAAAGGACAAGGCTCTCTCACTTGAAGCCGATATTTTCGCAGAAGTTCGCGACTTCCTTGCGACCAAGCTTGAAGCCGTACAGAAAACAGCATCGGCAGTTGCCGCTGTGGACGTTCTCTGCTCCTTTGCGGACGTGGCTCTGCGGAATCAATACGTAAAGCCCGATATCGCCATTGACGGCTCTATCGACATCAAGGCAGGCCGCCACCCTGTTGTGGAGCTCATGCTCACCGACGAGGTGTTCGTGCCAAACGACCTGTACATAGATACAAAGGCTGACCGTATGTCCATAATCACAGGACCTAATATGTCGGGTAAATCCACATATATGAGGCAGGCGGCGCTTATAGTCCTCATGGCGCAGATAGGCTGCTTCGTCCCTGCGGATTCCGCTAAGATCTCCGTGGTGGACAAGATATTCACCCGTGTGGGAGCCTCCGACGACCTTACCGCAGGACAGTCCACATTCATGGTGGAAATGAGCGAGGTCTCGGACATACTGAAAAACGCCACCAAGGACAGCCTTGTTATCCTTGACGAGGTGGGACGTGGTACTTCTACCTTTGACGGCGTAAGCATAGCCCGTGCAGTTGCGGAGTTCATCTGCAATTCCAAGAAGCTGGGCTGTAAGACCTTATTCGCTACTCACTACCACGAGCTTATAGGTCTGGAGGACGAGCTCGAGGGTGTGAAGAACTACAGTATCGCCGTAAACAAGCACGGCGGAACAATACGATTCCTGCGAAAGATAGTCCGCGGCGGCGTGGACGAGAGCTACGGCGTTGACGTTGCGAAGCTGGCAGGACTGCCTGCAAAGGTAGTCGCCCGTGCAAAGGAGCTCCTTGAAGAAATGGAGCGTCAGCACGCGTCGGAGCGCCCTGCGGCAGACCGCGAGGAATCGGGACAGATAAGCTTTGGCAGTCTGGGACGTGAAGCGGCTCTGGAAATGTTGGAAAAGACCAATATCGACGAGCTCACCGACAGCGAGTGCCGCGAGCTCCTCAGCGATATGCTGAAAGCTATTCAGTAGGGAACGCCGCCCTCGGCGTTCCGAGCCTTTAGCCGATTTAGAGCTAAGAGCTAAGAACTAAGAGCTAAGTAGGGGCAACGTTCCGTCAACCCTCAACTCTAAACTCTCAACTTTAGAAAACGTGTAGGGACGACCAATGGTCGTCCGCAAATATAAAATTATGAATTGAAACAGAGGTGCAAATCATGCCTGCTTATTTTTCTTTGATAATGGAATACAGCCGCGCAGAGCTGGATTTTGACAATATGAAGGAGCTCACTGCATATATCAAACACGCAGGGCTCGAATTCAAAAACGGCGCATACCATGCCGAAAACGATACCATTGAGGACATCATGGACTGGAACCAGAAAAAGCTTGAAGAGGACTTCGAGCTGGGCTATGATGAGGACTCTTCCAATGATTACAAGCAGATGTGCTTCAATTACGGCGGCTTTTCCGAAGTCCGCGGCTTCATCATGAACGAGGAGCCCATACGCGGAGAGTATACCTTTACCCTGCTGATTCCGCAGGAGGAAGTCCACGTTGAGGGGGATACCTACAAGAAAGAAGCCGTTGAAAAGCTGAAAGCCCTTGCGGCAAAGCTGTGGATACTGCCGAAAACCCGTACTGTCCAGACTGAGCTTGAGCTGGGCGAGGGCATAGTTCCCGAAATGGACATCAAGGAGGGCGCGGAGCCAAGTGCCTGTCCATTTGCTATCGTATCGGAAAAGCAGTTCGGACGCATGGACACAGCCGATTATACCGCAGAGCATATCGAATACGGCGGAGTTATCCTCACGCCAAATCGGGTAAAGCTGGTCTGAGCTGCTGACAGTCAGAAAGGAAGTAAACAATGCCCCCTATCAACGTCCTTAGCAAGGAAATATCAGAGCTTATCGCCGCAGGCGAGGTCATTGAGCGCCCCTCATCGGTCATCAAGGAGCTGGTTGAGAACTCCATAGACTCGGGCGCTTCTCATATCACCGTGGAGATAAAAAACGGCGGAACTACCTATATGCGCGTTACAGACGACGGCTGCGGAATGTCATTCGGCGACGTTCCCAAAGCCTTTCTTCGTCATGCCACAAGCAAGATAAGCGCAAAGGAGGACCTTGACAATATCCTCACTCTGGGCTTCCGCGGAGAAGCTCTTGCATCTGTTGCCGCTGTAGCCCGTGTGGAGATAATGACCAAGCAGAAAGAGGGACTCTACGGCACTCTCTATACCATAGAGGGCAGCGTGGAGAAGTCCCACGAGGAGAGCGGCTGCCCCGACGGTACTACCGTCATAATCCGCGACCTTTTCTACAATGTCCCTGCAAGGCGCAAGTTCATGAAAAAGGACGTCACCGAGGGCAATGCGGTGAGCACTATCCTCCAGAAAATAGCCATGTCCCACCCCGATATCGCTTTCAGATTTATCCGCGACAACCGCACGGAGTTCAACTCCAGCGGTGACGGGGAACTGTTTTCTGCGATATACGCAGTTTACGGACGTGATTTCGCCCGTGACCTTATGCCTGTGGACTATGAGTACGAGGGCGTAAAGGTAAGCGGCTTCGTTATAAAGCCGCTGTACTCAAAGAATAACCGCGCTTTCCAGAACTTCTTCGTAAACGGCAGATACGTCCGTTCAAGGCTCTGTTCTGCGGCTCTGGAAAACGCCTACACAAACATGATAATGACGGGAAAATTTCCTGCCTGCGTACTGCTCATTGACCTGCCGCCCAGCACTATGGACGTAAACATCCACCCCACCAAGGCGGAGGTGCGATTCACCAACGAGAAATCCGTGTCCGACGCGGTATATTTCGCAGTAAAGAACGCCATGATGAAGGACGGCCTCATCTACGAATTCGAGCTGAAGCCCCATGCGGACTGGACAAAGGCTGCTCCCGAGCAGGAGGAGATGAAGCAGCAGGAGTTCATGTTCACTCCCGTTGACAAGATAGAGGAGACCGAGCAGAAGCTTGCCGAGACGACCAAGCCTGCATATGAAGCTCCTGCCCCTGTGTACACAGCTCCAAAGCCCGCAGCTGAGGAAACTCCTATAACTGCGGATATCAAGCCGAGCCCTGCCTATGACCAGCCCGTACAGGCGGCAGCTCACGTGTATGAAAGAGAAGCTGAGACTGCTCCCGTACAGGAGAATATCCCCGAGCCCGTAAAAGCTCCCGAGCCTGTTTCTGAGCCCGAGCCGCCTAAGGCTGTTGAGGGATTCAGCTACATCACACAGCAGGCATTCGCCGCAGCACCCGTCCAGAAGCCTGCGGAGAGCGAAGCTCCCAAGGAGTCGGTATGGACGGAAAAGCCGAAGATTCGCGTTATCGGCGAAGCATTCGGGCTTTACGTTGTTGCGGAAGTTGGCGATGATACCATGATAATGATAGACAAACACGCCGCCCATGAGAGAATTATTTTCGAGCGCTTAAAGAGCCGCAACTGCAAGCAGTACAGCCAGCAGCTCCTTACGGGAGTCCGTGTGCTCCTTACAGGTGATGAGTTCAGCGCCCTTGAAACAAATCAGGAGCTCCTTGCGGACTTGGGTTTCACCTTTGATTTCTCCGAGAAGCCCTGCGTTGTTGCAACGGCTGTTCCCACCTTCATAATGGAGCTTGATATGGAGGATATCATCTCCGAAATAGCAAACAATCTCCGTATGTACAGCCATGATCCACAGTCTCATGTGCTGGACGATATGCTCCACACAGTTGCCTGCAAATCGGCAATAAAGGGCAACGACAAGAACGATATCGCGGAGCTCCAGTCCCTTGCGGAGCAGGTCTACTTCGACGAGAGGATACGCCATTGTCCTCACGGCAGACCTGTTATGTTCACCATGACCAAGAGCAATATATCCCACCAGTTCAAGAGAACCTAAGGAGAAGCTATGAAACGAGCAGCAAAAGCTCTTGTTGCGGTATATTTTGCGGTGTTTATGTGCATTTTCGGCGGTATGACAGCCTTTGCGGTCACATGGGATATCGACCATTCATGGCAGCTCATACGATTTGATGAGGATAAAGTTCCAGAGGGAACGGCTTTTGCGGACATACTCATAAAGGATAAATGGCACGATAAATACGCAGTCGATTTTAACGAGGAGAATGGAGAAGCTCTCGGAGTTGATAAAGACTGCGGACTTGCAAAATATGACAAGGACGGTTATACAAGTCTGCTTCTGCGTCACAACTGCGCGATGTTTGATTACAGCATACAGGGAAACATATTCTATTCCTTGATAAGAGAGAAGCTGTATAATCGTTATCGCACAGTTAAGGTGGCATACTGCGACAAGGACGGTAATGTTCTCGGAGTTACCGATGCTGTGAAGGTAAAACTCGCCTCGCATAAAAATGCTGTCTACAGCTTTGATGTTGAGGGCGAAAGTCTTAGCAGCTCGGTGAGCAAGGCTCCCGAGCTGCGTTTGGGAATATCCGATGTTATAATCATAACTATTCTGCTCGTTTTGATTATTTTAATAATTTTAAGAAGAATCATAAAATATACAGAAAAAGCGAATACGAAAAGAATGATAAAGCGCATACGATCGGGAGAAGATGATAATGAAAGCGGAAAACAGGATTAAAAGGGCAGCAAAAGCCCTTATCGCGGTATATTTTGCGGTGTTTATGTGCATTTTCGGCGGAAATGCCGCCTTTGCATGGAACGTTGATACATCTCATCTGGATATAGACTTCGGCGAAGTACCCGAGGGTACTGCTTTTGCAGATATACTGGTAAAAGGAAACTGGGAAGAGAACAATATGGATTTCAATGTGTATAATGGTTCGGTTCTCAGAGTTGACAGCAGCTGTGAGCTTGCAAAATATAACAAGGATGGCTATACGAGCCTGTTTCTGAAGCATAAGAGCATTACATTGGAACAAGTCGATATGTCGCTCGAGTCGAAAAACAAGCACATGGAGTTTGCAGTGGAAGTGGGCACTGAAAAACTGTTCAACCATTACCGTCACATAAAGATAGCCTACTGTGATAAGGACGGAAATATCCTCGGTACTACCAATGAAGTCAAGGTGAAAAAGGTAACATGGGGCGATCCGTACTATAAAATAGAGGCAAACGGCAGCAGTCTGACCTGCGATGTGAATCAGGGACCTGCCTATTTTATGATAGTGCTTGTGCCTGTGATGTTTATAGCCCTTGCGGTAGTTATAATCGCATTGGTCATCACAGTAAGGCTGAGCAAAAAGTTAAGGCTTAAAAAGAGCATAAAACGCATACAGTCTGGAGAACTTGATAATGAACAAAACGAATGATAAGCCCTTTGTGCTTGCAGTTGTCGGTCCGACGGCGTCGGGCAAGACATGGCTGGGCGTTGAGCTTGCGAAGATATACGGCGGAGAAGTTATCTCCGCCGATTCCATGCAGATATACAAGGGCATGGACATAGCTTCTGCAAAGCCCACAGAAGCCGAAAAGCAGGGGATACCACATCATCTCATGGGTATCCTCGACAGGGACGTGAGCTTCAGTGCCGCAGACTATGTACAGCTTGCAAACGAGAAGATACAGGAAGTGCTCTCCCGCGGAAAACTCCCTATAATAGTGGGCGGAACGGGGCTTTATGTGGATTCTCTCCTTGAAAATGTGAAGTTCTCCGAGGGCGGCAGCGACGAGGCTTACCGCGAGGAGCTCTATGCCTTTGCCCGTGAAAACGGCAACGAGGCGCTCCACGCCCGTCTTGCGAAGATCGACTCCGAAGCCGCAGAGGGCATACACCCAAATAATCTGGTGAGAGTAGTCCGCGCTCTTGAGGTTTGTCACGTTACGGGAAGAAAATTCAGCGACCTCAAGCGCGAGAGCAAATTGTTGGAAAGCCCATATAATTCGCTGATCATCGGGCTGAATTACGAGGACAGGCAGACTCTCTACAACAGGATAGACCTGCGTGTGGACGAAATGGTCAAAGCAGGTCTCGTCGAAGAAGCCCGTCAGCTCTGGCAGGAGAGCGGCATGAAGACCGCCGCCAACGCTATCGGCTACAAGGAGCTTATCCCATATTTCGAGGGAAAAGCGGAGCTTTCCGACTGTATCGCCATAATAAAGCAGGAAACGCGGCGTTATGCCAAGCGTCAACTGACGTGGTTTCGGAAAAACGGGCGTATAGAATGGCTTTTTTTGGACAGATTTAATAAAAATGAAGAAATATTAGAAAAATGCAAAAAAACTATAGCAAATTATTTTTAAATGTGCTATAATAAACTGTGTGTATTTCTGTGTACTGTATTTGGAAAAACATTTTACTCACAAAAATACGCAGGCAAACAAATATACCAGATAGGAGAATGTGTATGAACAAAACAATCAATTTGCAGGATGTATTTCTTAACCAGTGCAGAAAAGACAAGATAATGGTTACAATTATCCTGACCAACGGCTTCCAGTTCAAGGGAATGGTAAGAGGCTTTGACAGCTATGTTGCTATCTTCGACTGCGACGGCAAGCAGCAGCTTGTTTACAAGCACGCTATTTCCACTATTATCCCCGCAAGAGCAGTTTCTATCCTCGACGCTTCAGAAAAGAACGACTAAGGGTGATCTGAATGAGATTTTCCAAGTCGGAAGGCAGCTTCATGGTCAAGCTTCTGAGAAATGTTGTCCTTGTGCTGCTTCTGATAATCTTTGTCAGCATAGTATATAACTTCCGCAACAGAGAGAGCAATACGGTCTCGGCTCTTATGGCGACTTCGGTGTCCTCAAAGGAGTACAAGGGCGTATTTATAAGAGATGAGGAGATAATCCTCTACAGCGGAAACGGCGTGCTAAGCTATAATGTGTCCGACGGCGGAAAGGTGGGCAACGGCAGCGTTATCGCAGAAGCCTATCCCTCCGACGAGCAGCTCAGCATAAAGCGCCAGAAGGCTATGCTCCGGAAGGAACTGAATATCCTTGAAAAGATACAGAATCCGGGTACTATGGAATCTGCACAGCCTGCCAGCATCTCCGAGAATATCAACGAGAGCTACAGGAGCTTTATCTACTACAGGGATATGGGGGATTACGACAGCCTTGAAACAGTGAAGGACGATCTTCTCATACAGCTCAGTACATATCAGATAATGACAGAAGAGGTACAGGGCTTTGACCAGAAGATATCCGATATAAAGTCAGAGATCGCCAAGCTCGACGCAAAGACGCTCTCCTCCAGCGAGACCATAAAGGCTCAGAGATCCGCTTATTTTGCCAGCTATATCGACGGCTATGAGGAGGAACTCAGCAGCAAGACGCTGGACAAGCTCACCTGCGACGAGGTGGAGAGCATAACTGACAGAAAGTCAACAGCCCCGAATGTCGTCGGAAAGCTTATCGACGGCTACGGCTGGTATCTTGCCGTGGTTGCTGACAACTCCAAGAAGGAGTACGAGATCGGCAAGGAGGTCAAGCTGAAATTTGATTCCTCAGCCGAGACATATCCTGCTGTTATTTACGATATCCGCGATGAAAAGCCCGACAGGAGCCTTATCATCATTTCGTGCAGCAAGTTCAATTACGAGCTTGTACAGCACAGAGCCGAGATAGTCGAGGTCATCTCGCTTATCGACGGAAAGGAGAAGTACGAGGGACTTAAAGTTCCCCGTGAGGCTATCCGCTTTGCCGATGTCAAGGAGACCTATACCGACGAAAACGGCAATGAAAAGGAAAAGTTAATGACAAGCAAGGGCGTTTATATCCGTAAGGGCGAGCAGGTGCTCTTTAAAAAGATAGATGTAAGATTTGAGGGAAATGATTACGTACTCTCAAAGGTGCATCCCGAAAGCGAGTATTTGCAGCTTTACGATGATATTATGTTAGAGGGAGTCGATAAAGATGACGAAAAAGAATGATCTCGCTTATATCGACGAGAACCTGCGCATAATAAGAGAGAGATGCGCCGAAGCCAAGGACAGGTACCGAAGCTCCGACGATAATATCCGAATAATGGCGGTCACAAAGACCGTTGCTCCCGAGGCGATAAATCACGCCGTAGAGCTTGGGATAGATCTTCTCGGAGAAAACAGAGTGCAGGAGTACCTTTCAAAGGCTGACTTCTATGACAAGTCCGCCGAGGTACAGTTTATTGGACATTTACAGACCAACAAGGTCAAATATATCATAAATTCCGTAAGCATGATACAGTCAGTTGACAGCCTGAAGCTGGGACAGGAGATAAGCCGCCTCGCCGTTAAGAACGGCAGGGTAATGGATATCCTCTGTGAGGTCAACATCGGCGGAGAGGATTCCAAGAGCGGTATCGCTCCCGACGGACTTGATGAGCTTATGGACGGGCTCTCGGAGCTCGAAGGCATACGTATAAGAGGACTTATGACTATCCCGCCGCCCTCGGACAGCGATATCTTCCTCGGCAGAATGAAGGAGCTCTACGATAAGGTCTCCTCGGAGCGAAAGGGAATGGATACGCTCTCAATGGGAATGACTCACGATTACGCAGAAGCCATAAAGTACGGCTCGACACTGGTGCGTATCGGAACAGGTCTTTTCGGCGCAAGAGACTATTCAAAGTAATTCGCAGCGGAATGCTGAGATCAACACGGGATACTCCGCATTGATCCTGTGAAGAGAAATATAAAAAACAAATAATGCGGAGAAGGAGTATTAAGATGAAACTTTTTGACGGTATTAAGGATTTTTTCTTTGCTGCAGATGATGATGATTTTGAAGCTGATGTTCCCGTTCGTCACGAGCGTGAGCGCGGCGGTTTCCAGCCTTCCGACCAGGAAGACGCTCCCGTAAATGAGGGCGCACCAAGCGGTCTTGGCGGCGGCGGCAGAAGAAACAAGGTCGTTAATATACAGACTACAGCACAGTTACAGGTAGTTCTCGTAAAGCCCTCTGCTTTCACAGACGCTAAGCAGATAGCTGACCACCTCATTGCTAAGAAAACAGTAGTTCTCAACCTCGAGACAGCTTCTCCCGAGAATAAGAGAAGAATAATCGACTTCCTCGTTGGCGTTGCTTATGCAAACGGCGGAAGCCTCAAGCCGGTAGCTAACCTTACCTACATCATTACTCCTTATAATGTAGGCTTCATCGGCGAGGACTTAGTCGGCGAGCTGGAGAATAACGGCGTATTCATCTGATGAACGAGCCGTCGGATAAGCTTTTTACCGCAAGGCTTGCGGATATGACAGCTCTGTGCGAAAGAAACGGCGCGGCGGTGTTCTCGTCATTTTTCGACGAGAGACAGTGCGTGGAAGCCGAGGCTTGGTGCAAAGGTCATACAGGTGAGCTCAGGTATCGGCTCTGGGGCGGATACGATGACGCAAGACGGAAAATGCTTGCGGTCTATCCCGATTACTGCGAGGACTATGTGGAGGGGGAGTACCCCTTTGTGTGCCTGACCTTCACCTACCGAAGCGAGGACAAGCTCACCCACAGGGACTTTCTCGGCAGCTTTATGGGCTTGCAGCTCAAACGTGAGATAATCGGGGATATAGTTGTCTCCGAGGGCGTCACTCAGGCGTTTGTCACTGAGGTAGCTGCAAGGAGCATAACCTCTTCCATATCAAAGATAGGCAGAGTCGGCGTGAAAATTGCTGATGACAAGCCCTTTGAGCTGGAAAATGTTCAGAAGTTCCAGACTATCAGCGGTACGGTGGCTTCATTGCGCCTTGACTGCGTGGTGGGACTTGCCGCTCATTTAAGCCGTGAAAAAGCGGCGGCGCTTATCCGTTCAGATAAGGCAGAGGTCAATCATCTGCCTGTTTCATCTGTCTCCTACGAACTCAGGGGCGGAGATGTATTGTCAATTAGGGGAATCGGAAGATTTGTGCTTTCAGAAATAAACGGCTCTACTAAAAAGGGACGCATACACATTGATCTTAAAAAATATATTTAGAGGTGAATGAAATGATAACTTCAAAGGACGTCAGAAATAAGAGATTTGAAAAGGCAGCTTTCGGCTACAAGCAGGAGGAGATCGACGAGTTCCTCTCACAGCTGGAGGCAGAGCTCGACGAAATGGAGCGCGAGCGTGCAGAGGCTAACAGCAAGATACAGGTGCTCGCTGATAAGGTAAGAGAATACATGAGAGACGAGGACGCTCTCAAGGACGCACTCCTCGGTGCTCAGAAGCAGGGACATCAGGTCCTCAACGACGCTAACGAAAAGGCTGAGCAGATAATCGCAGAGGCTAAGGAAAAGGCTGCTGCTCTCGAGGACGAGGCTGTTCGTCAGCACGCTGAGGCTATGGAAAAGAACCGCGAGGAGATCGCTAAGGAAAAGGAAGCTCTCATTGAGGCTCAGCAGCAGGTAGCAGACTTCAAGAAGAGCCTGTTCGATATGTACAAGAGCCACTTAGAGCTCATCTCATCTATGCCTGAGACATTCGACAACGAGCCAGCTGAAGATGAGACAGAGGACAAGGCTGAGACAGCAGAGGAGATCGCAGCTGCTGTAGCGGCAGAGGTCGAGGAATAATCAAAAATTAAAAAGATCGAAAGGAGGATCCCTCAGTCTTTTGTAGAGGGATCGGATAGTATGGCACAGGATTATAACAGTACTCTTAATTTACCGCAGACAGAATTCCCGATGCGCGGAAATCTGCCTAAGAGAGAGCCTGAAACTCTCAAAAAATGGGAAGATGAAAGACTCTACTACAAAATGGTAGAGAAGAACAAGGGCAAGCCCTCATATGTTCTCCATGACGGACCTCCCTATGCAAACGGCGAGATACACCTCGGTCATGCTCTTAACAAGTCCCTCAAGGACTTCATCGTTAAGTATAAGAATATGAACGGTTTCTGTGCTCCCTACGTTCCCGGCTGGGACACCCACGGCCTTCCTATCGAGCTGAAGGCTATGAAGTCTATCGGCGTTGAGAACGGAGCTATCCCTGCGGTAGACCTCAGAAAGCACTGCCGTGAGTACGCTATGACTCAGGTCGCTAACCAGATGAAGGGCTTCAAGAGACTGGGCTCACTGGGCGACTATGACTATCCTTACCTGACACTTCGTCCCGAGTACGAGGCAAAGCAGGTAGAGGTATTCGGCTCAATGGTAAAGAAGGGCTATATGTACAAGGGCTTGAAGCCTGTTTACTGGTGCCCTGACTGTAACACAGCTCTCGCTGAGGCTGAGATCGAGTACTCCAACGATCCATGCTATTCTATCTATGTAAAGTTCAACGTAACTGATGACAAGGGCATCTTCACAGGACTTGGACTTGACCTTTCAAAGATATATTTCGTTATCTGGACAACTACTACATGGACTATCCCGGGCAACCTTGCTATCTGCCTCGGTCCTGAGTACAACTATACACTTGTTCACGTAGGCGACGAGTACTACGTAATGGCTGAGGAGCTCGTCAAGACCACTATGGAGACAGCAGGTATCACTGAGTATACCACTGAGCATATCTTCACAGGTGCAGAGCTCGAGGGCATGAAGACCAAGCACCCGCTCTATGACCGTCCGTCACCCATAATCGTAGGCGACCACGTTACTCTTGAAAGCGGTACAGGCTGCGTACATACAGCTCCGGGCTACGGTGTTGAGGACTTTGAGGTGTGCAAGAAGTACGACGATATCGGTATCATCGTATGCGTTGACTCAAAGGGCAAGCAGACTGCGGAAGCAGGCGAATTCGAGGGCATGGACACAGATCAGGCTAACAAGGCTATCGCTGCAAAGCTCACAGAGCTTGGCGCTATGCTGGCTACACAGAAGATCGTCCATCAGTACCCACACTGCTGGAGATGTAACAGCCCTATCATATACAGAGCTACAGAGCAGTGGTTCTGCTCCGTAAACGGCTTCAAGGACGAGGCTATCAAGGCTATCGAGTCCGTTCAGTGGATCCCTGAGTGGGGCGAGGACAGAATCAAGGGCATGGTACGCGACAGAAGCGACTGGTGTATCTCACGTCAGAGAACATGGGGCGTTCCGATACCTGTTGTTTACTGTAAGGACTGCGGCAAGCCTATCTGCAATGACGAGACTATCTCCGCTATCTCCGAGCTCTTCCGCAAGGAGGGCAGCGATGCATGGTGGATAAAGGATACAAAGGAATTTATCCCTGCAAGCGTTAAGTGCGAGTGCGGCTGCGGCGAGTTCACCAAGGAATACGACATAATGGACGTATGGTTCGACAGCGGTGTATCTCATACATCTGTTATGGAGGGCAAGGACTTCCCGAGCCTTTCATGGCCTGCTGACCTCTATCTCGAGGGTGCTGACCAGTACAGAGGCTGGTTCCAGTCATCGCTCCTCACATCAGTCGTATACAAGGGACAGTCACCATATAAGGCTGTCTGCACTCACGGCTGGGTCGTTGACGGCGAGGGCAAGGCAATGCACAAGTCCCTCGGAAACGGTATTGATCCAAGCGAGATAACAGACCAGTACGGCGCTGATATACTCCGTCTGTGGGCAGCTTCTTCTGACTACCACAGCGATATCCGTATCTCAAAGCCAATTCTCGGTCAGCTTTCCGACGCTTACAAGAAGATAAGAAATACTGCTCGTTTCATTCTGGGCAACCTTGGCAACGGTGCAGGCTTCGATCCCGACAAGGACAGCGTAAGCGACGACCAGCTCACAGAGCTGGACAAGTGGGCTCTCATGAAGCTCGATAACCTTATCGACACAATGAAGAAGGGCTACGACGCATTTGATTTCCATATTGCGCTCCACGCTCTCCACAACTTCTGCGTAATAGATATGTCCAACTTCTACCTTGACATAATCAAGGACAGACTTTACTGCGAGAAGGAGGATTCAGTTCTCCGCCGCGCAGCTCAGACGGCAATGTACCGCATAATCAGTGCGATGACAAGACTTGCCGCACCTATCATTTCATTCACAGCCGAGGAGATATGGCAGTTCATGCCTCACTCCGCAGGCGACGACAAGCTCAGCGTATTCCTCAACCAGATGCCCGAGAAGAGCGGTATCGAGTTCACCGACGACTTCAAGGACAAGTGGGAATTCATCTACAATACACGTCTCGGAGCTAACAAGGCTCTTGAGGACGCTCGTAACGAAAAGACTATCGGTAAGTCCCTCGAGGCTAAGATAATCATCAAGAGCTCCGACGCTGACTACGACAGATATGCTTCACTGGCAGACCAGCTCAAGGATATCCTCATCGTTTCAGGCGTTGAGGTTGAGAAGGCAGGCACAGCCGAGACAGCATTCGCTGTAGCAAAGGCTGAGGGCGACAAGTGCGAGCGCTGCTGGTGCTTCAGCAAGTACGTTGGCACAAATCATAATCACCCCACACTCTGTGAGAGATGCGCTATAGCTGTAGAAGCTTAAAATATCATTCTTTGCCTGTCGGCTTCTTTGGTCGACAGGCAGTCTTATTGAAAGGATACACACTTGTTGATAATACTTGCTTTGCTGGTGGCTGTCCTTGTAGGAGCTGACCAGCTCGTGAAATACTGGGCTGTACATGAGCTCAAACCCGTAGGTACTATGGACTTTATCCGTATCGGAGACTTCAAGATATTCGACCTTACCTACCTTGAAAACGACGGCGCTATCTTTGGAAGTATGTCGGGACAGAGGTGGTTCCTCATCGGCTTTACGAGCCTTGTTGTGCTGGCAGGCATAGTGGTGCTCTTTAAGGTATACCGCCGCTCGAAGTTCCTCAGCACAGCCATCGCGCTGTTTATCGCAGGAGGTATCGGCAATCTTATCGACCGTTTCCGCTTTGCTTACGTGGTGGATATGTTCGAGTTCAAGCCATTCAGATTTGCTATCTTCAACGTGGCTGACATCTGCGTCACCTTTGCTTTCATTATGCTTATCTGGTATGCACTTTTCATTGATCCCAAGATAGAAAAGGCTAAGAAGGCTGCGGAAGCAGAGTCCGAAAAGGCGGAAGAAAATGAGTGAGCAGGTGATACTCACAGCTTCTCCCGAGGATAAGGGGAGCCGCATAGATAAGTACATTTCTGATAATATTGCGGAGCTTACGCGCTCTGCGGTACAGGGGCTCATTGAAAAGGGACTTGTTCTCGCGGAGGGTAAGGCTGTCAGCAAGAACTACAAGCTCAGAGGCGGCGAGGAGATATCCGTGGAGATACCCGAGCCCGAGCCCATGGACGCTGTACCCGAGGATATACCCCTTGATATCGTCTATGAGGACGATGACCTGCTGGTGGTCAACAAGCCTAAGGGCATGGTGGTACACCCTGCACACGGCAATTATACGGGAACACTGGTAAACGCTCTGCTTCATCACTGCGGAGACAGCCTGTCGGGGATAAACGGCGTTATCCGTCCGGGTATCGTGCACCGTATCGACAAAAATACCAGCGGACTTCTCATAGTTGCCAAGAACGACGCTTCTCACCTGAAGCTTGCGGAGCAGATAAAGGAGCACAGCTTCACCCGTGAGTACGAGGCAGTCGCCTGCGGCTATTTCAAGGAGACCGAGGGCACTGTGGACGCTCCTATAGGGCGTCACAAGACAGACCGCAAGAAGATGTGTGTTACCACGGAAAATTCCCGAAATGCTGTTACTCATTACAGCGTAATAAAGCAGTACGGCGGCTACGCTCATGTGAGACTGCGGCTCGAAACGGGACGTACTCATCAGATACGCGTTCACCTCAGCTATATCGGACATCCCGTACTGGGGGACGACGTTTACGGAAAGCCCTACAAGGGAATAGAGGGACAATGCCTCCACGCCCGTAAAATAGGCTTTATACACCCCACAACAGGGGGGTACATGGAGTTCGTCAGCGACCTGCCCGATTACTTTGTATCCATACTTGCAAAGCTGGAAAAAATGTAGGAGTGATACCTTGTTTGAAGATATATCGAAAGTTGTCCTGCTCAGCGACATGGACGGAACTCTCCTCAACTCAAAAAAGGAGATAACCGATACCGACAGAGCCGCTATTGAGCGCTTTACGGCAATGGGCGGACGCTTTACCGTTGCGACGGGACGCACTATCCAGTCCTTTGACCAGTTCCGTTCTGTTCTGGGGCTGAAATATCCTATAATCATGTACAACGGAGCAGCTATCCATGACTATATCATGGGCGAAACGCTGTTCACACACCCTCTTCCCCCTGAAGCTAAGGCTTACACGGCGGAGCTCCTTGAGCTAATGCCGCAGGCAGGAGGAGAGGTGCTGAAAACCGAGGGCACTTACGTTTTCAGCAATACAGACTACCAGCAGCTCCATACAAAGCTGTGCGGTATAGTGCCCAATTACGCGGAGCTCTCCGACATAGAGGACGGCGGCTGGCTGAAAGTCCTGTTCTCATTGTCTCCCGAGGACGTTGACCATATGGAGCTCCTTGTAAATAAGCTGCGCTATGAGGGCGTGGATTTTGTGAAGTCCTCGGAAATATTCCTTGAAATGCTCCCAAAGGGAGTAAGCAAGGGCTCGGCTCTTGCACAGTATCGCAGGCTCGGCGGCATGGAGGGCTGTACCTTCGTGTCTATCGGCGACTTCGACAACGATATAGAGATGATAGTCGAAGCCGATGTGGGAGCTTGTCCCGCCAATGCGGAGGAATCAGTAAAGGCAAAGGCGGATATCGTACTCTCACGCACCAACGACGAGGGCGCTGTAGCAGAGCTTATCGACTACATTATCGAAAGGTGCAAACAGTAGAACAATGAAGAAGAAGGCAGCAATAATCGTATACATAGTCGCAGTAATCATCGTGCTGGGACTTATCGGGCTGCTGGTTTACAGCAGCATGAACGGCAGGAGCTCTGACTCCGCCGCAAGCTTTACACTCAGCGATGTGGCAACGCTGGCGCTGGCGGTATTTGCAGTACCGATGTGGATAGCGTCGCTTTGCCTGATGAAGGCGCTGAGACTCAGGGAAACTCTCCACGAAAGGCAGAACAAGATGCTCATATCCGTTCCTGCCGTGGCGTGTACAGGCTTTTCAATATTTTATATAATTGTCATAGTAATGATGATTTTCAGGTGAAAGACATAATATGTTTACATTTACAGCAAAAAATGTCTTGCATTTACCCATTTTTTGCGGTATAATATGTGTGTAGCTATAATTGCAGGGGCGGGCGGCTGTCTGAATAATAATTATTAGGGGGCGACCGAGTCACCCGCCTACTGCTGTCAAACTTTATTAAACTTGTATAAAGCGGCGTTAAGCCGTTAAATTTTTGGAGGTCACTATGGACGCAAAGCTTAAAAAAGAATTGCAGAAAACAGCCTGCAAGGTAAGAATGGGCGTTATCGAAGGCACCTACAATGCCAAGTCGGGACACCCCGGCGGATCCCTCTCGATAAGCGATACTCTCACTTACCTCTACTTCAACAAGATGAACAACGATCCTAAGAATCCCGACGCTCCCGACAGAGACAGATTCGTTCTTTCAAAGGGACATACAGCTCCTGCTCTTTACTCGGTACTGGCTCAGAAGGGCTATTTCTCAGTAGAGGAGCTCAAGTCTCTCCGTCACATCGGCGCTCTCTTACAGGGACACCCATGTATCCATATCCCAGGAGTTGATATGTCAAGCGGCTCTCTCGGACAGGGCATCTCCGCAGCCTGCGGCATGGCTCTGGCTGGCAAGATAGACGGCAAGTCATACAAGGTATACACTATCCTCGGCGACGGCGAGATCGAAGAGGGACAGGTATGGGAGGCTGCTATGTTCGCAGCTCACAAGAAGCTCACTAACCTCGTTGCTATCGTAGATAACAACGGTCTCCAGATAGATGGTCCTATCAGTGAGGTATGCTCACCTGAGCCTATCACAGATAAGTTCGCAGCTTTCGGCTGGCACGTTATCACTATGGACGCTCACGACTTCGACGATATCGACAGAGCCTTCACAGAGGCTGATTCCGTAAAGGACAAGCCTGTGGCTATCATTCAGAAGTCCACAAAGGGCAAGGGCGTTTCATTTATGGAAAATCAGGTAGGCTGGCACGGTACAGCTCCTAACAAGGAACAGTACGACCAGGCTATGTCAGAGCTTAACGCGCAGTTAAAGGAATTGGAGGACTAATACAATGGCAGATGTGATAAAAAAGGCTACCAGAGAAAGCTACGGCGAGGCTCTTAAGGAGCTTGCCGATGAATATAAGGACTTAGTAGTTCTCGACGCAGACCTTGCTGCTGCTACAAAGACAGGTATCTTCAAGAAGGCTTATCCCGACCGTTTCTTTGACTGCGGTATCGCAGAGGCTAACATGATGGGCGTTGCAGCCGGTCTTGCAACCTGCGGAAAAATACCTTTCGCAAGCACATTCGCAATGTTCGCAGCAGGCAGAGCTTTTGAAATAGTTAGAAACTCTATCGGCTACCCACACCTCAACGTAAAGATAGGCGCTACACACGCAGGTATCTCTGTTGGTGAGGACGGTGCTACACATCAGTGCAACGAGGATATCGCTCTTATGAGAACTATCCCCGGCATGACTATCATCAACCCATGCGACGATGTTGAGGCAAAGGCTGCTGTAAAGGCTGCTCTCGACTTCAACGGTCCTGTTTATATGCGTTTCGGCAGACTTGCTGTTCCTGTTATCAACGACGCTGCAAGCTACAAGTTCGAGCTCGGCAAGGGCGTTGTAATGAAGGACGGTAAGGACGTTACAATCGTTGCTACAGGCCTTATGGTAAACGAGGCTGTAGAGGCTGCAAAGACTCTCGAGGCTGAGGGCATCTCTGCAAGAGTAGTCAATATCCACACTATCAAGCCTCTCGATAAGGAGCTCATCTGCAAGTGCGCTAAGGAGACAGGTATCATCGTTACTGCTGAGGAGCACAGCATCATCGGCGGTCTCGGTTCTGCTGTTGCAGAGACAGTTACAGAGTGCTGTCCTGTTCCTGTTATCAAGATAGGCGTCAACGACGAGTTCGGACATTCAGGTCCTGCTGTTGAACTCCTCAAGGAGTTCGGTCTTTCAGCTGAGAACATTGTTAAGACAGTCAAGGCTGCTCTCAGTAAGTAATATATAGGAAGCGTACTGCTTGTACAGAAGCTTTGCCCCTGAGTGTTTCATGACGCTCAGGGGCATTTTGATTAGGATCAGAAACATCTGTATGAGCAGTCGCTCTGTCTCTACTTTTTTTACAAAAATATAATAGTTATTGACAAACGGCTGTAATTGATGTATTATATTAATATGTTTACGGTGCGATCCAAATAATCTTATTTTTTCAAGGGGGAAACTGTTATGAAAAAAATGTCTATCGGCATACCGATCTTTGTGGGCTTCCTGCTGATACTGCTGCTGCCCGCAACGCTCATTTTTGTCGCAAAAGACGCCATGACACCGCCTGACGGCGGAGTGCTCACGGACTGCGTTGTTACGGACTACGTCAAGGCAGGAAAGCACGTCAGTGCAAATGTTGATTACGTCAACAGCGAGGGCAAGACCATAAACGCCAGTATCTCAAATGGAGTAGGAAGCCGCAATACATTTGTGGGTGCACATTATCAGTGCTATGTTTATGAAAGCAACCCCTTCGAGGTGTACAGAAAGCCCGACAAGATAGGTCTCATAGCTCTGTACGTCGGTGCGGCTGCATCGGCACTGGTGGGACTTGTTGTAGTTATCATGCTTCTGAAAAAGAGAAACGTTCAGGGATTCCTGATAAAGAACGGTCAGCATGGACAGGCTACCATAACCAATGTGGTCGTAAGGGAGGACAGTTCGGGCTTCACAAATTATATATGCGACTATAACTTCACGGACAGCCGCGGGCAGCTGCATTACGGCAAGCATACCTTCATGAACAGAAGAGTGTCCGTAGGCAATTATTTTCCTGTGCTATATGCCGAAAAAGGCGGCAAAATGATATCGGATATAGTTGATAACTGAGCAGAAATGTCTTAGTCTGTTCGCCTTAACAAAACAGAATTACCGTGCCTGAAATAGCAGGCTCGGTAATTTTTGTATTGTAACTACAGCAAGGCGCTCTCCTACGGCTACTGTTTGCAGTAAATGGCATTGCGACAGATTGATTCCGAATGGCCGCAAAAACATTTTCGCAAAAAACAGAAAAAATGCTTGACAAAGCCAAAATAATATGCTATAATAATCAAGCTGTGAAAAAACAGTATCGTATTCTAAAGACAGCTGGCAGAGCTAACGCTCAGTAAGTCCCGCCGAGGAATAGCAATTGATAGAATTATCATTGTCCATTCTGCGCTGTCGGAATGGGCTTTTTTATTGCTCTCTGAATACGATGAAAATTCATTCGGAGGTGAATACACACTATGCCAAGCAATGCTGTACTCGAAGCAAAGAAGGCTAAGGTCGAGAAGCTCACCGAGATCATCAAGAATTCCGTTTCAGGCGTTCTCGTTGACTACAAGGGTATCACTGTTGAAGAGGATACCAAGCTCAGAAAGGAGCTTCGTGAGGCTGGCGTTCACTACTTTGTAGAGAAGAACACAATGCTTCTCCGCGCTTTCAAGGAATGCGGTATCGAGGGCTTTGAAGAGGCTCTCAACGGCACAACTGCTCTCGCTGTTTCTAACGACGATCAGACTGCCCCTGCAAGAATCCTCGGTAAGTTCGCTGAGAAGGCAGGCGACGAGAAGTTCAATCTCAAGGCTGGTTACGTTGAGGGTGAAGTTTACGATCAGGCTGGAGTTGTTGCTCTTTCCAAGATCCCTTCAAAGGACACTCTTCTCGCTCAGCTCGTTGGCTCTCTCCAGGGCCCGCTGCAGAAGCTTGCTGCTACACTCAATGCTGTTGCAGACAAGAAGAAGGAGGAAGAAGCTGCTTAATTGCCGCTTGAACTTCCATTACACATTTGCGGAGACAAGCTCCGCAGCTTAATTTAAAACCATAGCCCATAAGGGCAAATACTATTAAAAAGGAGATTATTATCATGGCTTCTGAGAAGATCACAAAATTTGTTGAAGATATCAAGACTCTTTCCGTTCTTGAGCTTTCTGAGCTCGTAGACGCTATCCAGGAGGAATTCGGCGTAACAGCTGCTATCGCTGCTGCTCCTGCTGCTGGCGGTGCTGCTGGCGGCGCTGCTGCTGCTAAGACAGAGTTCGACGTAATCCTTGCTTCCTTCGGTGACGCTAAGATGGGCGTTATCAAGGTTGCTAAGGAAGTTCTCGGTCTCGGCCTCAAGGAGGCTAAGGAGATCGTTGAGGCTGCTCCTAAGGCTATCAAGGAAGGCGTTTCTGAGGCTGAGGCTAACGAGCTCAAGGCTAAGTTTGAAGAGGCTGGCGCTACAATCGAGATCAAGTAATTTATTACGGATCGTATACTATACAGGGAGTTGTACAATATGGTACAACTCCCTTTGTCTATTGTGCTGTATAGAAAGTTCTTCTCACTGTGTAATATGTGAATTTTCGTCATCCCTGTTGACTTGTCGGACAACCTGTGATATAATAACCTTAGACAGCCGGTAAACATTATGTATAATGTTTATCAGCTTCGCAGTTTTTTACAGCTTTAAAATATAAGAAGTGAAATGCATGGTTTTGGGGGAAATATGCAGAAACGGAGTGATTTTTTATGAAAAAGCTTTTGGCGTCTGTAATTTCAATAGCTCTGACTATATCGGCTGTGCTGCCGATGATGAGTTTTGCTGCCCCTGATACTGCATTTGTGCTCGGCGACAACATAGTAGAGGCTTCTTCGGCAAATGCCGACGCTTATGCTGAGCAGGTAGTAAAGCTTGTGAACAGCGAGAGATCAAAGAGAGGTCTCCAGCCTGTCAAGGCTCTTATATCCATGAACAAAGCGGCTTCTGCCCGCGCAAAGGAAATAGCAGGTAAGTTCGACCATACACGCCCCGACGGCAGACGCGGCTTTACCGCTGTTGAAGACGCAGGGCTCAACTGGAGCTGGGTAGGCGAGAATATCGCCGCAGGATATCCTACTTCCGAAGATGTTATGAGCGGCTGGATGAATTCAAACGGTCACAGAGATAATATTCTTAATTCCAGATGCAAGTACATCGGTGTGGGCTACTACAATGACGGCGGCTGTGCTAACTGGGTACAGCTGTTTATGGACTCTCCTGTGGAGTACACAGACTTCCCGACTATAAAGGTACAGAGCGGCGACAAGACTAACCTTTCAAAGGGCGATGTGAACGGTGATAATGCAATAAACGCTATCGACGCTTCTGACGTCTTGACGGAGTACGCAAGCGTTTCCTCGGGACGAGGCTCACGTTTTTCAGCAGCTCAGAAAACTGCCGCTGATATGAACACAAACGGCACAGTAGACGCAGTGGACGCGTCCATAATACTCGGTATATACGCATCTAATGCCACTAAATAAAACGAAATAGGCTGTGCCTGTGAAAAGACACTGATATAGAAGGTTTAAGCCATAGTATTTCTGATGAAAGTCAGAAGTGCTATGGCTTTTTTTATTGGGAGAAGCTCACTTTAGTAACGCCTTTGGATAAGAAGGAAAATGTTAAGTTCTATACCGAAAAATGCGGATTTCGTATAGTATCCATTGAAACAGACGGCAATGTTGAGCTTGCCCGATTCGTTACAGAAAGATAAATACAATGCCCCTGAGCGTTTCCAAATACGCTCAGGGGCAAAACTTTATATGTTGCAGTTTTTTATCAGAGACTTGAGTGGAATGTTCTTGAAATAACGTCGTCCTGCTGCTCTTTTGTGAGCTTTACGAAGTTTACTGCGTAGCCCGAAACTCTTACGGTGAGCTGTGGGTACTTCTCAGGGTGAGCCTGAGCGTCAAGGAGAGTTTCACGGGTGAAAACGTTTACGTTGAGGTGGTGTCCGCCTTTTTCAACGTAGCCGTCAAGCAATTCGATGAGGTTGTCTACCTGTTTCTGATTATCCATATTTATCCTCCCTGCAGCGTGACGCTGCACCCTATCCACGTTGCCGCTTGCTTCGCTCGCTCACTTTTATTAAGCTGCTGCCCGTACATCGCTTACGGCAGTTTGATAGGAAAATGCGATTTATGCGTATGACAATTATAATTCGTCGTCCTCGGGCTCAAGCTCCGTGGGCTGACAGCAGGCGCCCTTTGTGCCGCAGATATCCGTGCTTTTCACGGTATCCACTTTCAGCTCCGAGCCGTTTCCGACTATATTTACATGACCGCTTCCCTGCGCCATGAGCTGGTCTATCAGGTCTGCAAGCTCCTCAGGGGAGCTTTTATTTTCGGGTGCGCACATATTATTCGCCTCTGAGCTTGTCAAGGTCGAGGTCTCCTGCGAATACCTCCATGTCCTTGCCCAGTGCGTTAGGAACTATTGAGAATGTGTTGGAGATACCGTCCTGTGCGTGTCTGAAAGGCAGTTTAGCTACAGACGAGAGCGAAGCTACAGCGCCGTGAGTGTCTCTGCCGTGCATCGGGTTAGCTCCCGGAGCCAGCGGAACTCCCTGCTTTCTGCCGTCAGGAGTGTTTCCTGTTTTCTTGCCGTATACAACGTTGGAAGTAATTGTAAGAATTGACATTGTGGGCACGCCGTCGCGGTAGGTGTGGTGCTTTCTGATGCAGTCCATGAACTTGCGGACTACTGTTACGGCAAGCTGGTCAACTCTGTCGTCGTTGTTACCGTACTTCGGGAAATCTCCCTCGATCTCATAGTCAACGACTACATTCTTTGCAACGCCTGTTACATTGCCTGCCTTGTCCTTTATTTCAATATCCTTACGGATAGGCTTTACCTTTGCGTACTTGATAGCAGAGAGCGAATCGGCAACGACTGAAAGTCCTGCGATACCTGTTGCGAAATAGCGCTTTACATCTCTGTCATGGAGAGCCATTTGCAGTCTCTCATAGCTGTACTTGTCGTGCATATAGTGGATAACGTTGAGGGTGTTGACATAAAGTCCTGCCAGCCACTCCATCATATCCATGTACTTCTCCCAAACATCGTCGAAGTCGAGATACTCGCTGTCTACAGGTCTGTACTTAGGACCTACCTGAAGTCCGAGACGCTCGTCCACACCGCCGTTTATAGCGTAGAGCAGGCACTTTGCAAGATTGGCTCTTGCGCCGAAGAACTGCATTTCCTTGCCCACACGCATTGAGGATACACAGCAGGCGATAGCGTAGTCATCGCCGTGAACCACTCTCATCATGTCGTCGTTCTCGTACTGGATAGATGAGGTCTTGATAGACATCTTAGCGCAGTATTCCTTGAACTTTCTCGGGAGCTTCGTTGACCAGAGAATAGTCATATTCGGCTCGGGAGCTGTTCCAAGGTTCTCCAGTGTGTGGAGGTATCTGAAACTGTTCTTTGTAACGAGGTGATGACCGTCAACGTCAACGCCGCCGATAGACTCTGTTATCCATGTGGGATCGCCGGAGAAGAGCTCGTTGTACTCGGGAGTACGTGCGAACTTTACGATACGGAGCTTCATGATGAAGTGGTCGATGAGCTCCTGAGCCTGTTCCTCGGTGAGTATGCCCTTATCAAGGTCACGCTGAATGAATATATCAAGGAATGTGGAAGTACGTCCTAATGACATAGCCGCGCCGTTCTGCTCCTTGACAGCAGCAAGATAGCCGAAGTAGAGCCACTGAACCGCTTCCTTAGCGTTTGCCGCAGGCTTTGAGATATCAAAGCCGTATATCTCGCCCAGCTTCTTGAGATCCTGCAATGCACGGACCTGCTCTGCCAGCTCCTCGCGGAGACGGATATTCTTGGAAGTCATTCTCACCAGTGAAGTATCTATCTGGTGCTTCTTGTCCTCGATAAGGAGATCAACACCGTAGAGTGCTATACGTCTGTAGTCGCCAATGATACGGCCTCTGCCGTAAGCGTCGGGAAGTCCTGTCAGGATAGCCGAATGACGTGCAAGTCTCATCTCGGGGGTGTATGCGTCGAATACGCCCTGATTGTGAGTCTTTCTGTACTTTGTGAATATCTCGACTACAGAGGGATCGACCTCATAGCCGTACTCCTTGCAAGCCTGCTGAGCCATTCTGATACCGCCGAAGGGCTGTAATGCACGCTTGAAGGGCTTGTCCGTCTGGAGACCTACTATCTGCTCCAGATCCTTTTCGATGTAGCCTGCGCCGTGTGAAGTTATTGTTGATATGATCTTGGTGTCCATGTCAAGGACTCCGCCTGCTTCGCGCTCCTGTCGGGAGAGATCCATGACCTTGTCCCATAGCTTTTTTGTTGCCTCGGTAGGAGGTGCGAGGAAGCTTTCGTCGCCCTCATAAGGAGTGTAATTCTTTTTGATAAAGTCTCTGACGTTTACAGAAGTATGACTCCAGCGCCCCTCTGTAAAGCCGTCCCATTCCTTTTGCCATGTATTGATCATAACACATTACTCCTTTACAATGATCTAAGATAATATTACCACATTGTTTAAATTTTGTCAATCTCCCTATTAACGTCGGTTAACTGAAAAATACCGTTTTTCGTTTTATCAGATTACAAAATGTCAGCTGTCCCCTGAGGCAGCTTAGGTCTCCCTGCGGAGAATTGGAGCATTCGGCTCATGCCGAATTGATCGGTATCAAAAATGTGTGAACTTGTTTGGCTTATTTGTGCATTAGATAGAACTTAGAACTAAGAGCTAAGAACTAAGAACTAAGAGCTAAGTAGGGGCGGCGTCCTCGACGTCCCACAAGTAATTAGCAATTAGAAAGCGGCTTCGCCGCTGATGACGGTTTCCTTAACGACTCTTGCTCCCGTGTCGAATACCCACACTTTGTTTTTTACGGTTCTGCCGTCATCAAGGGTGAATTTGTCAATGGTCTCGCCGCGGCAGTCAGGGCTTTCGTGTATAAGCCTTGACGCAGACGGAATCGGCTCGGAGATATACCACTTGCCGAGCATATGATAAATGCAGCTTATCTTTCCGCTGTTGTAAAGCTGGTCTATCTCTGTTATCGTTTTGCCGAAGAGCTTTTCAAGTTCTTCTTCGGTGATATTTTTGTATCCTTCCATGTTGTTTCCTTTTTTCGGGCGGTAATTTGGAGTGAATCTGGCGTTTGCGGACTTGTTTGGCTTATTTGTGCATTAGATAGAATTAGTTATTAGCTGTTAGTGATTAGAAAGCGGACTATTCTTCCTCGCTGTATATTATATCGTAGTCGTCGCCTAATTCCTCTTGCAGGCGACGATGTCCCTCATGGGCTTTTTGATAAAAGTTCTCTTTCTTCTCGTCCGACCATAACAGCGGAGCCAGCGGCTCGTCCCAGTTCAATGCCTTATCGTATTCTTTGCTAAGATCGTATAAAAACTGTTTCAGCTCAGAGGATAAGGGGAGCTTTTCAAGACTGACGATACCTTTATTATCCCATAGGGGAGAACCGCTGCACCAATCAAAGAAATATTTGAATGTATATTTTGCCATGTTCTGAACCTCTTTCAGCGGACTGCCAAAGGCAGCCCCTACAAACTAATCACTAATTACTACTTTCTGCTTGCTTTTTTAGGCTTCTGCGGTTTCTTGGACTTTTGTAGCTTCGCCTGCTTCTTGTCCTCGGGAGGAGCTATGCCCTGTTCGGCTTCTTTCTTTTCAAGGACGTTGAAGCTGAGTTTATACAGCGTAGCCGCCAGCGGTACGCCAAGTATCATGCCAAAAATACCGAAAAGTCCGCCGCCGATAGTTACCGCCGCAAGTGTCCATATACTCGGCAGTCCCACAGAGCCGCCTACTACCTTGGGGTAGATGATATTGCCCTCGAACTGCTGGAGCAGAACTAAGAATATGAGGAAAATCAGCGCCTGCATGGGGCTTTCCGTCAGGATAATGAATGCGCTTATGCCTGCACCGATGAATGCACCCACGATAGGGATAAATGCGGTAACTCCCACGAGAGTTCCCGACATTGCGGCGTAGGGGAGCTTCAGTATCTTCATGCCGATGAAGCACAGCGAGCCGAGGATAATAGCCTCAACGAACTGTCCCACAAAGAAGCTCTGGAATGTCTCGTTTGCGGTGTGGAAGATCCGTGAGAATCTCGCGTTGGATTCCTCGCTGAAATACGCACGTCTGATACGGTTTCCGTCGCGGAAGAGCTTATCCTTGCGGAGAAGAAGATAAATTGCGAATATAAGCCCCAGCACAAGGTTCGTCACTGCTGAGGTAAGTCCGCCGATAATGCCCATTGCGGAGCTGAGTATGCCTGCAAGTCCCGATGTGAGAAGCTTCGAGCCCTTTTCGGCAATGGTAGTCCAGTCGAATTCAAGGGAGCTTATCTGCTCCTGTATCTCGGGGTACTCGCCAAGCTTTCCGAGAGCAAAGTCACGGACTTGGGTGAACGCAGGCGGTATCTCGGCGTAGAGAACTCCGAAAGCCTTGGCTATCTCGGGAATGATGATATACATCACGAGGATTATCATTGCTATGGCAATGGCAAACGAGCACACCAGACATACAGGTCGCCGAGTAACTGCGGCGGCTTTTGAGGTGCTTTGGGGGAAGTAGTGCTTCTCAAAGAAGTTCATGAGGATATTGAAGATATAGGCTATCATAAAACCCATGACAAGGGGCTTCATAGCGCCCAGCACCAATGATACGAAGTTTGCCAGTACGCGGAAATTCTGGCTTATGACGCATACTGCTATTGCCAGTGCCGCGATAAAGATGTATTTTTTTATGTCGTTTTTGTTCATATTGAGCCGAAAAAACGGCAAGCCCTCCAATCATATATCATGTTTTTATTATACCACATAAGCGGAGCGTTGTGGTATAATTGCCCGATATGCAGGGAGCAGATCTTTGATCTGCGTATCTGCAATGGCTTTTAATATAAATAAAGTATAGTATCATCTTTAATGATATTATACATTATATATGTGATTATGTCACGATATTAAATGTTAAATTTGTGTGAACAATTGCGGTGGAGAGAATACAAACTCTGATTTTTACGGGCGCACACTGTGCGTCCTGCACGTTAACGGCTAAAGGCTAAGGGCTCGGGCGGATAATATCCGCCCCTACAGGCTTAATAGGTCCTGCCTTGTCTGCGCTTTTATGCTATAAGCACGGAGCCTTTTTCACGCTGAAAAATAAAAAATTGAAATTTTTAGCCGCGTGTGTTGCTATTTTCGTATTTTTATGATATAATACTTTTAGCTTATTATAAATTACAGGACGGAGGTATATACCATGCCAGGTTTAGACGATTACGCTCCTGCTGTCAGAAAGGTCATGACTCTTTTCTATGTCATCGACACTTCGGGAAGTATGCAGGGCAGCAAAATAGGACAAGTAGAATCAGCTCTTGAAGAAGTTATGCAGACATTACAGGAAATAAGCGACGAAAGCGACGACGCTGAGATAAAGATCGCCGTTCTGGAATTCTCCACAGGCGCTTCATGGGTTACTCCCGAGCCTGTTTCTCCCGAGGGATACCGCTTCAAGACCTTTGAAGCCTGCGGCGTTACCGATCTGGGCGCTGCCTGCAAGGAGCTGGACAAGAAGCTTTCACGAAATGAATTCCTACAGACTGCCGCAGGTGCATATCCGCCTGTAATTCTCCTTTTCAGTGACGGCGGTCCTACAGATAACTGGGAGAGCGGCCTTGACGCTCTCAAGAAGAATAACTGGTACAAGCGCTCTATCAAGATAGCTTTCGCTATCGGCGACGACGCTGACAGGGACGTTCTTGCACGTTTCTCGGGAAGCTCCGAGACAGTTCTTGACGTCAAGAACAAGGATCAGCTCCGCCTTATGATAGAAAAGGCAAGCGTTATCACCAGCGTATTCGCAAGCCATTCAAGCACAGTTGACAGTGACACGGATCCTGTTGAAATATCCAAGAAGCTGGCTGAGGACGTTCAGACTCAGACTTCAGAGGCTCTCAGCGACGCCAATACCGCCGATTGGGACGAATCGGACTGGTAAGGTGAGGCTATGGAAAAAATTCTTTCCTTTGCTCAGACCACTGTAGGCGCTTCACATCTCAGCAGAGACATCGTTTGTCAGGACAGCTCCCTTGCCGCAGACCATGAGAAGTACTCATTCGCGGCGGCGGCTGACGGTCACGGCAGTCCATGCTATCTGCGTACTGAAAGAGGCTCGAAATTTGCCGTTGAATGTGCTGCGGAGTGCGTGGCGGAGTTCCTTGACGGTATCGAGAATGCCGCTGAGGTGCTTGCCGATGTGAGACAGCGCGAGGAGCTCTTTAATCAGCTATGGCGCAGTATCATAGCTCGCTGGCACGACAAGACAGAGCAGGACTTCATAAACGAGCCCTTTACCGAGGAGGAGTACAGCCGTATCCCCGAGAAGTTCGCGTCCTATATAACGCGATATGAGAGCGGCGAGTATATCGGCGCTTACGGAACGACGCTCCTGTTTGCGGTAGTCACCGAGGACTATGCCTTCGGTGCTCAGATAGGCGACGGAAAATGCGTGGTCATCGACGGCGACAGCAACGTTTTTGCGCCTATTCCCGAGGATCCGCGCTGCTATGAGAACGTTACCACTTCCATGTGTCAGGACGACGCGGCGCTTTCGGCAAGATTCTTCTATCTGCCAAAGGGACTTATGCCTGCGGCGGTTTTCCTTTGCACAGACGGCGTGGAGAACTCCTACTGGAACGAGGAGCAGCTTTTCAGCTTTTTCCGCGGACTTGCTCTTACAATAGTTGAAAACGGCATGGAGGACGGCGTGGCACAGCTTGCGGAGTTCCTGCCTGCTATGACGAAAAAGGGCAGCGGCGACGACGTTACCTGCTCGGGTATAATCAATATGCCGAAGCTGGGCGCCTGCTCGGACGGAATACGCGAGGACTTGGAAGCGGCGGCTGCGGCTATCTCCGAGGAGACATTGCCCGAGGATATCGAATATGCCGACGAGGAATCACAGCAGGTCATCTCAGACGTAGAAAATGAAGAATTAAAAATAGAGAATGAAGAATGAAACGTAGGGGCGAACATGGTTCGCCTCTTTTTCATGCTGTTTTATGTCGAAAAGTGTCGAATAATTATTTTTTTGAAAAAAGCTCTTGACAAATAAGAACAGATGTTCTATAATATAATCACAAGGAATGGAACGTTAGTTCTTAAAGCTATCTTATCAAGGGTGCAGCATATGCTGCTCGTGCTTCTTTTTCTTAATAAGGGGGCAAATCATGACACAACTTATCAAAAACTATACCAACAGCAGAGACCTCGTAAAACAGCGTATCACCGAGCTTTCCGAGCTTAGACTCAGTCTTGTGAAAAGGGGGAATATACGCAGAGTCGCCGAGCTCGACCTTGACCGCCGCATTCGTATGCTCTATGAGGAGCACGGCGAAATGCAGGAGATAATCTCGCATCTCACTTCGTATAACAGGAGGCGTGAGAGCTTTGGCAAGATGTGACTTATGGTATTCTGACAAGATGAGCGGCAGGGAGGATATGGGCATTAAGCGTATCCTCAGCCGCGGCGATAAGGACAGTGAGTCGTCAAGGCTCCGCAGTATTCTGTTAAAAGTTATTAAAAATGAGCTGACACCGAGACAAAAAGAGATTATTATGCTATACTATTTTAAGGGCGCGGATATAGCTGATATCAGCGAAAGGCTGGGTATCTCACAGCAGGCGGTCTATGCCGCTATGTCACGCGCTAAAAAGACTATCTACGGTATACTGAAATATTACATCTGAGGAGGTTTTATGGATACTCCTATATACGATTTTTTGCGAAGCTACGCCGATTCGGGTACGCTGAGAGCTCATATGCCCGGGCATAAGGGGAATGCCGCGGCTGAGCTCGGGGAGCTTTTTAAGCTCGATATCACCGAAATAAAAGGCGCGGACAGCCTTTTCGAGGCTGAGGGCATAATCGCACAGAGCGAGGACAATACCGCGAAGCTCTATGGCAGTAAGGCTTCGGTTTTCTCGGCAGGGGGCTCGACTCTTTGCATACAGGCTATGCTGGCTCTTATGAAGCAGGAGCGCCGCCGCGTTATAGCGGTCAGGAACGTTCACCGCGCTTTTCTCAATGCGGCGGCTCTGCTTCGTCTGGAGGTTCAGTGGATAATGCCGAGATACAGCGGCGGTATCCTGTCGGGCGAGCTTCAGCTCGCCGACGTGGCGGCGGCTTTAGCCGCCGACCACACGCCAGCCTGCGTTTATGTGACCTCACCCGATTATACGGGCAGGCTGGCGGATACCGCCGCACTGGCTCGGCTCTGTCACAGCTATGGAGCGAAGCTCCTTGTGGATAACGCTCACGGAGCACATCTGGCTTTCTTTGAGGAGAGCCTGCACCCCATAGCTCTGGGAGCAGACCTGTGCTGTGATTCAGCGCATAAAATGCTGCCTGCTCTTACAGGAGCGGCTGTGCTTCATACCTCCTGCGAGGAGTACGTCCCGAAGCTGAAACAGGCGATGAGCCTTTTCGGTTCGACGAGTCCGTCATATCTTATCATGGCTTCGCTTGACCTCTGCAACCGTTATATCGCAGAGCATATACGGGACGACATTGCCGCGGCTTTGCCGCGTTTGGCGGAGCTTCGCTCCGCTCTGTCCGACAGGCTTGTTTTTGCCGAAAGCGAACCCTTCCATATCACGGTAAAAGCCGCTGAAAGCGGCTTCTGCGGCACTGAATTAGCGGAGCTTCTCCGCGAAAGTGAAGTTGAATGCGAGTACGCAGACGACGAGCTTGTGATACTTCTCATGTCGCCTTTTTCGGCGGCGGAGGACTACAGGCGGCTTCAAGCCGCGCTGGAAAGCGCGGCGTCGGGAGCTTCGCCGAGAAATAGGAAAAGCTTTAGTTTTCAGCCGAAGCTCCCGCAAATGGCTTTAGCCATTTGTGAAGCCGCCTTTGCGGAGACCGAGGAAATTTCCGTTGAGGACGCCGAGGGACGTATCTGTGCGTCGGTAAAGGTGCCCTGTCCGCCTGCGATACCCATAGCGGTCAGCGGCGAGGTCATAGACAGGCAATGCGTGGAGCTCTTCCGTGCATACGGCATAAAAACAGTTCTCGTGGTGAAAAATTGACGCAGACTATTGCATTTTACCTCCATATGTGATAAAATATAGTAAAATATTATTGCGGAGGTAAAGCCATGAGCGATATGAACGAAAAAGACCTCGACGAGCTTGAGGAAGAAGATGAAATAGAGAACTACATCACTCTCACTGATGACGACGGCAACGACGTATCTTTTGAGATAATCGGCAATGTTGAGTACAAAGACCACCTTTACGCGGTTCTTCTGCCATTCGACGACGAGGACGACGAGGTAGTCATTCTTGAGGTCATTCCGGGAGAGACTCCCGAGGAAGATGACTTTGTTTCCGTTGACGACGATGAGCTTCTCGGCAAGGTATTCGAGGAATTCAAGAAGAATTACGACGGCGAGTACGAATTTGAATAATTGATTTATGAGCTTCCATGTATTTTGCACGGAAGCTTTTTTTGTCAAATCCTCCAAAGAGGACTGCTTTTCATTGTTCAAAGCTACAAATTGATTCTATTTGCTTGACACGTTCATAATTTGTTCTCAATTTTAAAAAGAAAATATGATATTATTTATTATATACATTATGATATAAACAGCTGTAAAAAAGCTGTTTTTTGAGGATATGCTTTATTATTGATTATTTTTATCGGGAGCGCAAAAAGCTCTCGGAACATCATTTTAGGGGGACTCGTTATGGAAAATTTTAATTTAAACGAGATGACATTAGAAAAAGCGATCGATTTCTTCAAGGACAACGTTGGCGCTCTTGTCATTGCCGACAGTAAGAACGATTCCTACAAGTCCGTTGTCAGAAGAGGTATTTTTAATAAGCTTGTTGCAGAATCGGGCGGCAAGTACCATGAGCTCATTGAAAAGCTCTGGTATCATCTTAGCAAGACTTCTGATACAGTATCCGAGAAATATCAGTCGTTTGTCATGACGTCAGGTTCGTTTGCGGGAAAATATTCCAGAAAAGCTGAAGTAATGGTAGAGGGGATAGCCTACATTGTACAGGTAACTATATATCCGTTAAAGGAAAAGGAGACATACCTCTTTATACTTGATGAGCTTGACGACAGCCAGTCCATGGACGAGACTCTGACTACACAAAAGGTCAAGACCTTCCAGAATACATATCTGTTTTCGATGTATATCGACCTTGTCAAGGATACTATCCACGGTATCAGCGTTACAGAGCTCTCTGACGACGTTATCAATCAGGAGCTTAAATATACTCAGTGGCGAATGATGATAGTTAATGCTATAAATAAAGATTATCAAGGTCAGTTCCTTGAATGGAGCGATCCAGAGTATCTCAAAGTCAAATTTGCTCCCGGACAGACCGCTTCATTTGACTGCCTTATGACGAACCTTGAGGGCAAGGAGATATGGGTTAAGCTCATATTCAGCCGTGTGGGAACAAACAATCCCGACGACTACCGTTATATCTACATGGTCCAGAATATAAATGAAGAAGCACAGGAACTCAGAAATACCCTTGCTCAGTACGCAGACCGTGCTTCAAAGGATCCTCTTACTTCGATATATAACCACGGAAGAATGGAAACAGAGATAAACAATGCCCTTATAGATAAGGTCGCAAAGGGAGAAGCTGTTTCGATAATGATAATGGATATCGACTTCTTCAAGCACGTAAACGATAATTACGGTCATGCAGTCGGCGATGATACGCTCAGACACTTTGCGGCTTTGCTGAACGATTATCTCAACAAGAACAATGGCGTAGTCGGACGCTGGGGCGGCGAGGAGTTCGTGGCTGTTTGCTACGATGCAGACCGCGAAAGAGCTGCGGCGATAGCTGAGGATATCCGACAGAAGGTAGCCGCCGAAAATTTTGCAGTTGTCGGAAATATCACCTGTAGTATCGGCGTTACTACGCTCAATGCTGCCGATGATTTTGAGAAAGCCTACAGACGTATGGATAATGCGCTGTACGAGGCTAAATCCAGCGGAAGAAACTGCGTAAGACTTGCATAAATAAACGCCCCGACGTAAAAAACGTCGGGGCTTGGCTTTATTCATAACACACAACTGCCTCCGCAGCTGCGGAGGCAGTTCTATTTTCGTTTCAAAAGTAAATTTTTTGTGCAGCTATTGTTTTTTTATGCTTCATATGGTATAATATATATATAATAATTTTAAATATTGAAAACTTTTTGATATATTCTTAAAAACATATACTGCCTGTTTTGCATAATAAAGGGGGCATATCTGAAATATGAACAGTATTATTGAATTGCTGAAAGAATACCAGCTTAATATAATGTTCGCACTGAGCCTGATATGCGGTATGCTGGCTTTTTTTGTCTTTATAACAAAGACCATAATACCCGGGCGAAAGTACATAATCCTCTCACTTGAGCTCTGTGCGATGTTCCTGCTGATATCAGAGCGAATGTCCTATCATTACCGCGGAGACACCCGACAGATAGGATACTACATGGTCAGGATAAGCAATTTTTTCGTATTTGCGCTTACTCTCGGCATTATTTTTACCTTTACATTGTACCTCATAAACGTTTATATCAATGAGGGCGGTATGTAAAAGCCGCCTGTGCGTCTGAAGCAATCCTGCATAATGTGCGCTCTGGGACTTGTGATGCTTATTATCTCGCAGTTTACAGGCTTTTACTACACCTTTGACGAGCAGAACTGCTACCAGCGCTCAGCAGGCTTTCCGATATGCTATATCATACCGCTGATAATACTCGTCCTCGATATGTCGGTAATTATACAGCATTACAAGCGTATCAGCAAGCATATGCGCATACCGATACTGCTTTTCTCCATCGTTCCGCTTATATCTTCGATAATACAGCTTTTCACTTATGGCGTTTCCCTTACGAGCATGACTCTTGTGGGACTTGTCGTACTGCTCTATGTATTCGCGCTTCTTGATATGAACTATATGATAGAACGCGCCAACAAGCACGAAATAGAGGTAGTCCGCGAGGAGCAGAAGAATATGCACCTGCTGTTCGAGCAGACGGCTACTGCTCTTGCAAACGCCATAGACGCCAAGGATAAGTATACTCACGGTCATTCGCGCCGAGTTGCAAAGTACTCCGTAAAGGTGGCAAGAAGCGCAGGCAAGACCGAAAAGGAATGTGAGGAGATATACTTCGCCGCACTGCTCCACGACGTTGGAAAGATCGGCATAAAGGACAGTATCATCAACAAGGAGGGCAAGCTCACCGATGAGGAATACGGAGCTATCAAGACTCACCCTGTAATCGGAATGCAGATACTTTCCAGTATCAGCCAGTCTCCGTACCTCAGCATAGGTGCTCACTATCACCACGAGCGCTATGACGGTCACGGCTACCCCGCAGGACTAAAGGGCGAGGATATCCCTGATATCGCCCGTATAATCGCTGTTGCCGACGCCTACGACGCCATGACCTCTAAGAGAAGCTACCGTGATCCTATCCCTCAGCAGATAGTCCGCGAGGAGTTCGTAAAGGGCTTGGGCACTCAGTTTGATCCCAATTACGGAAGAATAATGCTCCACCTCATCGACCTTGATTCCGAGTACATAATGAGGGAGAGCGAGGACGCCTCCGAGGGCGAGGCTATAGGAACTCTGCTCTGCGGACCGTACCGCACTACGCGCTCTGACGGTATACTGCTGAATAACGGTATAGTGCATATACATCTGACCAGCTATATGTCCGACGAGCGAAGCGAGGAGAATATCCCGAGCTTTGTGCTTTTCGATTCGCTGGACGGAAGAATGCACGACACCGAGCGCAAGCAGAGAGACCTGCTGTACTACGAATACGCCACTGTCCACGCCGACGGTGTCGTCGAGCAGAAAGGCACAAGAAACGCCCGAGTCAGGACAAACGAGACCGCAGGAGCTTCCGCCGAAGCAAAGGCTATGCTCCGCGGCGAAAAGATAGAATTCGATATCGAGGCTATGCGCTGTAAGGACCATGTGCTCATCAGACTTATGAACTGCTACCGATTCCACGAGATAATACTCGCTCTGCCCGACAGCACAAGGTTCTGCTATCTGGCACTTACGGGCAAGAACTGCATAATCGAGGCCGTTGACGTAGCTAAGACAGGCGAGAAGATAAACGAGGGCTATATCCCCCGTATCGCAGAGGAGATAACCTACATAGACGTTCCGCAGGGCGATATCCCCAATGTTCAGGTGGACGGCTGGCGCTCGGATTGTTCCGAGGGCTTCGAGATAACCAACGGAACACGCATCTCATTCCATACAATGAGCCTGCCTACCGCAAGACTGGTATGGCACTGTCCGTTCATTGTTATCTATACCTCCGAGGACGGACAGGTAAACGGCAAAAATTACCGCGAGCTCACAGTTGTTCGTCTTGACGGCGAGGGCTGGGAGGAAGACGAACACGCCGAGAACAGAGTTCACGTCAACAAGCTGGACGATTTCACAGACTGGAACAGCTTCAAGGAGAAAAACAAGGCAGGTCAGGACTGCGAGCTGTTTATTAAGATACAAAGCGGACAGATAGATATATCTGCGGAATACTGCGGTTTGTCCATACACTCGATAACAACGGTGACCGATGATATTCCTAAGCTGTATGCGGCTCTTACGGGAGACCAGTGTGCTCTCACGAATATCAGGATAAGCCGTTAGTCATTGACGGATAATATGCCGAAATAATACTTTCGATTCAAGGAAATCACTCATGAAACAAATCAAGAATTTACTGCTGCTTCTGGTATGCATTGCAGCGTATATCGCCCTTTGCATAGTAAACTATCCGCAGGCTGAATCCCTCGGAGCGCTGCTTGTGCTCATGGCTCTGTTTTTCCCGACGCTCCCCGTTACGGCTTCAGCGGAGCTCCTTTACCTTGCAGCAGGACGCAGAAAATGGACAGAGATAACAGGCTTTGTCCTCGATATACTGGGAACTGCGCTGATGTCCGCCTATTGGTTCTTAATGGTCATAGGCGGCGGTGATAAGAACAAGTCGGCGGCACTGGCTGTTATCCTGATAAATGCCGCAGTTACGGCTTTTCTCGGACTAAAGCTGAAATTTCAGAAGGAATAAAAACAGCCCCGAAGTATAAGACAGATACCTATATAGAAGTTTTGCCCCCAAGCGTTTATGCGCTTAGGGGCATTATATTTTATACGGTTGCTAGGATAAATCAGAATTTGTATCACAGAACCATCAGCAATGTTCCGGCTCCAATCAGGATACACCCCATCACTGACTTAAAAGTAAATTCTTCATGCAGAAAAACAAACGCCAGTATCAGCGTAATGACAACGGACAACTTATCAATCGGGACGACTTTTGAAGCGTCTCCAATCTGCAAGGCCTTGTAATAGCAAAGCCATGAGGCACCAGTAGCAAGGCCGGACAGAATCAGGAAAACCCAACATTTCTGGCTAATGTCTTTTATTCCTGCTTGCTGATGAGTAATAAATACCATTCCCCATGCCATGATAACAACAACCATCGTACGGATCGCAGTAGCCAGATTCGATCCGACACCTTCAATTCCTATCTTTGCCAATATTGATGTCAGTGCGGCAAAGATTGCCGAACCAAGCGCTAATAAAAACCACATAGTGATACTCCTTCAAATTCCGATTTTTGTCAGTAGCAATTATAGCACATCATCTCTGTACTGTCAATAGAAACGCCATAGTACTTCTGACTGTAAATCAGAAATACTATGGCTTAAAACTTCTATATGAGTATCTTTCTTAGCACTTCGGGGCGTTTTTTCGGGCTGTCGGGGACGCCAGCCCCTACAAGCCACAATTTATATTTGCAACACAAGTCTCGGGACGCCGAGGCGGCGTCCCCTACAGTTATATAGTCTTTAGCTGCTTCAACAGCTCGAATATGAGCTCCTTTTTGGCAAGTCCCTCGGAAAATGCCGTCGCACCGCCGCAGGCTGTTCCCAGCTTCAATGCGTAGTCAAGGTCGTTCTCCGCAGAGCCTGCCACAAAGCCTGCCAGCATGGAATCGCCTGCTCCTACGGAGTTCTTGACCGTGCCCATGCAGACTCCGCATTTAATGAGCCTGCCGTTCTCGCAAAGGAGTATAGCTCCGCTGCCAGCCATGGATACCAGAACGTTGCGAGCTCCCATAGCCTGCAATTTTACGGCGTATTCAACGACTCCGTCATAGGTGGAGATGTTCACGCCGAAAATCTCTCCCAGCTCATGGTCGTTTGGCTTGATAAGAAAAGGCTTGTATTTCAGCACGTTCACAAGGAGCTCTCCCGACGCGTCCACAACAGTGCGGATATCGCGGTCTGAAAGCATTTCCAGTATGCGCTCATACACGTTGGAGGGCAGACTATTCGGGATACTTCCTGCAAGTATCAGCGTGTCGCCGTCCTTGAGCCTGTCCAGCTTCTTGAAAAGCTGCGAAAGAGCTTCGTCGTCTATGTGGGGACCTTGTCCGTTGAGCTCGGTCTCCTCCTCAGCTCTTATCTTTACGTTGATTCGGGAAGTGCCTTCTTTCAGCCTTACGAAGTCCGCGTCGATGCCCATAGCTTCAACACCGCGCTCGATAGCTTCGCCCGTAAAGCCTGCCGTGAAGCCCAGAGCCTTTGAGCGTATACCGAGCTCAGCAAGCACAGCGGAAACGTTTATGCCCTTGCCGCCGTAGTATATCTGCTCGGAAGCGGCGCGGTTGACACTGCCCAGAGCTATTTTCTCCGTCTTAACTACATAGTCTATAGCAGGATTGAACGTAACTGTATAAATCATGTTTTTTGCTCCCTTATAATGAGATATAGCAAAAGAAAAAGCGTTTACCTTTGGTAAACGCTTCCCTTGGTGCGAGTAATGGGACTTGAACCCATACGTCTCTCGACACACGCCCCTCAAACGTGCCTGTCTGCCTATTCCAGCACACTCGCATTGCAGTATTTCGTGACTGCTTTAATATTATACCAGAAAATAATATGCTTGTCAAGCCTTTTTTCAAAAAAATTTCAGAAATTTTTAGTTAATATAAAAAATAATATTCCGCAGTATTGACTTTTAAACGCCTTTAGTGTATAATATTATCTGTTGGTGCTGATGTGGCACAGTCGGTAGCGCAACGCCTTGGTAAGGCGTAGGTCGTCGGTTCAAGTCCGATCATCAGCTCCAGCGGGGAGTCCCCGCAGGCAGATTCGCGTCTCAGTAATGCTGGGGCGCGAATTTTTTTCCGCGCATGAAGCATATCTAAATCGTAACATATATACAAACGCGGTTCAGGAAACTGAATCGCGTTTTATTTTATCCACTTTCAGACACATTCGCGCATGAAGCGGTATCCAAAATGCAGCAAATACATAATCAAAAGGCAGAAAATAGGCACTTTCTCAATGTGAGGGAGTGCTTATTTATTTAACTGAATACGCTGAGGGCACTATGAGGGCACTATTGTAAAAAAACAGGGGCTTTCCGCTTAGAGGAGCGCCGATAAAGAAGTTTTTATGATTTGAAGATAATATATGGGCAAAGTACAGCATGAGTGATGATGTGCTATCGTTTACTCACTACTCCATCACGGAATATGCGAAGACCTCCGAAGCGGTGTATAATTGCCGCTGCCTCGGAGGTCTTTTTGTTATATCAAAAAATTTTTGAGAAATTTTCAAAAAAGGTGAGAGTTCCTGCATTTTCAAACGTCTAATAAGTGAACAGTAAAAATAACAGGCTATCTGTTTCCCTGAAAGGGTTCTGCACAGCAGACTGCCGTTTATTTACAAAAAAGGAGGGTTTACTATGAATAAAAGGAAAATACTGACGTTCATCACAGCACTGACGATGAGTCTGACATCTCTGTCATTCACCCCTGCATATGTGGTTGCGGAGGACAGTACCGCAGCAGTTTCAGGCACTGAAACCAACGTGGTAAAGAAAAAAGGCGATATTGCGTTCAATATTTCTGCCGATTTACCAAGTATGTACACAGGCGACGAGCCGAATTTAGATGACTGCGTTCTCTGGGTAAAGACCTACGACAACATGGGATATTCTTCGATACTGCACGATATCGGCAGCTTCACAGTGGGCTCGGGACGTTATTCAGACCTGTACACCATCGACACAAGTGAGGTGGATAACACACAGGAAGGCAAATATCTGGTAACTCTTAAACCCAAAGCAGGTGCTTCTTTCAGAGAAACTTCTGAATATGACACGACCTTTGACATAACCATGCAAGGAAAAGAATCCTATAGCTATATAATGGTATATGACAAGGATAGAATCAAGGATACTCCGATATATCTGCGATTCTACACAGAGGATATTGAAATTACCCGCGGTCTGGGCATGGGTATAGAGCTTTGCGGCGCAATGGCTTCTGATGTAAGATATGAAATTGAGGACGAGACCATAGCAAAGGTCAGTGAAAACTCAGGTTCAAAATATCTTTTCCTTGAAGCTCTGAAAGAGGGTGAGACTACCGTCAATGTTTACACCTCCGACGGCAGAACCACGAGCGAAAAGATAAGAGTTACTCCTCAGTCAGCTACAACTGTGACACAGACTCCGCCCGTAACTACTACAACTACTTTAGCAGACCCCAACGCTACCACCACCCGTCAAACTACAACTACTATAGCAACAGTTTACAAATGGTGGTACGATTACTCGTCCTATACCACGACAACAGCGGTATATACAATGCCTGCGACCACAACCACTGCTATAGGATGCTGGGCGCCTGAAATAGAGTTTGATACCTCTCCTATGGAAATAGGCGAGGTGCGTGAGGGGCGCTTCTACAATCCCGAGACAAAAAAGACCGAAAACGGCGCGGTACATACCACCAGCAATAACATCAAGGTAGAGTATACCAAGGGCAGTGATACCTTTAAGGTGACTGCATTGAAGGCAGGAAGTGCAAATATCAGCTTTTATGAAAAGGAATGTGCACTTTCGGGTTCTCTGAACATTACTGTATCGGGCGAGCCTGAACCGCCTGTAAGCCAAACAACGACTCTGCCGACTGTAACAACTACGACAACTACAACTGATGTCATAGACCATAATGAATTAAACGTTGATTTTGCTCCTACAGTGGATTTTGACACATCTGATATGAAGGTCGGCGAGACACGAAAGGGACGTTTCTATAATCCTATCTCCGAAAAGTCCACAGGCGGCAATATAAAGGCTTCGGACAATGTATCCGTTAAGGTGGAAAAGGACGGCAGCTTTGAGGTAACTGCTTTGAAGGCAGGTCCTGCGGGACTTGAAATAACCGACAATGACTGTCCGTTCACAGGCTCTGTGTACTTTAATGTTGTTGAAGTAAGTAAGATGAAAGGCGATTCCAACTGCGACGGTCAAATGGATATGTCGGACGTAGTCCTCATTATGCAGGCTCTTGCTAATCCGAATAAATATGGCGAAAACGGTACAGCAAAGGTTCATCTTACAGCGCAGGGCAAGGAAAACGCCGATATGGACGGCAACGGTCTTACTGTAGGCGACGCTCAGAAGATACAGCTGAAGCTTCTCGGTCTCGATGATGACAGCGAGCCTTTAACTCCTTTAGCACAGGCTGTAGGCGTTAATACAACAGACGAAGCAATAAAGCTTATCAGAAGCTATGACCTTAACGACTACAATGTAAACGCCCGCGAGACCATGAAGCAGATGTTCGAGAGCTTCAAAAAGGACGGCTTTATCTATCGCTTTGCCGAAGTCACAGGCGATGACGCAGTAAAGCTCCGCGACGACTATGTAAATCCGCCTGTCTTGCTTGGTCCTTATGCGAATTTTGAGGATATATGCATTCTCTATCATGTAAAGGCATATGACATGAACTATCAGTTATACTACTTCAACAGAGGCAATGATTACGCAGGTCAGTCTATGGCTGGTTATATCAAGAACCGCTTTGGCTTTAATGTAACAAAGGTCATCGACGATAAATACTTTATCTTCGATAACAGCAAGGACGGTCAGAACGATATCAGCGTGATTTTCGCTTTAGACGACGGACATTACTGCAAGGTAAGGTGCTTCGGCACAGAGGCAGAGCTTATGAAGCTTGCAAAGTCGCTGAAAAGCGTGAAGCTCCCTCTCGGTGAGAAAAAGATAACCGACCTTAACGACGTAAACGCTCTTCTGATTGCCTATGAGACAGAGCACAAGCTCCCTGTTTCCATGATTACATCAATCAATCAGGGTGACAAGCAGGTTTATGTATATCTGGGCACATTTGATATCAAAGAGCAGGAAAAGGTCATTGAACAGATGAAGAACTATATGAAGTTCATGAACATCGACGAGGAACTTGTATGTTTTGCAATTCCTCAGACCGTTGCAGACTGAAAGAAAACATGATAAATATAGAGAAAAAGAGAAAAGAAAAAGGGCTTCCCTCGGGAAGTCCTTTTTCGTTATATCAGCCCTGCTTGATAAGGAGCTTTCTAAGCAGTATCTCGTCGTACAGGTCTACATTCTTGTCGCCGTTGAAGTCGAACTGGTCAGCGGCTTCTTTTGAACTGAAAGGCGATACGCCGAGTATCATCTTGCGGAGCCTTACAAGCTGTGCAACCTTGTATACCTTGGCAGGCTTTGTGCCGTCGGGCTCAGTGCCGCCTACGAGCTTGCCGTCTGCGTAAACGCAAACGTTGTCACAGCGCTGTGCAAGCTCAACGCCGCTTACGATGTTGTCGTAGTCCTCGCCGACTTCGTCAAGGTCTATCATGCCCTTTCGGCTCCAGTCGTTGGAGGAATCCCACTTCTCACCGAAGTAGTTTCCGATAATGAGCTGATACTTCTTGTTGGAGTTGGCAACTGCATAGTCAGGCCACGATATCTCGATGTAGTAGATATCGTCCTTGAACTGTTTTGGCTGTGAGAGCACAGCGGACTTATCAGTCACCTCGGTCTCAACCTGGTCATATGTCTTTTGGAGTACGAAGCTGCCGGGGATAGTCTTGTTCTCGAATTCCTCAATGCTGAAATAGTAGCGTACAGACAGGTCAGTGTGTGGCTCAAGGCAGTCCGTATTCACGAAGAATGTCAGCTTTGTAACGCCTGAGCCTGTAGCCTCGGGAGCTTCGGAGCAATAGCCCGATACCCAGAAATCATCGCCTGAGAAGAGCTGTGAGTCGTCCTGTTTTTCGGCAGGAGGGAAGTTCTCCTCGGGCTTCATGGTCTTGTCGCCTTTGTAGAGGTAAAGACCTGCCGCCGCGCCTACGATAGCCGCATTATAGTCAATAGTAACCTCGTTGTAGATCCAGTCCTTGGTAACGTCGTTGTGCTGGTCGTCGCCGTCGGGACCGCCTGCAAGAGCGCCGTAGAGAACGTGCTTGTGCTCGGCAGGGTCCTCAGCCATTGTAAGTCCCGAAGCCGCACGGTGGTGGGGATATTTGACGGAGTTCTCGCCGTAGCCTACAACATAGCTTCTGCCAAGAGGGTTATCGCCGATGATGTATTCCATTTGTCCCAGAGCCCAGTCCGAGAATGCATAGTCGGGGTTCTTGTCGTTGTACTTGTCCTTGCCCTTGTTGTATTTGTCGTATACCAGAGCCGTGAACTGTACCGCAGTGTTGTATCTTGCACTGCCCCATGTATCGAGGTAGAAGTAGCCAGCAGGAGTTATCTTGCCCTTTTTGCCCTCCATAACGGTGTTTATAGCCTTGGCTTCCATTTCCCAGAAGTCAAGGACTTCATACTGACCTCTGCCGATAGCCACACGAGTTTCCTCGCAGACCTCGGGGTACATATCCTGAATGCGTCCGAAGAGTATACCTACGCCGTTCCACATATCGTTCCAGCAGAGAACGTATCCGGGAGGCGCATAGTAGTCGATGTATTTCTCGCAGGCTTCGAGGTAGTCATGGTCCTTTGTGATGAGGTAGAGCCAGCCTGCCGCGAAACAGAAGTCGTCCTCCCATTTGTTGGATGTGTAGAAGCTCATAGGACCGTCGCCGCCTGCGCCGACTTTCTTCTCGTTCTTGTTTGCAAATTCAAAGAGCGCCTTTGCGTAGTCGAGACACTTATCGGCGTACTCTGGATCTGTGTCCTTGAAGTTGTAGTAGTTGATAGCCAGAGCCGCCGCGCTCTCCGATACGTCGTCGGTGGTGGGGAGCTCAGATGTGGCAAAGAATGCAGGACGTCCCATAGCGTCTATTTCGGGAGACTGCCAGTATTCGTGGTCAACGCTTCCGTCGCCTACCTGATAGCAGAAGGCGAGAACGTCGCCGTTTTTGTCACGGAAGGTGCTCTTCATGAAGTAGTCGCAGAAGTAGCGGCATATGGTCTCGGCGTGAGCGTCCTGACCTGTTTCCTTGTAGGCATCGCGGAACTCATAGTAGCCCCATGACACAACAGAAGCCGCATAAGCCTCGGGAAGTCCGAACTTTACGTGGTCGCCTGCGTCATGGAATCCGCCTGCAACGTCGATGAAGCCGTCACCGTCGGGATCGAGGATATCCTTATATTTTTCCATGAACGACTCGGGGAGATTAGTGCCGGAATGGTCGTCGTCAATGGGGTGCATAGGCACCTTTGCGTCGTATACGTGGCAGTTTCCGCGCCATGAAAGGCGGTTGTTGTCGGCAACTCCCGTACCGCACATATTAGCGTCGTAGAAGTAGAGCGTGTATTGTAAAAGCTTAGCCCAGTTGTTCTCGGTCTCTTCGTAGTCGACAACATTGGGAGTAGCCTTGGCGAAAGCAGGCATAGCCGCCGCCGAAGCGGACACGGCAGTTACCGCCGCCGCAGTAAAAGCGGATAAGCGCTTGAAAATCTTCATAAACTCAGTCCTTTCTGTTGGATAGCCGTCAGCCGTCAGCTATCGGTCTGATTTCATTTTACCCCATATCGGCGCAAATGTCAACGCATAACTTGCGGACTTGGTTAAGTTATCAGTTGAGAGCCCAGAATTGAGAGCTAAGGTGTCGCCCTGCGGCGACGGGTAAAAAAGTGTACAAAGCAAGCTTATAACTCTCAGCTCTGCACTCTCAACTCTAAACTAAAACAACCATTTAGCTATGCTAAATGGTTGTTTTGTATCTCGCCATAAGCGACATAAGGTCGTATTTGCACATTTCGGGTTTGGTCTCCATGAGCTTCTGCTGAGTTACAAGGCATGGATTCCTGCGGAACTTGTCGCTCCGCTCGCCCGAGCGCCAGCCGATTGAAGCCATGTAACAGCACCAGCGGCGGTGCTCCAGTGAAGCCAGTCCATAGGCGAAGCTGTCCTTTTTCAGCTTAGCGAGGACTTCCTCCTCACTGCCGTTCATCTGCCATGCAGTGCCCGTGTACTTCATAAGGGAGCCGTTTCTGCCGATGAGCGATTCAAGCTTTTCACTGAGCTCCGCGCCGTTTTCTGCGGCAAGCTTTGGTATGATATCGTTCTTGACCTCATCGTGGTATGCGGCGGCTTTGCTCGATGAGCGGCGGAAAAGCCTCAGCCTGTTCCATTCCTGCTCGGGTTCTTCCTCGGAGTTGTCTGCAGTACCCGTTTCGTCGGCGGTAATGAGCTTGATATTGTTGTAGAAGTGGTTGTAATTCTTGGCGAGCTTGTCTATCTCGCGGTTGATTATCATGTCGAGAGTGATGACTATGCTTCTGTCGTCAATGAGACTGACATCGGCAAGGGAGCTGTTTTCTGCGGAGATATAGCCTGCAAGATGTCTGTCGGTGTCCATTCGCATGAGAATAGGCAGTTTAAGTCCGCGCTCGTCAAAGAGCTCCTCAAGCTGTATCGCGCAGTGTATCGAAAGGTCGATATTTTCAAGGGCTATGACCGCATAGGTGTAGGGCTCGGCGTCGAGCTTATCACGTACAGTGTCGTAGAAGCTGATATGTGAGATGTTCAGCTCGTGGAAGTTTATCTCCAGAAGTCCGTCTGCGGCGCTGCTTTTTATTGTGACCTTGTCATCGGTGATATCAAAGGTGTCACGGCTGAGCTGATTGAGGAACACTGCCTTTTTCGCCTTGATATTGCTGTCGAAAACGTCGATGATTATGCGGTTGCTCTCGTGGACTACGCCGAGATTCATAGCCTGCAATACCGCCTGCTGACCGAGCTGTCCGAAGCCTGCTACCAAGAGGTGAGCAGTCCAGTCCTTCAGCGGAGTATCCGTGCCGATGTATATGCTGTGGAGCGGGTGGTCGGAGTACATCTTGTGTATCTGCATTTCGGGAAGTCCCACTACCTCCAGATCGAAGTAAGCGTCTGTGCCTGCGGCACTGTTGTAGTATTCCGCGATAAGCCTGCCTATGCCTTCTTCCTCGCACCTGCACGATATCTTGGCTCCCTGAGCAAGCTTTATCCTATCGTCGGAGTCCTTTTCGTTCAGGCGGAAAAGCTGTAACAGGGAGAAGTTCCGTATGGACGATGTCTCAAAGAGTATGATATTTGTGGCTGTTTCGATCCGTGTTTTGGCAAGAAGCGTCTGAAGCTCCGATTCTGCCGCTTTCAGCACGTCCGCGTAGTGCACCACATAGCCTGCCTTGTTAAGTCGGTATATCTCCTCGTTGTCGATAGACTCGGTAGTGACTATGTGTATGCAGGTCTTTTTCGGGTTTGACTTGTTGTTTTTCAGCATGGACTTGACGTCGCTGTTATAGCCGAAAACTACGATATGACGGCAGTTCTTGTCCCTGCGGAAGAATATGATGAAGCGGAGCAGGCGTTCCAGAAACTTGTAGATGAATGAGATAGTGCAGTAGGGGGCGGTGAATACCGCTATACAGTAGGCGTAGCCTATGACCTTGTTGAGCGCCGAGGGATTCTCCTTCATAAAGGAGACGGTGTCCTTGATAGTTACCGAAGCCTTGAAGCCGAATGCGTTGATACTGTTTTGCAGTACCAGCAGCACCTTGAAGAATGAATCAAATTTATTGTAGTATATGATACCCTGTGCAGTTGCTATCAGGAATGACAGCACTGCCAGCAGGAATATCAGCCGCGTCGTATTCTTACGACCTTTGTTGTTGCCCATTTGTCAGTCCTTTCATGCCTCGCTCAGAGCCGTGAGATAGTCCTTTGCGGCGCTGAGAAGCTGCTGAGTGGTGTATATCGGGAAGAAACCTGCTTTGTTTTGACCATCGTCGCTGATGAATACCTTATCAGCTTTTGCAGGAGCAGCGGCGAAATCGTCTATCCTGTAGCGGACAGTGAATCTTGAAGTATCCAGCAGCCATGCCTGTGACTTGTCCCATACAGCGTATACACGGCTGCTGTCAGCTGAGGGCTTTGTCTCAAAGAGAGCCGCTGAGGTGCTGTCTGATTCGTAGATATCGTTATCGTAATCGTTTTCAAAGTCAAGTCGGCAGCTTCTTCCTGTGAAGCCCTCTGCGTTCATTTCGTAAAGGTGAGAATCACGGCAGAGCACGGCAAATTTATCATCGCCGACTGCTGCGACGGATACAGGCTCCTGACTTGTGCCGTTAAGGGAAACTGTCGCCTTGCGAGGTCCTTTTTCGGCGTCAAAAAGACCAACTGTGCGGTCACTGAAAAGAACTCCCACGGTATTGTCATTCTGCCAGAAGATACGCTGTATCTCGGGGCTTGTATCACTTTCGGCGTTGAATTCAAGCTTTATATACTGACCTGAGGAGAAGTCGTGAACGATAAGGGCTGTTTTTCCCTCGTCGTCATCGCTGAGCTTAGCCAGCATAGCAGCCTTGCTGCCCGAAACAGCGCACAGCTCATCGACTATTTCTTTGTCCATGAGGATAGAGTTTTCTTTCTTCTGCGCCCATGACTTGAAGCTACCGTCGGAGGAAACGAACACTAAATTCCTGTTGGTGTCTGCAAGGTAATAAGCTCCGCCCTCAGCGGGGATAAGCTGGGAGCTTCCGCGCATAGTCGCAGGAGCGTCCTTGACATCGGTCACCTTGCCGTCAGCAGTGTTTATTATCATTATGCCGTCTTCGGTGGAGGTTCCCTTATATGCGTTCACTATGAGCTTGTCGCTGCCCACGAATGCAGCGGAGAGGGCTCTGCCGCCGTCGAGTTCAGTCACCTCGGTGCATGAGCCTGATGCTGTATCGTAAATGAACAGGTGGTTGGTGAGCTGACTTCCTGAATTATATTCACCGTTGGGGTAGTATATGGATACAACAGCAGCCTTTGTGCCGTCGTCGGAAACTGCAAGTACATTGCGGTCATACATGAACTCTCCTGTGTCTATATCCGTGTATGATGAGTCCATTTTAGGATACTGGATATAGGCGGTGTTGGAGTAATTCTCGGCGGTGACGTACTTGCCGAGACTGTAGCTGCAAAGGGATATCTTTGTTGCCATGGTCTGGACTCTGTATGCGGACCTGTCGGACTCCTTGCCCGATATTAAGCTTTTAAGACTCATCGCGTATTCCTCGCCGCTGGCAAGAGTGAACATAACAAGTCCGTTCTGACTGAATGACGCGTCTATGATTTCACCGTCTATAGGTAGGGACTTTATGAGCTTGCCGTTTTCATAGTCCACAAAGGAGATAGTGCGGTTTGTGGTGACTGCAAGAACGTCATGCTCATAGCCTGTGGTCTTGGCAGGCATGAGGAACATCTTTCCCTTGTTCTGATAGTTGACGGGGAGAGAAGCAGTCCACTTCTTTTCCTTCATTTCCTTGTCATAGCGTGAGATATCAGTGGTGAGGTCAAATGCAATTACACTGCAAGCCGCTGTTACAGGCTCATCGTTGAAGAATTGCAGATAATTGGTGTTGATGCCTGTTTCAACGGGATAGTTCAGCTCGATACTGTTCCTGAGCTTTAGAGCGTGGTCTTTTATCTCATAGGCTCTCAGAGTATCGTCGTCAAAGGTGATATAAGCCACGTTGCCGCGGACTGCCTTTATCTCGAAGTCTAAGTACAGACTTGCGGCTTTGTTATTGAAGTCAAGCTTTACGGTGTCAACTTCCTTGCCTGTTTCGCGGTCTATAATTTCAAGCAGGAGATTATCTCCCATAATAGATGTGCCTCCGGGAAGCACGTTGCTGTCATTGTACATACGCAGAACGTACTCGTCGTCCACTATGAAGCTATAGCAATGGTAAGCGCATTATCGGGCTTGGGAGACTTCCACTTTATCTCGCCTGTAGCGCCGTCAATGCGCCATATGGACTTGTCGGAGTTGGCGATATATACATCGCCGCCTGTGCCCTGCTCGTCCTCCTCAACGGAGTGTATGTAGTTGGTGTATATCTTATTGAAAATCGAGCTGTTTTCATAGGTGATACTGCTGGGAGAGCTTGCATTATGGAAATAGGTGCCTGTTTTGTCAAGGCTTACGTCGAAATATGCTGTCAGCTCATTGGAGCCGCTTGCTGAGGCAAATTCGCTGTCTGCTGCTGAAAGCTTCTTGATGAGCTTTCCTGTCTCGGCGTCCCAGAAGTAGACTCCTGTAGCGTCCTTGGAAACTACGGACTTTCCGCCGCCCATGAATGAGAGCTGCTCAACGGCGCAGTCGTGCTTCAATGACAGCTGGGGCACCATTTGCGTATGTCTGAACATACCCAGCTCACGGGAGAGGGCGTACTCCGCCTCGGGGAGCACGGGCTTTTCCTCGCCCTCTGAGGGCAGAGCCGCTACTGCCTTTTTTATGGCAGGTATAAGACTGCTCTCCTTGTAGAGGTTTTCGGACTCAACAGCAAGGTGTCCTGCGTTCTCAACGAGAAGCTCGCTGTTCTTGTTCTCTATCTCGACATTCTGTTCCTTTATCTGGTCGTTCTGCTTCTGTATCTGCTTGTTCTTGCCGTTAATGGTGACTGCCGAAGCAACGCTGATAATGGAAATAAGTGAGAGTATACCCGAAACGCCGCCGAAGATACGTCTTCTTCTGGCAGCCTCGCGGCGCTTCTCACGCTGGTACAGGTCGTTGAAATCGCAGCCCAGCAGGGGAGCGGCGATACGGAGATACTCGGTGTTCAGCTTCTTCATGGAGTCCTTGATATTGTCCGCAACGATATTGGCGGCAAGGGGCTCGACGTCCACCTTTACCGTTACTTCCTCGCCCTTTTCATTGGTGGTGGTGACCTCGGCGTAGGTCAGCTCCTCGGGGAAGGACTCACGGGGATCGCCGTTTACCAACAGGGTGATGATGTTGGTGTTCTTGTTGTCGTGGAGTTCGCGGAAACGGGTGAGCTCCTGTAAGCACCACTTGGACTCGGTGTACTGGGGCGAGCAGATAACTATGAGGTATTCCGAGGACTCGATAGCGTTCTTGATTATCTCGCTGAGGTCGCTGCTTGACTGGAGCTCCGAAACATCGCGGAAGATACGCCAGTTTTCCTTTTTGACACCAAGTGACTTGGGAGGCTTGTAAGCTTCGAGGAGCTTTTGCAGTTTTTCAGCCGCCTGCATATCAGGCTCGATATGACGATAGCTTATAAAAGCTTTGTATTTGTATTCCATCTCATTCTCCTTATACATATGAATTATATGAATTTCATATAAAGATATTGTATCACATAATTACTCGAATAGCAATGATTACGGCGGAAAAACTTTAGTTGAGCACAAAAAAATCCGCGTCCCGTTTTGCTGAGACGCGGATAACAGTCCGCTGTGTGGATTTTGACTTATACAGGAGTCGTTTCAGGAGCTTTTGAGCCAGATACGAGCCTGCGGAGCTCTGTATCAGACCTGCCGCTCAATTCGTCCTCCTTGTAGAAACGGGTATAGAGCTTTGCGATAGGAGAGCCGTCGTATGTGAAGTAGAGATCATAGTAACCAGGCTCGACTCCCTCAGGGGAGAGATAAAACTCGCCCCAGCTGTTGCTTTCGGCGTCGTGATCAAGAGGGATAACTGTCACAAATCCCTGCATTTCCTCGCTGAAAACAGCCTTGTCATAGGAGTTCTGACCGTCTTTGTGCTCAAGAATATAAAGCTTGAATCCAGATTTTGTATCAGAATCTATTGTTGGCGCTATCCATTCGTTAAGCTCGAAGATACAGCGTATATCCTCAACGGAAGGTTCTTTGGAGTTATAATCGGCTGTTCCTGCAACGTTTCCTGCGAGGCTTACGCCCTTGATAACAGGCATATCCTTTCTGCCATTTTCCACAGGGATAAGCTTGCCCGAAAGTCCTGATGCTTCGGTTGGCTTTGTGGTAGTTGTTGTTACAGCAGAGGTGGTTGTAGTTGTGGAAGAAACAGGCTTAGCCGTAGTAGTCGTTACCTTTGTAGTAGTTGTTGTGGAAACTGGTTTAGCAGTGGTAGTTGTTACCTTTGTAGTAGTTGTTGTAGAAACAGGCTTAGCTGTAGTAGTCGTAGTCTTTGCGGTAGTTGTTGTGGAAACAGGCTTGGCTGTAGTGGTTGTAGTCTTAGCAGTTGTTGTAACAGTTGTGGTAGTTGTAGTTGCCTTTGGATCGGCATTCGGATTCTTTAAGTACTCAGGGAAACTGAGCTTTCCTCCCACAGATGTGTACGCATAATAGCTCAGTATTATCGAAGCGTCAACAGCATTTACAGCTCCGTCTTTGTTTACGTCCTGAGTTGCAAGCTCGTACTCAGTGGGCTTGTCCTTGGATGTTGCGTATCTTGCGTAATTTGACAGCGCGATTGAAGCGTCTACGGCGTTTATTGCGCCGTCGCCGTCTGCGTCGCCAAGCTTGATAGTGGTGTGAGCTGCGGCTTCGTCTGAATTAGCCTCTGCGGCATTGGCACACAGAGAAGTGCCGAAAACCATAGTGACTGAAAGTAATGTAGCAATAATCTTCTTTATCATAAAGAGCCTCCCTTAGTTATATTGTATATAGATATTATAGCACCTTTATCCGATTTGTCAACGGTTGGGAGAAAATTTGCGGCTTTTGGGGATAAAAACAGCGCTTCATTAAAAATGAAACGCGGACTGCCCTTATATAACCAAATTGATGATATTCATTTTTTATTCTCTTTTGCAGTTTTCAGAGAAGCTGTAAGTATCTTTTTTATTTCAAGGCAGTCATTCAGCATTGATTCTCCGTGAGATCTTTCAATATAATCGGTCAGTATCAATAATCTAAGCCAGTATTATGTCTCGGCGGTCTCTTTTAAAGCTATCTGCATTTTTGCTATAAAATCAGCAGGACTTACTCCGTATGCCGCTTCATTTGCGTTTGCACCGATAGAAGTTCCGCTTCTGATTATCTGCTTTGAGATGATTGATTCGTTCTTCTCTTTTACAAGATACTGATATAATTTTACTATCCGTGCTGCGAATGCAAGAGATTTATCTAAAAGAGGATTGTGTTTATCCATAAGTAATTTCACCGATTTCAATGAATAATGAAAAATGAATAGTGAAGAATGAATAATACAGAAACGCCCCAAAAGCATTTATTCTTAATTTTTCATTATTCACTATTTATTATAAATTGAGCCCCGACGCATCAGCGTCGGGGCATTTCTGGTTGGGGTGGAAGGATTTGAAGGGAGGGTAGCCACCCCCTCTTCAAACGATCCCAGCCGAAATTATTGTTTAAAACGACTAATAATATATGATAAATTATATCATATTTGCCAAATTAAATCAAGTACTTTTTTGAAAAAAGTCTGATATTTGCTGAAACTTTAAGTGTTTAGTCAATATCAGGCTTTTTTATTATATGCTATAATTTTCAAGGGGTATTCCCCGAATAAATGACATTTTGGAGGTACACTATGAAAAAGAAGGCAAAAAAAGAGCAAGATGTACTGGAGTATATGCGAAGCATCAGCAATATTCCACGCTATGAACCTATGAAGACAACGCTGATAGAATGGTGCGAATATTGGTTGTCAACGAGAGCCAACAATTTAAAGGACTCAACACGCAGTTCATATGAATACGTAATAAACAATCACTTCAAGCGAGTTTTCAAAGATATGAAACTTGAAGATCTGACAGCTGATGATGTCCAATTATTTATTAATAGTTTGATAATAGGCTATCAGATACCAGAGCCGTTAAATGCTAAAACAATAAAAAACATTCATGGTGTTTTACATAAAGCGTTAAGTGTAGCAGTTACACAGGGATGTGTGCCATTTAATGCTGCTCAAGGAACTGTGTTGCCTAATATTGAAAGGACACCGCCTACTCCGTTAACAGACGCACAAATTATAAAATTCTTTGAAAGGATTAAATATCACGAAAAGAGAGATATATTTATATTTGCGCTTTTAACAGGGTTATCAGCTCGACAAGAGGCGCAGTTCTGCAAGGTCAAGGAAGTATTCCTTGCGCAAAAGTGGAGCAAAGCGTAACGCTCTGTTTCGTCGTACCTTTCAGGGTATGACGAAACAGATATTGCGTGACGGTATCCTTTCTGACGAAAGGACACATTTTAGCAGCTTCGCTGAAAAAAAGAAAGGAAAAATAAGCTATGGACAGTTTTAGCATCAGCTTCACACTCGGCAAAGGAAACGCACCTCATGGTGGAAATATTCGTCATAACAACAGGGACTATTATGCCAATAACGTCCAAAAAAATAATACGGCTTTGAACGTGGAATACAAAAGACAGGACATTGAAGAAGCGTTTCATGAGTTGTTCGATGAAGCATTGAAAGAGTATAACGACAAGCAGACCAGAAAGGATCGTGTCATTGAAGATTACTATTCTCATTTGAAAAACAGCAGAAGGGAGTCCCATTTCTACGAAGCAATTATTCAATTTGGTAACGTAGAAGATACTCCTTGCGGAAGTGAACGTGGTGAGATAGCTAAGCAAATGTTAGATGAATACATGAAAGATTTTCAGAGCAGAAATCCAAATCTTTTTGTTTTCAATGCAGTGCTTCACATGGACGAGGCAAGTCCACACGTTCATATCGACTTCATTCCGTACTATGCAAAAGGAAGAAACAAAGGATTACAAAAAGGAGTTTCAATGAAAGCGGCTTTAATTGAACAGGGCTTTGTTCCCAAAGGCACAAAGAACAATCAGTTAGTTTTATGGGAAGCTTCTGAGAGAAAAGAAATGGAGAAGATACTTAGTAATCACAAATTTGTTCGTGCGGAGAAACAGGATTATCATAAACACATGACCGTGGAGGAATACAAATACAAGATGGCTGAAGCTCCGATGTGTGAAGCTCTGAGGAAGCAGCACTTTGTCTCCTCAGAAAAAATTACAGAAGAAAATATACGCAAACTTAAAATGTCAGCGGAGAATTCAAAAGAAAAAATTGCCAGACTTGAAAAAGAAAAAGCATCACCGCATAAATCTTTCTTCTACTCCGATTCCGACAAGCAAGCATTCATTCAATCAAAAATGGATGCTGCACATATCCCTTACGTTGAAACAGAAAACGGTTTCGATGCACAGGAATGTTACGTTGAGCAGATAAGACAATGGGAAAAAGAATTCAAATCTTCATCGAGATCTTTCCGTGATAAGCTCATCGATGACATTGACAGATTGCTCATGCAGTGCAAGGACGTTGAGGAATTATATAAGAAACTTAAAGCTGAGGGATACACAGTTAAGTTCGGCAAGTATGTCTCAGTCAGACCGCCAAAGGCTGAAAGGTTTATACGATTGAAGTCTCTTGGTGAGGAATATAACGAACGTGCTTTGCAGAACAGGATACAGAATAGTATCAAATTTGAAAGCAAGCTCAACGAAAATATTGAAAAGGCAAAGGCAGAAAACAGTCCTACATACAAGACTCTGAGTACGATACGTTTCTATACTGTTACTTTCAAAAAAGGTTTGCTCCCCTGCCGGAAGAAGTTTAAGCAGCAGCCATTCTCATGGACGAATGATGCAGAGCTTGATAAGCTTCTCATGCTCAATAAGAAAATAAATCAGGGTGCGACTATCGAATCTATGAAGGCTGACTTCGCAAAACTTGAACAGCAATTGAAAGAAAAGAGTGAAGCTGCAGCCGAAGCTCAAAAGAAAGTCCAGCGACTTTCTAAAGGTCAGGAAGCGTTTGAGGTTTTATATGAGGGTAAGCATTCTGATAAGATTACACTTGAGGAAGCTCAGATGTATCAGAAGCGTTACCCAAACATCAATGCTAATACTTACCGTCAGGCAATAGAGATCGTTGACGAAGCTCGCCGTGAACATGACACTATTAATAGTGATGTCAAAGAGCTTGAAAAAGAAATTCGTGAACTCAGCGGAGCTATCTCCATTGCCGAACAGGTTCGTGCTGGCACTTACGTTCAGGAGCTTGTCAGCAAAGAGAACATTCATCGAAACGCTGACGTTCTGCCCAATGGAGTATTTCAGTTATGAGAAAATTGACCGCAACACAAGTAAAGGTCATAGCGATAATAGCTATGACCTTAGACCACCTTGCTTTTACTTTCGTTCCATCTGGAACCGCACTGCATTATATCCTGCACCTTATAGGGAAGACAACGGCTCCTATCATGTGTTACTTCCTCGCTGAAGGTTTCAGGTATACGCATGACAGAAAAAAGTATTTCGTAAGATTATTATTGTTCGCTGCTATAAGTCAGCCTGTATACTATATATATGTATACGGAAGTGTACCTGACAGTATTCTACGATTTATAAGCAGTCTGAACTTCTTATTTGCGCTGGTGCTTTCGTTCATCTGCTTGCTGATCCTGACGAATGATAAGCTGGACTTTACAGCCAAAGGTATATTAACTGCAATTACAATTTCATTCGCACAGTTTGTGGACTGGGGCTATATAATTCCGGTCTGGACGATAACATTTTTCTTTTTCAATAAAGACAGATATAAGATGCTGGCTGCATTTATAGCAGCAACGATAATAATTCTGCCGGTAACATTCCTGAAATACTATGATAGCTTTGCTGCTTTCTCTTATAATTATGGTGCGCTTCTCGCTCTGATACCGATACATCTATATAGCGGTGAGCGTGACCGAAGCAGCACTCCATTGAAAAAGAAAATCAATCGATGGTTCTTCTATGTATACTATCCGCTTCATTTGATGATTATCTTTATAATTGAATAATGATTCTGTATATTTACATTATTTAATATTAAAGATAATCTCACTTGATAAGTTTAAACTGCATTTTTCATATATGGATCAACCAATGTCAAGCGTTTTTATAATATTTTTTGAAATCAAATACGTTGCGGATAATATAGAAGCCTTAACTAAGGCAATATCCAAAGCAGAGGTATCAAACAAACTGCCAAACGTACAAATAGTATATTTTGGAATTGAGTCAACAAAATGTGTAATTAGTTTACAAAAAATTAATGCATTTGCGTTAAAAATGTGTTAAAATACTACATATAGATAGTTTATAAAGCAATATGGATTTTCTGCGACATTATATGGAAAAAGGGGTGACAATTATGCAATGGGCTGATAAACTAAGAACAGAACTTAACATAACAGCTAAGGCTAATTGCGCCCTTACGACTGAACAAGGCTATAAAGCGTACTCTATGGGATAATTCTGTCCTCGTGGAGGCGCTTTTTATTTTATCAAAAATAAGGAGGATATGACTTATGAGAAACTCATGGAAAAAGACAGCGGCATTCGTGCTTGCATTCACTCTTGTGGCGGCTCCGCTGACACAGACAGCAGGAAAAGGTGGACTTTTCGGCGGCTCGGCTATTACGGCGAAGGCGGCGGATTATTCCGAGGGAGATGATGTAAGCGTTTTCGCTATATCAGTAGGTGATACATTTAGTGCCGGAACAAAAATAACAAGGGATAATAGATCAGGCATACTCCCAGAAATATATGTTGATGATTATTGTGTTTTTAAATATTATGGACCAGGTACATATACCGTAAATGAAAATCTTACTTTGACCGCAATAAATAATGGCGTATACTATTTTGATTCTACAGATACCAATGACCTTACCAATGCAACTGTAACAGTTGACGTGGCAGCAAAAAGTACAACTGTAAAGATAGGTGACAAAAACGTAGGACCGGCTAAATATGATGTGAAATACGGTTCAACGCTTGAAAATGCAACGGCTGATTTCCCAACTCAAGCTGGTAGCTATTACGCTTTTGTGACTGCAAAAGAAACAGCCGGCAATTATATCGGACAAGCGAAAAGCGAAGCATTCACAGTTTCGGCAGAAGGAGCTGTCACATGGACGGACATTTCTGCAAACAAGTCCCAAGACGGTATTTCAATCACTTCATCCGGCGTTGATTTTATGGGTAACTATATTTATGGAAATAACGGTTCAATCACTTTCACATCAACTGCTGGAAAAATCAAAAAGATCGAGATATCCTGCAATGGGCAGGGCAATATGAATGTTTTTAGTAATATATCATCAGGTTGGAATGAATGCTTTGGCGATGGTCCTCTTGTTTGGAACGGCACAGCGACTGATTCTGTTACATTGTCTGCTCGCAGGATTGATATAATGGAGTTTGCACAGATTGTGTATACGCTTGAAGCAAAATCTGATATATCCGACACAACTGTGACAGTTGATACAGAAAATCAAGCGGTTTCAGTTACTCGCGGCAATGCTTTTATTCCCGAAGATGAATATGAAGTGACATACGGTACAACCGCCGAGACTGCAACAGCCGACTTCCCGACTGCCTCTGGCAAGTTTTATGCTTTTGTTACTGCAAAAGCAGACAGCACATACTATACAGGCACGGCAAAGAGTGAAGCGTTTACAGTTGTGAATACCATAACTCTCAACTCTGAGAATGTAACCATTGCCGATTTCACCTATGACGGCACAGAAAAGACACCTGTCCTCAAATACGGCGATACTGCGCTTGTCAAGGATATAGACTATGAGCTTGTCACAACAGAGGGCGACACCGCTTCTGCGACAAATGCAGGCACATACACGATACATATCAACGGCAAGGGCAATTATGCAGGCGAGAGTGTTGCGCTGACATGGAAGATAAATAAGGCGCCGTTGAACGTCACCGCCGAGGCTAAGAGCAAGACCTGCGGCGAATCCGACCCCGAGCTTACTTATACCAACGGTGCATTGTTCGGCTCTGATGCTTTCACAGGTGCGCTTACCCGTGAAGAGGGCGAAAATGCGGGTACTTATGCTATCAAACAGGGCACGCTCTCAGCAGGTGATAATTACAACATTACTTTCATAGGCGCTGACTTTACTATTAAAAAGATACCCTTCACCCTCACAGGTGCGTCCCTCACCTACAACCGCGAGCCACAGAACCTTATCTCAGGCGATGTTCCCGCAGGTACAAAGTTCACACTGACTGAGCCGAAGGCTGGGCTGGATTATCGTGTGGAATCAAGAAAAATCTACGGGTGGATGAGTGCTCTTTCTGATAAAGCATCTAGTGCTTCAAATCCAGAAGAAAGCGACTATTATGATACCGTTCAAGATGCGCTGCATTTTTATGATAGCGTCCTTTATTATTTAAATGATAAAATCGAAGAGCGTGCTGCCGCTTCGATGAATCGGGCTTTAGTTTATGTAGGAGAAATGGCACAGTTCGAAGTTACGCCGTCTGACGATGTTAAGGAAGCTATCGACTATATCAACACCTACATCAAGGGCAAGACCATTGATGATGCGAAAGCGCGTTTTGAAACTGTTGTGCCTGAATGGAGCGAAACCATAACAGCCACAAATGCAGGCACTTACACCGTTTACTACAAGGGCAGCGGCAACTATGACGACACAGTGAAGAGCGTTACCGCTACTATCGCAAAGGCACCAGCTTCACCCGAAGCAGTAACAGGTCTGACCGCCGCTTTCGGCAAGACACTCGCTGATGTGACGCTTCCTACTGTCGAGGACGGCACATGGGCTTGGGACGCTCCCGCGACAAGTGTAGGCGATGTCGGTAATAATACATTTGCTGCAACATTTACACCTACAGATACTGCTAACTATAACAACTACTCGGCTAACCTGACAGTTGCAGTTACACCTATCTCTGCAACACCAACTGCTGTTGGTACGCTCAATGCGACCTACGGCGATACCCTTGCCGATGTTGAGCTCCCGCCTGTCGAGGACGGTTCGGGTTCCTGGGCTTGGAAGGACGCTGGTACAACATCTGTCGGCAATGCGGGCGAGCAGACATTTAAGGCTGTATTCACACCTTCAAGTACGAACTATACTGCTGTTGAGCAGGACGTGACAATCAATGTTGCAAAGGCTGATCCGACACCCGATGCAGTAACAGGTCTGACAGCTGCTTTCGGCAAGAAGCTGTCTGATATAACACTCCCTACAGGCTGGACATGGGACGCTCCTGCAACAAGTGTAGGCAATGTAGGCAATAATACATTTGCTGCAACATTTACACCTACAGATACTGCTAACTATAACAACTACTCGGCTAACCTGACAGTTGCAGTTACAGCTATCTCTGCCAATCCTGCAGCTGTTGATGCGCTGAATGCGACCTACGGACAGACGCTTGCCGATGTTACACTTCCTACAGTTGAGGGCGGCACTTGGGCTTGGAAGGACGCTCTGACAACATCTGTCGGAAATGCAGGTACACAGACATTTACGGCTTTGTATACGCCCACAAGTGCGAACTATACAGCTATTGAGCGTGATATTACTGTAAATGTTGCAAAGGCTGACCCGACACCCGATGCAGTAACAGGTCTGACAGCTGCTTTCGGCAAGAAGCTGTCTGATGTAACACTCCCTACAGGCTGGACATGGAACGCTCCTGCAACAAGTGTAGGCAATGTAGGCAATAATCCTTTCGCAGCGACATATACACCAACAGATACTGATAACTACAATACACTCAACCAGAACCTTATAGTTAATGTCGTAGCTGTTGACAAGACTTCTCTGAACGAGGCTATCGCAGCTGCAAATACATACCTCGCAACGATCCAAAAGACGGTGTACGCTGATCCTGCTTTGGCGCTAAGCTCCGCTATCACCGATGCATATGCAATTTCCACAAATGATAACGTGACCGAAGCACAAGTCGCACAGGCGATCACAGATGTAAACAATGCCGTAACGACCGCAAAGGCAGCCGTCAAGGATATTGACGATACAAAGGCTGCACAGGCTGTAACTGACAAGATCAATGCACTTCCTGCTGTTGCTGATATTGTTTCAGCGGATAAGACAGCTGTAGAGGCTGCAAGAGCTGCATACACAAACCTTACAGAAGCTCAGGCAGCAAAGGTAGTAAAGGCTACAACAGATAAGCTCACTGCTGCCGAGAAGGCTGTTGCAGACCGCATTGCTGCTGACGCTGTAATCGAAAAGATCAACGCTATCGGTACGGTTGCCCTGACCGATGAGAGCAAGGCACTCATAGACGCAGCAAGAACAGCATATGATGCTCTGGCAACAGATGCTCAGAAGGCACTTGTTTCCAATTACGCAACACTGACAGCAGGTGAGAAGAAGTATTCAGATCTTCAAATTGAAAATGCCAAGACCAAGATTGATGTAATCGGTGATATTGAACTGACAGCAGAGAGTAAGAGTGCTATTGAGACCGCAAGAGCAGCATATAATGCCCTGACCGCAGATCAGAAGGCAAACGTTGCGAATGCAAAGGTTCTTGATTACGCCGAGAAGCTCTATGATGCACTCGAAGATAAGAAAACTGCCGAGGACGAAAAGGCTGCTGCTGAAACCGCACAGGCAACCGCTGAGAAGGCTGCCGCAGACGCTAAGACTGCACAGACCAAGGCAGAGGAAGACGCTGCTACAGCTAAGACAGCACAGGCAACTGCTGAAAAGGCTGCCGCAGACGCTAAGACAGCACAGGCTAAGGCAGAGGAAGACGCTGCTACAGCTAAGACCGCACAGGCAACTGCTGAAAAGGCTGCCGCAGACGCTAAGACTGCACAGACCAAGGCAGAGGAAGACGCTGCTACAGCTAAGACAGCACAGGCAACTGCTGAAAAGAATGCAGAAGCTGCAAAGGCTGCACAGACCAAGGCAGAGGAAGACGCGGCTGCTGCAAAGACAGCACAGGCAACTGCTGAGAAGAATGCAGAAACAGCAAAGGCTGCACAGGCTAAGGCAGAGGAAGACGCTGCTACAGCTAAGACCGCACAGGCAACTGCTGAAAAGGCTGCTGCAGATGCTAAGACAGCTCAGACCAAGGCAGAGGAAGATGCTGCTGCTGCAAAGACCGCACAGGCAACAGCTGAAAAGGCTGCCGCAGATGCAAAGACTGCACAGGCAACTGCTGAGAAGAATGCAGAAACAGCAAAGGCTGCACAGGCTAAGGCAGAGGAAGACGCTGCTACAGCTAAGACAGCACAGGCAACTGCTGAAAAGGCTGCCGTAGATGCAAAGACTGCACAGACAAAGGCAGAGGAAGACGCTGCTACAGCTAAGACCGCACAGGCAAATGCTGAAAAGAATGCAGAAGCTGCAAAGGCTGCACAGACCAAGGCAGAGGAAGACGCTGCTGCTGCAAAGACAGCACAGGCAACTGCTGAAAAGGCTGCCGCAGATGCAAAGACTGCACAGACAAAGGCAGAGGAAGACGCTGCTACAGCAAAGACCGCACAGGCAAATGCTGAAAAGAATGCAGAAGCTGCAAAGGCTGCACAGACCAAGGCAGAAGCAGACGCCGCTGCTGCAAAGACAGCACAGGCAACTGCTGAGAAGAATGCAGAAGCTGCTAATTCAAAGGTATCAGACCTTACAGAACAGCTCGCTGCTGCTGTAAAGCAGATAGAAGAGTTAGAAAGCTCTGGTAATGTAGATGAAGCCC